>Ga0189275_100029_pt1 | contig 385342 bp, 343 predicted proteins | sample N19A6minimetaG_FD_130329 | JGI IMG/M metagenome (GOLD analysis project Ga0189275, IMG submission 130329) | Marine microbial communities from the Costa Rica Dome - N19 A6 mini metaG | ecosystem: Environmental > Aquatic > Marine > Oceanic > Photic zone | place: Costa Rica: the Eastern Pacific...
ACAGCGCGATCGGGAACAAGCCCCCGATTACGCTGATGAATCACCTCGGCGAAACCAGCCCGCTAAGGTGAGGAAGCGCCAAAAACTCCAGCCCCGAATAAGGGCAATTTTGGGAGCGGTTCACTTGCGACAGACTCTCCATTCAAATGCGGGACCAGACGGGGCTCAGGTCACCAGGTACAAAGAACTCTGCTCGATGGGAGACTACGGTGCCGGGCCGGAATTGAGAAAAGTCAACCGTGAAGGCGAGTTCCAGAGCAAACTACTGCAAGCATAAAGCCGCCTTTCAGGAAGGAACAGGCCAATGAAATTTTCCATCCTTTTGCCAGCAACAATGGCTTTGCTGTTGATGGCTGCTTGTAACAAGCCGGAAGCAAATCAGCCGACGAGTGAAGTGTACGCGCCTCAACCGGAACCGCCGAATGAGACATCAGGTTCCGGCTCGGGAGGGACTGCTGAAACGGTGGAGCCGGGGCTGCCGTCTTCAGAAGAGCCTGCCGCTCCGCCTCCGGAAGAAGAGCCCCTCCCGGATTCGGAAGGCACGGCTCCGGCTTCCGCGGAAACTTCTCCGCCTGTACCCGGCGACAGCGCGTCCCCCGCACCTGCTGACACATCGGAGGCGCCTGGTGAGGTTCCGCCTGATGGGCAAGAGCCACCTCAGGATTAGTCGCGGCAAGAGCCCGCCCCAAGGTAGATGTCTGCCCCGGCTTGGGGCAGCATCAATGGGCGCCGGAAATGGCGGCGAAAAACAAGTGCTTCCGGTCGTCAAAGTGCCCTGCCATGCGCACGAATGCATAGCTCACTGGCGCGCAACTGGCGCGCAAAATGCGGATTTTAACGTCATTTCCTGACAATCCATGATCTCGAGAAAACCCTAGTGCTCTGTAATTAAAGCATTTAGGTGATTGCCGTATTCTTGTTCCGATTTTTGTAATCAGAGGGTCGGGGGTTCGAGTCCCTCAGCCGGCACCAGCAAAAACAAGGGTCTATCCCCTGTTTCGCGGGAAACGCGATGTGGAATTGGCCCGCAACTGGTAAAAATGAGATTGATCGCGCTGGTCGCCTGCGTGAGGCTGGACTATCCGACACGGGCATCAACTTCGCACACCGGCCATCTTTTCTGGCGAGCAGAGCAAGGCGGTCGGACCGTCATTTCATATCCGGAATGCCTGCTTGTCTCCGTTGAATTTGGAAAGACCGTGGCGCAATTCCAGATACCTTGCGTGATGTGTGCGCGGCTCAAATCCGTGTTTCGTCGCGCGTGAAGCGGAACAAGCTGTTCAGTTGTGAGCTAGTGTAACTGCCCGCAGATACTCATAGGATACAATTCATGCCCAATACTCTGACACCCGCCGCATCGTTTCCTGACATCGAGGTTGCCACACTGGGTGGGGGTGACGCCAAGCTCGGCGTCCCCAACCGGGAGCACGGGAACTGGAGGCTGATTGTAGTCTATCGCGGGAAGCATTGTCCCATCTGCAAGACTTATCTGACAGAGCTGAATGGCATGCTTGATGATTTTGCTGCGATCGACGTTGATGTCATCGCGGTTTCTGCTGATCCGGAAGAGAAGGCGAAAGCCTCTGCCAGCGATATCGGCTACATGGGCACGATCGGTTACGATCTCAGCACTGCGCAGATGACCGAGCTAGGCCTATTCGTTTCTGACCCCCGAAGCCCGGAGGAAACTGACCGCCCCTTTGCAGAGCCGGCGACGTTCGTCGTGAGGAATGATGGCAAGTTGCAGATCGTGGACGTATCGAATGCCCCGTTTGCGCGTCCTGCGCTGAAGGGCTTGCTGGATGGCCTTACCTTTATTCGCAAGAAGGATTATCCGGTACGAGGCACTCACACTGGATAAGGATTAGCATTCAGTCAAGTTGCGGGTCGCCGCCCCCTGGACTGGATGTTGATCCACCCAAAACCGGCTTGGCCAAGAGTGGTTCAAATAACGGATCAGTGCGCGTTTTTCTGGCACGAAGGGCGGCGGAAATATCATGCGTGCTCCACAATGCCGACTGCGTACGGGCAGACCATTCCAGGGAATCCGCAACAGAATGGTCACGTGCCCATCGCAAGGCGGCTTTTGTCCCTGCGATGGCGACAGGTGCCTTCCTGCACACCTGATCTGCGGCGGCCATGGCCAGTTTGATGGCCGCATCCGGCGTATCCGCAAGGCGGGTCACAAAGCCATGCTGGGCCGCTTCGTCCGCATGCAGTGTCTCGCCCAAAAATGCCATCTCTTTTACAACCGGCTCAGGCAAGATTTTCGGCAGGCGCTGCAATGCCCCGACATCCGCCATGATACCTGTATTGATTTCCTCAATCCGGAAATAGGAGTCGCGGGTCGCGTATCTGAGATCGCATGCTGCGGCCAGCTCCAGGCCGGCGCCGAGGCAAGCGCCCTGTATTGCCGCAAAAACGGGGAAGCGTGCGCGCTCCAGGCAAGAGAAAGTCTCCTGCAAGGAAAGAGCGAGATGGTAGAAGCTCTCGCGGGCGCCGGGTGAGTCAGGCTCGGGGATACCGCCGGCAAATTCATCGAGATCCATTCCTGCGCAGAAATTTCGTCCGCCTGATGACAGAACCATGGCGCGTACTTCCCCACTGCGATCGAGCGCGGAGATATCGGGTGCTAGTCCATTCCAGAATCCGGCGCCCAACGCATTCCCTGACTGGGGGCGCTCCAATATGAGGTGGGCGATTCCTGCGTCCAGTCCGATCGTAAATCCAGGCATATTTCAGGTCCTTTACATGCTAAAGAGGTCTTAAGGACCCTTTTATTCAATGTGCGAGTTTTGACAATGATTCGGTGCCCGGAATCGCTCTGGTGCATGTGTAATAAAAAAATAAAATTAAAACAACGTAGTAAATTGAGGGATGGTTGAGGCAGAGTGACCCGCAGGCGCGCAATTTTGTGGAGGTGAGTGATCTTGGTTTCAAAAAGGGTCTTGACGGAAACAATCAACGAGGGACATCTTGCGGTATAACAAAAAGAACCCTCGCACCGCGGGGGTAAGGGAGGGAACAATGTTGAAACGCGCTCTTGGCGCCACCGTTTCGGTGTGCGCTTTTGCCATGGTCATGCAGTCGGCCGCCGCGCAGGATGTCTCAGGCGAGGCTGAGCCTGAGATGGAGTCCCGTACTCTGAGTACGGTCACGGTTACGGCCACGCGGCGAGAGGAAAATATTCAGAGTACGGGAGCTTCGGTTTCGGCGCTCGACAGCGAGGCATTGCTCGACCGGTCGGTCCAGTCCGTCGAAGATGTCGCAGACATGGTTCCGGGACTTCACGTTTCCAACTATCAGGGAGACACGTCCATTTTTATTCGTGGCATCGGTACGCCGGTCATCGTGGCCGGTGCCGACAGTTCCACGGCGACCTATCTGGACGGAGTCTATTTGTCGCGCGCGTCTGCAATTGGTCCTGGTTTCTTCGACATAGAGCGCGTGGAAGTCTTGCGCGGTCCACAGGGAACCCTCTACGGGCGCAACGCCACCGGTGGCGCCGTCAACATCATCACCAAGCGCCCCACCGATGAATTCGCCGGCGAAGCGCGACTGATCCTTGGCAATTATGATCGCACGCACGCATTCGCCGCCCTGAGCGGCCCTCTCAATGACCGTGTGCGGGCCCGTCTGGCGGTCCAGAAGGAGGATCGCGACGGGTACACGACGGTTCATCTGCCACGTGGGACACTCCCCGCATCCCAGCCCGATCGCACATTCGATGCGGAGGACAAGCACGACATCACCGCCCGCGCCACGGTGGAGGTCGATTTGACGCCCACCGCCATGCTCACCCTGACGGGGGACTATTACGAAGCGGACGATCGCGCCAACGTCTTCCATTTTGCGAGCCTGGGGTACCAGGATGAAGTGCCGGGCTGGCTCGGGACTCGCGAGGGCTCCCAGACGCTGCCCTATTTCGGCATCAAGAATAGTGGCCGTATCTCGGCACCCGCCTCTCGCGACATCTTTTCGGCAGTCGACTATTTCAACGAAACAAGCGTGTGGGGTCTCACAGGGCGGCTCGACTGGGCCCTCGGCGACTATGATGTTCAGGTCATCACCGGCTACAAGAATTCAAATCCTGACTTCCAGAACTCGTTTGATCTCGGAGACACGTTCAATACCTACATCCATCGCGCCGAAGATCATGAGCAATGGAACGCCGATTTCCAGCTATCCTCCCCGTCCGGAGGACGTTTCAGCTGGATTGCCGGGGGAGGATACTTTTCTGAAGAGAATGATATCCAGAACAACATCTTTGGCGACTTCTGGGAGCCGATCCTTACGCAAGGCCTGCTTGATCTGCAGACTGCGGGTGTCCTGCCACCCTTTCCGGTCAGCATTTCGGAAAGCACGCTATGTTGCGAGCTGCACCTGAACGGGCGTCAGGAAACCGAAGCATTCAATATCTTCATTGATACGAGTTTCGATCTGACCGACAGGCTGACATTGAAGGCCGGTCTGCGATATTCCGAGGAAGAGCGTGACGGCTTCCAGAATTTCGACCTCGCCTTTCTCCCGTCAGCACCGGGCGGGTCCCTTGTTAGGTTTGCACCGGAAGTTCTGTTTTTCCCCAACGCCGTTAGTGAAAGCCGTGATGGTGTCCAGCCAGACCCGTTTGGGTTCGTGGTTGCACCAGTCGAGGGCCCTGCGACCTTTGATGCGACCACGCCGAAGTTCGCCCTTGAATGGACGGCTGCGGATGACCTGCTTCTTTATGCGAGCGCCCAGCGTGGCTTCAAGAGTGGCGGATACAATATTGGATCCAGCCAGCGAACCCCATACGAGCCTGAGGAAATCTGGGCCTATGAAGCCGGCCTCAAAGCTGGACTGCTCGACAAACGACTGCGTCTCAACGCGGCGACATTCATATATGATTACACAAACCTGCAGGCGCAGGACTCGATCGCCAACCAGCCCATCATCCGGAACGTCGGCAAAGCGGAAGTCAGAGGGGCTGAAGTCGAGTTTGCGGCCTTGCTCGGCAATGTGTTTCAACTCGACGGGTCGGTAACCTATCTCGACGCGGTTTTTACCGAAGGCGAGTTGACTGAACCCTTGCGTCCCGCACCGCTGACGGATGAGCCGGGATCAACTCTTCGCAATCTTGATGGTTTGAGGCTGCCTCGGGCTCCGGAATGGAAAATGAATATCGGCGCTCAGGCAGACTTTGCGGCATTTGGCGGCGATCTGACCCTTCGGGCGGATTATGCCTGGCAGGATCAGGTCTTCTTTACCGTGTTCAATATCAATGCGGCGTCACAGGATAGCTATGGTGTCCTGCGCGCGCGGGCGACATATGCGCCAGGACACGGACAATACAAGGTCGCGTTGTTTGGGGAAAACCTGACAGACGAGACCTATTTCACCAACCAGATTCTTACGGGCACAACCTATGGTGCCGAATTCGTCGGTTCCCTCGGTGCGCCGCGTACGTTCGGAATCGAACTCTCCACCCAGTTCTAGAGGCTCAGCCAGAGGAAACCTCACAAGATGATGACCCCATTGGAAACCGCCCAGACCTGGTATGCCGGCGTGCATGAAGGTGACTTCGACAAATTGTTCGGAGTCATGGCCGAGGATTGTACGATCGAATTCTACGGTCCGAGCGTCATCCCCTTCGCAGGAATTTTTCGCGGCAAGGAGAAGTGCAAGATCTTTTTCGGCCATGTTGGCAATGATGTGGACATCGAGACGTTTCGTCAGGACGAGTTCATAGCGGAACGCGACAAGGTGGCGGTGACCGGGCATCTACGCATGGTGCTGAAGGCGACGGGGCGCCTTTACGCGGCTGATTATGCGCACATCCTTACCATTCGGGATGGACAGGTCATCCGCTTCCGGGATTTTCAGGATAGCGCTCAGGCTGTGCATGTCGCGTTCGACCTGACGACGCCGGAACGCTAGGAATGAACGTGCGTCCCGCCCTCGATTATCAGCTCAACTCTTTGGGCTTTGTCGCGCTGTTGCGCTTCGGTTTCTGCTTCGCGGCAGCCTCGGAGGCCAGCTCATGATGGATTTCGGTTACTCTGGCCAGGAAGTGAATCCCGGACCTGATTTCATCGTCGCTGAGACGTTCGACCATTGTTTCCACAAAGGCGGTGCCGTTGCGCATCATGCTTTCGACAAACTGAACGCCGCGGGGCGTCAACACGACAAACTTCTCGCGTCCGTTTTCGGGGTCTTCGACCATTGTGATCAGGTTGAGGGGCGGCTTGGACAGCGCACGGAGGGATTTCGAGATCGCCGAACTCGTTACTTCGTACCAAGACGCCAGCGCATGCGCGATGTCCTTGCGACGCATCTTCTTCCCATCAGTGCCGCGCGTATGGATGGTCCAGAGGAGACAGGCTTGCTGGCGTGTCAGCACGCCGCATTTGAGGGCGTCCTCAATCTGCATTCCCACCAGATAGTGGATCGGGAAAAACAGGTCGAGGAAATCCTTGCTCGATTGTTTGCGCTTCGAAAGGTCCATCCAGTCTCCGGTTCATTGCTGCGCCCTCGCCGATAAGCGAAGTCGAATCTCCCTTCAAATACCGAGTCTCCAGAATGCCCGACAAGAAGGAACTGCGCCATGTAACAAAAAGGTCCTAAGGACACAATAAACCAGCGCACCCAAATTCGAGCGCGATCCATACCCTCAACAATCATGCCGGTTGCCAGCACCGCGCTGGGCCGCTGCACCCGGGAGAAGACCAGATGACACATGCCTCCACCAAGCCTCACATTCCTGATGAATTTCACGTGCGGGATCTTTATCACCCGGACGTAATGGCGAATCCCTATCCGTATTACGCGCATCTGCGCGACGAGCCGATCCAGTTTGGCCTTGAAGATTATCCGCCGGGCACCATACCCGGCTTGGACAAGCCGTATCCCGCTTGGGTCGTGCTGAAGCATGCCGATGTCCAGGAAGTCTGCCGGCGCGCAGATGTCTTCTCGTCGCGCGATATCATGCAAGAAGAATCCGAAGCGCCGACCCTGATGCTGGTCAATCATGACGATCCTCGCCATGCGGAGCTTCGCAAGATTGCCCAAATGGCGTTTTCGCCCAAACGGGTCATGAGCGACGTGGCGCCATGGATGGAGACAACGGTTGAAGCGCAGCTCGACATGGTCGGCGGCGGGACGGTAGATTTCATGCAAGACCTGGCGCCGAATTTGCCCGCGCTCGTAATGACCAAACTGATCGGTACGCCGGAGGAGGACTATGTCCTTTTGCGTCGCTGGGCCAATGCCTTCATGGTGACTTCTGACTTCACCCTGGCGGAGCGCCAGCAATGCAATATCGAGCTCTGGAATTACTATCAGTCAGCGGTCGACCAGCGCTACGCAGATATCGAGACAGGCAAACCGGTTCCCGACGACTTGATGTCTGCCTTTATCCAGACTGAGTCGAACGGAAGCCGCCTGACGCGTGAGGAAGTGGTGCGATTTTGCCTGACGCTGGTCGTGGCTGGCGCAGAGACCACGGGCTATCTCCTGGGAAATCTGATTGATGTGCTGGCCGATGATCCCGAGATGTACGCGACGCTCCGGACCGATCGTACACTCGTGCGGGCCTTCATCGAAGAAAGCCTGCGCCGGGACGGGCCGGTTCAGCGTCTCCACCGGGTATGCACGCAGGACTACGAACTTGGGGGAGCGCAGATCAGAGAAGGAGATTGGGTGGCGATCTTCCACGCCTCTGCCAATCGGGACCCGGCTGTCTTTGAAAGGCCGGATGAGTTTATTCTGAAGCGACCGAACATGATCAAGCAAGCCACATTCGGGCATGGTATCCATCATTGCATGGGGGCAGGGATTGCTCGCAATGAAGCTGCCCAGATGATCAACAGCCTGCTCAACCGCTACAGCCGCCTGGAATCAGCAGGTGAACGTGTGCGCCAAAGAGGCGGTCTGCTCAATTACGGCCTGGAGACGTGCCCTGTGAATCTGGTTGTGTAGCAGATCAATTCCAGGTGACGTGGAATTGGAAAAAGGTGCGTGATCGTTGATGCCGCAATCCTGCATGGGGTCGCTCAAACGTGAAAAACCATGTGCTGCAGCATGGGCTTGCCAAGTAGGTTTTCCGCCCGGCCCGAATGAAGCGAACGGGGCGTAGGCCCTGAATTGCATTTCCCAATTCCATGTGGACGAGGGTGCGCATCCGTTTGGCCTCCAGATTGCCTGATAGCAATCTGGCGCGGTCAAATAAGCAAACTCGGATCATAATCTAGTTAAAGTCACGCCACGCCGTTGTATTTCTTGGTATTGAGGATAGTATTTCTCTCAGTATTCATGAAGCTATCTGTGTTCAAGCTAGTCGTTTGACTGACGAACATATTGATTGAACAAGTAGCTTCGAGGCTTCTGGAAACTGTATGACCAACCAACGGATCGACTGGGACAAACTGCGTGTCTTCAAGGTAGTTGCTGAACTGGGCAGCATGACATCGGCCGCGGCGCGGTTGAGGGAGTCGCCTCCGACAGTAAGTCGGAAGATTGATGAGCTCGAAGAATTTCTGAGCAGCAAACTGTTTACCCGATCAACTCGCGGCATGGAGCTGACGGAGACCGGGAAGACGGTGCTGCGCTATGCGCGGCAGATGGAAGAGTCCGCCAATGAAGTGCTCAGCAAGGCGATCGGCAAGACCGATGGCACCGAAGGCCGGATCACGATTGGATCGGGTGACGGTGTCGGACCGTACTGGATCGCCCCGCGCCTGGCCGAGTTCCAGACAGCGCATCCAAGGGCGCAAGTTCGAATGCACGTTAAGGCAGAGGAGCCGGACCTGCTGAACGACGAGGCGGACATCTCGATCCAGTTTACCGAACCTCGGGACCCGGAGATTATCTCGCACAAACTGGGCACACTTCATTATATTGGTTTCGCATCCAGAGAGTACCTCGACGCGCAAACGAGTCAGCCTTCCAGCATGTTCGAGTATCATCAGTACAGGTGCATTTTGCACGAATCATATGTTCAGCAAGTTGAGCGATGGGCCCCCAAGGCGCATGAGCTGAAGAAAATGATCGATTTTGCGTTCGTCACGAATTCGGCAAGCGCCATGATCACGTTGTGCCGGAGAGGTGGAGGGATCGCGCTGCTGCCGACATACCACCAGGATGTCTACCCGGATCTCGTCGCATTGGACATGTCGGAAGTGGCGCCGATCCAGTTCTGGATAGCGTATACGGAGCAGACGCGGCGGTCACCGCTTGGCAACCTCATGATCGAATGGATCAAGTCGCTATTTGACAAGCAGGTCTCGCCCTGGTTCACGGATGAGTTCTATCACCCAAAGCAGCGGATCGAAGCTGAAGCCGAATTTCACGAAAGCGTGTCGGTGCCAAGAGTCACCGGCACGTAGATCCTTTTGGGATCAGTCGCTCGACATGACCCGCAAGACTTTTGCCATCATCGAAAGGCGCTCTTTGGAGGGCGTACGGTCGATCCAGGAATGGCATTCTGCGCGAACCTTTGCGGACGGATCAGCGTCCTTGTCATCGTCAGCGTTCTCGTCTTCGAAAAGGCTGGCGATTGAGACGCGCAGGACTTCCGCGACATTGGCAAGCATTCCGGCGCTCAATCGATTGGTGCCGGTCTCATACTTCTGAAGCTGTTGATGGCTGATGCCGAGTTCAGAGCCAAGTTCAGCGAGGGTCAGGTTTCGATCCAGACGAAGTTTTCGGATTTTTTCGCCAACCATCTGATCGACTGCCGTAGGGGCTCTGGAAGTAGATTGCTTCATGACCTGCTCGCTCCATATATCCATCAGAGGTAACCAGTTTTCCCGCAAAGGGTGTTATGGCAAGGATGCCACTACCCAAGAAAATGGAATGCACACTGAATTTTGCGTTTCATCCTGATTGCTGCCCCAATATTGGACCCGTTTGAAACACTGAAAAACCCATAAAAAGCAGCGTCATCTGCTATTGCTTAACCCAGGTTAAATCGCCCCCCGATCCTACCTCAGATGGATTAAACCTCTGCAATTTTTAATAATCTTTTTTCCACTTTATTGAGAGCGTGGCATCGCCATCTGTAGTAGTTTCTGAAGTAACAGAGACCTGTGGTCTTGGTTCCCACTCAACTTCAACGGAGCTGCCTGCCGCGCCCGCCGAGTTTAACTCGAGATATACATCGTCTGCGATGTATTGTCCGACTCCTACTTGCGCCGAGCCTTCATCATTGGTTCCGAATGATAGCCGGTCCACACCAAGGGCGGCTTGAAGCCCGGATGTGGGGTCGAATCCGGAACTGTTACCGCTGAGTCGCGCAATTGAATTGGCCAGTTGAGCTGCTTCCAGCGCTGACAGGTCCACCGAGGACCGCCCGAATAGCAGGCGTGACAGAATTTCATCCTCTGGCAAATCGGGAGAACTTGTTAGCTCAATCGTGGGGCTCGTGGGTGTGCCTGTCAGGGCGACATTCGCTTCAAACCCGTTCACCGCCCGGTCTGCCTCTACCTCCAGGCGGGCCCGCCGCAGAGGACCGTCAAAATAGACGTTACCGCTATCGAATATGAAGGGGCGCCCGGCCAGGTCCAGTGTTCCCCGGCGCATCGTCGCTATGCCGTTGAGGCGAGGATCGGCAGCCGTCCCGGTCAATTTCAGGTCTGCTCCCCATTCGCTTTCCAGTCCGCGACCATCAATGAAGACCCGGCGATCCGCTGTGATCTGCATATCCAGCGCGAGTGAATGCCTGAGTGCGCTTTGGCCGTCACTTGCGTCGCCATCCTCTTTCCAGCGCACGTCGATGGCCTGTGCTTTGGATGATGGCAGGTTGTCGAGATTGAACCGAGCCGATCGTACGTCGACATTTCCGGAAACGGTCCGCTTGTCTGCGCCACCAGCGAGATTGACCTTGCCATCCACGCGAAGTGAGTCGCCATCCCGATTATAGACCAACAGGTCAGCAAAATCGGTCGTGAGTTTGGTGTCGTCTGCCGAGAGTGTACCGGACACGCTCACCGTACCGCCATCAGCCCCTTTGCCCCTTCCGCGCAAGGTTAGGGCCTGGTCGACATAATCTGTGTCCAGATTCAAATTCACGAGCCTGAGGCTTGTTGCCCCGAACTCATAAATGCCATCCGTCAGCTTTGCTTCAGCGCTGAATGCGGGTGTTGTGAGTGTTCCGGTCAGGTCGGCCGATGCGTCTATGACGCCGCCAATATCATGTCCATATGCCAGGGCGAGCGATCTCAAATCCGACAAGTCGCCCTGAAGATTGGCCGTTCCCTGCACGGGGCGCTCCATGTCCAGGTGCGCGATACCGTCTGGATTGGCAGCGACCGGCAGGGTCGCCGACCCCGCAAGTCGCAAGTCGCCATAATCGCCTGCGCCATCCACGATCAGCGCTCCGTTCCTCAGTCGACCTGCCAGATCAATGGCCAGGGCGCGCTCGAGCCCGGGTAACGGACCCTCGACATTCATATCAAACTGGCCTTCCGGATTTGCTCCGAATAACAGGAAGTCTCCATTGCCATTTACCATCACCCGGCGCGTGGCTATACCCGCTGAAGCCAGGACCGGAGCCAGGTCAACACTGTCGACCGTCAGGGTCATGCGGGGCGTACGAGTTCGCTCAGCAATGCGCGCTTCGATACTCCCGCCGAAGATGGCGATGTTTGCCTCGACCGAGGGAGTTTCGCCCAACCGCCAACTGACGGGCTGAACGGAGCGGACAGCCTCACCAAGCAAGGTGCCATCCAGTTCTATCTGGCCGCTAGGATACTCAGCCCCGAAATCCGCCTCACCCAATATGTTCAGCGAAGTGGGTCGGGCAGTATGTTCGCGTTCGACCTGTATTGCGAAATTGTAGCCTTCCGGGGCATTGCGAATTTGTCCGTCTACTGAGTCGAAGCGAAGCGACGGCGAGAGCCAAACATTCTGAACCTGGCCAGAGGCGGTGATCGACATGTCTTCATCCGGGGCCCGGTCCACGCTCAGTTCGACATCAAATGCACCGACATGCCGCGAGCCGAGATCAAATCGGTCTCCGACTATATTGAGTTTGAGGTCGAGCCCGCGCTCGCCGCCATACAAGAGAGACCCTGAAAGCTGGGCCGTCTCATAGTCGGATTGGATGTCCCGCAGTGCGAACACACCGTCAGACCAGGATGCCATGGAGGTGATCTCGACAGGGTGGTCGCCGGCAATACCTTGCAAGGCGACCGGACCCGCCCAGCCATCGCCCGACCGTCTGAGATCTACGGACGTTTGCAAATTAGAGATAGCAATGGAGCCACGGCTAAACGCGCCGCCTGAGGATGCTAGGCTTATAGCATCCACGCCTCTTGGGCCGGAGAGTTGGAAGATGCCGGAGCTGAGGTCGATTGCCGAACCCGAGATAGGGATGGCATCGGACTGTGTGAATTGGCCCGACAGGTTCGCGGCCCCGCCAGGTGCGTAAGTGCCTGATAGGGACAGGTTCACATTGTCACCATCTATTCTGGCGGTCCGTACACGATAAGAGGAGTCTGTCTTTTGAACTGTGGCGCGCAGCCGCGCGATATTTCCGAAAGCTTTGGCGGCCGTCGCATTCATCTCGTTTATGCCATGCGCGTTGACGTCTGCGACGATTGATGGGGCGGCAAACGGACCCGTCACCGCGAGGCTTCCGGTGGCGGATAAGTCGGGTGCGGATGACAGGAGGCCAGACACCTGTTGAAGCCGCGCCTGAACGTCAAGTGTCTTCTCGCGTATACTGATCGCACCGCTTGCTGCTATGCGTCCTTTGGCAAGACGTGCAGTCGAAGGGTCAAGGGTGACGACCCCGGTGTCCCGGTTGTAGTCGCCTGCGACATCCACCCTCGGTGATTGGCCTGCGATCCGGCGACCCGTCGCGTTCGATGCCATGATGCCGGTGCCCGTCAGCGACCCTTTGAAGTTAACATATCGTCCGGTAGATACGATCTCCACGGGCCCTTCGACTTTCTCAAAAGGCAGGTCCGCACCCGCATTGGCGCGTAGTGCAGCATTGCCAGTCAGTCCGGGAGCCTCGCGGGGATCAGTCAGAGAGCCTGAAAAGACCAGATCGGCATCGAGGTTGACCAGTTCCTTGAGGCCGGAAAACGTCACATCTAGATTGATCGGACCATCGAAGTCGCGCTGGCGGCTGCGATATACACCGTTTGCGGATATGGACCCGGATGCAAGTGTGCCGGAAAATTCGAAAGGAATGCTCGCCTTCTCAATGTCTCCATCAAGTTTCAGGGCGGCGGAGGGACCTATTAGTGTTCGCAGCTGTTCGGAGATCGGCAGGCGCGATGCGTTGACGTCCGCGCTGGCCAACAAGCCGCCAGCCGTGATCTTGCCCGTCAATTCGGCGACGGTCGCTCCTGAGATCTTCAGCTGAGCAAAGCCATCGCCATCATCCAGCGTTCCGCTGGCGCGGGCGCTGAGCGACGCACTATCGCCGTCGGGGAGATTTGAGAGTGTGGCCAGGGTACCTCCAGCGGGAGCGTCGACTTCTGCGTCTAGCCGGTAGGCGCCTGAGGCTGTGCGCTTCAATGTGGCATCCACCCGGTCGCCGACACCTTCGAGCGGAAGCGCTGTCAGGGATAGATCGAACGTGCGCGATTTCGGCAAACGGAATTGGCCATCAATATCAAAAGCAGCGCGTGGACCGGCCACGCCTTCCTGCAACAAAAGCTCCGCGATACTGAGTTGATCGAGGGACACGGCCCAATTGCTGGAAGATTCCGAATTCTCATTCTCATCCCGTTCCAGGACGGGGCGGCGGCGCACATCGATTTTCTCGGCGCTGACAAGGTCAAGTTTCACGGTCTTCGACATCAGCCGCGCAGGTGACCAGGCGATGGCGACATTTTCCATGGTCAGCCACACGCCTTCAGAATCGGTCAGCGTGACGCGTGATGCGCCGAGCCGGCCCAAAGGGTCGCCGCTGAGGCCATTGATCTGGATTGTGCCCAATGGCCCCGCTTCACGGCCATCGATCTGAGACTCCACGAAAGCCCGCCCGCCGTCTGAGGCAATCCAGAGGCGTGCAGCAATGAGCAAGACGACCAGCGCAATGAGTGCCGACAGGATGGCCATCAACCATTTCCGTCTGCGGATCATGCCCAGGAGAGATGTGAGCGCCGCCATCAGAAAGATTGTCCGATGGAAACATAGATTTGAACAGGGTCTTCCCCATCGCGGCGGTCGAGTGGGGTGGCAATGTCAAACCGGACTGGTCCGAAGCCAGGGTAAAAGCGCACACCAAGTCCGAACGATGTCCGCATCTCGCCGAAGGCCTCGTCGATGGAGTCAGCTGCATAGCCGGAGTCGACAAAGGCGACGTAGCCCCACCGCTCGGACTTTCGCCAGCGCAGTTCAAGCGAGGCGGCGAACATGGCGTCGCCGCCAATGATGTTGCCGTCGGAATCTGTCGGTGAAAGAGACTGGTACTCGAAACCTCGTACGGACCCACCACCGCCCGCAAAGAATTTCCGGTCGACCGGCACGCCTTCGTCGCCCAGGAACGTGCCAGCTTCGGCACGCACAGCCGCGACCAGACGGTCGGAGATTTTTCGATAGGTCGAGGCGGAACTGGTAATCCGCGTATACGACGCTTCTCCGTCCCCGAACGAAATACCCGGCTCAACACCAAGAGAAACGCGGTTACCAGCCTGTGGGTCCAGCGGTGCCTTCACCGTATTGTAAGTCGCGCCGAGCGGAAACGAGAGGGTAACCTGCTCGACATAGTCGTCCTCGCCCTGCGCCCGCAGCTCGTAGTCGGTGGAGCGGGTCGCGTCCAGCGTCGTGCCAGCGGACAGCGTAAATTGTTCGTTGAAAGGCTGGGACAGGCTGGCCGAGACGCTCGCGCCTTGTAGGTCGTAGGCGTCGGTTTCTTCTGCGCGCACGCCTGTCTCAGCGGAGAAGTCACGCCCATAGCGACCGATATTCGGCCGCTCATAACTCAGCGTCAGCTCGCTTGTGCGCGTTGCGATCTGGGCATCGACACCGAGTGTGTCGCCAATGCCGGTCAGATTGCGTCTCTCCCAGCTGGCGGTCGTGCCAACACCATCAGATGTCGAGACGCTGACACCGGCGCCAACGGAGCGACGCTTGCCTTCAGATAGCTGGAGTTCGACGGGATGCAGCCCATCGCTGTCGGCTGTCTTATGGATGTTCACGCCGATGCCGTCGAAGAGATTTGTTCCCCTTACGCGCGTTCGCAAGGTTTCCATCTTCTCCGGGGCATAATAGTCGCCAGACTGCCAGTTGCGGAGGATGTTGATGGCGCTGTCTTTGGTTTTCAGCGAGTCTGGAACAACGAGTTCGCCAAGTTTCACGCGAGGGCCTGGAACCAGCTTGTAGGTTAGCTCCAGGGTCTTGTCGGCGCGGGATGCGAGCGCATCGATGCCCTCGCTTTCTGCAAACGCGTATCCGGAATCGCGGAGCTGACTGACGAGCTGCTTCTCCAGCGTCTCTATGTCTTCGGTGACCGCCCATGTGCCGATACCCAACTCATCTGTAACGGCGTCGATCTGATTGCTGACATCTGCGGGCAAGTCATCCACGCCGGAAAGGGCCACCGATGCGATCGTGAACCGATCGCCCAAATCCACATCAAGACGCGGGCGCGTGTCCATGTCTTCCACGAGATCCGGGCTGACAATGGCGGTGAAATAGCCTTCGGAAGCGAGGTATTCCTCAAGGGCGCCAGCGGCCTGCGTGGCGCGGCGGCGCACATCCAGAAGGCTGGTCGGCGCTCCGGCGCGAATTTCCACCGCGTCGCGCGCACCCGATTCCAGATTCCTCGGCAACCCCTCGATCGTGACGGGAATTGTGGTCGTGTCGGACGCTTGAGTTTCGTCGTTGCCCGTAAAAGGAAGATAGGCACAGGCGGGTATCAGGCTGAGCGCAAGACAGCAGACAGCAGTCCTGCCAAAGGGCAGGGCACGACTCTCCGCTGGGCGTTCTGCCCGGTTTACCATCCTGTGCTCGATCCTTGCCTATTCATTGAGTTATGTGGGCCTTCTGGCTGAGTGTACGGTGAACAAGTTTGCTGAAATTTGTCACTTCCAAGCCGATAGCTGTTTTTTTGCATATGGGCGATATGTCCCGAGCTCGCAAAAATAGTCTTCACTGGCCTGATTGCGCGATGTCTGGCTGTCCCCCATATTTACAACTTCAATCTTTCCCGTGGGGATTTTCATGACATATCTGATGGTTCTGGGCGGCCTCGTCCTCCTGTTTATTGGAGGGGAGGGGCTGGTTCGCGGATCGGTCAGTGTTGCGCGTAAGCTCAACATTTCCGAACTGGTCATAGGCCTCACTCTGGTCGGTTTCGGTACGTCGGTTCCTGAACTCGTGACCAGTCTGCGCGCGATAAATGAAGGCGCCGTCGGCATAGCGGTTGGCAATGTCGTTGGTTCCAACATCGCCAATATCCTTCTCGTGCTCGGTGTGGCGGCCCTCATCCATCCCATCATTACCAATCCACGCGCCCTGATGCGCGATACATCGATCATGGTCATTGTTACCGCCCTTCTGTGCGTGTTGATCTGGTTCGACCTGTTTTCACGCCTTGCAGGATTTGTGCTGGTCGCATGTTTGCTGGGCTATATTGCCTTCTCCGTGTTTGCCGACCAGGCGGCTGGCGACGAAGTGGCTGAAATGCACGCCGGGGAAGGCGAAACGGTTGAGGCCAATTACGGCGTGGTGAAGGGGGTATTCATTGCTCTGGCGGGCCTGGTGGGCGTGGTGTTCGGCGCGAAGCTGCTTGTCGACGGCGGCGTAGTCATTGCACGAGAGTTTGGCATCAGCGAGACGGTCATCGGGCTCTCTATCGTGGCGGTCGGGACCAGTCTGCCAGAGCTTGCCACGTCTGCCATCGCGGCTTTCCGCGGCAAGGCCGATGTCGCGCTTGGCAACATCATTGGTTCCAACATATTCAATATATTGGGTATTCTCGGCCTGACGGCTCTCGTCCACCCGTTCAGCGTGCGCAGTATGCCGAGTGGAGATGTGACAACGGATGCATTGGCCTCTGGCGCGGGCCACAGCCTGATCAGTGTCGGCGACATGTCCGCGCTCGTCCTGTCGGTTGCGTTGATGGCGCTGTTTGCCATCACGGGCAAGCTGATCGCCCGCTGGGAAGGAGCAGTTCTCCTTTTGGGCTATGCGCTCTATATGGGATTGACCTTCAATCTCATTCCCGTACCGGCGATCCTATAATATGGCTGACAATCCGATCTATCAGGGCCTGGACCAACTCGGCCAGCAGACCCACCAACCGCAAAACCCGGAAGACGCCCAGCTGGAGCGCGTGCCCAACCCGCATGCTGGCACGCTCTATCTGACACGCTTCGTGGCCCCCGAATTCACCTCGCTTTGCCCGGTGACAGGTCAGCCGGATTTCGCACATCTTGTGATCGACTATGCGCCCGCCGAATGGCTGGTAGAGTCAAAGAGTCTCAAGCTCTATCTGACCAGTTTCCGCAATCATGGCGCTTTCCATGAGGATTGTACCGTTTCCATCGGCAAGAAGATCTTCGATTTCACGGAAGCGACCTGGTTGCGTATTTCGGGATATTGGTACCCGCGCGGTGGCATCCCGATCGACGTATTCTGGCAGTCCGGCGAGGTGCCTGCCGGACTTCACGTTCCGGATACAGGCGTTGCGTCCTATCGTGGTCGCGGTTAGCGCGTCCAGCGGGTCACGAGTTTGGACATATCCGCCCGTCCGCGTTCTGGCGGGGATATTTTTGAGGTTCCGAGATAGATGAAGCCGGCGACCCGTTCGGTCTCGGACAGGCCAAGACGTCCCGCAACCTGCTTATCGAAGGCTGGCCATTCGCTTAGCCAGGCCCCGGCCCATCCGCTCGCATTCGCAGCGAGCAGCAGATTGTAGCAAACCGCTCCGGCGGAGAGTTCCTGTTCCCAGACGGGCGTGCGACCGTCATCCGTTGGAGCAGATATCACTGCGACAACCACGGGCGCGCGCAGAAAAAGACCGGCGGCTTCCAGCAAATCCCGGGATTCAGCGCCTTCAAGCGTTTCCCCCCGAATGCGCGCCAGCTCCTGCCCGAAATCTTCGCGGGACTTTCCTTCAAATATAATGAAGCGCCAAGGAGTCATCCGGCGGTGGTCTGGTACCCGCGCGGCAATTTCGAGCAATTCATCTAGCGCCTCGGGAGACGGCCCCGGCTCACCAATGAAATGTTTTCCGGCAGAGCGCCGCAATGCGAGCAGCTGCCGCGCCTCGGCGCTTGGACGTGTTGCCAGCATGGGTGTCGCAATGGCTGGGGCGGGAGGGAATCGCTTTGTCATTGCGGCAACATAGGAGGGTGAGACTCGTTCTTAAAGGCGGTCTTTAACGATTGCAGGCTTGAGCATTTGCGTGGGGAGGCGTACAAGAGTGAACAGTGTTCACTTTCTGAACGGTTTGCGCGAGTAATGTGTCATATGCAGACAGATAACGCTTCCGAAGCGACGCCAGCCGATCGTCGTCGCTTGCGCGTGCGGGAATCGATTATTTCCGCTGCAGAGCGCGTTTTCGCCAGGGAAGGCGAAAACGGCTTGTCAATTCGTCGGCTCGCCGATGAGATCGATTACTCACCCTCCGCAATCTACAAGTATTTCGGCTCGAAGGACGAATTGATTGATGAGTTGAAGGAGGCGTTTTTCGAGCGGCTCCTTCAGAAGGTTGATCGCAGCTCCAGTGCAGACCGTCCTTTCCTGCAACGCGCCAAGGCGTGCGTGGCAACTTATGTGGAGACGGCAGTAACTCGCCCCTTCCACTACGCCGCAGCCTTTTCCAGTATCCAGAGCACCGTCCCGGAAGGCTGTGCCGCACCATTATCCTGGGACGGATTTGTGGCGTCTCAGAAAGGACAGGCCTTTGGTGTGCTGATCAGTATGGTCACTGAAGGGCAGGAGCTTGAGGTTTTTGATCCCTCGCTTGATCCCGTCATGGCGGCCAAATCAATCTGGGCCGCCTCTCACGGGCTCGCGCAATTGCTCATCCACATGCCGCAATTCCATCAGCTCGTCCCGAACCAACAGCCGATGACCGCAACAGACTTCATTGAATTCCATGCCGATCTTCAGATCCGTGGGCTGCTAAAGCCTGCTGCCGGGACTGGAAGTGGCCGCCTGTCAGGACAAAACCCATGACCGACATTGATCACACCGCCGGAGATACCGCACGTGACAAACGGCCGACGGCCCTGAAGGGGCTGTTCTTCTTCATTATCCTGTTGCTCGTTTGCGGCGGCCTTGTGCTGGCTGCGACGCAGTTGCGCAGCAAGGAGGGGCCCAAAGTGGCTACGGTCGCGCCTGAGCCAATGGCGGTGCAGGTCGCGCCAGTCGAGTTGACCACGGCCTTCACGCTGAACGAAACCTATTCCGGCCTTGCCGAAGCGCGACGCAATTCTGCGCTGGGCTTTTCCACTGGTGGCCGTATCGAGACCATTGCCGTTGATGTGGGCGACCGCGTCAAGCGGGGCAGCATTCTGGCAAGCCTCGACACGCGCGGCCTGCGCGCCCAGCTCGCGTCTGCCACCGCTGTGGTCGAAGAGGCGCGCGCTGCGCACTCTCTCGCCCTGAGCACGGTCGAGCGACAACGTACCCTCAAGATGCAAGGCCATGTATCCCAGCAGGCGGTCGATGAAGCCGAAGCCCAGGCGAATACTGCGCTGGCCCGAGTCGAAGCGGCCAAGGCGCAAGCCGATATTTTCCGTGTCCAGATTGACCTGTCCCGCATCCCGGCGCCGTTCGATGGCGTGGTCACGGCGCGCAGGTCGGATGAAGGCGCGATTGCCGGCGCGGGCCAGCCGATTCTGGACTTGGTCGAAGCGGCGCATCTTGAAGCGCGCATCGGGCTACCCGCCAACAGCGCGGCGCGTCTGATACCTGGAGATGCGTATACTTTGCAGGCCGATACAGGGGCGGTTGAGGCCGTCTTGCGTAGCGTGACCGGCGTGATCGACCCGGCGCAGCGCACGGTCGCAGCTGTGTTCGAGATCAATGATGCCGAAATCGTCGCTTCCGGCGCTGTGGTCCGTCTGACCATGGAGCGGAATATAGACGAGCCGGGCTTCTGGGTTCCGGTGAAAGCATTGTCGACGGCCTCTCGCGGCCTCTGGACTATCTATGTGGCGGAGCCGGTCGGCTCAGGCTGGCAGGTTGCAACGCGCCCGGTCGAAATGGTGCATACTGATGGTGACCGCGCTTTCGTGCGCGGCGCGGTGACGGATGGCGAGCGCGTCATCACCAATGGCCTGCAGCGTATTGTGCCTGGCTTGCCGGTTGAGCCGCGGGATGTTCACCGCGCCTCCACCGTGAATGGTGGCTAGACCCGATGTCGACACTCTTCTTCAAATTGCCGCGCCTGGCGATCCTTGCCATTCTCGTAGTCCTGATTGGCGGACTGGGCGCGATGCTGACTTTGGGGCGTCAGGAAGACCCGACCCTGATTGAACGCTATGGCTATGTGCTGACGCCATTCCCCGGCGCAGACGCTGAGCGGATCGAGGCGCTGATAACAGAACCGGTTGAAGCGGCGCTGATGGAATTGCCCGAAATCGAAGATGTAACCTCGACCAGCAGGTCGGGCTTCTCGCAGGTCCGGGTCGAAATTCGGGAAGACCTGTCCGAAGCCGAAGTCGATGATACCTGGACTCTGATCCGAGGGCAGGTTGAGGAGGCCCGTGCGCAGTTCCCCTCAGGCGTCGGCACGCCCGAAGTCGAACGCCTCTATGTCGGCGCCGCGACGCTTGTGGTGGGCCTGACATGGACCGGCGAGGGAGATCCGCCGCTGACCGTCATGCGGCGTCTCGCGCTTGATCTCGAAGACCAGTTTCAACGCCTGCCCGGAACAGAAGAAACCGAAACCTATGGCATGCCCGTCGAGGAAGTGCGCGTTGTCGTCGACCCACAAGCGCTTTCGGCATCCGGCCTGTCTTTCCGGCAGGCCGCGGCATTGATCGCCTCGGCTGACAGCAAGACACCAGCGGGCCGCTTGCGCGGTGAAGGCGGCACGATCGGCTTTGAGGTCGGGGGTGAATTCGATGGCATATCCCGTGTTCGCCAGGTTCCGCTCTTGCAACGTGCCGACGGATCGGCTGTTCGCGTGGCCGATGTGGCCCGGGTTGAGAAGGGCTTTGCCGATCCGTCCACTCAGCAGGCCTATGAGAACAATCTCCGCACGGTCATGGTCGGCGTCTATATTTCGCCCGGCCAGCGCGTCGATAAATGGGCTGAAGGTGCGCGTGAGATATCTGAAAATTTTGCGGCATCCGCGCCGCCAGGACTCAAGGTCGAGACAATCTTCGACCAGAGTCTCTACACCAATGACCGCCTTAACGGTCTTGCGCAGAGCCTGTTGTTTTCCGCCTTCATCGTCGTCCTCGTCCTGTTCGTCACGATGGGGTGGCGTTCGGCCATCGTGGTCGGCATGGCCATCCCGTTGACGGTTAGCCTCGTGCTGATCCTGTTCAGCCTTTTTGGTCACCCGCTGCACCAGATGTCGGTGACGGGGCTTGTCATTTCACTTGGCCTGTTGATCGACAATGCGATCGTTGTGGTGGACGAATTCGACCAGTTGCGCGCCAAGGGGCAGAACCGTTTCGAAGCGATCCGCAAGAGCCTGAATCATCTGGCAGCACCGCTCGCGGCCTCCACCTTGACAACGGCGCTTGCTTTCGCGCCCATCGCCATGCTGCCCGGCGGGGCAGGAGAGTTCGTCGGCATGATCGGCCTGTCAGTCGTGTTCTCGATTACAGCCTCCTTCGTGGTATCCATTACCGTCATCCCGGCCATGGCCGGTTGGTTTGACCGCAAGCGGGGCTGGGAGACGGGGCATGCAAAGCGGCCGCGTCGATGGTGGCGCGACGGCTTCACCAGTGATTTCATTTCCGATGGTTATCGCGCCTCTATTGAGATGGTGCTGCGCTATCCGCCGCTTGGTATTCTGGCCGGTGTCGCCCCTGCGGTGTTCGGCTTCTGGCTCGTTGGTCAATTGCCATCACAATTCTTTCCGCAAACGGAACGTGACCAGTTTCAAGTGTCGCTGCAACTCTCGCCCGAGGCCGACATCCACGATACGGTTGATTTGGTCCATCGCGCGACCGAGATGATCAGTGGCATCGAGGGGGTCGAGGATGTGACATGGGTGCTCGGCCAGCCCTCTCCGCGCGTCTATTACAATATCATCAACAATACCGAAGGCGTTGAAGGCTTTGCGTCTGGCTGGGTCCAGCTGGATTCGAATGAGCGGACGCATGAAATCGTCGGAGAAGTCCAGCGCAGGGTGCGCGAAGAATTTCCGAGCGCCCGTTTCCTGGCGCTGCCATTCGAACAGGGCCCGCCTGCGGATGCGCCGATTGAGTTCCGCATCATGGGGAATGACTTTGACACGCTGAACATGATTGGGGACCAGACACGCGCCGTGCTCGGACAAACCCCCGGAGTTACCTACACCGTGGCTTCGCTGGAGCTTGGCGCGCCGACCATGCGCTTGCAGGCCGATGAAGCCGCCTCTGCAATGGCGGGCGAGCGCCTGACTGATATTGCGGCAGACCTTAGCGCAGAACTCGAAGGTGTCCGGGCTGGATCGGTCCTTGAAGGCACCGAGGAATTGCCCGTGAAAGTCATCGCGCCGATGTCGCGCCGGTCCGGCATGTCAGATTTGCGCTCGGCAACGGTTGGCAATGGTTCAGGCACACCGATCTCCGCATTGGGCGAGGTTACGCTCGTTCCGGAGACAGCGGTCATCACGCGCCGGAACGGCCAGCGGATGAATCAGATCCTGGCCTATCTGGACCCCTACACACTGCCGGCACCGGTGCTGGAAGACTATCAGGCCCGTTTCGCGGAAACCGGCTTTCATGTGCCAGCAGGGTATGAAGTCGTCGTCGGTGGCGAGGCAGAAAACTCCAGCGATGCGGTTGGCAATCTTGCCGCCGTAGGTGTGCCGCTTGTCATGGTGATGGCGGGCGCGATCATGCTTGTGTTCAACTCGTTCCGCATGATGCTGCTTGTGCTTGCCTCCGGTTTCTTGTCGCTCGGTTTCGCCTTCTTCGGCGTCTGGCTGTTCAATCTGCCATTTGGTTTCAACGCCATCATTGGCGGGCTTGGCTTGTTCGGGATCGCGATCAACGGCTCGATTGTGGTCTTGTCCCTGTTGAGAGCCAATCCCGCAGCGATGGCCGACGATGTGATTGCCCAGCGCGAAGTGGTCGTGGACGCCACCCGGCACATCGTGGCAACGACGCTGACGACCATGGGTGGTTTTGTGCCGATCCTGCTGACCGGGGACTCTTTCTGGATGCCGCTGGCAGCGGGAATTTCAGGCGGAGTTGGTGGGTCGGCGCTGCTGGCGCTGTATTTCACGCCCGCAATATTCCGTATCACGACAGCAAAACCCGTTCGCACCGCGATGCGTCATGTGTTTAACCGCTCGGAAATGCCGGCTGAGTAATTGGCTGCCAACACTTGCACTCGGGCAAAAATCGCCCATCTCGTTTAGTCAGGGACTGGAAGGAAGAGACATGCCAGAGAACCCGGATATCGGCGCCCCGGCGCCCGCCTGGAACCGGCTGCGTTTTGAAGCGCGCGCTGCTGCTGCGGATGAGCCGACCCTGTCGAGCTATCTGAACTCCGCGATCCTGGCGCATTCGACCCTGTGTCAGGCGCTGTCATTTCATCTGGCTGAGAAGCTCAAGAGCCCGGTCATGAGCACCCAGCAGGTGCGCCATATCCTTAGTGATACTTATGATACACACCGCTCTCTGGTGACTGCGGCGGAAGCCGACATGCAGGCCGTTCTCGAGCGTGATCCGGCTTGCCGGGGCATGCTTCAACCCTTCCTCTACTTCAAGGGGTTCCTCGCGCTTCAGACCTATCGCGTCGCCAATCATCTTTGGCGCGAAGGCCGTGAAACGCTGGCCTTCCATTTCCAGAGCCGCGCTTCGGAACTGTTCGGCGTCGACATTCACCCCGCCGCTCGCATCGGTACCGGCGTCATGCTGGACCATGCGTCCGGCATCACGATTGGTGAAACAGCGATTGTTGGCGACGACTGTTCGCTCCTGCACGGTGTGACATTGGGCGGTACAGGCAAGGAAGTCGGCGACCGCCATCCGAAGATCGGCAAGGGTGTCCTGCTTTCGGTCGGCGCCAAGGTTCTGGGCAATATCCATATCGGTGACGAAGCCAAGGTTGCGGCCGGCAGTGTCGTGCTGAAAGATGTGCCCGCCAAGTGCACCGTTGCGGGCGTTCCGGCCCGGATTGTCAGCGGTCCATCCTGCTGTCATCCGGCTCAGACCATGGACCAGACGATTCCCGACGAGATGGGCAAGTAATCCCGAGTTTCGCCTGACAGGCGTTCGCGGTGAATACAACTCTCGTCACGGCTGAATTGTAGCAAGTTTTGGCAGCTTTATTGTCTCTACCAGCGTTTCATTTCGGGATCGGAATGTTGTTGCACGCCTCTGTTTCAGATAATGTTTAGCGCAATGCCCGGTATCGGGTGGGGCGTTGATTGCATGTGAATCGAGGGCGGCAGTTTGAGTGAGAACACCAGCACCGAAGGCCGGCTTCTGCGCACGCGCAAGGTGCGTCGGGCACAGAGCGACCGGCTGCCATTTGTCCCGTATGGTGGCGCGCCAATCATCGCGCTGGGCTTGCTCATGGCGTTTGCACTCTGGCCATTTGCGTTTGGTGTCATTCAGCTTTCAACCGAACGCGCTGCTGCTCAGGCACTTGCTGATATTGATGCGGCCTGGGCCCGGCCGCGTGTGTCCGGCCAGTGGGTGACATTGGAAGGCCGCCCGCCAAGTCGGCAGGCCGCCGAAGGAGCCCTCGCCGCTGTGCGCGAGGCGCGTGCTTCGACCCTGCTCGGAATGGCAAGGCCCGTCACACGCGTGCGCGACGGATTCGACTGGGCTGGTTTGGGCGAGACGGCCTCCGCCAGCAGCATCAACTGGTCGTTCCGGGTCGCGAATGGAGTGCTGACGCTGGACGGCGACATGCCAAACAATACGGTTCGGGAGCAGGTAGTCGCGGCGGCCCGTACGGAAATCGATCCGCCGCGCATCGTGTCCGTGCAGGATAGCTTGTCTATCACCAATGACCCGTCACCCGACGGCTTCCTCGAAATCGCCCTGCGCGGCGTGGACACGGTTTCGCGTTGCGATCGCGGTGTGTCGGGCTTCAACACAAACCGCTTCTCGCTCAGCTGTGAACTGCCTGCCGCGGATGCGGCAACGGTCCGCGACATTGCGCTGGCGCCCGTCCCCATGGGCGAAGTCGGGGCGGTCGATATCATTTCACGTGAGGCCGTGGATTCCTGCGAGTCCTCGCTGTTCGACCTGTTGGGTGATGCGCGGATCGAGTTTCAGTCCTCCAGCGCAGTCATCGGAGCCGGAAGCGCCAGTCTGCTGGATGATGTGGCGGAAGCCGTTCGAGCATGTCCCGGTTCGCTCCGTATTGCGGGCTACACGGACAGCACGGGTCTGCCTGAAACCAACCGCCAGCTGAGCCAGGCGCGTGCCGAGGCAGTCCGCAACGCGCTGATCGCGCGGGGAGTACCGCAGAACCGGCTGGTCGCGACCGGCTATGGCGATGCCAGCCCCGTCGCGCCGAACACGACCGCTCAGGGTCGCGCCCTGAACCGCCGAATAGAGATACGGGTGATCCGTGTTTCCGAATGATTTCCTCCTGATACGTCGAAAGTAAACATCATGTGGTTTCTTCTCATCCAGATCTTGCTGCTCATGTTGTTCGCCGCATTGGCGGGCGCAATGCTGGCCTATTGGTGGATGCGCAATCGCTATGAGGATGTCACCGAGAGCTATGAAGAGCTGATGGAGACCAGCGCGCTTTCGGAAATGCGGTCAGGTGTGACCCGCGATGACCTGCTCGCGCATTTTGCGGCTATCGAGGAGCGGCTTTCGAGTTTGCCCGCGCCCGTCACACGAGATGAGTTCCACGCCAATATTCACAGTCTCGGCGACCGTCTGACGGCTTTGCCCATCCCTGACGTATCTCCGATCAATTCCCGCCTTGAATCTATTGAGACCCGGCTCACCGATAGCGGGTCCAGCTTTGACCCCGTCATTTCGCGGCTGGCGGATCTCGACATGGCCGTGGGGCAGTTGAAGAACACGGACCTTGAAAGCCTGGAGGCACGCCTGTCGAGGATCGAGGACAGTGTGAACGTTCTGGTCAATTCAGAGCCACAGGAAATGCCGGCATTTCCTGAAGTGCCGGAAGTTGATCTGGGACCGATCCATAGTGGTCTTGCCCGGCTTGAACTGGCACTCGAAAATCTCGACGTGCCGATGACGGATCTTGAGCCGATTCGCAGTGATTTTGGCCAGATGGAGGCGCGCCTCGCCGAATTTGCGGAAGGGCTGGATGCCCAGCGCAAGGCAGACAATGAAAGCATGACCATCCGTCTGCAGACCTTGTCGTCGTCGCTTGCGTCGCTGCGCGTGCCGGATGTCGACAGCCTGCGTGACCGGTTGGCCCGTCTTGAAACCGCCATTGGTGAGCTGTCCCAGACCGAAATTGATCTGGGTCCGGTTACTGAAACGCTTCGCCAGATCGAGCGTGATATGAAGAGCGCACCTGACCATGTGCGGATCACCCATAACAAACTTGCCGATCTTGAGGGGGGCACCGCAGCGCTGCATTCGAAACTGGCGGCGCTCGAAGCCCATGTGTCGGTGATGGACCGTACGCCCGTAGACCTGACGCCAATCCAGGCGCGTCTCGCCAACTTCGAATCGTCGATGGCAGCGCTCCGCATCGACATGCAGTCGCTTCCCGATGTTGCGCCGCTGGAACGTCGTCTCGCTGCGCTTCAGGAATCTGTCCTCAACTTGCAGGATCCTGACCTGTCCAGCGTCACCAATTCGCTGCGCAAGATGGAGGCCCGCTTGAATATGGGCGCCGTCGAGGATCGGTTGACCTCCATCGAATATGGCATGGCCGCGATGCACCATATGGTGCGCACCCTGCAGGAAACGGCCTATTCCCGCACCGAAATCGACTATAGCCAGCGCGTGCCGCTGTCTCAGGCGCATTTCACGCCAAAAGCCGAAACGCCTCCGGCTGCGCCACCACCGCCGCCTCCACCCCCTCCTCCTCCGGCTGCAGCTGAAACCGTCCGCACAGTTGAGGTTCGCCGAGGCGTCGATCCCATCGCGGCGGCCCGTCGGCCGGATGACAAGGCGAACTTGCTGGTCAGCGCCGCTTTCGGTCAGGATGACGATCTTGAGCGCATCAACGGGATTGGCCCGATGCTGGCCGAATTGCTCAATGAAATCGGCGTGTTCTATTTCTGGCAGATTGCCGAATGGGGCCCGGACGAGATCAAGTGGGTCGATGACAAGCTCGAGCATTTCAAGGGCCGTATCCAGCGCGATGACTGGGTCGGACAGGCAAAATTGCTGGCGGTACAGCCGGAAGCTGCCCAACGTCCCGGCAAGGCCTGATCCGGCTTTTGGCAAATCGGTCCAGCTGACCCCTTTTCTCAAACCGGGAATTGGGGTTAGTTAACACTGCGCGCTCGGGGGACGATGTAGCGACCAGCGGAAGGGGACGCCCGCAATGCTTCGGACCGTACTGACAGCTTTCCTATGCCTGATACTGGGCCCATTTGCCTTGGCCGAAAGCGGCGATCCCCCTCGATACGCCCTGATCATAGGGAATTCAGGCTACCAGCAGACCGGGTGGCAGCTCGCCAATCCGGCAAGAGACGCCCGGCTCATGGCGGACACGCTCGGCAAGGTCGGCTTTTCCGTCGATCTGGTGCTGGATGGCACTGAAGAAGAAATGGAGCAGGCCTTTGCCAGTCATGGCGCGCGGCTCAAAGCTGGCGGACCGGCCTCCGTCGGCCTGATCTATTATGCCGGGCATGGCGTGCAGTCGCAGGGGCTGAACTATCTCGTCCCGGTGGACGCCAATGCCCGTTCAGAGCAGGACATATGGCGACAGGCGCCACGTCTTGGGGATGCACTGCGCTATGTTGAGCATGCCGGCAATGCGGTGAATTTCGTCATTCTCGATGCCTGTCGCGACAATCCGTTGCCCAGCGCAACGCGCAGCGCTGCCGGCGGACTGGCCGAGGTGAAGCCTGCGCGCGGCCTGCTCATTTCCTATTCCACGGCGCCCGGCTATGTCGCCTATGATGGCGAGGGCGGAAATTCGACCTTTGCCCTGGCGCTGGCCGAGACGATTGGTCAGCAGAATCTGATCGCTGAACAGGTTTTCAAACGCGTTGCGGATCGCGTGAACCAGTCCACCAACGGCCTGCAGACTCCTTTCTACAATTCCGGCCTTACAGGCGCTGATTTCTGCTTTGCTGGATGTGATGGCGGCGCAGCGCCCGAGCCGGCGCCGATCAGCAACTCGCCCCGCCTGCCACCGCATGGCGCGCGCAACTCGTCCGCGCGTAGCGCAGGCGGTGCCACGGCAGAGACAGGCGGCGGCGCTTCAACGCCCGCCTTCACGGAAGTTTCCAGCCTGCTTCGCGCAGCGGCTTTCAATGCGGCCACACTGGGCGGGGACATTTCCGAACGCAAGTTCCGGGACTGCCCCGATTGTCCGGAAATGGTGGCCATTCCGGGTGGCGAATTCCTGATGGGCTCACCTGACGGAGAGAAAGAGCGCAAGGATAATGAAGGCCCACAATGGCGCGCCACGATTGAACCCTTTGCGGCTTCCGCAACCGAGATCACCTGGGGGCAGATCAATACGTGCATCGCGGCCGGAGGGTGCGTTGGCAATGAAGCGAGCGACGAAACACGCAGCGATCAGTGGCAGCAACCAGCAATCCCGGTGATCAATATCACCTGGGTTGAGGCGATGGCCTATATCGACTGGCTGAACACTCGCGTGGAGGGCGAGCCTTATCGCCTGTTGAGCGAGGCCGAGTGGGAATATGCGGCGCGGGCGGGCACAACCACGCCTTTCCATACCGGCGAGACGCTCAGGGACTCACAAGCAAATTTCAACGCATCACGGGTCTATAATGGCAGCCCCAAAGGCACATGGCCACGCCGTCCGATGCCTGCGGGCTATTATCCCCCGAATGCTTTCGGCCTGCACGAGATGCATGGCAATGTCGCCGAATGGATCGCCGATTGCAGCGTGCGGTCGTATCTGGGGCGGTTCGGCACGGCGACCATTTATGACGAACCGGGATGCCGCACCCGAGCGGTACGGGGTGGCAGTTGGGAGAAGGTGCCCTCCTATGTGCGCTCAGCGTTTCGTGACGGGTTTCCGGACACTGGGCGCGATGACGGGATCGGCTTCCGAGTGGCGAGGGACAGGGACTAGCGGATGAAAACGATCAGCCCCCTGATCAGCCACCACCGGGCTGAATTGAAGGCAGAGGCGCGGCTCAACCGCTATCTCTTGCTCGGGGCGATCTTCATGGCACTCGTATCTTTCAGTGTCTTCATCTCCACTCTGCTCGGGCATTATCCCCTGCCATTCGGTGAGGATTTGTTTGCGGAGAATCCGGAACGCATGATCGGCGCGTCCAATTTTTTCGTGGCGACCGCCATTGGCGCGGCGCTGCGCATGTGGCGCAAACGGCAGATGCGGATCAAACTCCTGATCGCCGAGGCGTTCATTCGGGAGGATGATGCAGACACCGGCCTTCGTCTGTTGCTGGAGCCCGTATTCGGACCAACTGTCTGGGACGGAGCCGACACGCCCATTCTCGCTCACAGGAGCCCCGCATGAGCCCGCAATCAGATATCGGCAAGACCCCGGTTACGTCACTGGACCTGCTTCGTGAGTTGCAAGGCGAGCAGAAAGCCTTTCGCTTCCTGATCCGGGCACTGGCGGTTCTGCTGGTGACGGCGGCGGTGATCGCGGTCGGCAGCGTGATCTATTTCTATGTGGCGCTACAGGGGCTGAAATCCGAATATGCCTATCAAGCGCGCCTCAACGAGATAAACCTGCGCATTGTGGCAGGGGAAGCCAGCCGCCAGCGGGAATCGACGCAGGCGCAGCTGGTGGCTATCCGCGAAGAGAATGAGTCTGCCCGTCGTCAGGGCGAGCTTTCCCGCGAACTCCAACAGGCCGGATCTGCCCGCCAGATTGCGGCTTACAAGGACCGCGCCATCTCTATCGCGCGCAGCCATGTGCTTGGGAAGACGATGAATGATGTGACGTCGCAAGTGGTCAGCATGGTGCTGCGCGCCGATGATGGGGAAGTTCGCCTGCTGAAGGATGAAGAGCACCTGCTGCTGCAAGCGGCATTGAACGACTGGGGCGGCGAGGTCGAGTCGAGCGATGTTCGCGCAGCCTTTCAGCAACTCATGGATGCCGAGCAATTATCCGATCAGGCGATCGGGGCAGCGGGACTCGCCATGCTGGAATACCGCGATGCCAATGATGCGTCCCTTGTCTGGAATGGTGGCTGCTCCACCGTCGTGGACTATGTGAACCAGGCGAGTGCCCGTGATCTGGATGAGCCGATGCTGCTGCTCTGGAAAGGCCAGTGCCTGCGCAAGCGGGGGGATGCGTTACTGGCCTATCGGGCCTTCAGCGAGGCGGCGCATTTGATCCTGGCCGATCCTGAAGACATCACGCTGGAACAGGAACAGATGGCGCATCACGGCGTCGGGACAACTCTGGTGGCCCTTGCTGCCCAGCGCCAGCTGCCGGAAGGGCGCCTCTATGAAGAAGCCCTGCAGGAAGCCTTGTCGGAACTTCGCATCGCCGCGCGTATCCGGGCCGAGCGGGGCGCGACACAAGTTGGCGTTGCCTATACTGAAGAGAATATCGGTTTCATTCACATTCTGGATGAGGATTGGCCTGCGGCGCTGGACCATACCAAGCGGATCGACGACATCCTTCCGCTCGCCTGGAATTTGACGGTTCGCCATATTGCTGCGCGCGAGAATGGTATCGCCCTGCGTCAGGCCGGTGCGAGCCGGGAAGCTCTGGAAAATATGGAAATGATCCAGGATGAGACCGCGATGGTGCTGTCCCTGATGGAGTGCAACCAGTTCGACAAGCCGGAACTTCAGCGCTTGCTTCCGAGCCGGTTTGAGACTGTGCTGGAAAGCCTTTCGGCCCATTGCGCGCTGGAAGCAGAGCGCAGCTGATTTACAGGCATGGCGGTTGCAACCGTATCGAAAACCTCTACGTTGCGCCGCGAACCGAAAGACCTGAAGGAGCCCGATTATGGAGCGCGAAGAAACGCTGCGCCTTGAAGCCTATCTCAAGGAAAAACTGCATCCGGGCCTGCGCCTGGTCGCCCGCGACAAGACCGACGATTCCGTCGAATGCTATCTCGGCGCCGAATTTCTGGCCGTCGTTTACAAGGATGTGGACGAGGGCGAGACCTCTTACCAGTTCCAGATGACGGTGCTGGAAGAAGACATCAAATAAATGCCCCTGACGGCACCCGCGCTATGCGGGTGCCTTTGGGAATGGCAAATCCTTGAGGTCCGGCTCGATCCATTCGCGCCGGGCCTTTTTGTTGAACAACGTATCCTTTCGCCAGTATTCCAGCAGCCAGTCAGGCTTTCCATAGGGACCGGCCAGAAGGCGCGACAGGATTTCATGCAGGGGCATGCCGTCAGGCGCGCTCGTCAGGGCATGGGCCGCCACGCGCAGTGAGGCGATGGTAATGGTCTCGTGATAGCCTTCACAGTCGGTGTTCTGGCCGCCGACAGATTCGTTGAAGGCGCGGATCATTCCCGGCATGTCACGGAAAGCGGCGTGTTCATCCTCGGACAGCAGGCAGAGCGCGCCGGCCCAATGGGCGGCGTGGGTCCATCTTTCCTTGGGCAGCGTGCAAGCGCGAAACGCCTTGGTCAGCGCCTTGATATGGGCATCGGTTTCAAAACTCATGGTCCAGTTCCTTCAAAGTCTGGCGGGACCCAAACGAAAGCCCCGCCGGGTGGCGGGGCTTGTCGGTCGATCACCCTGTAACGATAGGTCGTCAGCAGGGCATTCGCCAGGCACAAGCATGCGCCAGCTTGGAAAGCTGAATCTGCTGTTGGAAGCGTGTCGCGGTCTTGTGCATGCGGGCGGGATACCGAATCTTGCGGAACCTGGCAAGTGCGTACTTATCCGTAGGCGGAGGCTGACGACCCTTCTGGATCGCCAGCCCCGTCAGGGAGTAGGCCCGGCTTCTGCCGTGCTTGTTTTTTCAGCGACTACTCAGCCTCGTCGCGAACATTGATTGCTGTCTCGGGATAGTCAGTCCAGATGCCGTCGACACCCGCCTCGATCAGGACTTTCAGTTCCTGTTCCGCAGAGTCGAAGCCTTCAGCGGGCTCATCGTCGCGGACGGTGTAGACGTGCACGATTTTACCGAGTTCATGGGCACGGGCGACATAATCGGTCGTGCCGCCCTCCGGCGTGAGAATCATCGCCTTGTGAGCGCCGACGCCCATTGTGGGGATATCTTCCAGCTTCATGTCGAGGCCCAGCAGTGCGGCATAGGGCGGGCCGACAAGGTTCTGGATCAAAGGCAAGTCACTCTTGGCAGCGACTTGGGCGAGGAAGGTCGGCTCGAAGCATTGTATGAAGATCGGAATGCCTGCTTCGACCAGGCCGCGTTCCCTGATCGTGTTGAGGATTGGGTCAACCATGTCGAGCCCGGCAGCGGAGAAGTTCGCGGGCCATTTGGCTTCGATGTGCAGGCCGACCGGGCGGCCTGCTTCAGCATTTTCGAGAACCAGATCAATGATTTCGTCAAAGGTCGCGATGTCATACTGGCCGTCATGCTCATGCGAGCGGCCTTCGACGCGCTGGATGGCTTTCAGCGTTTTCAGTTCTGCCAGTGTGAAATCATCCGACCACCAGTCATCAAGATGCCCCATCGGAGTCTTGCGAACGGTTTTGCGATCGGCAAATTCCGCATGCTCGGAGACATTTGTCGTGTCAGACAGATACCCATCATGATTGGCAACAAGCACGCCGTCCTTTGTCATCACCAGGTCCGGCTCTATGAAGTCAGCTCCCTGATCAATGGCCGTTTGATAGGCTTTCAGCGTGTGTTCGGGATACAGGCCGCTGGCCCCGCGATGCGCAATAATGATCGGCAGCGTACCGTCGAGCGTCTTGTAAGCAGCGGGCGCTTCGGTCTCTGCGGCGCCATTTGTGTCTGTCTCCGCCGGAGATTCGGCAGGTGCGATCGTATCTGCCGCCTGGTTGCAGGCGGCCAGAAACAGGCTGGCAAGGATCAGGTATTTTCTCATGGAATGATTCCTGTGTGGGAAATCCGGGGCGAACACGGGTCCGCCCCGGTGGGTCAATCGCCTAGAACTTGATGTAGGCGCCAGCTTTCAACATTTGCGGCTTGCCACGGATGATCGTGTGCAGGCCGAACGCACCGCCGGTATTGCCAACGTCGATCAGGTATTCCTCATCGAAGATGTTCTCGCCGAGAACATAGACGCCCCATGCGTCATCTGCGCTGTCAAAACCGAGACGGAGATTGGCGACGCCATAGGCGTCCTGCTCTTCTTCCACAAAGGTTCCGTCCGGATAGGATTCACGCACACGAGCAAAGCCGCCCGCGCCGTCCGCCGCATAGTCGTAGCCATTGTCATCTTCGAAATAGTGATGATCTTTCCAGACATAGCTCGGTACGATCGAGAAGTCGCCGCGCTCGCCAGCCGGGATGGTGATGTCGGCTGCGAGGGAGAAGCTGTGCTCCGGGCTGATGCGGAAGCTGTTGCCGGCAAACTGCAGCGGGTTTCCATTGTCATCTTCGTCGTCATATTCCGAATGCGTGTAGGCATAGGTGCCGAGCAGGCGGATATTGTCGGTGACCAGGGCCTGACCATCGAATTCGAGGCCATACTGGGTGGCATTGCCCGAATTCTCGGTGATGAAGATACCCTGGATCGGGTCGAAGCGTGTGGTCTGGAAGTCCTTGTACTCACCATAATAGACCGAGCTGGTCATCTGGAAGCGGTTGTCCCAGAAGCGACCAAAGAAGCCAGCCTCGATATTGTCCAGCGTTTCCGCGTCGATGACATTATAGTTCGCGCCAGAGGCTGACAGCACTTCCGGGCGGCGGCCACGACCATAGGCAACCCAGGCGTTCACGTTTTCAGAGACACGGTAGGCCGCGTTCAGGCGCCAGGTGAAAGCGCCATCCGTATCAGCGGACCCGAAGGCTTCGTTATTCAACGTCGCTGCGCTGAGCAGCATGCTCGGGCCCATCGTCACGCCGTTCAGGCCACCAAGATATGGGTTGGACTTCAGGATCGCTGCGCGCGTGCTGGCCGACAATTCCTCTTGCGTGTAGCGAAGACCACCGGTGACTTCGAGCCGGTCGGTCAATTGATAGGTCACGTCGCCGAAGAGATCATATGTGTCACGTCCATAGGTCGCGACCTGTTGCTCGAGGTGTTCGTCATAGAGCGGAACAATGCTGCCCCCCAGCAGGAAGGCGAGCATGGAATACTGAAGCGGCGTATCAAAGCTGCCGAGGTTTTCACCGCCGGGCAGGCCAAGAAAGGCCAGCTGCGCACCCAGTTGCTCGACAGACGCGCCGGGGGCCACAGCGGCAGCGAGAGACGGCGCAAACAGGGACTGCGCATAGGCTTCGTCGGTTGAGAAGATCAATTCGTCCTTGCCGCTGACCGTAAAGTAATTGCCTCCGAAGAAGGCGGACAGTTTGCCACCATCATCATAGTTCAGGCGCAGTTCCTGGCTGAACGTATTCGCTTGGCGCCCCTGGTAGAATTGCAGAAGATTGAAGGCGGCGCCGTCGGAATCCCAGGCTTCGTTCGAGAACAGGTTGCGATAGTCAGTGAGCGAGGTCAGCGACCAGGCATCATTGAGATCGTATTCCACATTGGCGGTGACATAAAACAGCTCGCGGTCATTGCCGAGCTTGCCGCGGACCTGATCGTCATTGACGTTCATGGCGGTGGCGCCGAACGGGTCGACTTTCCCGTTCACTTCAAAGAAGCCGGAGGTGAACTGCGTGCCGGTGGAGTCGTCATCCTGATAGTTGACGAACAGGTCGGCGCGGAGCTTTTCGGTCGGCTCCCAGTGCAATGCGGAGCGCAAGGCCAGCGTGTCCTGACCCATCAGGTCGGGTGAGTTGGCTGTGTTCGGCACATAGCCGTCCATATTCTTGACCTGTCCAGCTACGCGCAGTGCCAGTGTGTCGCTGAGCACATAGTTGTAGTGACCTTCCGCGCGCACCGAGCTGTAATCGCCACCTTCGAGGCTGACCTTGCCGGAATTTCCGTCAAGAGAGGCGCGGTTCTGGATGAAGTTCACACCGCCGACCAGGGCGCCCTGGCCGAACAGGGTCGCTTGTGGGCCTTTGACGATTTCGACCCGTTCCATGTCGTAGATGGCAAGGTTGGTGGCGAACGACACATTACCGATGGCAACACCGTTCTGGAACATGGCAACGCGAGGCGTGCCGCCATCTGAGACGACGCCGCGCAGGGAATAGCTCGGCGCGTTGAGGCTCTGGGCCTGAACCTGCAAGCCCGGAACAAAGTTTCCGAGGTCTTCGAAATCGTCAGCGGCCAGCAGGTCGATCAAGTCCTGGTCGGCGACCGATACGTTAATTGGCACATCAATCAAGGATTGCTGCTGCTTTTGTGTGGTGACGGTGACGACCTGTAGGTGGCGAGTCTGTTCGGCTCCCGATTCCTGTGCGTGAGCGGACAATTGCCCGGAAAGGCTTAGCGCGGCCACGGCCGTCGCGGAAAGGTATGCATGTTTCATGATTGAACCCATTGTGAAGGCGCCCCGTGCGCTGTCGCGCGCTGGGTACTCAGCGGGGTGAATGGGCTCAAATGAAAGTTTTGCTACAGCAAATACTGCAGAACAGGCGTTCGCGCGGAGCGCGATAAATTCAACGAGATTGTCACGAAAACTTCTGGAAAGTTAGATTGTTGATACGTGCAAGAGGTATACGGATGAACAATTTCCAACTATGGCGCAGGCGATCAAGTGAAGCCATTTTGTCACACCGTGCACGTTTGCTTAACAATCTGGCAGCGCAGTGAGGGAATCACCGCGGAAGTTGTGAGGAGGCATTCAGCGCCGGAAAGCTAGAACAGGGAGCCTTGATCGCCCTTGGGCTTCGCTTTGGCAGGCTTTGCGGCCGTTGGGGGGCTGGATCCATCCGGGTGAGCGATTACGTCACCATCGCCAAAGCTGATCTTGAAAGCGTCGCTCGCCGCAGCAGAACTGGCCGAACGGATCAGGTTTCCGTTCGTGTCGCGCACAATAGTGTAACCGCGCTTCAGTGTGGACTGGTACGACAGGGTCTCAAGCAACTTTCCCTGAGAGGCGAGGGCGGTGCGTCGGGTTTCGATCAACCGGGTCAGTGCCGGGCGGGCGCGAACAGCTGTGTCGCGCAGGCGCTGTTTCGACGCGCGTATGTCCGATTTCAGGCTGGCCGGACTAATCGCGAGCCGAGACAGCCGAAGGCGGGCCGTCTGGACGAGGGCGAGCGCGGCCTTGGGCAAGCTGGCGCTGGCATAGTCCAGGCGTTGGCGTTTGGGTTGAAGCAAGGCTTCTGGTCGGGGTAGGCGTGCCGCAGCCAGCTTGTCCCTGGCCTGCCCGGTGCGGCGGGCCAAGGCGCGCTTGAGGCGTTCACCCTGTTCGCCGGTTGTCAGCAGCAGCTCGGAGCGAACCGGTACCGCGATTTCTGCCGCGCCGGTCGGAGTGGGCGCGCGTGCATCAGATACATAGTCGATCAGGGTCGTGTCGGTCTCGTGACCGACGGCAGAGATCAGCGGGATCTCACTGTTGAAGGCCGCGCGGACGACATTTTCCTCGTTGAACGGCCAGAGGTCCTCGATCGAGCCCCCGCCGCGCGCAACGATCAGCACGTCGGGTCGGTCGGCGCCAGTCATGGCGTTGAAGCCCTGGATTCCCGCTGTGATCTGGCCTGCGGCGTTGTCGCCCTGAACCAGCGCCGGCCAGACGATGACGCGAACCGGGAAGCGGTCCCCGATGCGGTGCAGAATATCCCGGATGACTGCGCCGGTCGGGCTGGTGACCACGCCGATTGTGCGAGGCAGGTAGGGCAAAGGCTTCTTGTGTTCCGGGGCAAACAGGCCTTCGGCAGCGAATTTCTTCTTCCGCTCCTCCAGCAGCGCCATGAGCGCCCCCGCGCCAGCCGGGCGCATGGAGGCGGCGATCATCTGGTAATTTGAGCGCCCCTCATAAATGGAGAGTCGGCCAGTAGCGATGACTTCAAGTCCTTCTTCGGGCTTGAAGGGCAGGCGGCTCACTTGGCCTTTCCACATTACAGTGTTCAGGACTGCCCGTTCATCCTTCAGGTCACAATACATGTGGCCGGAACGCGCAATCGTGACCCGGCCGAGCTCACCGCGCACGACGACATGATCGTAATTGGTCTCCACCGTCCGTTTCAGGCTTGCGGCGAGATCAGATACGGTCAGGGCGACATCATTGGAGGGGGGCGATTCAGAAGGCATTCCGACAGTCATAAACCTCGCAGCGGCAAGGGCAAGTGCGCTGACATTGGCCCTATTTGGTCATTCAAGGTTAACGGAAGTGCGCGAGGGTGCAGACCTTCTACGCAGTCCAGTGAGGATGTCATGGATCAGGATTCCCAGACGCAGGAAATCACCGGAGATTTGAGTTTCCGTGAGGTCGCTGACAGGTGGACGGTTCCGTTGATGGTGCTCGATCGGGACCTGTGCTTTGTGTATGCGAACAAGGCATATTTGACTGCGACCAATACGGAATGGGCAAGTATTCGGCAGAAATACATCTTTGAGATTTTCCCGGATGTCGAAGAACGTCAAGATCCCGTAGAGGCGAAGTTTCGTCGGGTGTTTGAGGGCGTGCAGACCCGTTTGGAAGCACAGCCCTACGACTTGAAACAGCCGGATGGCACGGTTCAAACCAGAATGTGGCAGGCCGTTCAGGACCCCTACCGGAATGATGATGGTGTCGTGACCCACATGATCCAGCGGGCCGAGGACATTACCGCCCAAATGGAGTTGCAGCGCCAGAATGACTTCATGCAAAATGAACTGGCTCATCGGATCCGGAACATGTTTTCGGTCATCATGGCGACCTCCCGTATTTCAGGAGAGAGCGCTGAAAGCGTCGACACATTTGTCGATGACTTCAATGAGCGGCTTGTCTCCATGAGCCGGGTCTATTCCAACCTCACCCGAAATGACTGGACGGGTCTCAGCCTGCGCAAGATCATGATCGAGGAACTCGACGGGATGCTGGGCCGGGGCAGCGAGCGCTACACGCTGAAAGGCAACGATACGATCCTGTCGGTGAAAGGCAGCAAGGACGCGGCACTGATCGTGCACGAACTGGCGGCGAATGCGCGAAAGTTCGGTTGCTTCAGCACGCCGACCGGGCATCTGACCGTAGAGTGGACCCTGAAGGGCGATACGTTGTATGTTACGTGGACCGAAACCGGCGTCCCCGGCATTCAGCCCCCGAAACGGGTGGGCTTCGGAACGCGGTTGTTCGATATGTTTCCAAAATTGGTTTCAACTCGCACGATCACGGAGGATGGCCTTCAGATAACCGTTGAAGCGCCTCTGCTGAAAACGGAATTTGATTCTTTCGTGGTGTGATTTTTCTTAACTGACCACGTGGTCAGGCTCGCGCAGGATTGTCGACAGTTTCGACAACAGCTTGCTCGTCACAATTGGTTTTGACAGGAAAGGTGACTGACTGAATTCTTCAGTTATCGATTCTTGTGTGTTGCCAGACACGGTCACAAAAGGAATTTCGCTTGTGAGCAGGCGACTTGCCAGGGGCGCTGAGGTTTCGCCTGCAAGGTTGATGTCCAGAACGGCGCAATCGCACACTTGCTCGTCCAGGAGTTTCATCGCCTCGTAAACAGATCCCACCGGACCGACCACGCAGAAACCGGCATCTTCCAGGGCGGCTGCCATGTCGATGGCGATGATTGCTTCATCTTCGACGACGAGTACGCGTCGTCCGGCAGTGGATGATTGAGCCGTCGCAGGCGAACGGGGAGAACGGGACAGGTCTACAGACGAGTCTTTCACTTCTGCCACGAAGTCGGCTTCGAAAACTCGGTCATCAACGCTGATGAGGTGCCAGTGCAAGCCTTCAGGGGCAAAGTCTAGCTTGACTGGATATCCAAAGGCGATGCGCGTCATCCGCTCGATGACCGTTGAGCCGAAGCCGCGCCGGTCTGGGGCAATGACGGGTGGGCCGCCGCTTTCCGTCCAGCTGATTTCAAATCGGTTCGTACCTTCTTCCTGACGGATGTTCCAACGAATATCGACTTGGCCGGTATCATTGGACAAGGCGCCATACTTGCCAGCATTGGTGGCAAGCTCGTGGAGAGCCATGCCGAGCGACTGCGCCGCTGCGGAAGTCAGGCGAACATGAGGGCCTTCCAGCTTGATCCGGGTGCCGATGAAGTCTTCCAGGTGCGCAAGCTGGGAATTCATGATGTCTTCGACCCGCGCGCCGCGCCAGCCGGAACTGACCAGCAAGTCCTGACTGGAGGCCAGCGAGCGCATACGCTCAGCAAAGCGATCCATGAATTTGTCGCCGCTGGCCATGGTCTGGCGCGCAATCGCCTGAACAAGGGTCAACATGTTCTTGGCGCGGTGGTTTACCTCGCCCAGAAGAAGCTGGATCTGCTCCTCGCGTTGTTTCTGTTCGGTCACGTCAGTATTGGTGCCGAACCACATCTCGATCTGGCCATCCTTGTCGTGGATGGGCAGCGCGCGAGACAGGAACCAGCGGAATTTTCCATTCTTGCCGCGCAGGGGGAATGTGTCTTCCCAGACTTGTCCGGTCTTCAGCGAATTCAGGAAATGTTCGGTGGCGCGCGCTTCATGTTCGGGATGGTGCACGGAGCGCCAGCCATGTCCGCGTGTCGTTTCTTCGTCGGCCCCGGTATATTCATACCAGCGCTTGTTGTACCAGAAGATGTGACCTTCAGGGTCCGACATCCAAGCCAGCTGAGGGATGTTGTCTGCGAGCGCCTTGAACTGGGCTTCGCTCTGGCGGAGGCGTTCTTGATTTTCGTGCTCGCGAGAGATGTCACGCACGATTTTCGAGGCGCCAACAATCGTGCCGCTTTTATCATGAACGGGAGAGACCGTGACCATGATGGGGATTGCGGTGCCGTCCTTGTGAAGACGGATCGTTTCGAAATCCGCCACGGTGCGGCCGGCCTGGATTGTAGCGAGGATTTCATCCTCTTCACTCTGGCGATCTTCCGGGATCAATACGCGGATCGACTGGCCTATGATCTCCTGAGGTGTGTAACCGAACACGCGCTCGGCGGCAGGGTTCCAGCTGGCAATGATACCGTCCAGGTTTTTTGAAATGATCGCATCGGATGACGATGTGATGATGGCGCTAAGCCAAGAGCTCTCCGCTGCTGACAAGGCAGGGGCAGGGGCAGGCGCAACCGGAGAGGGAGCGCTAGACAGACGATCCCGCTTCATGACGGGGCTCCCGAAAAAAATGTCCAACGCACAATGCGCTGTTATCAACATCTTTTTTACTGTGAATCAGAGGCATTTGTCCATAACCCAGATCAGGCGGCCGAGCCGCCCGCCCAGGAAGGGTGTGCCCTTGTGATCCTCGGGTCATTACATTGTAATGTAAGCAAAAAAATCTGGATGAAGAAACTGGCAGCGATGCGCCCGCACCGCTGCCAGAGTGAGAGATCAATACCGGATGCGCAGGTCCGAAATGGACTGGGCGATCTTGGTATAGGCTTCGGTCAGTTCCTCGGAGCTTTCCGGAGTAAACGCGAAGTCGTCGCCCGACGCGCAATAATTGAGGATGGCCTGACCCGAAGGCGGGGCCTGGAAGGCGACGGTGTAGACTTTGATGCCCTGATCCTTGATGGCGTCACACATCGTTTCAGCCTGGTCGAAGGAGTCACCGTTGGACGTGTCGTATTCCTGGTTGAACTCACCATCGGTCATGATGATCATGGCCTTGGCCGAATCCGGCTCATCATAGGGATATGGGTCAGAGCCGGCGGGCCAGACGACATCCCAATCCGGTGCAATCAGATACCAGCCCCAGGCGATGCCGAGGTGACCCGCCGTACCGCCGCTGGCGTTAAGGCCATCAATATAATCGAACAGCTTGTCGCGATTGCTGGTCATGGGCAGTGGACCGATCGGGTTGCAGGATTCTGTGTACCAGCTGACATCGCCTCTCCAGTTGACGCTGCCATACGCTTCGGCGGCTTCGATCCACTGGAATGGACCTGGGTCTTCGTCGGTGAATTGCTCGTCACCCACACGTTCCTTGACGCAAGTATTGTTGATCGTCTTGGTTTCGGTGACTGTACGGGTGGCGTAGTTAGGCACCCACTCGTCGTCACAGGTCCAATACCATCTTCCTCTTTTCTTTTTCCATTTGCAGACTTCTTCCCAGTCGCCGCCAGACTCGTAGGTTTCATCGTACGAGAAGGTGTATGTGCGAATTGGCAATTGTCCGGTTGCCTTGAAGAAATAGTCCTCGCCTGCGTCCACCATGGAGGAATAGGAGGCCATTCCGATACGGACTTCGCCGGTCGTACCGTCATCGTCTGCGGGCACGAGTACATTGATCGCCGTGTCGGCCGCGCTTTTCAGAGCGGACATCTTGCTGCCGCCCATCGATCCGGAGATGTCGAATACGAAAGCGATGTCGACTTTACCGATACCATAGGTCGAAGCGGAGGTGACGGAGAAGTTCAATTCCTTCGTGCCCGTCATCTGCATGATCGATGTCGGCTGTGCACAGCGCACCTTCACCGAAAGATCCTGCGACTCGCTGGCAATGGACGCAACGGGTTCGGCACAATCGGTGCCTTTGCCCTGGGCCTTCATTGCCGATTTGAAATAGTTCTCGATATACGTCTTGATTTCGGTGTCGTTCTTGCCTTCCTGCATTTCGCGGGCACCCGCGATAACCGCGCTGTCCAGAATGAACTGGACGCGGTTTTTTGCGGTGTTGACCTGTTGCAGGTCAATCGCAAAGCCCATGAGAAGGAAGAGCGGAATGGTCATCAGCGCGAAAATGATCGCGATGTTGCCCTGTGTTTCGTCCTTGAACCGGCGAATCGTTTCGACAGTCCTCTTGATCAAATTCGTGTTCGTCATCATTTCCCACCCCGGTTTTGGCCGCACCTGGCCCAAAGGTTCTGGTTTGCACATTGCCAGAACTGGATAACTTCTCGGTAAAATCAGGGGTCAGGATTTCTCCGCTGACGGAAAGGTTTGCTTAACCACGACCAGCGCCGCGAATGCCTTGTGGCACCGCGCGAGAAAGCTCATGTTTTCAGCAAATTTCACGACGTGTCCGGCGACAGGAAATCCCAAGTGGCCGCGTGCAATTGGCAGGCGCTATCCTGTTGTAAATGCCTCAGTTTTCGCGTCTTGAAGACGGGCGGCACAGCACGCTTCAGCACAGGGCTGGCCGACGCCATTATCTGGCGCATTCTGGCGACGTATTCGGCCGCGTGATCCAGCGCGTGGTTAACAGCCATCAGGCGTCGCACGAGCTTTCCGGCCGGTAAAATGTCAGTTGGGCTTGCAGGATAATCCCGCAAGTCTACGGGCGTCTCTTCGTCAAGGAACCGGATGCGGGGACCGGTACGAAACCGGGCTCTTGGCGGTGTGGCAGGGGTAGCTTTCGTCGCTTCGATGAGGCGGAAGCGGGGAATGGCGCGACGGGTGGAAGGGCGTGCCGGTTCAGAGGCATGAGCGGTGCCGGCGCGGGAGGTGGGCTTTGCGGTATCCGGCTCTACCCGGACCGTCGCGGTGGGGGGCGGCAGGGGGCCGAGCTCAAGCGCCGCAAGGCAGAACAGGCGTCTCAGGATGGCTTCGAGGAAGCTTACGCGCCCGGCCAGTTCCTCAAGCTCTGCGCGCGGCAGGAAGGGTTTGGCGGGCACCGGCCAGAGTCCCAGCCGCTTCTGGGCCACTGAGGCGAGATAATCGGCGGCATCCCACCAGAAACGGGTGAGGCTGTGATCGGCGAGGGGAAATGGTGATTTCATGCCTTTAGCGTCGCCTCTTCGGCAGTACGACGAAGTGGGTCGGCCGATAGAGCGATCTCGAATATCTATATCATTGAAAAGATACCGAAATTCGGAAGCCGTCCAGCTTTGTGACGAGGATAGCGGCGTGCCGCTCCTCTGCTTGCGCCAAGGGAATTCGTCGTTTCCCGCTTGAAGGCCGCGCCATTTCTTGCGAGAAAAGTGAGTAATCACAAACTTGGAGCGCTGTTTTGTATTTTCCTGATATATTGAACACAGTGATGTCGCTTGCGCCGTGGGAGGGGCTGGCCGGATGGCTGATAGTGATTGCATGGACAGCCGCACAGTTCGTCGCGGGCTGGCTGGTCGCCGATCTTGGCAGCGGCGTGATCCATTGGGCGCAGGATCGGTACGGCTCACCGCGTTGGCCATTGGTGGGACCGATTGTTCGCGACACGATCCGGCACCATCGCAAGCCACGGGGCTTCCTCTCCAAAGGCGTCTTGGCGCGCAGCGGGCGCATGTTTGGCTTTGCTGTGGCGGTTGGAACTGCTGCCCTGCTGATCGGCGCGCCAATTGCGTTCACGGCCGCACTCGCACTTGGCATATTTGTTTCGAATGAAGTGCACGCGGCCGCCCATGCGCGCCCGAGCGAGTTGCCGGGCTGGGTACGCCGCCTGCAGCGCGCCGGCGTGATTCAGTCACCCTTGCACCATGCCGCGCACCATCGGGCGTTGAAGAATGTGAATTTCTGTACGTTGACGGATTGGACCAATCCGGTTTTGGAGCGGGTCCGGTTCTGGCGTCGCCTGGAGGCGCTGATCCGCTTGAGCCGCGGCATCCGCACACGCCGCGACCCCGTGGTGCGCCGTCAGCAGCGGCGCAGATGGCGGTCCGCCTGAGCGCTGGCCGCCGCTGAGGGCTTGATTCCCGCCGCCAACCTGCGCATTGAGCGCAGTCATGAACATACTTCTGATCGGATCGGGCGGGCGTGAACATGCCCTGGCGTGGAAAATGGCGCAGTCGCCATTGGTGGACATGGTGCATTCGACTCCGGGCAATCCCGGCATGGATGAGGAAGGCCCGTGTTTTGATGTGGCCGTCACCGACATTCAGAAACTGGTGCAGCTGACCCTGCAGGTCGAGCCGGACCTGATCGTGATCGGGCCGGAAGCGCCGCTGGCCGAGGGCCTGTCGGACATCTTGCGGGCGCGCGGCTTTGACGTGTTCGGGCCGAGCCAGCAGGCGGCGCAGCTGGAAAGCTCGAAAGCCTTCTCCAAGGCGCGCATGGTGCAATATGGCGTGCCGACCGCGGCCTATGGCGAGTTCACCGATCCGGTGCTGGCGAAATCCTATCTGCGGACGCTGGAAGCGCCCTATGTGCTGAAGGCCGATGGCCTCGCCGCCGGCAAGGGCGTCGTGATTGCCGAGACGCTGGACCAGGCCGATGCCGAGATCGACGAGATGCTGTCGGGCAAGTTCGGCGATGCCTCCGCCACGCTGGTGATCGAGGAATTCATGCATGGCGAGGAAGCCAGCATTTTCGTCATCACCGACGGCACGGGGGCGATCTATCTGCCTGCCGCACAGGACCACAAGCGCGCGGGCGATGGCGATACCGGGCCGAATACAGGCGGCATGGGCGCCTATGCGCCGGCGCCGGTCGTAACGGATGAGATTCTTGCCCGCGTGAAGGCCGAGATCGTCCAGCCCATGCTGAAAGGCATGAAGGCGGACGGCATGCCGTATCAGGGTGTGCTCTATGTCGGCATCATGGTGACAACGGACGGGCCGAAAGTGGTTGAGTTCAATGCGCGCTTCGGTGACCCCGAATGCCAGGTTCTGATGAAGGGCCTCGCGGGCGATATCGTGCCGGCGATCCTTGGTGCGGCGACGGGCGGCCTTGAGGGCAATGAAGAAGCGTTCGAGGCGCTGCTGGAGCTGGACCGGTTCGAACCGACAGCGACGATTGTTCTGGCCACGGAAGGTTATCCGGGGAGCTACGCCAAGGGCTCTGTCATTCGCGGCGTGAAGTCTGCCAATGACTTGCCCGGCGTGACCGTGTTCCAGGCGGGCACGGACATGGACGAGGGCGGCGCACTGGTGGCCAATGGCGGGCGCGTGCTGGCCGTGACGGCGAGCGGTGACGATTTGCAGGAAGCTGTCACACGGGCCTATGCTGGCGTCGATGCCATCGACTGGCCGGAAGGCTTCTGCCGCCGCGACATTGGCTGGCGCGCCCTGAAGTAGGAGATTGGAGCCCGGATCATGCGCAAATCTGTGTCCGAGGTGTTCCGATCAAACGCGCGCAAATGGGCAGGCCGGGCAAGCTTGGTGTTTGGCACACTGTTGACGGCCTGTGCCACCCAGCCCGCCACCCCGCCGCTCGAAGGCGATCTGCTGATCTCGCATGTAAGAGTGGTCGACTTTTCGGGCGAGGCGCCAGACGTACGCGAAGATGTATTCGTGCTGGTGGATGAGGGCGCGATTATCGCCGTGGCGGATACGCGGGAGGGCCTGATTGCGGACGCTGAGCAGGATGCCAGCGGGCTAACCATGATCCCCGGCCTGACGGACATGCATGTCCATATCTGGGATGAGGCGGAGCTTGGCGCGTATCTCTCCTGGGGCGTGACGCGGGTGCGCAACATGTCGGGCCTGCCCTTTCACCTGACCTTGGCCGAACAGATTGAGGCGAGGAGTGTGCTTGGGCCGCACCTGGTCACCACCGGGCCGATCCTCAACAGCGCCGGCCCGAATGCGCAGGTGAACCACCAATTGGTCGAGACCGAGGAGGAGGCGCGCGCAGCGGTAGCGTGGCAGGCCGAGCAGGGCTTCACGCGGTTGAAAGTGTATTCGAATTTGACCCGCGAGGCCTATGACGCGGTGCTGCAAGAGGCGGAGGCGCGGGGGATGATCGTGACGGGCCATACGCCGGAAGGCGTGCGCGGGCCGGGCGTGCCATTTGAAGCGCCGTTCGACATTGCGTTCGATGAGGTGCTGAATGATGGGTTCGAGACGATCGAGCATGTGGAGTCGCTTGTCTGGCATGGGTTGAGCGATCGGGAAGATGCGGTTGCCGCGCAGGCGCTGGCCGGTCAGATCGCCGAGGCTGGCGTGCCGGTCACGCCGACGCTGCTGGCCTTTCACAATCTCTGGCGTGTGGCAGACACACAAGGCGCGGCGCTGACCCGTCCGGAGACGGACCTGTTGAATCCGTTGGTGCAGGCCACTGAAACGGACATGTACGAATACTGGTCAGGCGCACCGGCAGGGCCCACCGCAGAGCGGGATGCGTTTCACCTGCGCATGACCAGATGGCTGCACGCGGCGGGCGTCACGCTGGTCGCAGGCAGCGATGCCGGGATCTTCACCAATGTGCCGGGCCTGTCGCTGGTCGAGGAATTGGAGCTGATGGTGGCGGCGGGGCTGACGCCGTTTGACGCGCTGAAGGCGGCGACGGATGCGCCCGCTCAGGTGTTGGGACGCAAAGGTCTGGACGGCTGCGCGCTTGAAGGCTGCGCGGCGGATCTGGTGCTTTATGCCTGTGATCCGCTGGCGGACATATCCCGCCTGCACTCGCCTGAAGCCCTGATCCGAGCCGGAGTCTGGCTGAATAAAGCGGATCTGACGGCCCTGCGCGACAGCGCCCGCAATCATAATCTGGAGCGCACACAGGAAAACGTGCTGGGCGGGCTGGCGGCGCAGGGCGTGAACATCTCGGCGCTCGGCCTCAATTAGCGGGCAGTTTATCCGGGTTGCGCATGGCGTAGAGCCAGGCGATGCGGCCGGTTGTGTCCGGGGCGAGGGTGAGGACGAGATCGACCTTTCCGTTCAGTCTACGGAGGAGCGCCGGGGCGCCATTGGCGAGAGCGGGCTCCATGGTCCATGTAGCGTCAGACTTGGCATCCTTCATCATCACGGCCATCAAGACCTGAACAATGTCGGCCGGTCCGCGCAGCGGACGTAGTGCGGCGCGGGCCTTGCGGCCGCCATCGGTGTAGGCGGTGGCCTCTGGCGCGAGCAGGCCGAGCACGGCGGCATGGTCCTGTACAGCGGCGGCGGCCATGAAGCGCTGGAGGAGGTCCGCGACCTCAGACGGGGCTGCGTCAAAGCGCGGGCCGCTCTCCTGCAGGCGTTTGTGGGCGCGGCTGACCAGTTGGCGGCAGGCGGCTTCGGACTTGCCTGTGACGGCGGCAATTTCGTCATAGCCGGCGTCGAAGGCTTCACGCAGGATGAAGGCGGCGCGCTCGGTTTCCGACAATCGCTCCATCGCCCACAGCAAGGCGAGCTCGCATTCCTGGGCGAGGGCGAATTTCTCCTCGACGCCAAGCGAGGGAGATTCGACAATGGGTTCGGGTAGCCACGGGCCGGGATAGGTTTCCCGGCGTGCGCGAGCCGAGCGCAGCGCGTCAATGGCGATGCGGGCGGCAGTGCGGCGCAGCCAGGCGCGAGGGTTTTCGATGCGCGTGCGGTCTGTCCGCTGCCAGCGCAGCCATGTGTCCTGCACCGCGTCTTCCGCGCTGGCCCGCTCGCCCAGCATGCGATAGCACAGGGCGGTCAGGCCGGGGCGTTCGGCCTCGAAGATGGCGGTGTCGGCGCTCATGCGGGGAGGATCACTTCTTTACCGGCAAAGTCCAGTCTCTGGCAGGCCTTGCCATGGCCCGTGCCGCGCTTGATTACGGGATAGATGCGGCCGGAGGCGGCGGCAAAGGCACAGGAGAGGGCGCATTTCTCGCCGAATTCGGAGATGATCTCGCCGCGTAGGTCATCCGCCACCGGATCACCAGATATGGCCGCCTCGGCAAAACGGTAGCCGAGCCCCATCGCGCCAGCCTCCAGCGGGCGGCCTTCGGCGCAGGCCTGCAGGGCGTCAGCATCTGCCCCGCCCGCCAGCGCCATGTCGACGACCAGTTGGGCGCAAGGCCCGCAATCGCCATCGAGCGTGGAGGCGAGCAATGCGCCGGTCCACGGGATTTGTCCGGCGGGCGTGCCGCGATATTTGTAGAAGGCGGGCAAGCGGGACAGGCCCCAGGCCGCGCCGGGCGAGATGTCGATGATCTCGTGCATATAGCTGGTGTCATAGTTGAAAGCGCGCTGCATCTTGCGCGCCTGAGCATGGAAGAGTTTGCGGATCATCGGGCGGCCTCCTTGCGGGCAAAATTGAGCGCGGCGGCGAGGGCGAGCCAGGCCGGCAGCTGGATGGCGGTGAGATTGGAGGAAGCGACATGATCCAGCGGAAAGCCGCGGCTGATCCAGATCCAGACATGGAAGAGCGCATGCAGGGCCGGCCATGTCGCGCCGATGATGGCGGCGGCCCGGTTACGCGCATAGGCGCCATAGGCGAGCGCCCCGGCGCTCATGCCGAAGACGAGCGCGATGTCGCGGATGAAGTGGAGGTTGAATGGCCCCATCATCGCAACGCCGGGGACGGCTTCGTACCAGAAATGCGGCGCAAACCACATCACCAGTCCATTGGCAAAATGAAACGCCGCAATGGCGATCAGGCACAGTCTCCACATGTCGATAACTCCCTGTTTCAGGAGCCAGACGAGACAGGGACGGATTTTGTGACAGGTGAGGCCCGGCTGCCGAAAGACAAGCGGGCCTCAGACCAGGATTTACTCGCTGCTGGAGTCCAGCATGGTGAGTTCATGCATCAGATATTGACCCGTAATCTTGCGGAGTTCGGGATATGTCTTCGATGTCTCGCGTGAACTATCCTGATTGGCTTCACCCCAGGCCGCCATGAACGCATCATATTTTTCCCTCGAAGGGCCGATATCTGCCATGCTCGCATACTTCACGCCGAGGAGGATGTTGAAGTGTCCACTGTCCGGCATGGCGCTGACCATGATGGTGTAGTCTTCAATATGGCCGAGTGATTTGGCCACGTCATTGGATTCAACCCATGTGGATTTGATGCCTTCGAGGTAATAGTCCCCCATATTGGAATCGACCTTGATTGTCGCGATCTCCCACACGGTATCGCTGATCGTATAATCTTCGTATGCGTTCAATTGCGCCAGTGCCGGAGTCGCGAAAGCCGTCAGCGCTGCTGACAAAAGTAGTCCCTTGATGTTCATTATCTGTCTCCAAGACGAAAGAGCGCCTGCGCGCTCGTCAGTGGCCCCACCGCCACCATGACAACAGGTTAATGTTGGTTAACGTCCGAGGCAAGCAAAAGACGGTCCGTAATCAAATAAAAATAGTCAGAGGGCGGCGTATTTTGCGTGCCGGTCATATCTGGTACTGATGCGGCTGTTGCAGGTCGCGTACTCAGGAGGCCGTCCCTTATGAGCTCGCCAATTCAAGCTCTTCCGCAGCGTCCATCCATTCGGTTTCGGCGGTTTCGGCTGCGCTGGCATGCTTTGCGCGGTCTTTCAGGAGCTTTTCCAGTTCGTCCGCAGGAGGTGTGCCGCTGGCGAGTTTGGCGTCGATCTTCGCGATGGCGGTGTTCGCCTTTTCGAGCCGGTCTTCGGCGTCGCGGGCTGTTTTCTTGAGGGCGCTGAGGCGTTTCTTCTCTTCGGGAGTGATCTCCTTCGGAGCAGCCGGCTTGGCCTGTTTGGCAGGCTTGGCCACCTTGGTGTCGTCGCGGTCGGCCTTCATGACGAGGGCGCGATAGTCGGCAAGGTCGCCATCATAGGGCGCGGCGCGGCCATTATTGACCAGCCAGAGCCGGTCGGCCGTGGCCTCGGCAAGGTAGACATCGTGGGTGATGAGCAGGACCGCGCCGGGGAATTCGTTCAGTGCGTAGATCAGCGCTTCGCGGCTGTCGATGTCGAGGTGGGACGTCGGCTCGTCGAGGATCAGGATGTGCGGCGCGGCCGATGACATCAGGCCGAGCAGGAGGCGCACCTTTTCGCCACCCGACAGCTTCTCGACATTGGTTTCCACTTTCTCGTGGCTGAAGCCCATCGCCGCGGCAGCTGCACGGACTCGCGCTGGCGGTGTGCCGGGCGGCATGATGCGCTGGACGTGCATCAGAACGCTGTCACCTTCGGAGAGTTCGTCGAGCTGGTCCTGCGAGAAGTAACCGATACGGACCGCCTTGGGCACGACCCGGTCGCCGCCAATCAGCGAGAGGCGTTCGCCGATGGATTTGACCAGCGTCGTCTTGCCTTGTCCGTTTGCGCCGACAATCGCGATGCGGTCGTCCGGGTCCAGACGAAGGTTGACCTTGTCGAGGATGACTGCGTCCTCGCCATAGCCGAGGGTGGCATTGCGCAGCTCCAGCATGGGTGGGGCGAGCTTGTCCTTTGGCGGGGCAAAGTGGAACGGCGTCGTGCGGTCACCCACCGGGATGGAGATGTCCTGCATCTTTTCCAGCATCTTGATGCGCGACTGGGCCTGGCGAGCCTTGGAGGCCTTGGCGCGGAACCTGTCCACGAAGGCCTGCAAGTGTTCGCGGTCCTTGTCCTGTTTGGCTTTCTGGGATTCCAGCTGGGCGAGCTTGGCCGCGCGCAGTTTCAGCCAGTCATCATAGCCGCCCGGCGTGATTGAGAGCTTGCGATGCTCCAGCGCCATTGTGTGCGTGACACAGCGGTTCAGCAGCTCGCGGTCGTGCGACACGATCAGGACGGTGTACGGATATTTCTTGATATAGGTTTCGAGCCAGGCCGCGCCTTCAAGGTCGAGATAGTTGGTCGGCTCATCGAGCAGCAGGAAATCCGGCTGGGAGAACAGGACACCGGCAATCGCCGCGCGCATACGCCAGCCGCCGGAGAATTCTTTCGTGGCGCGGCCAAGGTCTTCAGTGGTGAAGCCGAGGCCGTTCAGCACTTCGGCGGCGCGCGCTTCGGCGGTCCAGGCATCAATGTCGAGCAGGCGCTCATGGATTTCGCCGATGCGGTCCGGGTCGGTCGCGGTCTCGGATTCCTGCATCAGGGCGTGGCGCTCTGTGTCGGCGGCCAGCACGACGTCGAGAATGGTCTCGTCAGTGGCGGCGACCTCCTGCGCGACCCAGCCGAGCCGGGCGCCGGTATTCAGGCGGATGGCGCTGTCATTGCGCGGGTTTTCCACATCCTCGCGGATCAGGCGCAGCAGGGTGGATTTGCCCGTGCCGTTGCGGCCCACAAGGCCGACTTTCCAGCCGGCCGAGATCTGCGCCGTGGCAGATTCAAACAGGGGCCGCGCTTCGACCTGAAAATCGAGATTTGAAATGGTAAGCATGCGCGGCGGTCTACTAGAGACTACCGTGAAAGCAAGGGTGTGGGTGCGCTATCGGATGATGCGGGCGATCCCGGGCAGATTGCGGGTATCTGCGGGCGGGAGAGATCAGAGAGTATGCCCGCCATGCCACCAGTAGGGGGAGAACTGTAAATGGCATGACGGGCGGTTCGCTGCATTACTCTGGGGGGAGGGGGACAAACGCAGCGAACGCAAACCTCTCTCTCCAACCAGATATAGGTAGCAGGCTGGCCGGGTCCAAGCGGCTCACGCCTTCGTGAAGCGTGAAGTTTGGGTAATGTTGGAGGAGAGCCCTCAAGCACCCCGGCGCGGGGTCACGGGGCGATGTCCCTGGCAAATATTTCGTTCATGCCAAATGTTTCAACGGTGGTCACAAGGTCAGTTACTCGGCCTTCGACTTGCGCATTGCGAAGCTTCAGCGCCTTGAGACTATCCGGAACGCTTCGCAGCGCGCGAACGCCTTCGGCCAATTCATCGGCGCTGGCGTCTATTGCGCCGCCTCATGTGTTATCTCAAGTGCGGTGTCGATCAGGCGATGAATCTCAGCGAGCTGGGCGTCCCATGGCAGCAAACCGTCGCGCAGGTAAGCGTCATTGGCGTCAAGGTTTTCGGCCACCGCATTCAGAAAGGCTCGATCCTCTCTCATAGCTTCCAAATCGCAGTCGGGTCGTGTCTGCATTTCGCCCAGCTCGGCGTCAAAGACCGGTTGAACCTTTACAAGCTCTGGTCTGAGCATCAGCAAATTATTCGCCAGGGCGTGATCTTTCTCGATATAGGCTAGAAGCGCTTCAACGCGTTGCTCATAGTCAACAAGTGCTGCGCGTAGCGCCGGATCCCTGATAATGGAAAGCCGCCCGGCATTTGTCAGCTCCGTGACCGAGGGCAAACTGAGGACATTGATATTGTAGTAATGAGATGTGGCGATCGCCATGCATTCGGCTTGAGTCAGCCGGTCTCGCTCAACAACGTCAAAAATGACTTCGGTCGCTGAGCGAAGATCATCAACGACAGACACCCTGCGCGCACGAACGCGCTCTGACGATTGCTCAACCCTGACAATATCAGGGTGCAGGCGTTCCATGAAATCGGCCTCGGCGACCCGGTTGCCGCGCACCACGTTCCAGTTGTTCACCTGCAGACCGAGGAAGACACCCAGCACGACAATCAGCGTTTCGATGACGACCGTGAACCAGTCCCGCCTGCGGATCGCATTGGTGAGACGGCGGAGGATCATGGGGCCCGCTCCCGCTCTTCCGCGAGGAGCTCAAGGATGTCTTTGATCTGGTTACGGTACCTGATCAGGAATAGGTGATAATTGTCCTGGACAAGATATGCGTTCTGCAACGCAATATGGATCTCGGGATCCTCTAGCAGGACCGTGTGATCGACTGTTTCAACTGCTCCGATCTGGGCGAACGTCTCGGACGGGGTGCCCGGTGCAACCAGTGTTTTCGCCCTGGAGAGGACCCGTGCCAGCTCATCGACTGGCGCGGTGAACGAGCCACTGAAAATTTCGCGACCAAACGTGATCGAGCTGTCGAACTCATAGAGCTCGTCTCGCAAGTCGCCATTCGCGATCAGGTTCATGCGCCCGGTAGAGACGAGCTCCTGAAAGGCCGCCGAAGGTCCGGGGAACGTCGATACCGAGTCCACGAGCGCGAGGTCTTCGTTTAGCGTCTGCTCATCGAGGTCGCCTGTACGAATGCCCGTGATGAGTCGGCTGGTTGCTTCGAGCACCAGGACTTGCTGGCCAATACCGCGATTGGTGAGCGTGAGCTGCACTTCGAAATCACGCTCCAGCCTTTCCAGAACATTCTGCGTATCTGCCCGCTCGAACCGCGCCTGGTTCCAGTTATTGACCTGCAGGCCGAGGAAGACACCGAACATGACGATCAGCGTTTCGATCACGACGGTGAACCAGTCCTGCTTGCGCAGCGCGGTGGTGAGGCGCTGGAGGATCATTTCGCTGTGTCCCATCCGCGCGCGCCGATTTCTTGCGCGAGCGCCTGTTCGGCCTCGTCGACACGGTCAAGGACGGCGTTGTTCCAGTGGTAGAGGTTGCGCGTGGCTTCGCGTGTATTGCCCACGGCTGAAAGAAATTCGAAGTCCTGACAGGCACGTTCCAGCTCGAATTCCAGATTCTCCCAACGTTCCCAACGCCCGGAATCGACGCCTTCCGGACTGTCAAAATAGTAGAAGCGCCGCGCATAACTGGTCCACGGCGCGGCGTGTTCGAGCCATTGGGGTTCGACGCGTAGCTGGCCGTCGGATTCCTGAGACATCAGATTGATAGCCTCACGTACGTCGGGGTTTGAGATCACTTCGAACTGGCCGGATGCCCGCAGCTGGTCCACCAGCTCCCTGTCGACAACCGCAAAATTGTACTTTCCCAGCGAACCGAGCGCCGCGACCACCGCCTGCCGATCTGTTTCGGCTATTTCGCAAGTGGCGAGGCTGGACAGAAGAACACCTTCATTCTCGACCTGACGTGCCAGGAACGAGCCCGAACTCCGGATGGCTTCAGCGCTTCGCTGCATGTCGCTATGCAGACGCAAGATGTACTGGCGCTCCATGGACCGCTCGCCGCGCGCCTCATTCCAGTTATTGACCTGCAGGCCGAGGAAGACACCGAGGACCACGATCAGCGTCTCGATCACCACGGTGAACCAGTCCTGCTTGCGCAGGGCGTCTGTCAGGCGGCGGAGGATCATGTGCTGGTCTCCTCACTGAGAGTCGCGAGATAGTCGTCGAGTGCGCTCTCAACCTGTGCCAGATAGTCAACATAGATGGCCTGCAAGACGGCCACATTGGCGGCGAGACCGATGATTTCGGTATTCCCGCAAATCTTTCCGGGGGTCAGCAATTCATAGCTGTCGGGATCGTAGCCACCCATGGGGACCACCACGATTTCGCTGCGCCCGGTCAACGAAACTCCAGCCACTCTTTGCGCTTCCCGATTGGCATCCTGCTTTACGCGGATATAGCGTTGCCACTGGCGATCGACGAAACCCATTTCATCCGTCATGGTCTGAATATTGGCGCGGATACTGGTCGACCGGATAAGCGACAGACTGCCCGTGTTCAGCGCTTGCTCAGCGTTTGCCAGGGAAAACCGTGGCGGCGGAAAATCCGCGATACTGATAATCAGGATCGTCAGTTCGTTCCCCATGGCCATGCAGGAGTCTTTGTCCCTGAGCGCCAAGGCGAACCGGGCAGCATCATCGCTGATCCCCTGATGGACCTCTATATAACGCGACATTTCGCTGCGCGCTGTGGTGGCCTCAGACACTATCCGGGTCATCAAATCAGCCGCCTGTCCCCTGTCTGCGCGCGCGTCATTCCAGTTTGCGACCTGAATACCGATGAACACCCCGACCACGACGATGAGGAAATCGAGCGCCACCGCGAACCAGTTCTGATCTTTTACATGTTTGGTCAGGCGGCGGAGGATCATGGGTTTCTGCCTGCGATGGTGCGGAGACTTTTTAGCGTGTCCGCATTGACGGTTTCGAGATCGGTGATCGCGGTTTCCAGGTCGGCGAAGCGGATCTGCAGCGCTTCCACAATTCCTGCGTCAGTGCGTAACAGCGTGGCGGCAGCGGCGATGGCATCCGGCGCAAGCCCCAGTTCGCATGGATAGGCCAGCGAGCCGATGATCGCATCATAGTCGCCAGTCGGTGCGAACCGGTCGCCGCACTTTTCAAGCAGCGCCTGCTGGACATCGGCAGGCACGCGGCGCCGGAACAGTGTCCTTATGGGCGCCTCACGCCCCTCGTCGGCAATCACATCGATCAGCGTCGTCGTGTAGATAGAGACGGCCGTCGCTCGAAGCTTATCACTCGCGATCAGCCCGATATCGCCAGTCGAGATCAGCTCGTCAAACGTCGCACGGTTCCGGTCCATGTATTTGTACTGGGTCGCGCGATAGGCGCTGACCAGGAATTGCTCATCAGACAAGGGCCCCGTGCCCGACAGTGCGTCGATCGCAGCCTTCGCTCCGGCGCGGACGTCCCGATTGTAGGCGATCAGGTATTCATAGGCCCAAGCTTCATAGCGCAGGTCCTGCGTCAGGCGCTCGCTGAACACGGCCGCGCGCTGGCGCGTTTCGCGATCGTCGTTCCAGTTCGACGCCTGCAGGCCGATGAACACACCCGTCACCACAATGACGAAATCCAGCCCCACCGCGAACCAGTTCTGGTCTTTTACATGCTTAGTCAGGCGGCGGAGGATCATGCCCGTCTACTCCACAGCCTGCAGCTGGTCCCAGAGATCAATCGGCGGCGTATCATTCACCATGCCGTCGACCATGTCCGCGAACCCCGCATTGAAATAGCCCCGGCAGAGCTGCCACAGGGCCCGTCCGCGCGGCGTGCCAAGGACGAAATAGATGACGCCCTGATACGTCTCCCACGATTCTTTCGTGATCGCGCCGTTCTGGTATTGCAGCCATTCATACTCGCGCGCCCGCATCTGGCCGATCATCCAGAAAAACAGCTTGGTCTTCTCCTCGAAGCTCGGTGTTTCGGTTTGCGAAAAAATGCGGCCCAGTTCGGGGAAGTCGACGAATTTGTAGACGCCGGTCTGGTCATAGGTGAGCTGCGCCTGCCGACCTTCGGAACGCATCTGCTGGGCGCCCTGATGGACCTGCAGGGCAAGATAGATGAGGGTCGCTGCTACAACGACGACACCGATGATCTGTGCAATGAGGGCAACTTGTTCGAGGGTCATGGCTCCATCTCCAGCAATGGGGCGGTCGGCCCGGCCTTGATCAGCCCGTCGACAAGCTCGCGGAAGCCGGGCGGGAAGTGATGGCGGCGCGCCTTCCAGAAGCCCTGATAATATTTGGAAGCCAGATGGTCGCGAAAATGGTTTTGCGAATGCAGCCAGAAGTCTTCCTCGAAGACCTTCTTGCGGGCCTGGTAGTGCATCACCTGATAGCCGCGTGTGACCATTGTGTAGAACACGTTGAGCCGCGTCCTTTCAGCGGCCTCAAACTCCTGTGGATCCGTGTCCAGCCCCCGCAGGAACAGATCGACCATCCCGGCTTCGCTGAGGATTTTCATATGGTCGCGGAAGATGTCATAATAACCAACCGCCGCTGCGATGCGCTGCTGGTCGGCAGAGTGTCTGAGCTGGAAACCGACGAAGATCAGCGATGCAATCACCGCAACCGAAGAGATAATCCCGGCAACGAAATAGAGCTGTTCCAGCGTCATTCTTGCGCCCCCTCATCTGTTTCGTCGGCCGCCGCTTCTGCCGGCACTTTCAGTGCGTCCAGGTACCCGACGAGGAAATCCTCATCGAGGGCGGCGATGATCGGCGCGGCGTCCCTTTGCATCGCCGTGCCTTCCCAGCCGGGGGCCTGCAGTGCCCACCAGTGTTTGGCGAACCGCGATCCGAAATAGAAGGGGGCGGTATTCGCGATATGCTGGCGCACGCGCTCGTCCGAGATCAGCCCGGCATCGCGCATCATGAACATCTGGTCCCATTGCAGCATGATCGCGACGAGGACGCTGCCAACCGCCTGGTTCTCGGTGTCGCTCAAGGCTTCCGGCGTACGGATCGCCTTGACCCAGATGACCGACATCTCCGGCCTGGCGATGTTGAACTCGATCTGGGCCAGCAAATCATTCTTCTGCTGGTCCATCGCCGCGCGCGTCAGAGCCGCGTTCTGGCGAACTTCCACGATCAGGACGACAAGGCCCAGCAGGACGCCGACATTCGCGGCAAGGGTCAGCCAGCGATTGAGCCGCTCCAGCGGCGTGGGGCGCGGCGCGGAGGGTGGTACTGTCGGGGAAGTCGCGGCGGGCGGTAGAGGCGGTGTATCAACACGCGCTTGCTTGCGTCGCAGACGGGACAGGACGGATGGAAGTTTCACGAGGCGTCCGGCCTCGCACAATTTGTCCCAAGATGATCAGACATGTCGTCCGCCAGCATGTTTTCGTCCCCCAGCCGCGCACTTTAGGTCGGGAATGGGGGGTGACAAGTATTTTCCGGGGAGGCTTAACGCCCGACATATATCAGCGTGCCTTGCGGGACGAGGGTCATGAAGGTGTCGAGGTCGGTGCGCGAAAAGGCGATGCAGCCATTCGAGCGCCCCAGCTTGCCATAGTTGTCGATCATCGCAGGTTCGGCATAGGCGGCAGAATGGATGACGATGGCGCGACGACGGGCATTGGCATTGGTCTTGTCGAGGCCATCGAGACGCAGCGAGCGGCCATGCTTGCCGTAATATTCCTCGGCCGTGAGATAGGCGCCTTGCGGACTCGCCGAGGAGCCAGGCACATCAGAGAAGGCATCAAGGAAGCCATCATGATCCTTGTCGGAACCTCGGCCATGCGTGGTGCGATAGGCGTTGACGAGGCCGGTTTCGAGATCGATCACGAAGAGGCGTTTCTGCGCAGAATGCAGGCCGTAATCGACGATGACCAGTCGGCTCGGATTGGTTCGGTCGGAATGCCGGCTCATCGCCTGTATGGCCTCGCCCAGCAATTCCGGTCGGATCATGCGATCGGGATCAATCTCGGCGGCGTGCGACGGAAGCGGCAGGAAACAGAGATAGAGCAGGATCAGCAAGCGGCGCATGGGCTATCGGGCTTTCGAGCGTGTGAACGAGGTGTCGATTGGCTGGACGGGGAGCCGGATGAAAGACGCCGCGAAGACGCCGGAAGACAAATATGATTTCGCGGGCGAGGATGACAATCATGACCGCCACGAGGGTGAGCATGGCAAAACTGAGCAAGGCGAGGGCGGTGACGAGTGTTTCCAATTTTCGCACAGTGCGAACCTTTCATGTGAGCTGACCAATGCGGACGTCGCGGAAGGCCTTGGCGTCGCGTAAGCCGTGAGTATGGTGTGACACCAAAACTTGTAGAAAAGAGGGCAGAAAATGGCCGAGGGAGAAACCGCTGCAGAATTGTTCACGGGCACCAAGCCTGTGGTCGAGTCGCACAAATTCGATGAGGCGAAGCTCGCCGCGTGGATGGAGGCCAATGTCGAGGGTTATCAGGGCCCTCTGGAAGTGCGCCAGTTCAAGGGCGGACAGTCCAATCCGACCTACCAGCTGGTCACGCCAAACAAGAAATATGTCATGCGCCGCAAGCCGCCGGGCAAGCTGTTGCCGAGTGCGCACGCCGTGGACCGTGAATTCCGCGTGATTTCCGCGCTTTACCCGCTGGGATATCCCGTCGCCCGGCCTTATGGCCTGTGCACCGATGAGAGCGTCGTGGGCACGATGTTTTACGTCATGGACATGGTTGAGGGCCGCATTCTGTGGGATGGCACGCTGCCGGAATATGAGCCTGCTGAACGTCGCGCCATCTATGAGGCAAAGGTGAAGACGTTTGCCGATCTCCACAATGTCGACTGGCGCGCCGCAGGCCTGGAAGGCTTTGGCAAGGAGGGCGACTATGTGGCCCGCCAGATCCATCGCTGGACGAAACAGTACAAGGCATCCGAAACCCAGCATATCCCGGAAATGGAACAACTGATCGAATGGCTGCCCAAGAATATTCCACCGGGCGACAAGACCACGATCGTGCATGGCGACTACCGTCTCGACAATATGGTGCTGCATCCGACCGAGCCAAAAGTGATCGCGGTGCTGGATTGGGAGCTTTGCACGCTGGGCGACCCGCTCGCGGACTTCTCCTATCACCTCATGAACTGGGTGATGCCACCGGGGGATTCCTCGCGCGGTTCGATCATGGCGATTGATGACCTCGAGGCCTGGGGCATTCCGAGTATGGACGAATATGTCGACATGTATTGCAAGCATACGGGCCGCGATGGCTTGCCAGAGCTCGACTATTACTTCGCCTATAATGGCTTCCGGCTTGCGGGAATCCTGCAGGGCATCATTGGGCGCGTCCGCGATGGCACGGCCAACAGTGCCAATGCCGAGTCGAACGCCGCGCGGGTGGTGCCGCTGGCGCAGTTTGCGGCCGAGTATGCGCGCCGGGCCGGGATGCCGGGGTGAGTTCCGTCCCGCCCGGCCTGCCGGGCAGCGGGTCTGATTACCGGTATCTGAGCCGACGTGACATCTGGCTGTTGACGCTGGCCTGCGCGGTGGTGACGGCCAACGCCTATTACATCCATCCGATCATCGCTCTGGTGGCGGACGATTTTGGCGCGTCGCCGTCGGAAATTGGGTTGGTGCCTGCGTTCAACCAGATTGCGCTGGCGCTCGGCATTTTCCTGTTGCTGCCGCTGGGGGACCGTTTCAGCAACAAGTGGCTGGCGACCGTGTTTGCCGCAGGCCAGTTCGCGGGCATGCTGGCCATGGCATTCGCGACCGATTTCCGGCTATTCATTGCAGGTTCGACATTTCTCGGATTTTCAACGATCACGCCCTATTTGCTGCCGGCCTATGCGTCGAAGCGCGTGCCGCCCGAACGGCTGGGCCAGACCATGGCGATGCTGACCACGGGCGTCATCTCCGGCATCCTCGTTGCCCGCGTGGGCGGCGGCTGGCTGGGTGAGCATTATGGCTGGCGGTCGGTATACTATGTTGCTGCAGCATTGATGGGCGGGGTGACGCTGTTGCTGCCGCAGATCATGGATGAGCGACAGGGGCGCGGCGATGCGCAGGAAAAGCAAAGCTATGTCGGACTTGTCATGTCTGTGTTCCCGGTTGTGCGGCGACACCCGGAAGTTCTGCTGTCTGGTGCGATGCAGGGGCTCGGCTTCGGTGTCTTCCTGGCGGTGTGGCTCGGGCTCGGCCTCTACCTGACCAGTCCTGAAATGGGCTATGGTGCTGATACGGTCGGCTATCTGGCGGCGCTTGCCCTGATCAATGTGTTCACCACGCCGTTCTTTGGTGGTTGGGCCGACCGGATCGGGCCCCGACGGCTGAGAGCATTCGTGGCGCTGGTGCAGTTTTCCGGCGTCTGCCTGCTCGGCGTGTTCGGCCACAGCCTGTGGATGTTGCTGGTGCCATTGATGCTGATGAATGTGGTCGGGCCACTGATTGATGTGACCGGGCGGATGACGTTCCTGAATCAGCCGCCGGAAGTGCGCACACGCCTGATGACCGCATATATTGTGCTGATGTTCATCGGAGGCGGGCTAGGCAGCTGGGCGGGCACATCTGTTTATGAAATCTGGGGTTGGCCGGGCACGGCGATGATGGCGCTTTGCTTGTCAGCTACCTTGTTGGTGTTGGCATTGATTGCTGTGCGGCTGGATCCAAAACGGTCGAAAACACATGCTGAGGAGGATGCAGATGGCTGACAGTGAGGGCCCACGCCCGACCTTCTGGATACCAACCCAATCGACAGAGGACCCCAACCGGTTTGAATTCGTCGCGCGCCAGAGCGCCTGTGCGGGACCGCCAGACCGGCAATTCCTGATGGGCGGCGTGTCCATGGCCGCAGGCGTGCATGCATTGGAGACTGCGATCGGGCGCCCTCTGCTATGGGCAACGGCACAGTTTGCGGGCGGCGCGACGCTGAACTCGCGCATCGACATCACGGTGCGCAAGCTGGCCGAGGGAAGGACCGTTGTGCAAGCGGTTGCCGATTTGACGGAAGACGGTCGCTCGGTCTTGCACGTTTCAGCCGCCTTGGGCGGATGGGATGACAGCGAGGGGCGGCAGTTTTTGAACATGCCCCCTGTGCCGCCGCCAGCGGAATGTGCGGAAAGTCACGAGATTCCCTTCTCGCGCGACGACAATCTCGCCGGGCGGATCGAGCGCCGGTCTGCGCATCAGGATGATGCGACAGCGGAGGAAATGGTCTGGGTGCGGGTGAAGGATACCGGACCCGCGGATGCCGCGCGACTGTCGCTGATCTCAGACTTTTTCCTTGGCGCACATACCCGCACGCGAGGCGGGCGAAGCCTCGACAACACAGTGCGCATCCACGCGCTTCCGAAGACAGACTGGGTGCTGAATGTGACGCGTATGTCGGGTTTTGCTGCCGGCGTCGCTCATGGCGTGCTGTACCAGTTCGGAGAAGACGGCACCTTGCTGACAACGGCCAGCCAGACAGGCCTGTTGCCGCCGCGATAAACCTTGCCGGAACACCCCAGATAGAAGACGATGAAGGACGGAGGAAACATGACAGAGACAATCAAGGGGCCACCGCGCGCGCCCGCTCAGATGCTGCAAGAGCAATCTTATGATGGGCACAAGAGCCTTCATGATGACAGCGAAGCGGAGCGCCTCGGCATCAAGGCCGGGCCGATTGAGGGGCCGACGCATTTCTCGCAATTCGTGCCATACCTTGCCGAAATCTGGGGCGACGCCTGGTTCGAGCGCGGCTGTTTCTCCAGTCATTTCCTGAACATGGTGTTCGAGGGTGAGAAGGTGCGTGTCGAAGTCGATCGCCCAGCGCCGGGGGCGACGCGGACAATGTGCCGGGCGTTCAAGGAGGATGGTACGCCGGTGCTGGAGGCCAGCGCGTCGATTGGGCCGGATCATGGTGAGACATTGCTCGAAGCGCGCATGGCAAAGCTGCGCCCGGCGGGAGACCTCGTGATCCTCGCTGATATGAAAGTGGGCATGACCGGCGCAGCCGACGAGATGGTTTCGATGGACCCGGATCAGCATATGGGAAATCTCTATCCCTTCTCACTGGCTGACAAGTTGAAGGTCATCACAGAGCCGATGGATGTATACTCTGATGGCGCTGCGGGGCCGTGGGGCAAACCAATTGTGCCCCTGGAAATGGTCAGTGTGCTGGGAAACTACTCCAACCGGAATTCCAAATTCCCGGTCAAGCAACCTGCGATTGGTCTGTTTGCCGATCTGGAAATTCGCATGGTTGATGGGCCGCTCCTGGTGGGAGAGACCTATCTGTTGCGTCGCGAGGTCGTGGCACTGTCGGAAAGCCGACGGGTCGAGAATTACTGGATCCGCACACGCTTCTTCGATGCGGCGGGCGAAAAGCAGGTCGCCGAGATGCTGCTGAATCATGGCGTGATGAAAGCGAGCTATCCGCACTATCCCGCCGACCGGCTGCCGACCTGAGCAGGATCGCATGAAGGGATTGCTGTATCAGGGCACGCGCGACATTGCTTATGGCGAGGCGCCCGAATTGAAACCGGAAGATACGCGTAGCGCCATCGTCAAGATGACCGCCTGCGGGATATGCGGGTCGGACCTTCATATCTATCAGGGCCACGGTTTCAGCGAGGAGACTGGCTATTGTGTCGGGCACGAAGCCGTGGGCGAGATTGTCGAGACGGGCAGCGGCGTGTCGCGATTCAGGACAGGCGACCGGGTCATGATCTCGGCCGCTGTGGGCTGTGGCGCGTGCGTGCCTTGCATGTCGGGCAATATGAATGAATGCGACACGCATGGCGGGCGTTGCTATGGGCTCGGCCCCGGCCTGCAGGGCGTGCAGGCCGAATATGCGATGGTGCCGGTCGCGGATTTTGGCCTGGCGCGCATTCCGGACGGGATCAGTGATGACCAGGCCGTTCTGTTGACGGACAATTTGCCAACGGCCTGGCATGGGCTGAAGGGCGCGGACATTCATCCCGGTGCGACTGTTGCCGTGGTCGGGTGCGGTCCGATTGGCCTGATGGCCGTGGAAGGCGCGCTCCTGATGGGCGCGGCGAAAGTCTATGCGGTCGATCTGGTTGCGGAGCGGCGCGCCATGGCAGAGGCGATGGGCGCGATTGCGCTCGATGCGAGTGAAGCCAAGGCCGTGATCGAGGAACAGACCAGAGGCCGGATGTGTGACAGCGTCGTGGAATGTGTCGGCGCGGACCCGGCGATCCATCTGTCGCTGAAACTCGCCAAGGCAGCGGGCACGGTTTCCTGCATAGGCGTGAACCAAACGATGGATTTCAAATTCCCGATGGCGCTGGCCTTTATCAAGAATTTGACCTTTCGGACCGGCACTTGCTCGGTGCCTGAACATTGGCCGGAATTGATTCCGCTGGTGCAGGCGGGCAAGCTGGCCCCGGAGCGCACCATTACCCACCATATGCCGCTGTCGGAAGGGGCAGAGGCGTATCGTATGTTTGACGCACGCGAGAATGGTGCGATGAAAATGATCCTGACACCTTGAGGGAGGGCTGACCTGATGACTTCGATGATGAGCAAACTGGCTGTGAGCGCGGCGCTGGCAACCGTGATGACCGGCGCAGCACTGGCCGAGACAACCCTGATCCATGCCGGGCACGTGCTGGCCGAGCCGGGCGAAGGTTACCTGACCCGCCAGACGATTACGGTGGAAGATGGCGAGATCGTCTCGATTGAAGCGGGCTACAAGCGCGCGCCGCGGGGGGCGGACCTGATAAATCTCAAGGACGCTTATGTCCTGCCCGGCCTGATCGACAGCCATGTGCACATCACCGGCGAGAATGGGCCGAATGAGCGGATCAAGGCGTTCGAGGACACGGATGTGGATGCGGCTTTCGTTGGCGCGGGCTTTGCCTACAAGACATTGTTGACCGGCTTCACAACGGTTCAGGATGTCGGGGCCTCGAACGCGGCGATCTTCGGCCTGCGCGATGCAATTGCGAATGGCAACGTACCGGGGCCGCGTATTCGGGCCGCAGGCCAGGCGATCAGCGTGACCGGCGGGCATGGCGACATCAATGGTTATTCTCCGGAAGTCATGGCGATGTTCACCGGCAAGAATATCTGCAATGGCGCGGATGATTGCCGCCGGGCGGTGCGCCAGCAGATCAAGGAAGGCGCAGACGTCATCAAGATCACCGCGACCGGCGGAGTGCTGTCAAATACGCGGGCCGGACTGGAACAGCAGTTTACGGATGATGAACTGGTCGCGATTGTCGAGACGGCGCATTCGATGGGCCGGAAGGTAACCGGGCATGCGCATGGCAAGGGCGGCATCGTGTCGGCGTTGAAGGCTGGCATCGATTCCATTGAGCACGGCACCTATACCGACGATGAAACGATCGCCCTGCTCAAGGAACATGACGCTGTTCTGGTTCCGACGGTGCTGGCCGGAGCGACGGTGACGGGTTGGGTCAATGAGCCCTGGCTGCCGGCACCGAGCCGGGAAAAGGCCGCAATTGTCGGGCCGTTGATGCTGGATATGTTGCGTCGCGCGCATGAAGGCGGGGTCAAGGTGGCGTTCGGCACGGATACGGGCGTGTCCAAGCATGGCGATAATGCGCAGGAATTCGCGCTGATGGTGGAGGCGGGGTTCACGCCGGAAGAGGCCATCCGCGCAGCGACTGTGATTGCGTCAGAACATGTGGAGATGTCCGATGTCGTCGGCACGATCACGGCGGGCAAGCATGCCGACATCATTGCGGTCATGGGAGACCCCCTGAAAGACATTACTGAATTGCAGGATGTTGATTTCGTGATGAAAGGCGGAACGGTCTACAAGCAGGCGCAATGACCGGTCCGAACTTCGCCTCAGCCGCGAAGCGTTTTGACTTTCCCAATCAATCGCCAGAGACTTGGCGATTGATGAGGAAGCGGCGCAAGCCCCGCGATATTTAGAGTGAGTTGCATGAAACGAGATCTTTTCCTTGCCCGCGCGATTGCCGGGGCTGCGCTGTTCAGTGTCGCGGCGTGTGGAGGGGAATCGGCAGATGCGCCGAAAGCAGTGGCCGCCGAAAGCGGACCTCAGTGTGTTCAACTCGCTGAAGGCGACTATTACTGGGACGGGACGGCGTTTGTTGTCTCCAGTACACCCCCGGCATCACAACCCGCCGCCACCGAGACGGGGCCAGCAAGTGTTGGCTGGGTGGGCGCGCTAGAGCGGACATTCCCGGATGCCGGGTTCCCGTGGATGGGCCTGCATGTCAGTGGGCCGGTTGCCGTTCTGACCGGCCTGGCGCCGGATCCGGCCGCCAAGGAGCAGGGCTTTCTGGTCGGACAGGCGGCCCTCGAGGACAATGCCGAAGTCGCCTCAGATGTGACCCTCGTCGTGGATGGCATCTCGGTTGAAGAAGGCGAGCGGGGCGTGGGCGAGGCGCTGGCGGCATTGTCTGATGGCGAAGCCAATGCCGGGCGGTGCCAATCTGCGTTCAATGCCACGATGGATGACCGCACCATCATGTTCCAGAGCAATCTGGCCATCATCTCGCCGACCAGCGAACGATTGCTGGATGCGCTGACCGGGGTGGCGTTGCTGTGCGATGCGTATGCCATCGAGATTGGCGGCCATACGGATTCTCGCGGCTCCAATCAATATAATGAAGTGATCTCCCAACAGAGGTCAGAAGCAGTGCGTGACTATATGATCGAGCACGGCGTCGAGGCTGAAGCGTTGACGGCGATGGGGTATGGGGAGTCCCGTCCGCTGGACAGGGCGGAAACCTACGAGGCCTGGGCAAAGAACCGACGCATGGAATTCAAGGTCTCGGAGCGACGCTAGAGCGCTCCAGGTGTGCGACCTGCCCCCGCTGTTTGGCCGCAGCGGGGGCTTTTGTTTTTGCGATCAGGAGATTGAGAGGATCAGTCCTTCGGAGGGGCTGACCTGGGCGTCGATGGTCTGCGTCCATGCTTTCGTGATTGCGTCTGCACCTTTGGCGTGGCGCGGCGTGACGAAGTCCTTCGAGGCCGTGTAGAAACTCTTCAAGGCAGAGCCGAGCCGACGATTGATCTCAGCGCCGCCGAGCGTGGCTGCGCGTTCAGCGGCATAAGTCGGCACGAAGAAGAATTCCGGCTGAGGATCTGGCAGCGCGATGGGCGAACGGTCGCCTTCCCAATCGGTCACGCCGATGACGAGACTGCGAACAAGCCGGTCTTTCAGGGCATTATGGACATCTGCCGTCAGTGTGGGGCGTCCGAGGAAATCGACAAAGGCTGTCAGGCCGCGCGCATGCAGGCGGTCGGCGTCATCATAGGTGCGGACACGCCCGTACAGGCCGGTCTTCTCCAGAAAGTCCTTGTTGCCTGGCGAGGTCAGCGCAACCGTGTCGACACCGCCGCGAACCTTCAGGCAGTGAGCCAGCGCCATGGCGGTCTTGGACGAGGCCGAGGAGATCACAACGGTTTCCGGAACCGGGTCCCCGGTTTCCATCAGGCAGTCATCAATCATCCAACCCGTCGTGAAGAGTGGACGGAAAAGCATTTGCTGGTCTTCGAGCGCGGTATCGTAGGAAGGGTCGCCCGCAGTGTTGATGTATGTGTTGTAGATGGGCGCGAGGCCCTGGCGGTGGGCGGCGCCATCCATGAAACCATGTTTGCCGACGCTGACCGGCTCAACATCAAAATGTTCGGAGATGGGGAGATAACCGTACAGGCGGTCACCCTCATTCACATGTTCAGTCTTGGATTCAACCACGGTCGCGAACCCCCAGACGGGCACACGGCCAAAGCTTGCATCTGCGGCGGGGAAGAAGTTCCAATACTGCATCTGGTCGCCAAAAGTGGCGTAGGTGACATTGTTGGCCGTCAGGGCAAACGTATCGACCTTGAGACGGGCAGCGCCGTCGGCCAGGGCAGGCAGGTCGGCTGGGGTCCAGCGCGTGTCGCGCAAATCATCACGGCGGATCAGGAAATCACTCATGTCTTCGCTTTCTTGCTCTTGCCCGTAAAGGCCGCGATTCGGTCCTGCATGTCAGGCCCAACCCCTTCGCAATTGAGTATCTCCCATTGCAGGCCACTATCCAAGTCTCGCGCGTCGGTCGCCTCCAGCAGACGCTTGTTTGCCGCATGGGAGAATGGCGAGTTGGCGAGTATGCGATCCGCCAAGTCCTGACAGGCGCTGTCGAAGTCGGCGTCTGCCACAACTTGCTCGACGAGGCCGATGCGGAAGGCCTCATCAGCATTGATCATGTCGGCGGTGAACATCAGGCGTTTTGCCGTGGCAATCCCTACACGGCGTGGCAGGCGCTGGCTCATGCCCCAGATCGGGGTAAGCGCCCATTTGGCATGTGTGTCTCCGAAACGTGCGCTTTCCGCGGCGATGATGAAATCAGCCGCGAGGGCAACTTCCAACGCACCTGTATAGCAGTGGCCGTGGACGGCCGCGATGACCGGCTTGGGCAGGCGCTCCATCAGGCGGAGCGTTTCAGAGTGCCACCCCGGTGACGGGACTTTTTCACCTTCGGCAATGTCGCCAAGATCATGCCCGGCAGAGAAGCACTTGCCCGCCCCGCGCAGGATAACGCAATTCACACTGTCATCCGCCTCGAGGTCGAGCACATGATGGCGAAGTTCGCGGAACATGCCGACCGTGAGTGAATTGAGTTTGTCGGGCCGATTCAGGGTAAGAGTCGTAAGGCCGTCTTTGTCCTGACGAAGGACCAGCGGCTCGCTCATGTGCCGAGGTCCACCATGAGGCTTGAAATGGCGTGCACGAAATTGCTGGGCGCGAGGGTTTGTTCGCCAGTCCACTTTATGTTCGGGAAGCGTGAGAGGATGTTGCGATAGGCTGAGTCAAGCTGCATGTTGGCAACGCGCTGGCCCAGGCAGACATGCGGGCCATGGCCGAACGCCAGATGTTCCTTCGCATTGGCGCGGGTGATGTCGAAACGGTTCGGTTCGGGAAACTTGGACGGGTCTCGATTGGCCGCGGCATAGTACATGACCACTTTATCGCCCTCGGCGATGGTCTGGCCGCCAAGGTCCGCCTCCGATGTTGCTGTGCGGCGCATATAAGTGACGGGACTGACCATGCGGATCGATTCATGGACGAAATTGGGAAACAGATCCTCGTTCGCGATCAGCTTTTCCTTCTGGTCGGCGAATTCGGTCAGAAGGCGCATTGTGCCCGACAGCGAGTTGCGGGTCGTGTCATTGCCAGCAAAGACGATCAGGAGCCAGGAACCATCAAGGAATTCGGGGCTCAGTGGCTCGCCGTCGATCTCGACATTGGCGATCGCGGACAGAAGATCGTTCTGCGGATCGGCACGGCGCTTGGCCAGCATATGTCGACCATAATCGAACATGGCCTGAATCTCTGACATGAAGGCCATGATCTGTTCGGGCGTGACATTGCCGAGGCCTTCCTGCTGGGCCTGGTATTGCGAATTTTCCAGGAAGTGCATCCAGTGGACAAGTTTCGGCCGGTCCTCTGGTGGTACGCCAAGGATTTCGCACAGCGTGAATAGCGGCAATTCGGCGGAGAACAGCTCCACCATGTCGACCACAGGGCCCTGTTTCTCCATCGCGTCGAGCAGGAGGTTGACCTGTACATCAACGCGTTTGCGCAACTCCGCCACGAATCCGGGCCGGAAGAACTGCATATGTTCCATACGGAGTGTCGTATGGTAGGGACGGTCGAGATTGATCAGGCTGTTCAGGCTGGATGAGTGTAGCAGCGGATGGCGGGGCGTGTCTTCCTGACCATAGGTCATCAGGATGCCACCGCGCTGCGAGGAATAGATAACCGGGTCGAGTTCGACTTTCTTGACGAGATCATAGGAAGTCACCGCCCAGAAACCGGCGCCGACCTGTTCGGGGTGCCACATGACCGGGGCCTTCTCGCGCATTTCCGCGAAGGCTTCATGAGTGTAGCCGCCGCGGGAAGAGAAGACGGTCGGGTCCGTCAGGTCGACTGGCGGCGCGAGATCGAAGACAGGCTTGTTCTTCGGTGGCCGCGGCGCGGTATCGACCTGATAGGTCTCGGTAACGTTCTGAAGTGGCATGAGGGACCTCCGTATGGCTTTGCCGCCGGAGACCTATCAATGGCCGTCTCAGCGAGGCTTTGTGCGTTTCCTGGAAGTCAGCTTACCTGAAGGTGACCTGCTGCCAAGGCGTGACTTAGGGGCAGGCTTTTTGGAGGTGCGAGCCGGCTCGGCAGGCCGGGCAGCGTGCTCATTCGTCATCAAGTGGCCGATGGCTTGTTGTAGCAGGTCTGTCGGCACTTCCTCGACCGCGCCCGGGCGAAGATCGTCCAGCAGGAACGGGCCGTACTGCACGCGGATCAGGCGGTTCACCATGAGATTCACCGCTTCCAGTGCACGGCGGACTTCGCGTTTCTTGCCTTCCGAGAGGGTCACGGTTAGCCAGCTGTTTGCGCCGGTTTCCCGGTCGAAAACGGCGGTGATCGGCTTGTAGTCGACGCCATCGACCGTGATGCCTTCGGCCAGCTCGGCAATCTTGTAGTCGGTCACAGTGCCCTTGGCCCGCACACGATAGGTGCGTTCAAGCTCGTTCTTCGGCAGCTCCAGGGCGCGGGCAAGCGCGCCATCATTGGTCAGTAGCAGCAGGCCTTCGGTGTTCAGGTCTAGCCGGCCGACGGTGACCACGCGTGGCAGGGATTTGGGCAACTCGTCAAAGACCGTGCGCCGACCTTCCGGGTCAACAGTGGTGGTGATGAGGCCAGCCGGTTTGTGATATCGCCAGACGCGCGTCGCATCAGGGGCCTGAATGGTCTTGCGGCCCACGCGGATCAGTTCGCGGCCTGTGACCTTGAAGGCAGGAGAGGTCAGCTTGACGCCATCGACCGTGATCTTGCCATCCTCGATCATGCGTTCGACTTCGCGGCGCGAGGCGACGCCCGCGCGCGCGAGGTATTTGGCGATCCGTTCGCCTTCGCTCCAGTCTTTCTCTTCGGCTGGACGCTTGGATTTTGGGGCTGGGCGTTGCTTGCTCGGGCTGGAAGGTTTCCGGCGCGGGCGGCCCGTCTCTCGACGCTCCGTCATGGGATATTCTTTCTGTTGCTTTAGAGCAGGAAGTGAAGGAAGGGCGCCGCAATAGCAAGGCCCAGTATAATCTCCATCGGAATCCAGATCGGGATCAGACCGGGCTCCCGGTTCTTGGCTCGGTCGAAGACCAGGGACATCAGGCGACCGGTGCCAGCGCCAACCCACCCTGCAGCGAGCGGCAGGACAACGAGCGTCGTCAAGATGTCTTCGGAACCCGTCGACAGATTCACAACCAGAATGGCCGTCATCAGATGTGCGAACAGGAACAGGCCGCCATAAGTGGCGCGAAATTCCGAATAGCCACCGGGGCGGAGCGGGTCCGGATCCTCGACGAGACGGACAATGCGGCTGGCCCAAGCCGGGGAAAACATGGCGGACAGGCCGAGAACGGCCCCAAACAGAAGGGTGACGACTGAAATGATTTCACCGATATTCATGAGGCGCGTGCTCCGGGGTTGTCAGCTCAATCTAGAACGATTTTGCGGAATGCACAGGGTCTGAATGCTGTCAGGATGCCTTGCTGAACAAATTGATCGTCTTGGCGATATCCTGCTCCGGGCGGCCAAGCAGATAGCCCTGGCCCCTGCGAACGCCCAACAGTTTCAGTGTATTCAGCTCTGCCTCGGTCTCGATACCTTCGGCAATGATGTGAGCCGAGGTTTCTCGCGTATAAAACAGCAATGCGCCGATCAGTGCGCGACGGGCCAAGTCTGAATCCACATTCCGGGTCAGGCTCATGTCGACCTTCACATAGTCCGGATTGAGCTGGACAATGTGGCGCAGCGAGGAGTGACCGGCGCCAGCATCATCCACGGCGAGCCGCAGGCCTGCATGGCGTAATGGGCGCAGCACCTTGGTGAAGCTCTCATAGTCGTCGATGACGGCGTGCTCGGTAATTTCCAGCAGGATGCGGTCGAGCGGCAAATTCAGGAAGGTGCTCGCGAATTGATCGCTGATCACTGTGGAAGGTGAGGCATTGACGGAAATGTATTGGTCGGGCGCGATCTCGCGGATCTTTTCCACCGCCTGCCGGATTGAAGCCAGTTCCAGTTCCACGGACAAGCCGACGGCAGCCGCCTCGTCAAACCAGACATCCGGTGACCGATAAGGTTCAGCCGAGAAGCGACAGAGGGCTTCATACCCGCTGGGGTGCATCTGGCCGAGGTCAACAATTGGCTGGTAGGCAATGGCGAACGCGCTTGTATTCAGGGTCTCGAGGATACGCTCGCGCTTCTCCTCCAGGATGCGGCGTTCCTCGTAATCCTTGTCGATCTGTTGTGCGGCCAGGTTTGCGAACAAGCGCATGGTTTCCAGATCGCGATCGTTGAGACTCGTGTTCGCTTCCGGGCTGAGGCAACAGAACATGCCGTATGGTGTGCCGTCCACAAGCCGGATCGGAATGCTCATATGCGCCCCAATCGGAATTTCGCGCGTGATCGGCATGGCCAGGGCGAGGGGGTTTTTGGAGGTATCCGGAATAAGTTCGGGTAGGCGACCTTCCAGTATGTGAAGGCAATAGACATCCGTCAGGTCTCTACTGTCTCCCGGCTTGATCAGGTTTTCGAGGCCCGGTGCGTCTACATATCTAAACACGGACTCACCATCGACGAATTCCGATATATAGGCGATCGGCATTCCTAGGTGTTGGCGAATGGCTGTCAATGCAGAGTTGATTGCCTGCCGGGATGTTTCCTCACGTCCGTCTGGAATCGTTGAAGGAAGTGAGAATCCGGTCATTCGTTCAAGCCCCTGAGACTCGCAATGGTTTACTGGCAAAGAAAACCAGTTTCAGCGGCAACCGTATCCCAGTGTCCCTTAAACTCCGTTCCACACTTCATTGAAGCCCAACACTCTTTCTTCGGACTTTCGTAAGAATTTTCGAAGGCGATTTGCCAGATCGAAAATCTATCCATCGCGACAAATTCGGCCCTTTTCGATGCGCGTGGCGCGGGTGTAGGCGTACTTGTATGGGTAACGGGGTGGCATGGCATGGCCGGGCACGAATGAAGCCGAAGATTCTGACAACGATCCAGACCTATTCGGGACCGCTCTTTGTGGCGGACCTGTTTGCAGGTGTGACAGTGGCGCTCGTCGCCATCCCGCTTAGCCTGGCGATTGCCATTGCGTCAGGAGCCGACCCGGCGGCGGGTCTTGTCACGGCAATCATCGCGGGGTTCCTGATTTCATTCCTGGGCGGCAGCCGGGTTCAGATCGGCGGGCCGACGGGCGCATTCATCGTCGTCGTTTTCGGCGTAATCGTTGCGCACGGTTATGACGGACTCGTTCTGGCGACGTTCATGGCAGGGATCATTCTGATTGTCGCCGGACTGATGAGGGCAGGCAACCTGATCAGTTTCGTTCCGGAAGCGGTCGTGAACGGTTTCACCATCGGTATCGCCATTATCATTGCGGCGAGTCAGCTGAATGATTTGTTCGGCCTGACAACTTCCGGCCTGCCGGCGGAATTCTTCAGCAAACTGGAAGTGCTCTGGACGGCGCGCGGGACGGTAAATTGGGCATCCGTGGGAATCGGGGCTGCGACAATGGTTTTGATTGTCGGGTTGAGGCGGGTTGCACCGAAATTCCCGGGCCTGATCGTGGCCGTGGGGCTGACATCAGCGGTCGTGTATTTGTTTCACCTGCCAGTCGATACAATTGGCAGCCGGTTCGGGGCATTGCCGAGCCAGTTGCCGATGCCGAAACTGCCCGGGCTCAGTCTGGACCGTGTGACGGAACTCCTGCCTTCAGCTTTTGTGATTGCCTTCCTGGCGGGTGTGGAATCCCTTTTGTCCGCTATGGTGGCGGACCGCATGACGGGCGGGCAGTACCGACGCAATGCCGAAGTGATGGCACAGGGGGCAGCGAACATGGGATCTGCATTGTTCGGTGGCCTGCCTGCGACGGGCGCGATTGCGCGCACCGCGACCAATGTGCGGGCGGGCGGAAAGACGCCTGTCGCTGGTATCGTTCACGCGTTCACAATCCTGATGGCCGTTTTGTTTGCGGCGCCCCTGGCGGGTTATCTGGCGATGCCCGCACTGGCGGGACTGTTGATGTTGACGGCATGGAACATGAGTGAGCCGCACAAATGGCGAGCTTATATGTCGGACGAGAAAGCGAATGTCGCACTGTTGCTGATCACGCTTGTGCTGACCGTGGTGGCTGATCTGACAATCGCGATCGGCGTAGGTGTTTCTCTGGGACTCGCGATCCGTCTGCGGCGTCGGCATGTGGGGCCTGCCGATTGGAGCGAACCGGAGCGCTAGCTCGGATCAGGTGATGCCGGCGGCCTTCCAGGCCTCCTTGGGCCAGCGGCGATGCTGCCAGAACCATTGGCCCGGATTTGCGCGGACCTGTTCTTCAATGAAATCCGTAATACGCTGGACGCTGCGCTGGATGTCTGCGGTCTCGTCCCCGGTCGTTTCCGGCATGAAGGGGTCATGGAAGGTGATCCGGAACCGGGCTGGGCCTGTGCGCACGGTCGAGACGGGCACGATCGGCACACCGTATTTCATGGCAAGCCGTGTCGGCCCCGGCGCGGTCATGGCGTCATGCCCGAAAAAAGGGACGGCGATGCCCTCATTGAATTTCTGGTCGTTCATCAGCGCGATGGTCTGGCCCTTGGCCAGAGCACGCATCAATTCGCGGGTGCCGACGCCCTTGGGTGCGTTGATCTGGGTGCCATAGGCCGCGCGGAGATCCGAAATGCGTCGATCAATATGGGGGTTGTTCAAGGCGCGATAGGTCATCACCGCGTCCGGCAGGCGCTGGGTGATTGTGGCAGGCATGATTTCCCAATTGGCGAAGTGGCCGGAAATGAAGACCGCACCCTTGTCGCTGGCCTTCAGGCGATCCAGCACGTCAAGACCGACAATGTCTACTCTTCCAGACGTGTACGGATCGATGGATGGCAGGTGCGGCAGCTCGCCTGCGACGCGGCCGGCACTCTCCCATGCATCGAGTGCGGTCTGCTCGATCTGTACATCTGTCCAATCCGGAAAAGCGAGCCGGAGATTGCGCTTCACTGTCTTGTGCTGGGAAAGGCGCGGGCCGATCTTCTTCATCAGCCAGCCACCAAAATTGGAGGCACGATCTGGGCCGAACAGCTTCATCGGCCCCCAATAGAGTAGATCCCAGCCAATGGTTTCCAGCCGCCACTGAACGCGCTGCCAAAACGTCGCACGATTGTCGATATCTTTTGGGCGAATATATTTCGGGGCGGTCTGGGTCATGAATTATCTGGATAGAGGAGCGGGTTGAGCAGCGCGTCAAGTTGGCGGATGTCATCAAACTCTGCGGTGACCGGGAATTGCAGGATGCCGCCACGATCATCAGGATGGATGCGGACATAGTCCTTGCTGGTCGTGATCAGGCGCGCGCCGCGGGATTTTGCGAGCTTGTGGAGGAAGCCGAGTTCCTTCGGGGAATAGTCGTGATGATCCGGATAGCCGACCGCTTCGCTGATATCGCCGCCATGATCTTTCAGGCTCTCAAAGAATTTCTGCGGACGTCCGATGCCCGCGAATGCCACCAGCGGGCCAGACGGCGCTGGCCCCGACGGGACAATTCTGGCGCGCAGCACGGGCAGGCCGCTCTGCTGCACGCGTTGAGGGACATCGCCATCCCCCATCAGGATCACCGCATCGGCGCGGGCGAGTCCATCCTCAACAGGTTCCCTTAATGGGCCTTTGGGCAGGACGTAGCCATTGCCGAAAGGGGCAGCCGCATCAATCACGACGAACGACAGGTCCTTCACGACGCTTGGGTTCTGATGGCCGTCATCCATGATGGCGACCTTGGTGCCATAAAAGGCCATCAGTTGGACCCCGGCGAACCTGTCCTTGCCGATCCAGCTTTCGCCGGTCTGGGACAGCAGAAGAGGCTCATCGCCGCACATGTCTGCGGTATGCCAGGTTGGATAGATCTTCTGTGGACTGATTTCGGAGCCACCATAGCCGCGTGACAGGCTGGACGCGTGAATGCCTTTCAGCTCGATATGATGGCGGATAGCCTGCACGATGGGCGTCTTGCCGACGCCGCCGGTCGTCAGGTTGCCGACGCAAATGACGGGGATTGATGTGCGCGCCGGGGTGGCCTTGGCCAGCTTGCGGCGGATGCCCCATGTATAAAGAGCGGCAAGAGGGCTGAGCAGAGCGCGAGTCAGGGGCGCAGCTTCCCGAGATTTCGGATCGAGCCCGGCCGACCAGAAGTACGGCGCCTTCATTGTAGCAGGCCTGGTTCGGGAAGAAGCGGCAACAGGGCTTCCAAAGTCACCGTCATGGGCGCATCAGCCGCTTCATTCAGGGCGGCGAGCGCTTCGGCAGCTGGCGGTTCCATTGTCAGCAGTGCCTTGCCTATGGCCTTGGGCGTCTTCAGGCGCCGGATTAGACCGCGCTTTTCCAAATCATCCATCATTGTGGCGAAGTTGAACACATCGGGACCCGTCACGACAGGGCGACCGAGGCGAACAGGTTCCAGCGGATTGTGTCCGCCGACGCCTTCCGTGTGCCCGCCGCCAAGAAAGACGGCATCTGCCAGGCGATACCAGAGGCCCATCTCTCCCATAGTATCAGCGAGCAGGATTCGGGTACGGGGTGTGGGTGTCTCGCCGCGGGACCGGCGCGCGAGCGGCAGGCCGCGAGTCTTGAGTAGGCTTTCGATGGCGTCGCCGCGATCCGGATGTCGAGGGGCAATGATCAGCGCGGTGTCGTCATTGCCTTTGAGGGCATCTAGGAAAATCGCTTCCTCGCCGTCATGCGTCGATGCGGCCAGGATACAACGCCGGTCGCCAAGGAAGTTCTCGCGCAGGCGACGTATCTCCACGTCACTGGCCGAAGGCGGCGGGAGGGCAGACTTCATGTTGCCGGTGGACTGGACTGGCTGATCGAGCAGGGTTTCCAAACGTCGGGCCGTGTCGGTGTCGGCGGCAAGGACGACATCAAACCGACCGACCAGACGTTGGAAGGCTCGGCTGAGCTTCTGCCAGCCTTCGGCAGACGAATCCGTCATGCGTCCGTTCACCAGTGCGCGTTTCGCGCCGGACTTTTCCGCTTCGAGGATCAGGTTGGGCCAGAATTCGCCTTCGCCAAAAATGCAAAGATCAGGTTGCCAGTGCTGGATGAAGCGGCGCGCAATCGCCGGTGTATCGAGTGGTGCCATGAGATGGATGGCACGGTCGGGCAGGGCGGGGCCGAGCAGGCGCGCCGATGTCTGGGTCTGGCTGGTGAAGAGGAGCAGCAGGTCCGGGCGCTTTTCGAGCAGTCGCTGGCCCAGTTCGAGCAGGAGTTGGCTCTCACCGACACTGGCACCGTGTAGCCAGACGAGCGTGCCGCCCGGCATGCGGCGGGGCATGTTGCGCGCGAGCCGCTCATTGATGCGGCCATAGTCTTCCTTGCCGGCGCGGGCACGACGTTTCATTACGCCGCCCAAAAAAGGCGAGGCGGCCTGCGTCAGGGTCCGGTAAAGATGGATCGCGGCTGTCATGTCTTGTCTGAATCCGATTGCGTCTCAGCAGGATAGCCCGCCAGCATGTCGGCTCTCCGGGTCGCCTCATCAAGGCGTTTCTGCAATTCGGCCTGAATCTGCTGAGGATCGCTGTCGCGTGATACGAGCATTGGTTCGCCATATACAATGGCACCTCGTGCGAACGGATAGGGAATAATCAGGCGGTCCCAGGTCGACAGGCGCGAGGCCGGTTTTACCGAGAGCGCGTAGGGCAGTATTGGCACGCCCGCGCGCTGGGCAATCATGACCGCACCGGGGCTGACGATTTCCGCCGGACCGCGGGGGCCATCGGGCGTGATACAGACCACAGTACCCGATTTGAGCAAACGGACTGCTTCGGCAATCGCGCGGATGCCACCCTTGTCCTTCTTTGCCTTTTTCTTGTTCCCGGCTGAGCCCCGAATGGGGTGAAGCCCAAGATGGGCGATCGCGCGGGTGACGGCCTCCCCATCGGGGGACAATGAAACCAACATCGCGCCGTTCTGTATCTGTCCGGGCCAATGCTTCATGTTGCGGATCCAGCCACTGGGCAGGAGGAGGATACGAGAATGCCAGCCCGTAAGGACGACGCCGTTATAGTTGGTCCACAAGCTGCGCGCTGACTCTTCCCCTTCGACCTTCCACCGGACGGAACGCGCAATCAGGGACATCCAGCCCCAAATCAAAACGCCGAGTATGGAGGTCATAACCTTGGATCGAAACAGGGATTTCATCGCACCGCCTTATACTGCGCTTCGGCGCGCTCACCATGAATTAGATGCGCGGGATAAGTGAATGACAGGTTGAAGCAGGGCGCAACGGGGCGAATGGTGGGCGATAGTGGGTTCGAACCACTGACCCCTGCCGTGTGAAGGCAGTGCTCTACCACTGAGCTAATCACCCAATTCAGCGAAGCAGATGGCGTAATCTGGGCCTGAGTCGAGGTCAAGTCCGGATGTCTGCTGGCGCTGAGTCGCGCAAAATGACGGATTATAGCTATGCATAAACACATTCCTCGCATGCATTACAATCGTTTGCGCATGCACCCTTGGGGGGACGACTTCTCGCGCTAAGGGTAGAAATGTGTCGCTGTACCATGATCTGGTTACAAGGATTTGGTAGTTCTTTAGATTTTTTCTGATTGCGAGCAGATTTTTGTTTGCGATAACATAAATATGAACAGGCGTTCATTATGAACGGATGTTCATCGGAGAACCTTACACTAGTTTCATTCGAAATTAGCCTTGAGAAAACCACAAAAAATGGTCATGTTCCGGTCACACAAGACAGCCCGACGAACGGACTGCACAAACATATAAGAAGGACAGGCGGGGGCCTAAGGCCCTAATAACAGTACAGCCTGGAGAGAGAGAAAAATGAAAGACTGGTGTGACGAAGACGGCGCAAAGCGCCTTCGTGAGAAAATTAGTGCCTATTGGGCAGAGCGTGGCTATGAAGTTGATGTCGACCTGATCGATGCTGGCTTTGTTCCTGCCATGCGGTCTGCACGCACTGATGTACGCAGCAACATGGTGAACGGCATGCCGCGTCGCCGTATTGCAAATGAAACGGGCTCCGCCCGTCCTAGCTACCGTCCACGCGAACAGCGTGAACTTTCGGCTTAGCTGACAAATCCATCCACAACTGAGACCAACCTGGAGTAGTGCTCCAGCACGATGTCAGGTTTAAGCTGTTGTGGTGATTCCTCTTCGTACCCGAATGGGACGAAAATGAAGGGCAGTCCGGCATTCCGGGCTGCCCTTTCATCTGTGCGGGAGTCTCCGATCATCAAAGCGCGTTCGGGCGAACCGCCGGCGGCCTCGATCGTGCGCAGGATATGGTCTCCATCCGGTTTCCGGTTGGGTACGCTGTCTGCTCCCACAATCGCGGCGAAGTAACGGGTAAGGTCCAGTTCCGCCAGCAACTGGTCGGTAAGAGCCTGTTTCTTGTTCGTGCAGACAGCCAGCGTTGCGCCACCGGCGGACAGGGTGGTCATCGCTTCAACTACGCCATCAAAGGCATGCGAGTGGTCTGCGATGTTTGCGGCGTAATAGTCCAGAAACTGCTCAAGAAAGACATCCAGGTCCGAATCGGACGGCGTGATGCCGTGCGCCAGCAGGCCTTTTACGATCATCGCGCGGGCACCGTGACCGATTATCGTGGCGATTGTGTCCAAAGTGACCGGCGTGAGATCGGCATTGGTCAGCACATGGTTCAGCGCGTCCAGCAGATCGGGCGCCGTGTTCACAAGCGTACCATCCAGGTCGAAGACAATTGTCCATCCGTCGAAGGGTTTTGACATATGCGCCGCAATTCCTTTTCGGTCTCGCCTTGAATCGGCCTTTGGTCTAGGCGAAAGGACTAGGGAAAGCGAGAGGGCAGAACCTGTGGAAAAACCGGCCAGAGAACGTGCAGCGGTCATTCTTGCGGCTGGCAAGGGCACGCGGATGAAGTCCGATCTGCCCAAGGTGATGCACAAGGTGGCTGGCAGGCCGATGATCGACTGGTCAATAGCGCTTGCCAGAGACGTCGGATGCGACCGGATCGTTGTTGTTGCACACCCATCGCAAACGATTCTGATCGATCATGTTGGCGCGTTGCTGGGAGCCGACTCTCTTGCCTATCAGGATCCGCCTATGGGAACTGGTCATGCTGTGCGGTGCGCCGAGGAAGCGCTTGCGGGTTTCGAAGGCGACCTTGTTGTCCTGTATGGCGACAGCCCGCTCGTGCCGGCCTCTGCGATCGGGAGCCTGTTCGACAGTCTGAGCGACGGCGCGGCGATTGGGGTGCTGGGCTTTGATGCGGCCGAGCCCGGTCTGTATGGCCGCCTCATCACCTCCGGTCATGGAGACCTCGAAGCAATCGTCGAAGCGCGTGAGGCGACCCCCGAGCAACTGGATGTAACGCTCTGCAATTCCGGCGTCATGGCGGGCGATGCGGTCACCATGTTCAGCCTTTTGCAGAAGGTGACGAACGACAATGCCAAGGGCGAATACTATCTGACTGATCTTGTCGCATTGGCGCGGGCCGAGGACATGACCTGCAAGGCCGTGCGCTGCGATGAGGACGATCTGATCGGGTGTGATTCCAAGGCTGACCTTGCCGAGGCGGAATCCATTTTCCAAAATCGCCGCCGCATGCAAGCCATGGCGGATGGGGTATCTCTGATTGCGCCGGAAACGGTCTGGTTTTCCCACGATACTTTGCTTGAGGCCGATGTGACCGTGGAGCCGAATGTTGTGTTCGGACCCGGTGTCATCGTGCAGTCTGGTGCGGTGATCCGGGCCTTCAGCCATCTGGAAGGTGCGCAGGTTGGGCCGGGTTGTTTCGTCGGTCCCTATGCCCGGCTTCGCCCCGGTACGGTTCTGGAGAAGGGCGCCTTCATCGGAAACTTCGTTGAGGTGAAGAGTACAACGATGGGAGAAGGGGCCAAGGCGAGTCATCTTTCCTATCTGGGTGATGGCCAGGTTGGTGCGGATGTGAATATCGGCGCGGGCACGATCTTCTGCAATTATGATGGCTTCCTGAAGTATCAGGTCCGCATTGAAGATGGCGCGTTTATCGGTTCCAACAGTGCGCTCGTGGCACCGGTCAGGATTGGGCGCGGAGCGGTCGTTGGCTCTGGCAGTGTCGTTACGGACGACGTTTCTGCCGATGCCTTGGCATTGGGGCGCGCCCGTCAGACGGAAATCAAGGATTGGGCGATTGAATTCCGGAGCCGGAAGGCATCGGAAAAGGCAGACAAGCAAAAGGGCTGAAGGCTGATGGCGAACGAGCACGAGAAAGAGAATGCCGCGATGGCGGCGATGGAATATGTCGAGGACGGCATGACCATCGGCCTCGGCACCGGTTCGACGGCGAAGTATTTTGTCGAGATGTTGGCTGAGGAAGTGGCTGACGGACTTGTGGTCCGGTGTATCGAGACAAGCGAACAGACACGCCGTCTTGCCAGCAGCCTTGGTGTTCCGCTGATCCCCTTCGAACAGGTCGAGCGCATTCATTTGACTGTAGACGGCGCGGATGAGGTCGATCCGCAGGGGCAATTGATCAAGGGCGGCGGCGCCGCTTTGCTGCGCGAGAAGATTATCGCCAATGCCAGCGATCACATGGTGGTGATCGCGGACCCGTCAAAACAGGTCGAACGGCTCGGGAAGTTTCCTCTGCCGGTGGAAGTTACGCCGTTCGGATACACAATCACTGCGAAGCTTGTTTACGACGTGTTGGCGGCTTCCGGTATTGACCGCCCACGCGTGCAGCTGCGGTCGCTGACCAATGGTGAACTCGTGGTCACTGATGGCGGCAACCATATCCTGGACTGTCATTGCGAGCGCATCCCAGACGCTGAGGCGTTGGCGGCGCGATTGTCCAATGTGCCGGGCGTTGTGGAGCATGGCCTGTTCATTGGTCTCGCGCGGACTGTCATCATCGGCAATGAGAATGGCGCTACGGTGTTTGAATTCTCCTGATCCCGCCTCATATGGGTGGTCGAAACCTGTAAAGATTCAAGGACCCTCCCATGACCGACGCGACACATGACTTTGACTTATTCGTAATCGGCGGAGGGTCGGGCGGTGTCCGTGCGGCGCGTCTGGCAGCATTGTCTGGTGCCAAGGTTGGACTGGCGGAAGAGTATCGCATGGGCGGCACATGCGTGATCCGCGGGTGCGTACCGAAGAAGTTTATGGTTTACGCCAGCAAGTACGGCAAAGACATCAAGAAAGCGGCTGGCTATGGCTGGTCTACGGGGGAGGTCAGCTACGATCATTCGGCGTTCGCAACGGCAATGCATGCTGAAGTCGACCGCTTATCCGGCATCTATTTCCGTAATCTGAAAAATGCTGGCGTCGAGATTTTCGAAGATCGGGCCGAGTTCGTGGACAAGAATTCGCTACGCCTGAAGCACAGCGGAAAGACCGTGACGGCAAAGAAAATTCTGGTGGCCGTTGGCGGGCGTCCGTGGCGACCCTCTCCGGAAGAGCTGCCGGGCGTTGAGCATACAATTACCTCTGACGAGATTTTCCATCTGGAAGAACTTCCGAAGCATCTCGTTATCGCAGGGGGCGGATACATTGCGGTAGAGTTCGCACACGTGTTTGCCGGTCTCGGCGTGCCGACCTGCGTGGTCTATCGCGGCGAGGAAGTGCTGCGCGGTTTTGATGCCGATGTACGCACCGAAGTGCATGAGGGTCTGAAGGAAGCTGGCGTGCAGGTCATCACCGGGACGGTGTTTGAGAAAATCGAGAAGCGGGACGGGGCGGATCTGCCCTTGCACCTGACCATGACCAATGGCCATACGCTCGACTGCGACGTTATCATGATGGGCGTTGGGCGCCGTCCGAACACGGAAGGCCTAGGTTGTGAAAATGCCGGCGTCGAATTAAATGAGAAGGGTGCCATTCCGGTCAATGAGTGGTCGAAGACAAATGTCGATACGGTATGGGCTGTTGGTGATGTGACCGACCGTGTCGCGTTGACGCCTGTGGCCATTCGCGAGGGCCACGCATTTGCGGAGACGGAATTCTACGACAAGCCTTGGCATTTTGATCACAGTGACATTCCGACGGCCGTATTCACTCAGCCAGAAGTCGGCACGGTTGGAATGACCGAGGCCGATGCTCGAAAAGAGTTCGGCGAAATCGATATCTACAAGACCAGGTTCAAGCCGATGAAGAATGCGCTGAACGGTGACCAAACACGCATCCTGATGAAGCTGGTTGTGCGCGCATCCGACGAAAAAGTCCTGGGTGTTCATATTGTTGGCGATGATGCCGCTGAAATGATCCAAATGGTTGGTATCGCCGTGAAGATGGGCGCCACAAAGCCGGACTTCGACCGGACCTGCGCGCTGCACCCCTCTTCCGCCGAGGAGTTGGTAACCATGCGCCAGAAATGGGTACCGGACGTGCAGGCGACCTAGCCGACGCTCCGGTCAGTGCTCCGGCGCCTAATTCTCCACGGGGAGATAGGCGTTGGAGGCGGCATTGAAGGCATGGACATTGTCGGAATCACAGACGAGCAGCGATAGTCCGTTCTGTCGGGCATTCACGATACCGAGGCGCTTGCAGGCGGTATCAACCGGGATCGGTGCAGGTTCTGTCGCGAGCGTCACCTTGCAATCGCTGAGCCTGCCCCAGCGGGACCAAAATCCGCAGGTCAAAGTATCGGCTGTGCCATCATCGTCCATGTCGAATGAGATCGACTGGGTAGCCGCGGCGTCATCAGTGTCCAAGCCGAACATGCTGGACCGAAGCTCGACGAGCGCGGTGACCTCGCGCTTGAACGTCTTGAGGACAAGCTCCGGCTTGTCAGCCTTCAGGGCGTACAGGTGAACATCCTGTTTGAAATCGTCCGTGTTCATGCCTTCATTGGAAGAAATGAACTTGGCAACCCAGCGCCCTTCATGGAGTTCTGCGGTCGGTGGATCCCAAGCATAGATGTCCTCAATCTTGCTGACGAGGAAGTGGCCGCTGCCCATGTCGGCGACGAAGAAGTATTCAGCCGGACAGCAATTGCCGCCGCCATGCACGGACACGATGGCGTCCAGCGTGCCGTCCGCATTGAAATCCTTGAGTAATTCCACCGTTGGGGCGCCGTAGCCAAATTCGTGAATTGTGTATTCTAGGCCATTGACGGTTGCCTTCAGGACGACATTCTCCTGCAGGAAGGAGAATTCGTCTTCCTGCTCAAACCAGTATTCCGCCTTGCGCGTCGGCTCTTCAGGCTGAGCGGGCGCGGCGGGGCCGGCCGTGCAGCCCGCAAAGCAAAGCCCACGTGGCAGTTTTCCCGGCGCCATGAAAGGGCGGCTGGAAGATTTGCGCTTGTCGGAAACTTCAGCGAGTGCCTGATAGAACGCAACGACTGCGTCCTGTCCGGGGCGGCGAATTTCCTCTGCCAGCGTATCGGCGAACAGGCCGTCATCCGGCGTGGTCTCTCCTGCTGCTGTGGCGAAGGCAACCAGCATTCCGGGACGTTGCGATACGCGCGTCATGCCTTTGTCGGCAATGGATTTCGAAAAGGCGAATTTCAGCTCGTTGCGGCAGGCATCGGACACGACGAAGACCGCTTTTGCCCTGGAGGCCTGAAGGCTGGCGAGGACTTCTTCGAGTTCGACCCCCTTGCGGAATATGTGGCTTGCCGCGGTGATGGTTTCCTTGGCGGGGATCAGGTAGTTGCGCGCTTCGCGATCATCGTAGGCGGCCGCGCCGTGCCCGGAATAGTAGAAGAACGCGATCACTTCATGGCCAGCATCGGCTTCTTCTCCGATGCGGGCCTCGAACTCGTCGAACGCATCTTCCATCCCGTCTTCGTCAAGATCAAACCGGGGCAGGGTCTCGAACCCGACCGCGGCCAGCGCTTCTTCCATTGTGCGCACATCCTTGTGCGTGTTGGTCAGAGCGCCGACTTCTGCCGGGTAGTCCTGGTTTCCGATCAGCAGGGCAATGCGTTTTTCGTCAGCCCGCGCATGGCTCACTAGTAACAGGCAAACGAGCAAGGCCGAGAACGATCTGAGCATCGACATTGTGCGTGTCCCCTATATCCACCAGAGCTGATACTAGGGGCACACGTCCGGAGTGTCACCAGCCATCAAGCTTCAACGAGCGATTTCAGCTCCAACGCGACCGTCTTGAGGCTCTCCCGGATGGGTTTCAGCCCGCCGCCGCGACCGGCATGAATGACCAATTGTTTCCAGGCGGGCTCGCCTTCACGCGGCGCCTTGACCTGCAAATGACCAGAGCGGGGCAGTGCTGAGCGTAGCAAGGCCCCCGCCAGGTCAAAGCCTGCTTTGGAATTGTATGCGCCGTTGCGAGCATCAGCTTCAAAGGTGGATTGCTCCGACCGGCCAACCGCATTGAACAGCACAGACAGGTCCGGGCGGTGTTCGGGGGCAATCTGTTCCCGGATGACCTGGTTCAGAAGGCGCACACCGCGCAGGGAGTAGATGTCGGCATGCATGGGGGCGAGCACGCGGTCGGCTGCCTCCAATGCGCATCGCGTCAGGAAGGTGGCGTTGGGATTGGTATCGAACACGATCAGATCATAATCGCTGCGATAGCGCTCAATGGACTGAAGGAAGTGTTCCTTGATCAGTGCGAGTGAGGCCGGGTCTGATGCGAAGGCGTACTTTGATATTTCGAACTGGCCGGAGATCAGGTCGAGCCGCCCGCCCGGACTGCCTTCGCCCATCAATTCATGGATGAGTTTTTCTTTCGGAACAGGCGCGAACGGGTCGGTGGAGAGGGTGAGCCAGGATTCTGCCGGACTGGTCGCATCCCGCGCATGCAGGCGCGACTTCTCGAACAGGGAGATGACCGACTTGTCTGCGGCAGCGCTGGCATCTGCGACATCCATTTCAAAAAAGGTCTGAGTGAGATTGTATTGCGGATCGAGATCAACCAGCAGGATGCGCCCACCAAGCGCGCCTTGCCATGCGCCGAAGACCTGGCTGGATATCGTCGTCTTGCCGACGCCGCCCTTCAAGTTCATCACCGCCAGCACGGGGCATTTGCTCTTGTAGGCTTGCCGCGTCTCGTTCACGAGTTGCTTGATGCCGTCTGGCGTTGTCGATGACAGGCGAAGGTGCGGCAGGACTTCATGCTTGAAGAAGCCATTCAGGCGGGCTTTGTCGATCTGATACGGGATCAGTTTGAGGCCGCGTGCCTTGGCGCGTTCGACATCCTGGCGCACGGCCTTGGACCGGACGGAGGATGCCGACACGAGAACAATCATGGCAAACGCGTCGTCAATCGACTGGTTTGCCATGTCGCGGGAAGCCCCGTCGTTCGGCACATACCAGTCAGGAATGGCCGCCGTGCGGAGGGCTTCGTGCAGCTCCAGAAGCGCATCGAAATCCTTGGCGGAGTGGCTGATATAGACGTGCGACATGACTAGATTTGAGGTTCTCCGAGCGACAAAAGGCCTATGCAATTACTAAAAGGCCAAATCATGATTCCTCCACCAATCTGCTGTGAAATTATAGTGAAACTTGAGCGTGTGCCTGCCATGTGATTAATGCAGCTCATAATTGGAGTAACCGAGATGACCTGGACCCCCTCAGATTGGCGCCAACTGCCAGCAAAGCACATTCCGGAAGACTATCCGGATTCTGCCGCGCTTGCTGCAGTCGAGGAGAAGCTGAAAGGCTTTCCGCCGCTGGTCTTTGCTGGCGAGGCTCGTCGATTGAAGCAGCGCCTTGGCGAAGTGGCGGCCGGAGAGGCATTTCTACTGCAGGGCGGCGATTGCGCCGAGAGCTTCAAGGAGTTCCATCCCGACAATATTCGCGACACGTTCCGCGTGATCCTGCAGATGGCGGTCGTGCTGACCTTTGCGGCATCGAAGCCCGTGGTCAAAGTTGGCCGAATTGCTGGCCAGTTCGGCAAGCCGCGGTCGTCGCCCATCGAGACGATTGATGGGGTGACGCTGCCTTCTTATCGCGGTGACAATATCAATGGCATGGACTTCACGACCGAGAGCCGCATTCCAGATCCCGAGCGTCTGACTCAGGCCTACTCCCAGTCAGCGGCCACGCTGAACCTGCTGCGCGCCTTCAGCCAGGGCGGCTATGCGAACCTCGCCAACGTCCACCGCTGGATGCTCGGCTTTGTTGACCGTAGCCCGCAGGGCGAGCGGTATGAGCAATTGGCGGACCAGATTTCGAAGTCACTGGACTTCATGAAAGCTTGTGGTGTGACGCCCGATAGCGTTCCGCAAATGTCTCAGGTCGAATTCTATACCAGTCATGAAGCACTATTGCTCGGCTACGAAGAAGCGATGACACGCATCGATTCCACATCCGGCGAATGGTACGATACGTCAGCTCACATGCTGTGGATTGGCCATCGTACGCGCCAGATAGACCACGCTCATGTCAATTTCTGCAAGGGCGTGCGGAATCCGATCGGCATCAAATGTGGACCCGGACTGGAAACGGACGAGTTGCTGCGCCTGATCGAGACGCTGAACCCGAATGACGAGCCGGGCCGGATCACTCTGATCTCTCGTTTCGGATCGGACGGTGTGGCGCAAGGCCTGCCGCCACTGGCGCGCGCCGTGAAGAAAAGTGGCCGGACCGTGGTCTGGTCATGTGATCCGATGCACGGAAACACGCTGAAGACCGATAGTGGCTTCAAGACGCGTCCCGTGGATCGCATCCTGTCGGAAGTGCGCCAGTTCGTGGACGTGCTGTCGTCGGAAGGCTGCTATCCGGGTGGCGTACATTTTGAAATGACTGGCCAGGACGTGACCGAATGCATCGGCGGTGCTCAGGCGATTTCAGAAGAAGATCTGTCGTCTCGATACCACACTCATTGCGATCCTCGCCTGAATGGCGAACAGGCCCTTGAACTAGCATTCATGATCGCAGAGAAGCTGCAGTCCGTCGGGGCCTCCGGCACCGCCGAGCTCAAAGCGGGATAGAAAGACAGTTCCATGCGCACGCACCGCCTGGGCTGGCCTGCCTGGGCGCGGCCAGCCGACATTGCAGACCTGTTGCGGCTATCGGTACCGATAGCCTTCACGCGCATGTCGCAAATGCTGATGGCTGTGACGGATGCCGTTGTGCTTGGGCAATATGCGCCCGGTGAGCTGCCATATATTCTGAACTCGTGGCTGCCGATGGGCGTTTCGCTCGGGTTGGGACTCGGCATTCTGTTGGGTGTGCAGGTGCTGACCTCTGAACTGCTCGGTATTGGACGTGAGAAGGAAAGCGGCCGCATCTTCCGGCGCGGCCTGTGGACCAGCGTCTGGCTTGGCATCCTATTGATGGCGGTCGTCTATTTTTCGGCCAGCGCGCTGTTCACATGGCTCTTTGTCGATATTGCTCCTCCGACCGAGGTTGCGGCATCGGTCGACCCTCATACGGTCGCTGAATCCGTGGCGGGCGTAACCCGCATCCTGTCCTACGGGATGGTAGGCTTCATGATCTCCACGGTTTGCGGCTACTATCTGGAAGCGCTGCGCCGACCCTTGCTGGTCTCGGCCGTGATGTATTTCGGTGTATTACTCAACGTTATCATTGACCTCGCATTGGTCGGCGGATTTTGGGGGTTCGAGCCCATGGGGGCCGCAGGTGTGGCGTGGGCGACCACAGGCTCTCGCCTATTGATCACGATCTTGTTGCTCGTTGCCGTGATCTTGCTGACTCCCGCCTTCAGAAAGTCACCAACCAGTCCCGAAAACGAGGCCAAACGGCAGCTGTCGGTCGGCACGGGCACCGCCATCAGCAATGTTGCCGAGTGGGGTGGGTTTAACCTGACCTATGTGATCGCGACATGGATCAGCCTCGCTGCCAACTCTGTCTATGGCTATGCAATTCAGATCATGGGGCTTTGCTTCATGTTCTATCTGGGCATTGCGACCGCCACCAGCGTCCGCGTGGCGGAGGCCTATGGCCGACGAAACCTGACGGAGATGCGGGATGCAGGGCGTCTTGGCGTGGCAGCCACACTTGTGATGGGGGTGGCGCTTGGTATGGTTCTGATCGTTTTCAACAATTCGTTGGCCGGTTTCCTCGTGAAGGATGATGCCGTGATCAACGGTGTTCATCTCGCATCCGGCATCGCTGCCCTGCTCGTGATGGTGTCATTTGTAACGGTTTTTGACGGGCTGCAGGCGACAGCCTCATTCGCGCTCAGGGCGCAGGAGATCGTCTGGTCGCCAAGCCTTATCCATATCGGCTCGTTCTTCCTGGTGATGCTGCCAGCCTGCTACTGGCTCGGCATTGTCGAAGGCCGGGGTGCACGCGGCATGATGGAGGGGGTGTTTGTCGGCGTGTTTACGGCTGGGATACTGCAAACCGTGTTGCTGGAATGGAAAACGGCGCGCCAGCCGAGCCGACGCGCCGCTTGAATTCCATGGTCAGGACCTATCAGTCCTGAGGAACCCTAGAGGTCTTTCAGAGCCGAAGCCGGCTTGAAAGCAGCCGATGTCTTTTCCGGGATCTTGATTTCTTCGCCGGTGGCTGGGTTGCGGCCCGTGCGAGCATTCCGGGTTTTGGCCGAGAATGTGCCGAAGCCTGCGATCGCCACTTGCTGACGGTCTTTCACGGCACCAGCAATTGCGTCGAAAACAGCGTCTACAGCCTTGCCGGCGTCGCTTTGCGACAGACCGGATTCACCTGCGACAGCTTTTGTAAGTTCGCCCTTATTCATAGGGGTTCTCCTCTAATGTTAAACGGCGATCCCCCGCCGTTGCAGCGACATACCCACGATTCGTAAGGCGTGAATATGACGAAAGCCCAATAAAGACGGGCTATGCGCCGAGAATCCAGCCCTCTTCTGACTGAATTTGCGATATTTTTCCCTCGTCAAGAGAACTATTTGTGGAAATTCGCCCATTCAACCGGCCTTTTTCGTCCATTTCCGAATAGTAATGGGCGATTTGGCGGACTTGTGCAGCATCTGGCGTTTCCCCCTTTTCCGGCTTTGAGGGAATGAGTGACGGGTAGACTTCGGCAATAACGACCTGAATGCCTTCAAGCGTCTCCTCGGTCATCTCGCCATCCTCGAATTCAAATGGCCAGATGCGTGAGGAGGGTAGTGACTGCCTGAGCGCGTGCACATGGGGAATTCCGGTCAGCGACTGGCTGCCCACGCTACCCGTATAAGCCAACTGCCAGACCGATTTCGGCTGTCCACGCTTTGAGTCTCTCAGATGGGTTTCCACGATACGGTACTCAGGTAGGGTCTGACCGCTGAATTCCGGCTTCTTGTCGGATAGTGTCGAGACGACATCGCGTGCGGGAGCCCCCCAGAAAGGAAAAGGTCCTTTCGAGATCGCATAATTCATGCCTGCCGCAATCGCGTAGCGCGGATTGGAATTGTCGGCCTTGTCCTTCATCTTGGATGCCAGGTGCGCATGCATGGCCTGCCAAGGTGCCTTGGTCGATGTGTCGAGGCCCAATGCAGCCGCGGTGCCTGCCGGATAACCTAGCGAGAAGTCAAAGCCGATCAGGACGCGGTCTCCGCGCCCTGTCAGCTTGGCGATGATGCCATCAAGGAAAGTCCGCGCCTTGAGGCGCGTATCAATATTGACGGACTGGTACTGCAGCTTGAGCCGGGTATCTTTTGCAAGAATCCCGATCCAGATGGAGTTCTTGCCCGTCACAGGTTTGGACGCGGCACTCCAGTCCACCATGATATAGGCATCAAACAGACGCGACATAACTACCCCAGCTTGACCAGCATCTTGCCGGTATTGGCGCCTTCAAACAGGCCGATGAATGCTTCGGGTGCCTTTTCGATACCCTCTTTGACGGTCTCTTCGTATTTCATCTGACCAGACGGAATCCACTTTGCCATGTCCTGGAAAAAGTCGGGCTGCATATCGGCATGCGTAGATACAATGAAACCTTGGATCTTCAACTGTTTGCCGACGATCTGAATAACATTGTGCGGGCCGGTTGGTTGGCCGGTCTCATTGTATTGCGCAATCATGCCGCATTCGGCGAAACGCGCCATTGGCCGGGCAACTTCGATAGCAGCGGTCAGGTGATCGCCGCCGACATTGTCGAAATAGACATCAATGCCTTTGGGAGCTGCTTCGCGCAGCGCTTTGACAAGTCCGTCGAAGCCGCCAGCGGCCTTGTAGTCGATGACATGATCCGCGCCGAGCGATTTGACGACGTCGCATTTCTCTTTGCCGCCCGCCGAACCAATCACAGTGCAGCCTTTGATCTTGGCAATCTGGACCACGGTTGAGCCGACCGCACCGGCTGCACCGGACACGAAGACCGTGTCGCCTTCTTTCAGTTCGGCCACCCGTAGCAGACCTGCATAGGCCGTCAGGCCCGGCATGCCTGCGACGCCAAGAAACGCGCTTTCCGGCAGGCCGACTTCGGGAAGCTTCTGAGCCATGGCCATTTCGGGCTTGCCAACCCACGCCGTGCGCCAGCCTGCCATGGAGGAGACGAGATCGCCTTCCTTGTAGTCTGGGTGGTTGGAAACCGTCACGCGGCCCACAGCGCCACCTTGCATGGTTTCACCGATCTGGAACGGCGGAACATAGCTTTCGCGGTCCTGCATACGGCCGCGCATATAAGGGTCGACCGACATCCACTCATTCTTGACCTGGATTTCGCCAGCGCCGGGTGGGGCGATGTCGATGGTTTTCATCTGGAAATCTGACAATTTCGGCATGCCAACCGGGCGGGCGGCAAGGGACCATTCGGTGGATGTGAGTGCAGTCATGATGTTTCCTTCCTCTATTTTGTAGAGGCGTAAGTGGACCGGCATACCGGACGTGTGAAGGGGGGCGACGGAAAGATTCTGTAATTCTCTGTGTGAGCGAGGCCTGAGCCCAAGACTTGCAGCACTTGGCGATGCAGTGTCTTTAAGGTGGGAAGAGGGCTAATCTGTTATGACCACACTAAAAGTCGGCGTCGCGGGCGCCGGAGTTTTTGGAAACTATCACGCCCAGAAGGCCGCTGCGTCTGCCCGAACCGAGCTTGTCGGTGTTTACGACATCGATCTTGAGCGCGCGACGCGGATCGCCAGCCAGTTCGGCGCCAAGGGTTTTGACAATTACGAAGCATTTCTGGATGCGTGTGATGCAATCGTCATTGCGGTTCCGGCTATCTGGCATGAAAAGCTGGCGCGGCAGGCCATTGAGGCGCACTGCCATGTGCTCGTCGAGAAACCGCTGGCGCTGACCGGCAAGGCTGCGCGTGATCTCGCTGATGAGGCCGCGGCCCGCGGCCGTATCCTGCAGGTGGGGCATCAGGAGCGGTTTGTCGCGCGGGCAATGGGCGTGCTGGCGATCGAAGAGACACCCCTGCTGATCGAATCCGTCCGCGCCGGACCGCCAGCGCCAGACAATCGTGCAGGCGATGTCTCGGTCATCTGGGATCTCATGATCCACGATCTGGACCTTGCTGCGATGATGATGGGGAATGAGTTCACCGGCGTCATGGCGAGTGGCAAGCGGGTTCATTCTGATCATATCGACGAAGCAAACGCCCAGTTCACCTATGCGAGCGGTGGCGTGGCGCGTCTGATGGCCAGCCGGGCAGCGGAAGCGCGCCAGCGTTCCATGCACGTTGTCTATCCGTCGGGCGAGATCTCCATCGACTTCCTGACACGGCAACTGGTCAATACGACGCCATATGATGTGAGGGTAGAGATCGCTGCGGATCTGCCGGACCCTCTGGGAGCCGCTGATGAGGGTTTCTACGCAGCCTGCCTCGGTTTGGGGCGCAGCCCTGTTCCCGCGCATGGCACGGTCGGCGCTGTTGCCATGGCAGAAGCCGCTGAAAAGTCGGTACTGGCCAAACTCGACGGCTAACCGACGGCGCTATCGGTTCTGTTTGGGATCGTGCTTTGGCGCTGGGGCAAGACGCATCACTTCGGTTTGGAAGCGTTCATCATTGCCGTCGGCGAGGAAAGGCAGCGCGTCGGAAATCGCCCTGACCAGCGGATCGAACCAGTCATGGTCGGCTTTTGAGAAATCGGACAATACGTAAGGCATGACCCGCGACTTGTCGCCGGGGTGGCCGACACCAATTCGCACGCGGCGCACGTTCTCGCCGAGGTGGGCAATCATCGAGCGAATGCCATTATTGCCGGAATGACCGCCACCCTGTTTCAGGCGGACGCGGCCAGGCGCAAGGTCGATCTCGTCATGCAGGACAACGATATCTTCCGGAGAGAGCTTGTAGAACTGAGCCACTTTGGAGAGCGCACGCCCGGTCTCATTGTAGAAAGTCTGCGGCTTCACCAGCAGGGTCTTGATGCGGCCGGGGCCAATAAAGCCCTCCGCAATCTCGCTTTCGAATTTGGAGCGCCAGGGTTGGAATCCATGGGCGGCGTGGATCTCGTCCAAGACAAGAAAACCGGCATTGTGCCGGTTCTTCGCATATTTTTCGCCTGGATTACCCTGACCGGAAAGAATGAGCACGACTTGGCCTCCCTCTTCCGAATTAGCAGGGTTTGGCTGTGTGCCCAGCCCCAAAAGGCTGGACACACGAGACCATAATGTACCGATCAGTCTTCCGACTCTGCGTCAGCTTCGGCTGCTGGCTCTTCGCCTTCGGCCTCTTCACCTTCTTCCGTCGTGGTTTCGGTGGTTGCCGTACGGCCAGCGATCGTGGCGATCGTGAAGTCGCGGTCGGTGATGGTTGGCTCTGCATCGCCCGGCAACTTGATGTCGGAGATTTTCACATTGTCGCCGACTTCCAACTCGGAAACGTCTGCTTCCAGGGATTCCGGAATGTTGCCGGCTGGAACCAGAAGTTCGACCGTGTGACGCACCACGTTGAGCGTGCCGCCCTTCTTGAGGCCAGGGGAAACTTCTTCGCCGATGAAGTGAACCTGGACTTCGACCTTGATCTTCTGATCGCGGCTGACGCGGAACAGATCGACGTGCATGGGCTGATCGGAGACCGGGTGCATCTGGATCGCCTGTGGGATCACCATCTGCTTCTCGCCCTTGTGAACGAGTGTTGCAGTCGACGACAGGAAGTGACCGGTTTCGATGGCCTTGAGCACTTCGTTGCGCTTCAGGGAGATCGCGACGGGGTCTTCACCACCACCATAAAGAACGCCGGGCACGAGGCCTTCACGACGTGCTGCGCGGGATCCGCCGGTGCCTACGCGCTCACGCAGTTCGACATTGAAACTAATCTTGGATTTCGACATGGGGTTTCCTTTCGCCCTCGACTCCGCCTCTCCATCTTGGGATGAGGTAAGAAGCTGACACGAACGGCCTTGCGCCGCCGTTTCTGAAGGCGCGCGGATAGCCTATACCGTCCGGAATGGCAAGGGCACGGCGGCAGCCCCCTTAGACCAAAGTCCCCCCTGTCCGAAGTGCGTGGCGCGTGTATGCTCCGTTCTGGAGGATTCTGCCCGTGAAACATCATATCATGCTGGCGCTCGGCATACTGCTAGGGCTCGTCTTCGCCGTTCGGCTGGCCGTGGCCATACTCCATCCGGGGCTGGGCTTTCGTGAAGTCTATCTCGCGGGTGGACTTGTCCTGTCGGCTTGGCTGATGCTGGGAGGGGTCGCGGAATGGCGCCATACTCGTGCAACCGGCAAAGTGCGGCAGCCATCCTCAGAGGATTGATGGCGCAGGACCGGATGACCCGGATCGTCGTCTTAGACCAAAGTTTATCTTTTCCATTCCGTCCGCTTCCGGCAGCCTGCAAGCTGCGGAACCCCGCACAGATAAAAATGTCAGGGAGGAAAAAGTGTCGGAACCAAGCAAGGAAATTGATGCGAAAGGGTATTGGCGGGATGTCATCCGCCTGACCCTCAGCCTGCTCGTCATCTGGTTTGTAGTGTCATACGGGGCGGGCATCCTGTTCCGCGACCTGCTGGACAATCTCTCGATTGGCGGTGCGCCACTCGGTTTCTGGTTTGCGCAGAATGGATCGATCTATGTCTTCGTCGGACTGATCTTCTACTACTGCCGCGCCATGAACCGTCTCGAGAAGAAATACGGCGTGGAGGCCTGAGACGATGGGACAGGACTTCTGGACATATTTCTGGGTTGTCGGCACGTTCGGCACCTATATCGCGATCGCCGTGTGGGCTCGGGCTTCGTCTACGGATGATTTCTATGTGGCCGGCCATGATGTTCACCCCACTGTCAATGGCATGGCAACGGCGGCCGACTGGATGTCGGCAGCCTCCTTCCTGTCGATGGCGGGCCTGATCGCCTTCCTAGGCTATGGCGGTTCGGTCTACCTTATGGGCTGGACCGGCGGCTATGTGCTTCTGGCGCTTTTGCTGGCGCCGTTCCTGCGAGAGTTCGGCAAGTTCACTGTGCCGGATTTCGTGGGGGACCGGTATTATTCGACCACGGCCCGATTGATCGCCGTGATGTGTGCCCTGTTCGTCTCGTTCACCTATATTGCCGGCCAGATGAAGGGCGTCGGCGTGGCCTTTTCCGGCTTCCTGGGGGTCGAGTTCAATACGGGCATCATGGTCGGCATGGCGATTGTGTTCGTTTATGCGGTTCTGGGCGGCATGAAAGGCATCACCTACACCCAGGTGGCGCAATATTGCGTGCTGATCTTTGCCTATACGGTTCCGGCGATCTTCATCTCCCTGATCATCACGGGCAATCCGATCCCGCAGCTGGGGTTCATCTCGAATGTGCGCGGCGAGGATGTGGCGATGCTCGAAAAGCTGAACACGGTGGTGCAGGATCTGGGTTTCCTCGAATACACCCAGACCAACAAGTCGATGATCGATGTCTTTGCGATCACCGGCGCGCTAATGTTCGGCACCGCCGGCCTGCCGCACGTGATCATCCGCTTCTTCACCGTATCAAGCCCGGGCGCGGCCCGTGTGTCGGCGGGGTGGGCGCTGGTCTTCATCGCACTGCTCTATACGACCGCACCTGCGGTGGCTTCATTCGCCCGTCTGAACTTCATCGATACAGTGAACGAGTCGACCTATATCGCGGATGATGCCGACTATGACGCCGAAGCGGCGGCGATCCTTGCGGCCGGCGGCAAGCCGACCCCGAAATGGTTCAAGGACTGGGAAAAGACGGGCCTGCTCGGCGTCGAGGACAAGAATGGCGATGGCATCATCCAGTACCGCGCCGGGGACGAAAATGAGGTCACCAAGCTGGATCGAGACATCTTCGTGATGGCCAATCCGTCCATTGCCAATCTGCCGGCCTGGGTGATCGGGCTCGTGGTGGCAGGCGGGCTTGCCGCGGCCCTGTCCACGGCGGCAGGCTTGCTCATGGTCATATCGTCATCGATCTCACACGATCTGTGCCGACGTACCTTCTTTACCGGCATGTCGGACAGGGACGAGTTGCGAGTGGCGCGGGTCTCGGCCGCCGGAGCCGTGATCCTGGCTGGAATCATGGGGATGAACACGGCCAAGCTGGGCTTCGTGGCGCAGGTGGTGGCCTTCGCTTTCGGACTGGCGGCAGCGTCCCTGTTCCCGGTCATCGTTCTGGGCATCTTCTGGAAGCGGATGAACCGGGAAGGCGCGATTGCGTCCATGCTGACGGGGCTCGTCTCGACCTTCAGCTACATCTACTACTTCAAGTTCGTCGACACGGATCCGGCGAACTGGTGGTTCGGTGTGTCGCCTGAAGGCATCGGCTTCCTGTTCATGTTCCTGTCCCTGGCTGTGGGGATCGTGGTGGCCCTTGTCACGGCCCCGCCTCCGCAGGACATCCAGGACCTGGTCGAGGACATCCGGGTCCCCGGACAGCGCTCGCCGCATGGCATCGCCGATCAGGACATGGCGCCGATCCCGGCAGAGTAGCGCGCCACTTCCCGGTGATTGCTGCGGGCGGCCTCCCTCTCCGGGCCGCCCGCTTTTTCATGCCTGCAGCAGAGGCTTTAGACAAAGGGCGCATTTGCCGGGGCGTCAGGACGTGTATGCTGGGGGAAGACGCATAGAGAGGTGTTCATGCCGGTCTGGCTGATCCTGGGCGCAACGACGCTCTACATGCTTGGATTGTTCCTGATCGCCTGGCAAGGCGACCGGCAGGCCACACGCCCGGGCTTCGTCCAGCATCCGCTCGTCTATGCGCTGGCCTTGGCCGTCTACTGTACCTCCTGGACCTATTTCGGCGCGGTTGGCACTGCGGCGCAAAGCGGGTGGGACTATCTGACCATCTATCTTGGCCCGACGCTCGTCTTCGTGGCATTTCCCGGCATCGTGCGCCGGATCGGCGATGTCACACAGCGAGAGGGCATCTCTTCCTTGTCTGATTTCCTGTCGGCCAGGTATGGCAAGAGCCGCGCGGTTGCTGCCGCTGCAACGCTGGCCGCCGTCGCAGGAAGTCTGCCCTATATCGCACTGCAGCTGAAATCCATTGGCATGAGCTTTCAGGCACTGGCATATGGCGCAGACGGCGCGATCAACACACCGACCAATGAAACAGTTCTGCTGACCGCTATTGTGCTGGCGATTTTTGCCATCCTGTTCGGCACGCGACAGTCGGACGCCACGCGGCACAATTCCGGCCTGATGCGCGTGCTGGCGTTGGAGGCCGTGCTCAAGCTCGCCGCACTGGTGGCTGTTGCGATCCTGTCGGTGTTCCTTCTGGTGCAGGGGGGCTTGCCGGATCGTGAATTGGCCACACAGCCCTTTGACCGCTTTTCCGTGTCGGAACGATTCCTGACCATGACGCTTCTGTCGACGGCGGCCATTGTCTGCCTGCCGCGCCAATTCCATGTCGCCATGATCGAGCGTCAGGGGCAGAAGGATCTTGATACGGCCAGATGGGTGTTCCCACTCTACATGTTGCTCACGAGTCTGGTCGTGGTGCCCATCGCGATGGCTGGTCTGAGCCTCTTCGGCGCGGCAGCGCAGCCGGATCTGTTCGTCCTGGATCTGCCTCTCGAACAAGGCAATGGCCTGCTGGCGACCCTCGTCTTTCTGGGCGGCTTTTCAGCTGCGACCGGCATGGTCATCATCTCCACTGTCGCCCTGTCCACCATGGTCACGAATGATCTGGTCGTGCCGGCCATCATGCAGTCCGGCCGATTTGCCAGCCTTAGCGGAGATGCCGGATCAAGGATCGTGTCGGCCCGCCGCATCGTGATCGTGGTCGTGCTGCTTCTCGCCTATGCCTATTACCGCGTGGCGGGGACAGGTGCGCTGGCCCAGATCGGCCTCCTGTCCTTTGCCGCGGCAGCGCAATTTTCTCCGGCGCTGATCGGGGCGGTCACTTGGCGAGGTGGGCGTCGGTCCGGTGTCCTCGCAGGTCTGGTCGCGGGGATGGGGTTGTGGGCCTACACGCTCTTCCTGCCCGCCATTTTCGGGTATGATGCGATGGCCGCGCTTGTGCCGAGGGTTCTGGACCCGCATGCTCTGTTCGGATTGCGGATCGATGACAGTCTGACCCATGGCGTCCTGTGGAGCCTTGGCACCAATCTGTTCCTGTTCGCAATCGTATCGATACGATCACGGGAACGGTTGAGGGACCGGGTTCAGGCATCCGCCTTTGTCAGCGGCGATGAAGTGGTCGAGATCGCGGAAGGCGCGGTCGAGAGCCACGCCTTCCAGGTGTCGCCCAATGGCCTGAAGACACTCGCTTCCCGCTTTCTCACGCCGGAAGCGGTGGACCATGCCTTTGACCAGTTCGAGACTGAAACAGGTATTGTCGCAACCGGAGATGCGCCTGCGGACTGGAGACTGGTCCAGCGCACCGAGAAACTGCTCGCCAGCGCACTCGGTTCATCTTCGGCACGGGTCGTCCTGTCCTCGGCGATCGGTGGCAGCGATGTGGCCCTGCCGGATGTTCTGTCCATGCTGGATCACAAGACGCAGGCGGCCCGGTTTGAACGTCACATGCTGCAATCCATGCTCGAGAATGTCCCGCAGGGGATCAGCGTCGTGGATTCCGATCAAAGATTGGTAGCCTGGAATACGGCCTATGTGGATTTGTTCGATTATCCGGCGGACAAGGTGGGCGTCGGTGTTCCCGTGGCTGAACTGATCGAGCACAACATCCACACTGGCTGGATCGATGGGGATCCTGTCGAGGAGGCGCGCAGGCGCGTCGGACATATGCGATCCGGCAGTCCGTATGCCTATGAAAGACGAAATCCGGACGGGCGCTACCTGCGCATCAGCGGCAACCCCATGCCGGGCGGCGGGTATGTCACCACTTTTGCTGACATTACCGACGACAAGCTGCGTGAACGCGCCCTGGTTGAGGCAAACGAGTTGCTGGAAAGCCGGGTCAAGACGCGAACCCGTGAGCTTGAGCAAATGGCAGAAGATCTCACCCTTGCCCGGAAAGAGGCGGAAGGCGCGAATGCGTCCAAGACGCGCTTCCTGGCTGCGGCGAGTCATGACCTGTTGCAGCCGCTGAACGCCGCGCGGCTGTATCTTGGATCGCTCATGGCCAGTGACACAGAATGTGATCTGGCGGCACGCGCGGACCGATCCATTCAGTCTGCAGATGAATTGCTCAAGGGATTGCTCGACATATCCCGTTTGGACCATAGCCAGGTCGAGGCAGTCCCCGTACGCCTTCCCTTGGGCCCGTTGATGGAAGACCTGGTCGACGAGGCGCTTCCGATGGCGCAGGCGGCGGGGCTTTCCGTGCGGCTGGCACCCACACAGCTGGCAGTGCTTGCCGATCCGGATTTTCTCAAGAGCATTCTGCGCAATCTCATCTCGAATGCCCGGCGATATACACAGTCGGGCGGAGTCCTTGTCGGGGCACGCCGACGCGGGGATGCGGTAAGGATCGAAGTTCACGATACCGGGCCTGGCATACCGGCAGACCGTCTGGAACGGATCTTCGAGGAGTTTCGTCGGTATGAGGATTCCGACAATACCGGCATTCGGGGAGCAGGGCTTGGCCTGTCTGTCGTGCGCCGTCTGGCAGGTCTGATGGGGGCGTCCATTGATGTGCAGTCGACACCGGGTCGCGGCAGTGTTTTCTCGGTGACCGTGCCAATGGCTGAATTGCATAGACGCCCGCGCCGGATGCAGTCGGCGCCGGTTGAGCCGGCTGACCGGGATCTGGTCGGCCTGCGCGTCCTGTTCGTGGATGACGAGCCTGCCATTGTTGACGGCATGAGCCGGTTGCTGAAAGGCTGGGAGTGTCAGGCGACCTGTGTCCGGACACCTGAAGAGGCGCTGGCTGCCATGCAGTCAGCGCAATTTGACGCAGTGATTGCAGACCTCAATCTCGGCGACGAGCAGAATGGACTGGATCTGCTCCTGGGACTACGCAAGCGGCTCGCCCATGCCGGCAATGTTTTATTGCTGACCGCAGCCACGTCCACCGCCGAATCGTCATCCGCCAGGACAGTCGGCATTGCCATCCTTCACAAGCCGAGCAATCCGGCGGACATCCGCAAATTTCTGAAAGACTGTGCCACTGCCGGAGGGACGGAAAGCGCGGCTCAATCGGTCAGCGATGTGGCGTCCTGATAGATCAGCAAGGCCTGTGTGCGATTATTCGCCCCGAGCTTCCGGAAGATCGCTGTCATGTGCGCCTTCACCGTCGCCACGGAAATATCCATTTCATAGGCGATCTGCTTGTTGAGCAGGCCATCGGACAATCCGGCGAGCACGCGTCTCTGGGCCGGGGTGAGGCTGGCAATGCGTTCGGCGGCACAATTGGCTGGCAGGGACTTTCCGACACATTCCGGAAACCATTGCCCCCCATCCAGCGTCGTGGCGAGCGCCGCCGACAGGTCGTCCAGGGACATGCTCTTGGGGAGGTATCCGGCCGCACCGAGCATACGGGCCGTTTCAAAGGCTTCTGGCGTTTCCGTGGCGGATACAACAACAACGGGGCAGTCCGGCCTGGCGGCCCGCAGCCGGGTAAGGCCCTCGAACTCTGCCGAGTCGCCGAGATTGAGATCAAGCAGCACCAAATCCACGTCATCGGCCTGCAGGCGGGCCAGGGCATCTGAAAGACTGGACGCATGCGAGGCGGCGGCGCCAGCGGGATAGGCGCATTCCAGTGCGGTTTCCAGCGCGTCACGAAACAATGGATGGTCGTCCACGATCAGCACGCGCGGTGCCTGTACCACGATACTCCTCCCCGAATCCGTGCCGCTTTTGCGGTCTGTGGACTTAACCAGAACCTGTGTAGTATGTCATGGATCGCGCCGCAGCGCACTACGACTTTTGTCGTAGCACCAATGGCTAATGGCGGCCCGAGCACAAGCAACGGATACTCCTTCTCATAATCAATAAGAGGGAGGAATGCATGTCTCGTACTTTCAAGGCCCTGCTGTTGTCTTCGGCAGCTCTGACGTCAAGTCTCGGCGCCGCTGCGGAAGCGGATGATCTTGAGTCGCGGATCGCAGAGCTCGAGGCCATGGTTTCCGAACTCAAATCCGAACTGGCCGCGACGCGCGCCGGGCATGAAGAAATCGTCCGCGTACAGCCGGTCGCCGCCCATCCGGAGGCCGCGCCTCCTCCTCCGACAGATGGATTCAGGGTCGGTGACACGACGCTGAAGTTCGGCGGCTTTGTGGATGCGGACGTGCATGTCACCTCGCTGAGCGATGGCGCCATCTCCGGCAGTTCCATCGCGCGCGACTTTTACATTCCCGGTGCGACACCCATCGGTGGGAACGGAACAACGTCCACGGACTTTACTGCTGAATCCACTCGTTTCTTCCTGGCCGCATCCCGGCCTGTGGGCGACAAGACGCTGAGCGCGCATATCGAGATGGATTTCCTCGGATCGGGGCAGGGCAATGAACTGGTCTCGAACTCCTACTCGCCACGTTTGCGTCGGGCCTTCATGAAATATGGCAACTGGCTGGTCGGGCAGGAATGGTCGACCTTCCAGAACACGTCAGCCATTCCGGAAAGCGCAAGCTTCCTTATCCTGTCGGACGGCATGGTGTTCGTGCGCCAGCCGCAGATACGTTACACGCATGGCAACTGGATGTTTGCCGTCGAGAATCCGAACACGACAACCCTGAATTCGGGATCGCGGGACGAGAATCTCATCCCGGACGTCGTGGCCCGCTACAATATGAGCGGTGAATTCGGCAATGTCTCGATCGCTGGCATCGCGCGCCAGCTGCGGGCCGATTTCGGCACGGTCGAAGACGAAACCTTCGGATATGGCCTCAGCGTCTCGGGCCGCTTGAATGTTGGGGACACCGATGACATCCGCTTCAACCTGGTCGGAGGCGACGGGATCGGCCGCTATGTCGGGCTGGCCGCCAGCCGCTCGACGGCCCTCGACCCGAACGGGGAGCTGGAAGCGGTGCCCTCATATGGCGGGCTGATTGCCTGGCGCCACGCTTTCGGGGAAACGGCGCGGTTTAGCGGCGGCTATTCCGGCCTGTTCATCGACAATCCGGACTATCTGGCTGACACGGTGACATCGTCTGTCCAGTCGGTGTTCGGGGCCATTCTCTGGGACGTTGCGCCGAATGTGACACTGGGGACCGAATTGATGCACGGCCTCCGCGAGGTCGAAAGTGGAGCTGATGGCTCGATCACCCGGTTCACCTTCTCGACAAAGTATGCATTCTGAGGTGAGAACAGAAAACATGCCAGACGGAGAGCCTTTCATGAGCGACGCAGCGAAAACCTATCCAGTGCCGGCGGAGTTTGCAGCAAAGGCGAACCTGAGCCCGGAAACCTATCGAGAGATGTATGCCGCGTCGATCTCAGACCCGGAGGCTTTCTGGGGGGAGCACGGCAAGCGGCTCGACTGGATCAAACCCTACACGGTCGTAAAGGATGTCTCTTGGGAGACCGGCGATCTACATGTGAAATGGTATTCTGATGGTGTCCTTAATGTGTCGGCAAACTGCCTGGACCGCCACTTGGAAACGCGTGGTGACAAGGTCGCGTTGATCTGGGAAGGCGACGAGCCCGGCAACACCCACAAGATGACCTATCGCCAGTTGCACGCCGCGGTCTGCAAGTTCGCAAACGTGCTGAAGAAGATGGGTGTAAAAAAGGGCGATCGCGTCACGATCTACATGCCGATGATTCTCGAAGCCACATATGCGATGCTGGCGTGCACGCGAATTGGCGCAGTACATTCCATCGTATTCGGGGGCTTCAGCCCCGAGGCATTGTCAGGGCGAATTACCGATTGCGACTCGAAATTCCTCATCACAGCCGATGAAGGCGTGCGGGGTGGTCGCCGTGTGCCGTTGAAGGTAAACGCCGACAAGGCCGCCGAGATTGCCGGAGGTGTGGTTGAGAAGATGTTGGTCGTGAAGCGCACAGGCGCTGAGGTCAACATGGAGGCGGGGCGGGACTATTGGCTGCACGAGGCTGCCGAGGGTATCTCCGCCGACTGCCCGCCCGAACCGATGAATGCCGAAGATCCTCTTTTCATCCTCTACACGTCTGGCTCGACGGGGCAGCCTAAAGGCGTGATGCACACCACTGGCGGTTATCTTGTCTGGGCGTCAATGACGCACGAGTATGTATTTGACCTCAAGGAAGATGACGTGTTCTGGTGTTCGGCAGATGTGGGTTGGGTAACCGGGCACACATATATCGTGTACGGACCTCTGGCAAATGGCGCAACAAGTCTCGTCTTTGAAGGTGTGCCGACCTATCCGGATGCTTCGCGGTTCTGGCAGGTGTGCGACGAGCAGAACGTCACCATCTTCTACACCGCGCCAACCGCTATTCGCGCACTGATGCGCGAAGGCGAAGAGCCAGTGAACAAGACATCGCGCAAGTCGATCCGTTTGCTGGGCACAGTTGGCGAACCGATCAATCCGGAAGCATGGGAATGGTATTTCCACGTCGTAGGTGAAGCGCGGTGTCCGATCGTCGACACATGGTGGCAGACCGAGACAGGCGGAACCATGATTGTTCCGTTGCCGGGCACGACCGAAATGAAGCCGGGCGCCGGCAGTCATCCTTTCTTTGGCGTGAAGCCAGTGCTGGTGGACGCGGACGGTAACGAATTGGAAGGCGCGGCCGATGGCAATCTGCTGATCACGGATAGTTGGCCGGGACAAATGAGAACGGTCTACGGCGATCATCAGCGATTCATCGACACGTATTTTACGGCCTATCCCGGCACGTATTTTACCGGCGATGGCTGCCGCCGCGACGAGGATGGCTTCTACTGGATCACCGGCCGCGTTGATGACGTGATCAATGTCTCCGGTCATCGCATGGGTACCGCTGAAGTCGAAAGCGCACTGGTCAGCCATGATGCGGTCGCAGAGGCCGCTGTGGTTGGCTATCCGCATGATGTGAAGGGGCAGGGCATATATGCCTATGTCACATTGCGTCAGGGCGTCGAAGTGGATGATGCGCTGGTCAAGAATCTGATCCAGCATGTGCGCCAGGAAATCGGTCCGATTGCGAGCCCTGACCTTATCCAGATCGCGCCCGGTCTGCCCAAGACACGGTCTGGCAAGATCATGCGCCGCATCCTGCGCAAGATTGCCGAGAACGAGTATTCAAATCTTGGCGACACATCGACATTGGCAGAACCGGAAGTTGTCGATGATCTGATCGATAACCGAAAGAACCGGTAACGACCTAGATCGCGGGAAGATCAACAATGAACCGCGCGCCCCCTTCTGCGCGGTTTTCAGCCCAGACCTTGCCGCGATGGGTCGTGACGATCTGTTGTACGATTGAGAGTCCCAGGCCGGAATTGTTGCCAAAAGCTGTTCCAGCCGGGCGGTCCGTATAGAAGCGGCTGAAGATCTTTTCCAGTTTGTCTTCAGGTATACCCGGGCCGCTATCCTCGATCATGATCCGCGCGATGGTTTGCGGGCCATCATTCGATTGGTCGACAATCACATTTACCTCTGCGCCAAGGGGCGAGAAAGAGCGCGCATTGTCTACCAGATTGCGAACAACTTGGCCGAGCGGACCATCGCGCCCGCGGACAAGCAGGCGTGCACCCATCGTATCATCTCGGAAATGAACCGATACTGATCGCTCCTCGCGGCTGAAGGCTTCATAGGTCTGCACGACATCGTGGACGAAGCCAGCAATGTCCATTTGCTCCGTCGGCACCCTCGTCATTTCCGCTTCGATACGGGATGCGTTTGAAATATCTGTAATCAGACGGTCCAGTCGCTTCACATCCTGGGCGATGACTTGCCGCAGGCGTTCAAGCGCGACCGGATCATCCTGCACCCGGTCAGCGGTTTCGACGGCCGAGCGGATAGAGGTGAGGGGGTTCTTCAGCTCATGGGCCACATCAGCAGCGAATTGTTCATTTGCTTCAATCCGTTCGAGCAATGCTTCGGTCATGCTTTGCATGGAGGCGGCCAGGTTGCCGATCTCGTCCTTGCGATTGGTCAGGGCCGGAATGTCGATCCGATCAGAAGCGCCGGCCCGGATACGGTCTGCTGCAACCGATAGACGGCGCAGTGGGCGGGCAATACCAAGAGTCAGCAGGACCGATGTGACGAAAGCGACAAGAACTGCGACCCCGATGAAGGGGATGAGTGCAGCGCGTTCGGAGCGAATGATCTCATCAATATCATTCGATTCCAGTGTCAGGACACCCACGACAGCAGACACACGCTGGATCGGCATGGAAACGGAAATGATCCGCTGGCCCCGGTCTGAAAAGCGCTGACTGGCCGCTTCCTGACCGCGCACGGCGATCTCGAATTCTTCCTCAAAGCTCTGAGCGACGAGCGCATCAGAACTGCGCCGGGGCATGATCGGGCCGAGCGTACGGCTTGCCCATTCCGACAGATTGGCACCTAGCCTGGCAAAACTGCTGGGCTCCTGAAGCGGCGGCAGGGCGTCAATGTCGACCCGCTCTGAAAGATAGAAGCTGTCGCCAACAAGTTCGCCATCGGGTGAGTAGATGCGTGCGCGAACCCGTTCGGGCAGGTTAAGGCGCACGATCGTCTGGCGCGCGGCTTCATCATCGAGCATGGGGGCAGGCGTGGTTGCATCGTCGCCAAGCAAGCTGGTAAAAATCTGAGCTTGCGCAACAAGATCCTGCTTCTTGGAGACAACAAAACCGGCACGCATTTCGTTAAGAACCATCGCGCCGATAATGAGGATGGCCAGTCCCGCCAAATTGGACGCGAAAATCAGACGTGCGATGCGTGAGCCGAAGATCTTCGACCCGTGGCGCGCAATCGCCTTTCGCCTGATTTTCCTGTCCGTCATACGGGATTCTGCCTGCCTGAGATCAGGCGTCGGCAGCCACTTTCATGCTGACAATCTTGTCAGGGTTCCGCGGTGGCTCTCCCTTGGCCAATTGGTCGATTACGTCCATACCTTCGCTGACCTGACCCCAGACCGTATATTGGCGGTTCAGGAAGCTGGCATCGTCAAAGCAGATGAAGAATTGGCTGTTTGCCGAGTTCGGGGCCGATGTGCGGGCCATGGAACATGTGCCGCGGACATGGGGTTCGGCATTGAATTCTGCCTTCAGGTCCGGCTTGGAAGAACCGCCCATGCCGGTGCCTTGTGGACAACCGACTTGCGCCATGAATCCATCAATCACGCGGTGAAAGACGATGCCGTCGTAAAAGCCTTCGCGGGCCAGTTCCTTGATGCGTTCGACATGGCCGGGGGCCAGGTCGGGACGCAGGTCGATTTTTACCGAGCCTTTGGAGGTTTCGAGGAGAAGCGTATTTTCCGGGTCTGCCATGAAGTTATCCTATTGCTTGTGTTAGTCTCGTGTCTGGCTATTGAATGATGGAGGGAACGGCAAGTGGGCGGCGCATTTTACTGCCCCGCATTGCCGCAGGAGTGTCCGCATGATTGCACCGTTCATTTCACCTATTCTGGTGGCTGTGTTGTTCGTTCTCGGCTGTCTGCACCTGCTGTGGGCGTTTGGCAGCAATTTCCCGTGTGCGAATGAGCAGGCACTTGCCCGTGCGGTCGTGGGCCGTCGGGGTATAACCAAGATGCCGTCGGCATTTTCCTGCTTCATGGTAGCGCTTTGCCTGTTTGCGGCCGCCGTCCTGGCAGCTTGGCTGGGCGGGTACTTTTCTCTGCCGTTGCCGTCTGTCATCCAGAAAGGCGTGTTGGTCCTCGCAGGACTGGCAGCAGGGACAGTGTTTCTTGGGCGGGGCATCATCGGCGTCCTGCCAGCGTTCGAGCGCTCGTCGCCTGAATCGCCTTTTCTAACACTTAACCGACGTGTGTATTCGCCGTTGAGCTTCCTGATCGGGCTGGGATTCATTTTACTTGTCCTGAGCTTGCCGAATTGGAGCTGGCGCCTCGGGATCGCTTAGGACTGTCCAGTTCGTTGATATGGTGGGCAGCGGACAGGCCGTCTTCACCGGGCGCCAACATCATTTGGGCGAAGGCGAAATGATTCAGATCGGCGACGATGCGCGTATCGGCGGACGACAATCTTCGGCGCAGTGTGCCGCCGAACCATTGCCCCATCTCCTTCACCTGGTCCGATCGATTCGGATGACTTGGCCTTGCATCAACATGGATGATCCGACGGGCGTTGCGTGGAGTCGGAGGGGGATTCAGCCGGGATTTGGGAACTGGATCAACGCAGACAAGCAAATCTACCCGGCGCGGTTGGAGCGCCTTCAATACACGAAGCGCTGTATCGCCGCCCCAACTATGCCCGACCAGTATCAACGTGCGGCCGGCATCGGCGTGCTGACGGGCCAGATTGAGAATACGCCGCAACGCGTAATGCGGAAAATAGTGCGCATCATGATGGGCCTCATGCGCAAAGTCACGTTGCCGCGCTTCCGCATAAGCGGCCACGAGACGGGTGCGGGTATCGCCCGCCCCGCCGATATAGATCTCCGAAGTGCCGCGCCTATTCAGTGTAGCGGTAGCCGACGCCATACAGGGTCTCGATCGCATCGAATTCGTCGGTCACTTCGCGGAACTTCTTGCGAAGCCGCTTGATGTGGCTGTCGATGGTGCGATCGTCGACGTAGATCTGATCATCATAGGCGGCGTCCATCAGTTGGTCGCGGCTTTTGACATAGCCAGGGCGCTGGGCGAGCGCTTGCAGGATCAGAAATTCGGTGACGGTCAGGCGGACCGGATGTCCATCCCACGTACAGGCGTGACGGTTCGGATCAAGCGTCAACTTGCCACGCACGATTGGCTTCTGGTCACCTTCTTCAGATCCGGCCACGCCGCCGCGGGCACGCCGGAGCACGGCCTTGACGCGTTCCGCCAGCAGGCGATTGGAGCAGGGTTTGCGCACGAAATCGTCGGCGCCAATATTGAAGCCGATAACTTCGTCGATTTCCTCGTCTTTTGACGTCAGAAAGATGACTGGCAATTCGGAGGTCTGGCGCAGGCGACGCAGCAATTCCATACCGTCCATACGGGGCATTTTCACGTCCAGTATAGCGATGTCGGGCGGCGTCTCCGTTAATGCCGGGAGAGCCGTCTCACCATCATGGTAGGTGCGCACATCATAGCCCTCGGCCTCGAAGAAGATCTTCAGGGACGCAACGATATTCTCGTCATCATCCACCAGCGCCAATGTCGTCATCGCTCTATCCTTCTCAACCAACCCATATCCGTGAACGGGATCCGGTCTTCTTGCACTACGGTGTTCAAACATGGTTCGCGTCACGGCAAAAGCCCTCCTTCAATGCAATTGCAATGAAATCAAGGGATCAAGGCGAGCGAAGGCTCACATTACGGCATTTTAAGGGAGATTGGCTCCATTGGTTGTCGGCGTTTTTGGGGCGGGCGGCATGCATTGCACCAGAAAGGTGTTCATCGCGACGAGCAAATCTGTGTTTGTATCATCGCTGTAAATCTGGTGGCCGGTATGATCCAGCAAGAGTATTTGAGCCTGTTTCCCAGCCTGTACCGCAGCATCATAGAACGCAGTGGTCTGATCCATGTGAACGATTTCGTCATCCGTCCCATGAATCAGGAACACGGGTGCCTTGAGATATTCAATGTAGGATATTGGAGACCGATGCCACAATTCGGTCTCATCATCGCGTCCATTGTTCATGCGTTGTGTCCAGATATTCCGAACGAAAGCGTCCACTGCGTCTGAGGGGTCGTACTGACGTAGCATGCGCGGAAGATCACTCACCCCTGCATAACTTATCGCGCATTGGTAGGCATCGGGAGTCATGGTTGCGGCTGCCAGTGCAGCGTAGCCGCCATAGGACGCGCCCACGATGCTTCTTGGCTGGTCTGGACTCACCAGCCCGGCTTGTTCGAGGGCGTGTACTCCGTCCGCAATGTCTTGTTGCATCGCTCTACCCCACTCGCCGTGCCCCAGACGCTCAAATGTTTGGCCGAAGCCACCAGAGCCGCGAAACTGGGGTTGAAAGACTGCGTATCCGCGATGCGCAAAATACTGGGCCCATCCGTCCCAATCCATCACGTCTCGAGACACAGGACCGCCGTGAGGCATGACGATTAGCGGAGCGTGACCTGGTGAACGTGTGGAGGGTGTGAAATATCCCCGCAATGCAAGGCCTTCAGAAGTCTGGTAATCAACCCGTCGCGGCATTGATGTCGTACTGAGATCGATATGAGGCCGCGCGTCTGAAATCTTGCGAAGTCTTTTCAGATCATTGCGCAAAACATAATATGCTCCCGGATTGATTGGGGAGCTGACATATATCACCCAAGCCTGCCCATGCAGACTCATGTCGAATACGGACCAGTTGGCTTCATCAGGAAGCGCAGAGTCGATTGCTCGTCCCAGTTTGGCATCTTCTGGTGTGAACCAGTGCTTTTCGAGCTTGTCCTTCCAGAGTGCGGAGTAGAGCAGGTCATCAGACCCGCGTCTTTTGCGCGCGGAGCTGAGATCGTACTCGGAATCGCTGAAGAGTTGTTTGCCGAATTGACCAGTGTGGAGATCGAATTCGTAGAGGCCGGCATGCTCTGCGTCTGCGGGCCGGGACACGACGATAAATTTGTTGTTCTTCGAGGAATAGGAAACCGGATAGAATCCTTCATTGAGAGGATCGTGTTGAAATCTCAGTGTCCAGTTCCGACCGCCATCCTGGCTTGAATAGTATTGGTGAAGTCCGCCGGATTTGCTTTTTTCTATCCGCATTACGGGACGCATCGAGTCATCCAGAAGCCACGTCAGGGTTCGCGAATTCGCTGTATCCAGCAAACGCTGCCTGCCTGTGTCCACATTGATGGAAACAAGCTCAACAGATGCTTTTTTGTGTATGGCCAGAGTGACTTCGCGACGTTCTGCATCGCTCGCAATGAGCTTTGGTGAATCGAGCTCCTTGTCGAGGTTTCTCTTTCTGCTGGCTGCGAGGACTTTCTTTTCACCCGTTTCGGGGTTGATGGTCAGAAATACTGAGCGTGATTTGAACTTGTCTCCGGAAACGGTGAACTCGACGGCGCTCGACAGAATAGTGTCATCGAATGGCCATGATACCCAATCATATAGCCAGTTCACGGATTTACTGTAATACGTGTAGGTCTGCTTGATCTCTAATCGAGTGTCGCCGGTGGCGCTGTCCTCAACCATGATCTCGTCCCACCCGAACTTCTGGACGATATCATCCTGGTGGCCCGTCTTCAAAAGAACGAGCGCTGTGCCGTCCGGAGAGACGGCAATGTCGCGCAATTCCGCTTTTCCAACATATGCAGCTGGATAGTCAGCGAAAACATTCGCGCTGCAAGCAAATGAAAGCACAAAACATACTAAGAGCTTGAATAGTATTGGATGCATTCCCGGCCTTCTTCTTTAGTGAATCGTCTCAAGGCTAAGGTCAGGAATGCAGGATTGCAATTTCAAATTGCTTCAAACTATACGAGGGGTGGAGTGCTTCAAATTGCTCGTACTTAAATGGCCAGCCTTTGAATGCTTAGCTGGTCATGACATGTGTCTCGCCCCAGTCTTTCAGTGCGTTGAGGATCGGACGCAGGGTTTCGCCCTTTTTGGTCAGGCTGTACTCCACCTTTGGCGGGACCACTGGATAGACCTCACGATTGACGAGGCCGGCATCTTCAAGCTCGCGTAGCTGCTTGGTTAGCATGCGTTGGGTGACATTGCCGACATCACGTTGCAACTCGTTAAACCGTTTCACGCCGTCCAGCAGGTGAAACAGCGTGACGCCTTTCCACTTGCCGCCAATCACTTCCAATGCAGCTTCCACGGGGCAGCCGCCGGAGCAGTCATACTTTTCAAAGCGGGTCATATTCTACAGTATACTTTCTGTGCGTATAGGCCAAAATTGTGCGTACTTGTGAAATTGGTTTGTATGAATAAATCGGGGGGCGTCAACCAATTGAGCCCACATCCCGTAACGCAACCTGCTTCCCAATCACCCTTCGAGAGACCCAAGAATGGCCATGTCCCTGACTGAAACCTTACGCAAAATCCCCTTTGGCGCGTTGGGCGCGCTACTGTTCGTATCTGCTGGCGCTGGGTGCGCCAGCGCGCCGGATGTTTCTCGCGGTGTGTCAGGGGCGGATATCGTCCCGGTCTCAGCGGTTGAATGGGGCCCGCTCAACCCGGCGCGGAGCGATGCAAGTCCGCGGGCCGGAACGCTTTGGGGGGATCGCACCTCCGCCGGTGAATCCGGTTTCCTCGTTCAGTTCAAGGAAGGTTTCTCGTCTCCGCCCCACATTCACAACGTGACATATCGCGGGGTCGTGATTGAAGGGGTGATCCACAATGACGATCCGGGAGCGGCCGATATGTGGCTGCCGGCCGGCTCATTCTGGACCCAGCCGGCGGGTGAGGCCCATGTCACGTCGGCCGGTGATGCGTTCAACATGGCCTATGTCGAGATTGATGACGGTCCATATCTCGTAAAACCTGCGGATGAGTCCTTCGATTCGGGCGAACGCCCGGTGAACCTTGATCACACCAATCTCGTTTGGCTTGATGCCTCAGACATTACCTGGATCGACCGGGACAGCGGCGCGAAAATTTCGTTTCTTTGGAACTCCCCGGAAAACAATGGCGCACAAGGCGCACTGGTCAAACTGCCGGCTGGGCAGTCCGCCCGCCTGCGCAGTAATCAAAGTGACCTGCGGGTTGTGGCGATTTCTGGCGCGCCAGAAGTGCACCTGAAGGGCAAGGCGGAATCGGCGACCCTTGCGCCGGGAGGCTATGTCGGCCTTGAGGCCAACACAAGCGATAATCTCGCCTGCGGCGCGGACGCGGATTGCCTTTTCTATGTCCGGTCCGAAGGCGAATTCGAAATCGTCTCTGCAAAGAGCTGATCAATCCCCCTCCCGAAACTTTCCATTTTTCCAAGTATCAAAGGACCCTCCCATGAAACATGATATCACTCACTACGCCAAGGCCCGTTACACGACGAAGGCCTACGACCCCAAACGTCGTATCTCTGACGAGAATGTGGAAAAGCTGAAAGAGCTGTTGCGGTTCAGTCCATCAAGCACGAATATCCAGCCTTGGCATTTCATTCTCGCCTCAACACCGGAAGGCAAGGCGCGCGTTGCCAAGGCAACAGAGAAGTACCCCTTCAACCGCCCCTCGATCCTGAACGCTTCGCATGTCGTGGTGTTTGCCAGCCGCCTTGCCGTGGATGAAGACTATCTCCAGCATGTGCTGGAACAGGAAGACAAAGACGGTCGCTTCGATGTTGACAAAGACACGCACAAGCCCGCCATGCACGGTGGCCGGTCAATGTTCGTGAACCTCCATAAGCAGGACTTGAAGGATGTCCAGCATTGGATGGATAAGCAGGTCTATCTGAATATTGGCCAGTTCATGTTGGGCGCAGCCACCTTGGGCATAGACTCCACGCCGATGGAAGGCATTGAAACGGCAGTGCTCGACGCCGAGTTCGGCCTGCGCGAGAGGGGCTTCTCCTCGCTCGTTGTAGTGCCGCTCGGCTATCACGATCCTGAGCAGGACTATAACGCCTCGCTCCCGAAGTCCCGCCTTCCATATCCGGATATTCTGACGGAGGTCTGACCTGTTCGCCGTCCCGGTTGCTCACCCGCGCCGGGGCGGCGACGCAACTTTATTGGTCGTGCATTGATATAAGCCTATAGGTTCGCAATGATCCATCCTCGTTTCGTTTCATGATGCGGATGCCCTTGCCGATGGAGACGCCGGAATTATCCAATGAGTCCCAGCGCAGATTGTAGGATATCAGTGACATTGCGTAAGGTTCGGTGCCTTCTATTCTGTGTGACGCCGTTTTTATATAGTCAAAACTGGGCCAGCCAGACGTATAGTCTTCAAGGAATTCCTTGATGGCCTCCTGCCCAACTTTCGGTCCACTGTCATGTGGGTACATAACGGCATCTTCTGAGTAGACATGGTAGAGAATGTCGGATTGCTGTCTTATCATCGCAGCATCATTGTACAGGTTGACGGCGAGGTGATCGAACGCCGCGCCGGAATCGACTGGGACTGATGGCGTGAAGGCCAGATGTATGCCAGGCAGAGTGTCGAACATCGTGGTTTCCCGGATTTCCGTGTACACGCTGTCGAAATTCCAAGCTTGTGCGATCAGCACATAATCGCCAGCCGCACTTTCTTCCCAGATATCGAAGTAGTGCCCGGATCCTTCCTTCGCCTCAGCGGACTGCGCTGCAGTATAGTTCAGAGTGAACGCGCCGATGTCCACTTTTAGCATGTCGATCGGAATTGTCTCGGTGAGGGTTCTGTCAAACAAATTGATGTCGATGCCGTCAAACAGCGTCTCGTAGTACAGGGCCGCATGGTCCGGTCCGGTCATTGTCTTCTGGTATTCCGGCATGATCCGGACTTCAGGTCCGAACACTGTGGTTATTGCGGACAAGTCCTCACTTTCCACTGCGCGCTCAATCTGAGCCCTGAGTTTGGATAAATCCACCTCCGCTGTCGCTGCGCCCCCCATGCATGCTGCGATCATTCCGACTACGATGCTGCGAACCATGTTTTGCTTCCCGTCTGACGGGAACGCTAACATAGAGGAGAGGCCCTAAGTGTGAAAACTTGTTTATGTTCTTTAGTGCGCCTCGGCCCAGTTGCCGGCGGCGCGCGCGTCGACAACCAAGGGTACAGATAGCTGAAGTGACGGTCCGGCGGCTCCCTGCATGGTGGTCTTCACGGTTTCGATCAATTTGTCGGCCTCGGCCTCCGGGCATTCAAAGACGAGTTCATCATGTACCTGAAGCAGCATACGCGCAGACAGGCCTGCTTTGGCCAGTACATCTGGCATGCGGATCATGGCGCGTTTGATGATGTCGGCAGCGGATCCCTGAATGGGCGCGTTGATGGCCTGGCGCTCAGCAAAGGAGCGCTGTGGTCCTTTGGACTTGATGCCAGAGAGATTGATTTTCCGTCCGTAGGCGGTGGTAACGTATCCATGCTCCTTGGCGAAAGCTTTGGTCTCGTCCATGTATGCGCGGATTCCGGGGAAGCGTTTGAAATAGGTTTTTATGTACTCGCTGGCTTCGCTCTGGGGAATGCCCAGCTGGCGTGCGAGGCCGAAGCCGGAAATGCCGTATATGATACCAAAATTGATCGCCTTTGCCTGACGGCGGACCATGGGGTCCATGCCTTCGATAGGCACACCAAACATTTCGCTGGCCGTCATGGCATGGATGTCGAGGCCTTCCTTGAAGGCGTCCTTCAGCGCATCAATATCGGCTATATGCGCCAGGATACGTAACTCGATCTGGCTGTAGTCCGCGCTGACCAGAACATTGCCCTTTTCGGCGACAAAGGCTTCGCGGATCTTGCGGCCCTCCTCGGTGCGAACGGGAATGTTTTGAAGGTTCGGATCTGTGGAGGACAGGCGACCAGTTTGGGCAACCGCCATCGAGTAACTGGTATGCACGCGCCCTGTGTCGGGATTGATCGCCGCTTGCAGTGCTTCGGTATAGGTCGACCGGAGCTTGGAGAGGGTTCGCCAGTCGACGATCGTGCGGGGCAGGCCATGGCCTTCTGCAGCGAGCCCTTCGAGCACGTCGGCGTCCGTCTGCCATGCGCCGGTCTTGGTCTTCTTGCCGCCCTCAAGACCCATCTCGTCGAACAGGATTTCCCCGAGCTGTTTCGGGCTGCCGATATTGAATTCGCGGCCAGCCTGTTCATACGCTTCGGCCTCAAGCGCAGCCATGCGTTGGGAAAAATCGGATGACAGGCGCGAGAGGTGATCGCGGTCGACCTTGATCCCCTCCTGCTCCATATGGGCGAGGACGGGGACGAGCGGGCGTTCCAGCGTTTCGTAAACCGTCATGACCTTTTCCGTGCGCAGCTGGGGCTTGAAAACCTGCCACAGGCGCAGGGTGATGTCGGCATCCTCGGCGGCGTATTCTGTCGCCTTGTCCAGCGCGATCCGATCGAACGTCACCTGCGACTTGCCCGTTCCGGCAATCTCCTTGAACGGAATAGTGTTGTGCTGCAGGTATCGCTCCGACAGTGTGTCCATGCCGTGATTGTGCTTGCCCGCATTCAATACGTAAGACAGCAACATCGTGTCATCAATCGGCGCGACATTGATGTTGTGCGTGGCGAAGACCGAGAGGTCGTACTTGATATTCTGCCCGATCTTCAGGATCGCCGGATCTTCGAGCATCGGTTTCAGAGCGCGCAGTGCATCCTGCATGCGGATCTGCCGTGGCGGATCTGCGCCAAACATGTCTCCGTCGCCCGCATTGTCTGGATCGACATGCGCGAGCGGGATGTAGCAGGCTTCATTCGGTGCGAGCGCCAAGGATATGCCGACAAGGTTGGCCGCGATGGAATCGAGGCTGTCGGTCTCGGTGTCAACTGCAACATAGCCCTGTTTGGTGGCGCGTGTGATCCACTCTTCCAGCTCTTCGAAATCGCGGATGCAGATGTATTTGCTGCGGTCGATCGGATCTTCTGCGGGCTGGGCGGACTCCAAGGTACCTTCGAGTTCCATCATTTCCCGCACGCGCCGCGTGATGGTGCGGAATTCCATTTCTTCCAGGAAATTGATCAGCGTGTCTGGGTCCGGATCCTGCACGGCGAGGTCTTCGAGCGGTACGTCGAGCGGCACGTCGTCTTTGAGCGTCACCAATTGCTTGGATATGCGGATGAGATCGGCATTGTCGATCAGGGTCTGGCGGCGTTTTGGCTGCTTGATTTCTTCAGCGCGCGCGAGCAACGTGTCGAGGTCGCCATATTCATCCAGCAGCTGGGCCGCAGTTTTCACGCCGATTCCGGGGGCACCGGGTACATTGTCGACGCTGTCTCCGGCAAGTGACTGGATGTCGACGACCTTTTCCGGGCCGACGCCGAACTTCTCAAAGACCTGTTCACGACCCATTGTCTTGTTCTTCATCGTGTCGAGCATGAGGACGGTATCGGAAACAAGTTGCATCAAGTCCTTGTCAGATGAGACGATGGTGACGCGCGCGCCTTTCGCCTCGGCCTGACGCGCATAGGTGGCGATCAGATCGTCGGCTTCGAATCCTTCCTTCTCGATGGCATGGGCCGCGAAGGCTTCGGCGGCGCGGCGCACGAGCGGGAATTGGGGGCGCAGTTCTTCCGGGGGGTCCGAGCGGTTCGCTTTGTACTGGTCGTACAGTTCATTGCGAAACGTGATGGAGGATTTGTCGAAGATGCAGGCGAAATGGGTGGGCCGCTCGTCGCCCTTCAGATCTTCCAGCAGCTTGAACAACATGTTGCAGAACCCGCTCACGGCGCCGATTGGCAAATCATCGCTGGCCCGGGTCAGAGGGGGAAGGGCGTGGAAAGCGCGAAAAATGTATGCGCTGGCATCTACCAGGTAGAGGTGGCTGTCCTTGTTGACGGGGGCAGTGGCCATGGTTCGGGAATCCTTTGCTGGCCGAATGTGTAGCCCGTGTCATGCGCGACGTCACCCATCCGGAAGGGGGTATTGCACCCTCACCTATAGGGATTTGCCGAATGCGCCGTCGCAGCGTAAACTTGCGCGTACAATTCTGGGAGGGAAGCATGAGTGAAACACTGGAACCACAAGCCGCCGGTACGCCTTGGCATCTCTGGGTCGTGGGTATTCTTGCGGTACTGTGGAACGGATTTGGCGCGTTTGATTACACCGCCACAGTGACCCATTGGGCGCCGTATATGTCGAACTTCACGGAAGAGCAGCGAGCCTTTTTCTATTCGTTTCCAGTCTGGCAGTATGTCATCTGGGCATTCGGCGTCTGGGGCGCGTTGATCGGATCCATTCTGCTCCTGTTGCGCAGCCGGTTTGCCGTTTGGGCGTTCTTGATATCGCTGCTGGCCGCGCTCGCATCCATGGTTCATGGGATGTCGCTGAAAGATGTTCCGGAAGGAGCTTCAAATCCCGCGTTTGCGGCAGTCATCATCCTGATTGGTGCCTTGTTGCTTGCATATGCGTGGCGGATGACGCGACGCGGAGTCTTGCGCTAGCCGGAATTCGACCTAGCCTCCCGGTCAAGACATGGGAGGATAAAAATGACTGAGATGAACAAGAGCTGGGTTTTGCGTCAGCGGCCTGTAGGTGACCTGAAGGAGGGAGACCTCGAACTGGTCGAGTCTCCGCTTGTGCCGTTGGAAGATGGTGAAGTGCGAACCCGCCTGATTTACCTGTCCCTCGACCCGACCAATCGCATCTGGATGAGCGATGTGGATGGTTATCTGCCGCCCGTCGGCATCGGGGATGCCATGCGTGGCGGCGGTCTGGCCGTGGTCACCGAAAGCCGTTTTGACGGGCTGAAGGAAGGAGACATCGTAAACACGGGTCTCGGCACCTGGTCGCTCTATTCGAATCTGCCCGGAAGTTCGCTGAACGCACTGCCGCGCCTGCCAGGTGTGCCGCTGACCGCCTATATGGGGCCGCTCGGCGCAACTGGCATGACGGCCTATTTCGGACTGATGGATATTGCGAAGCCAAAGGCTGGCGAGACGGTGGTCGTCTCTGCGGCGGCCGGCGCAGTCGGCTCCATGGTGGGACAGATTGCAAAGATCCAGGGCTGCCGGGTTGTTGGCATCGCGGGCAGTGACGAGAAATGCAAATGGCTGACCGAGGTGGCCGGCTTCGATGCTGCGATAAACTACAAGACGGAAGACGTTGGGGCAGCGCTCGACAAGCACTGTCCGAAGGGAATCGACGTCAATTTCGAGAATGTGGGCGGCAAAATCATGGATGAAGTGATTGCGCGTCTGAATGATTTCTCGCGCATGCCGCTATGCGGACTGATCAGCACCTATAATGCAACTGACCCCGTGCCGGGGCCGTACAATTTCTCGAACCTGTTGATGCGCCGGACTTTGCTGAAAGGGTTCATCGTGATCGATTACTTCCCGCGGTTTCCGGAAGGCATTCAGCAGATGGCGCAATGGTTGATGGCCGGCAAGATCAAGTTCGAGGCGGACATTGTCGATGGTCTGGAAAATGCACCAGCCAGCTTGTCGCGTCTCTTCGAAGGCAAGAATCTAGGCAAACTGATGGTCCAGGTCAGCGAGCCACCAGCTGCCTGAGTTAACCTAAGTTCAGGTGGCGTTCAGCTTGCCCCTGTATGCCTTGCTGCAGACGGGGCTGGGATTGAGGGACGCAGGCTTGTCGGGTGTAGGAGGAATTCGGCGCGTGTCGCTGGATTCCTCTACAGGACCAGCGGAGCGATCCAGTAGCCTACCGCAGCGATGATCACGATACCTGCCAGATTGATGTAGAAGCCCTTGCGGATCATCTGCTGGATGGTGATGTGGCCCGTGCCATAGACGATGGCGTTTGGTGCGGTGGCAACCGGCAGCATGAAGGCACAGGACGCTGCCACGGCGGCCGGGCCGAGCAGGCTTTCCGGAGCTGTGCCGAGCGCAACAGCGAGCGAACCCAGTACGGGTGCAAGCGTGGTCATTGTGGCCACGTTTGAGGTGACTTCCGTCAGGAAGATGACCAGAGCAACCACAATAACGATGAAGATTAGCGGCGGGAGCACGTCCAGAACACGCAGATTCTCGCCGATCCATTCCGACAGTCCGGTGCGCGAAATGGCCTTGCCCATTGCGATGCCGCCACCAAACAGGAGCAACACGCCCCACGGGATTTGTTCAGCTTCCTGCCAGTTGAGCAGGCCACGATCTTCACCGCCGCCCGCCGGGACCAGAAACATGAGTACCCCGCCGAAGATCGCGATCATCATGTCGACTTCCGCGCCACCATAATTCGCGAGCAACTCTATTCCAGACGCTTCGAGGAAAAGCTGAAGTGGCAGTCTGAGCAGCCATAGGGTGGCTGTGATCCCGAAAACGATTGCGACGCGGGTTTCTTGGACGGTCATTTTGCCAATGCCGATAAGCTGGGATTTGACGTGAGCTGACACAGCTTCTGCATTTTCGGAGCGGACCGGCATACCGCGTGTGACATTCCACCATGCGACCGGCAATAATAGCGCCATGGCCGGCAGGCCAAAGGCCATCCATTGGGCGAACCCGATATGAGCACCCGCTTCGGTCTGCAACCAGCTGATTGCAATCAGATTGGTCGGCGTGCCGATCGGGGTGGCGACCCCACCGATGGAAGCTGCGTAGCAAACACCGAGCAGGAGTGCCGTGGTGAAGTGTTTCGAAACATTCCCAAGCACAGCGCTGGCTGAGATGGCGATGGGGACCATCATCAATGTCGAGGCCGTATTGGATATCCACATCGACAGGACGGCCGTTGCGAGCATGAAGCCGAAGACAATAGCGCCGGGCGACGTGCCCACCCGGCTGATGACGTTGAGTGCAATCCGCTGGTGCAGGTTCCAGCGTTCAATGCCGAGGGCAACGATGAAGCCGCCGAGCAACAGGATGACAATATGGTTGGCATAATCACTGCCCGTCTGGGCTGGTGAGCCCGCTCCAACGAGCGGCAGAACAAAGAGCGGCAACAGAGAGGTGGCAGGTATGGGAATAGCCTCGGTGGCCCACCAGACCGCCATAAGCACCATCAGGGCTCCCGTGCCCCAGGCCGCATGGCTGAGGCCTTCCGGTGGGCCGAACAGCAACATGAGCGCGGCCAGGGCAGGGCCCAGCATCAATCCGATTTTGCGAGCCCCCAATTCCACGCTCTTATTCCCCCATAGCCTCAAACCCTGCCCGGAGATCGGCAATCAGGTCATCTACGGTCTCCAAACCGACATGTATGCGGAGCAGAGGGCCGACCTTTTGGTCAATCCAGTGGCCTTTTGATCGTTTCAGTTGCGGGTCGCACGGGATGATCAGGCTTTCAAAGCCACCCCAGGAAAAGCCCATCGAAAACAATTCCAATGCGTCAAAGAAGCGTTTCAGGCCTTCTGGGCTGACCGTGTTGAGAATGACGGAAAATAGGCCGTTTGAGCCAGTGAAGTCGCGCTTCCAGATGACATGGTCCGGATGCTGTTCGAGTGCCGGGTGCAGGACTTGAGAGACTTCCGGGCGTTCAGACAACCAATTCGCGATCCTGAGACCAGCGGCCTCGTGCGCATCCATGCGCGTCTTCAGGCTGCGCAAGCCGCGCAAGGCCGTGTAAGCATCGTCCGGACCCAAGCTGATGCCCCAATCATCTCCGCAGTCGATAATGTCTTGCGCCACGCGCTTGTCGCGGCTCATGACAGCGCCGCCAAACACGTCCGCATGGCCAACCGCATATTTTGTCAACGCCTGGACAGAGATGTCCACGCCGAGGTCCAGTGGCTTGTGCAGAATTCCAGCGCCCCATGTATTATCGAGAATGGTGCGAATACCACGCTGCTGCGCCACGTCCACAATGGCAGGCGTATCGCTGATCTCGAAGGTGAGTGAGCCCGGAGATTCCAGGTAAATTACGCGCGTGTTGGGTTTGATCAGGTTAGAAATGGTTGCGCCACATCGCGGATCGAAGCGCGTCGCCTCTACCCCCATTTTTTCCAATCGACGATCAAGATAGCGCGCGGTGGGGCCATAGGCGGAGTCGGTGAAAAGGATGTGATCCCCGGCTTTTATCTGGCTGCCGATGGCAAGCGCGCAGGCCTGTAATCCGTTCGAGGTCAGTTTTGCGAAGGTCGCATTCTCAAGTACGCAAAGTGCGTCTTCAAGTTCACGATGAACCGCCAGGCCCATACGGCCGTAGCCGGGCTTCGCGCCATAGAGGTCTGAGGATGTATCAAACAGGAGTGTGGACGCCCGCTCGATTGGCGGATTGACTGTCTTCTGGGCCAACCGGCGGCCACGCGTATGGATGAGACGTGTCGCAGTGTCCTTTGTCATGCTGTGCCAGTGGCGACGGGACGGGATGCGTCAGACGCCCATTCCGCCCACGATCCATCATAGACCGCGACGTCCCAATTACCGAGTCGGGCCAGCGCGAGCGCCGTGACAGCGGCAGACACGCCAGACCCGCAGGTCGCGATTGTGGGCGCGAGGGGATTTGGAAACAGTTTGCCAAGTTCGTCGGCGGATTTCATCCTGCCGTCTTCCGTGCGGAGTTCGCCGGAGGGCAGGCAAATGCTGCCTGGGATGTGACCGGAGGGAAGCCCCTCTCTCGGTTCGGGAGCCTCGCCGGAGAAACGCTCGGCCGAGCGGGAGTCTATGATGTTGTGGGAGCTGTTCGCAGATGCTGCAAGCATTTGGTCTGAATCCTTCAGCAGATCGGACCGGACGCGCGCTGTGAAATGGCGTTCGACGGCCACCGGTGGCAGGTCCTCGGTCTCGCCACCAGCATCCGTCCAGGCCTTGAGCCCACCATCAAGTACTTTTACGTCGCGTTGGCCCATTACGCGCAACATCCACCATACGCGAGCCGAGGCGAAGAAGTTGAACTGGTCATAGACGATGATCCGGTTGCCGTCTCCCAGGCCGAGCTTGCGCGCACGCGACGAGAACATGACGGGATCGGGCAGCATGTGCGGCAGATCGGTTCCGCCTGCCTTGATGGCGTCGATGTCGAAATAGACGGCCCCCGGGATGTGCCCTTCAGCCCATGCCTGGCGCCCCGTCTTCTCGGGATTGAGGAAGGGAGGGAACCAGGTTGCGTCCACGACCCGGACGTCGGGCGCAGAGATATGTTCTTTCAGCCATTCGGCCGTAACGAGCGGGTCTCCGGATTCCATAATTCAAGCCTCCATCCATGCGGGAACCGGCAGATCCTTCGATCTCAGGAAATCGGGATTGTAGAGTTTCGACTGGTATCGGTTGCCATAGTCGCAGAGCACCGTGACGATTGTGTGCCCGGGCCCCAGATCCTTCGCCATCTGAACGGCCCCGGCGACATTGATTCCCGCCGAGCCGCCAAGACACAGACCCTCATTTTGAACGAGGCCGAAAAGGATGTTGAGCGCTTCCTCATCCGTACAGCGATAAGCGCGATCCACTTCAATACCTTCAAGATTGGCTGTGATGCGACCTTGTCCGATGCCTTCAGTGATTGAGGTGCCTTCGGATTTCAACTCACCGTTCTTGTAGTATTCATACATCGCAGCCCCGCCGGGATCTGCGACACCGATCTGAATGTCCTTGTTCTTTTCCTTTAGTGCGAGCGATACACCGCCGAGCGTGCCGCCAGATCCGACCGCGCAGATGAAAGCGTCAAGCTTGCCATCGGTTTGGGTCCAGATTTCCTGACCAGTGGTGTCGTAGTGGGCCTTGCGGTTCGAGATATTGTCGAACTGGTTTGCCCAGATCGCGCCGTTTGGTTCCGACTTGGCAAGGTCTTCGGCCAGGCGCTTCGAGAAGTGCTGGTAGTTGTTTGGGTTCTTGTAGGGGACCGCATCGACCTCGATCAGCTCTGCGCCGAGTAGGCGGATTGCATCCTTTTTCTCCTGGCTTTGCGTGCGTGGCATAACGATGACCACGCGGTAGCCGAGCGCTGCGCCGACCAATGCGAGCCCGATGCCGGTGTTTCCAGCCGTGCCTTCGACAATGGTGCCGCCGGGTTTCAGCTCTCCAGCCGCTTCAGCGTCGCGAACAATGCCCAGTGCCGGTCGGTCTTTCACAGACTGCCCCGGATTGAGGAATTCGCATTTGCCGAGAATTTCGCAGCCGGTTTCGTCAGATGCCTGGTTCAGGCGAAGCAGGGGGGTGTTGCCGATAAGGTCGATCACCGAGCGATGAAACTTCATCAGATTAGGTCCGATTCTGGTCAATTTTCTTTGGGACGAAGCTAGTGCGGCGCAGAGGTTTTCACAACCGTTGTGAGTCCCACAGGGTCCGTGTGATCCATTTCGTGCCGGTCTGCGTAAGAAGCATGAATAGACCAACCGAGACAGGACCGCCTGCTTGACCCACACCGACACCTATATTGCTTTCATGATGGACCATGCCGCCGGGAACCATCCGGAGTCCTTTGCTGTGGCGGGGGACCTGCACATTTCACTGAGTGAGAGGGGGGCTGAGTCCGCGCATCTCTGGTCAATGATCGGCGGTGTGATGCTGGAACGATCTGACCCGATACTTGCCGACCCGGCCCAGCAGAGTTCGAGAACTGGTCGCGCCCGATGGTCAGGTCTCTCAGCTGATGAGGTCCTGTCCCAATCCTCTGGCGATTTGAGCTGGCGGCGCGGTTTCTCCGGCGTTCAATATGCATCTGCAGGCACGCCGGGGACAAAGTTCATGAAACTGGAGCCCGGTCAAAGCGCGCCGATGCATGGTCATGGTGGCCTTGAGGCAACCGTTGTCCTGTCCGGGCGTTTTACAGATGGATATGGCACATATTCTCGCGGTGACCTTGTGCTCGGTGAACCCGGCATGCGTCACAAGCCCGCTGCTGTGGGAGACGAAAGTTGTATCTGCTTTGTTGCCCATCGGCCCAACAGGTTCTGGAGTATTTTCCAATGAAGCGTTTTCTGGGAGCCATTCTGGTATCGGCTGCGCTGTTTAGCGCACCCGCAAGCGGAAAGACGTCGGATGCGAGTTGGGCACCAAGCCCGGGCGACGTGATCGAGTTTGATGTGCTGCGCAAGGGCAAGCCATTCGGCTCCCACTCCGTCAAGTTTGGGCAGGATAGCCAGGGACGTCTGACTGCAACGACTGACGTGAACCTCAAAGCCGGTCTGGGGCCTATCACCGTTTTCAAGTATGAGCTCGACGCCACTGAAGTGTGGGAGGATGGACAACTTGTGTCTCTCACCGGTCAGGTTGACGATGATGGCGATGAAGGGTCGGTGAAGGCAGTGCGCAGCGGTGATGGGTTGGAGGTCGATGGCACAGAGTATGACGGTGTTGTTGCAGGCTCAATCGTGCCTTCAAGTCATTGGAACTTTGCCGCCACGAATTCCTCAAAGCTGCTGTCGACCGGCAATGGAGAAATATTGGAGGTCACCGTATCTGAACAAGGGAATGAGACCATACGTGTGGCGGGTGAAGAGATCGAGACCACGCGGTATCTGATGGATTCTGATATTGATGTTATGCTTTGGTATGACCAAGCCGGACGTTGGATGAAGTTGGCTTTCGAAGCACGCGGTCAGGATATCGAATACGTTTTGGCGAAGCCATACTGATTTCGCTACCGAATGTCGGCTCTGACACTCATTCTTGGCGATCAGCTAACGCCCGACCTGTCATCTCTTTCTGATTTCAATCCGTCCACAGATACTGTCTTGATGGCCGAAGTCATGGAAGAGGCGACCTATGTGGGCCACCACAAGAAGAAGCTCGCATTTGTATTCTCTGCCATGCGCCACTTCGCTGAGGAGTTGGAAGCAACGGGTGTTGCGGTTCGCTATGTCAAATTAACGGATCCTGAAAATGAAGGCTCATTGCGCGGTGAAGTAGCGCGTGCGTTGGATGCCGATCCCGGCATCGACACCTTGATCATCACGAAACCCGGCGAATGGCGCCTGTTGAGCGATATGGAGGTGTGGGCCAACATCTTCGATGTAGAGGTGGAACTTCGCGACGACACGCGGTTCATCGCGACACTGAGTGAATTCTCGACCTGGGCTGCCCATCGCAAGCAGTTGCGGATGGAGTATTTCTATCGCGAGATGAGACAGAAGACAGGTCTGCTCATGGAGGGAGATAGCCCTGCTGGCGGCAAGTGGAATTATGATCAGGACAACCGCAAGCGGTTGCCGAAATCCGCGGTTACTCCTCAACGATGGTTCTGCCAGCCAGATCAGGTTACGCAAGACGTGCTCGATATGATCACGCACAGGTTTCCAGACAATTTCGGAGATTTGGAACCCTTCGTGTTCGGAGTCACACGTCACGATGCCGAGGCCGCTCGCGATGCTTTCATGGCGGAGATCCTGCCTGGCTTTGGAGACTACCAGGATGCCATGGCAAAGGATGAGCCGTGGATGTGGCATTCAATCCTCTCGATTTATCTGAATGTCGGTTTGTTGGATCCGTTGGATTTGTGTGAACGCGCTGAGGCGGAATGGAAATGCGGCCGTGCGCCGCTCAATGCTGTGGAAGGCTTCATTCGGCAAATCCTTGGCTGGCGCGAATACGTGCGGGGGCTCTACTGGTGGAACGGCCCTAAGTACGCAAAAAGCAATTTTCTGAATGCGCAGAACGCGCTTCCCGATTTCTACTGGACCGGCGAAATCGATATGGCCTGTCTGGCCGATGCGCTGGGGCAGACCATTCGGCATGCTTATGCCCATCATATTCAACGCCTCATGATCACGGGAAATTTTGCGCTGCTCGCGGGCATCCATCCGGACCACGTCAATGATTGGTACATGAGTGTTTATGCCGACGCGTACGAATGGGTGGAGCTGCCGAATACGCATGGAATGGCGCTCTTTGCAGACGGGGGTGTGATTGCGTCAAAGCCTTACGCTGCCAGTGCAAACTATATAAACAAGATGTCAGATTATTGCGCCGGGTGTCGTTACAATTCCAAAACCCGGACCGATGAGGACTCGTGTCCCTTCAATACGCTTTATTGGGACTTCCTGATCCGCCATTTCCAACGATTGCAGGGTAATCCCCGCATGTCATTGCTCATGAAAAATGCGATAAAAATGCCGGATCGTGAACGTGATCTGATACAGCGGCGAGCCAGAACCGTGTTGAAATCCTTGAATATTTATCCAACCAAAGATTGGTGACTTACGCATCGTTACCGGTTTCAGAGAATTTTCGACGTCACACTACACTGATTTTCACCTCCGTCGTTTAGACATGCTGACAATGGTGATTCCGAGAAGTCGGATGAATTCCGGGGTGGACGCATGAAACTGTTGGCTATGAAGGATAGCGGCGATGGGCCGCTGTCCGAGATCGTTAGGGACTCGGACGACGAACGAAAGCATGAGGCGGCCTGGCGAGAAAGCCAGCTGGAAATCGTGGGCACGATCACGATTCCTCTGGTTCTGGCCAACCTGATCAATGCGTCGGTTGTCTGGCTGTCCTTCAAGGAGACGCCAGCGGACTTTGCCTTGTCTGTATGGCTCGTCTGTATCGCCGCCATATGCGCAGCGGCTTTTGTTACGAACAAGGTTCGAACCTACCGGCCCAGCGATCTAGCGATCGCGCGCAAGGTGATGAGGGAATATACGTTTGTTGCGGCGATTGCCGGACTTCTTTGGGCGTCGGTACCTATCATTGTGATGAATGTCACGGATAGCTATGGCCAGATGATTGTGGGCGTCGTTCTGGCTGGAGTCATGTTCACCGGTGCGCTCCTGATGTCGCGTCTGCCCAAGGCAGCCTTTGCCTTTATAGTTCCGATCGGACTGGGACTGGTTGCGGAAATGCAGTTTCAGCAAAATCCAAAATATCAGTATACATCTATTTTGACGTTGGCTTATGTCGCGATACTCATCCTCGCCATTCGCTGGTCGCATCGCCAGTTCGTGCTCAAAAGCATCAACGAAACGGCGGTTAGAGAGCAGTCGCATCTGATTGGGTTGCTGTTGAGGGATTTTGAGGAAAGTACGTCCGATTGGCTCTGGCAAACTGACGCCAGAGGCGTGCTCGTAGACATTCCTCTCGTGTTTGAGGGCGCTGAGCATGACAATGGTTACCTAACGCTTGGCAATCTGTTGGTCGATCAGTTCGAGGCGGACGATTCTACCAGAGTGCTCAATACCAGCCTCATGCGCCGCCAGGGCTTTCGCGATATCGCCATGAGGCTCAAAGGTTCAGAGACCGAACGCTGGTTGTCCCTTACCGGGAAGCCAATCTTCAATGATGGCAAGTTCCGAGGCTTCCGCGGGGTGGCATCGGACATCACCCAGTCCAAGGAAATAGAAGATCGTATTGCCTTTATGGCGCATTATGACGGGCTGACGGGTCTGCCAAACCGGATGAACATGCAGGAGCGACTGGAAAAGGCGCTCCGCAAACCGGATGTTGAAACAGTCCAAAGAGCGTTGGTTTGGCTCGATCTGGATAATTTCAAATGGGTGAACGATACGCTGGGCCATCCGGCGGGTGATGAGCTCTTGCAGCATGTCTCCGGTCGCCTGAACGAATTGAGCGGCGATCACGACATGGTGGCGCGGATCAGTGGTGACGAGTTCGCCATGATCGTTCAGCGTCCGACGATGGGCGACCTCGAACTCTTTTTCGACGAGATAACCGAACGCCTGAGCGAGCCCTATGACCTGTGGGGGTCGACCGCCAATTGCTCCGCGTCGGTAGGTGTCAGGATGTTCGATCCGTACACGAAAGATGCCCGCACCATGCTAAAGCATGCTGACTTGGCGCTCTATCAGGCCAAGAAGCTCGGAAAGTCCACTTGGTGCATGTTCACACCCGCGCTCGACGAACGCGCGCGAGCCCATTTGCAAGTCGAGGCCGATTTGCATTCCGCGCTGGAGCACAGCGAGTTCGAACTTCATTTCCAGCCTCAAGTTGATGCTCACACACATGATGTGGTGGGATGCGAAGCCTTGCTGCGATGGAACCACCCTGAGCGGGGCCTGGTTTATCCCGGCGACTTCATTGAGCACGCAGAAGACAATGGTCTGATTACCCGGATCGGAGACTGGGTCATTCGGGCGGCTTTGGCAGAGGCGCGTCGTCTGCCCAATCATGTCAAAGTTTCGGTGAATATCTCGCCGTTGCAAATACACTCATCCAATTTGATGACGACCATCGTGAATGCGATTGCCGCCAACAAGATCGATCCGCGACGGCTCGAGCTTGAGATCACGGAAACGGTCCTGATGTCGGACACAAATTTCACGCTCAAGCGCCTTCACAAACTGAAGGAGATCGGCGTCGGCATTGCGCTTGATGATTTCGGCACAGGCTATTCTTCTCTGTCTTATTTGCGGAGCTTTCCGTTCGACAAGATCAAGATCGACAAGAGCTTCGTGCGAGACATTGAAAGCCGATCAGACAGCCGTTCTATCACGCAAGCCACCATCGCACTGGCGCACTCACTGGGCATGCGGTGCACAGCGGAGGGTGTCGAGACGCATTTTCAAGCAGAGTTCCTGCGTGACATTGGATGCCAGGAATTGCAGGGTTTCTTCATCAGCCGGGCCAAGCCGCTCGACAAACTTCACCATATTATCGACCTTCTACCTGCCGATTTTGCATCACCCAAGCGGGAGTCGGATGTCGCGACCGCAGCCGATAATACTATCCAGTTTCCAGCGGCGAAGTCCGCCCAAGCCTGATCCCCGGATTTCAGTTTTCGTTTGAAGTGTCGGCCTCTTTTTTCTTGCGATTGTTCAACAAGCCGCCGAGCGCTTTGATCGCTACATCTTCAGCAGATGTCTCGGCAGGCGCGTCGTCCGTCGGAGCTTCTGGGTCAGGCTTCTTGATGCCAAGGAGTCCGCCGATAACATCTTCGGTGCTGCCGGAGCCTGCTGAGTTGGAGACACCAAGCTCTTCCAACACGCGGGAGCCCAACTCTGCCTTGAACGCAGAACTTACGCCGCTCAGATCTGGTGTGACTTTCGGATTCGTCCACGCGCCCGATATACGGATCGGGACTGGAATGCCGTTCAATTGCACCACGCTGCCCTGACCTTGGGCCGATTTGTCCACACTGGTCGCAAGGCGCAGGTCCATGGACTGTCCCGCCAGATTGATCTGTCCAGTCCCATCTACGCCCAGAATGGGACTCAGCAGTTTCATCACATCCACATTCGCAACGCCGTTATTGACTTTCAACACAGTGTTGAAGCTTGAAAAATCGGTTTCGGCATTCTGCGATAAAGCTTCGCCAAAATTGAGTTCCTGAATTGAGCCTGTCGCTATGGCCTGCTTCAGAGAGGAGGCGCTTCGTACCAAGGCTGCAACATTCAAGCCTTTGACCACACCATCCGAAAGGCTCGTCGAGACCTCTCCGTCAATTGCCTGCATGATTGCGTCAATGGATGTACCAGACGACTGCGCAGAAACCTTGAATTGTCCTGTTCCTGTGAGGCTGTCGAATCCGGCCAACGTTCCGAGCAGATTTGCGACGGCAACATTCTGGCCCTGCATGTCGAAGCCGACTTTCGGTGTGGCAGGTCGGGCATCCACGGTCAGCTTGCCCAACCAAAGTCCGCTGAAGACTTTGAATTGCGACAAATCTGCTGTCAACAATCCATCGGTCAGATCGACGTCCATGACTGCATCGGTCAATTCGACATCACCAATGGTGAGTGATCCGACCTCAAGACTGAGGTTTGCGTTCACGGATTTCAGCCCGGACAATTCGAGTGTTTCATCACTCCAAGGCTGAATTCCTTGATTGGTCTTTTCCGGATCCGGCTCTCCCATAAAGGGTGTGAGGTCGAGAGCGGGTACGCTGAGATCGCCGATAATGCGCGGTGTTGTCGCCGACACATCAATCCCCGCCTGTCCGGTGCCCCTCAATGCATCTAGCGACAGGTTCAAATTGTTGACCATGACGGACTTGAATGTGCCGTTTGCCGTACCGGAGACGGCGAAGGTCTGGAGTGTATCACCCGGGGCCAGTTCAATTGCCGTAGCGCTCAGCAAGTCACGCATTCTGTCGCTGGCGATGGAGAGGGTGCCGGCAACAGTCCCATCACCATTGAGCGAAACGGATCCCTCATATGACGCGCTCAACAAGTCACTGTCATGGGTCAATTTGAGTTCTGTAAGAGATGGTGAGTCGAGCGCGCCGGATGCCTTGCCCGCGACTTGTAGACGACCCAAGGCTGACCGTGCCGGCACATCCAACTCGAATTGCTGTGTGAGCGCGGCCAGATCTGCCACCACGGTTTCGAACGTGCCGTTCAAACTCGGCGCGTCACCAAGTTGGACGCTGCCATCATATTTGATATTTGCCAGGTCGGATGCCAGATCCAGCCGGGCCTGAGCGGGCAGATTACGGGTGAGCGCTTCGGGCGCATCCAGCCAGATGTCGACGGTGAAGGCTTGCTCCTGAAACCGGCCGCTGGCTGTCGCACTGAGAGGCTGGTCCATGCCTCGTAGAGATGCTTCCAGGTCAAGTTCGGACAATTTGTATGTTTCGCCAGATTGGTCGTCCTGAAAGGTGAGCGAAGCGTTCTTGAGGATTGCCGATTCGATTCCCGCATCGAATGAACCATTTGTCCCTTCAGGTGGTGGCGATGCTTCTTTTGAAGAGGCGAATTCCCAGTTCGTATTCCCATCGGCTTTGCGCTGAAGGAACACATCTGCATCCACGAAAGCGATTTCCTGCACATCCACGCGCCGCGACAGCAGCGGCATCCATTTGACCGAGCCGCGCAACGCACCTGCCTCAATCATGTTCGGTGTGGCAAATCCGTCGGGATTGGCAACGCTCACCTGTTCGACCGAGGCCGAGATGCGCGGAAACACGGATATTTTCACATCGCCTGCGAGCGTCACGTCACGTTGCAACGCGTTGGTCGCCGCATTCTCAATCTGGTTCTTGTAAACCGATTTCGGAATGAAGAAGGGCACTGAAAAGGCTGCGATAATCAGCAGTGCCGCGATGCCGGAAACAATTAGGAGAACGCGCTTCATGGAATAACCTCAGGACTGGGAGTCTAACCTGATATGGGAATATGGCTTGGGAATGACAGCTTTATACAGAAAAGTGCAAATTCGCGTGAAGTTCCCCGCTTGACCCGCCATGCCGGGTTTAATAGAGAAGCGCTTCGCCGAGTTTCGGCAAGGAAATGCGCGGGTGTAGCTCAGCTGGTTAGAGTGCCGGCCTGTCACGCCGGAGGTCGCGGGTTCGAGCCCCGTCACTCGCGCCATTTCTCTCGAAATGGTTTCCGTGTAAAGCATTGAAGTTAAACGATATTTTTGATCTCGTTTGCTTCGCTTTGCATAAAATGGCCGGAATCTGTGGACCAAAATGGGACCAGATTGTGGACCAATGGTCGGCGTCATGAAGCGCGTCGACGACAATTCCTACCTCGAACAGCGAGGCCGCGTCTGGTGGTATAACCGCCGTGTGCCGAGTAAGTTCGCGCACCTTGATTCGCGCAAGCGGATCAAGGAATCGCTGGGGACCACTTCAATCGACCAGGCTCGCTACAAGCGCGACTTGCTGGCCGAAGCCGATGACCATTACTGGGCATCGTTGAAGATCGCCGAAGAGGTCGGGCCCTCATCCAGTCGGGAAACTTCGGAGGCCGTTCGTCGCCGCTATCGCATGGCGACCGTCAAGGCGCTGGCGAGCGGCTTCACCTATCAGCCCATCGACCATCTCGCGACTGTTGCGCCGCTTGAAGAGGCGCTGGCACGGCTGCTTGCGGTTCATCAGAACGCAGGGCCCGCCGAAATCCCCAAAGTGCGGGACGCCGAAGCGCTGCTTGGCGGCGCGCCGAAACCGACTGTCAGCGTGTCCGAGGCTTTCGAAGTCTATGTGAACGAGATCGCGTACAACGCGCAGCTGTACAAATCGCCGAACCAACGCGCATCGTGGGAGAAAACTAAGCGAACCTCAGTTCAGTATTTTATCGACTTTGCCGGTGACATTGCCCTTGAGGAGATCACCCGTGACCTCGCGCTCAATTACCAGAAGCACTGGGCCAAACAGGTCAGACCCAAGGATCAGAACGCAAAGCCGGTCGCGCCTAACACCGCTAACCGTCACATCGGCAATATCCGTTCGCTCTATGCCGATTACTTCAAGCACATTGGCGAAGAGGAACGTCCGAACCCCTTCCGCAATATGCACTTCAAGGCGAAGGCGAGAACCGAAGTGCCGCCATTCTCATCCAACTGGGTGCGGGAGAAGATTCTTGCGCCGGGTGCTACCCGTAAATGGCGGCCGGAACTGCAGCTCATTACGCTGATGCTGATCGAGACAGGATGCCGACCGAGTGAGATCATCAACCTACGCGTTGAAGATTTTCACATTGATGAGCCGGTGCCCTACATCTCCATCCGCGCACGGACGGACCGCGAAGTGAAGACCGACACCTCCGAGAGGGACATTCCGCTGGTCGGCATCGCACTCGAAGCGGCAAAGCGCGCGGCGCCGAAAGCCTTTGCCCACTACTACGACAAGGGCGAGCTTTTCTCCGCCAACATGATGAAGAACTTCCGCAATCGCGGCCTGCTGGAGTCGCCCGACCACAAGATCTACTCATTCCGCCACGCCTTCGAGAAACGCATGCAGGAAGCCAATATCGACTACGGCCTGCGATGCCTGCTCATGGGCCACAAGACGACAAGACCCGTCTATGGCGACGGTGGCTCGCTTGAGTATCGGCGTGACGAACTGCTCAAGATCATCCACCCGTTTGATCCTCGGGTGATGGAGTTGTTTGATCGCGAAAATGTACTCTGGGCAGTCGGCGGCTCCGCAAAATCATGAGTCAGGCTTTTGCGCTTTGTGTCGCTCGAGAATGTGCGCAGCAGACGACATCCAGGACAAGTCTGCGCCAAAGGAGGCGGCAATCGCGTGAAGGGCGGATGCGTTTGCGACCAAAAAGCTCCAACATAAATTGATGTACTCGGTTCCGGTTGCAGCCAACGCCCCGCCCGGAATACTTCCCGTGATTGCCGCGCCGCCGAGAGCGGCGCCTGTGAACAAGGCTGCGGTCCCAACTTGCTTTAGAATGAACCGAGTCAGGTTGCCGAACGTGTGTGCGGCGTTCTGATTCGACCGGCCTGGCTGGGGGCCGTGCCCTATCTGCGACGATGCCTGTACAACGAGTTCGCGGACGTCATCGGCAAACAGGCTTCGTGCACTGGCAACGGCATCGGCAAAATCATCCGCGGCCCTTCGCATTGCTTCTGTATCTGATGGCGTCCGTTGATAGGCGGCAGAATTCTCGGCGATCCTGCGTCCTTCCGGGTGGGCCATAATGTAAGCGCGGTTCAGGTCCAGCACAGAGGACAGATGCGCCTCAACACTCAACGGGAATGACGGAAGATAGTCCCGCGCGATCGCTTTTTCGGTTGCCTCACCGACGTTCGCCAGCCGTATGCCGCGAGAATAAACCTGCGAAATAGAAATCGAATCAGCGCTGATGGTAGCGTGATAGCGCTGCACGGCATTCAGAAGATCCGTATGCGCATTCGTTCCATTGAGTTCGTGTAGTAAATCCTGCGTTGCCTCACGTAACTCATCGAGCAAAGGGTTGTTCGCATCCGGCGTCGTCGCATCAGGAGGGATCGCCATATGGATCAGGCCATCACCGCCGACCTCAAACGCTGGCTCAGCAACGGCCTCTGGAAGGCCTTGAATTAAATCTTCAAGGTCGCGCGCGATTGCGGAAACTTCTAAATCATCCGGCTCGTTGTCCTCATACTGATCATAGTCCTCGGCACTTGCGACGGGTGCCCAATCCGTCAATCCGTCAGATTCGATTTCATCGACAGCAGCTTCGATGACGTCGTCGGGCAAGTCTGGGAAGTTCTCAGCCAGTTCCTCGCGTGCATCGTAAGGGCCGCCATAAATCCATTGGTAGCCGCCTTCGGCGCTGATATAGGGTAGCCGCTGGGCCGGATCTTCATAACGCTCAAAGAACCATTCAACCAGCGCGTCTATCTGCGCCTGTCGGTCTTCTTCGTCTATTCTTTCGTCGCCGTCTTCGTCCGGGTCTGGCGGTTCGTGTTCCAGTCCAAACTCAAGGTTGTTCAGCAATTCATGCGGGCCGACATCGGTCTCGCGATAATTTTTTGCGCCTATTGGATATTCCCAAATCGACCAGGTGAGCTGCCCAAGCTCCGGATGTTCAACGACTGCCGAATAGGCTGTTTCCGGTCCCATGCTGCGTTCTTCACTGGAGACGCTTTCGAAGTCGAGCATGTCGGCATCAATCTCATAGACCTGACCGCTCTGAGCGTGACGGATATGTGCGGTTCCATTTACATAGACCATTCATGTTCTCCGTCAGATATAGAATTTGAACGGCTGCTTTCCGCCGCCTCTCGCGCTACCCATAATCAGAACGTCACCGACTTTATTCGCGAATCGGATGGTGACGGGCAGGCCGTCCGAGTAGTTGCAGGCGTTGTAGTTGATTTTCGTCAACGCCAAGATGTCGGACAGCACCGTTTCAATATCCGGTCTTTCGCCGGATGACTTTAGTACAGTCACGTTCAGAGGGTTTGGCGTTTCTGGACCAATGTATGTGTCCAATCTCGGTGCGTAGCCGGATGTCCAGAGGAAGGCGTTATTCTGATCGAGGATCATGGCCGTGCCGCGCAAGGTTGGATACTTTCCGTCCCGGAACAGCTTCACCTGGCCGGTCGTCGTCTTAATTCGAACACCGACGATATTCGTTTCCTTGGGAGCGGCTGCCTCAAAGGCGCGCCATTCTTCGCTCGAAAATCCAGCGCGCCCGTGGATGAAGAGTTCCTTTGGGGGTGCGCCGAATTTCTCCTCATACGTCTCAAGGACTTTGCCGATGAGATCCCGGGCGGCGGTGCTCTTCAAGTGGAACTCGCCGTTTTCCGTTTGCCAAGGGCCATTTGCTCCACGGAAGACGATCCCGTCGCCTTCTGACAAAAACATCTGTGCCGCGCAGCATGCATGATTGTTCCTGTCATTTGGGAGGTTCTTGAAGACGAGCCCAACATAGCAGACGCCATCGCGCATATTAGCGATCTTCCACGGCGGTTCGGCCTGCGTTTTGTAGTAGAGACCAGTAGCCAGATTCCAGGCAATTGTGGCTGCATCCTGGACACCGCGGATAGGATAGCCGTGGGCATTTGTGAATGCTTCCGGCGCAAGCGTTGTTTCCCGCACGAGCTGCGAAGTGTAGCCCAGCTTCAGAAGCTTGGCTTTTGCCTGACGATGGAAGTCCGGAACGTCATCGAAGATGTCTTCTTTCGTAAGATCGATTACATCTTCCAGAAGCGGCAAGTTGCTGCGCTGCTTCTGACGCTTCACATATTCGCCAGGAGATAGAGTCACGCCGCTGCGCCGAGCCTGGCGTGTGCAACGCGTATAGATAATTTCTGGCAGGACAAACGCCCAGACGTCGGGACGTCTTTCTTCGTTTTCGTCATGATGGCGAACGCGTTCGAGAAAAACTTCAACTGTCTGGGCGACCGCTTCATGGTGGTTTTGCAGGGCTGTGGTTGTCTCAATCTTGTCGCCGTCGACCACGTATTCAATGAAGTCTCGGGGGTCGAAGCTAACACCAAAGGCCGCAGGCATCCCCGGAAAATTGCTGAGATGGAGACGATGTTCCTTGTCCGTCTTTTTTGGGGGCGGCACGAGCACATCGCCGAGCACGCTGCGCCCCCAGCGCCGGAAATATTCCAGTCCCTCTGTTGTGCCGATGACGCCTATGGTGATGACCTTGTTGCGATCATCCGCTTTGTGGGGTCCGTAGAGATATAGCCCGTCTTTGGGATGGTCCGTCGATTGACCGAAACCGAATGAGAGAGCTGGTTCCGGGAGGTGAATAAGTCTCGGCGTAACGACGTCAAATTTCATTTCTGCGCCTCCTCTTCATCGGAGGTATCCCCATCCTCGGGGTCAAAATCGCCAGCCAGAGTCGAGGGATCAGTTTCTTCGGCGTCCTCGTCGTCATGGACGATCGGTGTCGTCACCGGTGAAATCATCTGTATAGGCATTACGTTGAGGACGAGATTGCCGCCCGCGCCGATGGGAAGTGAGATATAGGAATCGCCTCCCGCCACAAGCTCCAGAAACGCCATCATGCGACCGTGCCAGGACTTGTTCCTCCAGCCCTTGCAGTCGCTGCGCCGATGACGGTGCTGCCTCTCCTTATCGTCGATGATGCTGCCCTGACGGTCCTCATCTCCTTTAGCGTTTTCCTTGATATCCGAAAACAGAACCCGAGCCTTGAGCCGGAAATGGGGGAAGGGATAGAGATTGGGAATTGCGCTCACGCCGTAGGACCAAACCCGCCCCTTTGCGACGTTCCGCAGAACCGACCTACGCTTGCCTTCCTTTGGCCCCCATGCCACGCGTTCGTTGATGCGAATCTGCGCGGGGGCGGCATGATGCCCGAGACCGCTCGCCCACCCATATTCTTGAAACCCGATCGAAGAGAGACGTCGCTCCCAGGCCTGACGGAATAGCGCGACTAAAATATTTTTGGCTTCACGACTCTTTATGTCGAGTTCCGACCACCCCTTTTCCATGAAAGATGAAAGGCGACTCGTAGCAATCGTCTTGATCGGTCCGAACCCCTCGAAATGCTCGGCCATTTCCAAGGGGGAAGCGAAGGTGATGAAACCAGATAAGTGAGGATAAGTGGGAAAAGCGAAGCTGTTCGCGCGCCTTTTCAGCTTGTCGCGATCGCAAGGTCCAGTCGGCGCGACATAAGCGATCTCGTCTGGCGCGTTTTCGATCGCGACCCAATTGCTGGTCAGGGTTTCGGCGCGGTTTTCCAGTCTGATCTCATTTCGCCTTCGGTGCTGCTCCCATTGCGGCTGAATCAAAGGTTCATTGAGTTTTGGGACGTTCTGCTTTTCGAGCGTCTCTAACAGATCAGCGAGACCATCCGCATAGCTATCCTCGAAGTTCAGATATTGTAGTTCTCCCATGCCGAAGACTTTGCGGAAGCTCCTAACGCGAAGCGGTATCGTGAATTTTTCATCACCGGTCGTGCGGGAGACGTCGGCTGCAATGCCAATTTCTTCCTGCACGCCGTTTTTATGCAAGCCATCTCCGGCGCAAATCAGCAATTGCTTTACCGCCCGGTCCTGCAAAGTACGGGTCAATGTTTTTCGCCAGCGTTCACCTCCTTCGAGATTCAGAATGTCGGCGAAAACCTGGTATCCTGCAGCCTCAAGGCGCGGGGCGAGCCACTCTGTGAATTCATTATCCTCTGGCGTCGCTTTTGTGACGAAGAGGACAGTGCGCTCATTCTGTGTTTTTTCCATGGAGCATTCGATTCAGTGGGATCCGACTATTTATGTAATTCAATTTTATGGAGTTTTCTGCGTGGTATCTGCAGAAAACAGTCGCTTGAGTCTTTCGTCGGTTTCCCATGCAAGCGCTGGAATACCAAATCTTTCTCCCCGAAACTCACATATCGTGTGCACGCCTGTCTTGTTGAACCATAGCCGCCAGGTCTGGTTTTGTGTCGGGGTTGCGGCGGCGAAGGCGGCGCAGGAGAGAATAGCCGCATTTGGCCGGTGCTCGGGATCGCGCACTGACGCATAGCGGATCAGCCCGATACTCTCCGCACGCGCAGCTTCTTCGAGTTGCTGGCACGCTTCGTAGTCGTTTGGATGCGTCCAGAGGTTGGCAGCGTCGCTAAATGGCTTTGACATGAGATCTATGGCTGCGTCGGTGCGGACCGGCACGTCGAATGCGGTGTGCTCGCTCGGCTGCGCCGGAAATGGCGTGCCCGGAGAGTCTGCGTAGAAGAGCAGCAAATGAAACGCGGTTTCGATGATCGCTGTCGCCGGTTCTTCGGACACATAATAGACGCCGGGCGTCGGTCCGGCGCGGCGGAACCGCGAGCCGTTCGGATAGAGGCCGTAGCGGAACGGCGTCATGTAGAGATAGTGGAGCCCTGCGCAGTCGGGGGGTACAGGCGGCTTTGTTTCTTCGAGCATGTCTTCGAGAATACGCTGCTCATCCAGCGTATCAACAAGCTGAAGCGTGGAGACGATGTGTTGCGCCTCCACGCAGCGCCAGAAAACGCGGGATACGCCTTGCCGCTCAGAGCGGAGCGCGTCTGGAATCCAGATAGGCAAGGCCATGGGTCAGTCCTGTAATCGTCTTGATCTGATCGAGTGGACGACCGCCAAGCGCCCGGTTTTCATTGCGTAGCCAGGCGTTGGCCACCTTGCCGTCGCCGCCGGTGATCGCATCAAGCGACCGGAACAGGCGAACGAACAGCGCTCCCAGTTCAAACGGCTTGGTGCCTTCCTCCAGCCGGAACTCATCCTTGCGCATCCGCGACACGGTCGGTTCCGAAACCCCCAAAATCAGGGCCATGTCCTTCCCGGAAAGACCAAGCTTTTCAGCGGCCCGGACCACGGCCATGGTCATCACCCGTGCCCGTTCCTGTGCGTCGATGGCTGCTGTTTGGGACATTGAGCGATCCTTTCCACTGAAGGGATATATAGCGGTTCTTTCTGAGGAAATCAAGAGCGCCCTCGCTTTCTCGGCCGAGCGGGCATGTTCGCGCCGATGGCGTCCTCGATCCGGTCGGCCGCCGAGGCCCGCTCGCGGACTTCCCGGTCGAACCGGTCGAACAGGGGAAAATACTTCTCACCGCAATGGCGCACGACGAGCGCCGCAATGCGGCGGCCTTTTTCAAGATCATGCAGGCTGAGGCTCATTGGGGCGCCAGACCCTTTGCTAGTTGGTCTTCGTCCGGTTCCAGACCATGACGCCGGTGCCGTCCTTTTCATTCTCGAAGAAGGCGGCGCGCACGGGGCTGGCAAAGCTTGGATCGTCGAGCTTGACGGCGAGGTACGGGGTTTCGCCGTCCTTGCTTTCCTGACGCCAGGCCGCACCGAGTTCGGCCCCGCCGGCATAGAGCCGGAAGTCGGGTGCGCCATCTGATGCCTTGTCACTGTTCGGGACAAGCTGTGCTTTGACGTTGATGGTCATGGTACGGATGGTGCCGGTATAGCTGCCATCTTTCAGGGTGAACGTGCCGATCTGCGCCATGGGTTAGTCTCCTTTGCTGGCGTTGGAATGAAGGGCGCGGCGCGCCCGTTTGAACCCGGCATCTGACGCCAGGAAGCTTTCGATCATGGCGGGGATGAGCGCTTCGGGCTTTTCCTCCGCGCCATAGGTTTGCCGGTAGATTTCGGCATAGTCGCTGAGGGCGCTGGCGAGGTCGGGATCGACCGAGAGGCTCATACGCACCGGGGTGCGATCGGGTAACTGTCCAAGGCGTAGGGTCATCTGCTTGTTCCTTGTGGATGGGGTCTGAGGATGAGGTCGCGGGTGACGACCACGCGCACGGGCCAGCCCGGCCGCACACGGACCGTCGGCTGAATGCCAAGGTTGCGTTCGACGACGCGCTGGCCGGCCTGGTTGACGGTGTCGGTCGTGCCGCGTCGGATCGCGCGTTCGAGATCGCCGTCACCGTCTGCACCGAGTTCTGCGCCGACGCCGAGAATGGTGGCGAGGCCTGCTGCGATGAACACGCGGTCCCAATGATGATCGGTTCGATCCGAGAGACCCGCAAAGCCTTGCGCATCAGCGCCTGGCGCGGAAATCACAATCGACGACCCGTCCGGGAAGATGATCCGGTCCCAGGTCACGAGTGCGCGGTCCTGCCCGAAAGAGACTTCCGACTGGTAGCGCCCGATCAGGCGCGAGCCCTGCGGGATGAGGAGGTATTGGCCGGTGACGGTGTCATAGACGGGCTGGGTGAGCTGCGCGACGATCGTGCCCGGCAGGTCTGAGTTGATGCCCGTGACCATTGAAGCCGGAATGAGCGTGCCAGCCATGACCTGATACGGCGAGGCAGGGTCTTCCACGCCGTGTGGATTGTAGATGTCGCTTGCTGGTCCTTCGCTCGTAAAGGCGAGCTTGCGGGACTGGAGATTTGTATCGATAGGCTGTCCGAAAGCGGACCGTGCGCCTTGCGGCAGAGCGGCGAGCGCCAGAAGCTCAGAACCCAGATCAAGCGCGGGGTCTCGATAAGCAGGACGGGTGTCGGTGGTGCTTGCCGTGCCGCTCTGAGAATCGAGTCGGAAAAAGACCGGTGCGCGGGCGGCTTCATCGGCAAGGGCGGCCTCGCGCATGCGCCTTGCACGTTCGGCCTCGTCGGCTGGGTTCGGGCGAAAGTCATCCTCGAACCGGGTCACATATTCCGGTTCGATACCGAGCTCGCGTTCGGCGCGCAGCATGGTCGCGCCGAGATCGCCCGAAAGCGGTGGGCCAAGACGCGTGACGCGGTCCTCGACGGATGTGATGTCGCTATAGCTGGTCGGAAGCGTTGAGAGACCTTCGGGCTTGCGCGTGTTCGTCGTGTTGTAGAGCTCGCGACGGGCATCCGGATCGATAGCGGTTGGCGGTTTGAGGGCAACGCTCATGGCTGCGAACAGGGCGAGCACGCCGAGGCCTGCGCCGACCATCAATACTTTGCGATTGATCCGCGTCACCGGCTTCGGGCTGGAGCGGATCTTCAGCCGCTCGGCATGTTCGTCGAAGGGAATGGGCTCGGACATCGGCTCAGTTCCCGAACAGGCCAGCCAGCGGCGAGCGCCGCTCGTTGCGTGAGATTCGCACCACGGTCTGGTTCCGCTCGCCGAGGCGCAACTCGGCCGCACGGAACAGCCGGTCCACGACATAATAATTGCCGCGCACACGGTAGTTCACCAGTTCCGCATCACCGTCCGTGCCGAGCACGAAAAGCGGCGGCATGTCGGTTGTGGCGATGTCCTCCGGCATCTGGATGAAGACCTGACGGCCATCATCAAAGACGCGGACAGGCTTCCAGTCCGGACTGTCGCCGGAGAGGCGATAGTCGAAGTTCAGGCCTTCCAGCGTCAGGCCGCGCTCAATGCTTCCCGCGTCCCGTGCGATCGCGCGCTCATTGCGGGCAGTGAGGCCTGCGAGTTCATCCGCGGGGTAGCGCCAGGACAGAGCGGCCATATAGCCGCCGTCCGTGCTTTCAAGTTCCAGATGATAGGTGCGCCGGTCCGTGGCGATCATCAGATTGGTGCGAATGCCGGAGGAAATCGGTTTGACCAGCACATGCGCGCGGGAAGTGTTTCCAGAGCCGGAGATCGTATCGCCCACGACCCAGCGGACCGTGTCGCCTGCCGAGACCGAGACCAGTTCCTCGCCCGGCTGCAGGGCAATGTCCGAAACCTGTCCGGGGCTGGCATAGAGCCGGTAGAGCGCGCCTTCTGTATAGGGATAGACCTGGATCGCGTTCACATAGCCATCGACCGAAGGTTCGATAAGCGCGCCGGTGCGGCCCTGTCTGATGGCTTCAGCCGGTGACACTGAGGGACGCGATATCGTCCTTGTGTAGGTCCGCGTCACGCTGCCATCGGCATTGGTGGTGACACGCGCGCCGATGGGCATCATCTGGCCGGGCAGCGGCAGCGCGACGGCGGTTTCGACGATCTCCACCGGATAGTCGGTCCTATCCTCGACGGGCTTGGCCGCGACAAAGGCGCTCGCATCGATAGGTTCAAGCTCGGTCGTGGCGCAGGCCGTGGTAAGTGCGAGGGCCGAAGTGGCAAGCAGAATACGAAGCATGGGGATCATTCTCCTGTAACGAGGTCCTGACCCCAGTTCAGGGCATGGACATAAAGGCCGAGCGGATTGGCGCGCAGGGTCTCTGCATCCGTCGGCGGCTGGGTGATGATTGTGAAATTGCCGGTGAACCTTTGGGCGCTGACGAGCGCACCATTCTCATAGGTCTTCTCGATCCAGCGGGCCTGGAAGCTGTCCTCCGAGACGCGAACCACGCTGACCACGTCCACGGTGCGGGATTTGCGCCCGACATCGGCGAAAGGATCATTGGCGGAGGCGTATTCGTTGAGCGTGGTGGCGGCGCGGTCGGTCACGAAGTCATAGGCGCGCAGCCAGTTCTCGCGGACGACGACAGGGTCAACGGAAAGCCCCCGGACATGTTCTATGAAGTTCGCAAGGTGATGGGCGATCTGGGCATCGGTCGGCGTGTAGCTTGTCGTGGCCGGAGCCACAGCGCGGGCCGCACCCGTCTCATCGACTTCGACCACATAGGGCGTGACGGTGGATTGCATCGAGCGCCAGACCAGCGCGCCGGAGGTGACGAAGCAGAGCCCGAGACAGCCGAGCGCCATGAGCCGCCAGTTCTTCGCCTGCACGCGGGCGGAGCCTATTCTTTCATCCCAGACCTGTCCGGCCTTCTGATATGGCGTCTCGGGGAACGGGCTGCGGCCGTAGCTTGAAGATGAACGCTTGAACGCCATAGATCAGACCTCCTGTCTTGTTGGGTTGAAGCGGGAGCCTGCGGGCCGCTGCCGCGGCGTTCTTCGCCTACAATCCATCCCCCGGATGGATTGTTTTGCCTGCGGCAAACCGGCTGCGAACTCCCAGATCTGGCCCGCCTTCTGGTAAGGCGTTTCGGGAAACGGGCTTGGTCCATAGCTGGAGGAGGATCGCCTGAAAGCCATCGTCTAGTCGTCCTTGTCTCTGAGGGTGGGGTTTGCGCCCGAAGCGCCGCGATCACCGTCGCGCAGGGAGTGCGCGGCCATCTGGCCTGCCTGTCCCATGCGCTGGCTCGCCTGCATGCGCCGCGCCCAGCCGGGGCTTTGGCTTGATGATGATCCGGAGGCAGAGTTTTGCATGGACGCGGCCTCAGACCCGCCGGTGGCGCGCCAGGCGCCCTGACTGCCGCGTTGGTAGGCGTCTCTGAGGGCTTGAGCCGGGCGCGATGCTGTGCGACGCATAGCGTCGCCGCCTGCACGGGCGACACCGGCAAGGCCTGCGGCGACGCCCGCTGCGCCGGATGCGCCAGAGGCGACCGATCCCAGCGTATAAGAAGTGCGCGCCGCGCCGGCCATGCTGGCGCCGGCCTTGACGGCGGAGGACGCCCCGCCCGCGACGGCGCCGACGGCAGCGCGGCCGCCCATCCCGGCGACATAGGTTCCGGCTGTGACACCGGCGGCCGCGCCTGCGGCGGAACCCGCGCCGAGTTGCGGCGCACCGGTGATCAGGCCGGAGGCGATGCCGGGCGCAAAGATGCCCATCCAGAAGAAGACGATCGCGGCGAGCACCGTGCCCATGACTTGCGCGAGCGTCACATCATCGCCGGTACGGAACGCATCGGTCACGGATGAGAAGAGCGTCGAGCCGATGCCAATAATGACGGCAAGCACCATCAGCTTGATGCCCGAGGTGATGACATTGCCGAGGACGCGTTCAGCCAGGAACGTCGTCTTGTTCCAGAGCGCAAACGGCACGAGCACGAACCCGGCGAGCGTCGTCAGCTTGAACTCCAGGATCGTGATGAAGAGCTGCACGGCCAGCACGAAGAAGGCGACCATGATGATCGCCCAGGCGATGAACATCACCGCGATCATGATGAAGTTATGGAAGAAGGAGATTGGCCCCAGCATGTCGCTGATCTCTTCCAAGAGCGGCTGACCGGCGTCGAGACCGACACTGGCGATGAAGCCGGGGCGCAGGAGATCATCGGCGGTCATGGTCCCGCCGCCAGCGGTCACGCCAAGCTCCGCGAAACTGTCAAAGACGATCCCTGCGAGAAGAGAGAAATTGCCAATGATGAAGGCGAAGAAGCCGACATAGAGCACCTTCTTGAGGAGCCCGGCGATCACGTCCGTGTTCTGGGAGAGCGCCCAGAACAGGCCTGCCAGCGTAATGTCGATAGCGATGAGCGTGGTCGACAGGTATGCGACATCGCCCGCCAGCAGGCCGAACCCGCTGTCAATGTAGGCGATAAAGGTCGCGAGAAATGTGTCGATCACGTCCATGGGGCGCTACTCTGCGAGGAAGGCCCGGGTGCGGGCGCGGCCGCGTTCGGCCTCGGCCAGCTGGCGCGCGCGTTCCAGCGCCTCGGCGCGGTAATGGGCGGCCATCATGGCTTCCATCTGCATCAGCTGCTCAGTCTGCAGGGCCTCGATCTGGTTTCCCGCCTGCGCGACCTGGAGATTGCCGACGGCGGACTGGCTGTCGGCGATCAGCCGGCCGAGACTGTCACTGTCAGCCCGCGCTGTGGAGACGACCTGCGCCGTGACGGTCAGACTGTCCCGGTAAGCCGTGCGGGACTGACGCCAGCGGGCGCGGGCCTCTTCGACGAGGACGGCCTGGCGCGGCGGTTCACTGCCATAGTCTTCAGGGTACACCTCTTCATACTCGCGCTCGATTTCCTCGACGCGGTAGCCGATGCCTTCGGCCTCGCGCATCAGCTCCTCGATGCGGCGCATGCGGCGCAATATGTCGTCGACGATACTATCGGGCAGCGCCTCCAGATCGCGCGCCATGTTCTCCAGCATCTCGATTTCATGGGTGAGCTGCTGGATTTGCTGGTTCACTTCCTGAAGCGACCGGATCGCCTGGTAGATGTTCTGGATGTGATTGGCCGGGTCATAGACCGTCCATTGGGCGGCGGCTGGCGGGGCGATGAGGATGGAGAGCGGCGCGGCGCAAATGAGGGCGGAGGCAAGGAAGCGTTTCATCGGGGGCTCCTATTCGGCGGCGATGGCGTGGACTGATTGGATCGGATCGGCGGCTTCAGGCGCATGGCCGGGCCAGCGGGTGAGCAGCTCAGCCGCCCAGGGCAGGCCTTTCTCGATCAGCCAGCAGGCAGCAAAGCCGTCGCCTTCCGTCTCGGCCCAGATGCGGTCCATGCGGGCCTGATTTTCCGGCGAGGACGCCCCGCAAACCGAGAGGGCGATGGGTCCAAGTCCCAGATCAAAGACGCGCGCGCCGAGGGGTGACTGGTAATAATAGTCGCGCTTCGGCGTGGCTCTTGAGATCAGTTCGATCTGGCGGGTATTGAGTCCGAAGCGCTCATAGGTCTCTTTCGATTGCGGTTCCTGCGCGCGTTCATTCGGGAGGAAGATCCGTGTCGGACAGGACTCGACGAGTGCAGGCGCGATGCTTGAGTTCGCGATGTCGGCCAGGCTTTGTGTTGCGAACACGACAGACACGTTCTTCTTGCGCAGGGTTTTGAGCCATTCGCGAATGCGCGCCGCGAACATCGGATCATCGAGGAACAGCCAGGCTTCATCTAGGATGAGCAGCGTTGGTTTGCCGGTGAACCGGGCTTCAAGTCGGTGGAACAGGTAAGTGATGACGGGGGCGACCGCGCCTTTCGCGTGCATCAGCTCTTCCATCTCGAAACAGACTGTATCGGCGAGGGCGAGGCTCTCCTGATCGGCATCGAGAAGGCGGCCATGCGGGCCTTCCAGCGTGAACGGGTGGAGCGCCGATTTGAGCGTGTCGTCCTGCAGCATCAGGCTGAGGCCTGTCAGCGTGCGTTCGTTTTCAGGCGCTGAGCTGAGAGACTGGATCGCTTCCCAGAGCCGGGCTTTCAGGTCCGGCGTCATGCTGACGCCTTCATTTGTGCAGAGACCTGTCAGCCAGTCAGCGGCGAAACTCGCGCCATGTTCGGTGTCGATGTCCTTCAGGGGCTGGAGGCTTGGGGCGTTCGAACTGCCAAGGTCGATATGCGCGCCGCCCATGCAAAGCGTTGCAGCGCGCGCGGACCGGCCCTTGTCGAAGATGAAGACCTGGGCGTTTGTGTAGCGCTTCCATTGCAGGGCGAGCAGGGACAGGAGCACGGACTTGCCCGCGCCGGTGGGACCGACGACAAGCGTATGACCAACATCGCCAATGTGGAGATTTAGGCGGAACGGTGTTGTGCCGTCGGTCTGTGCCTGGATGAGCGCAGGGGCTTGTAGGTGTCGATTGGCGTCTTCGCCCGCCCAGACCGCAGACAGCGGCACCATATGGGCCAGGTTCAGCGTGTGCAGGATGGGCTGACGGACATTGGCATACGGATGACCGGGCAAGCTCCCGAGCCAGGCATCGACGGCGTTCAGGGTCTCGCGGATTGCGGTGAAGCCGCGGCCATTCACGATGCGCTCGGCCACGCGGATATGTTCGTCCACCACGCGCCGGTCGGGATCGGCGACAGTGATCGTTGTGGTCACATAGCCATAGGAGACAAGGTCGGAGCCGAGTTCCTGTAGCGCGGCGTCGGCATCACCCGCCTTATTGTCGGCGTCATTGTCTACGAGGGCCGCCTGTTCATTGAACAGGGTCTCGCGCAGGACCGCGCCGATCGATTTGCGTTTGGCGAACCAGTGGCGGCGCTTCTTTCCGAGCACTTTTTCAGCTTCGGCCTTGTCCATGGCGATGAAGCGCGTTGCCCAGCGATAGGCAAAACCCTGCCGGTTCAGCTCATCAAGGATGCCCGGCAGGGTCGAGGCCGGAAAACCGAGAATGGTCAGCGTGCGCAAATGCGCGTCACCGATCATCGGCTCCAGCCCGCCAGCGAAGGGCTCATCGGCGAGCACGGCGTCGAGGAAGACCGGCAGCTCAGGCGTCACAACAGGATGGCGCTTGATCGAGATGGTCGAGTGGAGATAGGTCAGCGTCTCATCGTCAGTTAGCTTACCAATCTCGGCGAGGCAGGTGGAAAGGAGATCGAAGACGCGGTCCGCGTGCTGCTGGAACGTCTCCAGCCGGTGCCGCCAGGTCGCGGCATCTTCGGTCTCAGCGCGCTGGATCAGCGCCTTCTCGGCGCGGCCCGTCGCATCGGCAGGCGGTAGCCAGAGGAGGTTTAGATAGTAGGCACTCTCGAACCGGGCGCCGCTTTCTTCGGCTTGCAGCGCGCGTTCCTGATCGATGAGCCAGGACAGCGCATCTGGAAACTCCGCCTCCGGATAGTCATGCACCTCGTGGCGCTGCGCCTCGAAGAAGAGCGCCCAGCCTGAGCCAAACCGGCGCAGGACATTGTTGACCCGGGCCATAACCGAGACGAGTTCTTCCTCGGTCGAACTTTCAAGGTCAGGGCCACGATATTTGAATGTCGTCTGGAAGCTGCCGTCCTTGTTGAGGACGACGCCCGGCGCAACGAGACAGGCCCATGGTAGATAGTCGGCGAGAAGCGTTGGTGTGTCGGCATATTCACGCAAGTTCAGCATGTCAGATGCTCCTTGTGGCGCGTCGAACGGCTCGCAACGGCCATGAAATCCGGATCAGACCGCGCCATGAACACGGCCGCTGAATGCCCGACGGTCCAGAGCACGAGGCCCGGTATCCAGAGCTGGAGCCCAAGGCCGACCGCGGCAGCGAGCGTCCCGATGGCGATGGCGGCCGTGCGCGGTGCGCCCGCCATCAGGATCGGCTCGGTCAGCGAGCGATGGAGGGGGATTTCATAGCCTTCCGCCACTAGACCAGCGCTCCGCCGCCAAAGCTGAAGAAAGTCAGGAAGAAGCTGGTGGCGGCGAAGGCGATCGAAAGACCGAACACAATCTGGATCAGCTTTCGCATCCCGCCGCTGGTCTCTCCGAAAGCCAAGGTCAGACCGGTCAGCGTAATGATGATCACCGCGACGATCCGCGCGACGGGCCCTTCAATAGATTGCAGGATCTGATCGAGCGGACCTTCCCAGGGCATGCCGGAGCCTGCCGCATGGGCGGGACCGGCGATCATCAGGCCGAGGCCGATACAGGCCGCGACCTGAACCGTTCGGTTTACGGTCTGAAGGTGGGTGTAGAGGGTCATAGTGTTTCTCCATGTTGGACGAGGGACAAAGAGCGGGAGACGAGCGGCTGGGTCTGGTAGCCCTCGCCGTCAAAGCCGGTGACGCGGAGCGCCTCTTCAACGCGGCGCTGGCCGCCCGCGCGGTTCATGAACACGACGACGTCAATCGCCTCTGCGATGAGGTCGAAGGGCGCGCGCGGTGTGGCTTCCAGTGTCAGCTGTTCAAGCCGCGCTAGCGCGCCGTGGGCGGAGTTCGCATGCAGCGTGGTGATCCCGCCGGGATGGCCGGTGTTCCAGGCTTTGAGCAGGTCGAGCGCTTCAGCCCCGCGCACTTCGCCGATAATGATCCGGTCGGGGCGCAGGCGCAGGGTCGAGCGGACAAGGTCCTGCAGGCTGGTGCTGCCGCGATGGGTTCTGAGCTGGACGACATTGGGTGCGGCGCAGCGCAGCTCCCGCGTGTCTTCAAGGATGACGATGCGGTCGTCATGTAGTGAGGGCTCTGCCAGCAAGGCATTGGTAAATGTCGTCTTGCCAGAGGACGTGCCGCCGGCGATCAGAATGTTCGCATGCGTTGCAATCGCGTCCTTGAGCGCTTGGGCCAGCGCAGGCGCCAGCGCGCCCTGGGTGACATAGTCGCCGAGTTCAAACGGTGTGGTCGCAGGCTTGCGGATGGAGAAACATGGCGCGGTTGAGACGGGTGGGAGAAGCCCTTCAAACCGCTCGCCGCTGCCGGGGAGTTCAGCAGAGATAATCGGGGAGGTGCGGTTTGCGGCTACTCCCACCCCAGAGGCCACGAGCCGGATGACGCGCTCGCGGTCGGAAGACGGGAGAGTGTGTTCAGAGATGATGAGGCCGATGCCAGCCTTCTCGATCCAGACCGATCCATCAGGATTGGCCATGATTTCGATCGTATCTGGCGCTTCCAGCGCTTCGCGCACCACAGAACAGAACGCGGTGCGCAGCATTGCGCTGCGACGGTCTTCTGTTTCGCTTTGGTGCGCGGGCTTGTCCATTTCATAAGGCTCCTGTCACTCACGTTTCCGAGTGACCAAAGCCTGACAGCCCATGCGATTTTCGGGGAGTGGGACTGCGGGCCATATCCAGCAACGCCCCGCGACCTGCTGCAGATGAATGCAAACGCGAACCTGTAACTATTGCTACAGGTTGCGACTGTAAAAATCCCTCATGAGGAGAGTTTGAATAGTGATCAGATGCTCAAATTATTCCCGTAAGATGCTGTTCATGCATTAAGTAATCTGCGCGTATGAATTCAGTCTTCAATTTCAGGTTGGCACTCATCTTGCTGAATTCCCCTGTGAAGGGAGCTGATGATGAAGACTTTTACCTTGAGTTCGGAAGGCGTCCTGGCGCGCTACGATTACCTTTCGCGCCTGTCGCCTGATCGCTGGGCATGGGAATATGCAAGGCGCAATCCCGACCTCAGACGCGATGCAGAGGCGCGGTCGGACGACGATGTATCTGAAATGAAAGCGCCTTGCGCCGATATTCGTCTCTTGAAGCCCCGCAACCCGCAGCGCCTCGCTCACCGCTGGGGCCTTATGTTCATGCCCGATCCAGACCTTAATGGGTTTGAAGCCGATGCGGTCTGGAACAAGCATGTGTTTCCCGATCAGGTGGAAGTGAACTGCTCACCACGGGCGCCGGGCGAAAGCTGTGATATCTGGGACAGCACGGTTCCAATTTGCCAAATCACCCACATTACCGATTTGCAGGCCCGCGAATTTCTTCTGATCCGCGGCAAGGGCTGCGTCGTGCAGGTGCGCTGCACCGGCGTTTCGATTCTGGGGCTCGAACCTGTTCGGATGAAACTGACCATCTCTGATCTCAAAGCCTATGAGCGCAAACTGAAAGCGCAGAAAGCCGCACTTGCCCTGATCGAGGAAGGCAGCGTGCCCGAGGCGCCGCTCTGGACCAAAACCACGCAAATCCTGCGTGACGGTTTGGTCGCCCTCGATTGTCTTGAGCTTGGCATGTCACGGCGCGAAATCGCCATTGTTCTCAACGGCAAAGCGGCCGTCGATGCCGAGTGGAGCGATGAAACCGGCACCATGCGGGACGCCATCCGCTACATTATCAAAAAGGCGGAGGGGCTGCGGGATGGCGGCTATCTGGTTGAACTTCTCGGCGCACAGCTGGGGTTTAATCAGCGTGCCGCATGAGTGAAGTCTTCACTCATTGCGGGCAAGCTCTCTTAGAACGTCGCTCTTGCAGGTCTGATATGCCCGTCGCCTGAAGTCTCCGCCGCTCTTGAGTCTGGAAGCCGGTAGGATGAGTCCGCACTCGGCACGGACCGCTTCAGCTTCGATGACATCTAATGGTTGGAAAGCTTTTGGGGCCGACGCGCATCCCGCGAGCGAGGCGGCTAAGGTCCCCGTAATGAACAAGTTCCGCAAATTATTCATCGACATACGTAGACTACTTTTGTGAATGATTACTTTTCAGTTTTAGTCAGAAACACTGAGCCGCGCTGGCGGCACCAGGGCGTTTGATTGAATTCGGCACCAGATGACCTTCAGTTTCATCAATGCTCGCGATCCTGGAACGCAAGTAGTCGCAAAGCGTTGAACACGACGATCAAAGTTGAACCTTCGTGAATGAGGACAGCGGGCCCGATCCCGAGACCGAAAAGCGTCGCGGGAATAAGAAACGCGACGATGCCGAGGCTGACCCAGAGATTTTGCCGGATAGTGCGACTGGTTGCCCGGCTCAATCCGACTGCAAATGGCAGCGTTTCAAGATCATCAGCCATGAGGGCAATGTCAGCGGTCTCAAGCGCAACGTCTGAGCCCGCCGCTCCCATGGCAATACCGACAGTCGCATTAGCCATGGCAGGCGCATCATTGACGCCGTCCCCAACCATAGCGACACCGCGGCCTTGCTTGAGCGATTTGATCTTGGTGACTTTGTCATCGGGCATGAGATCGCCGAAGGCCTCGTCCAGCCCAACGTCTCGCGCGACAGCATCTGCCACATTCTGATTATCGCCCGAAATCATCATCATGCGGGTCACGCCGATGTCGCGCAGCCGCGCTATGACGGTTTTCGCGGCTTCGCGCGGCGTGTCCATCAGACCGATTACGCCCAGATAGCGCTCACCATGGCGCACAATCATCGTTGTGCGGCCATCGGCCGACAGCGAATTGACGCGCTCTGCCAAGTCCTCGGGCACTGGCTTGCCGTCCACCTCATCAAACAAGGCCGATTTGCCGATATGCACAATCTGGCCATCATACATGGCGGAAACACCGCGACCGGTTATGCTTGTAAAATCGGTTGCGCTGTCGGGGATTGATCCGAGGCGCCTTTTCGCATCGCGCACCACGGCCTCGGCCAGCGGATGATCACTCAGCGTTTCAACAGCGGCGCTAACCCTGAGCAAAGTGTCTTCATCGACATCGCCGAAAGGCACAATATCCACTAGGCGCGGCTCGCCCTCCGTCAGTGTGCCTGTTTTGTCAAAGGCGATGGCGTCGAGCCGTCCGAGCGCCTCAAGCGGCGCGCCGCCCTTGATCAACACGCCGCCGCGCGCGGCGCGGGCCACGCCGGAGAGAATGGCGCTTGGGGTTGCAATGGCCAGCGCGCAGGGGCTTGCCGCCACCAATACAGCCATGGCTCGGTAGAAGCTTTCGGAAGCCGTCTCGTCCAAAACAAGGAAGGCCAGCGACGTAACAACCGCCAGAACAATGACGCACGGCACAAATATGCGCTCGAACTTTTTGGTAAAACTCTGGGTCGGTGACTGGCGTGTTTCAGCCTCGCTCACCATGGTGACAACGCGGGCCAGCGTCGTCTCGCCCGACAATTTGGTCACTTCTATATCAAGACTGCCGGACCCATTGATTGACCCCGCGAACACGCGGCTTTCGGCCTTCAGCGCGTCAGGATTAGCAGCTGCCTTTTCGCGGTCAGCCACGGGTCTTTTGTCTACGGGCGCGCTTTCGCCTGTAATGGGCGCCTGATTGACGGCGCTTTGTCCGCTGACCACAAATCCGTCGGCTGGCAAGCGCTCATTGGAACGCACCACAACGACATCGCCGACAACTAACTCGTCAATCGCAATGGTTTCTGTCGTCTCACCCCTACGGACAAGCGCCTCATCCGGAGTGAGATCCGACAAAGCCGAAATCGCATTGCGCGCCCGGGCCATGGCATAGTTTTCAAGGGCATGGCCAATGGCAAACAGGAAGAGAAGAAAAGCACCTTCCGCCCATTCGCCGAGAATGGCGGCGCCCGTAGCAGCCACCAGCATCAGAAAGTCGATCTGAAACTGGCCTTTGAGTATTTTACCCATGGCCTCACGCAGCACGAAATAACCGCCGAAAAAGTAAGCCGCGAGCAGGAAGCCAAATCCGATGGGGTCCGGTAGAAACCCAAGTTTGGGTCCGAGCCAGCCTGCCAGCAGGCAAAGTCCAGCTAGCCCGGCAAAGATGATTTCCGCGCGCGGGCCCACTATACGGCTAATGACATCGCCATGGTCATGACCATGACTGTCAGTGTCATGATCATGATTTGAGTGTTTCGGGGGTGACATAAGCGTCTCCAAAAAAGTGACGCCTTGGCGGATTACACCGCCAAGGCGGAGTGATTTATTCCGCTGGCACAGTTTCGGGGTTGTGCCGTGTTTCCAGTAGCGAATGATGCGAGTCAGGTTTTGGCGAGAACCACCGATGCAATGCCGGCATCACGAGCAGCGTCAGCAGAGTTGAAGAGACAAGCCCGCCTGTGACGACAGTTGCCAGAGGCCGCTGTACTTCGGCGCCGACGCCAGTCGCAAACAGCAAGGGCGCAAGTCCCAAAGCGGTTGTCATCGCCGTCATCAGAACGGGTCTGGCGCGCATCCCAGCCGCATCGATTGCGAGCGCATCCCGGTCCCGCCCGGCGCGGGCGAAATCATCCATGAAGCTCACCAGGACCATCCCGTTGCCAAGTGCGATACCAAACAACGCGATGAAACCAACCGTCGCGGGAACCGAGACAGGCAGGCCTGTAATCCAGAGTGCGAGCGCGCCTCCGGTTAACGCCAGGGGGATGTTCAGCAGTATGAGAATTGCCGATTTAAGCCGTCCGAATGTCAGTAGCAGGATCAGCAATACAATGCCGAGCGTGATTGGTATCACAACTGCGAACCGAGCATTGGCCTGTTGCTGCAATTCAAACTGACCGCCCCAGACAACGCGGTAGCCTGCAGGCAGGTCAAGATTGGCGTCCGTCAGAGCTTGCGCCTCCGTTACAAAAGACCCGATGTCACGGCCCCGCACATTGGATTGGACAGTGATAAAGCGCTCGCCATCCTCTCGCGTGATCTGGCGCGGACCAATCACGGTCTCGATAGTGGCCACGCTTTCCAGCGTGACACGTGCGCCGGTCGGCGATTCCAGCACCAAACGGCGGATGGCTTCGGCTGTATCGCGGCTCTCTTCATGAAACCGCACGACGATCGGGAATTGCCGAACGCCTTCAAACAGAGCGCCGGCTTCTGCGCCGCCGACCGAGGTCCGCAAGGCGTCAAGCGCGTCCTCAACATCGAGACCATACCGCCCGAGGGCCGCGCGATCGACACGCACCACGAGTTGTGGCGCCCCTGTAATCTGGTCAGCCTGAACTTCAGCTGCCCCATCGACCTGTTGCAAGATGGCCTGTAGCTCTTGTGACTTTTTCAACAGGACATCACTGTCCGGCCCGAAAATTTTCACGGCAAGTTCTGCGCGCGTCCCGGTCAAAAGCTCATCAACAGACATCGCGATAGGTTGACCGATATTGACGACAATACCGGGCACACCTTCGAGATTTTCCGATATCGCTGTGCGCAAGTTCTCCGGCGACAAGCCTTTGCGCCACTCCGACCTCGGATTGAGTTCAACAAAAGCTTCCGCACTATTGGTCGGGTCGGCGTGGGCCCCGACCTCACCGCGACCGATTCGGGTCACGATAGACTTGATTTCCGGAAAGGCCGTCAGAAGCCTTTTCTCAACGCGGGTGGTCGTTTCCGCCGCTTCTGTCAAAGAGATAGATGGTGCCATGGTCACGCGGAGTAGAACATCACCTTCTTCAAGCGAAGGAGTAAATTCAGACCCGAGGCGCGATCCGGCCAGTCCGCCCGCTACGAGGAGGATGGCGGCCAGAGCAATCGCCGCCAAACGCTGGCGAACGAAGAATCCGGCGGCTTGGCTGACCGTGCGGGCAATCCATCCCGGACGGTCCTCACGCGGCTTTTTGCTCCGACGCATGACCCCATTTGCGAGCGATGGCGCAATCAGCGCGGCGTAGAACAATGACCCCGTCATGGCGAGCGCCGCGGAGGCTGCCAGAGGCCGGAAGGTTTTACCTTCCACGCCTTGCAGCGAGAAAAGCGGCAGAAAGACGACGATCACCACCGCAACGGCCGCAATTAGCGGCGCTATGACTTCCGCAGCCGAGCGCGCCACAACATCTCTCTGATCGACAGACGGATCGCTTTCCCGGAATCCCCGGTCGACATTTTCTGCGATGACGATAGCCCCATCCACCATCATGCCAATGGCAATGGCCACGCCGCCCAGCGACATGAGGTTGGCACTGATGCCGAGCCATTGCATCGCGATGAAGGCAAAGCCCACGGAAAATGGAATAGAAAGGACAACAACCAGGCTTGGACGCCAGCCGCCCAGAAAGACGAAAACGACCAGTGCGACGAGTAGCGCGCCCTGCCACAGCGCCGTTGTCACCGTGGCGGCAGCTTTGTTGACCAGTGTTCCCTGATCATAATAGGGCACGGCGTTGACGCCTTCCGGCAGGTTTTTGTTGATTTCCTCAAAGCGTGTCTGAACGCGCGCAATCACATCGGACGTATTGGCGCCATAGAGTTTGAGCACCAGTCCCGCGACCACTTCACCTTCGCCATTGGCGGTGGCCAGGCCCTGGCGTACCCCGCCGCCGACAATGATTTCACCGAGGTCGCGTACCCGCACGGGGCGGCCATCATCGACATTGACGACAATTTCCGCAAGATCTTCAACCGATCGCGCCAGTCCGACGCCGCGGACCGTATATTGCTCGGCCCCGATTTCGAGAAATTGTGCGCCTTCGGTCTTGTTGCCGCGCTCAAGGGCGGTCATCACATCACCAATCTGGATGTCGTAAGCCAATAGCGCGTCCGGATCGAGCCTGACCTGATACTGCTTTTCATAACCGCCAAGTGACAGCACTTCGGTGACGCCGGGCACAGTCTGAAGCTGGTATTTGATGATCCAGTCCTGGATTTCGCGCATTTCTACAAGATCGCGCGCGCCGGTCTCATCTTCGAGACGGAAATAGAGAATAATCCCTAGACCTGTTGAAATCGGCCCCATTTGCGGGTCACCAAAGCCATCGGGGATATTGCCGCGCGCTTCGGCGAGGCGTTCACCAACAACCTGGCGCGCAAAATAGACATCCGTGCCGTCTTCAAAATAGATGTTAACGACGGACAGTCCAAAGTTTGAGACCGAGCGCATATGGTCTAGCTTTGGCAAGCCGGACATGGCGGTCTCGATTGGATAGGTCACGTAGCGCTCCACCTCTTCTGGGGCGAGGCCTTCGGTTTCTGTGAAGACCTGAACGAGTGAGGGTGTCACATCGGGAAAGGCGTCAACGGGTAGCGCCTTGAACGCGAATAATCCGCCAAGGGTCATGGCGAGCGCCGCGATGGCGGCGAGCAGCCGCCCTCCGGCGATACGGTGCATTAAATTTATCATATCAAATGTCCTAGTGGCCGTGGCCATCGCCAAAGGCGTCTTTTTCGAGTTGAGCTTTGAGGGTGAAGGCACCGTCTGTCACGACTGCCTCACCCGCCATTAGGCCGGAGCGGATTTCCACAAACCCGCCGGATTTGGTGCCTGTCATCACTGCGCGCGGTGCATAGCCGCCCTCGACAGGGACGAACACGGAAGGTCTGTCTTCAACCAATTGAATGGCTGCTTCCGGTACGCGCAAAACCTGCTCAGATGTGCCAACACTGAGATCGGCCGTGACATACTGACCAGGTCGCAGTGTGCCATCCGGGTTGTCAACGATCACGCGGGCCGTCGCGGTGCGTGACGTTTCGCTGATGACCGGCAAGACAAAGGCAATTGTGGACTGCGCAAGGATTTCACCGCTGTCGGTTTTTAGCGCGACAGGAGCGCCGACGCGAATGCGGGCGATGTCCTGTTTGTAAACGGCAATATCCGCCCAGACGACACTATCGTCGACAAGGGTGAACAGCGGATCAGCGCCGGCATCCCCGGCTGAGACCGTTTCGCCCAGCATGACCGTGCGGCGCACCACCGTTCCGGCAATCGGCGCTGTCAGATAGGCATTGGCATTATCGCCGTCAGCCGCCGTGGAAATGCGCTCCAGTGCGGCATGACTGACACCTGCGGCATGGAGCTCATTTTCAGCCGCGTCACTATCGGCTTTCGCAGCTTCAAATTCCGCCCGCGCGGCTTGCAAATCGGCTTCCGAGGTGATCTTGTCCGCAAACAGTTTTTCCTCGCGGGCCAGCGCCTGACTGGCCAGAGCTTTGCGCGTTTCCGCCGTGAGCCAAGCGGCTTTCAGACCTGCGAGTTCACGGCTCTTGATCAGCGCCAGCGTATCGCCGCGTGCCACGTGATCCCCTTCGCTCGCATAGAGTTTGCCAATTACGCCGCTGACCTTGGGCGAGACATTGGCAACACGATCAGCGTCAAAGCGGATTTCGGCCGGAAGGCTGAGAGATTGCGCAATCGCCCCCTCTGCAACAATTGCTGTTTCAATACCGGCCTCAGTGGCCGCGTCCTGGGTTAGTTTTACAACGTCGCCTTCGGATTCACTATGATCATCATGGCCGTCAGGCTCGCCGTCACTTTCCGCATGATCGTCATGCTCATCATCTTGATCGGTCTCGCCATGGTCATCGTGATCCGCTTTTTCTTCGGCATGATCATCGTGATCATCGTGATCAGCGGTCGCGGCGGAGGTTTCGCTAGCGACCCGATTTGTATCCGGGGTTGCATTGCCGCATCCCGCCAAAATCACGGCCAGAACCATCATGGTCGTTGGCAAAATATGTGTCTGTTTCATTGGAAGTCTCCATTAAACGGGGCGGCACCGATCAGGCTTTTGAGACGCATGAGGTCCGCATTAAGGGTACGCCGCGCGTCAATTACGCTGACGCCTGCCTCGATCAGCCCTTTACGGGTATCGAGCGTTGATGTGAGGTCAAACCGGCCTGCCGCGTAGCCTTCAACAGATGCGTCGTAGGCGGAACGGGCCGCAGGTAGCGCCTCCTGTTCGAGTAGCGTCAGCCGGGCCTCGGCGGCGCGCACCCGCGCGGCGGCGGCCTGTTGCTGCGACCGCAATCTGGCCTCAACGGCGACGGCGCTGATACGTTCGGCATCGGCGCGATAACCCGCTGCGCGAGCGGCGTCGCGGTTACGGTCAAAAAGCGGAATCGGCACGGTGACCCCGACCAGGAGCGCATTGTCGCCGGTCTCTTCAAATTGGCGAACGCCCGCACTAACCGTGACATCAGGAATACCGGCCGCGCGGGCGGCGTCCTGCTCAGCGTCGCGGGCTGTTGCTCCAGCTTTAGCCGCGGCGAGCGCCGGGTGCTCGTCAAGCCCGCGCGTCTTTGAGAGTATTTCACTTTCATCAGACAATATGGCGCGCGGGGGCGCAAAAACCGGCGTTGAGCTTCCCCAAAGCGCGGCGAGTTCATAGCGGCGTTGATCAATTTCAGCGTCTGCGGCAAGTGCGGCGGCTTTGAGTGCAGCCGCATCTGCCTCGGCGCGCGAGCGCTCCGGCGGGGCGGCCGCGCCGGCCTCAACACGTTTCGCAACGGTTTCAGCCAAAGACACGGCGAGATCCGCCGACTCCCGTGCCAGCGCTGCGAGTTCTGTCGCGGCGATCAGGTCATGATAGAGCAGCGCTGCTTCTAGCTCGGTCTCTCTTAATATGACGCGGCATTCAGCGTCGGCGAGCGCTGCCCGCGCCCGCGCGGCACGCTCGCGCTTGGCTCTTTTACCTCCAAGCTGGAATGTCTGCTCAATGGCGAGCGTGGTTTCGGTTTGGTCAAACCCGTTGAGCGGTCCGGTGCCTGAGAAGTTTTCAATTTCCAGTCCGATTGACGGATTAAGACGGCGCCCAGCCTGATCGGCTTCGGCTGCGCTGGCGCGCGTCTCCAGTGCGGCCCGGCGGACATCCGGGGACGCATGACGGATTTGCATGAGCGCCATAGTGAGGGTTAGCGGCGCATCGGGCACGATGGTCGGCGCGCTGCCTGTTGGCCCGTTGCACGGGGCCGCGACCGCTGTGCCTGCAAAGGCAGCCGCGATCAGGACGCAGAGTGCGCCCTGTTTGAATTTTGGCATGGGATATTCTTCCTTGTGATAACCTGAATCGACATCAAACCCACGCGCAAAAGGCGCGGATTCAGAGAGTCAGGTTAGGCACGCGGAGGACGATAAAGACCGTGAGGACCAGCGCGCGGAACGTGCTGGTCTGCGCCGGGGCGAAGCCCCGATGTAGCTGATAAAGCGTAAGAGAAGGTCAGGCTGTTCATACCCACCATATGCAAATGGCATGGCCCGCAGCTATGAGTATGATGTTTGTGGGCCGGACGCTGCTCACTATCATCATTTTCAGTGTCACCGATTTCGGCGGCATGATGCGCTTCAGCGTCTGCGGTCATACAGGCAATCTCTTCAGCGTCCACAGGATGAATATCGGCCGCCGTTGCACCCATACCAAGGGTCACGCTCAACATGAGCGCAAGCCAAAACCTGACGGTGCATATGACGGTTACAATTTTCATTCGCTCAACGACTATCCTATTTCATTGTCAAAATCATTAAATCTATTCATTTATTTAGTGCGGCTCAGTGTCATGACCCGTCTTTATCGCAATCTCGCTGCATTTAATGCGTTCCCGAATATCGCCCTTGGCATTTCGGGTGACAAATCTATCAGCGTCCAATGTCATAATACTGAGTTCAACAGCGGGTTTTGATTGCCCGCTGGGATCGAGCGGAAAGTCATTATGCGTCATGGCCAGCACGTCGCCGTTGCGGTCCCAACTGCCAATCGCATGGACCGGCCCTTTGGCGCTGAGGAGGACAAGCACGACCCCATCCGATGAAAAATAAGTAATCGGAGCGGTTTCACAGGCGTCACCGTCGGTCCCGCTGGCCCAGGCCCCGAGCGGTTGTAGCGTCTCAGTGAGCGGATCGGCAAAGCTGGCGCAGCTTGCTACGAGCGCTGAGGCGGCCATTGCGAGGCCAACGCGAAGTGAATCGAATTTGATCATGTCGGTTTTATAGCCCCTACAGTGGCTGTAGGGGCAAGCGAATTCTTACATCGACAACTATTAAGCATGGGCCAGATTAATCAGCCGCTATTTTTGTTCAGCATTATCCGTCCGTCGTGGCTTCGTGAGTAACTCAGAGATCAACAGTAAGCCGACACCGCAGACAATCGCGCTATCGGCGAAGTTGAACGCGGGCCAGTGGTAGTTATTGATGTGAAAATCTAAAAAATCGGTCACCGCTCCATGTCGCACGCGATCGACTATGTTTCCGAGTGCTCCACCTGTAATCAGCCCGAGTGCGGTTGCGATCTGGCGATCAGCGGTGCGCCATAACCAATAGAATAAAACCGCGACGATCGATAGAGCGGCTAGAGTAAGGAGCCAGGGAGGCAGGCTGCCTAGAAGACCAAAGCTGATACCATTGTTCTTGAGCCGCACAATGTTGAAGAATGGAAGGACCGTCACACCGTTATCCAGGGCATCAATATTGAGGATAAGTGCTTTAGTGAGTTGATCTATCGCCAGAACGCCCAGACCAATGATGAATCCAATCTTCTGAATGGTCATATTGCGGCTCTGAGGTCGTTGCGTGCATCGCGAATTATTGCCCATGCAGAATGCAGGAATAGCCCGGCGATCCCGACTGCAACCACGAGATCGGGCCAACCGTGACCGAGCCAGGCGACCAAACCTGCTGCCACAATTACGGCCGCGTTCCCGATGGCGTCATTACGTGAAAACAACCAAACCGCGCGGACATTAGCGTCGCCTTTTCGGTGAGGGAGTAGCGGTAAGACGGCGATGACATTTATGACGAGCGCGATGAGCCCGAACATGCCCATCAGGGCAGCGTCAGGTATCGTTTGATTAAGAAGACGCCACACCGTATTCGCGAGTACGCCGAAGCCAAGCAAAGCTAGGAATACGCCTTGAATCATGGCTGAACGAGCGCGCCAGGCAAGACTCCAGCCGATTGCGAGCACGCCGAGGAATGTAATGAGACCATCACCGACAAAATCTAACGCATCAGCTTTTAACGCCTGTGAACCGGCGAAAAAACCCGCGATCATTTCCACAATTCCATAACCAACGTTCAGGAAAATTACGATCCAAAGGGCGCGTAAATACTCCGGATTCTTTTGGGTTTGTGAGGCGGCGGGGCCATCATCGCCTGGCGCAATTCTCTCGAAGCCGTAACCGGTTTTGGCGACGCCAAGTTCGATTTCTGGAAGTTGGGACTCTGAAACCCATAGCGTCATAATATGTGTCGCAGCCGAAACTTTGACGGCTTTTGGGGCGACACCAGCCGATTGAGCCGCCCGTTCGATTTCGGCAGCATCTCGCGCGCAATCCATTCCTGATACCCGGTAACGAAACGGGAGCGAAGTGTCGGAGCCTGCTGTTGGGGAGGTAGATGTTTTGCTCATGACAATGCTCTCAATTGAGAGACTACACGTATGCTTTGTCGTTGTTCCATTCAGTCTCGCCCATCCAAATTTATCGGGAGGTGCTTTCAATAATGGAAGAGAATTACCATCTACAGTCACTGTAGGGTCAAGCGGTTTGCTCAAAAGGTCGAAAGCCGCTCATGCGCATCTGCGATGCATTCGCTATGATCATTGAGCGTTGAAATGATCCGACACGTGTCAACCCGGCCGCCCTCGCAGCACGTAATCATCCGTTTGAGCTCCGCCTCAAGCGCTTCAAGCTGCGTCAGGCGTTTGCGCACATCTGCAAGCTGTTCACGGGCTATCGCGTCCACGGCCGTGCAATCCTGATCCGGCTGAGTTTGCAGATCAATCATTTCACGAACGGCCTCCATCGGAAAACCAAGATCACGGGCATGCCGTATGAACGACAAACGCTGCACGGCCTCATCGCCATATAGCCGTTGGCCGCTCGAACTTCGGTCCGGCTCGCCCATCAAATCAATCGATTCATAATAGCGTATGGTTGTCACTTTCACGCCCGCCGCTTTCGATAAACGACCAATGGTCATCTGCGTCATTCCGGGCTCCAAAGAAAAGTCTTGCCTCTATAGTCGCTGTAGACTGTAGGGTTTCTTCGAGAATCGTCAATGGGGAATAGGATTAGAAGATGTCGGGTTGCTGTGAGGACAAAACATTTGATGGGGTTTCGCCTGCTTATAAGCGGGCTCTGATGGCCGTCATCGCCATCAATGCGGTCATGTTCTTTGTTTGAAATGACGGCGGGGATAATGTCGGGCTCTCAGGCCCTCAAAGCCGACGCACTCGACTTCGCAGGCGATACGGCGACCTACGCGCTCAGCCTCTTCGTTATCGGGGCGAGCCTGAGGACGCGGGCGCTTGCATCGCTGATCAAAGGCGCCTCGCTCGCAGCGATCGCGATCGCCGTCCTCGGCATGACCGTGTTGAGGGTCATGAACGGCGCGCCGCCGGAAGCCGCAACCATGGGAGTGGTCGGCTTTCTGGCACTGTCCGCCAATGTCGCGAGCGTGCTGATACTGCTGCGCTGGCGCGACGGCGACAGCAATGTGCGTTCGGTCTGGCTCTGCTCGCGCAATGACGCCATCGGCAATGTCGGCGTGATCGTCGCTGGCGGGGTTGTCGCGCTGACCGGAACGGCCTGGCCGGACCTGCTTGTCGCCGCCCTTCTGGCGGGCCTGTTCCTGAAATCGGCGAGCGCCATCACGCTGCAGGCCCTGCGGGAACTGAACACAACCGGCGCGTCGCATGCGACTCCGGTCGAATCGTCCTCATGAGCCTGCGCATTCCACCTCTTGTTCAGGTCCTGATCTGCGGTGCGATCGGCTGGGGACTGTCCTCTGTCACGCCTTTTCTGGCGTTCGAAGGCGTGTGGCGTTCTGCGGCGGCGTTGCTTTTCATCGCTGCTGGCATGGCCATTCTGGCGCTCGCGCTCGGCGCATTCATCCGCGCCCGCACAACCGTCAATCCGCTCGCCCCTGAAGAGGCTGCCACGCTGGTCACCACAGGGCTTTACCGCATCAGCCGCAATCCGATGTATTTGGCCATGGCGGCCATTCTGACAGGCGGCGCGTTTCTGATGGGCAATTTGTCCGCTTTCGTAGCTCCAATTCTCTTTGTCTGGCTGATGACTGAGTTTCAGATCAAACCGGAAGAGCGCGCGCTGCAGGCGAGATTCGGTGAAGCGTTTGACGCCTACCGTATCCGCACGCGGCGCTGGATTTAGGAGGCGCGCCTGTGTTCAATACACCCCTATGGATGGAATGGCTGGCGTTCGGATTGTCAGTGTCCGGAGCGGCAGCGATCTTTTCGCTGTGTGCGGTATCGCTGTTCCGACGCGATTTTCAGTTTTTTCCGCCTCCGGAAAAACGGAGCTGGCAATACCGGACGTTCTGGGCCTTTTTTCGTTTGTTTCTATACCCGCTTGTTGCGCTCTCCATCCTCGTTTTTGAGCCGGCGGAGGATGCGGGGGCCATGGCCCGGCAAGGTGTCGGCGGCGTGCTGGCGGTCACGGGTATTGGCCTTGCCTTCTGGATCTCAATCCAGATGGGCTGGCGCAATGCCTTCGGCGAAGCGCGGGGGCTGGTGACAGATGGCTGGTTTCGTTTCAGCCGGAACCCGATCTATGTCGTGACCTGGCTTGGTCTGCTGGGCTGGGCGATCATCTTGAACGATTTGCGCGTAACGTTTCTGCTGTCTTTATGGGCAGCGATGTACTGGCTCGCTCCGAGGATAGAAGAGCCCTGGCTGGAACGCCAGTATGGGGATGAGTATTGCGCCTATAAGCAGCGAACGCGGCGTTTTTTCTAAGGGCGGTGTTCGGCTGTTCGACCAAGGAAAGGGCGCCCCGGCCTTCGCCGGCCGGGCTGGCGTGAACCAGGCCATCGCTGCGCGCCGTCCCGGCCCTTCGGGCTTTCATCCCTGGCGCAGTTTTTAAGCAGTGTTGTGAAGGATTCGGTCGGCGCTGGCGCGCCGGCATGTTTGCTTCTTTTTTCCCTCTCAGGCGGGGGCGGAGGCGCGCATGCCAGATGGCGGCGCTCCCGGAAGGGGGGCGGCGTCTTGAAGATCGTCTATGTGCCTGCGGCCTCCTACCTGACCCCTTCCGCTCACGCCTGACGCCATCTGGCCAGCGGCCTCTCACCGCCCCCGCCTTGCGGGAAAAAAGCGGGGGTCAGAGGAGGCAGAGATGGCGCAGCGCCGCAGACAACGAAACACGCGGAAAGACCTTTATTCAGAGGTCACGGATAACATCATCGCGGAACTGGAACAGGGGCGCGCGCCTTGGGTGCAGCCTTGGGGCGGGGTGGAGGGGGCTACTCCGCTTGGCTTGCCCGAGAATGGCGCGACGGGCAGGCGCTATTCCGGAATCAATATTCTGCTTTTATGGGGCGCGGCGATTGAGCAAAGCCGTTCCTGTCAGACATGGCTGACCTTCAAACAGGCGCTGTCACTTGGCGGGTGTGTTCGCAAAGGCGAGCGCGGCACGACGGTTGTTTATGCCGACCGCTTCACCCCGAAAGCCGAACGGGAACGTGTGCGCGAGACGGGCGAGTCGCCGGGCACGGTGCCGTTTCTCAAACGCTATACCGTGTTCAATGCAGACCAGTGCGACGGCCTGCCCGAAGACCTGACCGCCAACGCGCCCGACTTGCCGGAGCGCGAGATTATCCCCCGCGCCGAAGCGCTGATTACAGCGACGGGCGCGGATTTCAGGATTGGCGGCGACCGCGCCTATTATGTTCCGTCCAGGGATTTCATTCAGGTTCCGCCGCAGCCTGCTTTCTTTGACCAGATCAATTATTACCGCACCTGCTTTCATGAGCTTGGCCACTGGACCGGGCACCCGAAACGCCTCGCCCGCGACCTGAAAGGCGCATTCGGCACCAAAGATTACGCCCGCGAGGAACTGGTGGCGGAACTCGCCAGTGCGTTCATCTGCGCGGACCAGTCCATCGCCCCGACCGTGCGGCATACGGATTACATCGGTTCTTGGCTGGAAGTATTGCGCGAGGACAAGCGCGCCATTTTTCGCGCCGCGTCGCTCGCTTCCAAGGCGGCTGATTACATTCTCGCTTATGCCGCGCCGGACCCCTGCAGCGCTGCCGCAGCGATGGAAGCGGCGCCATGGTGAGGCAGATAAACAAAAGGTCCGGGGGACATTTTGTCTGCCGAACGAATCCGCCCTTTCGCATCAGCCGACTCGACGCGGCGCTTGCATCGCTTGACGCCGAAGACATTGGCGCATGGGCCGTGCTGGTCTGCGGCTGTTTCCACATTTTCGAGAGCGAGGGGGCGGCGCATCGCGCCTACCGCCTCTGGCTTGAAAACCGCCCTGTGCGCTGACGCACGGGGCATCCCACCAACTGCACATCATGAAGGAGGCAACGCCATGCAGTTAAAACATATCCCTATCACCGACATGAAAGTGTCCCGGCTCAATATGCGCCACGGGCGCAAAGCGCCCGACATTTCCGACATCTATCCGTCGATAAAGTCGCGCGGCGTCTTGCAGACCATGCTGGTCCGCAAGGAAGGTAGCAAGTATGGCGTTGTCGCCGGACGCCGCCGTTTCTTCGCCCTCAAACGCCTCGCCAAGGAGACAGGCAAGGCGCAGAAAGCGCCCTGTCTCGTTATGCAATCCGGCGATGACATTGCCGCGCTGGAAGCGACCCTTGTCGAGAACACCACCCACCTTCCAGCCGACGAGTTTCTGCAATATGACGTCTTCGCCCGGCTTGCTTCAAAAGGCGAGACCGTCACGGTGATTGCAGAGCGCTTCGGCGTCACCGAACTCATGGTGCGCCGGGTGCTGGCGCTGACGGCGCTCACCGATGATATCAAGGCGCTCTACAGGGCCGAAATCATCGACAAGCGGACGCTTTACGCCCTGACGCTCGCCACAAAAGAGCAGCAGGAAGACTGGCTGACCCTGTTGAACGCGGAAGACGAATACGCCCCGCGCGGCGAGCAGTTGAAAGACTGGCTCACAGGCGGCGGCCGCATCACCACCGACAAGGCGCTGTTCGATTTGGAAGCCTATGACGGGACCGTGCTGACCGACCTGTTCGGCGAGACTGCCATTTTCGGGGACGCTGACCTGTTCTGGACTTGCCAGAATGAGGCCATCGCCGACATGGCCGAACGCTACCGGAATGAGGGCTGGGCCGAAACCGTCGTGCTGGAACGGGGCGCGCACTTCCTGACATGGGAGCATGGCAAGCGCAGCCGGAAAGACGGCGGCAAGGTCTATATCGAGACCCGCCATGACGGCTCTGTCACGGCCCATGAAGGCTATCTGCCATCAAAGGACATCGAGAAAATCGAGCGTATCCTTGGCCGGGGCGGCGATGGCGAGAACGGCAAGCCCGCCCCAAAACCGGAAATGTCCGGTCCCTTGGCGGAATATGTCGCGCTGCACCGTCACGCCGCCGTCAGGGCGAGTCTGTGCGATGCGCCCGGCGTCGCGCTGCGCCTCGCCGTCGCCCATCTTGTCACCCGCTCGGATAACTGGCGGCTGGACGTTGAGCAGCAGCGCACACGGAAGGAAGCGACCGCGGAAAGCCTCGCGGCTTCGGCAGGGGAAGTGAAGTTCGCCGCGCACCGCGCCAAGGCCAAGGCGCTGATTGGGCAGGATGACCAAGACGGTTCGCTGGTGGCGGAGAATGCTTTTCCCGCCGACCCTTGCGAGACCTTCGCCCGGCTTCTGGCGCTCAGTGATGAAGAGGTGCTGCATGTTCTCGCCGTCGCAATGGGCGAAACCCTGCAGGCAGGTTCGCCCGCCGTCGAAGCCGCCGCACATGTGACGGACACGGATTTTGCCGCGCTGTGGTCGCCCGATGAGGCGTTCTTTTACTTGCTGCGCGACAAGCGCGTCATCAATGAAGTGGTCGCTGAAATCGCCTCGCCATCCACGGCCCGGTCTGTCCTGACCGATACCGGAAAGGCGCAGAAATCCGTCATCCGCAACCGCATCGCCGGGCATGGATGCGACCCCGACCCGGACTGGCGGCCCCGCTGGATGCGGCAGTCGCCATCCTCTTATCTTGACGGCGCGCCATGCCCGCCCGCCGAAGCGTGGGAGGCCGTCAGGGGTCTGTTCGAGGACAGCGAGGACAGGGCTTCGCTCGAAACCCCGGAAGCAAAGACAGCCATCGCCGCCTGACACGCCTCCCGTAAGCGGCATGGTTCGGGACCGTCCGGCAGTTTTGCCGGGCGGTCTTTTCCTGTTGGTGGCGCGGAAGCAAGCTCGCGAAACGACATGGGTGGTTTCCTTACCAACTGCCCTGTTTGTTCCTGACATATTGGCGTGCCTGCCAGTTGCAAACACCTCTGGCATTGCACGAAGGACGCCCCGAGCGGCCCCGTTTCCTTGCCTGACCTGGACGACCGCCTGCGGGCCATGAAACCGCCCATCGCCAGAAATTTCCTCTGCTGTTCGGTCTGAAGAAGACCGAACGCGCATTCACCGCGAATCAAATTTCCGCCACCGGGCGGTGCTCCGCTTTGCTGCGCCCGCTTCGCGGTTCAGACCTGCCGCCCGCCGTCCCTTTAGGTCAGCGTCAACGGAGCCATCGGGGCGCCCGCGACACGAAGCCAAAAGGAGATATGAAAATGGCTAACGCACTTGGATATGTCAGCGAAACAGACACAGGCTTTGAAGGCGCACTTGCCATGATGAGCCTCAACACGCCGATCCGCATCATCAAAAATGACGAAAAGACCGCCGACAAACAGCCCGATTTCAGGGTCTATGCCGGAGAGAAAGGCTCCGATATTGGCGGCGGCTGGGTCCGCACCGCGAAGTCTTCGGGCCGCGAATATGTCTCGCTCACCCTCGCAGACCCGATGATCGGCCCGCGCAAAATCTATGCGAACCTCGCCCCGGTCAAGGATAAGGATGGCCGCCACGTCATCCTCTGGAACCCGCAGGGCTAGACGCCGAAACACCAACCATAACGCCGCCCCGGAGGCTTTCTCCGGGGCGGTTTTTTTATGCTTTTTCCTTGGTTAAAACGTCGGGGGAAAATTCATGTGATCCATTTTCCCTCTGCAAAATCCCGCAATCTCCGCCAATCCTTTCGTCTCAAAAGTGATGAAAGGACACTGTGTACAATGACGAAAAACAGACGAAATGATCGCCGAAACGATGGCTGGCCGGAGCTTTTGAGTGTCGAGGAAGCGGCAGAATTTCTGAGGCTGAAACGCTCAACGCTTGACCATTATCGCTGCGAGGGACGCGGGCCGATTTACCGCAAACATGGCGCGCGGGTCTTCTATCCGAAACCCGATCTCATCCGCTGGTCAGAGCGCAATTCCTATGCGTCCACATCCGAACGCCTGCAGAAGCCGGAATGAAAAAGCGCACGCTTTGGATGACAGGATTTAGCGCCGGTCTTGTCTTTTTCGGTCTGGTTCTCGACCCCGCAGATCGCTTGATCTGGAACCGGACCGCGAGCGCACCGACAGGGCTTTACTGGCTGAGCGACGCGCCCTTCACCCCTGGCCGATGGGTCGTCGTCTCCAGCCAGAGCGTGCAAGCGAACTGGGCGCAGGAGCATGAATTTGTTGGCGAAGACTGGCCGTTATTGAAACAGATTGCCGGGGGTCCCGGCGATGAAATCTGCCGGACCGGACGCGACATTCTGATCAATGATGAAGTTGTGGCGGAAGCGCTGATTGTCGATTCCAGTGGCCGAAACCTGCCTGTGTGGGATGGCTGTGTCCGGCTTGAAAGCGATGAGCTTTTCCTGCTGACGCCGCATCCGGCGTCGCTTGATGGCCGGTATTTCGGTCCCGTAAAACAAACAGACCTGGATGGCGTCGCCATCCCCGTTTTCGTGGCCCGGGACAGACAGGGCGCAAGCGGATGCAAAGCGATACATGCGGATGCAAGGGAATCAGAAGCGAACCCGGTAGGGCAAGATTGAAGCTATGGCACCACATGGCGCCTAACCCCTTGTCTGCACATCTGTTTTTTGGCGCCCTTTGCACAGCATTGTGGTGCATGCGTTTCTCGAAACGCGTTGAAATTACTGAATATTCCTTGGTGCACGGATTGAGTGACCTCCGATGAGCGAGGAAAGACCCTTCACGCCGCGGCTCGGACGTATACGCGATCAAGGCGCGCCCGCAGGCAAGCGCTTGTCGCGCCAGCTGAATAAGGCCGGAGCGAGACTTTCCAAAGCCTCTCGCAAGTCTGCCTTTACAGGCGCGCGTTATGGCACGGGCGGCGCGGCCCGAACCGGTGGTTCTCGCCATAGGCATTTGTCTCGCCAACACATGCGCCGCGTCATTGTCAAAGTGCATATCGCAAGAGCGCGCGGCGCAGGTCCCGGACTCTTTCGCGCCCATGTCAGCTATCTGCAGCGCGACGGTGTCGATCGCGAGGGAGAAGGCGGCATTCTTTATGATCGCGATCAGGAGGGGATCAGCCCCCGCGAATTTCTGGAGCGTAGCGAGCATGACCTCCACCAGTTTCGGATCATCGTCTCGCCGGAAGATGGCGCACGTATGGGGGACCTCAAACAGGCCACGCGCGAACTGATGGCGAGAATGGAAAGGGATGTCGGGCGGCGTCTCGATTGGGTCGCCGTTGATCACCACAATACAGGCCATCCGCATACCCATATTGTTGTGCGGGGTCGCGACGCCCGGATGAAGGATGTCGTCATCGCGCGGGACTATCTCACAAAGGGCCTCCGAGAAGCTGCCGAAGAACTCGCCACGCAACGGCTCGGACCGAGGCGAACATTGGAGATCGCGGGTGCGCGTCAGAAGCAGGTGGATCAGGACCGCTGGACAGGGCTCGATTCCGAGATCGAAACGCGATTGGAGAACGGCGCATTCAGGCTAGGTGATGCAAGCTCGAGCAAAGAGCGGTTTGATCGGTCCTTGCGCTTCGCGCGCATCAGGCACCTTGAATCTCTTGGCCTGGCTGAACAGGACGGCACGCTCTCCTGGCGAATGAAACAGGGCTGGCAAGAGCAGCTAAAACGCAGAGCACGGCGCGGCGATATCATCCGCACACTTGCCGCTGAATTCGGCGAACGAGAGTCCGACATTCGATTTGTTCAGGACCGCGCGAAAGACGCCGCCCCCATTCGCGGGGTCGTGAAGGCTTATGGCCCGGAGGATGAACTTCGCGATACGCGCTATCTGCTTATTGAAGATTTTGACGGTGGCATCTGGCATGTGCCTTCTGCAGCGGTCGATGTTCACGCCCGCCCGCCGCAAGGCGCAGTGGTGGAGCTCTCCCGCGCGCGAGCCGTGGCGCGTTCCTCGGACAAGGCCATTGCTGAGGTCGCAGAGCAAACCGGCGATATCTGGTCGGAAGCCCTGCACGCCCGCCACGATCCCGGATCAAAACCAGCCTATCATCTGACACTGAAGCGGCGGCTCGAAGCTTTGCGGCGTGTGGGTATTGGGGAGCGCCTTGCGACCGGTGAATGGCACATTGGCGAAGACTTTCTGGAGCGCGCAGCGGCATATGAGGCGGGCCGATCCGGCGGCGTCAAATTGAGTGTCCTGTCCTGGCTTTCACCGAAGATGCAGATCGACCGCCTCGGCGAAACATGGATCGACGACCTGTCAGAGGATGCAGCAGCGCAGCAGCAAACCTTGAAGGACTTGAAAGCAAGTCGGCAGATCTGGCTCCGCGAACAAGGCTATCTGGGTGCGGGCCAATCAGAACTCATGGAAGAGCAGAAAAGCAAGCTGCGCGCTCTGGAACTGAAGCGTGAGCGGGACACCATCGCAGTCGCTTCAGGCCGAACCTCTGTTCAGCTGGCGAAAGGGGATCGGTTTGAGGGCAAGCTCGAAGGGCATGTCGACCTTGCAGCCGGGCGTATGGCGATCATTGGCAACGCAAAGGAATTCGCGCTGGTGCCATGGCGTGGCAGTCTTGGTCGGCAAATGGGACGAGAACTGACCATAAAACGCACCGCGTCGGGTATTGGCTGGAGCATGGATATGGGGCGTTCCAGAGGGCTGTCTCGCTAGACGGCTTGGATGGCTTTGCAAGGCGCTGCGGGAATTGGCGCAGAATCCCGCTGGTCCAAGACCAGTCTCAGCAATCATTCTTGGGAGACGACAAATTGCTCTTTCAAGGAGGCACGCCATGACCGGCACAAAGATACTCATTGGCCAGATCATGGTGGTGTTCGCGCTGATCATCGGAGCGGTCTGGCTCGCCACACAAATGACCGCTGACGCGCTTGGCCATCAGGCAGCGCTTGGCGCGCCCTGGTTCATCGCAGGCGAAACACCAATCTATAAACCGTGGCGGCTGTTCCAATGGTGGTACGCCTATGAAGCCTATGCGCCGGAAGTGTTCGCACGTGGCGGGCTGATCGCGGTCTCCGGTTCGGCGCTCGGCTTTCTGGCGGCGATCATTGGTTCTGTCTTGCGCAGTCGCCACGAGCGCCATGTCACCACTTACGGCTCGGCGCAATGGGCCAGCGCACCCGATTTGAAACGCGCCGGATTGTTTGCGGATAAAGGCGTGTTCCTGGGGCGTTGGCAAAAGCGCTATCTGCGTCATGACGGCCCTGAACATGTCATGGCGTTTGCACCAACGCGTTCAGGCAAGGGCGTGGGGCTGGTTGTACCAACCCTGTTGTCCTGGACCGGCAGCGCCGTCATCCACGACATCAAGGGCGAGAATTGGGAGCTCACGTCTGGCTGGCGGTCCGGATTTTCCCGATGCGTGCGGTTTGATCCAACCGACCGGCGATCCCCGAAATATAATCCACTTATGGGCGTGCGCCGCGGCGAGCATGAAGTACGCGATGTTCAGAACATCGCTGACATACTGGTTGACCCTGAAGGCTCGCTGGAGCGCCGAAACCACTGGGAGAAGACCGGACATGCCTTGCTCGTCGGTGTCATCCTGCACGTGCTTTATGCAGAAGCAGACAAGACACTCAGCGGCTGCGTGCGGTTCCTGTCCGATCCGAAACGCTCCTTCGCCGTCACACTCCGTATCATGATGACAACGCCTCATCTGGGGGAGAGAGGGGTGCATCCGATAGTTGCGCAGGCCGCTCGAGAACTTCTCAACAAATCAGAGAATGAGCGCTCCGGGGTTCTGTCCACGGCTATGAGTTTCCTGTCGCTTTATCGTGACCCCGTGATCGCAGAAATCACCAGCCGGTCGGACTGGCGCATTGAGGACCTGGTCGAAGAGGAGAGCCCGCTATCGCTCTATCTGGTCGTCCCCCCGTCAGACCTCTCACGGACGAAACCGCTGATCCGGCTGATCCTCAATCAGATTGGACGCAGGCTGACAGAAGACTTGCCCGAAAAGAACCGCCGAAAACTCCTCTTCATGCTGGATGAGTTTCCAGCGCTCGGACGGCTCGACTTCTTTGAAAGTGCGCTCGCCTTCATGGCAGGCTATGGCATTCGGGCCTATCTGATCTCGCAATCCCTAAACCAGATCGAAAAGGCTTACGGGCCGAACAATTCGATCCTCGATAACTGCCATGTCCGAATTGCCTTTGCGACCAATGATGAGCGCACAGCCAAACGTGTCTCTGATGCCCTTGGCACGACTACCGAGCTTCGTTCCCAGAAAAATTATACCGGCCATCGGCTAGCGCCTTGGCTCTCCCACATGATGGTTTCGCGACAAGAAACTCAGCGCGCTCTGATCACGCCGGGTGAGGTCATGCAGCTGGCTGCATCGGATGAAATTGTCATGGTGTCAGGTGCGCCGCCCGCACACGCGCAGAAGCTGCGATATTTCAAGGACCGAAATTTCACCAAACGCGTCTTGTCACCAGCGCCAGTCGAATGGAGCGGCCAAGCATGTGACGCCGAATGGACATCCATTGTTGCGGCCCCGCCGTTCCAGGAGCCGGAGGCTAAGAAAGATATCGGACAACCCGATAGTGTGTCACTGAAACGGACGAGAGAACCTGAGTACACGAATGATGATACGCGTGAAAAATGCGTACGCGAGCCAAGTGCTGACGCCAACATAGACGATGAGATTGATCCGACCAGCGATCAAAATCTGGAAACCGTAAGACGCGCCGTAGCGGCAGATCGCGGCGATCCTGACGTCCTTCCGGGGTTCTGAGTGGATGGGAAAGCCGCGCGTCAACATACGGATTTCGACAAAGCTCTATGCGCAACTGTGTGAGGCAGCTGACAAGCCAGGGGTGACAAAAACGGCGATCGTTGAAGACGCACTGAGAGCATGGTTCGATCCAGAAGCGCGTTCAGTGCTGGAAGAGCGTTTGCTCGCCCGCATGGACGCCTTCGATCAGCATCAGGCGGATATGGAAAAGGACCTAGCCTACACTTACGCCACGCTGTCGCACTTTGTGTACTATTGGCTTACGCGGACCGAACCTATTCCTGAGGGGGAGCGTGATATCGCGCATGCGCTGGGGCAGAGGCGATTGGAGTATTTCAATGAGCAGGTGAGCAGCAAAATGTCTGCCGCGCCTGAGCCGGCCGCCTAGACGGGAGAAATGGACCCATCATAATTCTCGGTTCAGAAGTCTTGATTCGGAAGTATGGATACATTTCACACGAGCAGGCGCTGGCTCGATGGTTTCGTTGCGGTGCGAGTTCCGTACATGCCCACCAACCGAGACAACAATATTACCGTATACAGAACACCAATGACCGCCTCGAACGCGGCGGCGGCTTGAGGGTAATGCCCTTGAGGGGTGATATCGCCATATCCGAGTGACCTAGCCCCCTGAACTGCAGCCATGTTTTAGTTATAGAACTAGGCTGTTCAGGGGGCTAGGTCATCTGGTCGGACGATCGCGGATGTCGGGCATGGAAGGATTTGAGCAGGATAAGGCCCTCTCGTATCGCGGAATGACGATCTGTTGGCGTGAACTGGTATGACTCTAACAGAGCCATCTTTCACCAGAGTTCATAATCTACTTTCGCGTCCTTGTGCATCATAGCGGGAACGGAAACACGGAGCACAAAAGGGCTCTTGGGAGGATATATATGAACCAGAAGTTTAGACTCAATTTGAGCGGCGCAGCAATTTTGCCGATCGCCATTGCCCTTGCCACGCCGGCCTATGGGCAAGTGGCAGATGTCCCTGCCGAAACAGAAGCGGAGCGGGAAGCAAGACTGACAACAGTGACTGTTACGGCACGTAAACGGGACGAGACGCTGATCAATGCGCCGGTGGCCGTGACCGCCGTTTCCGGAGCAGAGCTGGAAGCGCAAGGGGTCACGAACCTTGAGCAGATTTCCGCGCGCGTGCCGGGCCTGCAGGTCGGTCGGGGAGCGCAAACCTCGAACATCTTTATCCGAGGTGTCGGATCTGGTATCAACAAGGGATTCGAGCAATCGGTTGGCCTTTATGTGGATGGCGTTTATCAGCCGCGCAGCCGCCAATTCTCACAGTCCCAGTTCGACCTGCAGCAAGTCGAGGTTCTGCGTGGGCCCCAAGGCGTTCTATTCGGTAAGAACACGGTTGCTGGCGCGATCAAGCTTGAAACGGCCTCGCCAGAAGTCGGAGAGGAACTCAATGGTTGGGTCGGTGTCACCTGGGAACCAGAATTCAATACGCAAAGCTACTCGGGCGTCTTTTCCGCGGGCTTGGCGGATAATTTGGCAGGCCGGTTGGCAATTCGTTATACGACAACTGACGGATATGTTGAGAACCGTGTCTTTGATCGCGACGAAGCCGAGCGCGAAGACATGTTCGCCCGGGCGACGCTCGCCTGGCAACCAACGGAGAGTTTAAACGTTGAGACGAAACTGAGCTATCTTGAAATGGACGGGGTCGGTAAGGAGCTTACCATTAATGCGATTGATGATCGCCTGCCGACGCCTAGCACGATAGCGCTCTCACAAATGCTTCATCCAGACTTTGGAGTTTCTACTGGCGATACCGCTTATGTCAGCTTCAGCGGCAATCCCGCATTCCGTGTCGGCGATCCTCCAATCTCCGACACGGAGACAACCGAATCATTGAGCGGATCTGTGAAGGCAGAATGGGAGTTCGATAACTTTACCCTCACTTCGATTACTGGCTACTCCTCTTTCGATTTCGCTCAACATCACGATGTGGATTTTCTGCCTGTCAGCTTCATTCACAATCTTGATGAAGAAGAACTGGACATGTTTAGCCAGGAACTTCGCATTGCCACAGACTGGGATGGGCGCATAAATTTCTTGGGCGGGCTGTATTATGAAAACCAGGATGCTTATATTGAAGAGACAACGGCGTTCAATGGCACATTTGGCGTTTTGCCAACATCGATTTTGCCCGGCGGTATTGTTAACGTTGCTCAACGCACTTTCTTCGATCAACAAGCCGAAACGATTGCGCTTTTTGGCGAGCTTGGCATTGACCTGACCGACAGCGTCACACTTGAACTAGGTTTGCGTTACTCCGAAGATGAGAAGAGCATCGATAAGAGTGTTGTTGTTGGAGCCGGCACACCCCGAGACTTCGTTGGCCTTGTCACACCCGCAGACACGATCGGGTCTGCCGATCTAACCGAATATCTAACCGCCGCCGCTACTGTTGGGGGTGCAGATGGATTGAACTCTGCAACGACTTTTGCCGCATTGCTCAACCGCTTTGCTGCTGACCTCAACGATACGCGAACAGAAGATCATCTTGATCCATCTGTAAAACTGCGCTGGCAGTATGCTGACAACGGGTCGGCCTATATTTCCTATTCCACTGGCTATAAATCTGGTGGTTACAATTTCAGTCCTGACACGGCGGAACCGGATGGGAGCCCGCGTCCGGGTCATGAATTTGAGGATGAGAAAGTCACGGCTTGGGAAGCTGGTATCAAGCACCAGTTCATGGGTGACCGTGCTCGCATCGGGGCAATCATTTTCCGAAGCGAGTTAGAAGACCTGCAGGTAACCTCGTGGAGTGGGACAAGCTTCGTGGTTGGGAACGCGGCTGAACTTCAAGTGCAGGGGCTGGAACTTGATGGCCAGTTCCTTCTCAGCGACGAAATCGAGATTGGCGGTGCGTTCGCCTATCTCGATCACGAATTCCAGTCCTTCCCAGGGGCAGGGTGTTCAGTGATCGAAACGGGCTTGGGCACATGCCCGGATTCTGCAGGTGTGGGTACCAAGGACCTTGCCGGCGAACGCGGGGCCTTTGCGCCCGAGTTCAGTGGTAACGTCTATCTCGCCTTCAATCGCAGTTTCGAGAATTTCGATCTGAATGCCCGGATTGGAGCCAACTTCAAGGACGAGATGTTCCTGGATGGCGACCTCGACCCGAACGCGTTTCAGGAAGGATATACGAAATTCGATGCTCATGTCGGGGTGGAGTTTGGCCGCTACGAATTCCGTGTATTCGGTCGCAACCTAACCGATGAAGCCACCTATACCGCCTCGGTCGACGCGCCACTCAGCCCGGGCGTGTATGTTGGCTGGATCGAAGAGCCGCGCGTGATTGGTGCCGAAGGCCGTATAAATTTCTGATCGTCTTGTAGCAGCCTCCTTTCCATCGAAGGGAGGCTGCTCCAGACTTGAGCAGTTGAAAGCTGACAATAGCAGGTCAGGAGCTTGCGAACATGAAACTCGATGGAAAAGTCGCTGTGGTTACAGGTGGTGCCTCTGGACTAGGCGCTGCTGCGGCGCGCAGTTTTGTTGAGCAGGGCGCACGCGTCGCGCTCTTCGATCTGAGCGAAGTCGCAGGAAACGCGCTCTGTGGCGAACTTGGAAACAAGGTCTGCCAGTTCTTCAAGGTCGATGTGACCGATGATCAATCGGTTGCGGATGCGGTGACAAATACCGTCGAGAAATTCGGGGCCATTCAGATTGCTGTCAACGCGGCAGGCATTCCGGCACCGACCAAAATTCTCGACCGGGACGGCAACCCTTGTCAGCTCGACAAGTTCACCAAGGTGATCATGGTCAACCTCGTCGGCACGTTCAACGTCATGAGTAAATGCGTCGCCGTCATGGCGAGGAACGCACCAGACGATCTGGGCGAGCGGGGAGTCGTTATCAATGTGTCATCCGGTGCCGCCTATGAAGGGCAAATAGGTCAGGCCGGCTATTCAGCGTCCAAGGCGGGTGTGATCGGTATGAACATGCCGGCGGCGCGGGAACTCGGAGCCGTCGGCGTCCGTGTCAACGCGATCGCACCGGGGCTGTTTTTGACACAGATGGTGAAGAGTCTGGGTGAGAAGGTGGTCGTTTCACTGGTCGACACTGTCGAGGCGCCACGCCGCGCCGGAGACCCCATGGAATTTGCACACGCATGCCAGTTCATCGTCGAGAATGGATACTTGAATGGTGAAACAATTCGCCTCGATGCGGCAACACGTTTGAGGGCGAGATAGTGGGGATTGAAACCGGCATCACCGAGCTTGAGAGGATATTCACCCTGCAGCGTTCCCTCACGCGAGAGCAGGTGTCCTGCAGCTATGAAACCCGGATGGACCTGCTGGCTCGTCTTGGGAAAATGTTCGAGACGCATGAAGACGAACTCATTAACGCGGTTACGGCTGATTTCGGAATACGCAGCCGGTATGAAACCATCCTGACAGACATCATGCTGGTTCTGTCGGATGTGAAATTTGCACGGCGCCATTTAAAACACTGGATGAAGCCGCGCAGTGTCAAAACTGACACGTTTGGATTGCCGGGATCTTCGCGGCTAATTCCGCAACCCCTTGGTGTCGTCGGCATTCTCGGAACCTGGAACTATCCCTATGGCACAGTATTCGCCGGTGCGGCGGGTGCGTTGGCGGCTGGCAACCGGATTATTGCCAAGCCAAGTGAAATTTCGGCTCATTCAGCTGAAATTTCGCAGCGTCTTGTTCGCAAGTATTTTTCAGAAGAAGAGATGGCAGTGGTAATCGGCGGCCCGGATGTCGCGCAGCAGATGACGTCTCTTCCATTCGATCATATTCTCTTCACCGGTTCGCCCAATACAGGTAAAAAAGTCGCCCAGTCGGCCGCAGCCAATTTGACACCAGTGACGCTTGAGCTTGGCGGCAAGTGCCCCATTATCATTGATAAAAGTGCTCATTTTCCAGAAGTCGCGCAGAGCCTTGTTTTCGGCAAGCTCCTCAACGCAGGACAAACGTGCATCGGTGTCGACTACGCATTCGTTCCAGAAGGGAGTGTAGAAGACTTTGTGTCAGCGCTCGCCAGGCAGGTGCACAAGTGTTTTGGCGAGATCGAAGCCAATCAGGACTATACAAGCATTATAAATCACCGGCAGTTTGACCGTTTGCGGGGACTGGTTGAAGACGCCCGCGCAAAAGGTGCCGGAGTGACCAATCTCGCAGGCAGTGGCGATGGCATGTTCGAGGCTGCTCATCGAATAGCCCCGCTGGCTGTGACCAATGTTGCAAGCGATATGGGGCTGATGCAGGAAGAGATTTTCGGGCCGATTCTGCCGATCCTGACCTATCGTACGGAAGACGAAGTAATCGAGTACATCAATGCTGGCGAGCGGCCACTGGCACTTTACTATTTCGGTAAAGACAGTGCAGGTCGACGAAAAATCCTTGGCGAAACCCATGCTGGCGGCGTGACCCTGAACGGCACGGTGATGCACGTCTTCCAGCGCCGTCTTCCATTTGGCGGCATCGGGCAAAGCGGGATCGGATCCTATTTGGGGCCGGGAAGTTTCGAGCGGTTCAGTCATTTGAAGCCGGTGTTCTCACAATCGAAGATCAGTGTGCTTAGCCAATTGCTGCCTCCCTATTCTTCGAAGACGGGCTGGTTGCTGAATCTATTTAAAAAGCTGCTTTAAATCGATCCTGTACGCAGCAATCTTAGGGTGGTGTAGACAAAAGGGAGGACAGTCTCTGTGTTCGGAATTTTCTCAAAAAAGCGCAATGACCGTGAACTGATGCCTGTTGACGTCGCTCCAAGTTCTGCTGCAGCATTGGTTTCGACAGAAGGCGGGCGGGTAAATTACAGCCGTGTCATGCAAGGGCTCGCGGAATCCTTCGGAGATCGTGAGGCGATTGTGAATCTTGAGCGTGGCCGCCGGCTGAGTTTTCGTGACTATCACATCATAACCAATCAGATTGCACATATTCTCAATGGAAACCTGAATCTCGGCGCGGGCGACCGATATGTCTGTATGCTGCAAAATGACAATCTCTCCCTGTTCCATTGGGGGTCAGCTGCAAAAGCTTATGCAACATGTTGTCATGCCAACTACCTCGACAGCCTGGAAACGCATCTTGGCCAGATCGACATCGTCAAGCCCAAAGTCGCGTTCATCGAGAATGACCTCCTAGCCTCCCATGCTGGCCCGCTTACCGAACGCGGCATTCAGATTGTTGTGATGGATGCTCTGGTCAAGCCATATTCAGGCGTGTTGGCCCTTCCCGATCTTTTGGCGAACGCGTCGACAGAGAACACAGATATTGAAATCGATGATCGAACGCACGTCGTGCTCATGCGCTTTACAGGAGGCACGACTGGTGACAGCAAGTGCGCGAAGTATTCAATCGACAACATTCTGGGGTGCCGCGATAGTTTCCTGACACTTCCAGACCCGGATTTCTTCGATGGCTGCCGCATGCTGCATATAGCTCCCATTAGCCATGGCAGCGGTATGATGCTTTTGCCGGTTCTGTTCAGCGGTGGTTGCACGGTAACAATGAACGAGCCCAGTCTGGAGAACTGGTGCCGCTATATCCAGCAAGAGAAGATTTCTCACGCCTTCATCGTACCGACTCTGGCGTACCGCCTTTTGGAAATGCCCGAAGCACGAGAGTATGACCTATCCTCATTGCGCACGGTGTTGTATGGCGCGGCCCCCATGAGCCCGGCCAAGGCCAAGCTCCTGGTTGAGCGATTCGGTTCAATATTCACACAAGTGTACGGCTCCACGGAACATCTGGCGGCAACCCTCTGCCTGAGCAAGAAAGATCATATCGTGGACGCCGAGACTGAAGGCCGACTCGCGTCCGCGGGTCGACGCTCAACCGGGATCGAACTGTCGGTTTGCGATGATGACGGTAATCCAGTTCCTGTAGGCGAACTCGGCGAGTTCTATTTGCGATCGCGCTCAACCTGTCTTGGCTATGAAGGCAATCCAGAGAAGACGAAGGAGGAATTCGTCAACGGATACTGGAAGTCAGGGGATATCGGATATACGGACGAAAACGGATATTGCTACCTGGTTGATCGGAAGAAGGACATGATCATCACGGGTGGTTTCAATGTCTATGCGACTGAGGTTGAGGCCGCAGTCAACTCCCATCCTGGCGTTTTGATGTCAGCGGTTGTCGGTGTTCCCCACGAAGAATGGGGCGAGGCTGTACATGCGGAAGTCATCCTTAACGACTCTGTTGAGGTGGCCGAATCTGACCTGATTGCCTATGTAAAAGAGCAGATCGGATCTTTCAAAACACCAAAATCCGTGTTGTTCGTGGAGGAACTGCCTCTGAGCGTCGTTGGTAAGGTGTTGCGAAAGGATGTACGTAAGAAATACTGGGGCGGCCAGGTCCGCAGTATTGGCTGAAGCGTGTACAATCCTGTTCAAAAATTGGACAAACCGTCATGAACCGACAAAGCTTGTCATCGAAGACGGTCGTACAGGACAATCGATATTTGAACCACACATCATCAGGTAAAGCGCAACCAGAATTGAGTGAGACGCGGTCAGTCATTGCATCCTGGCTCATACAGATTGTGGCCATATTGGACGAATTTGACTTTTCCATTGATGTACCAGATCTACTGCGGCGTGCGGAAGTTGATCCTGATATTCTCCAGGACCCGAATGCCAGGGTGCGGTCTAGACGATTCAGTCGCTTCATTGAGCTCATCGTAGAGGCGACAGGTGATGAGACGATCGGGCTGAAGCTGGCCGAGCGAAATACGCCCGGCTCAATGCATGCGCTTGGGTATTCATTGTTCTCAAGCCGAACGCTGGAAACATTCTTCCACCGGTTTGATCGTTTTTTCAGGCTAATTTCTCATTCTGCTGAGACAAGGTCTGAAATCAGGAAGGGGTGCCTCATTCATTCCATTGAACTCAAGGAAGACGTGCCGCCGGTCCGCCAGGATGTTTTTTTGGCGACGGTGCTTCGCTTCGTCAGAATGGTTTACCGAGCGGACTATTCTCCTGTTTTGGTAAGAATGCGTCGTCCGAAACCTGGTAAGGTCGCGATGGATGAATTTGATGCCTTTTTCTGTTGTCCGATCGAATATGGTCACGACAGTCTAGAGCTGCATGTGGCCGAGAAGGACTATACGCGCGTGCTGCGCGGCGCGAATTCCGACATTGTTCGAAGGAATGACCAGATTGCGATGGAATACATTGCCCGGTTCGATGAACAACAAATTATTCCGCGGATCCGGGCGGCGATTGTCGAAATGCTACCGGATGGAGCTGTCTCCCTGGAGTCGGTTTCAAGAGAGCTAAATACAAGTAACCGAAGTCTTCAGCGCCAATTACAGGATGAGGGCACAACCTTCAACACCGTGCTCGACGATGTTCGCCAGCATCTCGCTATCGGCTATTTGCGGACAGGTCGTCGGTCCATCAAGGAGATATCGTATCTGTTGGGATACAAGGACCCCAGCAATTTCTCCCGTGCGTTTCGCCGGTTAACGGGGCAGTCCCCGCAGGAATTCCTCGAGAATGAGCGCCAGCTGGACGATAGCTGACATCGCTAGAGCTCTGCATTGCCTTGGGAGGCTCGACTGACGACGCTTTGGCGCACGGTGACATGCGTCTGATGTTCAATAAGTTTTCTGGCCCGATAAAGTGAAGCCTCATCTGGAACGGGCCAAGTTTTGGAGCGAACGCGGCCCAATGCTTGGAATTGGACAATTGTCGTTTGAAACCCTGAAATTTGAGGCGGAAGATTCGTGTGCACGAATTACCCTGACGCGTCCGAGCAGCATGAATGCACTGTCCGCTCTAATGGTGAATGAACTTGCGCAATGTGTGAAAGATGTTGCCGAGCGCGATGAGATTCGAGTGCTGACTATCACTGGGAGCGGGCGCGCCTTTTGCTGCGGTGCTGACCTGAAGGGCGTTTTGGGGGAAGTTCAGGCTGGTGACAATACCGGGTTTCTTGGCTTCCTTCGCGACATTCAGAACGTGTTTTTGGCTATTCGTGCTTTGCCGAAGCCGACAATTGCAGCGCTCAATGGATTGACTTTGGCCGGCGGACTGGAGCTAGCCATGACCTGCGATGTCGTGATGGCGGCGCGCAGTGCGCGGCTGGGCGACGCCCATTCCAATTTTGGTGTTCTGCCGGGCGGCGGGGGATCTCTCTTGCCGAGGTATGTTGGCGAAAAGAAAGCGAATTATCTCCTATTCTCCGGCGATCATTGGTCGGCGGAAGCGTTTCGTGAAGCCGGATTTGTAAGCCAAGTTGTTGAGGATGACGACTTGTCATCGGCTGCAGAGGCGCTTGCTGCAAAGCTGGCGGAGAAAAGCCCGCTTGTACTTCAGCGTATGAAGGAGATGGTTGCCGGAAGCGCACACTTGTCCGCGCGCGAAGCCATCGCGTTGGAAATGCGCCATCTCGAAGCGCATGCAAAATCCGCTGACTTCCTCGAAGGGCTTTCAGCCTTCAGTGAGAAACGAACACCGAAATATTCAGGCCAGTAGCGGCCATCTGTAGATGGGGAGAGAGTCTTGTCGGATAGTAAGATTTATATTGTAGGCGTCGGCATGACGCATTTCGGGCGGCATCTGGAAGCAAGTATTTCTGAATTGCTGGACACCGCCATTTTGCGTGCGGCGGATGATGCAGGCTGCACCAAGGCCGCCGTGGAGGCAGTTTACCATTCCAGTGCGACCCAAGGTTTCTTGCAGGGACAAACCTTTGTTCCTGGCCAGGTTGCGCTCAGCAAGATCGGGCTGACAGGTATTCCCGCATTCAATATTGAAAACGCCTGTGCGTCCAGTTCATCCTCCTTTCACCTTGCTGTTCAGGCGCTTAAGGCTGGTATGCAGGACGTTGTCCTGGCGGCGGGTGTCGAGAAAATGAACGTGCCTGACAAGGCGAGGATGTTCGCTGTGTTCGATGGCGGTTGGGATGTTGAGACACCTGAGGAGAATGCCAAAAGGCTTCTCCAGTTGGGCGAAGGTGTTGCCGAACCGGAGGGATCGGAATCTGAACGCCCTTATAGCGTATTCATGAAAATCTACGCAGCGTTCGGCCGGAACCATATGAAGCGCTATGGCACGACTCAGCGCCAGATTGCTGCGATAGCCGCGAAAAATCATCAGCATTCAGAGCACAATGAGTATTCGCAATACCGTCAGCCTTACACGATTGATGAAATTCTTTCAGCACCTCCCATCACTTACCCTTTGACGCTGCCAATGTGCTCACCGATCTCGGATGGTGCTGCAGCGGTCATCCTTTGCAATGAGGAAGGCTTGAGGAAGATTGGTGCCACTACGTCACGAGCCGTCCAGGTTATGGCCAGCGCCGTTGCAAGTGGAAACCCCGCGCGCAGCGCCGATGCACCGGAACGCCATGTTGCGCGAATTGCCGCTGAGAGGGCGTATGAAATGGCCTGCCTTTCACCAGAAGACATGGACGTTGCCGAGGTGCACGATGCAACCGCGATTGGTGAGTTGATGCACGCCGAGAACTTGATGTTAGTTCCGATCGGTGAAGCAGGCCCGGCAGCGGAACGCGGGGACTTCACGATTGGCGGCTCAATCCCGATCAATCCGTCTGGCGGGCTGGAGTCCAAAGGCCACCCCATCGGCGCAACCGGGCTGGGGCAAATTCATGAGCTTGTCACCCAATTACGCGGCGAAGCTGGAAAGCGCCAGGTTGATGATGCCCGACACGCTATCCACGAAAACAGCGGCGGCCTAATTGGCATTGAGGAGGGTGTTGCTGTGGTCAACATTTTCAAGAGGGCAAATGCATGATTGGGGGATTAGATATTTTCTTTGACAAGGCTGAGCTCGCCGCAATCGAAAGCCTGCGTCGCTATCTTGATGAGCAGCTGGAGCCGGAACTGGCTGCGCATGGGGAAGACTTCGTTCCAAAGGACAAAATGCAAAGCTGGACGCAAAAGCTGGCAGAATTTGGTCTCGTCAACGCCCCACAGCCGGAATCTGCCGGCGGGCTGGGGTTGTCCTGGAAGCTGCACGTTCAACTAATTGAAGAGCTTGCCTATAGTTCGGGAGACTTGGCGATAGCCGCACTTGTTAATGGCAGCGCAGCGTCGATGCTGGTCAAACTCGCGCCGGAGCACATCAAGACACGTTACCTGCCTAGATTGTTGGCGGGGGAACTTTTTGCGTCTGTCGGCATTTCCGAGCCGGATGTCGGTTCGGATGTCGCGGCGGCGAAAACCAGGGCTGTGCGAGATGGTGACCATTGGGTGATTTCTGGTGAGAAAACATGGATCACCAATGGTGAGTACTCAGATTTTTTCATCTGCACCTGCCGAACTGGCGAGAACGAACTGACCCATATCCTGCTCGATCGCAATGAGCATCCTTATGAAGTCCGCGGTATTCCAAAGATCGCGCTCAATCGACAATCAACATCACAGGTTTTTCTCGATGATGTGCGCGTTCCGGTCGAGAATACTATCGGTGAAATAGGCTCGGGTCTGAAGAACACGCTCACCCTGTTCGAACGCGCGCGAGTTCACGTCGGGTCGTGGGGCTATGGCATGGCGCGGCGCGCGCTTGATGAGTCAATAAAATATGCAATCGACCGTTCGCAGCATGGCAAACCAATTGCCGGCCACCAGCTCATTGCAGAAAAGTTAGCTGTAATGGCCACAGAGATCGATGCAGCGCGCCTGTTGTCTTTGCGCGCAGCGGGCATGATTGACGCCGGACAGCGCTGCGACAAGGAGTGCGCAATGGCAAAATGGTACGGTACCGAAATCGCTGTCAGTGCAACGCGCCAGGCAGTACAGATTCACGGCGGTAATGGCGTCACGAAGGAGTTCATTGTCGAGCGCCTCGCCCGCGAAGCGATGATCGCACCCATTCCGGATGGAACGACTGAGATCCAGAAACTCCTTATCGGGCGGAGCCTGACGGGCGTCTCGGCGTTCAGGTGACGTCCCGTGTCTAAAGGGCCTCTGCAGGGCATTCGGATTGTCGAAATCGAGGGCATTGGGCCGGCGCCCTTTTGTGGCATGCATCTGGCCGATCTGGGCGCGGATGTCGTTCTCATAGAGCGAAAGACCAAGGGCTCCGATCCGGGATCGACTTTGCCTGTCGGCATTCTGAAAAGAGGCAAGCGCTCGATCGCTCTGGACCTGAAAGACTCTGAAGACCGCGCGGTCGCGCTGGATCTGATTGCGACGGCGGACGCCCTGATCGAGGGCATGCGGCCGGGAGTGATGGAACGCCTGGGCCTTGGTCCGGAAGTTTGTCTGGGGCGGAACCCACAGCTTGTCTTTGGTCGCATGACGGGCTGGGGGCAGGCGGGACCGCTCGCCCAGGCGGCTGGACATGATATCAATTATGTATCCGTCAGTTCAGCTGCCTGGTTTGCAAGCCCAACTGGAACGCGATCACTGCCGCCACCAGGCTTGGTCGGGGACATTGGCGGCGGTGCGAACTATCTGACGATTGGCATTCTCGCGGGCATTCTAAAGGCCAGAGCCACCGGTGAGGGCGATGTGATTGATGCAGCGATTGTCGATGGGTCGGCGCATATGATGAACCTCATCTTCGATTTGCTGCCCAGCGGCATGATGCAAGCCGAGCGCGGGCGCGGCTTTCTGGATGATTCCCCTTGGTACAGTTCCTATCGCTGTGCAGACGGGCGTGACATCACGCTTGGCGCGCTAGAACCGAAATTTTACGCAGAACTTCTACAGCGCCTCGGTCTTACAGGCGATCCCGACTTCGAAGACCAGTATGATCGTGATAGCTGGTCGAAGCAGTCAGAGAAGTTTCGTGCTCTTTTCGCAACCGAACCATCTGCATACTGGCAAGACTTACTAGAGGGGACCGATGCATGCTTTGGCCTTGTGGAAAGTCCGATCAGTGCACCTTTGCACCCTCATAATCTGGCGCGCGGAATCTTTGAAGACAGCCAGGGTTATGTTCAGGCTGTTCCGGCCCCGCGTTTCCAATCGAACGTGCAGGCAATCCCCGGTCCAGCACCTGAGCATGGTCAGCACCAGCAAGAGCTGCTCAAGGAGTTGAAAACCCGCAACTAGATCCGTTGCAAGTAGGTGTCCCAGGCTTTGTCGCTGGCACAAAATGACGGAACATTGGCGTTGCGCGGGGCTTGAGAAACTTCGCCGTTCCAGTGCAATCTTGCTTGGTATGAGAAAAAATCCAGAACCTCATCCACTGGGGTGTCCGGGAGGACAAAATGAACGGCAAAAAAATGCCCGCTACAGCGCTGAAAGTCATTCTGACGGGCGCTACGATCGGTCTTCTGGCTGCCTGTGGAGGAGCGGTCGACTCTGGCGACGCTTCCACACAAGCCTCCCAGGGGATCAATGAGGAACGTTTGCTCAATGCCGCAGGCGAACCACATAACTGGCTTACTCATGGTGGCACGTTTTCAGAAACGCGGTTTAGCGCGCTTGACGCCATTAATCTGGAAACAATCGACCAGCTGGATCTTGCCTGGGCGGCACCGCTTGGAAGCTATCGTGGCGTAGAAGCAACCCCGATCATTGTTGATGGTGTCATGTACACTACGGGTTCGTGGAGCGAAGTGCTGGCGCTTAATGCTGCCACAGGAGAAATTCTTTGGCGCTACGATCCGGAGGTTCCCCGATCAAAGGGCGCACATGCTTGTTGCGATGTCGTCAATCGCGGCGTGGCTGTCTATAACGACAAGGTCATATTCGGGTCGCTGGATGGTCGTCTGATCGCTCTTGATTCAAAGTCAGGCGAACAGATCTGGGAGACCCGTACTGTACCGCTCGAAGAACCCTATACGATCACAGGGGCGCCTCGCATTGTGAAAGGCAAGGTCATCATCGGAAATGGCGGTGGTGAGTTCGGCGTTCGCGGATTTGTTGCAGCGTATGGTGCTGAAACAGGTGAACAGGCCTGGAAGTTCTACACTGTGCCGGGAAATCCGGATGATGGATTCGAAAACGAAGCCATCGAGATGGCCGCTGAGACCTGGACAGGCGAATGGTGGAAGCTGGGCGGTGGCGGGACTGTCTGGGACAGCATGGCATTCGATCCTGAACTGGACCTCCTCTATATCGGAGTTGGAAACGGCTCGCCCTGGAATCAGAAAGTACGAAGCCCGGACGGCGGCGACAATCTGTTCCTGTCATCAATCGTCGCGTTACGTCCAGACACAGGAGAATATGTCTGGCACTATCAGACGACGCCGGGCGAAACTTGGGACTACACAGCTACGCAGAATATCATTCTAGCTGATCTTGAGATCGAGGGAGAGCTTCGTCAGGTGCTGATGCAAGCGCCGAAAAACGGCTTCTTTTATGTCATCGACCGAATAAGCGGCGAACTTATTTCCGCAGAGCCATTTGTTCCCATTAACTGGGCCACACATATCGATATGGAGACCGGGCGTCCTGTTGAAAACCCCGAGGCGCGCTATCTGTCTGGTGGACCTGCGCTCGTCAAACCCAGCCCATTTGGTGCCCACAACTGGCACCCCATGTCATTCAATCCGGAAACAGGGCTGGTATATATTCCCGCACAAGATGTTCCTTTCCTCTATTCCGATCAGATCGAGGGCGAGATTGCCCGCTTTGACCGAGACGCAATCAATATCGGTGTCAGCCTGACAGACGCATTACCGGAAACAGAAGAAGCACGTCGCACACTTCTGCGCCAACTTGTCCAAGCACATCTTGCTGCCTGGGATCCGGTAGCTCAGAAAGAAGTCTGGCGTGTTCAGCATGAGCGAATGTGGAATGGAGGTACGCTGACAACGTCTGGAGATCTGGTATTCCAAGGCACGACGAGCGGCGTTTTCAATGCTTACAACGCCAAAACAGGCGAAGAACTGTGGTCGTATCCGGTTGGTGTCGCAATGGTCGGTGGACCTGTGGCGTATGAGGTCAATGGCGAGCAGTATGTTGCTGTATCAGCTGGTTGGGGCAGTGGTGCCAATTTGCTCGCCGGCTTCTATGTCGGGCAGACAGGAGGCCCGGTTGAAGGCCATGTACTTGCCTTCAAACTTGGCGGAGAGGGCGAGCTAAACGTCGCCGCGCTTCCGCAGAAGGCAACGCCTGAGCCCGCGCGACAGCCGCATTCGGCTGAAGCGGTTGTACGGGGCACAGACCTCTACGGTCGATTCTGCGGTGTCTGCCATGGCGGCGCGGCCATTTCGTCCGGAACGCTCCCCGATCTGAGGCAGTCAGCGACTCTCGGGATAGACACTTTTGATGCTTTCCTCCTTCAAGGGGCCGGCGAAGCGATTGGCATGCCCAACTTCGCCGGCCGCCTAAGCCAACAGGAAGTCGATGATATTGAGGATTTCATCCTCTCTCGAGCCTGGATGGCGTTTCAAGACGAGCAACAGTCGACCTCTCAAGCTGAATAGTATTCTGACAATTCGCTAAACCAGTACAAATCTGTCACTCTGGGAGACAACAAATGAAACCTCATATCGCTGCTGCTGCAGTCGCAATCGTAGCCGTGCTTGGTGCATGCTCCACTATCCCAGTCTTTGATGCGTCGGGTCCGGAGTTTCCTCCAATGAACCCAAATCTGGTGGACAGCGAGCTTGCCACCACGCATTTTAATCCGGCTCAACAGGATTCCCTTCCGTTTGCTGGGCCGGTCGGTATTCACGAGATTGATGATGAGGGTATTCAAAGGGTCCCGGCAGGGTTGGTGAACCTCACGCTTATGCAATTACCAACTTATCCTTCAGGTGAGCAGGTGGCCATCTCCGCCAACAATAATCGTATCTCCAAAATCCTGATTAGCGATGGCAAGTTTCAACTGATCAATGCTCTGCCTGTGGAAGGTCAACCCTTCATGTCTGTCGAGGATGCTGAACGTATCGCCGTCGAAATGGATAGTACGGCCTCAGAAGCTGAACTGCTTGGCTATCTCAATCGGAACTATCCACGTTATGTTGAGCGGGTCGTCGCCAGAGCAGCAATCTATAATGTCGTCGACCGCAATGGTGACTTCTACACTGTCGTCAACAACGATGTCGTCGTTTATGGTGATGCCGAACCCGGCAATCCGCTGTCACCACTGGTGGAAAAGCGCCGCTTTCAGCTGCCGCGCGAATATTTCAATCCAACACTGGAAGACCCTGATGCTGTGTTCGGATTGAATCTGACTTATGATGGCATGCTGGCGCTGGTGACGATGGGCGGCGTTGTCGTCATCGTAGACCGAAATTTTGAACAGGCACCGATCATTCATGAGTTAGCTGACGATGAGCAGGTTACGAACTCGATCGCCATTGATGAGGGTGGTGGCATTTATGTTCTCTCAAATAGGAGGCTCCATAAACTGGTTTGGGACGGGGAAACACTTCACTCTAGAGGGTATGGCGCGTGGTCATCAGAATACGATTCCTTCACCGGCAAACTTGGCGGCGTGAGTCTCGGCAACGGATCAGGCTCTACGCCCTCACTTATGGGCTTCGGAGACGAGGAAGACAAACTTGTTGTCATCACGGACGGAGAGTTGATTATGAATGTCGTCGCCTTCTGGCGCGACGATATTCCAGAGGATTTCGTCCAGAAGCCAGGGACCAAATCGCGTCGAATTGCCGACCAGATTCAGGTTAGTTTCGGAAAGTCTGACCTTGAGCGCGCCCAGTCTGAGCAATCCGTTGCGGTATATGGCTACGGTGCCTTGGTGGTAAACAACACATTGCCATCGCCATTGCCAACAATGCTGGAGAATGTTGTCATGTCTGGTAGACTACGCAAAGGACCGACGGGTGCTGAAAAGTTTGAATGGGACGTTGAAGCTGACCGCTGGGTGCGTGCCTGGGCAAATCCCACTGTATCGAGCCCATCAACCGTCCCCATGATTTCTGGCGGCGCCCAACAGGTCTATGTCAATGGTTTCGTAGACGGAAAATGGGAGGTCACAGGTCTTGATTGGGAGACGGGTGAAGCCGTTACACGGCTTCGCCTTGGTGATAGCCACATTTACAATGGCGCTTACTCTGTCATTCACCTCCTGCCGGGCGGCGATATCGTTCTTGGAGGATTGCTGGGCATGATGCGGATATCGGTCGAGCGCTAGGTGTTGACTTTAGTATGATGTGTTGAGTTTCGGCGCTCTGTGCATTGTAGTTAGCGGTGAAATCTAGTTCTATAGATCAAGCTTGATTTGGCAGGGAGTACAATCCGCGTTAACTATGGCTATCGGTGCCGGTGAGCGGCGTCGAACTCAAGCGGTCTACAAAACTGTGGACCAAAATCAGACCGAACTGAGGACCAAGAATCGATTACACTTCCCGTAAGTGATTGAAAAATATGGATAAAAAATATGGAATGTGGCACGTCACTCGCGCCATTTCTTTCAGGGTGACGCCTGACACCTCCTTTGAAATCATTGAAAATACTTGGGAAAGCTCAGGCGCTCCAGGCCTTTTCGCTGATCGTGCACTACAATTTGCCCCACAAAATGCAAACTCGTTGCACAACAAACGGCGATGAAGCATTTCTCACTTGGATCAAGATTTCTGAAGGATCGCAGCGGTTGGTGTCACTATGTCCGGCGTGTCCCGACCCGCTTCAAAGATCTCGACAGACGCGGCGTGATCCAGGTCGCCCTGCGTACCCGATCTCTGGAAGTTGCCATGATACCCCGCAACGGTCTGGCTGAAGCGGACGAGGCGTTGTGGAGCAGTCTCGCGCTCCAGGCTGAAGATACTGATGAAACAGTCTAAGCTGAAGCCTCAAAGACGGGCCAGGAGTCCACAATTTCTCCGTCTTCGTAAACGGCGATATCCCCGAATTGCAGGAAGACTGCTTCGCTCTGGTGCGGACGAAGAAATACGAACTCGTCTGGCGCGATTTGCAGCTCCGGCCCACCATTCAGCATTTCCTGGTTGGAGGAGCGTCCGAACGTCGAATTGTATTCCAGGCCGGGCGGATCAACCGGGTCGGCGAGCCAGTGGCCTCCATAAATGAATATGGTCTTGCTGTAGTTTGGATCCCACACCCGTTTGGTTTTGTCGGCGAACTCGAGGCCGGGCATCCGTGTTTTGGCGACAGATTTGATGACCGGTGTTGCAATGAAGCTCGCGGGCGTATGGGGCTCCAACAATTCAGTGTCAAAATGCGTTGGCTTCATCAGGCACGACCCTGCAGAGACTTCATTCGCAATCGAAGTGTCCTCGTAGTAGCGATAGGTCGGACTGCCTGCTGCGTTTCGGGTGATTTGCTCTATGGCTGCCTTGCCAAACACCTCAGCGGCTTGATCAAGCGCCGCCCTGTATGAACGCCAAGCTCCTGCGAGCGCCTTGTCGCGCCAGCCCAAGCTTGTGGGCAGGCTGGGAATATGCGGTTCGTAACCCATGAAACCCGCAAATTCCAAACTCGGATCCAGTTCTATTTCGTGCAACACGCTCCCCAACTCGGAACCTGGTTCGAAGCCGCCCCTGTGGAGTCCCACATCCAGTTCCAGATTAATATTCAGGGTGCGACCAACATCCTTTGCGAGATCCTGGTACTGCTCAAGTCGCTTCGGAGTATCTATGAGCCATTGGACGCGGCCTGCCGCATCAGAGCGCTCGGGCGGTAGTTTGTGAAAATATTGGCGCGCAGCCTGAATGGGCAGGGGTTTGCCAAGCAACTGGCTGGCTTCGGGCATTTCTGTGCTCAGTGCCAGCAGCATGGGTAAATTGAATGTCATCAACCGATCCGTGCCGGTTCGCTTGCGAATATGGTCAATCAATCGAAGCGATGGCAGGGACTTGGCGACAATACGATATCCCATGCCCTGCGGCAGGTGGTGTTTCAGCGTATCAATATTGGCGTTGAGCCGTGCGCGATCGATCACCAGGGTCGGTGTTGCGATCCCTGCATCGGTGAGAGCTTTTTGCATTTGCAAGAAATAAGGATCTCTTGGTCCGCTCTTGTCACTGGGTTTCGACATGAGAGTTGCTACTCCTGCTAAAGCTGTTCCTCCGATCAAGAGTGTCCTTCTGCTAAGTTCAGGCATTGAAGGGAACTCCAAACACATCGGCGAGATGGGGGTTCAGGAATTTTCCAGTCGGATCGAGCGAACGGCGCAAGTCTGCGAACTTGGTAAAGTCCGGATAGAGGGCTTCCAAATCTTTGCGTTGCAGGCTGTGGTGTTTGCCCCAATGGGGGCGGCCGCCATACATTTTGAAAACTGGTTCGAACTCGCTGAAGAAATAATCATAGGCTTCGTCGACTGCCGCATGGATCGCGATGGATATTCGGGGGCCACCAAGGAACGGGCTAAGCCAGGCATCGTCGGGAGCGGTAAACCGGACCTCCATGGGAAAGAAGACGTGCTTTCGCTGATCCATCATTTTGATGATCTGCCTCAAGGCCTTGAGGCCGTCGTCCCAAGGGAGGTGATACTCCATTTCGTTGAACTTTATCGGGCGGGTCGTGGCTAGGAGCTGGAGGGAGGCATCACTGACATCTTCAATCGTGCCGCTGGGAAGAGCAGATTGCGCAATGCGTTTACGGAGCCAGGGCCACCACCCGAATTCATTCCGTAACTGTTTAAGGCCCTCCAACATTTCATCGTCATCGTTGGAAGGTTCCAGACCGGTCGTCTCTCCGCGATGCAGATCGTGAGTGATACTGGCAGCGAGTCCCGTACCTGGAAGATAATAGAATTCGAAATTTCGATATGAGCTGGCACGGGAAAAAGCGTCATCGAGTACGGCATCTATGGGTTCTGCACTGACGATACGCCTCAGATTGAAGGAGGGGATGGTCTCAACCGTGTACTCGCTGATCACGCCCAGCGCACCGAGAGAGACTTTGCCCGCAGAAAACAGATCGGGGTTGGAATCGGCCGTGACGTTCAACAGACTGCCGTCGGCAGTTACCAGTTTGAAGGAGTGGATGTAGTCATGAAGTGCGGTCAGGGTTTGGCCTGTGCCGTGGGTGGCGGTCGAGAAGGATCCCGCGAGTGTTTGGTCGACAATGTCGGGAAGGTTTGGAAAGGCCCGATCAATCTCATTCAATTGGGATGCTGCCTGAAACAGAACGGTTCCAGCGCCAAAGGTCGCGCGCTGAGTTACAGGATCATAGGCTTTCAAGCCGGCGAGCTGCCCAACATCCAGAATAACTCCTTCACTGGGTACGAGCCCCGAAAAAGAATGGCCGCTGCCTCTTGGGCGGATGTGTCCTGGCGTAGTTCGGATGATTTCTGAAAGTTCGGCAGCTGACGCTGGAGACCGAAACTGTTTGGGCGTAGCAGTTTGCGCGCCTGACCAGTTCCTCCAACTCTCTTCGCCAATAGGTGGCTCAGGATAATCTGGAGCGTAGTCTTCGCGGACATAGTCTCTCGTGCCCCACGCTACGTGTTGAACTATTGGAACGGCAGATACTGCCGTGAGTCCAAGGCCAGCTTGAACCACTCTCCGTCTGGATACTCCCATTGCGCCAACCTCCCCAAAATGGTAGCGATGACTATCGATAGGCAGCCGCCCTTGAACTGTCAATGAAGTACGTTTGAGTGATGACAACGAAAATCGAACCCAACACCACAAGACGATCCGCGCCTAACCAGCAGCGAAGTCGAGACACGCTTGAGCAGATTTTGATCGCCGCGGCTGACTTGATTGAGGAGGTCGGGTTCGAGAAGCTCTCGACAAACATGATCTGTAGACGAGCTGAACTCACGCCGCCGGCATTGTACCGCTACTTCCCGAACAAATATTCGGTCCTGAAAGAACTGGGCGAGCGACTGATGGCTCAGCAGAATATTTTGATGGAGAATTGGAGCCTCGACGCAGGTGACTTGAGCAATCTTGAGGCCGAAATCGAAACGCTACTCTTCGAGACAATACGGGTAACTCGACAGACCAAAGCAGGCGCGTGGATTATGCGGTCCATGCATGCCACGCCTGTATTGGCGGGTGTCAGGGTTGAGTCTCACCGACATGTTGCGCGATTGTTGGCGGAACGGATAATCGAAACACGACCTGATCTTGATCATGGACGTATCCTGCCATCAGCGAGGCTGAGTGTTGAGATCGGGTATGCGGTGGTCGAGATGGTGTTTGATGAACGGTCGATTGATGAAGGCGAGATCCTTCGGCAGACGGCTTCCATGTTGGCCTTCAGTTTGCGACAAGCGATAAGCCATCAAGCTTAGTGCGATAGCTGGCGGCGGACGTCGCCCTTGTGATGTGCTGTTGACCCAAGGTCGAACTCAAATCTCTCAGACGTTATTTGAAGGCGTTGCCGCTCCGTATGCCGATAGCCTTGAAAACCAGTGCGGCCGGACAAAAACCGGTAAAGGCGGCCTGAAACATGTTAAGCCCCGCAAAAGCAGTCAGCAGGAACCAATAGGGGGATACCCAGTATCCCAATGCGAGGCTGATCAGAACGACCAATCCGGCAAAGGCGAGTACGGCACGATCAAGATTCATATCTGTTTCCTTTCGTCAGATACTGTCAGGCGCTGGTTTTCAGAATATTCAGGCTATTCACCCACTGGATGATTGTGGGCGCAGTCATTACACCAGACCGCTGATCAATCACGCTGCCGTCCTGGAACAACAGGAGGGCAGGAATGCCGCGAACATTCAAAGCGGCTCCACCTTCCGGATGGGCTTCCGTGTTGAGTTTGAAGAAGCGAAGATTGCCATCAAAGTGCTTTGCGGCCTCAGCAAATGAAGGCGCCATCATCCGACACGGTCCACACCAAGGGGCCCATACATCCAGGAGAAAACTGCCTTCGTCACGGGACATGAGTCGGTTGAGAATCTTCGTGTTGATTTCGACGGGAGCATCGCTGGCAAGGTCACCCTTGCACGATCCACAATGGCCTCTCGCCAAACTACTCCCTATGGGCGTACGATTTACAGCGCCACATTTGGTGCAAACAATATGCTGGTGATCAGGCATCAGGAAGAGTCTTTCAATTTATGAGTCTTCAGTAGACCCAACGCTGCATTTTCATAGAAGGTTTCAGACCGGCCTGTTCGCAGCTTGTGTAGGAAATACTTTTCGAATCCCGCCTTGGCCAAGTGTACCCATCCCCCGGAAGCCGACCAGTTAACATTGCGAGGGGGGATCTGGGGCTGCGCAACGAACGCCACGCCGCCATCGCCGAAGTCAGCGAGACAGATCGCATTCCAGCTCGCCTTGTGTGTTGGCTGGGTTCCTTCGATAAGCTGCGCGATGTTGCGGGCGGTTGCTTCCACCATGGATTCGATCATGAAGCCTGTTTTGGGTACGCCAACTGGCACGGGCGTTTTCCCCATGGGGGGAATCGCGATGCAGACGCCGATACCAAAGATATCCGGCCATTCTGGATTACGCTGGAAGTCGTCCGTAATCACGAAACCCTTGGGGTTTACCAAGCCCTCGACATCACGCACGGCTTCGACCCCCCTGAAAGGTGGCATGAGCATAGTGTACCGGGTCGGCAGTTCATGCGTTTGCTTGACAGAGCCATCTTCGTTCAACTCCTCAACACGTACCATGTCGGCTGCGGCGCCAAGAACTCTGGCGTTGGTTATCCATTTGATATGGCGATTGCGCATCTCGCTTTCGAGCAGACCTTTGGTATCGCCCACACCATCGAGGCCGAGGTGACCGATATAGGGTTCGGGGGTGATAAAGGTGATCGGCACTTGATCGCGAATCTTGCGTTTGCGCAGTTCGGTCTCAATGATCATCGCGGTTTCATAGGCTGGCCCGAAACAGGAAGCCCCTTGTGCCGCTCCAATCACGATTGGGCCCGGATTCTTGCAAAACGCCTCAAAGGCCGAGGCTCCTGCTTCGGCATGGTCGATGTGGCAGACTGATTGAGTGTGGCCGTTCGGGCCGAGCCCTTCGACATCATCGAAGGCGAGTTCCGGACCCGTGGCTATGACCAGATAGTCGTATTCTACCTGCGACCCATCCGGCATACGCACGCATTTGTGCGCGGGATCAACTTTCTCTGCCCTGCCGACAATCAAGTTGACGTTTCGCTTGCGGAGGGGTTTTGCCAAGTCGACCGTGATGTCCTTGCGATCCCGCCAGCCTACCATCACCCAGGGATTGGAAGGTTGGAACTGGTAGTAGTCCGTTTCGCTGATGATCGAAACCTGATGGTCCCGCCCGAGGGTCTTTTTGATTTCGTAGGCGGCGATCAATCCGCCTAGGCCCGCGCCGAGAATTACAATGTTCGCCATGACCAATCCTCCTTGCCGGAAACATGTTGTATATTAGCACTTTCGCAAATACGCAATATTACCTATATAGGTCACGATGGCATTGAGCTAAATCAAAGACCGACTGCGCGAATGCGACCGGTGGCTTGGCAGAGGAAAAAATCATGGCTGATAAATATGACCTGACACCGCAAAGTGTCTTTACAGACCTCAAGGCTGGCAAGATCGTATTGGTCGACGTCCGCGAGCCTGCAGAATTCGCAAACCAACGCATTCATGGCGCATTGCTGCACCCCTTATCCACGTTTGAACCCAAAGCGATTCCTGCGGATGGAAGCAGGCGGATCGTGTTTCAGTGTGGATCTGGCAAACGGTCCAGAATGGCGCTCAACACTTTCATGAAGGAAACAGGCGCAGACGCGGCTCATCTGGCGGGAGGCATCGCGGCCTGGACGTCGGCAGGGCAGCCCTGCATTCGGCTGGACCCGTCGACGGGTGCGATCGTTGACAAGGGAGACTATTGAGATGATCGCCCGACATATCGGTGGTCTCATTGTTGGCTTGGCGCTGAGCATGACTGCCACCGCGCAGACACTGACCATTCAGGAGTCCATCATCACGGATTTTCGTCCGGTTGTGGGGCGTATTGAGGCGAGTGATACAGCTATGGCGCGGTCTCGCCTTCAGGGTGTCATCACACAGTTGAGCATCGATGAGGGCCAAACGGTCAAGGCTGGTGAGGTGCTCGCCTTCGTGGCTGACGACACGATAGCGCCGCAAATCAATGCACTCCAATCTCGCGTCGATGGATTGACGGCGCAAATGACACAGCAGGAAGAAGACCTCGCCCGCGCGAGCAAACTGTTAGCAGATGGATTTTATCCCAAAGTCCGGTTCGAGCAGGAAAAGGCCGCTCTGGATGTTGTGAAGGCCAATCGAGCCTCCGCAGAAGAAGAACGCCGCAGTCTGATCGCCCGTCGGGCGGAAGGGTATGTCCGCGCGCCAGTTGACTCACGAGTGACAGATGTACTCGTGGTTGAAGGCAGTGTGGTATCTCCGGGGCAGGTCGTTGCCAACCTCGCGACGCTCGACGGGCTGGTGCGATTGTCCTTGCCGGAGCGGCATTTGAACTTTCTGGCTGAAGGCGGAGAAGTTTCGTTACGCCTGCCCGCGCGCGACAATGACGTGCGCACAGCACGCATTGAGAAGATTTATCCAGCGCTGCGAGACGGTGCAGTGGTCGCGGACGCAGTTGTGGATGGCGGATTGAATGCGCTGGTGGGCGAACGGGCCGATGTGCTCGCCCCGGTGGGTGATCGCCGCGCGATCATTCTGCCACAGGAATACGTCACCACGCGCTATGGAGTAGACTTTGTGCGCGTAAAGGTGGGTGATCGCTTCGTTGAAGCCCCCGTCGTGCTGGCGGAGCCATTGGTTTCCAATGGGGTCTTTGAGGTGCTCTCCGGACTGAGACCGGGCGATGTGGTCACATTGCCGGGAGCGGAGAACTCATGAAGGCCGATGTTTCCGGCTCCATCACCCGAGCCACGATCCGTTCACCGCTAACGCCTCTGGTCCTTCTGGCAGCGCTGGCTGTTGGTCTGATCGCCCTGTTGACTATACCGCGCGAGGAAGAGCCGCAGATATCAGTGCCGATGGTGGACATTCTGGTCCAGTCGCCCGGGCTGCGAGCGGCTGATACGGTCGAGCAGGTCACTGAGCCGCTGGAAGAAATCATCAAGGCGATTCCCGACGTCGAACATGTCTACAGTCAGAGCCGCGATGACGGCGCTATCGTCACGGCGCGGTTCATGGTCGGTACTGATGCCGATGACGCAATTCTGAGAATTCACGAAAAGATTCGCGCCAATATCGACCGCATCCCACCTGAAGTTCAGATGCCGCAAGTTGTCGGGCGCGGCATTGACGATGTTCCCATCGTTACATTGACGCTGTCCCCGGAAACGTGGACCGGAAATGTCTGGAACGATACCAGCCTGCGCATGCTCGCCGATGAGGTTCTGAAAGAACTCCTGAAGGTGGAGGATGTCGGCCTGACTGACGTTATTGGGGGACGTAGTCTCGAGCTTCGCGTTGAACCCGACATCGAGGCGCTGTCTTCTTATGGCGTCTCTCTTCAGGCGTTGGTCGATGTGACGGCGCAGGCCGTTCAGGCGCGTCCCATTGGCACGGCTCGCGGCTCTGGCGACTCAATCATCATTCAGGCTGGCGACCGGATCGCCGCTGTGGGCGATCTCGAACGGCTGGAAATTCAAGCTCCTGATGGTCGCATGGTTTATCTTTCCGACGTCGCGCGGGTCCGTGTGGCCGGCATCGAGACAGAGGCACGAGCCTGGACGCTGGAGCGGAATGCTGAGCGTGCGGAATTCGAATCACTTCCTGCCGTTACGCTTTCCCTGGCGAAACGGCCAGGCGCCAACGCGGTGGTGGTTGCGGATCAGATCCTCGAGCGTCTTGAACTATTGAAACGTGAAATGATACCGGAAGGGGTCCATATCGCTGTGACCCGCAATTATGGCGAAACGGCAAACCACAAGGCGAATGAGTTGCTCTTCCATCTGGGGCTGGCGACCGTTTCGATTGTGGTGCTGATCGCGTTTTCCATTGGTTGGCGTGAAGCCTTGGTGACACTCATTGTCATCCCGACCACAATCCTGCTGACCTTGTTTGCGGCACTGATGATGGGATACACGATCAATCGAGTCAGCCTGTTTGCGCTGATCTTCTCGATCGGCATTCTGGTTGATGATGCTATCGTCATGATCGAAAATATCTCCCGGCATTGGGCGATGAAGGACGGTCGCGCACGCGCTCAGGCCGCCATCGATGCGGTATCGGAAGTGGGAAATCCTACCATTGTTGCCACACTGACCGTTATTGCGGCCCTGTTGCCCATGATGTTCGTCTCGGGGCTCATGGGCCCTTACATGGCGCCTATTCCCGCAAACGCATCGGCCGCCATGCTGTTCTCTTTCTTCGTCGCGGTGGGAATCGCGCCTTGGTTGCTGATGAAGATTGCCGGGAAGGCGCCTGTCAGTGGGCACTCAGAGCATGAGGAGACCCGTTTGGGTCGCTTCTACCGATCTGTTGCGGGCCCAATTGTCGCGAGCCGGAAAAATGCCTGGATATTCTTGGGGCTTGTCGGCGTTGCGACGCTCGCATCGCTTACTTTGTTTGCCACCAAGGCTGTTACCGTCAAGCTGCTGCCCTTTGACAACAAATCGGAAATTCAGATCGTGCTGGACATGCCGGAAGGCACGACATTGGAAGAGACCGAACGCACCCTGTTTGCCCTCGCCGCGACGATGTACGATGTAGAGGAAGTTGAATCCGTTCAGGCTTATGCTGGCACAGCAGCGCCGTTCAATTTCAATGGGTTGGTGCGTCACTACTTCCTGCGTGCCGCACCGGAACTAGGGGATTTGCAGGTCAATCTTCTGGAAAAGAGTCATCGAGACCGGTCCAGCCATGACATCGCTCTTGCTTTGCGGGACCAGTTGCATGTCGTGCCATTGCCCGAAGGGGCGAGTGTGAAAGTGGTGGAAGTGCCGCCCGGTCCGCCAGTCCTTTCGACACTGCTGGCCGAGATATACGGCCCGGATGCCGAAACGCGGCGCAAGACGGCCGATGTGATTGAGCAATTGTTCCGGGACACGGAGTACATTGTCGATGTGGACAATTCCTTCGGAGGACCGCAACCGCGTCTCGTCCTTTCCGTGAATGAGACGATTGCGGCTGATCAGGGCGTCGCTGAGCAGGATATACTGGATTCGCTGGCGTTGATCTATTCAGGCCAGATCGTTGGCGTGGCACCCCGCGGCGAAGGACGTGACCCACTCTCCGTATCGATCCGTCTACCGAAATCTGCGCAGGTCTGGTCCGAGCGCACGGCCAGTTTGCCAGTTCCCATACAGTCGGGCGCGCAAGCTGTCGAACTGGGCACGCTCGTGGACGCTCGGATGGAAGCGGGGTCATCGACGATTTTCCGGAGAGATGGCTACTTCGCTGACATGGTCATGGGCGAGCTTGCTGGCCGGTTCGAAGCGCCGATCTATGGGATGTTGGAAATTCAGGATCAGGTGGAATCGTATGATTGGAAAAGTGCGGGGCTGGAGCAACCTACGATCCGTCTCTATGGTCAGCCATCTGATGAATCAAAGCCCTCCTTGCTTTGGGACGGCGAGTGGGAAATCACCTATGTCACTTTCCGTGACATGGGTGTGGCGTTTGGGGTGGCTCTGGTCGCCATATACATTTTGGTGGTCGCCCAGTTTGGCACGTTCCGGACACCCCTCGTTATCCTGACACCTGTGCCGCTCACTCTGATCGGCATCATGATCGGGCATTGGCTGTTCGGCGCGGCCTTTACGGCGACCTCCATGATTGGCTTTATAGCCCTTGCCGGAATTATTGTTCGAAACTCGATCTTGCTGGTCGATTTCGTTCGGCATGGCCAATTTGCGGACAAGCCATTGAAAGAAGTTCTACTGGATGCGGGCGCGATCCGCTTCAAGCCAATCCTGTTGACGGCGCTGGCGGCGATGATTGGTGCGGCAGTTATTCTGACAGATCCGATCTTTCAGGGACTCGCGATTTCGCTCCTTTTCGGGCTTGCCTCTTCAACGGCTCTGACGGTGCTCGTGATTCCGGCGATCTATGTGGCGCTGAAGGGCCCAGATTGGGTGGCACCAGCGGCTTCTGATGGCGATGACGATCTTGTCACAGAAGGTCAGACGGCATGAGCGAGCCTGCCGATCCACGTCCCGATCCAGATTCAGTTGATGCGCTGTCGGATCAAGTATCCGAAGTTTGCGCGACACTGCGGGCGATGGCCAATGAGACCCGTCTACGTATTCTCTGTGAGTTGTTTGACGGTGAAATGCCGGTAAACCAGATTGCCGAGGCAGTGAACCAATCGCTATCAGCCGTGTCGCAACATTTGTCGAAATTGAAGGCCGAGGGGCTGGTTGCGTCGCGACGGGACGGTCAGGCGATATTCTACCGTTCGACCGGAGGTGTTGGCACTGCAGTCATAGAGACATTGTGCAAATTCTACGACCAGTGATTCCTGCAGAAGACGAGACGAACCTAATGGAGTTGCTTTGTCGCCTCTGACAATCGGTCCAGGATTTCCTGAGGAGCAGAAGACTTTTCGACAACAGCGGCATATCCAGCCTTGAGCGCGCGCTCCTTGAGCGTTGTGGAGTAATAGCCAGTGATCAGGATTGCGGGTGTCGTGTCGCCAGCCAGCCTCATTTTCTCGAGAAGATCCACACCGTCAAACCGAGGTAGTTTGTAATCGATCAAAAGGCAATCGACTTGCAGACTTGGTTGGTTCATCAGGATTTCCATGCCGTTGCGATAGGAATCTACGGCAAACCCGCGTGATCGCAGAAGCATCATGAGGGAGTAGCGAACCTCCTCATCATCCTCGACAAGTGCAACCCTCAGCAGGTCGGGCTGTGAAACGGACTGATTCATTTAGGCGTGGTCTCGATAGTTTCGGAGTCACACATCTATGATCGCAGGAGTATGACGTCTCTAAGTAGACCTACTTAGCGCGCCTCTTTGCGGCCTCGTTCCGCCATGAATGCAACGCGCAGCGCTGCAGACAAACTGTCGGCTTCAAGTTTTTCCATCAGGTTTGCACGGTGAATTTCCACCGTTCGGGGGGAGATCGACAATTCGTCGGCGATGGCCTTGTTGGTCATGCCCTCAACCAGGCAATCGAGCACTTCGGATTCTCGGGTCGTTAGTCGGGTTAGTTTCGCAACCGCCTCATTCTTGATCCCTTGTTGGGCCTCGTCGTCGGAAATGCGGCTGAAACCGGTTTCGATGGCTTCAAGCAGAGCCTTTTTCTCATAAGGTTTTTCCAGGAATTCGATGGCGCCATTCTTCATGGCCTGAACGGCGACCGATACATCTCCATGCCCGGTGAGCACAATGATGGGCATCTTGTTGCCGCGTTCGGACAAGGCCTGCTGTACAGTCAGGCCATCCATCACAGGCATGCGAACATCCAGAAGTATGCAGGCGGAGTCGTTCGGCTCATATGCGTCCAGGAAGCTCACGCCATCCGGATAGGTCTTCACCGTGTAGCCAGCATGCCGCAGCATGAAGCTGGCGGAATGCCGGATGGCATCATCGTCATCTACGAGGAAAATGGTCTTCGTCATCGCATGCTCACCCTGCCACGTTCGTGGCTACTCTTAAAGTAAACGTAAACGATGCTCCAGCGCCAGGTTCGGACGAAACCGCAATCGTGCTGCCATGCGCCTCGATTATGGTTTGGCAAATCGACAAGCCAAGCCCCATGCCACTGGCTTTGGTTGTTTGAAAAGCATCGAATGGGGAATGGAGCAACTCCTCTGAAAGCCCCGGGCCATTGTCCTTGACCTCGATCGTCACTTCCTCGCCGGAAGACTGCGTATAGATCCAGATCTGAGGTGTTTCTGTTCCCGAAAGCGCCTCAATGGCATTCCTGATGAGATTGGCGAACACTTGTCGCAACTGGAGCCTGTCCGCCATGACAATGATCCCGGGATCTTCCATTCGAAGAATTACTCGGGCGAGGGGGCCTTCGATGCCGACCTTGGCGATGGCCGCAGCGTCGTCAATCACACCCTTCAGGGGAGCGGGCCTGAGATCGAGTTCCCCGCGTGAGACGTAATCGCGCAACCGGCGAACAATCTGGCCAGCCCGGATTGATTGTTCTGCAGCGGCGGACACCGCTTCCTGAACCATGGCCAGGTCATTCTCGCTCGGTTCATCCAGCAGGTCACGTGCGGCTTCGAGATAGTTTGCGACGGCTGTGAGCGGCTGATTGAGTTCGTGAGCCATGGCGGAGGCCATCGTCCCGACCGCGCTCAGCCGCGAGAAGTTTCCGAGTTCCGCCTGGAGCTCCCCGATACGATGCATGTTGGCCTGTTTCTCGGTGATATCACGGATGAACCCCGTAAACAGCTTGCGGCCGCCGATACTGGCTTCGCCAATCTTCAATTCCACCGGTATGGAATCGCCATTTGCGAGGCGCGCTTCAACGATCCGACCGATACCAATGATCTGGCGCTCTCCGGTGGTTAGGTAGTTGCGGATATATTGGTCGTGATGCGTCTGGTCAGATTGGGTCATCAGGCATTTGATATTCGTCCCAACGACATCTTCCGACTTGTAGCCGAACAAGTTTTCGGCCGCCCGGCTGAACGCCATGATGATTCCCGTGTCATCAATCACGATCATGGCATCTGGGACCGACAGCAGGATGGATCTCAGAATCGACTGGAGCGAATCCGAATCCTGAAAGTCGGTATTCTCCAAGCGCCAGAGGTCAGACAGGGGATTCGGCATGATCCCAGCACTGTAGGTGCGGCTGGGCATTTAGGAAAGAACAGACCTCGTGCGGAGACGTGAATGCCGCAGGTCGTTCAACAGGAGCGCACCGAAAGCCAACAGCCCGAGCAGAAGCACGTAGCATCCCCAGCAATGCGTCAGTTGTGCGCCGGCGCTTTCAATCGAAATAGTCACAGACTTTCCAAGACAGGTCGGCAGGATGAGCGTGGATTGCGCAGAAGCCTGCAAGACCATCTTGGTGATGCCCGCAAACACCAGCGCGGCGGCGATGGCATAAGAATGAATTCGTTTCACAGGCAAGACCCTCCAATTTCCGCCCTCGTTTAAGAGAAGCGGACGAACTGTCCCATACGGGAAAGCCCCTATACGCGCCGCAAAGCGATCACCGTAATCAGGCCCCATACGACGCAACCGCAACGCTCTGCGGAAGGGGCTAAACAGAATGATGACATCACGAACCAATTCATCGAATGCCAGCGGGGGGAGTATCGCAAGTGTCTCCGCGCTGGTTGCGATCTTCGGGGTGCTCGCCCTGATCATCGCAGGACGCACGATTGATCACGCCATGGGCATCCAGGCGATGACGTTCATCGCGCTGGCCACGGCGTTTCTGGTGGGCACGGGTTTGTGGGCTGGCAATTTGCTCGACCGCAATCCATTCGATGAGTCGCGCTATGAAGACACGCTGGTAAAATATGGTGTGTTCGCGTCCATGTTCTGGGGTATTGCGGGACTATTGGTTGGCGTCATTATCGCGCTTCAACTGACCTTCCCGAACATCTTCTACTTCCCTGAACTGGGATGGACGAATTTTGGGCGATTGCGGCCGTTGCATACCAGCGCGGTGATCTTCGCCTTTGGTGGAAACGTGCTGCTAGCGACAAGCTTTTATGTCGTCCAGCGCACCTGCCGCACGCGCATAGCGGGCGGTATGTGGCCCTGGTTTGTTTTTTGGGGCTACCAGATATTCGTTGTGCTTGCGGCGACTGGCTACCTGATGGGGGTGACCCAGTCGAAAGAGTATGCAGAGCCTGAATGGTACGTAGATCTGTGGCTGACGATTGTGTGGGTTGCCTACCTGCTCGTGTTCCTCGGTACGCTGTGGAAGCGCAAAGAGCCGCATATCTATGTGGCGAACTGGTTCTACCTTTCCTTTATCGTGACCATCGCGATGCTTCACATCGTAAACAACTTGTCCATTCCCGTGTCATTGACGGGCACAAAGTCAGTGCAGGTATTTTCGGGTGTTCAGGATGCGATGACGCAATGGTGGTACGGTCACAATGCGGTCGGCTTTTTCCTGACCACAGGCTTCCTCGCCATCATGTATTATTTCATTCCGAAGCGAGTTAATCGACCAGTCTATTCCTACCGGCTGTCCATTGTTCACTTCTGGAGCCTTATCTTCATCTATATCTGGGCGGGGCCGCATCACCTCCATTACACGGCGCTGCCCCAATGGGCGCAAACGCTTGGGATGACCTTCTCGATCATGCTCTGGATGCCCAGTTGGGGCGGCATGATCAACGGCGTCATGACCCTGTCTGGTGCCTGGGACAAGCTGCGCACGGATCCAGTGGTTCGCATGATGGTCGTTTCGTTGGCGTTCTACGGCATGGCGACGTTCGAAGGTCCGCTTATGTCGGTGCGTGCCGTCAACTCACTCAGTCACTATACGGAATGGGGAATCGGGCATGTTCACTCCGGGGCGCTCGGCTGGGTTGGGTATATCAGCTTCGGGGCGCTCTATTGCCTCGTGCCGTGGCTCTACAAGAAGAAGGCTCTGTTCTCGAAGTCTCTTGTCGAATGGCACTTCTGGATCTCCACGATCGGCATCCTGTTCTACATGATCTCCATGTGGTTTGCCGGAATCATGGAAGGCCTGATGTGGCGTGCCTATAACGAGTATGGCTTCCTCGAATACAGCTTCGTGGAAACCGTCGAAGCCAAGCACATCAGCTACATGATCCGTGCGCTGGGCGGCAGCCTTTACTTCAGCGGTGCCTTGATCATGGCCTACAACCTTGTGCGTACCGCACTTGGCCATGGCGCTGCCGAGCCGGTCGAGGCCAAGCCCGACCCATACGCAACTCCCGAACCACGCACGACGCTGGTTCCGGCTGAATAGGAGCGAATCCATGAGTATTCTGAACAAACATGGATTGCTGGAGCGTCACTCGCTTCTGCTCACCATAGGTATCTTGGTTGTGGTCTCCATCGGCGGACTGATCCAGATGGCACCGCTTGCCTATATGGACAACACGATCGAGAAAGTGGACGGAATGCGTCCCTACACCCCGCTCGAACTGATGGGCCGGGACATCTACGTCCGAGAAGGCTGCTATGTTTGCCACAGCCAGATGGTGCGCCCTTTGCGGGATGAAGTGGAACGCTATGGCCACTACTCACTCGCGGCAGAAAGTATGTACGACCATCCTTTCCAGTGGGGGTCCAAGCGGACTGGTCCCGATTTGGCCCGTGTTGGTGGAAAGTATTCTGCTGAATGGCAAGTGGACCACCTCAAGGATCCGCGTGCGCTGGTGCCGGAAAGTGTCATGCCGCCTTATGCCTTTCTTGCAGAGAAGAAGCTGAACTTCGACCGGATTGAGGATCGCCTTCGCACCGAGCGCATGCTTGGCGTGCCTTATACAGATGAAATGATCGAGAACGCGGAAGGGCACCTCTACGCTCAGGCCGATCCAGACGAAAAAGGATATGATTATCTAGATGGCTTACTTGAACAATATGATGGCGCATCCGGGCGCGAGGGTTCCGTTGAGTTTCGCGACTATGATGGTGACCCTCGGCGCGTCACGGAGATGGATGCCATTGTGGCCTATCTTCAAATGACCGGCACGCTCGTCGACTTCTCGACCTATGAAGCTGATGACCTCAGCAATCGGCGCTAGGAGGCAACTCGCATGTATGAAGCACTCTCAAGTTTCGCTCAGACCGGTGGACTGGTCTATTTCGTCCTCATGTTTGCCGGGGCATTGATCTACGCCTTGTGGCCCAGCAACCAGGAAACTTTCGACCGCGCCGCCAATTCTCCGCTTGAAGACAAGGGGCCGTCAAATGACTGATGAATCCAAGGACATTGACCAACATTCCGGCGTTGAGACGACCGGACACTCGTGGGACGGAATCAAGGAGCTGAACAATCCGCTGCCGCGCTGGTGGTTGTATGTCTGGTACATGTCAATTGCTTGGGCGATTGTCTACATGATCCTGATGCCGGCCATACCTGCGTTGCCGGGACTCGGTACCAACACCAAAGGTCTTCGCGGACATTCAGATCGAGTTGAAGTCGCCAAGGCGGTGAGCGAACTCAAGACGGCGCGTGACGCACAATCCATCGTCCTTTTGGATGCTGGGCTCGAAAAGATCGAAACCGACCGCACCTTGCAGCAGTTTGCGTTGGCCATGGGTGAAAGTGCCTTCGGCGACAATTGCGCAACTTGCCATGGGGCAGGTGGGCGCGGCGCCATTGGGTATCCGGCGCTGGCAGATGACGTTTGGCTTTGGGATGGTTCCCTGGACGGTATCGAATACACGATCCGACACGGTATCCGTCACGATACCGATGATGGAACCCGCTTTTCCGCGATGCCGGCATTTGGACGAGATGGCCTGCTGAAGCGCAGCGAAGTGGATGATCTTGCGCAGTACGTTCTTGATCTGTCAGGGCGCAGTGATGATCCGGAAGCTGTATTGCGGGCCGCACCAATCTTTCAGCAGCAATGCGCTACTTGTCATGGGGCGGACGGGACCGGAGATCGCACCCAAGGGGCACCAAATTTGACGGATGCAGAGTGGCTGTATGGTGACCGCGAAGCGGACATCGAAGCCACTATCTACAATGCCCGCAATTCCCACATGCCAGCTTGGGACGACCGATTGGATGACGCAACTATCAAGGCGATTGCCGTTTACGTACATTCGCTCGGCGGCGGCGAGTAGGAGCCAGTATGGCCAGCACAACCTTGATCGACCACGCTTCGGAACTCCCTGCCCAATCAGGCGGGGAGCCACCGCGGCATGAAGACCTCTACGCCAAGCGCAAGCAGATCTACCCCAAGCTCGCGCATGGCAAGTTCCGGACGATCAAATGGATTGTGATGGCCGCCACTCTGAGTGTTTACTATGGCTTGCCATGGGTAAGATGGAATCGCGGTGAAGGCATTCCAGATCAGGCTGTGTTGGCAGACTTCTCCAGCGAAAAATTCTACTTTTTCTTTATCGAACTCTGGCCGCAGGACATCCACTACATGGCTGGCGGGCTGATACTCGCCTCCCTATTGTTGTTTCTTGTGACCTCCCTGCTTGGTCGGGTCTGGTGCGGATACACATGCCCACAAACCGTTTGGACCGATCTCTACATATGGGTCGAGCGCGCCTTTGAGGGTGACCGTGCGGCCCGCATGCGTCTCGACAAAGCACCTTGGACGGCAAACAAGATCGCGAGAAAACTGGGCAAACATGCTGTCTGGCTTGTTATCGCATTCTGGACCGGTGGCGCTTTCATTCTCTACTGGCATGACGCACCGACTGTCGCTGCTGGCTGGTTTACCGGTGATGCGCCCCTGACCGCCTATTGGTTCGCCGGAATCCTCACATTGACAACTTATTTCCTGGCAGGGACGATGCGCGAACAGGTGTGCACTTATATGTGCCCCTGGCCGCGCATTCAGGGCGCTTTGACAGATGAGCAGGCCCTCAATGTGACTTATCGCTATGACCGCGGTGAACCCCGAGGTCCGAAGCGTAAATCCGAGAGCTGGGACGACCGTGGCGATTGCATTGATTGCAATCAATGTGTTCAGGTTTGTCCGATGGGCATCGATATCCGGGATGGTGAGCAACTCGAATGCATCCATTGCGCACTATGCATCGATGCGTGCGACGAGATCATGGCGAAGGTAGATCGGCCCAAGGGTCTTATTGCCTATGATACACAGATTGCCGTGGCTGCGCGAAATGAAGGGCTGATCCCGCCCAAGCACAAACTGATTCGAGCACGTACTGTCGTCTATGCTGTTGTCATGCTTGCCATCGGGAGTCTGATGGCGTGGGGGCTTGCCACCAAGTCGACCATTGAAGCAAACATACTCAAGGATCGCTCGCCCCCCTTTGTCACCCTTTCGGACGGACGTATTCAGAATGGTTACACACTCAAGCTCGTGAACAAGGCAAGTGAACCCCGTACAATGCTGCTTGATGTCAGTGGATTGGAAGGGGGGGCGTTCAAGGTGATCGGTATGGAGCATGAAGGCAGCGACACGCTCGAATTGCCTGTGGAGGCATTTGGGGTGGATCGCTACCGCATCCTCGTAGTGGCAAATGCGACCGTTCCTCGCCGACAAGTGACGTTCACGGTGCGCGACGCGGCCACGGGTGAGACCGATGTAAACATATCTTCGTTCAGAGGAGATGAACAATGACAGACCATGCGCTGAGCGCTGACCCGAGTTCCAAGAGTGGAAAATTGACCGGATGGCATGTGTTTTGGATCATGCTGGGCTTCTTCGGTCTCATGTTCACGGTGAACGGTATTTTCCTCTATCATGCGATTACCAGCTTTCCGGGTGAGGATGTGAAGAAGTCCTACCTGCAGGGTTTGGACTATAACAGCACGCTGGAAGCGAAGGCCTCGCAAGATCTGCTTGGATGGAGCGCTGCGGCTGGCCTGTATGACGAAAATCTTGTGTTCAATCTGGCTGACTCCGCTGGCGAGCCCATCTCGACGCGTTTGGTATCTGTCGAGTTGCGCCATCCCGGCAGTACGACGCACGACGAGGTCGTAGTGCTCGAGTCTCATGGTTCAGGTGACTATGTCACGAGTGTTGCCGATTTACCGGCTGGTAGATGGGACGCTCAGTTCCAGGTCTTTGATGCTGAGGGAGACGAGGTGGTGTTCCGTGCGAACAAGCGGATCGTGATTCTGTCGTGACGACAGCGATTCCCTCCGTGCCCGGATGCCCCTCTGGTCTTGCACCTGCAGCCACGCGAGATACCAAAAGGGGATATTCAGGCTTTGTTCGGATTGTCGGAGACGAGCGCGCGATTGATCTCGTTGTGCGGGGGGCGAAGTGCGGTGGCTGCCTCAGCAAGATTGAAAAATCCGTCTCGGCCCTGCCGGGTGTGACGCAGGCACGGTTGAACCTTTCGAGCGGACAGATGCGGGTGCGGTGGACCGGCCCGCTTGCCGCTGACCGGATTGCCCAGACGATATCCGATCTCGGTTATGGTGTTTCGGCGCAGGCAGCCGATACCGGCGCAGCCGACAAGGCGCGCGAAGAACGCTCCCTCCTCATCTCGATGGGCGTCGCAGGCTTTGCGGCCGCCAACATCATGTTGCTGTCAGTGTCTGTCTGGGCCGGACATGGCGAGATGGGCGAGGCGACACGCAAAACGCTGCATGCGCTCTCCGGGATAATTGCTCTTCCAGTCCTCCTGTTTTCCGGGCGCCACTTCTTTCGCTCGGCATGGGCCGCGCTCAGCAAGGGGCATGCGAACATGGATGTCCCAATCTCACTGGCGCTGAGCCTCGCGTTTGGGGTTAGCGTTTTTGAAACGATACGCGGCGGTGAACACGCCTATTTCGATGCCGTCGTGATGTTGTGCTTCTTCCTGTTGATCGGACGGTTCCTGGATGCGCGTCTCCGTCGGCAGGCGCATGCGGCAGCGAATGCCCTGGCGGCAATGCAGACAAGTGCTGTCACCCGCCTGAACGACAATGGAAGCGCCGTCTCTGTTGCGGCCAGCGACATTGCGGCAGGGGATCGCATCCTGCTCGCGCCAGGAGAGCGCGCAATGGTGGATATGCGTATTCTCACAGGCATCAGCGATGTCGATGAGAGCCTCGTGACGGGTGAATCTCTGCCCCGTACATTCTCTCCGGGAATGACGCTTCATGCGGGCGCGATCAACGTGACCGGACCCCTTCGTGGTGAGGCGTTGAAGGTCGCTGAAGAGTCGTTGCTGTCACAAATTGGCGAGATGCTGGAGGCTGGTGAGCAGCGCCGGTCTGCCTATCGCCGGATCGCCGACCGTGCCGTTTCCATCTACGTGCCGTTCGTTCATACGACAGCGGTGCTCGCCTGTGTCGGTTGGTTGCTGCTTGGCGCGTCACTGCCAGAGGCGCTGATGATCGCCGCAGCGACCCTCATCATTACCTGCCCGTGTGCGCTCGCCCTCGCGGCGCCAGTGGCTCAAGTCGTGGCGGCGGGGCGACTGTTTCGCAAGGGCGTCTATCTACGGTCCGGGGATGCGTTTGAGCGTCTTGCCGAAGTGGATCATATCGTCTTTGACAAGACCGGGACACTTACTCTCGGTACGCCGAAACTAGAAGGCATTCAGCAGAATGGCTGCCCGGTGCCACTTGCGTCGACTGAGGCTGCAGCCATGCTTGCAGATTCCGCCAGCATGGCCCGTGTCAGCCATCATCCGCTTTCGCGCGCCCTCGTGGCCATGGCGGGACCGGGAACTGTGCTGGAAGGTGTACATGAAATTGCCGGGCGCGGTCTTGAGGCGGAAGTGGATGGTCAGGTTTGGCGGCTGGGCTCGGCCGGCTGGACAGGTGTGGCAGCGAAAGGCGCTCTGCTCGGCCCATCCTTGTGGCTAGACCAGGGCGACACTCCAGCGGTCCAATTTCGCTTCGTTGATGATGTACAGCCCGGTGCTGCTGAGGCGCTTGAGACGCTTCGAGACCAGGGCATCGAGTTGGAGATAGTGTCGGGAGACCAGAATAGCGCCGTTGCCTCGCTGGCTGGGGCCCTCGGGATCAGCGACTGGACCGGAGAAGCCACACCGCAGGAAAAGGTCGCCCGTCTGGAGAGTCTCCGCGCCGATGGCCGCCGCGTCCTGATGGTGGGGGACGGGCTGAACGATGCCGGCGCTTTGTCCCTGGCCCACGCATCTTTGGCACCGGGAGCCGCTATCGACATCACCCAGTCAGCGAGCGACGCCGTATATAGTGGGGGGCTCGAAGCCATTCCGGTCGTTTTGCGCGTAGCGAGAAAAACACGGTCGGTCATGCGGCAGAATTTCGCGCTGGCCGCTGCCTACAATGTTGTCGCCGTTCCGATTGCGGTGACCGGGCACGTAACACCTCTGATCGCCGCCATTGCCATGTCGCTGTCCTCAATTATTGTAACCCTTAACGCAATACGGCTGCAGATCGAGAACTAAAGGTCTATGACCATCATCATCTATCTCATTCCAGTTGCTCTGGCACTTGGCCTGCTGGGGTTGGGCGCGTTTGTATGGTCGATTCGCTCGGGTCAGTTTGACGACATGCAGGGACCTGCCTATCGCATTCTGGATAACGACGACGATACACCCGCCTGATCCAGCCGCCGACTGAGCGCACATGAACCGAGACGAATAATTTGGCCAAGCCCATGCAATTCTGCTTATTGAGCCGATGACGAAATTCCTCATTCTGGGGGGCGCACGATCCGGTAAAAGCGCCCGCGCGCAGGCTCTCGCAGAGGCCGCCTCGCCGCACCGCCTGTTCGTGGCAACCGCCGAGGCACTCGATGCCGAAATGACCGACAGGATCAAACGGCATCAGGCCGATCGCGGTGAAGGCTGGCGAACAATTGAAGCGCCGCTTGATCTGGTGTCCGTGATTCAGGGGGAGATCAATCCGGGTGAGTCCGTACTCATAGATTGCCTGACGCTCTGGCTCTCCAATCTATTCCACCACAATCGAGATATAGAGCAGGAAACTATGGCGCTTTGTAATGCGCTCCAGTCGTCACAGGTGCAGATTGCACTCGTCTCTAATGAAATTGGCCTGGGGTTGGTGCCGGAGACATCTTTGGGACGGGCTTTTCGGGATGCACAGGGGCGGCTGAACCAGAAGGTTGCTGCTGTTTGCGATCAGGTAGATTTTGTCGCTGCCGGCCTTCCGCTCAGACTGAAAGGCTGAGCGCTTCCCGCAATCGCGTCTCTGCAGCTTCGTTCGCGATGAGGCCAAAACGCAGATGCTGGTTCGACCAGGAAAAGCGACGCACGTAAATGCCGCGCTCGGCGAGTCGTCTCCAGATCAGATGAGCATCTTCGCACTCAACAAACCGAAAAAGATTGGTTCCGTGAATCTCCTTGATTCCGGTGCCCACCAATATCTCGTCCAGACGTCTTCGGGTATCGTCAAGCCGCGCTCGTGTGCTGACTTGCCAGGAAGTGTCTTGATAGGCGCGCTTGCCAATGTCGAGCGCCAATCCGGATACGGGCCAAACACCGAGAAGGTTTGATATCGGTCGCAGTATATCTTCGGAAGCGATGATTGCGCCAAGGCGCAGGCCAGCGAGCCCGTAGAATTTTCCAAAGGACCGCAACACAATCAAGCCGGGTGCCCCGGCATGTCGGGCGAGGCTGAGTTCTGGTGCAAGGTCAGTATACGCCTCGTCCACGATCAGCCATCCGCCCCGCTCTGCCAGCTTCGCACGAGCTGCCTCCAGTTCATCCGGCTGGAAGAGACGCCCATCAGGATTGTTCGGGTTGCAGATGGCGACGGCGTCTACGTCACTGGATAAAGACAGGGGGGAAGTGGTCTCTAAGACGTCACATCCTGCGGTACGCCAAACTTGCGCATGATCCCCATAAGTGGGGGTCAGAACCGCGACACGTTTCGGAGAAATGATCTGCGGCAACATCCGGATCAGCAATTCACTTCCAGGCGCGAGCGCCAATGTGTCAGCGGGCACGCCAATGACCGATGCCATGGCGGCTCGGCATTGTTGATATGCGTCGCGGGTCGGCAGGGCATTCAGCGTATCTGGCGAAACATCCGGTACGGGATAGGGCCACGGATTGATTCCGGTCGATAGATCTATCCATGGCCCTGACGCATTTGGAAATGCGGCGCGCATCTTGTCGAGGGAGCCACCGTGAACGAGATCGTGCCTCATAACATGTACGCTCCGAAAACGACCAATGCCACCAATGCGAATGCCACCGCGCATGAACGGCGGTACAGCGCCAGTCCCCTCAACACATCACCCCGCGCCGGATCTCTCGCACCAACATTTAGCCAGGGCTGACTGGTGGTGCGTCCTTCATATGCGCGCGGTCCCGACAGCCGAATGCCAAGCGCGCCGGCCATTGCAGCTTCAGGCCATCCAGCATTGGGAGAACGGTGTCGTCTTGCGTCTCTCAGCATCACTCTCCACGCTTGTCCCTTCAGGGAGGTGAAGGCGAGGAGCAAGCCCGTCAGGCGCGCCGGAAGGAAGTTTGCCGCGTCATCCAGTCTTGCGGCAAAACCACCGAACGCATAGTGCCGGTCACTGCGATGCCCGATCATCGAATCGAGTGTGTTGATGGCTTTGTACGCAGCAATTCCCGGCAATCCGAATACAAGCCCCCAGAATACCGGAGCAATCACGCCGTCAGACATGTTTTCGGCCAAGCTTTCCAGCGCTGCGCGCGCGATGCCATCTTCCTCCAGTTGCGCAGGGTCCCGGCCCACGATCAATGAAACCGCCTGGCGTGCTCCACTGATATCTCCGGTCGTTAGCGGTTTCGCCACGTCAGCCACGTGCGAATGAAGGCTACGGGACGCGATGAGGCTTGAGGCGATGGCTGCTTCAAGAACAGTTCCGACAAGCGTTGGAGGCAACAGGCTCGAAATGGCGTGCGCCAGAGTGGCGACACTCAATACGAGAACCGCACTTGCAAATCCGCCGATCAGGTAACGAACCCCGTGCGACCAATCCGGGCGGTTGAGCATCTGGTCCGCGGTGCCGATTACTCCGCCCAGCCATGTCACGGGGTGACCAATTCGGCGAAACAGTTGTTGAGGCCAGCCAATTGTAACCTCCAACCCCCATGCGCACAGTATCAACGGCGCGAACCCCATCAAGTTTTCCGGCGCCAACCAGGCTCCTCCGCAAGCTTCAGCAGCGCATCAACATCCACGGCTTGCTCGACGCCATCGGCCAATTCGTCCAGAGCGGTGTCCACCGCCGCACCATAGTCGAGATTTGCCCCGCGAAAATGTCCGGCCTGTTCCAGCCACGCGCGGCGAAACTCATTGCCTGCGAATGCTCCGTGCAGATATGTTCCTTCGATCCGGCCATTTGCGCTGCGCGCGCCATCCTGCTCCGCACCAAAATTTATGAATGGCCGGTTCGCATCAGGGCCTGACGTGCGACCAGCATGAATGACATAACCGGATGTAGTCGGTCCCAGGGCCGTCACGGCTCTGCTAACAGGTTTCACTTCCTTGTGCCGGGTCATGATCGTATCGACATCGAGCAATCCAAGGCCGGCTGCCTCGCCCGGGTCACCATCGACGCCGAAAGGGTCAGAGACCCGATTGCCAAGCATCTGGTATCCTCCACAAATACCGAGCACCCGGCCTCCCGCACGTGCGTGCGCGATGATGTCGTGGTCCCAACCCTGTGCGCGCAGGAAAGCGAGATCACCGAGTGTTGATTTCGTGCCAAACAGGATAACAACATCCGTGTTGCGCGGAATGGCCTGGCCCGGAGGAATCCAACTGAATTTGACGTTCTCCTCAAGCTTGAGGGGGTCGGCATCGTCGAAATTTGCAATCCGCGACAGTATGGGTGCCGCGATTTTCAAAGCCTTTCCAGAGGGTGTGAGCGGCGTGTCCAGGACGAGCGCGTCTTCGGCAGGCAGTTTCGAAGCGGCGGGCAACCAGGGTATCACGCCGAGGCACGGCCACTTGGCGCGGGTTTCGATTTCCGTCACGCCTTCATCAAACAGCTTCAAATCGCCCCTGAACTTGTTCACCAGAAAGGCGCGGATCATCGCACTGTCTTTCTTCTCGATTACATTCCGTGTTCCAACAAGGCTGGCAATGACACCACCTTTTTCGATGTCGCCAACCAGACAAACGGGAACGCCCGCGCGTCGGGCAAACCCCATATTTGCTATGTCCCGGTCGCGCAGATTTGTTTCCGCCGGGCTGCCGGCGCCCTCGACAATGACCAGGTCGTACGCATTGGTGAGTCGGCCAAAGCTCTCCATGACTGCGCCCATCAACTGGTCGCGATTGGCCATATAGTCTGCGGCTTCCATGGCATGAGTAGCCTTGCCATGCACGACGAGCTGCGCGGTGCAGTCTGTCTGGGGCTTCAGCAGCACCGGATTCATGTCAACATGGGGATCCAGACCTGCCGCACGCGCCTGCAGCGCCTGAGCGCGGCCAATTTCACCCCCCGTTGGACAGGCGGCGGCATTGTTGGACATGTTTTGAGGTTTGAAGGGGGCAACACTCAGGCCTCGGCGCCGCGCGATCCGGCAAAGGGCCGCCGTCAGGACAGACTTGCCGACATCCGAGCCAGTGCCTTGCAACATCAGTGCGCGGGCGGTCATGCGGCACCGTCAATATGAATGTTCAGCCCCTCGACCCGTGCCGCAACGCCATAAATGTCTCTCATTCGCTCGGCTGTCAGTGTTTCGGACGGAGGGCCATCCGCTTCAATACGCCCATCCTTCATCCAGATCATGCGAGAGGCGTAGCGCGCGGCGAGTTGAATATCATGGAGCACGACCAGTGCGCCGCCACCTTGGTCCACATAGGTGCGGATCAGGTCGAGAATCCGAAATTGCTGACGGGGGTCCAGCGCAGCTATGGGCTCATCCGCGATGAGCAAAGGCGCTTCGGCGGCAAACGCGCGCGCACAATGGACGCGGGCCAGCTCCCCGCCTGAAAGCGTATCCGTTCGGCGCCCCGCCAGTTCCAGAAGTCCGCAGGCCTGAAGCGCGCGGTCAACGGCTTCGGCGTCTAATCCTTTCAAGCGGCCCAACGGCGCTCCGTGGCTGAACCGCCCAAGGGATACGACGTCGCGGACACTATTCGGCCAGGCAAGCGGCCGGGTCTGGGGAAGGTAGGCTATTTGCCGAGCGCGCTGCGTCGGTGAGAGAGCATCAACCGGTTTACCGCCAAGCAAGCTGAGCCCCGCACTCGCCGATTGCAGGCCCAGACCGGCGCGGATCAGGCTCGTCTTGCCCGCACCATTCGGACCAAGCAGCGCGACGAACTCGCCACAGCCGAGGCGGAAGCTGGCATCGTCTACCAGCACACTCTCCCTTGCGAGAACGGAGATGTTTTCGACGACGAGATCAGTCATTTCCGGTCCGCCTTTGCATCGCGATCCAGACAAAAGCGGGTGCACCGATGAGCGCCGCGACAACGCCGAGTTTAAGCTCCGCTGACGTCGGCATCAGGCGAACGAAAATGTCAGCGACGACCAGGATCAATCCGGAGAACAGCGCAGACGGCACAAGCGAGCGCGCTGGGTCATGCCCGACGAAGGGACGAATGATATGAGGCGCAACAATGCCGACAAAGCCAATTGCTCCAGCCAGCGCCACCGCGCCACCGGTTGCCAGACCCGCGCCAACCACGGTGAATATCTGCTGGCGCCGCAGATTGAGGCCAATCCCTGCTGCTGCCTCTTCGCCGAGAGTTAATGCAGACAGACCGCGCCGCGTAGCAAACAGAGTTGCGCCGCCCGCAAGGATGAAGGGCGCCGCCAGCGTAATTTCGTCAAAGCTGCGATTGGCAACTGAGCCCAGCATCCAGTTGATCATGTCAGATAGTGAAAACGGGTTCGGTGCCAGGTTCATCAACAGGCTCATGGCCGCGCCAGCAAAGCTCGACAGGCCAACACCGATCAGGATGAGCGTGACAACAGACTGTGTGCGCAATGCGGCGACGGTGATGAGGCCTGTTGCCGTCAGCGCACCGATGATCGCAGCAATCGGTACGGCCCAGGGGGTGATCGAGGCGATCCCGTAATAGAGCGCGAACGTAGCCATAAGCGAGGCCGAGGCTGAAACCCCGAGAACTCCCGGTTCTGCCAGAGGGTTCCTCAGCAAGCCCTGCAAGGCAGCGCCGCTGATGCCCAGCGCGGCCCCGACGATATAAGCCGCGATCGCCCGCGGCAGCCGTATCTGCCAAACGACCAGGCGGTCGCCCGCTTCCGCTCCCCCGAAGAGGGCTGCCAGCAACCGGTCGGCGGGCAAGGCGGTTGATCCGAGGAAGCATGCCGAGAGAATTGCCAATACACTTGCGGCGATCAAAGTCGGCATGAGCAGGGTTTCACGCGTCATTGTCCGCCCTTTCCGGCCAACGCCTCGACGGCATCCATCAAGAACCAGCCGCTACACGAGGTCCACGCGCCTTCAAGCGATACGACTTCGCTCTGGGTAAGCTGCGCCTTTGCGACAGGGTGCTTCATCGGACTCCACGCGTCCGGATGATTGGTGCGCGATCCGAAGAAGGCAGCCGCTACGACATCAGGTTTCTCATAGGCAAGCGTTTCCAACGGGATGGATCGCCAGCCATGTTCTGTTTCCATATTGGTCAGGCCCCCCGCCACGATCATTTCATGAATCAGCGAGCCCGGTCCGGTCGTTACACCTGCGGGCGTCATGTACAATGCGGTCTGGCCAGTCTCGCGCTTTCTCAACCGCGCAAGGCGGTGTTGCATCTCAGTGTTCACGACCGCACCCCGTTCAGGCTCTCCCAACTCGTTGGCGATGCGTTGCGTGTTTTTCATCACGGAAGGAATGTCAGGCGTCCAACCAACTTCCACCACAGGCACGCCTGCCTTCTCGAAGAACGCGGCGGCATTCGGTCCGCCGCCATAGGACCGCACAACAAGGTCGGGCTTGAGGATCAGTACATTCTCGGCGTTTGGCCTGACGGTCGCGATGCCGTCGGCGGTGTTCCGCATATAGGAAAATTCCCGACCCGCATCCGGCGACAAGGCCAGGATGCGTTCCCGGTCGACAAGCTTCAAAACATACTGGTCGGCGCAATAGTCGAGGCTGACAATCCGGACAGGGCGCTCAGGCTTTGTGAGCACATTCTTGCCGGCCTGTCCGCAAGCGGACAGAAGGAGCGCAAGAATTGGGATTATCAGCCTCGACATGGAGATGTCCTAGTAGCGGAGCCGCACGCCGACAGATCCGGACAGTCCGGGTGTGCCATATCCCAGGATCTGCTGGTACTCCTCATCAAGCAGGTTCTCGATCCGGCCATAGATTTCGACTGTTTCATTGAGATCATAGCTGCCGGTCAGGTCGACTCGTGTCCAGCTGTCGAGTTTGGATCCGTCTGTATTGGCTTCTTCGCCATTATAGCGAACGAGCACTGCGCCAGAGAAGGGGCCGTCCGGATCAAAAGAAGCTGAGATGTTCCCGGTGCTTTCCGGGAGGCGGGCCAATGCGTTTCCGTTGCCATCTTCTGAGTCAATGAACGTATAACTCGCCGCGATACCCAGCCAGTTATTGATCGCATAAGCGCCAGTCAACTCGACCCCCTGCGAGTCCACAAGGGCGATATTGTCGTAGCCAGCCGTGTAAGAGAAATCGATCATGTTTTCGGTTTCCTGATCGAATAGGGTTGCACCAAGGACGATGCGCTCGTCAGCAGACTGCCATTGCACACCAATGTCATAAGCCTCGGAGGTTTCAGCCTTGAGGTTGGTATTGGGGGCGGTCAGTCCACAGAAGGTGCAGATATAGGTCGACTGAAAGATGCTGGGTGCCTTGAAGCCCTGACCCCAGCTTGCCTTGAAGGTGAGCTGATCTGTTGCGGTCCAGGCTGCTGCCACGCGACCCGTTGTTTCAGAGCCGAAAGTCTCGTGATCGTCGACCCGAATTCCGCCTGTCAGTGTCAAATTGTCCACGGGTTTGAATTCGTAGAGCGCAAACAAACTGTCAATCGAGGACTCTTGCTCATTGGCACTTGTCTCTTCGCGCTCCGTTCCAAAGGCCAATGTATTTGTGTCGTTGATGGCGAATGTGCCCTGATAGCGAAACAGCACGCGGTCACCTTCGGTGAAATAACTCTGGACACCGTTTGACGTATTTTCGCGTTCAATATCGGCATAGCCAATCTGAACAAGGTTCTCGAGTCGGCCATCGAACAGTGGCGCTTTCAGGGTGATGTTTCCAGACAGCGTCTCCGAATTCGTGACCTCATCACCATCCGCCACGCTGCCCTGCGCACCGAACGCATAGCTGTCATATTCAGACTCTGCGTCGCTCCACATCAGGCTGGTTTCGAGACGAACACTGGCAGGCAGGTTCAAACCGCCTTTGGCCGAGACCGTCTGTGAGTCGTAGCCGTCGTCTTCGGAGTTACCATTCGCCTCATCCGCTTTGGAAATACCATCCGTGGTCAGTCCGGTAGCCGCGAGCCGGAAATCACCGATTTCATTCGCATTGCTGATCGACGCGCCGCCGCGCAATGTATTGAAGGAGCCGTATTCGCCGAACACCGTGCCTGACAAGCCTTCTGTGGGGCGCTTGGTCGTGATGGACACGACGCCGCCAATGGCATCACTCCCCCAGAGCGTCGATTGCGGGCCTTTCAGCACTTCGATACGCTCAATGGTGTCTGTGTCCAGATAAGCGAAGTTGTAGCCGCCACCGGTGCCGGTCGGATCGTTTACGGGTACGCCGTCGATCAGCACCAATGTCTGGTCATTGGAAGCACCGCGTATACGCACGCTGGCGTTGCCGCCGAAGGCGCCGTTCTGGTTGACCGTGACACCGGGCGCGGTTGCAATAGCGTCCAGGGCAAAGTCGACGCCCAACTCTTCCAGGTCGTCCCGCGTGATGACGGAGACACTTGAGCCAATTTCGGTCATCGTCTGGTCAAGGCGTGATCCATTGACGATGATCGTATCGAGTTTGGTTTCTTCGATGCTTGCAGTCTGGGCGGTCGCCGAGACGGTAAAGCCGAACGCAACAGCCCCCAGCAGGGCGGTTTTGTAGAACATATCTTTTCCTCGCATCCCAGCCGCCCGAATGGTGGATGCAGTTCATAACGACAATCTGGCCTCACCTTGTGATTGGTGCGGACGGCCAGGCCCAGGGGTTCGGATGTCGTTACAAAGGATAGGCTTGAAGCCTTCCCGCCCGCTGAGAACTATTCCCGGCCTCCGGACGAACGACGCGATGGCAGGTCTCCTGGCTCACCGATCGTCATCTCAGGCCGCCTTCCCAGAGCGATTGCTCCAGTGGCTGTATGGCCTTCAACTCCCGGCTCACAGTTGCGGGTACAGCGCCGAATTCACATCGGCTTCCCTCTTAGCTTTCCTTGCAGAAAGCACCATCTGAAAGTGGTAATGTTGCAAGCCTCGCGACCTGTCAATACTGCCGCTATTACAGGACGCGCGGCAAAATGGTCAGAAGTCGACGCCACGCTTGGCTTTGAGCCCCGCTTTGAAGGGGTGCTTCACCTCGACCATCTCGCTGACAAGATCGGCATAGTCGCAAAGTTCCGGTTTGGCATCGCGCCCCGTCAGGATGACGCTGGTCTGGCTGTCGCGCGCTTTCAGTCCCTCGAGAACAGCGTCGGTTGAGAGATAGTCATAGCGCATGGCGATGTTGATCTCATCCAGCACAACAAGATTGTAGGAGCCATTTGCCATCATGGTTTTCGCACGATCGAACGCTGCCTCAGCGGCGGCGATGTCGCGAGCCTTGTCCTGTGTGTCCCAAGTGAAGCCTTCACCCATTGTGTGCCATTCGAGTTGATCGGGGAACTTGTCGAAGAATTGTCGTTCACCGGTAATCCATTTGCCCTTGATGAACTGGACGACCCCCACGCGATGGCCCCAGCCGAGGGCACGGGCAATGACGCCGAAGGCCGAGCTCGACTTGCCCTTGCCATTTCCCGTGTGAACCAGCACCAGCCCGCGGTCAGGCACGGCGGCCGCGTCGGTCTTCTTGCGTTGCTCTGCCTGCAGCGCCTTCATCTTTTCAGTATGGGAAGTTTCGTCGGTCATGTCGCGTTTCCTGGGTGTTCCAGCAGCGTGATGAGGCCGCCATAGGCGACCGCGCTCTGATAGTGATGGTGGCCGCCGAGCGCGGCAAAGGCTGCCTTGATCACGCCGGCATGGGTCACGACAAGAGTGTGGCTGTCGGGGTGGTTGAATTCGGCTATGGCGTTCTGAGTGCGGGCGGTCAGCATGGCGACGCTTTCCCCCTCATGAGGCCTCGCATGGAGGAAGTCCGATGCCCAGGCATCGAGTTCATGTCTCGGCAATTCGTTCCAGGGCTTCATCTCCCAGGTTCCGAAATCCATCTCGACCAGTCGTTCATCCCGGATGATGTTCAGCCCACTCCGTTCTCCGACGAATTCGGCAAGCTCAGCGCACCGGGTCAGCGGGCTCGATACGATGCGGTCTATCCGTGGCAGTCCGGCCAGAACGATGCTGGCCTCGTCCGCAAAAGAGGTCGCGAGCGCCAGGTCAGTTCGACCATAACAGGTGCCGGGTGCGACATCAGGCGTTGTATGCCGAAGGAGGGTCAGAGCCATGCGAGGAGCCCCAGATAGAATCCGATCTCGCTTGCTTGCTGTACCGCGCCGAGCGTGTCGCCCGTATAGCCCCCCAGTTTGGGCTCAAAGAACAGGCGCATTAGAACATGCGCGAAACACAATGAAACAATACCGGACAAAAGTGAGACGAAAGGAAACAGGACAGCACCGACTGCAACAGCACCCAACGCTGTGAAACCGGCAATTATCAAGCTGGACGCAGATATACCCGTTGCCACAGGCTTTCCCGTACCTTCCTCCCGCACATACCGGCTGGACGCGATCACACACACAGCTGAGAACCGAGAGACGCAATGCGCAACGGGCAGGGCAGCGCAGACCCAGATTGGCGGTATCGCCGACAGCGCACCCACCTTGATTGCGAGCGCCAGGAACAGCGCGGCGGTCCCATATGTGCCGAGCCGGCTATCCTTCATGATTTCCAATGCACGAACCGGTGTATGTCCGCCGCCAATGCCGTCAAACGTGTCGGCCAAGCCATCCTCATGGAACGCACCTGTCAGCAGCAGGCCTGCGCTGACCGCCAGCAACGCCGCCATGAAGTCCGGCAGGACCAGGGCGGCGATCCAGAAAACGCCCGCACTCACGAGCCCCACAAGTATGCCGACCAGGGGGAAATATCTCGGCGCTTGCGCCATGCGCTCCGGTGTGAACATCTTGTCTGTTCTGAGCGGTAGCCGAGTCAGAAATTGCACAGCGAGTACGAGTTTGGCGAGTTCGCCATTCATGCCGGGCCACTCACTCCGGCGCTCTCGAAGCTCGCCATCTCGCGCAGCATCGCTGCGGCTGCCTTCACAAGCGGAAAGGCGAGCAATGCGCCCGTACCCTCGCCCAGGCGCATGCCCAGATGCAGTAATGGCCTGGCCTTTAGCGCGGCCAGTACACGCCCATGTCCGGCCTCTGCGGATTGGTGCGCAAAGATCATGTTCTTCCGGCAATCGGGTGAACTCGCTTCAGCGGCCAATGCGGCGACTGTCGCAATGAAGCCGTCCACGATGACAATCTTGCCGCTCGCTGCCGCTCCGATCATGGCGCCGGCCATCATGGCAATCTCGAAGCCGCCATACTCCTGGAGCGCCAGACCAGCTTCCAGTTTATCGTTCGTCCGGTTTGCAGCTTTTTCCAACAGTTCGCATTTGCGGCGAAGACCATCATCGTCGAGACCTGTGCCCCGTCCAGTCAGGTCGGCAACTGGCACTCCGAGTATTTTGGCTGCCACGAGGCTTGCCGAGGATGTGTTGCCGATGCCCATCTCGCCAAAACACGCAACCGTTTCGTCGCCTTCATGACCCAGCGCTGACCCGGAAGACAGCGCAGCAGCGTGTTCGGAGGGTGTCATGGCGGGCCGCTCAATGGCGTTGGCCGTGCGTGCTGCGATCCGACGCGGGATCAGGCCTGGGTGATCGATCAGCTGTCCCGCTACTCCAGCGTCAACCACGCGGACGCTCGCGCCAACAGAACGGGCGAAGACATTGGCGGCTGCGCCCTCGGAAAGAAAGTTGAGCACCATCTGGCGGGTCACATCCTGCGGGAATGCCGAGACACCCGCTGTTGCCATGCCATGGTCAGCTGCAAAGATGGTGAGCCTGCATGTGTCCGCGCGAGGCGTCAGGGATTTCTGGATCTGCGCGATCTGAACAGCAAGCGTTTCGATCCCCCCCAGCGCGCTAACTGGTTTGGTTTTGCCGTCGATTGCTGCGCGAATCTGAGCTTCAAATTGCGCTTCAGAATGGGATGCATCCGTATCTGTAGGTGTCTGCATGATGAAGAATGCCCGTTTACTTAAATCGTGTGGCGGGGTTCTAGGCAGCATCGAAGGCGATTGTACAGGCTCGGCAAATTTCTCATGTCAGCTTTTTCCTGGAGGTTCGGCGCCAGTCGCGCGGCTTTCCGACCTGCTTCCGCATGTCCTGCGCAGCCTGAAAATCCGGGCGTCACAACCAAGTCGGCGGGCAAGGTTCGGTGGCGCCAAGAGCCACACAGTCTCGCCACACTTGGCGCATGCATCCTGTGCTTGTTTCTCTATCTTGGCATACCTTTTGCGTCGTAGAGTCTGTGTGTCGCGGCGATTGTGCGACTGTCAGGATTCGAGATCAAGGTGCGTATGTACGCCTCCGGCAACAGCAAGATTCTCTTCATTACGCATGGCGCGGGTCGCGGCCGCAAAGTGCCGACAGGCGATGTTTTCCTGAAACGGCTGGCAGCGAAGTCTCATCCCTTGCTCAAGGATATCCGGATCCATCGCACAGGTTCCGGGTCCGCCAACTTTGAGGGTGTGGGGCTGGTCATCTTCTGGCTGGGCGATCCTCTGATGCAGAAGTACCCGGCCTGTTATGTTGATGCTTTGGCCATTGCCGAAGAGGCGGTTGATCGAGGGATTCGTATCCTCAACCATCCAGACGCGCTCAGCAACACGACCAAATCCATGCAGGCGCATATCTGGGCTGACGCAGGCGTACCATGCGCCGCCGCAGCGTCGGCATCTACATTAGAGGAGATGGCGGGCGCGATCGAGCAAATCGGATTTCCCTGTATCGTCCGAAGTGATCAGGAGCATGCACAAAGACAGGTTGCGACCCTGTTCAAGGCTGAGGACGCAAAGGCGCTGGACAGCGAGGGTTTACTGCCAGCAGTTGTTCTGAAGCTGTATGACATCCGTCAGGAATACCGTGACGTTGGCAGGCCCCGCTCCGATCTCTTTGCGCGCTATCACCACAAGGCCCGAGCGTTCGTGTGTGGTGACCGTGTTCTGGCATCTCACCTGTTCTTTTCGACCGAGAGAATCGTTGGCCTGTCCAACAGTCTGTTCCAGCGGGAGGCGAGCCGACTGCGGCGTCTGGCAAGATATTTTGGCTATCATGAGCGTTTGCGAGCTGACCTGATTACTGCAGACAAGGCATATTTCTCCGCGCCTTTGGAAGAGGCGCAGAAACTCGTTCAGGCGGTCAGGGCGCTCGGGCTGGACTTTGCCGCGGTCGACTACAGCATCCGTCCAGAGGGGCACATCATCGTATGGGAGGCCAATCCGTATTTCTGGTTGCCCCATGGCAAGGCCAGCGTTTTGTCGCGCCAACGCGATGCAGTCACCCGCGTGGACCAGACATTCGATTGGTTCACTGCTTGCATCAAAGCCTATTGTAATGATCATCCCACCTTGTCGGTGGTTTCTTCATCCCGACGCTGAAACGATGTCGCCATTGGAGTTGCATTGAATGGTTTCGACGCATCCTATCGCCGCACCACCTGCGCAACGGGTAGATTGGGTAGATTACGCGAAGGGCATCTGCATCATTCTGGTGGTAATGATGCACGCGGTAAATGGCGTCGAATATCTGTTCGATGAGCAAGGATGGATGCATCCCATCATCGATTTTGCACGGCCCTTCCGAATTCCGGACTTCTTTTTGGTGGCGGGTCTGTTCCTGAGCCGGTCGATCCATGCGCCGCTCGCCGACTATCTCGACCGGAAAGTCGTGCATTTCATGTATTTCTACGTGCTCTGGCTCACGCTCCAGCTTCCGGTCCTGGAGTTCGATGCGTTGGTGTCCCATCCTGGTTATGTCCTGAAGCTATGGTTCTACAGCTTCGTCGAACCCTCGAACTCGCTTTGGTTCGTGCACATGTTGGCGATCTTCTATGTGGTTACGCGCTTGCTGCGAAACGTGCCGGTCTGGATCGTGTTTGCAGGCGCCTTCATCCTCCAGTCTCTCTACCAACTTGTGCTGATTGATACGGGATGGGGCGTGATCGACCGGTTCGCAAACCGGTATGTCTACTTCTTCATAGGGTACGCGTTTGCACCACAAATCTTCCGATTTGCCGGAAGGGCGGCCAAAGCGCCCTGGACCGGAGCCCTTGGTTTGCTGGCTTGGGGCATTCTGAATTGGTGGGCAGTCAGCCTCGCCTTGCATGAAGAAGTGGTTGCCAGTTTCATTCTGGGCATTGCCGGCGCGACTGCCGTCTGCGTCGTGTCAGCGCTGCTGACCCGGTTCCGCGCAGCAGACTTTCTCAGATATTGCGGTCGGCACTCGATCGTCATCTACCTGACCTACGCGTTTCCGCTCGTTGCGATGGAGCGACTGGTGCTGCCTGCAATCGGAGCGCCCTTCGGCGATGTGGGGCTGGCGTCCGCCTTGACCCTGACATTCGCTGTTGCGCTCCCGCTTGCCTTCCACGCCCTCATTCGCGGCACGCCGCTCAATTTCCTGTACGTCCGTCCGGATTGGGCCAGCTTGTCTGGAAGCGAGCGCGAGAAAAGGCGCGCTGCGTTGTCGGCAAAATAGCCTAGACGTTGAAGCGAAACAGCATCACATCGCCATCCTGGACTATGTAATCCTTGCCTTCTGACCGCATCTTGCCGGCTTCTTTCGCGCCTGCTTCGCCGCCATGCTCGACATAGTCCTTGTAGGCAACCGTTTCGGCGCGGATAAAGCCTTTCTCAAAGTCACCATGGATAACCCCGGCAGCCTTGGGAGCACTCCAACCTTTCCGGATGGTCCATGCGCGGGATTCCTTCGGTCCGACCGTGAAATAGGTCTGCAGGTCGAGAAGGTCGTATCCGGTATGGATCAGACGGGTCAGGCCCGGCTCTTCCAGTCCGAGCGTCTCAAGATATTCGCTGCGGTCCGGCTCATCCAACAGGGCGAGCTCGGCTTCAATTTGAGCTGAAATCACAACGCACGCAGCGCCTTCTTCAGTCGCGCGGGCTTCGACACGACTGGAATATTCGTTACCTGTTGCGGCACTGTTCTCGTCAACGTTCGCGACGAACAGAACCGGTTTTGAGGTCAAGAGCTGCAGCATGTTCCACGCTTTTGTGTCGTCTTTCGAGACAACAGCGCGTCGGGCCGGGCGACCTTCGTTCAGCTCGGCAAGTGCGAGATCAATCAAAGCGACCTGAGCCTTGGCTTCCTTGTCACCGGAATTGGCCTTTTTCACGACGCCGGCCTTGCGCTTTTCAAGGCTTTCCATGTCAGCCAGCATGAGTTCGGTCTCGACGACTTCGAAGTCGGCAATCGGGTCGACCTTCCCGCTGACATGCGTGATATCGTCATTCTCGAAACAGCGAAGGACATAGATGATCGCGTCTGTCTCACGGATATTGGCGAGGAATTTGTTGCCAAGGCCTTCACCTTGGGAGGCGCCCTCTACGAGACCCGCAATGTCCACGAAGTTCATGCGCGCCGGGATGATCTCCTTCGAGCCACCCACTTCGGCGAGCTTCTCCAGCCTGGGCTCTGGTACGGCGACTTCGCCAACATTTGGCTCAATCGTGCAGAATGGATAGTTGGCCGCTTGCGCTGTGGCCGTCTGAGTGAGCGCATTGAAGAGTGTGGACTTGCCCACATTGGGAAGGCCTACGATGCCGCATTTGAAGCCCATACCGGTCTCCTGAGTAACTGGTTCGCCGCGCAAATAGCCGTATTCACAGCCGAAAAACAGACGGAAATATCGCCTGATAGCGGAATTGGGTGGAATATTAAGGGTCTATGGGTATGCTTGGCTCATTACTTCAAGAGGTAGCGCGCATATGGCGTACGATGTTTTCCTGGTATCGGCGATCGAAGATCGCGACATGGCGAAGTTGGTCGCACGTCGGCTGCGTTCGCTAAAGTTCAAGGTCTGGTTCGATCAAAAGCAGGTGGACAATACGTTCGATGCCAAGGATGCACGCAATGCGGGCAATTCCAAGCATATGCTTGTCATGTGGTCCGAACATGCAGTGAAGAGCGACTGGGTGCGTGCGGCGGCTTCTGTCGGGCATTCGCGGCCTGGCATGTTGGCCCAGGTCAGCGTCGACAAGACGATCCCTTACGAGCCGTTCAAAAGCGACAAACGTTTCTCGATTGAGGGCATGACGTCGCGCAAGACTCCTGAAGGCTTTTACAAACTGATCGAAGAGCTCGGCCAGCGCGATGGGCGCTCCGACCTTCGAGAGTGGATGGGGTATGGCTCGAAGGATGAAGAAGCGCGGGAAGACTGGCTCACGGCTCATCCGGACGACCCGCTTGCTATTGATGCAAAGAAGAAGCGTGAGAAGGCGATGGGTATCAAGCCTGCGCCAGCGGCCGAGACGGCCAGCGCAGCCGCCTTGGCAAAGGCTTCCGTCAAACCGCATGTCGCAAGTTCCGGTCCAGGCCAACGCCCAACAAGCTCAGCGGCGCCTGCCACTTCAGATCCATTGGGCATGGGATGGGGCACGATTGCCGCAGTTGGCGCAGCCGTGTTCGCAATGTTTTTCCTGAGCTGGATTTTCCGCTCTCAGACGATCACCGCTCCGGTCTATGCCGGTGCACCGGGTGTCGGAAATGCTTATGTCCTTCAGGAAGCCTGTCCAGCAGGCCAGGTGCCAGCATCACTCATGAAAGTGCTCGAGCCGGGGCCGATCGTGAATGATACTGAAGAGCCGGAGCCTGAAAACTAGTTCAGGCGAACACGGCGATGGTCTGTCGGCCGATCATGACCGGTTGGCCTGATGTATTCCACAACGTCATGGCTTGGCTGTTATAGCCATCCTTTGACGTATCGGCGACATGCTGGGCCAGGAACCACCCCTCGTTCGTCTGAATGTCATCTGTCAGGAATTCTGCCATCCATGTCATGGAGCTGATACGGGCCTGTCCTGTCAGCATCGACATGGCCGCAGGCGGTGGTGCGTCTGCGAGTGCCAGGACGGAAACCGCGTCCGGCGGAACCGAGCCATCCTTGTGTCGCATCCAGAGAGACATGTCTGCGTCTGGCGCACCCGACATCGGGGGGCTTCCATTCGCCAGCCGCATGTTGAAGTTGCGGGTGAAGGCAGGGCGCCTCGGCGACTCTCCGAAGAAAGATGCGGTCTCGTCCGGGGAGGTAACTTCAGGCGCAGGAAGGTTTGCAAAATTGAGGGATGACTCACGGTGTGCCCCAAAGGCAAAGATCGCCTCGGCAGCAACGCCTGCTTCGCCCATCATGCGCACGCTCGTAAAGACGGTATTCTTGCCTTCGCGCAGCAGGGTGGCGGTGCATTCGACGTCACCCGACACAGGCCCGACAAATGCCACTTGCGCAGACCGGATCTGACGCCCGCCAGAGGTCGGCATCGCGGCCTGCAGGCACAGCGCCGCAGTCAGCCCCCCATAGGTTGTGCGGCCTTGCATCCAGGTCTCCGGCACATGAAAAGACATGGCATGGTCGCCGGTCTGTTTGCCGCTGCGCATGAGGGTGGTGAAATCCATCAGTCTCTCCCTGACTACAGAGCGCCAATTTAGTCAGTTCTGGAAAGGAACCAACTCTTGACGCCGGGGTATGCGAACAAAAAAGCGCCCCGGCATATCACCGGGACGCTCAATGTTTTCGATAGGGCGCAGCCTAGTGCTGGCTCTCCGGTGTCGTGACTTTCAAGCCATCCAGATCTTCCGAAACGGTGATCTGGCAAGACAGGCGGGAATTTTCCTGAACATTTTCAGCGAAATCCAGCATGGATTTTTCCATTTCTTCCTGCTCTCCAACTTTGTCCATGAAGGCCTGGTCGACATATACATGGCATGTGGCACACGCGCAGGCGCCGCCGCAATCGGCATCAATGCCCGGAATGGAGTTCTTGATAGCAGCTTCCATCACGGTCTCGCCGTTCTGGGCCTCCACAACGCGCTCGGTGCCGTCGTGGTCGATATAGGTAATTTTCGCCATGTGCGGGTTTCTCTCCTTCAAGCTGCCACTGCGTTAGTGGCAATCTCTTTCATTGTTATTGATGTGTCTGCAAGAATGTCAGCCGAAAGCTTGGCGCCTGACATGATGAGCTTCTTGGATGCGAGGAATTCGGGCGGACTGTTGATCGCATCCACTGCGATGAGCGTTCCGTTCTTCAGGTAGAAGGCCGCAAACTTTCGATCCTCCGGTGAACCTCTCACGACGATCTCGTCATACCCGGCGCCGAGCCCGGCGATCTGGAGCTTGAGGTCGTACTGGTCTGACCAGAACCAAGGGCAATCTTCATTCGGTCGCGGTTTGCCAAGAATGGCGGCGGCAGCGAGCTTGCCCTGCTCGATGGCATTGTGGACGCTTTCAAGCCGACCAGAGCGACCAAAATGCACCAGCGGCCGACTGGCGCAATCGCCTGCGGCAAAGATTCGTGGGTCGGATGTGCGCGCATCGCGATCAACAAGAATGCCATTATTGCAGGCAATTCCGGAATCTTTGGCGAGTGCTTCGTTTGGCAGGATACCGATGCCGACCAGAACAATGTCCGCATCGAGTTTGGTCCCATCGGTGAGCACGGCAGCGGTCACCGCGCCATCATTCCCTTCAAGCTTCGACAGGCTCGTCTCTGTGCGAATCTCAACGCCCTGGCGGCGATGCTCAGCCTCATAGAACTCGCTCATGACCGGGCTTGTAACTCTGGCTAGAACACGTGGTGCCATTTCCAGAACGGTCGTTTTCAGACCCATTTGCTGGGCGACGGCCGCTGCTTCAAGACCGATATAACCAGCTCCGATAATCACCATGGAGCGTCCGGCCACCATTTGCGGCCGGATCCGCTCGACATCGGCAAGACCGCGCAGCGCGTAGACATGCTCAAGCTCTGCACCGTCGATCGGCAGGGCGCGAGGGCGCGAACCCGTCGCGATGATCAGCGCGTCATATTCGAGGTGGCCACCATGTTCGAGATCCACTCTGCGTTCCGCCCGGTCGATGCTGGTTGCGCGTGTCGAAAGGATCAATTCCACATTGTTGTCTTCGTACCAGGCGGCTGGTTTGAAGTAGAGGCGCTCCTCGGCGAACTCACCCTTCATATAGGCTTTTGACAATGGTGGGCGCTGGTAGGGCAGTGCCGGTTCTTCACCGACCAATGTCAATTCGCCCGTATAGCCACCCATGCGCAGGGATTGAATTGCTTGCGCCGCAGCTTGCCCAGCCCCAAGCACCACAATGCGTTTTGCGTCTGTCAAATCCAATGTGCTATTCCCGGTCTACGTAGGGTCAATTCGTGACGCCTGCGTCATTTTTAATGTTCTAGGCCAGTCTGCCTGCTACTGCAAGGCATGTCACCACGCGTTTTGCCGCAATTTGGTCAGGAAACGATGGTGTGTGAGGTCAGTCTTTTATATGCACATGATGATGAAATTGATCTACCGACTCGACAATGAGGCTCACACGCTCGCATTCGGCAATGCGATCGCCCCCTTGCTGAAACCGGGCGACGTGATTGCCTTGCATGGCGGACTGGGTGTCGGGAAGACGACATTTACGCGAGGGCTGGTCCGAGCGCTCATACCGGACATTCAGGAAGTGCCGAGCCCGACATATACTCTGGTCCAAGCCTACGAGGCTCCGGATTTTCCCGTCTGGCATTTTGACCTCTATCGGCTGGGATCGCCTGACGAGATGGCTGAGATTGGGTGGGACGAGACGCCGGAAGGCGTGGCGATTGTCGAGTGGCCGGAGAAAGCGGGAAAGCACCTTCCTGCGTGGCGGCTGGATATCGTCTTTGACTTTGAAGGCGAACATCGGCTCGTATCCCTGGAACCCCATGGCGAAGATTGGCGGGCGCGCTGCAATGAATTTCAATTCTAATTCCCGCGACGCGCTGATCGCTGATTTTCTTGCGCGTCATGGATGGGGTGGTGCAGACCTCAAGCCATTGGGACAAGACGCATCCACGCGCCGGTATGTTCGGATGGTGCGCGCTGATGGTTCGGCGGCGATGCTGATGGATGCTCCACGCATCGAAGCCGACCCATGCCCACCGGATGCCGATGATGCCACGCGCAACGCGATGGGCTGGAATGCACAGACGCGTTTGGCGGCCTCTCGTGTCGACGCCTTCGTCCTGATTGCGCACCATCTCAGATTACTCGGTTTTGAGGCGCCGGAGATATTTGCGCATGATACTGAAGTCGGGTTGGCTATTCTGCAGGATTACGGCGACGGTAAGGAATTGGCTCGGCAGATCGAGCAGGATCCAGCTTTGGAAGTGCCCGCCTACATGCTGGCCGCTGGCATGTTGGCAAAACTTCATCAGCAACCGATCCCCGAGGCTGTGATCTATGGGTCCGAGCAATGGCCCATTCTCGATTTTGACCGCCTCGCATTGTCCTCGAATGCTGACCTGTATGCGGACTGGTTGCCAGTGGAGGCGGGTGGCGGTGCGCTGACTGGACTTGCCCGCGTTAGGTGGGAGTCCGAACGTGATGCCCTGATCGAACAGGCAATGTCGTTCCCGCGAGTGTTCACTCTGCGTGACTATCATGCAGAAAACCTGCTCTGGTTGGGCGACGACCGCATCGCGCTGCTCGATTTTCAGGACGCGGTGAAGGGCTGGGATGCGTGGGATATGGCCATGCTGACCCAGGACGCGCGACGGGACGTTTCGCATGAGGCGTCCGAAGCCGCGATCCGGCACTATCTCGACCAGACCGGCAAGACGCGCGAGGCCTTTGACGAGCGGCTCGCCGTGATTGGGGCTCTCAACGCGCTGCGTATTGCAGGTGTGTTCTCCCGGTTGCAGCATCGTGATGGCAAGGCCCGGTATGGCACATTCCAACCGCGCCAACTGAAACTGCTGGCCCGCAATCTGTCCCACCCCGCACTGGAGCCCATGGCGGCCTTCGTGCGGGAGACGACCCCCTTCGTGTTCAAGGAAAGCTGATGTCATCAAATATTCCGCATACGGCGATGGTGCTGGCCGCCGGGCTCGGTACCCGGATGCGGCCGCTGACGGACACATGTCCGAAGCCCCTGATAGAGGTTGGTGGCAAGCGTCTGATGGACCGGATGATCGACCCACTGATCGAAGCGGGCGTTCAGCGGATCGTCGTCAATGTCCATTGGCTCGCCGATCAGGTCGAGGATCATGTTTCGGGCATCAAGGGTGTGGACCTGATTGTGTCGGACGAACGTGGCGAAGTGCTTGAAACAGGCGGCGCGCTGGTGAAAGCCGCGCCGATGCTTGGCGATGATCCCGTCTTCGTGGTCAATACAGATGCGTTCTGGGGTAAGGGTGATCCGAGACCTTTCCTCGATCTGGCCAGCGCATTTGACCCAGCGCAGATGGACGAGATCCTCCTTCTCGCGGATACGCAGCGCAGCCTGGGATATGGGGGCGCCGGAGACTTTCTCCGTGCCGAGGATGGCAGCCTCAAGCGACGCGGCGAAAACCCGTCTGCCCCATGGGCCTATGCGGGAGTACGCATCCTCAAACCGCAAGCATTCTCAGGCCTCGCCGTGGAGCGCTTCTCGGTTGCTTGGCGAATTTGGGGGCCGCTTGTCGAATCCGGACGGCTGCATGGTCTGCCACTGGATGATTTCTGGCTGCATGTGGGCGATCCGGACGCCCTGAAAGATGCCGAAATGTGGTTGCGCTGCCATGGCGCGTGATCCTGCCCTGTTTGGCGTAGGCGCGCCAAAAGTCTGGTCCATCCCGCCGGGCGAAAACTTCCTGAAATGCCTCGCAGCGGAACTGGCTCGCGCGGTGGATTTGCAAAACATCCCGGATGCGTTGGCGGACGCCACCATTTATGTTCCAAACCGCCGGTCTGCGCGGGAATTGTCTGCCGCTCTTTTCCTCGCCGCGAACGAAACCCCGATCCTGTCGCCAGACATCCGGGCGATGGGCGATCTCGAAAGCGACGAGGCCCCGCCTGTCGCCGAGTTTTCAGTAACCGATTTGCCCCCAGCACTTGCGCCTGCCAAGCGGCTCGGAACATTGGCCTCTCTTGTGCAGGCCTATTATCGCGAGAGTTCCGGCATGGATGTTCCGCCATCGTCGGCGCTTGCCGCCGCGAACGAGCTGGCGCGATTGCTGGACCAGGCTCATCTCAGCCCCGGGGCTGACTGGAGTGGGCTGGCAGATCTGGCGAAAGACGCCGACCTTGCCCAGCATTGGGAGAACTCGGCCAAATTCCTCGAAATCATAACCGATGCCTGGCCGAAATGGCTTGAAGAGCAGGGCGTCACCGACCCCCTTCAACGGAGATTGCTGGCTGCGGAAGCGACCGCAGAGGCTTGGCTGGCGTATCCACCCGAGGCACCGGTCATCATTGCCGGTTCGACCGGGGCGACGCCTGCCGGGCGCGTGTTGATGAAAGCCGCGCTGCAATTGCCGATGGGGCTTATCGTTTTGCCCGGGCTCGATTCTGCCGCCTCGGAAGAGCATCGTGCCGGTATTCTTTCCGAGGTCGGACATCCGCAAAATACGTTGCTCAATACATTGGTCGCGCTCGAAATTGAGCCGGGGGCTGTGGCTGAATGGCCTGGCATCGAGATTGGCCCCAAGCGCGACGCGCGCCGTCGCATGATCATGGAGGCGCTCGCGCCCGCCGATGCCACAGCAGACTGGCGAGATACCCTCGACCAACTTTCCGCAACAGCTGGCACCGACGTGCCAAGTTTTGCAAGAGACGCACTGGAAGGCCTGTCGCTCGTAGAGGCTGCGGACGAGTCTGCTGAAGCAAGTGCCATCGCCCTGATGATGCGCGAGACATTGGAAGCCAAGGACCGCACAGCAGCCCTCGTGACGCCGGATGCTGGTTTGGCGCGCCGGGTTTCCGCCCTGCTGAAGCGTTGGGACATCAGTGTGCCGCCGTCGGCCGGTATTCCGGTTGGGCGGACAGCCGCCGGTAGCTTCGTGGGGCTCTGCGCGAAATGGGCGGTCGATCCGGGCAACCCGGTCCTGATCGTGGCGGTTCTATCGCATGAACTGGCCGCGCCAGTCGATGATCTCGCCGACTTTGAGCTTCATTTCCTGAGAGGTCCGCGACGATGGAAATCCCTTCAGGAACTGGTCGAGAGCATTCGCACTCGAGATATGATCGAGCCCTATCCGCAATTCGGGCCAGATGATCAGATTAGGGGGATCACGCTTGTGGAATCCCTGATTGCCCGGTTCGAGCATGCCGATGCGGACCTTAGCCAGATTGAAGAAGTATCCGGCGACGACGCAATTCAACGTATCGCAGCCTTGGCGGAATCGGTCAGCCAGACGCCGATGCCTTGGGCTGGGGAAGACGGCGCAGCCACGAGCCGCTTGCTTGAATTCGTGCGCGAGGTCTCTGAATCCCTGGGACTGATGCGACCGGCCGCGTTCGCCGATCTCGTCAATGCGCAGGCGTCCCAGATGACCGTCAGTTTTGGTGAAGCCGAGCATCCGCAACTCTCGATCTGGGGACCGCTGGAAGCGCGACTTCAGTCTGCGGATCGGGTGATCCTTGCTGGACTCAATGAGGACGTTTGGCCAAAGCGCCCGGCGCCGGACGCGTTCCTGCCCCGGCATTTCCGTGCGCGCCTCGGCCTGGGTGATCCTGAAGAGCGCATGGGACTTGCCGCGCACGACTTTGCCCAGCTTGCCTGCGCACCGGATGTCACTCTGGTTTACGCCTCACGGCGAAATGATGCACCGGCAGTCGCGTCGCGCTGGGTCTGGCGGCTCAAGACGCTCGCAGAAGGCGCGCTGGAAAATCAGGCTACAGATCATTTCACCCCCACGGCGTTTGATCCGATCGAACTGGTGGAAGGTCTAAAGCTGAATCGGGTCAATGCATTTTCTGACTTTAGCGCCGAGCCGACTCCATCCGCGCGCCCTGAAGGCTGGCCCGCGCGCTTGTCCGCCACACGCGTCGACCTGTTGCAGCGCGATCCATATGCGCTCTGGGCTGAACAGGTGCTGGGCCTCTCCTCAATCGATGCGCTGAATGATGAACTCGGCCCTGCGCCGCGTGGGACCGCAATTCATAGGGCGCTAGAGCTGTTCGAGGACGACGGAAATCCGAAGACGGCCGAACACTTGATGGGCCTGCTCAGGCAGGAATTGCTGCGTGTGGGCGAACCTGGCGACGCATGGGCGGCGCGTGAGGCCGTGTGGCGGCGTACAGTAGATTGGTTCATGGTCTGGCGTAGTCAGCGAGATACGTCGGGCGGCAAGTTGAAGCAGGAAGTCAAGGGTTCCATTGAGTACAGCGTCGCCGGTCAGCCGTTCACTTTGTCGGCGACCGCTGACCGGATAGAGCAAACGGCCCGGGGCGATCTTGTCATTGTGGACTTCAAGACGGGCAGTCCGCCGCGCGACAAGGAAGTGGCCACAGGGCTTAGCCAGCAAATGCCTTTGCAGGCCCTCATCGCCCAGAAGGGTGGCTATGACGGGGTGCCAGCGGCACGGGTTGACCAGTTGCACTATGTGGCCTTCAAGGCGAAGCCCGATGCATTCAGCCTGGGGGGCAAGCACAACCTCCCGACAGAGCCCGCCGACATGGCAACCATGGCTGAAGATGGCCTGTTGCGCCTGATTGAGGCCTATCGCGAACCCAGCTCGAAATTCCTGTCTGCGCCGCGGGTGAAATTCGTGAAATACGACAATGGCTACAATCTCCTGGCCCGCCGTGCCGAGTGGGCAGGTGATACCGAAGACGGGGAGGGCGGGGATGCCTGACGTGAAGATGCCCATTACTCCGCCGGATACGGAAGACTACCGTCGTGCGAACACTGCCCAGCTCGTTTCGGCCGATCCGGCACGTCCGGTTTTCGTTATGGCCAATGCGGGCAGCGGCAAGACAAAAGTCCTGATTGATCGCGTCGCTCGCCTGTTGCTGCGCCGCGAAGATGGGCGCGTGGGCGCTGCTCCGGATTCGATCTTGTGCATAACCTACACAAAGGCCGCCGCAAACGAGATGCTGTCGCGTCTGTTTCGAACGCTCGGCAAATGGTCGATCATGCGCGACGACAAGTTGCGCGAGGAATTGTCCCGCCTGGAGGGGCGACCGAAAGATGCCTACAAGACAGATGATCTGAGAGCGGCCCGCGCACTCTTCGCTCGCGCGCTTGAAACACCGGGCGGCCTTCGGATCGAAACGATTCATGCGTTCTGTGCGCGCATCCTGCGACGCTTCCCGTTGGAGGCCGGCGTGCTACCCGGCTTCGCAGAGATTGAAGAAGATGAGGCTCAGGCAATTTGGCAATCCGTTCGTGCGCAAGCGGTGCTGAACGCAAGTGAGGTGGCTCCTGAAGCTTTGAACGTATTGGCGCTGGAAGGGGGGCATGATGGTGCGGACGTTGCGTTGAATGCCATGCGGTTCCAGATGAGCGCCTATCTTGATTTCGCTGAAACGCATGCATTCAATCAGGCTGCGATGCGTGCTGCTCTCATTGAGGGGCTGAACGCACCTCAGGCGAGCCCTGCAGAAATTCTCGAGCTGGAAATGGGCTCGCAGATGCCAGTTGGTGCACTGCGAGAGGCCCTCATCAGTCTTCGCGCCTCTGGTAAGCGTGATGATACCCGTACGGCCAATGCCGTAGAGGCGGCGCTTTACGAAGAAGACCCGGGCCGCCGGTGGGGCTGTTACAAGGGTGCCTTCTTCGGCGCTCAGGGCAACGCATACAAATCCCTTTACAATGCAGAGGCGGGTAAGGATGCCAATGTGGTCGCGCTGTTCGCGACCAAGGATGAAATTGGGTCAGAAGTGGCGCGCGTTGAGGCGCTCGCGGCGAAGTTGAAGCTGGCCGAGACCGTAGAGCGCACCTCCGCTCTGTTGGAAGTCGGGCTGGATGCGCTGGTCGCATACCAGGAAGAGAAGCGTCGTCGCGGCGCGCTCGATTTCGACGACCTTATCCGCAAGACACGTGACTTGCTCACCCGGACCGGCATGTCCGACTGGGTACTTTACAAACTGGACGGAGGAATCAGTCACATACTGCTCGATGAAGCACAGGATACCAGCCCAGAACAATGGCAGCTGATCAATGCGTTGACGGAAGAATTCACCGCGGGCATCGGCGCCGAACGCCAACAGGACCCGCGTACCTTGTTCGTGGTGGGGGATGAGAAACAGTCTATCTATTCCTTCCAGGGCGCAGAGCCTGCCCAGCTTCGTGCGCAGGAGCAGGCCTATATCCAGAAGGATCCGGCGGCCCTGTCCCAAACCATGGAAATGTCGTTCCGGTCATCGCCGGAAATTCTCGGCTTCGTCGACGCGGCCTGGAACTCGGCCCCGCCGGTCGACATTGCATCTGGCGCACAACCTCCGCTGACGGCGGATGAGGTGACACATACGGCTCGTCGCGCGAACCAGCCCGGCTTGGTAGAGCTCTGGCCGGTGGATGAGCGTGACGAGGACGAAGACGCTGATGCGTGGTCACGACCCGTAAATGCGCTGCGTTCAAGTTCTCCAAAGGCGCAGCTTGCAAGCCGGCTTGCAAAACAGTTGAAAGCCATGGTGGATCGGGGCGAGACCGTATGGGAGGAATTGCCGACACGGGACTGGCAGCGCCGGGCCATGAAGCCTGAGGATATTCTGATCTTGGTGCGTAGCCGGACGGGTGGCCTCTTCGATGCAATGATTTCAGCGCTCAAGTCCGAAGGTCTCCCGGTTGCTGGGGCCGACCGGTTGAAGCTCACCGACCATATTGCAGTACAGGATTGCCTGAACGTGATGCGGTTTGCGCTCCTGCCAGAGCGTGATCTGACACTGGCGGAAATCCTGCGCGGGCCTTTCGTCGGACTGGTGGACGATGATCGGTATCTGTTCCGGCTTGCGAGCAAGCGCAGAATGGGCGAGACGCTCTGGTCGCGCGTTCGCGCGAGTGACGATCCCGATGTGCAGGCTGCCGAAAGATTTTTGTCAGGCCTGCTGGAGCGTCGCCATGAGCCGCCGTACGAATTTCTCTCGCGGGTGCTGGATGTGCCGGGGGCGGACGATTTGACGGGTTGGGACAAGATCAATGCACGGCTTGGTGCGCCGGCTCATGATCCTGTTGAGGCACTGCTTTCCCGCGCTCAAGGCTTTGATGCGACGGAGCCGTCTTCACTGCAGGCCTTCGTTACAGAGATGGAGTCGAAGCTTGTCGAGATCAAGCGAGATCTCGCCGCGCCTGAAGGAAAGGTCAGGGTGATGACGGTGCATGGTGCCAAGGGGCTTCAGGCTCCGGTCGTCGTGCTGCCCGATACGACCGCTGGGCCGAAGTCTGTTTCATCGTCCATGTTCACCGTCAGCGACATGCCGATCTGGTCTCCCCGCAAGGACAGCGACATCCCCGCTGCAGAGCATGCGCGTGCTGTTGCGAACGCAAAATCCGAAGAAGAGTTTCGCCGGCTTCTCTATGTTGCGCTGACCCGCGCGCAGGACCGGTTGATCATTGCCGGTCATTGGCATGGTGCGCGCCCGCCCGGGTATCATGACCGGAGCTGGTATGCATTGTGTGGCGCGGCCATGAGCCGGTTTGCTGAAGAGGCTGATGAGGATGGCATCCGCAGGTTTGGACGGGTGCCTCCGAAAGACCGGGATGTATTCGAAGAATCCAAAGCGCATTCAGCGCTGCCAGACTGGGTGTTTACGCCACCCCGTCAGGCCGAACGCCAGCGCAGGTTCGGCGCGCCGTCCAGCCTGCTTGGCCGCAAGACACCGGTCCTTGCGCCTTTCAGCCAGACGCGGCAGGCGCGCCTGCGCCGCGGTAGAATCATTCATTCCTTGCTGGAATACTTGCCGGCGCTGGACCCTGCCGCGCGCCAGGCGGCCGCGGATAGGTGCCTGTCCCGCCTATCCGACCTCACAGATTCTGATCGCCACGAAATGAACGCTGCGGTCTTTGGCATTCTGGACGCGCCAGACATGCAGCGTCTGTTCCGGCCCGGCGGGCGCGCGGAGGCTGCGATTGTCGGTTCGGCGCCTGAGCTGCCGGACGGGCTGATCATCAATGGCCGGGTCGACCGGCTGGTGGTGACGGATGACGAAGTGCTGATTGTCGATTTCAAGACCGATCAGCCTGCGCCTGACAGTCCGGACGGTGTAGCAGAAACGTATCGTGCCCAGATGGCGGCTTATTGGGCTGTTCTGAGGCGGGCCTATCCCGGACGGACGGTGCGCACGGCGCTTTGCTGGACTGACGGTCCACGCCTGATGTTCTTGCCTGAGGAGATGCTATTAGAAGCTCTAAAGGGTGCGCAGAGCCCGGTTTGACTTCCCAATAGAGTTCCTATGTATGTTCCAACTGAAACAGAAAGCATGAAGGAGCCACGCTATGGCTGCGGTGAATGTTACCGACGATGAATTTGACGGCCTGATCGGCGATTCCGATTTGCCGGTGGTTGTGGACTTCTGGGCTGAGTGGTGCGGCCCATGTAAGCAGATGTCGCCGCACATTGATGCGGTGTCCGAAGAGCTGGTAGGCCAGATCAAGGTCGCCAAGATCGACGTGGACGAGAACCCAATCGCGCCTTCGAAGTATGGAGTCCGGGGTATGCCGACTCTCATGATCTTCAAGGATGGCAAAGTTGCCGCGACGCACTTGGGCGCGATGAGCAAACAGGCCATCTCTGACTGGATCAAGCAAAGCGTCTAAAACGTCTTGCTAAGTAGATATTGAAGAAACGCCGGCAGCGATGTCGGCGTTTTTTTTATGCAGCTTGCGTGGTCAGGGCGATGAAGACGTCTTCAAGGTCAGGTGCTTCTGTAACCAGGTCGCCAATTCCGATTCCGTTTGAGCGTACAGTCTCCAGCAACCTGCCGATACCGGTTTCGCTTGACCGGAACGTAATGGCGAGATCGCCATCGGGGCGCAACACTGCATCCATATCCGACAGGGCAGCGGGCACGGTCGCAAGCGGTTCCTTCGGCGTAATCACCAGCGTCTTGTAGTCGAGGCGGGAAAGTAGTTGTGGGGTCGGCTCGCAAGCAACAATCTCACCATGGTTCACGATGGCGATTGAATCACACAGCTCCTCGGCCTCTTCCAGATAATGAGTCGTCAGGATGATTGTCGTGCCTTTGTCGTGAAGTTCCCGCACATAGGTCCACAGAGACCTGCGCAGTTCCACATCGACACCCGCTGTTGGCTCGTCGAGAATCAGGACGGGGGGATTGTGGACGAGGGCCTTGGCCACCATCAGGCGACGTTTCATGCCGCCCGACAATTGGCGCACATAGGCATCCTTCTTGTCATCGAGCCCGACGGCTGTGAGGATTTCAAGGCTGCGGCGCTCCGATTTCGGCACGCCGTAAAAACCAGCCATCAATTCAAGCATTTCCAAAGGCGTGAAGAAGGGATCGGCAACGATTTCCTGATTGACCACTCCGATGGCTGCCCGGCTCTGGCGTGGATATTTGTCGATATCCAGCCCCCAAATGCTCGCCGAACCCGACGTCTTGTTCACAAGGCCAGCCAGAATGTTGATAAAAGTCGATTTTCCCGCACCGTTCGGACCAAGCAGTCCGAAGATAGAGCCACGCGGAATCTCCAGATTCAGGCCCTTTAGCGCATGCTTTTCGGGCATCTTGCCAGATGCGCGATAGATTTTGTTGAGGTCTTTGACTTCAATGGCGAAGTCAGGGGCAGGTTTGCTGGACGACATGTGGGGACCTTTTCACTCTGTCCATTCGATCTTGCGCCGATGGGCGGTGCAATCTAGGTAGGACCATGTGGCACCGGTAACAACCATGCCGACGAAATTGCAGATGGAATTACAAGTCATGTCCACGAAACGCGATGTGTTCGACCCGCCGGAAATCTCAATGGTGACGAGCCATAGGGTCTCGTGCAATGGCGGCGGCGGCGCCCTCGGACATCCGCGCGTTTGGTACGAAATGGGCGACGAGGATTTCGTCGAGTGCAAATATTGTGACCGGCGATTCGTTCTGATCGGCGGCAAGCAAGACCCTTCACGGGCGCGATGATTGCGGCCGGATGATGTGTGAGGTGTTCGAATGCGCGTCCTGATAGCAGGCGGAGGCATTGGGGGCCTGACCGCCGCTCTGGCGCTCGATCATTTTGGACACGAGGTTTTCGTTTTCGAACAGTCCAGCGTGCTGGATGAAGTCGGCGCGGGTATCCAACTCAGCCCCAATGGCATGCAGGTGCTCAATCAGCTGGGAGTATCCGCCCGCATTCTCAAGGATGCGTTCCGTCCCAAGGCTCTGGAAATGCGGATGGGCCGCAGCGGTCGTCGGCTGTTCGACATCCCGCTCCGCAAGTCGGCGATCAATCGCTGGGGCGCTGACTATCTCCATGTCCACCGGGCTGACCTGATCCAGGCTTTCTACGATGCACTGGTCGCACGCCGTCCGGAAGCAGTCAGTCTTGGCCGAAAAGTTGTTTCCTATCAGAAGGATGAGACTGGCGTTCGTGCGACATTGGACACCGGCGAAACTGTCGAGGGCGAGCTTCTTGTCGGCGCAGATGGTATTCATTCTGTCGTCCGGACTCAGATGCTCGGCATTGAAGCGCCCCGATATACTGGCATGACGGCTTGGCGGGCCATGTCCGCTGTCTCGGACCTGACCGAAATCCCGCCTCCAACGGCCACAGTCTGGACCGGATCTCGCAGACATGCGGTCACCTATCTGCTGAGAGGCGGCAGTCTCGCCAATTTCGTTGGCGTGGTGGAGCGCAAGGCGAAGCATCTGGAATCATGGACCGCTGAAGGATCGCGAGAGGATGCGCTCGCTGATTTCAAGGGATGGCACTCATCCGTCACCGGCATCATCGAACACGCGCCGGTGCTGCATCGCTGGGCGCTGTTTGACCGCGACGAGCTACCGCGCTGGTCCGACGGGCGCGCAGTATTGATGGGGGATGCCTGTCATCCGATGTTGCCTTTCCTTGCGCAGGGCGCCGTGATGGCCATTGAAGATGCCTATGTGCTTGCAAGGGAAGTTTCGTCCGCGGCAGACCTGCCCGACGCTCTCAAGGCCTATGAGGCCTGCCGCAAACCGCGCACCAGCAAGGTTCAGGCGGGCGCGAGAGAGAATGCGAGCCTTTTCCATCGCAGTAATCCAATAACCCAATTATCCACATACGGTCCCATGTGGATGGCCGGCCGCATGATGAAGGGCTTTATCCATTCGCGGAATGACTGGTTGTATGGGCACGACGTCACGCTGGGCTGAGTGGCGCACGGCTTGTCAGCTCGCTGGGAAGCGGGCATTCAGATGTTTCATTTGAAACAATATTCGGGTCCCTATGCTTTCAGTTCTCGACCTATTTCGCGTGGGGATTGGCCCCTCCAGTTCCCACACAGTTGGGCCCATCCGGATTGCGGCGCGTTTCTCTGACGGACTTGCGAAGGCGGGCAATCTCTCACAAGTTCAGCGGATCGAGGTGGAGCTACAGGGCTCCTTGGCGCTGACGGGGGAGGGGCATGCTACGCCGAAGGCGGTTCTACTTGGGCTCGCCGGGTTTGCACCAGAGACTTTGGATCCGGACGCGGCAGATGCGGCCGTCTCTGAGATCAGCTCCAGCCACAATCTCTCCTTGGCCGGAACGCACCAGATCACGTTTGATCCGGATAAGGATATCGTATTCGCATATGGAATTATCCCGAGCCTGCATCCCAACGGCATGCGGTTAAGGGCGTTCGACGCATCGGGTGAAATTTTGTCCGACGAGACGTGGTATTCAACAGGCGGGGGATTCATTGCCTCCCAGCGCCAACTTGAAAAGCCGCTTGAAGACGATCTCATCCAGACTCAAGTCGACGTGCCTTACCCTTATTCGTCTGCCGCTGAGCTAATCACGATGTGTTCGCAGAACGACCTCACGATTGAACATCTCGTCCTGGCCAACGAGGATTCCCTGCGGCCTCGGTCTGAAACGTTTGAAGCGCTCGACCGTATCTCTGACGTTATGGCGAAATGCATTGAGCGGGGCCTGTCACAGACGGGAACCCTACCGGGCAAGCTAAATGTCAAACGTCGCGCTGCATCGCTCTGGGCGAAGCTCGCGAATGATCATGGCTCAAACGAGCGCGAGCAATTGTTTGACTGGCTCAATGTGTATGCCATGGCGACGAATGAGGAAAACGCGTCGGGGGGCCAGGTGGTCACCGCGCCAACAAATGGCGCCGCTGGTATTATCCCTTCCGTGATCCGCCATTATTGCAGTGGTACAGACGATGCACGTGACCGTACGCGTAAATTCCTGCTTACCGCGGGCGCGATTGGCATTCTCTACAAGCAGCGCGCCTCAATCTCGGGTGCCGAGATGGGATGTCAGGGTGAAGTCGGCGTGGCTTGTTCCATGGCGGCTGGCGGCCTCGCTGCCGTTTGGGGCGCAGTTCCACAACAGGTGTCCAACGCAGCGGAAATCGGTATGGAGCACAATCTCGGCCTGACATGTGACCCGGTTGGCGGGCTTGTCCAGATACCTTGCATCGAACGCAATGCCATCGGAGCGGTGAAAGCCGTCAATGCGGCGCGGCTCGCCTTGCATTCAACCGGGCATTCGCATGTCTCCCTGGATCAAGTCATTGAAACAATGCGGCAGACCGGGCTCGACATGTCCACGAAATACAAGGAAACCAGTCAGGGCGGATTAGCCGTCAACGTCGTGGAGTGCTGATGACGCAAGTCAACAATCTCGGATCGCTACTGGACAGCCTGCGGGAGCAGACATCGGGAGAGAAGGTCACCGTTGGGGCCATGCTTGATGCGGTCGGGCGACGTTCTTACGGACCGCTATTACTGCTTCTGGGTTTTGTGTCGATCAGTCCGTTGACCATCATTCCGGGCGCAAACTGGCTCGTCGCCCTGATCATTCTCATAATCGCGGGTCAAATCGCCCTGGGCCTGAAATATCCATGGGTACCGCGGCGCATTCTGGATTTCGAGTTTCCGCGATCGGCGCTGATCCTGGGTGTGGAACAGGCGCATCCTTATGTTTGCCAGGTCGACCGTTTCCTGAAACCGCGACTCGCATTCCTGACCGACCCGCCTTTTGTGCAGCTCGTGGCGTTGATTTGTATCGCGGCGGCGCTCGTCTCGTTTCCGCTCGGCCTCATTCCTTTCGGGCCGGTCCTGCCAGGTTTGACGGTGCTCCTGTTCGGGCTGGCGCTAACCGCGCGCGATGGATTTGTGTTGATTCTTGCGGCGCTGGGTCTTGTTGGCAGCTGCTATCTCGTCATCCGGCTGTGGGAACGTCTGATCGGCTGATCGGTCCTGACCAGGCGGAGAATTCAGTCTTCTGAAGACGGTCCGTGATTGAGTTCGGCCAGGGCAGAGCGAACCAATATGAATGTGATCAGCGCCCAAAGGCTCAGAAACAGGATCCCCGCCCCAAGCTTGTCCCAGCGAATATGGCGATAGATTACGGCCTTGGAGGGGCTTTTCGGATTAATCCAAACGGATAGGGGCTCATTCCGAGACTTGTGCCGACTCAGTTGGCGATTGAGCTGGTGATAATAGGATTTCCGAACGCCCAAGGTTTCATCAAAGAAGGTGCGACGAGAGACATGAGTCTCGTTGTCCCAGACATAGCTATACTCGGTTCGCAGTCGATATTGCCGGTTTCGATTCTGGACCTGGCTGGACAGGATGACGGCCGGACGCGCCTCCCAGTTCTGTGCTGCGATGGTCAGGCCGACAGGTTTGAGAACCGAGTAGGTGATGAAGGGGGCGATCACGCAAAACCCGGTTGCAACGATCCAAAGGACGATCGTTCCGCCAATCGGCCGCGTTCCATCTTTTTCCACCATACATGAACTCCCTTTCGGGTGTGTAGCATTTGTAGAAGAAGACTTGGAAGTCTGCGACCCGTGGATGGGCTACGTCACGTATAGGATTTTTCGGGAAGGGAAGGTGGCTCCGCGAGTAGGACTCGAACCTACGACCGGGCGATTAACAGTCGCCTGCTCTACCAACTGAGCTATCGCGGAACAGCCGGAGACGGGTGAATAGCAGACCCGAATACCCGTTCAAGCCCCCACATGCTGCGAAGTCATAAAAACTTGCAGATTCCGCAAAAAAAAGGCGGGAGACAAGCTCCCGCCGAGGCGTTGGGTGATGGTGGGTGTCTCCAAGAGAAGACAGGTACACAATCCCTCAAATTGGTTAACGGGCTGTAAACGGTTTGCAAATGTGTGAGGGAAAATTTGCCGGATCGCGTTTACGACTCCGAAATCATGGGCGTCGGGGTGCTGGCGCACCTGTTGGGGCGCGCTGGTCAGGCGTGTGGCGGATAGGAGTGGTCATTTGAAAGTCTGGAGGCTCCGGCCGGAATCGAACCGGCGTACACGGATTTGCAATCCGCTGCGTAACCACTCCGCCACAGAGCCGTCCCAGAAGGCGCGTCACTTAGCAACGAACTTCGTAGCTTGCAATCTGTCCTTTTCATGCGGCGTGCGTTTATCGCGCATTGCGCCCCCGAAAACCCATGTTAAAGGGCAGGGAAAGCGCGCTATAACAAAGCCCGAGAGGGAATCGAGATGAACTACGACAAAGCCCGTGAGATCATGGTCGACACGCAAGTGCGCCCGAATGATGTCTCTGACCCGCATATCGTCTCGGCTTTCCTGAAAACGCCTCGCGAAGCCTTTGTGCCGACATCGCGCAAATCGGTTGCCTATTCTGAACTGGAAATCGAGACGTCCGTGGGCCGTGCCCTCTGGACGCCGCGCGATACGGGAAAATTGGTCAAGCTGGCCGACATCAAACCATCCGACATTGTGCTCGTGATTGGTGCTGGCTCTGGCTACGAGGTGGCGCTTATCAGTCATTTGGCCGAAACCGTTATCGCGCTCGACGATACCGATGCGCGCGTGGACGCCATGTCAGAGCGCTTTGCAGCGCTTGGGATCGATCAGGCGGTTGCCGTCGAAGGTGATCTCGCTGCAGGATTGCCTGACCAGGCGCCTTTCGACGTTATCTATGTCTGCGGCATGGTCGAAACACTTCCAGAAGCCTGGACTTCGCAGTTGGCTGAGGGCGGTCGACTGGCCGTCGTGACGCTCGAGCGGGAAGGGCTTGGACGCGGCAAGGTTTATACGCGCGCAGGCGACACAGTATCGGCCCGCGAAGGATTCGATGCTTTTCCACCAAAATTTCCTGCATTCGACCGCAAGCAGTCATTTGTCTTCTGACAAGCGACAGGCCGCGACAATTTGTTAAGACTCCAGAAAAGTGAACAGTGTTCACTAATGCCGTCAGAGCCCTTATATTAGGGATCAAGCATATAAGGGGCTCAGTCGGTCTGGGCCTCAAGGAGCGCCGCATGAATTTCCACCGATCCCTCTCTGTCAGCCTTTTTGCCCTCGGCCTGACCGGGATGACCGCAGCACAAGCAGACACACTCGCCGACGCCATCAATGCAGCGCTCGCAACCAATCCGGGGCTGCAATCTCAGCGAGTTGAGACAGATATTGCTCGTGAGAGTGTGGAGCAGGCCCGCTCACAGGGGCGTACCACGGTCGATCTGACTGGGAGTGCTGGCTACCAGTACACAGATTCAAACGCAGCTTTTGCGTCGCTCTCCGGCACGAATGGCGACCGTCCGATTGCCAGCGCCCAGATTCAGGCTGCCAAACCCATTTATACCGGAGGACGTATCAATGCCGGCATCCGCCAGGCAAAGGCCGGCGTGGACGCCGCTGAATCGCAATATGATGCCGCCGTCCAGGATCTCATCCTTCAGGTCATAACGGCCTATGTCGATGTGCGCAGCGACCTCGAAACCGTTTCGATTCGCGAAAACAATGTCGAAGTGACCGGTGAGCAGGTTCGTGCGGCGTCTGACCGGTTCGACGTGGGCGTGGTGACGCGGACCGATGTTTCGTTGTCTCAAGCTCGCCTCGAAGGCGCGCGCGCCGCTCTGGCCGGCGCCGAAGCAGTTCTCGAAGCAGATATTGCAAATTATCAGTTCCTCACCGGTCTTGCGCCGGACGATCTCGCGCCGCCGCCACCGCTGCCGCCCCTTCCGGCCTCGCTGGACGAAGCAGTCCAGATCGCGCTCGACACGAACCCGGACCTGATCGCCGCCCGCCATGCTGAACGTGCGGCTCGCGAGGCAATTGACGTTGCCCGCGGTCAGTACAAGCCTCAGATCAGCATCGTGGGCACTGCGGCGCGCCAGGAAACCTATAATGACTTCACTCAGCGCGATTCGAGCGTCTCAGCTGTGGCCCAAGGCACCATCCCGCTGCTTTCAGGCGGCCTGATCAAAAGCCAGGTGAAATCGGCCAAGCTGCAGCGCGCTCAGGCGCAGCGCCAGATCGACACGCTTCAGCGCAGCATTCGCGCTCAAATCGCACAATCCTGGTTCGCTTATGAAGCTTCCTTGCGCTCCATCTCGGCCTCCGAACGTCAGGTCGACGCAGCCCAGATCGCCTATGACGGCGCCACGGAAGAGCTGGCCGTGGGCATTCGCACTACGCTGGATGTGTTGGACCAGGAACAGCAATTGTTCGAAGCCCGGCTTGCCCTCGTGCAGGCCGAGCGGGACTCCTATGTCGCCGCTCACAATCTCCTGCGCGCGACCGGACAATTGTCTCCGAACATGCTGGTTCTGGATGGCGCGGGCTGAGACTCGCGTTAACGACGATAAACGGTTGTTAACACAATCCCCGTAGCGGTTAATGCATAGGGATTCGCACTGCACCAAATATCAAGGGGCTGGCCATGGCCAATGAAGCACACAAAGAACCGACGATGGAGGAAATCCTCGCGTCGATTCGCAAGATCATCTCAGATGATGACACGGCTCCACAGGCGGAAGAATCGGCGCACGCCGAAGAGACTCCCGCGCCTGTCGAGGCTGAAGCCTCATTCGATGAGGATGATCTGCACGATATTGATGACGTCATGTTCGAGGACGAACCGGCAGCGGACGAGGCTTCTGCCGAAGAGGTTGTGGCTGACGAAGACGCCTTTGAGGTAGAATTCGAGCAATTCGACTCCAGCGCCGACGAAGTCAGCGAGCCGCCAAGCTTCGAAGAAATGCTTGGCGCGGCGCGCGCTGTCGTGGCGGCCCCAAAGGCCGAAGAGGCTGAGGAAGTCGTAGAAGAAGTGTTTCCCGAAGCGCTCGTTGAAGAAGTCGCTCCGGAGCCCGAACCAGAGCTTGAACCTGAACCCGCTGCCCCCGAACCGGTGGCTGCATCCGTATCCGTGGAGGAAGACATGGCGGCTACCGCACGTTATCAGCAAACCATCCTGACCGACGACCAGACTGCCGATGTGGCCGCTGGTGCACTCGGCAAACTCATTTCCAAAATGGATATGGGCGGCGACAATACGATTGAGGGCCTCGTACGCGAGATGCTCAAGCCGATGATGAAGGACTGGCTCGATGCCAACCTTGCAAAGATCGTCGAGGAAAAGGTGGAGGCCGAAGTACAGCGCATCGCACGCATGGCGCGCTAGCCTCTCCTGACAAATACGTTATAGGGAAGGGCGCGCCGTCACTGGCGCGCCTTTTCTTTTAGATGGAATACGCCTGAAACGATGCTCGACCAAAGATTTGACCCCGCCGAAGCCGAACCCCGCCTGTACAAGGCCTGGGAAGAAAACGGATGCTTCAAACCCTCCGGCGACACGTCTGCACAAGCTTATTCCATCGTCATCCCGCCGCCGAATGTCACCGGCGTGCTGCATATGGGCCACGCCTTGAACAATACGTTGCAGGATGTCCTGATCCGGTTCGAGCGCATGCGCGGCAAGAATGTGCTGTGGCAGCCGGGCACCGACCATGCCGGCATCGCAACGCAGATGGTGGTCGAACGCCAGATGGCCCAGTCCGGTGACAATGTCACCCGCCGCGACATGGGTCGCGAGGCCTTTGTCGATCGCGTGTGGAACTGGAAAGAGGAATCCGGCGGTGCCATTGTCGGCCAGCTGAAACGTCTCGGCGCGTCTTGCGACTGGTCAAAAGAAGCCTTCACAATGGGCGACCGCAACGATCCCGACAACAGCATGATGCGCGCGGTGACGAAGGTCTTTGTCGAGCTCCACAAGAAGGGTCTGATCTATCGCGACAAGCGGCTCGTGAACTGGGACCCACACTTTCAGACTGCGATCTCGGATCTTGAAGTCGACCAGCGCGAAGTGCCGGGCCATTACTGGCATCTACGCTACCCGCTCGCGGACGGCGTCACCTATCTGCATCCGGTCAAGGATGAAGACGGCAATGTCATCGATCAGGAAATGCGCGACTACATTGTCGTCGCCACGTCCCGTCCGGAAACCATGCTTGGCGATACCGGCGTGGCAGTGCACCCGGAAGATCCGCGCTATGCAGGCCTGATTGGCAAGTTTGTCGAGCTGCCGATTGTCGGCCGCCGTATACCGATCATCGCGGATGAGTATGCCGACCCGGACAAGGGCTCTGGCGCCGTGAAGATCACCCCGGCGCATGATTTCAACGATTTCGAAGTCGGCAAGCGCGCGGGCCACACGCCGCTGAATATCCTGAATGCGACCGCGCATATCGTGGATGGTGCGGAAGCCAACGTAGCTGGCATTCCGGCTGAGTATCGCGGTCTCGACCGTTTCGACGCCCGCAGGAAGATCGTCACGGCCTTCGAGGACGCCGGGCTTCTTCAGGAGATCGAAAGTCTCAAGATCGAACAGCCCTTCGGGGACCGGTCAAATGTCGTCATCGAACCGTGGATGACGGATCAATGGTATGTCGACGCCAAGACGATGGCGCAGCCTGCCATTGCGGCGGTGAAAGAGGGCAAGACCAAATTCATCCCGGAAAACTGGGAGAAGACCTATTTCAACTGGATGGAAAACATCCAGCCTTGGTGCATTTCCCGCCAGCTCTGGTGGGGCCACCGTATTCCGGCTTGGCATTTTAATGTGGAGACAGTGCTAAGCGATTCTGACGTTGCGGAAATTGAAGTATGGGGCGACGTGATCACACCTAAAAGTAAGCCTTTCATCGTCGCGGCGACAGAGGCAGAAGCAGAAGCCGAAGCTCGCGCGCAATTGATTGAACTTCGGATAATGAACGAAGAGACGCTTTCAGACTTTGTTAGAGAGCATGGGAGTGTGTTGAAGGAACTGTATAAGCAGGACGAAGACGTTCTCGACACCTGGTTCTCCTCCGCGCTTTGGCCGTTCTCCACACAGGGATGGCCGGACAAGACACCGGATCTCGACACCTTCTTCCCGACGGCGACGCTGGTCACGGCGTTCGACATCATCTTCTTCTGGGTCGCCCGGATGATGATGATGAGCCTCGAATTCATGGGGGAAGTTCCGTTCAAGGACGTCTACATCCACGCGCTCGTGCTCGACGAGAAGGGCCAGAAAATGTCCAAGTCCAAGGGCAATGCCATGGACCCGCTGGAACTGGTCGACGAATACGGTGCCGACGCGCTACGCTTCACGATGGGCCGCATGGCCGGGCAGGGGCGCAACATCCGGCTCTCCAAACAGGCCGTCGAAGGCAATCGCAACTTCGCCACCAAGCTCTGGAATGCGGCCCGCTTTGCCGAGATGAATGAGTGCGGCGCGCCCGGCGAGATCGACTATGCCAGGGTCGAAAGCCCGGTGAACCGCTGGATCCTGGCGGAGCTGTCCCAATGCGCGGCAGAGGTCAGCAAGGGCATCGAGGATTACAAATTCAACGAAGCCGCGGGCGCGCTCTACAAATTTATCTGGAACACGCTTTGCGACTGGTATCTCGAACTCATCAAGCCGCTGCTGGCCGGCATGGACGATGCCGCCAAGCAGGAAACCCGCATGGTCTGCGGCTATGTGCTGGATGAATCGCTGAAGCTGCTCCACCCCTTCATGCCCTTCGTCACCGAAGAATTGTGGGAACGCCGCGCTGAGGGCCGCGCTGAGGCCAAGGGCTTCCTGATGCACCAGTCTTGGCCATCGACTGAGCCGTTCGCGGATGAGGCCGCCGCGGAAGAGATCAATTGGGTGATCGACATGATTACCGAGCTGCGCTCGCTCCGGAACGATCTGGGCGTTCCGGCGGGCTCCAAGCTGCCGCTGACCCTGGTCAATGCCGGGGCGGAAATCGAAAACCGCGCGATGAGCCATGAGGACGTCCTGAAGCGCCTTGCGCGCCTTGAAGACATCTCGATGACGGATGCGACCCCCGAAGGTGCGGTGACTGCGGTCATCGGCGAGACCATGTCTGCGCTTTCGGTGGCCGACATTGTCGACATCGACGAGGCCCGCAATCGGCTCGACAAGGAGCTGGCCCAACTCGACAAGGACATCAAATCCACCGAGGGCAAGCTTTCAAACGAGAAATTCGTTTCGCGCGCCCCGCCAGAGATTGTTGAAGAGAATCGCGAGCGTATCCGCGACTGGACGACGCGGCGGGAAAAGCTGAAAGCTGCCCGCAAGGGGCTTGAAGGTCTCTGACCAATGCGGGCATCCTGTTTGAGCATGAACAGGAGTTGCTCTCATGAATTTCCGCAAACTGGTGATCGCGTCGGCGGTCCTCCTCGGCGCGTGCGCTGCGACCCCGGACCCTGAGCCCGCCACGCCCGAATGGCGGCTGGTGGTCCATGGCGGCGCAGGCGTGATCACCCGCGAAGGCATGAGCCCGGAAAAGGAAGCGGCCTATACCGCCGCGCTGGAGACTGCGTTGGAAGCTGGCGCAGCCGTGCTCCGAAACGGTGGTAGCGCGCTGGATGCGGTCGAGGCGGCTGTCATCCCGATGGAAGACGATCCGCTCTTCAATTCCGGCCACGGCGCCGTGTTCACCGCGGCGGGTACTCATGAACTCGACGCATCAATCATGGACGGCCGCGACCGCAATGCCGGCGCCGTCGCTGGCGTCACCCGCGTACGCAACCCGATCAAGGCGGCGCGCGCCGTGATGGACAAATCCGAACATGTCATGTTCGCCGGAACCGGCGCCGACGCTTTTGCTGAAGCGCAGGGGCTCGACATGGTCGACAATTCCTATTTCGACACGGACCGGCGCAGGCAGTCTCTGGAGCGCGTGCTCGAAGAGCGCGCACGGACCGCCGCCGATCGTCATGGCACCGTCGGCGCGGTCGCGATCGATCAGGACGGCAATCTTGCCGCGGCGACGACGACCGGCGGCATGACAGCCAAGGCAGCGGGCCGGATCGGGGACTCGCCGCTGATTGGCGCAGCGACCTATGCCGAGAACGGCGTTTGCGCCGTGTCTGCAACTGGACACGGCGAATATTTCATCCGCGTGGGCGTGGCAAAGACCATTTGCGACAGAGTGAAACTTGCTGACGACGAAATCGAACCGGCCGCAACATCCTCGCTCGCGGAAGTCGCGGAATTGGGCGGCGATGGCGGCGTCATCGTGGTGAATGGGGATGGCGGATATGCCTTCGTCTTCAACTCCGAAGGCATGTATCGTGGGGTCGTGGATGCTTCAGGGGCAAGAACTGCCATCTATGGCGGCGAATAGTCCCTTTTCCGCAACAGGATTGCGCGCTAGGGGCATTGCAGAACACACAGGATAGGACCGTCATGAGCAAGACTTGGGACAAATCGAAAATGCCCTCCCGCCACGTTACACAAGGGCCGGAGCGCGCGCCGCATCGCAGCTATCTCTACGCCATGGGCCTGTCGACCAAGGACATCCAGAAGCCCCTCGTTGGCGTTGCGTCCTGTTGGAACGAGGCGGCGCCGTGCAACACCGCCCTGATGCGTCAGGCACATGCGGCTTCCGAAGGCGTCAAGAAGGGCGACGGCACTCCGCGCGAATTCTGCACCATCACAGTGACCGATGGCATCGCGATGGGGCATGAGGGCATGCGGTCTTCGTTGGTCAGCCGCGACACGATTGCGGACTCTGTCGAACTGTCCATGCGTGGCCATTCCTATGATGCGCTGGTCGGCATTGCCGGCTGTGACAAATCCCTGCCGGGCATGATGATGGCCATGCTGCGCCTCAACGTGCCCAGCGTCTTCCTTTATGGCGGCTCGATCCTGCCGGGCTCCTATGAGGGCCGGGACGTCACCGTGCTCGACGTGTTCGAGGCTGTCGGTGCCCATGCCGCCGGGTCCAATTCCATGACCGACGAGAAACTTCACGCGCTTGAAAAGGTCGCCTGTCCTGGCGACGGGGCGTGCGGCGGCCAGTTCACGGCGAACACGATGGCCTGCGTCTCTGAGGCCATCGGCCTCGCCTTGCCGCTCTCCTCGGCGCTGCCAGCGCCTTACACCGACCGTGACGGCTATGCCGTGGCCAGTGGTGAAGTGGTGATGCAACTGGTCGAGAAGAATCTGCGCCCGCGCGACATCTGCACGCGGGAAGCCTTCGAGAATGCGGCCATCGTCGTCGCCGCGACCGGCGGCTCGACCAATGCGGCGCTTCATCTGCCAGCCATGGCGCATGAGTGCGGCGTTCAGTTCGATCTCGAAGACGTCGCGAAGATCTTCCAGAAGACGCCTTACATCGCGAACCTCAAACCCGGTGGCGACTATGTTGCCAAGGATTTCGGCGAAGCGGGCGGCGTGCCCATGCTGATGAAGACGCTGCACGAATCCGGCCTGATCAATGGCGACTGCCTGACCGTCACCGGACAGACCTGGGCAGAATACCTCGAAGATATCGAGTGGGACCCGAACCAGAAGGTCATCTATCCGGCAACCGATCCGATCTCGCCAACCGGCGGTGTCGTTGGCCTGTGGGGATCGCTCGCCCCCGATGGCGCGATCGTGAAAGTGGCCGGACTGCACACGCTGCAATTCTCCGGTCCGGCGCGCGTCTTTGATGGCGAGGAAGCCTGTTTCGAAGCCGTGTCCAACCGCGACTACAAGGAAGGCGAAGTTCTCGTCATCCGATACGAGGGCCCCAAGGGTGGCCCCGGTATGCGGGAGATGCTGTCGACCACTGCCGCGATCTACGGTCAGGGCATGGGTGACAAGGTGGCTCTGATTACTGATGGTCGCTTCTCCGGCGCAACGCGTGGCTTCTGCATTGGTCATGTCGGACCGGAAGCGCAGGAAGGCGGCCCCATCGGCCTGCTGAAGGATGGCGACATCGTCACGATCGATGCCGAAAAAGGCACGATTGATGTCCGCCTGACGCCTGCTGAGCTGGAAGACCGCAAACGTAAGTGGAAGCCGCGTATTACGGCCTATGGCTCCGGTGCGCTGCAAAAATTTGCCGCGCTGGTCGGCCCTGCACACAAGGGCGCGACGACCCATCCGGGCTTCGCGGGTGAGCGGCACGTCTACGCCGATATCTGATACAGGTTTTACCTGTCACGGAATCCAAGCTTAACTGGGGCGGTCTGTTTATGAGAGGCCGCCCCAGATGAGTCAGGATATGCCATCGACCGATCCACTCCCGTCACAACCTCCTGTCGATCCGGATGTTGTAAAGGCATTGGGTGATCTTCCAGAGGAATTCCGGGAGTTTCCCCGCCTGTTCCAGGATGAGATCAGGCCAGCACTTTTGACTCGTGAGGCCGAACGACAAGTCGCCGTCGCGAAGGCGCGACAAGCCCGCTATGTGGGGATCGCGGTTGCTGTTATCGGTGCGCTTGCTGGCGTGTTTCTTGTTCGGCATCCCTTGGCAGCAATCATCGCTGTGGTGGTCGGTGTGGGCTATCTGTACTGGGGAGGCCGTGATGTGCGTCGACTGGGCAAGGAAGCCAAGGATCTGATTGTCCTGCCCGTTGTGCGAAAGCTTGGTCTGCAATTCTTGGCGGAGCCCGGCTCTGTCGACTCTATCTACAAGCATCATGATGTTGGAATCGTGCCCAGCTGGGACCGCGCCAATTATGAGGATCGGCTGACGGGACGGCGCAAAGGCGTGGATTTCGAATTGTTCGAGGCGCATCTCGAAGAGCGCAGTACGTCGACCGATTCCAAAGGCAATACGCAAACCCGCTGGAGAACGGTCTTCAAGGGCCAATGCCTGCGCTTCGAGTTTTCCAAGCGCTTCTATGGCCGCACGCTGATCACGCGCGATTCGGGCTTCTTCAACCGATTTGGCGGGGGAAAGGGCATGTCCCGTGCCATGCTGGAAGACCCGGTGTTTGAAAAGATATTTGAGGTCTACACCACCGATCAGGTGGAGAGCCGCTACCTCCTGACGCCGGACCTCATGCAAAATCTTGTCGACTTGGAAAAGGCATTCCACGGCGGTCGGCTGAAGGCGTGTTTTGATGGTGGAGAGATGTTCATCACACTGGAGGGAGGGAACCTGTTTGAGCCTGGCAGCATGTTCAAACCCCTCGATAGTGTGGATCGCGTGCGGGAATTGCTGACTGATTTTGCGGCCATATTCCGCATCATGGATGCTGTCATTATCGGTCGTGCCCGTGAAGGCCAGGTGCGCGACTGAGATCGTTCAAATGAGGCGGTTCGGGGGCAACAGCGTTCAGCTTTGCTTCAGTGACTTTCCGCCATAAAAAGCGTGAACTTAGCAAGAGGTCCCGTTTTATGATGAAATCCATTGTCGCCAGTTTCATGCTTGTCATTGCTGCACAAACAGCCGTCGCTCAGGCGATGACGACTGCGGACGTGAAGCGGTGCAATGCCATGGCGGCAACCATGGCGCCGAAGAAGGCGGAGATCGAAACGCTGCGGGCCAAACGTGATGAATTGGCGATCCGTGTGGAAGAGTTGGGTGAGGTTTGGGAAGACGCTGAAATCCATCGCTTGGCCTCGCCTGCGCACGCTGTGACGGCTGATGAGACCAAGTCTGCCTATCAGACTGCCAGGAAGGATCTGATGGCAAAAGAGCGTGGGCTGCAAGCCGTTGCACGCCAGTTCAATCAGGACATTGCCTCATATAATCAGAGCTGCGCCACCGCCAAATAGGCGGCAATTCCCTACTCCATTCGTGCTGGACCTCAGCCTGCGATGATGCGCAACTGGCGCATCGTCGTCGCCCCGACTCGTAGGGGCCGTTGCAGCAGAAACACTTGTCAACGTTGACAACTCAATTTTGATAGACTTCTTGTTGGCGATAACATTCGAGGCTAAACTTCGGTATAAGTAAAAAGCGGGCAGGGGGTTGCCTGCCGCGAAACAAGGGAGGGCGCGCGGTATGAGCGACGCATCATCGACTGTAAATATGGATACAGGACAGGGCAGTTTTGGCCAGGTTCTGCTGATCACCGCCGTCGCCACGATCGGCGGATTTCTTTTTGGTTTTGACTCAGGCGTCATCAACGGAACTGTTGATGGTCTCCGTGTTGCCTTCAACTCGCAAGAAATGGGCACAGGTTTCAACGTTGCCTCCATGCTGCTCGGCTGTGCAGTTGGCGCGGCACTGGCAGGCACATTGTCGGATGCGTTCGGTCGTCGCACAATGATGATCGTTGCTGCGGTTTGTTTCATAATCTCCGCATGGGGCTCCGGTGTAGCGGGCTCGTCGGCGGAATTTGTCGTCTATCGCATCATTGGTGGTCTTGCGGTCGGCGCGGCAAGCGTCATGTCACCAGCTTATATTTCCGAGGTTGCTCCGGCCAAATATCGCGGCCGCCTCACGTCGATCCAGCAGGTCGCCATCATCAGCGGGCTTTTTCTGGCATTCGTGTCCAATTATCTGATCGCGCAAGCAACTGGCGGGTCTGCCATGAATGAATGGCTGCTCGGCTTTGAAGCGTGGCGCTGGATGTTCTGGATGGAATTGCTGCCGGCTACATTCTTCCTCGTGGCTCTTCTGTTCATTCCGGAAAGCCCGCGCTACCTCGTGGCACAAGGTTCTACAGACAAGGCGCGTTCGGTGCTCTCGCGTCTCTCTGGTGCCAAGGCCGCTCACCGCAAGGTCGACGAGATCGAGCAGTCGCTTGCCAATGATCACAAGCCGTCCCTCAAGGACGCGCTTGGTCAATTCGGTTTCAAACCCATTGTCTGGGTCGGTATCGGTCTTGCCGTGTTCCAGCAACTTGTTGGTATCAATGTCGTCTTCTATTATGGCGCCGTGCTCTGGCAGGCGGTTGGCTTCTCCGAAAGCGACGCCTTGCTGATCAACATCATTTCCGGTGCGGTCTCGATTATTGCCGTGATCATTGCGCTGCTGCTGATCGACCGGATCGGTCGCAAACCACTATTGTGGATCGGCTCGGTCGGTATGACGGTCACACTTGCCATCGTGGCATTCTGCTTCTCACAAGCGGTCACGATTGATGGGGCAGTCAGTCTGCCCGGCAGCTTTGGCTTGATCGCTCTGCTCGCCGCGAATGCCTATGTTGTGTTCTTTAACGCGTCATGGGGCCCTGTCATGTGGGTCGCCCTTGGTGAGATGTTCCCGAACCAGGTTCGCGGCGCAGGTCTCGCCATCTCCGGCTTTGCGCAATGGATCGCCAACTTCGCGATCACGATGACCTTTCCGATCATGCTGGCAACGGCTGGTATCGGTCTGGCGGGTGCTTACGGTTTCTACGCTGTGTGTGCGCTGATTTCCGTCTTCTTCGTCTTCAAGGCGGTCAGGGAAACCAAAGGTCTCGAACTCGAGGAAATGCAGGGTTAGGCCCGGCATATACATTCCGCCCTCGCCGATCTGTCGGCGAGGGCATTTTTTTAAAAACTGAATAAGGGAGGTCGCGATGGCCAAGGCTGTCCGGAAATCGTCAATCATTTCGCTGCTCGGCGGCGTGGCTAGTGTGGCGCTCATTGCTGCGTGTAGCCATACGCCGACCGATGCCGATGCCATCGAAACCATGGTAGCTGCAGAGCCCGTGCAGACCGCGCTCATGACTGAGCAGGATCTCGTCGCAACACCAGAACTTTGGCCCGAAATCACTGTGCCGGATCTCGACCCTGTGATCGAAGCGCGCATTGACGAGATCATGGCGAAGATGACTCTGGGGCAGAAAGTCGGTCAGGTCATCCAGGCGGACAGCGACAGTGTGACCCCCGAAGAAGTAAAGGCCTATCGCCTTGGGTCCGTTCTCAGTGGTGGCAGCTCGGCGCCCGGTGACGAACCGTTCGCGTCCATGGACGCGTGGCTCGCGGATGCGGACGCTTATTGGCACGCCTCGGTCGATCCAGAAGGTGTTGAAATCGCCATCCCCGTCATCTGGGGCATCGATGCCGTGCATGGCCATGCGAACCTGTTTGGTGCGACCATCTTCCCGCACAATATTGGTCTTGGCGCTGCCAATGATCCGGACCTGATCGAAGACATTGCCCGCATTACCGCCGAGGAACTCATTGTCTCGGGCCATGATTGGACATTTGCCCCGACCATCGCCACTCCGCGCGATGACCGCTGGGGCCGCACCTATGAGGGCTATTCAGAAAGCCCTGAAATTGTCCGCGAATATGCCGAACGGATTGTCTACGGATTGCAGGGCCGTCCGGATGATGAGGACTTTCTCGGCGAGGGCCGTGTCATTTCCAGTGCCAAACACTATGTCGGCGACGGCGGTACACAAGATGGCATCGATCAGGGCGAGACGCTCGCCACCGAACAGGAACTCATCGACATTCACGCCCAAGGCTATTTCACCGCGCTTGAAGCCGGTGTGCAGACCGTCATGTCGTCATTCTCCAGCTGGCAGGGTGTCAAGATGCATGGCAGCCACGTCATGCTGACCGAAGTGCTGAAAGACCGCCTCGGTTTCACTGGTTTTGTTGTCGGTGACTGGAATGGTCACGGCCAGGTGCCGGGTTGTACGAATACCGACTGTCCACAGTCGTTGAATGCTGGGCTCGATATGTACATGGCACCGGACAGCTGGAAGGGGCTCTATGAAAGTACGCTCCAGCACGCCAAGGATGGCAACATCCCGATGGAGCGTCTCGACGATGCCGTGCGCCGTATCCTGCGTGTGAAGCTCGCCTATGGCATTTTCGACAAGCCTGCGCCAAGCGAACGCCCTGGAGCGCACGACGAGAGCCTGATGGCAACGCCCGAGGCCCGAGAGATCGCCCGCCGCGCCGTGCGGGAATCGCTCGTTTTGCTGAAGAACAATGACAATCTCCTTCCGCTCAGCACGGAGCAAACCATTCTCGTGATCGGTGATGGCGCAGACAGTATCACCAAGGCCGCTGGTGGCTGGACCTTGTCCTGGCAGGGCGGTGGTTATGACAATGGCCACTTCCCCAATGGACAGTCCATTCTGGAAGGTATTGAGGATGCGCTGCTGCCGGGCGGCGGAACGCTGATCTTCGACCCCACAGGAGAGTCCAATGTAGATGCGGATGTTGTAATTGCTGTGTACGGAGAAAATCCATACGCTGAAGGCATCGGCGATATTCGGACGATGGATTTTGTGCCGAATGGTTTTGACACAAGCAAGCTCGAAGCCTTCCAGGACAAGGGCGTGCCGGTCGTGTCGGTTTTCCTGTCGGGTCGGCCGCTTTGGGTAAATCCCGAACTCAATGACTCCGATGCGTTCGTAGCAGCTTGGCTCCCGGGCTCCGAAGGTGCCGGGATTGCCGATGTGCTATTCCAGACGGAACCAGACTTCGACTTTACGGGACGTCTCTCCTTCTCATGGCCGGCGACAGCCCAGCCGTCACGTCTTAATTCGGAAGACTCACCTTATGAGCCGCTATTCGCTTACGGGTACGGCCTCAGCTATGCCTCTGACGCAACCGAGCTTGGAGAGCTGAGTGAAGATCCGGGTCTGTCCGAAGACCTCATGGGCAATGCGGATCCGCGGACCTTGTTCAGGCGCGGACGCCCAGGAGACCGCTGGGGCGCGCTCCTCGCGTTTGAGGGGGCTTACACGACGCTGCAGCCGGGGCTTACCGAACTGGCGGGCCTTTCGATCAGTCGGACGGACTACGAAATTCAGGAGGATGGACTGGTGCTTTCATGGTCGGATCCGACTGGCGTCCTGTCCATTGGTTCCTTTGCCAATCCGGTCAATCTGAATGCGGCTGGCGACGCCGCGCTGGACATCGTAATCGCAGCCAAGGTGCCGGATGGCGGGGAGCACGTCATATCCGTCAGTGGCTCTTGCGACCAGAATGGCAATTGCGAAGCCGTTGAGCAGATCACCGTCACAGGTTCCGACTGGGCGGAATACCGAGCGCCTGCGGCCTGTCTCGGTCTGACTGACCTTACTGCCGTGCAGATCCCGGCGGTTATCGGAACGATGGATGCTGGGACAGTGGCAGTGGCGGACATCCGCTTCGAACCTTCCGAGCGTGATCAAGGTTGCTCTGAATAGCGCCAGCCTGAAAGATAGGTCTGAAATCAAATGGCGGCCTTCGTTCGAAGGCCGCCATTTTCATTTTTAATGATCAGTCTCCGGCGGACTGGGCATAAACACCGAGAAGCGTACCGACAAACCCACCAGCCTTTTCCGTGCTCAGAATTGTGCTGTCTTCGCCGAGTGCCACGGGCTCCCAGTCGTCGCCTCGGGCAGCCTGATAGAAGTCGATCTCTGGGCCCCGTGATACGATCCGCAGTTTGAGGGAGGCCCCCAAAGGCGCGGCTGCAGGGACCTCTGCGACGATCTCACCGTCCTTGTCTGTCGCGTCACCAGCGCGCTTGCGCAGCCGCACAATCGCTTTCCCGTCTTCACTCATCGACAAGCCGAGCGCATAATAGGCCGCATCATTCTGGAAAGCGGCAATTCCCGCTTCGTCGTCACTATCTTCCGGCACGAAAGAGACCTCTGTATAGGCTTCAGCATTTGTGTGTTGCTGCCGCCGCGCGAGAAAGGAAGGCTGTCCAGGGCTGCCGACTCCGTCTGCGCGCGCTTCCAGAACGAGTTCGCCATTTTCCAGTCGATACGCTTTCTGGGCAGGTATTCTGACCGTCAGCCAGTGCAGCGGAAGTACGTCTTCCTCAAACTCATCCGTATAGGTGAAGTTACCAGTCAGCGGCAAAGAAGCCTTCGGCTGCGCCGGCAGGGCGGGACGATCAATGACGTGCGGGATGACGTCGCCGGGCTTGGTGATGCGTGGGATACCATTGTCCCATGACACCGGCATGAGGAAAGTTTCGCGGCCGGTATTGTATTCGTTGCCTTGATAGGGGCGCGTGCCAAGGAATACGGCCCACCAATTGCCCTCAGAATCTTGGGTGAAGTCAGCATGGCCAACCGAAGTGATCGGTTCGGCCCGGTCTTCCGGTAGGTCGCGTTGCGTCAGGATCGGGTTATCGGGATGGGGCGTAAACGGCCCCAAGGGGGACTTCGCGATGAGGATCACCTGCGAGTGCTGCGGGCCTGTTCCGCCTTCAGCAGCGCTAAGCACGTACTTGCCATCAACCTTGTAGAGATGCGGCCCCTCGATCCAGACGGGTTGTTCGGACAAGTCCAGGCCGCCATTCACCGCTACGACCGCATCCGAAACCGGTTCGAACGTTTGTGCATCAACTTCGCGGATCCAGACCGCGCGATGCCCCTCATAGAGGGGCTCGCCCTCAGGGGCGTCATTGTTCAGGATGTAGACCTTGCCGTCCTCGTCAAAGAAAAGCGACGGGTCGATCCCGCCAATATGGGGTAGCCAGATCGGGTCGGACCATGGCCCGGCAGGGTCGGTAGCCGTCACGACGAAATTGCCGCCGCAATCCACGCAGGTATTGATCACGTAGAAGACGCCGCCATGGAATTCGATTGTCGGCGCAAACACACCTCGCGACACGGTCAGCCCGGAAAAGTCGAGCATGTCCGGCCGGTCGATCACATTTCCGATCTGGGTCCAGTTGATCAGGTCTCGGCTGTGGAAGATCGGGATACCCGGATAGTGGGTAAAGGATGAGTTCACGAGGTAGTAGTCGGCGTCGACTTTCACGATGCTGGGGTCTGGATAGTATCCGGCCAGGATCGGATTCCGAGCCTGACTGTCGGAGACGGGCAGATCAAAGATCGGGTCAGTGCCGCTATATGTCAGATAGGAGAAGCGGGCTTCCGATGTTTCCAGCGGCGCAGGCGCACTGACACTGCCGCACGACGCTGCGATCGCGATCGCCCCGAAACTGGCAAACGCCTTCCAATGTCGCATTTGAATAATCACGCTTCCGACTCCCTCTGTCGTTCTACCGGTATGGACCCGGTTTCAATTCACGATATGATAGCGTTATCATTATCGCTATGCCAAGGCCGCCAAGAGCCGAAATCAACCGGGAGGAATTCGATGTCCAAATTTACAAGACGCCATGCGCTCGCTCTGATGGCGTCGGCAACGGGTGCAGCGTGCACGTCGGCAGGCGGGCCAGCCGTGCAACTTGGGACGGGTTCCGAGCCGTTGAAGGATTTGGCCGCCGCAAAGGGCATCCGTTTCGGCACGGCCATGGATGTGCGCGAGGTCTCCGATCCGGCTTATCTCGATATTGTCTTGCGAGATTGCGCCGTCATCGTAGCCGAAAACGAACACAAGATGTACACGATTCAGCCAACCCCGGATGCCATGAACTGGACGCCGGGCGATACGCTGGTGGCGTTTGCGAAAGCGAACAATCTCGGTATGCGGGGCCACACTCTGTTGTGGCAGCATCCGCAATGGCTCCCGGACTGGATCAATGACTCAGATTTTGCGAACGCCTCGGAAGCAGAAGTCGTCCTGGGCGGTTACATCACAGCGGTGGCGTCGCGGGATGCTGATTTCATCTATTCCTGGGATGTCGTGAACGAGACTATTGACCCGGAAACCGGCGATATCCGTGAAACCTCTTTTACCCGAGTCATGGGGCCGGACGTATTGGAGTTCGCGTTCCGCACGGCACGCGCAGCAGCGCCGGACGCAACGCTGGCGTACAACGACTATATGAGCTGGGAGCCCAGCCACGAAAAACATCGCACAGGCGTGCTGCGCATGCTCGAGCGTTTGAAACGCAACGGCGCACCCATTGATGCACTTGGCATTCAAAGTCATTCCAATGATGCGCCGCCTTCGGCCTTTACGCCGACCCAGCAAAAAGTCTGGCGGGACTTCGTGGAAGAGGCCATCGGTATGGGGTTGGACATCTACCTCACCGAATTCGACGTGAATGACTCGATGATGGCTCCTGGCATTGTTCAGCGCGACCAGGAGATTGCCGCGTTTACGCGGGACTATCTCGACATGATGTTCAGCTATCGGGAGACCAAGGATCTGTTGATGTGGGGTCTGGCGGATAGTCACAGCTGGTTGCAGGGATTCAAACCGCGCGAAGACGGGATAGAGAAACGACCGACTCTTTACGATTCCAGCTATCGCCCCAAGCTGATGCGTGACGCTGTCGCGGCCGCGCTCAAGGCTGCGCCAACCCGCGCGTGAACTGCGCCACATTACCCCATCTGGCTGAATCGTCTTGAAAAAATTACATAATGGCTTGAGGTTTGGGTGTTAAGTCGGCGCAAGACATAGAATGAAAAGCAGGACGGAAACCCTGCTCACGGGATAAGAAGAACAAGTATGTCCGAAAAAATTACAAAGTCGGGACGTCGCCAGCACGCGACCATCAAGGAGGTCGCCGAACTCGCTGGCGTTTCACAGATGACGGTCTCGCGTGTGCTCAATCGCCGGGATGTCGTGCGTGAAACTACCCGGGCGCGTGTTGAAGATGCCATCCGCGAACTGAAGTACCGACCGAACTTACTCGCACGCAGCCTTGCGGGTGGGAGCTCCCTGTTCATCGGAATGATTTTCAACAACCCCAGCAACTCCTATCTCAGTGAACTGCTCATCGGTGCGATGAACCGCTGCCGGGAAGCGGGGCACCATCTCGTGCTTGAGGATTTCTCCTCATATCAGGACCCTTCCGATGTAGATGAGCTTGTGGGCCGCGTCAGCGGCGCCGGTCTGGACGGCATTCTCGTCGTTCCCCCGCTCAGCGAAGATGACCTCCTGCTATCCAGGCTGGAGGAGGCGGGCATTCCTTGCGTCCTTATTGCCCCAAAAACTCCGCCGAAATCCGGAACAAGCCTCGCGATCGACGACGAAGCCGCAGCCAAGCGCATGACGGAATATCTGATCGCACGTGGCCATACTCGGATCGGCTTTGTGATTGGCGCCGAAGACCAGATATCGTCGCATCGCCGCTATAGCGGGTTCCAGCTGGCGATGAAGGAACATGGACTCGACATTGATCCAAATCTCGTCCGGCGTGGTCGGTTTACGTATCGCAGCGGCATGGAGGCGGCCGACAGGATGCTGGATCTCGCCGACCAGCCTACGGCCATCTTTGCCAGCAATGATGATATGGCCGCCGGCGTGATCGCGTCGGCTTTCCGTCACGGTAAGCGCGTGCCGGAAGACATTTCCGTGGTCGGATATGATGATACGCCCATCGCCAGCGCGATCTGGCCGCAGCTGACTACTGTGCGCCAGCCAATTGCGGAAATGGGCTATCAGTCCGTCGATTTACTTGCTGCGTTTATTTCGGACCACGAAGCCGAGCTGGGCGAGTTGAATCCGATTCTGGATGTTGCGATCATTGAGCGGGATTCGGTCATCAAAGTCTGAAGTCAGACGCCTTAGATCTCGCGAATGGTCAGGCTTATCTGAGCCGACAGCGTTTCACCGGGCTCGAGGCTATGCAGCCCTGTCAGTTCGGCCGGATGCTGGCTGTTCACCGCGTCGGGAGCGTGGCTTACAGGTTCAACGCAGAAGAACTCCTGTTGCTTCGGCGTGTAGATCACCATGTGACCAAGCTCTGCGTCCGAGACCATTTCTACGCGCAGGTTCCGGCCTGGCCATTCGATACAACTTATCTGGTCTGACACGGTGAAGGCATTGTCGAGGTCGAGCTCATCAACGATACGCCAGTCTGACAGATCGGCACCAGCGGCTGGCATAACCAGCCTGTCGGGGATCATGCCCTCATCCGACATCCAGACCCGGTCGACCGGTACTTTCACGCGCGCATCCAGACGGGGAAAATAGGGGTGCCAGCCAAGCCCCGCGGGCATGGAGTCGTCCCCGTGATTGGTCAGGCGAAGCATCAAGTCCAGACCGTCATCCCGCAGCCTGAAGTTCTGCTCCGCGCGATAGGCCCACGGCCAATCTTCGGGCCTGTAGTCAAACACCAGTCGTGCATGATTGCTGCCATGCTCTGCAACCTGCCAGGCCGCGTGCCAGGCCTGGCCGTGAATGGCGTGCGGTTCTGGAAGGAAGTTCGGCGCGAGGGACACATCACGGCCATTCCAGGCAAAACGGCCTTCGGAAATTCGGCCCGAGAACGGAAAAAGGGGGAAGCCCGCAGTCTGTAGCGGGCTTTCATCCGCAGTGCGCGCAAATGGACGCAGAATGTCCTGGGCCATGTAGGTCAACCCGCCCACACTGCCGCCAAGGTCGGGCAGCAAGGTCAGCTTCATGGCTTTGGTTTCGAGTATGAGGCGCGACAGCGCTGTTGAATCGGCCAAACCCCGGTCTCCCTTATCCGCAAGTGTTGGCTAAAAAGCATGCTAACGCTAACATGGAAAGTAGGATCGGTCTTTTCACCGGTACTTGACGCTGCGACAGAGGCGGATCTGCTGCGTCTCGGCAAGTTGATATTCCGCTCTTGCGATGGCAAAGCTGAAATGATAGCGGTATCATTTAGTGGACAGCCGCACTCAGACGGGCTGCCAGGGAGGACATTCGGAACGTGTTTCTAGGGATCGACATAGGCACATCCAGCGTGAAAGCAGCGCTGATTGATGAGGCAGGACGCCAGGTTGAAGTCAGCCAGGCGGAACTTCCGATTTCGCGTCCCAAACCCCTCTGGTCCGAACAGAATCCATCTGATTGGTGGACCGCCACGAACATGGCCGTCGCCAAGCTGGACGTGAACCGCCGTCATCGGGTGAAGGCTGTCGGCCTGTCCGGACAGATGCACGGTGCGACGCTTCTGGATGAATCTCTTGCTCCGATTCGGCCGGCGATCCTCTGGAACGACGGGCGCAGCTTTGAAGAGTGCCGCGACCTTCAAAAGAGTACACCAGCCTTTGTGTCCAAGGGCGGTAATCTTGTCATGCCTGGTTTTACCGCGCCGAAACTCGAATGGGTGCGCCGGCATGAGCCAGGTGCATTCGAGAAAGTGCACAAGGTACTCCTTCCCAAGGATTATGTCCGCCTTCGGATGACTGGCGATCTCGCCTCCGACATGTCGGATTCCTCAGGCACGCTCTGGATGGATGTCGAGGCGCGGACCTGGTCAGAGGAATTGCTTGCCGCTTGCGGTCTCACGATCGACCATATGCCAAAGCTCTATGAAGGCCATGAAGTGACCGGTGTGCTTCGCCAGGAAGCGGCTGAAGCATGGGGCATGGACCGCGTGCCGGTGGTTGCTGGTGGCGGCGACAATGCGGCCGGAGCGGCGGGTGTTGGCGTGATCGATGAGGGTGAAGCGCTGCTGTCGCTCGGTACGTCCGGCGTGATTTTCGTGGCGGGGAATACGTTCCGCTCAAATCCCGATTCTGCGGCGCATGCATTCTGTCATGCTTTGCCGGATCGGTGGCACCTGATGTCGGTCATGTTGAGTGCAGCGAGCTGCCTCGACTGGGCCGTCAAACTGACCGGGACATCCGACGCGGGAGAGCTTGTGAAGCTCGCCCAGACAGAGGCAGGCCTAGCCGGGTCTGAGCAATTCCTCCCCTATCTGTCTGGCGAGCGCACACCTCATAACAATCCCCATGCGTCGGGTGTTCTGTTCGGTCTGACCCATGATTCCGGGTCTGCGCAGATCGGCCAGGCCGTGCTTGAGGGGGTCGCCTTCGGTATGGCGGATGGTTTCCGCGCCCTTGTGGAATCGGGTGTGGACGTACATTCGATCTCAGTTATCGGCGGCGGCGCACAATCCACTTATTGGGGGCGTATCCTGTCTGCTGTGCTGGACCGCCCGATGGTTTACCGCGACGGCGCGGCCACTGGCCCGGCCTATGGCGCTGCGCGCCTGGCTCGCTACGCCAGCATGGGCGGTTCAGTCGAGGAAATGTTCGAAGCACCCGAAGTGCTGCAGATTGTTGAGCCAAAAGAAAGCGACCGCGACCGGCTGGCCCCGAAATACGAGAAATTCGGTACACTGTACCGTATGCTGAAAGATGCCTTCTGAGGAGAATAAAGACATGGCTGATGGACAGATCAATGTAGGCGGCGAACCCGTCTTCAAGGGCATCGACCCAATCAAGTTTGAGGGACCAGACAGCGACAACCCGCTGGCTTATCGTTATTACAACAAGGACCAAATGGTCATGGGCAAGCGGATGGAAGACCATCTGCGCATGGCTGTTTGCTATTGGCATACCTTCTGCTGGGATGGCTTTGACGTCTTTGGCGGTGGCACGTTTAACCGTCCTTGGCACGGTGCCGCCAATGACCGCGCCGCAGCTGACGCGAAGATGGCCGCAGCTTTCGAATTCTTCAGCAAGCTCGGCCTGCCTTACTATTGCTTCCACGACGTGGATGTCACTGAGGACTCTCCGACACCGGACGATCTGTCGAACAATCTCAAGCGCCAGGCCGACCGTCTCGCAGCCTATCAGGAAGCGACCGGCATCAAGCTGCTCTGGGGCACCGCCAACCTGTTCAGCAATCCGCGCTTCGGCGCCGGTGGCCTGACCAATCCGAACCCCGAAGTCGCCGCGGTTGCGGTCCGCCAGATCCGCGACTGTATGGAGGTGACGCAGGCGCTTGGCGGCGAGAATTATGTGCTCTGGGGTGGCCGCGAAGGCTATGACACCCTGCTGAATACTGATCTCGACCGCGAACTCGGCAATTTCGGTCGCTTCCTCGCAATGGTCGTCGATCACAAGCACAAGATCGGCTTCGAAGGAAAAATCCTGATCGAGCCGAAGCCGCACGAGCCGATGTATCACCAGTATGATTTCGACTCCGCGACCGTCTATGGCTTCCTGAAGCGCTTCGGCCTCGAAGATGAAGTCCAGGTCAATATTGAGCCGAACCACGCCACACTGGCAGGACACAGTTTCGCCCATGAGATCGCCACGGCTGTCTCGCTCGGCATCATGGGCTCGATCGATATCAATTGCGGCAACTACCAGAATGGCTGGGATACCGACCAGTTCAATCTCGACATCCGCGACATTACGCTGGCGCTGATCGAATTGCTGCCATCCGGCGGCCTCGACACCGGCGGCTTCAACTTCGATGCCAAGGTGCGCCGTCAGTCAAGCACGGTCGATGACCTGTTCCACGCCCATGTCGGCGGCGTCGACGCGCTGGCCCGTGCGCTTTTGTCGGCGGCCGACATCCTTGAAAAGGGCGAGATCGCCAAGCTCAAGACGGAACGTTATGCTGGCTGGGAGAATTCCGACCTCGGCAAGATGATGCTGTCGGAAGGCGCGAGCCTCGAAAGCATCGCCAACAAGGCCGTCGAGTCGGGTGTAAATCCGTCCCATACAAGCGGACGTCAGGAAATGCTGGAAAACCTCGTGAACCGCAGCCTGAAATAAACTGAACAGCGGCAGGCCTTGCCGGGCGTAATGAACGCGGGCAAGGCCTTGTCACTGTAGGGAAAAAGAAGCTAGGTTTGTCCGCCATACCCCTATGAGCGGACAAACTAGCTGGCGGCGGATTTCTGCTGCGCGATTGGCTTGCTCCCAAGGGTTCTAACCGAGGAGCCGCGATGACTGACGGGCTAAAAGCGCATAGGACTTCCGGACATGTCCGGCCTGCCACCATCATTGATGTTGCCCGCGAAGCAGGCGTGTCCTTCAAGACGGTCAGTCGCGTGCTGAATGGCGAGACCAATGTGCGCGAAGAGACCCGTTTGAAGGTGCTCGAAGCCGTCAAGACACTGAACTATCGGACCAATCACAATGCGCGCAATCTGCGGGCTCGCCATAGTCACATAATTTGCCTTTTCTATGCGAACCCATCACGCAACTATATTGGTGAAGTTCAGTTGGGCGCCCTGCAACGCTGCCAAGCCTATGGTTACAGCCTTATCACCGAGGATTGCAGCGACAATCATACATCGCTGCTTGCGCTGAGGGCTGAAACCAAACTGGCCGGAGCGATCCTGACGCCGCCATTGTCGGACGATAAAAACCTTATCTCTGAACTCGAAAATCGCGGTATTCCATTCGTTCGAATTGCGCCCGCAGAAGACGTCGAACATGGTCAGGATGTCGCCATCGACGATGCTGCGGCTGCGCGAGAGATGACGGAGTATCTGATCGGACTAGGCCATCGGCGGATCGGCTTCATCAAGGGGGCCGATTCTCATGCGCAGGCTGTCCGGCGTTTTGCCGGTTACCGGCAGGCACTGGAAGAAGAGGGCATCTCCCTCGATCCTGATCTAATCGAGGATGGTGATTTCGCGTTTGACTCCGGTGTCTCATGCTCTGAGAAACTCTTGTCATTGCCTGACCGTCCGACCGCGATATTTGCGAGTAATGACGACATGGCTGCCGGTGTGCTCGCGACGGCGTATCGCCGCCAGGTGAATGTACCAGCCAACCTTTCCGTCGTGGGTTTCGACGATACGCCGCTGGCCACGACAATCAGTCCGTCCTTGACGACGATTTACCAGCCAAGTCGCGAACTTGCTGCAGAGGCCGTCAGCATGTTGCTGGAAGAGGCTGCCCCTACCGGCGATGCGCCCCGCCACAAGTTGCTCGAATACAAGTTGATGCTACGGGAATCCACTGCCGCGCCACGCGCATGACGCGCAAATCGCGAGTTTCCCAGTCAGCCGCTTTCGTGTAAGTCGCGCGGCGATGACCAAGATTACGCCTCTTCCGCATATCGCCCAGACCAAGCCCTATGTGCCCGGCGGCAAGCTCGCTGGCGCGAGTGGCTCCGTCATCATGCTGGCCTCCAACGAGAATCCGTTCGGCCCCAGCCCGAAAGCCATTGAGGCGATGAAGGCGGTGGCGGGCGATGTGCACGTCTACCCTGATCCGGAATATCGTGCCCTGCGGGAGACGATTGCCGAGGCGGTCGGCATTGCCGATTCAAGCCGAGTGATGGTTTCCGCGGGGTCTGACGAGATCATTCACTTGTTGACCCAGAGCTATGCCGGACCGGGCGACGAAATCCTGTTCACCGAGCACGCCTTTTCCATGTATCGCGTTTCGGCATTGTCGCACGGCGCAACGCCAGTGACTGTCCCGGAAACCGATCTGACCGCGGGCGTCAACGCCATCCTTGGCGCGGTCTCGGAGCGGACGAAAATCCTGTTCCTCGCGAATCCGAACAATCCGACTGGCACGATGCTGCCCGTCGAGGCGCTGGAACAGCTGCAGGACAGCCTGCCGCCGCATGTCTTGTTCGTCGTCGACGGTGCCTATGCCGAATATGTCGGCTCGGAATATGAAGCGCAAATTCGGGACCTCGTGGACCGGAAAGCCAATACGGTGATGATGCGGACCTTCTCCAAGATCCATGGGCTTGCGGCCTTGCGTCTTGGCTGGGGGTACATGCCTGCCGAGATCGCTGAGACCTATCAGCGTATTCGCGGCCCCTTCAACGTGAATGGTCTCGCTGTGGCAGCCGGCATGGCCAGCATTCAGGATACCGACTTCCTGACGAAAAGCCGGGACCATAATACCGACTGGCGCGCCCGCATGACCGCAGCCTTGAATGCGATGGGCCTTCCGACCCCGCACAGCGACGCGAACTTCGTGCTGCCGGAGTTCGGCTCCTCAGAGCGCGCTGCGGCGGCGAACGACTTCCTCAAGGCGCGCAACATCCTTGTCCGCGCTGTTGGGGGCTACGGCCTGCCGGAACGATTGCGGATTACAGTCGGCTCGACCGACGACAATCAGGCGGTCCTGGACGCGCTGAAAGAGTTCACCGCGTCACGCTGATATTGTCGATCAGGCGCGTCTTTCCGAGCCATGCCGCGCCGAGCAGCCGCGCAACCGTGCCAGATGACAGGGGCGCGTCGGGCAGGTCTTCCAGGGAGGCTGGGTCGACGAGGCTGACATAGTTCATCTCCGTGAATCCGGACGCCATGATCAGGCGCCGGGCTTCTTCCAGCACGTCTGACGGCGTCGCGCCCAGCGACAGGCGGACCGAGGCCCGGTGCAAAGCGGCCTGCATCGCCCCGGCTGCGCGGCGCTGTTCGGGCGAGAGGTAGAGATTGCGCGAAGATTGCGCGAGCCCATCACCATCCCGCGTGGTTTCGCCACCAAGAATTTCGATTGGAAAGCCGAGGTCTTTCACCATGCGCCGGATGATCTGGAGCTGCTGGTAATCCTTCTCCCCGAACACGGCGACATCCGGCTGGACGTGCAGGAAGAGGCGAGCCACCACGGTCGCGACGCCATAGAAGAAGTGCGGGCGGTAGATCCCGTCCAGCAGGTCTGACATCTGCTCGACGCGGACATTGGTGCGGGTGCCCTCCGGATACATTTCCTCGACCGTAGGCAGGTAGACGAGATCGCATCCCGCCGAATCGAGTTTGGCCCGATCGGCCGATTCGTCGCGCGGATATGTGTCGAAATCCTCGCCGGGTGCGAATTGTGTGGGGTTTACGAAGATGCTCGCGACCACTTTTGTCACTTTGGTGCGTGCCTTCTGCACAAGGGAAAGGTGCCCCCTGTGAAGGGCGCCCATTGTGGGAACAAATCCAATAGTTTCACCGGCTTGGCGCCATGCTCGAATCTGTTGTTGCAGCTCGGCTCGCGAGTGGACGGCCTCCGTTAACTTACCTGTCATGGAATTCACTATGAAAACTTCCCGTATGAGGATTGTTTAAAACGTCCCGCCAAAGGATTTCGTAAACGCGTTGTTAACCCATTCGGAGGAATTTCAAACTCATGACACATCGCATTCTCGCTCCGCTAAAAACCTTCGCGCTTTCTATCGGTCTCCGACTGGCAGCAGGCAAGTCCAGACTCGCTGAAACGGCTGTTCCAGAGCCGATCCGCGAATATCTGAACCCGAATGCGGTCGACGAATGGATGTTTGATCGCGACGGTAGCCCGGTAACCGAAGCGGCAACGCTTTATTCCCGCGACTTCGGACGTGTCTCAAATACGCTTTCCAGCCTTCGCGCATTGCTCACTGACATTGCGGCACATGCCCCCGTCAGCGCCGAGCTGCCCTTGCAGGCTGCCTTTGGTCCAATCACGTCGGACGATGTCCTGTTCGATGGGGAGCCGATGGCTGCGCATTATGGTGACGTACCGGCTGAAGACGCTGATCTCTTCATGGACGTGGTTTCCAGCAGCAAGTCTGCTGGCGCCGAGATGTCTCACGTCGCCTGAGCCCTAACGAACTGAAATACCTCTGAAGGAGTCGCCCGTAATGCCCGCTGATGGATTCGCCCCGCTTGAAACGGTTAGCGGCCCGGACCTGTCAGCGCAGCAGCGCGAGGCCCGCGTCATTGTCGTGGGCAATGAAAAGGGTGGAGCGGGCAAGTCGACGGTCTCCATGCACTTGTCCGTCGCTCTGATGCGGATGGGCAAGAAGGTTGGGGTTATCGATCTTGATGTGCGTCAGCGCAGCCTCACCCGATATCTCGAAAATCGTCTCCGTTGGATGCAATCCACCGGTGCGAAACTTCCCATGCCGGAAATCGTGCGCGTGGATGCTTCGACAGAGCGCGATCTCGACAAGGCTGAATCCGAGGAGACCCAGCGTTTTCTCAGCAGCGTGGCGCGCCTCAAGAAAGCCTGCGATTTCATCATCATCGATGGTCCTGGCGGTGACACCTATCTCTCGCGTCTTGCGCATGTGAACGCAGACACGCTGATCACGCCGCTGAATGACAGTTTCGTCGATTTCGACCTGTTGGGTGATGTGAACCCGCAGACGCTCGAAGTATTGCGCCCGAGCTTCTACTCAGAAATGGTCTGGTCCTGTCGCAAGAAGAAGGCCCAGACGTCGCGCCGTCCGATTGACTGGATCGTGATGCGCAACCGCATGTCGCCCCTGGCGGCACGTAACAAGGAGCGCGTCGGCGAAGCGCTGACCAACCTGTCCAAGCGGATCGGTTTCCGCCTTGCGCCAGGCCTCTCTGAGCGCGTGATTTATCGCGAACTGTTCCCGGCCGGTCTGACCCTGCTGGATCTCACGGAGAAGGGCTCCAATATCTCCTTCACCATGAGCCATGTTGCCGCCCGTCAGGAGATGCGCGATTTGCTGATCATCATGCAGCTACCAGAGCTGGTCGGCGCCGAAATCGAATTCTGATCGGTTGGGAAATGGATTTTATGAAAGGCCAGCCTCGGGGGCTGGCTTTTCGCGTTTCAGGGGCTCACACTCCTCCTAAAAACAGGAGGAAGCGCAGATGGTGTTCAACAATAGCGACTGGCTAGCGCAGGTTAAGGAAGACATTATCGATCCTGATCGCGAGATCATCGATCCGCACCACCATCTCTGGCCCCAGGCGGACATGTACTACAATGTGCCGGAATTCCTCGCTGACCTGACCAGCGGGCACAATGTTGTCCAGACCGTGTTCATGGAGTGCGGTGCGGCCTATCGCGAGGATGGACCGGATCATCTCAAACCCGTCGGCGAGACCGAGTTCGTGGCCGCCGCTGCAGCCGAAATGAAGGCGAAGGGCGGTCCCTATATCGCAGGGATCGTCGGGCATGCCGACCTTCGGGGGCCGCATCTGGAGGACGTGCTCGACGCTCACAGGGACGCTGCCAACGGCCTGTTCCGTGGCATCCGTCATGCAGGCTCACGTGATACGAGCGGAGCTACGTTGCGCATTCCAGGCCGGGCGCCTGAGCGTCTCTATGCGGATGAAGATTTTCGCCGGGGCGTGCAATTGCTGGGCGAGCACGACCTGTCCTATGACACATGGCACTATCACCACCAGAACCGGGACTATCTCGACCTGGTGAAGGCGGTGCCGAATACGACCATGGTGCTCGACCATTTCGGGACGCCCATCGGTATCGGCCCCTATGCCGACAAGCGCGAAGAGATATTCGAGCAGTGGCAGGACGACATGGCCGACCTGTCCCATTGCCCGAACGTGGTGGCCAAACTGGGTGGGCTTGCCATGCCAGACAATGGCTGGGGCTGGCATGAGCGCGAAACGCCGCCGACCTCGGACGAATTCGTGCTGGCCCAACAGCGCTATTACGATCACATGATCGACTGTTTCGGTGCAGCCCGCTGCATGTTCGAGAGCAACTTCCCGGTGGATCGCTGGTCCATCAGCTACCCGGTCCTGTGGAATGGCTTGAAGAAGATCGCCGCCAAATACTCCGAAGTGGAGCAACGCGCGCTGTTCACGGAAGCCGCGCGGCGCATCTACCGGCTGTAGCCACGCCTAGGCAGAGGCCTGCATTGACTTTATAGGCCTCGGCCCATGACGACATTTCCATTCGAGATCAAGGCGACCGAGGGCAAGGCCCGTACGGGCACGCTCAAGACACCGCGCGGCGAAATCCGCACGCCGGCCTTCATGCCTGTGGGCACGGCCGGCACGGTCAAGGCGCTCTATATGGACCAGGTAAAGGAGGCCGGGGCGGATATCATCCTCGGCAACACCTACCATCTGATGCTGCGGCCCGGCGCAGAGCGCGTGAAGCGTCTCGGCGGCCTGCATAGCTTTGCGCATTGGGATGGCCCGATGCTGACTGATAGCGGAGGTTTCCAAGTCTGGTCGCTGGCACAGCTCCGCAAGATGGATGCCGACGGCGTCACCTTCCAGAGCCATATTGACGGCTCCACCCACCGGCTGACGCCGGCGCGCAGCATCGAGATCCAGGCTGACCTGCTCGGCGCCGACATCTCCATGCAGCTTGACGAATGCACCGATTATCCCTGTTCGCACGCAGAGGCCGAGCGTAGCCTCGACCTGTCGCTTGATTGGGGTCAGCGGAGCCTGGACGCCTTTGGCGACCGCGAGGGCCAGACCCTGTTCGGCATCGTGCAGGGATCAAACTTCGCAGACCTTCGCGAGAAGTCCGCCAAAGGCGTCGTCTCGCAAGGCTTTGGCGGCATCGCATTGGGCGGGCTCGCTGTGGGTGAGGGGCATGACCAGATGTGCGCCACCATCGACATGACGGTGCCGCACCTGCCGGGCCATTTGCCACGCTATGTGATGGGCGTCGGCAAGCCGATCGATCTGGTGGAAAGCGTCGCGCGTGGCATCGATATGTTCGACTGCGTCCTGCCCACGCGGTCCGGTCGCCACGGTCAGGCCTGGACCTGGGACGGGCCGGTGAACGTCAAGAATGCGCGGTTCGCAGAAGACACTTCACCGCTCGACGAGGCAGTAAACTGCAAGGCCAGTCAGGACTATTCACGCGCCTATTATCACCACCTTTTCAAGGCGGGTGAGTATCTCGGGCCCATGCTGCTCAGCTGGCACAATACGGCTTTCTTCCAGGCTCTCATGGCCGAGATACGACTCAGTATTGCGGAGGGACGGTTTGAAGCCCTGCGTCATCGACTTCAGACGGCGTGGGCGTCGACGAGGTCGGCTCCGAAGGACCAACAGGGGTAAGATTGTCGAGTTGCTTTTGTTGATAGGCGTCATACGCGCCTGAATTCGGCACAGTCGGCGCATCGCCCTTGAAAGTGACCGCCGTTGGGTCGCGCTCTGCGGCGAAATCCGGACGAGCGGGCAGGGGGCAATCCATGGCGAGGCCCATGCCTTTCAGATATGCCCGTCGTTGCGCACCGATCTTGTAGGCGAGATTATACTTCTTCTCGTGGCTTTCCGCGCCTGTAGCTTTGCGAACGATGCCCCGGAACGGAATCAGGCCGCGGGCTTCGGAGGCGATTGCGCCAAGCGTCGCATCGGCGGCTGAATCCGCCAGTTTCTCGGTGCGAAGGCGTTCATCCGGAACCGGCGTATCCCAGTCAGGGCCAAGCACGGCATCAAGGTCAGCCAATCGCTGTTCGATTTCCTCGCAGTTCATTTTCTCTGGAAGCTCGTAGGGGCTCTGTACCCCTTTGAGAATGGGAGGGATTTCTTCTCGACGCAGGTTGAAGTCTTCCAATGGCGACAGAGCCGCATCCGACAGGCCGTTCCGTGTCTGGGTATAGGCGCTGCCGGCCGCGTCGCTGACATTTTCGGTCAGGTTGCCGTTCGATGCGGTTTTTTGTGTTGTCGGGGCAGGTTGGCTGGCGCATGCGCCAACTGCTGCAAGTGTAAGGAAAAGGGGGAATATACGTCTCATGCGGCGAGGGTGATGCGAAAATTGTGGCGACTTCAAGCCATACAATGCAAGAGGCGGTTGACCGCTCGGTTCTGGTCGCCTAAATCGCGCGTTCCGGCGTGCCCTTAGCTCAGCTGGTAGAGCAACTGACTTTTAATCAGTAGGTCACAGGTTCGAACCCTGTAGGGCACACCATTCTTTTCCTTTTTTGACGAAGTCAAAAATTTTCGATCCTGTGAAGCGAAAATCGGAATAGAATGATTGAGGTGTAGCCGAGATATCTGCGCCTTTCCAGTTACCCCGATTTAACCCCGCCGGCCACTTCTCCTCGGAACATCTCGCGCTTGTCGCCCGTTGGTTTTTCGAAAGGAGACTCATCATGAACAAGCAAGAAACAGATATCGATACCCAGCGCCAGAACGATCTCAGCCAGCAGCGAGGTGATGGCGAGACCCCCGGCCGCGAGGATACGAATCAGGCTGGCTACCGCAGTACGGACGACCAGCCGCAGGACGGCGAGCACGGATTCTTGCGGGATGACGGTCAGAAGGACCGCCCAGACGCACCCGGTACCGCCGCAGAACGTGCCCAACGCCTAGATGAGGGCAAGAACCCGGTTCTGATGCCGCGTGATGGGCGTCATCCAAATGCACCCGAGACGCTTAATGCTGATACAGGGGCCGAAGACACAAAGGCGGGCGCGTTGAAACAGTCCCCGGACACGCACGAACTCGAAGACGCCTATTCCCAGAACGATCCGGGGGTAGAGACCAAACAGTAAAACAGCAAAAAGAGCCGGACTGGGGTAAAACCCGTCCGGTTTTTCTATCGGGTCCTGGCGGATGGAGCAAAGCTCCGGACGCTGGGGCCTTTTTAGTGAGTTGGATGGAATGAAATGACCCCGAGTGCACGCGAGGCTCCGTCCATCCGCCGGGAGTGCCAAGAAGAGACGACAATCCTCTTCGCGCTCCGGACCTTCGTCGGCACTTTCATCGCAGGATGCCGACAGGTGGAGTGTATACATCTGGCGACCCGGTCGGATTCAGGACTTTGGGGCCTTTGAAAAGCCTCAGTAAAATCTGGAAGCCGTGGGGGGTAGTGGCAGCGAAACCGTTGTTCCTGCCCTGCTGAGGCGTTAACGCTGCCAAGCGGAAAGGATGCGTTTATGGACAGGCTCGCGCGGATAGCGGTTCGAGACCGGCTGCTGGAGCGGCTCGCGGCCCCGACGCCGCTGATCATGGGCATCTTGAATGTGACCCCTGACTCTTTTTCCGATGGGGGCGCGCATGACACCCTGTCCGCTGCGCAAGCGCATGCCCGGCAAATGGCCGAGGACGGCGCAGACATTCTCGACATTGGCGGTGAGTCGACACGGCCCGGAGGTGATCCGGTGAGCCTCGAAGACGAATGGGCCCGCGTGCGTGAGCCCATTACACGCCTTGCCGGGCCGGACGCCTTGCCGCTCTCCATCGACACTTACAAGACCGAGATCGCCCGGCGCGCTGCCGAGGCGGGCGCGGTGCTTGTGAATGATGTCTGGGGCATGACCAAGGATGAGGGCATGGCCGACGCCGTGGCCGAGACTGAAAGCCTTGTCTGCATCACGTACAATCGCGGCAAAACGGATGGCGACATAGATCTCCGCGAGGACATGAAAGCGTTCTTCGGGCGCGCCTTCGACATGGCCGATCGTGCTGGTATTCCCCGCACGCACATCCTGCTCGATCCGGGCGTCGGCTTTTCCAAGACGTATGATCAGAATTTCGGCGTGCTCGCGCACCTGGATGTGCTCGTCGATACCCAATGTCCGGTCCTGGTCGGAGTCTCCCGGAAGTCCTTTATCGGACGCATGACGGGCAAGCCCGTGGAGGATCGTCTTGTCGGGACGCTTGCCGCCGGGCTCGACAGCGTCTACCGGGGCGCAACCATTCTTCGCGTCCATGACGTCGCCGCGCACCGCGAGGCGCTCGACATGTTTCAAGCCATTGGGAGCGCCATTTGACCGACCGCATCTTTGTTTCAAACCTTTGCCTTCACGGCTTTCACGGGGTCCACAAGGCGGAGAAATCCCTCGGCCAGAAATTCTTCATCGATATCGACTGCCGTCTCGGCCAGCCCGCGACGTCAACCGACCAGATGGAAGAGACCGTCCATTATGGGGAAGTCTGTGACCTTGCCGAAGACCTGTCCGGAAAGACTGTATTCAATCTGATTGAAACCTTTGCCGAACGCATCACCGATGCGATCCTGGCCAAGTGGGTCATTGTCGAGGAAGTGACCGTCACTGTGCGCAAGCCGTCGGCGCCAATTCGACATCTGGTGGACCATGTCGGCGTGTCGATCACACGCAGCCGCAATGGCTGAGGCTGCGCTCGGCCTCGGCACCAATCTGGGCGACCGCGAGGCGGCGCTGGCGCAGGCGGTGGACTTGCTGGCCGCAATGCCGGGTATTGAGCTTGCTTCCGTCTCCAATCTCTACAGCAGCGCGCCTTGGGGTGTTACGGACCAGCCGGATTTCCTGAATCTTTGCGTGCTGATCGAGACAGGTCTTGGACCGCTGCAATTGCTGCATGCCTGCAAGGCCATGGAAGCCGAATTGGGGCGACAGGAACGTTTGCGCTGGGGTCCGCGTGAGATGGATGTGGACGTGTTGCTGATGCAGGGCGTGACGCTCGACACCGAGACGCTGGCCATCCCGCATCCACGCATGGCGGAGCGCCGGTTCGTGCTGGAGCCGCTGGCGGAGATTGCGCCGGACTGGGCTCTGGAAGATGGCACTGTGACAAGCAAATCGGCCGCCCTCAAAAAGAAGGCGGCCGATCAGATTTGTGTATTGGATGAGGCGGCAACGCGTCGGTTTGCGTCGCTGCGAAGCGCCTAGAGGTTCTTCACAATGTCCTCGACCATCTTCTTCGCATCCGCGAGCAGCATCATCGTGTTGTCGCGGAAGAAGAGTTCGTTCTGAATGCCGGCATAGCCTGAACCCATCGAGCGTTTGATGAACAGGACCGTTCCGGCATTCTCGACGTCGAGGACCGGCATACCATAGATCGGGCTGGTCTTGTCGGTCTTCGCGGCCGGGTTGGTGACGTCGTTGGCACCGATCACGAAGGCAACTTCGGAATTGCGAAAATCCGAGTTGATATCTTCCAGTTCGAAGACTTCATCATACGGCACCTGCGCTTCGGCGAGCAGGACGTTCATGTGCCCCGGCATCCGGCCCGCGACGGGGTGGATGGCGTATTTCACTTCGACGCCTTCTTCCTTCAGCTTGTCGCACATCTCTTTGAGAGCGTGCTGGGCCTGGGCGACGGCCATGCCGTAACCGGGCACGATGATGACCTTGGAGGCGTTCTTCATGATGAACGCCGCGTCTTCGGCTGAGCCGCGCTTGAACGGACGATCTGCATCCGCGCCTGCGCCATCGGTGGCCGCATCGTCGCCGCCAAAGCCGCCGAGGATGACCGAGATAAAGCTCCGGTTCATGCCTTTGCACATGATATAGGACAGGATCGCGCCCGACGAGCCGACGAGCGCGCCGGTGATGATCAGCGCGAAATTGCCCAGCGTGAAGCCGAGCGCCGCTGCAGCCCAGCCAGAATAGGAGTTCAGCATCGAGACGACGACCGGCATGTCCGCGCCGCCAATCGGGATGATCAGAGTAATGCCGAGGATCAGGGCAAGCGCCGTGACGCCCCAGAAAGCCCATTGTGCCGAACCGTTTGACTGGATCAGGATGACCATCAGGACCACGATGCCGACAGCTAGGGCGATGTTCAGCAGGTGACGGGCGGGCAGCATGATCGGCGAGCCGGACATGTTGCCATTGAGCTTGGCGAACGCAATCAGCGAGCCGGTAAAGGTCAGCGCACCGATGGCGGAGCCGAGGCCGAGTTCGATCAGGGACGCTGCCTTGATGCCAGCGATGCCGGCAATGCCGAAACTGACCGGAGAGTAGAGCGCGGCAGCCGCCACGAGCACGGCGGCAAGGCCGACGAGGCTGTGGAAGGCGGCGACGAGCTGCGGCATGTCTGTCATCGGGATCTTGCGGGCGATGATCGCGCCAATCGTGCCGCCGATGGCGACGCCGCCGAGGATCAGGCCCCAAGTCTGCAGGTCAAGCTGTGACCAGACCAGCGCCAGCGTGGTGCCGACGGCGATGGCCATGCCGATCATGCCATTGCGGTTGCCTGCGCGGCTGGTCGCCGGGCTGGAGAGACCGCGCAGGGCCAGAATGAAGAGAATGCCAGCGACGAGATACAGCAGCGGCGCCCAAGTGGTTTGGAAGGAGTCCATGTCTTAGTCTCCCTTCTTCTTGTACATGGCGAGCATACGCTGGGTGACGAGGAAGCCGCCGAAGATGTTTACGCTGGCAAGGATCACGGCGACCGTGCCGAGAATCTTGGAGACCCAATTGTCGGAGGTGAGCCCCATCGTGGCGGCTGCGACGAGCGCACCAACGATGATCACGGACGAAATGGCATTCGTCACAGCCATCAAAGGCGTGTGCAGGGCCGGGGTGACCGACCAGACGACATAGTAGCCAACGAAGCAGGCCAGCGCGAAGATGGCAGCGAGGAAGACGGTCGAGTCGATGCCACCGGCATCTGCGAAGGCGGGCAGCGCAAAGCTGGCCGCAGAAAGCGTCAGGAGTGCGCGCTTCATGATTGGATCCTTTCGTTCACCGTCTCGCCATTGCGCGTGAGCAGCATGGCGGTGACGATTTCGTCATCGGTGTCGAGATTGAGGCTGCCATCCTCGGCTGTGACCAGCGGCAGGAAGGCGAGGAGGTTCTTGGCAAACAGGGACGAGGCGTCTGCGGGCAGGCGCGCGGGCAGGTTCGAAAACCCGGCCACTTTCACGCCGTTCACGTCCACGATCTCATCAGGTTTGGAGAGCGGGCAGTTGCCGCCCTGGCTAACCGCCATGTCGACAATGACCGAGCCCGGCTTCATCGTTTTCACCATCTCCTCGGTGACGAGGACCGGCGCGGCGCGGCCGGGAATCAGGGCGGTCGTGATCACAATGTCCTGCTTGGTGATGTGGCTGGCCGTCAGTTCGGCCTGCTTGGCCTGGTATTCCGGCGACATCTGCTTGGCATAACCGCCAGCGGTCTCAGCCGCCTTGAACTCTTCATCCTCGACCGCGATGAATTTCGCACCGAGCGAAGCGACCTGTTCCTTGGCAGCGGGACGCACATCGGTTGCGGTGACGACCGCGCCGAGGCGGCGCGCCGTGGCAATGGCCTGAAGGCCAGCGACGCCTACTCCCATGATAAAGACCTTGGCCGGGGCGATCGTGCCGGCAGCGGTCATCATCATCGGCATGGCGCGGCCGTAGATCTGCGCACCTTCAATGACTGAGCGATAGCCGGAAAGGTTTGATTGGGACGACAGGGCGTCCATGCTTTGTGCGCGCGTGATGCGGGGGGTGAATTCCATGGAAAGAGCCGCGATCTTTTTCCCATTGAGCGGCGTCGCATCCAGGTTGCTGGGGTCCATCAAGGCGATGAGCGCGACGCCGTCGGGCAGGGCGCTAAATTCGCCGTCTTCCGGTGCGCGCACCTTGAAGACAATGTCGGCCCCCTTGGTTGCCGCGGCCGCGTCTGGTGCAAGGGTGGCCCCCGCCTCAGAAAAGCTGTCGTCAGGAAAGCCTGCGACAGTGCCCGCTCCGGACTCAATTGTTACCGAGTGGCCGGAGGCCACCAACTTCTTGACGGTTTCTGGTGTAGCCGCCACACGGGTCTCACCAGCTCGTCGCTCCCTCAGAACAGATATTTTCATATCGCTGGGATAGAGGAAAAATATTGCGGCGCGCAACACGAATTTTCTAATTGGAGGGCATGAGATTGTTCAGTTTAACTAATAAGACGGCATTGGTCACGGGAGCATCAAGCGGTTTGGGCCAGCATTTCGCCCATGTTCTGGCCGATGCCGGGGCCTATGTCGTGCTCGCGGCGCGCCGCCTGGACCGATTGGAAGAAGTTGCAGAAAGCATTGAGAAGCGCGGTGGAAAGGCGCTGCCTGTACAGATGGACGTCACTTCCGACGACAGCGTGACGGGAGCGTTTGCAGAGATTCGCGAAGCGCTTGGTCGTCCGTGCGATGTTCTCGTCAACAATTCCGGTATGTCGCGTGAGGGGTGGTTCTGGGACATGCCCGAAAAGGATTGGGACACTGTCATCGAGACCAATCTCACCGGTGTCTGGCGAGTTGCCAAATACGCTACCAAGGCCATGATCGATGCGGGCTGTGGCGGCGCGATCATAAATATTGCGTCAATTACGGCGCTCAGGCCGTCAAACATGATCTCTGCCTATTCAGCGTCGAAAGCTGCGGTGGATCATCTGACTCGCACGATGGCACTTGAGGCATCTCGGCATGGGATCCGCGTTAACGCGATTGCGCCTGGATACTTCAAGACAGCAATAAATGATGAGTTCCTCGAATCGGAAGCGGGTCAGAGAATGGCAAAGCGCGTCCCGATGCGTCGGTTCGGAAACTATGACGAATTGTCTGGTCCGCTTCTGCTGTTGGCGTCGGAGCAGGGCGGCTACATGACGGGCGCCACACTGGTTGTGGATGGCGGTCATACGTTGACCCCGCTTTAACTCTTGAAGTTTTCCGGTCAGACGAATATAGGCGGCGCTCCCTCCCTTATCGTTGGTAAATTTCGGGTAACCCCCAAAAGGCCGAAACATGCTCAAAGAAATTTTGTCCACCGGTGTCGCCGTGATGATTTCGGGAAGCCTCGCACCGGCGACGACAGTGCGCAGCGATGGCGGCGAGTCGATATCGCAAGCGCGCGAATTCGGAGAATCCCGTCTAAAGACTTTCGTCGTTCTGGACGACCGCGGTTCTGATGGCACGTTGCGCTGCTCAAATGGCTATGAAGCGCCAGACGGTGGCGTTTTCTTCGGACCGGTTCCGGACTGACTTCAGTACATCCGATTTTGTTAGCTATCGGTTAGCTCTCATCTGGCACACTCTCTGGAAGATACCGGAGAATTCAGATGGCCCTTCCGAAAAGCAAGCCAGCGGTTCAAGACGAATCTACCGCCCAGGAAGCCGCGAAATCCACAGACCTGGCGGCAGCGAATATGCAGGACGCCAGCCTATCTGAGCCGCGTTATCCGCCCACGCTATCTCCTGCGCGTCGTTTGCAGAGCCTGCTCGAAGCCGAAATGCGTGGGACACGTGCACCCTCCGTCAAACGGTCCATGGCCACAGTGCTCGTTTTGTCACTCGCGTGCAGCGTTGGTGCGTTAAGCTTGTACAGCCTTGGCTGGATTTAGACTTACGGCCATTTTATTGCTCTGAGTTAACGCGATTTAAGTCCAAGTCTGCTTAGAAACCCGCATAGGTGGCCTTTCGCGGTCCCGATGTTGAATTCCAAGGAGCTTCCTGTTCATGCGCGTTAGAAAAGCTGTTCTTCCTGTGGCCGGATTTGGCACGCGAGTCCTGCCCGCGACGAAGGCTATCCCGAAAGAAATGCTGCCCGTCGTCGACCGGCCGGCCATTCAATATGTCGTTGATGAAGCGCTGGAAGCCGGGATTGAGCACATCGTTTTCGTGACCGGGCGCAACAAGGGTTCGATCGAAGACTATTTTGACATCCCTTACGAGCTTGAAGTCGCGCTCGAAGCCAAGGGCAAGAAGGCCATTCTGGAACAGGTCAAGCAGACCACTTTGCCAGCGGGTTCCGCCAGCTTTGTGCGCCAGCAATCGCCTCTGGGACTTGGCCATGCCGTCTGGTGTGCGCGAGATATCGTCGGCCACGAGCCGTTCGCCGTGTTGCTGCCGGATGTTCTGGTCAAGGGCAGCCCCTCCTGTCTCGCGCAGATGGTGGAAGCCTATGACAAGGTCGGCGGGAATATCGTTGCCGTAGACCAGGTGCCGATGGATCGCGTGTCATCTTATGGCGTCATTGCTCCGAAAGGGAATGATCGCGACGGACGCCTGATCGAGATGACGGGCATGGTGGAGAAACCCCCCGTCGCCGACGCGCCATCGAACCTCAAGATCACGGGTCGTTATATTCTCCAGCCCGAAGTGTTTGGCCTGCTCGAAAGCCAGGGCAAGGGCGCCGGCGGCGAGATCCAGCTGACGGACGCCATGGCGCGCCTGATGGAAGTCCAGTCCTTCTATGCCTACGAGTATGAAGGGCAGGATTATGATTGTGGCTCGAAGCTTGGCTATTTCGAAGCTGTTCTGGGTTATGCGCTTGCCAATGAAGAGATAGGCGAAGACGCCAAGGCACTTGCCAAGGCAATGCTCGACAAACTCTAGTCGATCCTATTGCATTGCAGGGCATGCCGGTTCGGTTTAGGTCACCGGCATGACTGCTGCTGACGCGCTACCGGATTTCGAAGATGTGCTTGCCGCCGCTGAACGTGTGCGCGGTGTTGCGCGTGAGACGCCGATTCTTACACATGAAGCGCTGGACGCCTTGGCTGGCGGATCACTGTTCATCAAGGCTGAATGCCTACAGGTGACCGGCAGCTTCAAGATACGCGGCGCGATGAATCGCCTGTCACAAATCCCGGCGGCGCAACGCGCAGCGGGTGTGGTCGCTTTTTCCTCTGGCAATCATGCGCAGGGCGTTGCGCGGGCCGCGCGTTTGCTGGGTATGCCCGCGGTAATTGTCATGCCATCTGATGCGCCCCGGATAAAGGTGGCAGGCGTCGAGGCAGATGGCGGCGTGGTTCACTTCTATGACCGGGAGACCGAAAGTCGTGAGGAGATCGCGACCCGGATCGCCGAAGACCGCGGCGCGGTCGTCGTGCCGAGTTTTGATGACAAAGACATCGTGGCCGGGCAAGGTACCGCGGGGCTCGAATTTGCGCACCAGATGGAAGTATTCGGTGCGCCATTGGATCATCTGATCTGTTGTGCTGGCGGCGGTGGACTCATCACGGGCGTGGCGATCGCGATGGCCGAACTGTCGCCGCAAACAAGTATTTGGACGGCTGAGCCAGAAGGACATGATGATTGGGCGCAGTCGCTAGCAGCGGGCGAACTGCGCAGCAATCTGCCCGGAACGCGGTCGATCTGCGATGCCATTCTGACGCCCATGCCCGGCCAGATCACCTTTGCCCTCGGCAAGCGCTTGTTGAGTGGTGGGCTGGTCGTGTCGGATGACGAGGTGCGTGAGGCGATGCGCTTGGCCTTCCGATACTTGAAGGTCGTTGCCGAACCGGGCGGGGCAGCCGCGCTGGCGGCCGCAGTGCAGGGCTTGCCATCCGAGATGCACGGACAGCGGGTCGGCGTGCTTATCACGGGCGGGAACGTCGACGCAGACATGTTCTCCACTGTCTTGAGAGGCTAAATCGGCCTAGCAGATTAACGTGCGTATGCTGAATTTTAAGAACTGGCCGCGAAACAGTTGCGGCATGGTTAATGCGCGGTTCTGTTCGTGATTTAGATTTCCCTACAAGTCTTCAAGAGACCTTATCGCCTGAAGATTAATCATGAATGCTGATGATTGCGTATTTTGCGCGGGAGAGGGCATTCAGAATGAAACTCGCACCCCTGATCAGTCTTGGTCTTTCTGCGGTACTGGGAATCGCAGCTGTGTTTCTTGGCCGCTATTACATGACGTCAAATTCCAATGACGCGACAGCCCAGATTGCCGCACCTGCGGTCCAGATGTCGTCTGTTCTCGTTGCATCTGCGGCGATCGAAGCAGGTGAGGAGGTCTCGGCCAGCAATGTGAAAGCCATCAAATGGCCAAGTGACTCTGTTCCTGAGGGCGTTCTGGCCTCGACGGAGGAACTGTCGGAAATCCTTTATGCACGTGGCCTGATCCTGCCTGGCGAACCAATCATGCTGGAAAAGCTCGACGCGGCCGGAAACCTGCTTACCCTGGCATCTGCTATCGAGCCCGGCATGCGTGCCGTGGCCGTCACGGTACGGAGTGATACTGGAGTTGCTGGATTCGTCCTGCCCGGTGACCGGGTCGATGTGAACGAGTTCATCCAGCGCGAACCTGGCCAGTCTGCAAACTCGTTTGGCAGCGATGCCGTACGGGTCACATCAGACCTGATAGCGCGGCCTGTGCTCAAGCGAGTGAAAGTGCTGGCGGTCGATCAGACATTTGAATCGAATCTTGAGGGCGCACGTCCCTCCAGCACGGTAACGCTGGAAGTGACGCCAGAAGGTGCACTCCGCTTGGGTGCGGTCAGCATGCAAGGCGCGCTGGGACTGGCATTGATCGGACGCGAAGAAGACGCTGATGTCATCACGCTGGTAAAGGCGGAGCCTAAAAAGGTCCCTATTGTTCGTCGTGCTGCGCCCAAGCGCGCAACGACTGCGACCGTGCGCATCATAAATGGGGATCGTGAAACAAGTGTGACCGCGCCTGTCGCGCAGCCGAAGCCGCTGACCGAGGAGGCGAACTGATGCCTAAACTGACTTATATCCTGCTTTTCCTGGTTGTTGGCATCGTCGCAATTGCGCCGGCGCATGCCTGGACCGAGCGCACGACCGGCCCTGATGCCAAGGTGCTCGTGCTCGAAAAGGGACGCTCGACCGTCATCGAGTCCGATCAGGGATTTTCGACGCTCGTCGTCGCCGACCCTGATATCGCCGAAGCGATGGCAACCTCCAACCGGTCCTTCTTCCTGCGTGGCAAAGTGCCCGGCTCAACCACCGTGCTCATTTACAATGCAGAGGGCGAGATCTCTGAACTGATTGATGTCGAAGTTGAGCTGAGCCTTGATGAACTGCGCGCCGATTTGGGGAATCTGCTGCCAGGCGAACGTATTGAAGTATACCCCGTGCATGATGGCGTGTTCCTGGATGGCAAGCTGACCACGGCTGCAGCTGCGGAGATGGCGGTGCAAGTGGCCGAGCGCTATGTTCCGGGTGGTGTGGCCAATGGATTGTCTGTTGGCCAGAGTCAGCAAGTCCTGCTGGAGGTGCGTTTTCTCGAAGCCAGCCGTAGTGCGGTGAAGGAAATCGGATTTGGAAACTCCATGGATGGGCGCGACGCGGTTGCGTTCACGGAGCCATCGACCGTGTCCGGACTGGCCGCCAAGACGGTTGCCCTGTTCACCAATGTCGGTGGAGAGAATATTGATGTCGAACTGCGCGCCCTTGAAGAGAAGGGAATCGTGCGTACGCTGGCTGAGCCCAATCTGGTGGCCCTGTCAGGCGACACGGCGAGCTTCCTGGCCGGGGGCGAGTTCCCCATTCCGGTCTCGAGCGAGAATGGCCAAGTATCGGTCGAGTTCAAGAAGTTTGGGGTGAGCCTCGATTTCACTCCGACCGTATTGGGTGGTGGGCTTGTGAACTTGCGGGTGCGTCCGGAAGTGTCCCAGCTTGACCGGAACAATGGTATCCGAGCGCAGGACATCGAGATCCCCGGTATTTCCGTCCGTCGCGCCGATACAACGGTAGAGCTACATGACGGACAGGCCTTTGCCATCGCGGGCCTGTTGCAGAATGATTATTCCAATGATGTTCGGCAGACACCGTGGCTTGGAAATGTGCCGGTATTGGGCGCCTTGTTCTCTTCTAAACGCTACCAGCGTCAGGAAAGCGAATTGGTGATCATCATCATTCCGCGTCTGGTTCAACCTACTCCACACCCTTCCATGCTTCGGACTCCGCTCGACGCATTTGCTGAACCGACGGAAGAAGAATTCTTCCTCATGAACCAAACCACTCATGCGCCGCTGGTCGGCGAAGGAGACTGAACATGACTTTCAAGCGCCGTATTATGAGTGCCATGATGGTGAGCGTGTTCCTCGTCGGATGTGCAAGCTATGACAATCAGGACAAATTTCTGCTGGGTGAAGCCAATGCCAGCAACATACGTGAGCAATCGGTTCGTGACGTCAATCTGAGCAACTCCAAGGCCGTCGAGTCCACGTCTGGCCTGCGTGCAGCCAATGCCGTGAAGGCCCTCAATGAAGGCAAAACCAAAGACTTGCGGGATTCCTCGGTCAGCGCGTCGGGAGGCAGCTGATGTCAGGCGCAGCGCGAAAACTATCTGATGGAGCCCATCCGGCATCCGCTCCGGCGATGATCCCTGCGATCGCCGCATTGGCGGGGCCTGAACGGCTGATGCAGCTCAAGTCGATCTGCCGGAATGTTATTGACCTTTCTTCAATGGACCCTGCGAACATTGTCGAAAAGTTCGGTGGTGCACTGATCCTGTTGGAACAAGGACAAACAGGCGCGGAACAGGTTGTGCTGGGGCTGGCGGTGGAAAAACCGGACAGTGCCGTCTTGATGGTGTCAGACAATCTGCCAGTTCACATCGTTAGAGCCTTAATGAAAATTGAGGCGTCGGACATCCTTCCGGTCAGCGCCGGTGCGGACGAAATCCTGGAGTCCGTGGAACGCATCCGCGCCGCTGCAGAAGCCGCAGAGAGTGGCGGTGACGGACCAGCGTCCGCCGTATGCTGGGCGTTCCGGGGCGCTGTCGGTGGTGCGGGTGTCTCAACTCTGGCTATTGAGAGCGCGTTTGCCATCTGTGAGAAAGTCGGACCCGGCAAGGTATGCCTTGTTGATCTGAATGTGTCTGACGGCATGGTCAGTTCGTTTCTGGAAGCAGTGCCAAAGCTCGACCTTGCAGCCTTGTCCGCTGCGCCGGAGCGCCTTGATGCGCGCTTGCTGGCCGCATGGTGCTGGCAACACGAGGATGGTGTTTCGACAATTTCGGCGCCGCGCAATCCGGACGCAGATGCATTGGCCACGGAAGCGGCGATCCTCAGATTGCTGGACGTTGCCTGCGCCGAGTTCCCATTTGTTCTGGTGGACATGCCTCGCCACATGATGCCGTGGACCAAGCCCATACTGGGCGCGGTTGATGAGGCGATCATTATCAGTGAGCTGACCGTGCCAAGCCTGCACGCTGCTGCGGATATGGCGCGCGAAGTTGATATGCTGCGTGGGCCCGATCGCAAGGCCAAGCTCGTACTGAACCGTATGTTCCCGAAAAAGAAGTTCCGTGCCGAGTTTGCCGTCGACAAGGCCGAAAAGGCCATCGACCGTCAGATTGATGCAACGATCACGTCGGACTGGGATGCTGCCCGCACGGCGGTAAATCTCGGAAAGCCGATTGGTGACGTGAAACCGAAAAGCGCGCTCGTCGCAGATGTCTCGACATTGGTCGACAAGATGATGCCCGACGCCGCGAGGCAGCCCGTTCAACAAGTTTCCGGTAAGAGGAAAGCGAAATGAGCCGTTTTGGATTTTCGAACGCCGCCGCCAAGCCTGAACCGGTCAACGCGCCTGAAGTGGCTGAGCCAACTGCGCCGAAGCCCGCGCCGCCCGCTCCTGCCGACACCAAGGCTTTTGACCAGCTCGATGCCAAATTGCGTATCCATGCCAAGCTGATCGACGAACTGGATCTGTCCGTTCTCGACAAGCTGGATGATGAAACCATGCGGCGCCGTGTGCGGGGGATCGTTTCGGAGATCATCAAGAAGGAAGAGATGGCGCTCTCGGCCACAGAAGAGGCAAGCTTTGCCGATGCTGTGATGGACGAGATGACGGGGCTTGGGCCCATCGAGCCGCTACTGAAGGACGATTCGATTGCCGACATCCTGATCAATGGTTTTGACCAGGTCTATGTCGAGCGGCACGGCAAGCTCCAACTGGCACCGGTCCGGTTTGCAGACAATGACCATTTGCTTCGCATTGTGCAGCGGATCGTGGCGGCTGTGGGCCGACGTGTCGATGAGAGCCAGCCCTTGGTTGATGCACGCCTTCTGGATGGCAGCCGTGTCAATGCCGCTGTCTTGCCAATTGCCATTGATGGGCCGCTTGTCTCCATCCGGAAATTCTCCAAATCGCCACTGACAATGGAGAAGTTGGTTGGCTTTGGCGCAATTCCTGAGCCTGTTGCAAAGTTCATCCTCGGGGCGGTGAAATGCCGGGCCTCTACCGTTATCTCCGGGGGCACCGGGTCGGGGAAGACAACCCTGCTCAACGCGCTATCAGCCGCTATCAATGAAGATGAACGCCTCATCACGATTGAGGACGCTGCCGAACTCCAGCTGCAACAGCCTCATGTTGCGCGCATGGAAACCCGCCCGCCCAATATTGAAGGCAAGGGCGAAATCCGTCAGCGCGAACTGGTGAAGAACGCGCTGCGCATGCGGCCTGACCGCGTGATCCTGGGCGAGGTTCGCTCAGAAGAAGCGTTCGACATGCTGCAAGCCATGAATACGGGCCACGAAGGCTCTATGGCGACGATCCATGCTAACAATCCGCGCGATGCACTGACCCGTCTGGAGCAGATGGTGATGATGGGTGGTATGAAAATATCCGAGACGGCGATCCGTGGACAGATTGCTTCGGCCGTCAATTTTATCGTCCAGGCCACGCGCCTGTCAGATGGCTCGCGAAAAGTCGTATCAATCTCCGAAGTGACGGGCATGGAAGGCTCAGTCGTTCAATTGCAGGAAATCTTTCGCTTTGAACGCACTGGCACAACCGATGAGGGCAAGGTCGAGGGGCACTTCGCCGCGACCGGTCTACGTCCGAAATTCCTCGATGAGATGGAACGTCGCGGCGTTCCCATGCCGGAAGGCATGTTTGACCCCTCTACGCGTTTCTAGGAGACGAGCTTCTTGTCGTGGATGCCTGACATCACCAATATCAGCCTGACTGTCCTGATCCCTGTGATCATGGCGGTCGGCGCGGTATTTCTGGCGATCCAGTCGGTTATGGGGCTGGTGACGGAAGCCCAAACCCGCCGCGTGGTCAACAAGCGTCTTCAGTTCAAGGAACGGTTTGAAACGACGAGTGAAGCCATGGTCGAGCTGCGCAAAAGTCGTGGCCTCGACAAGAATGGCAATCTTGCCATGCCGTTGCGCTGGTTCAATCAGCTGGTGGTCAGGTCTGGCCTGAAGTTTCAGCCATTGCGCTGGTTCGGGATGTCAGCCGGGGCAGGCCTGGTCGCGGGGCTAGCCTATTGGCGTTTTGTTGGCGGGCCCGGACCGGCTGTCGGCATTGCCGCGCTCATTCTTGTGCTCGGACCCATCGTCTGGCTCAAAATGGTTGCTGGGCGGCGCATGAAGAAAATGTCGGAACAATTGCCCGACGCACTCCAGATAGTTTGCCGCAGTCTGGAGGCGGGGCACCCGGTTGCGACAGCCGTGTCGTTGGTGGCCCGCGAGATGCCTGACCCGATTGGAACAGAGTTCGGCATGGCGGCGGATGAAGTGTCATACGGCATGTCGCTGACCAATGCGGTACAGCGCATGGCCGAGCGGGCGGGCGACCCGGACGTCGAGCTGTTCGTCGCCACGGTACGCCTGCAGGAAAAGACTGGTGGCAACCTTTGTGAGCTCCTGAAAGCGAACACGACAACCATCCGTGAGCGTCAGACCATGCGTCTGAAAGTGAAGGCAGCTTCGTCAGAGGGCCGGGCCTCGGCGATGATCCTTACCTCGGCACCCTTCATCGTGATGTCTGGCATCCACGTGCTGCGCCCGGAATTTTACGGCGAAGTGATCGATGAGCCGCTAGTGCGGGTGGTGTTCCCGATCCTGTTTGTATGGATGGCGATTGGCAATTTTGTCATGCGCAAGATGATAAATTTCAAGATGTAGGCCCCAAGCAAACCCATGCCCTTCTCCGCATCTGCTCTTCTGCCCATCATCATGCTGGCCATTGCCGGCTTCCTCGCCGTGCCTGCGATTATGGCCTTCGTGAGAAGCTGGAAGGCCAAGGAAGATCTTGAGCGTCGGTTGGAGCGACGCGAGTCACGTCCTGCGGTGCAGGAAGAGAGCCGGAACGATACACGGATAGGTCGGGCGGTCATCGGACTTGCCAATCGCGCGACCCCTTCGAACGAGGACGCAGTCAGCGAGGTGCGCGCCAAATTGCTGCTCGCGGGGTTCACTAACCCGTCGGCGGTGGGGCGGTATTACATAGCCAGAATTGCTTGCGTCGTGTTGCCTCAGCTCGCTCTGCTGGTGGCTTTGCCTCATCTCGGTGGCTTTTCGAAGCAACACCTGATCATGCTCAGCATTGGCCTGATCATTGCGGGCTTGCTCGCGCCTGACATGCTCGTTTCGCGCCGTACCAAAGCGCGCCAGCAGCAATGCTCGGCTGGCTTTCCCGACATGATGGACCTGATGGTTGCCTGTGTAGAAGCCGGTCTCAGTCTTGATGCCTCGGTTCAGAGGGTCGGCGAAGAGTTGGAATTGCGGCACCCGATCATTGCCGGGCACATGAAAAAGCTGTCGCTGGAGCTACGCGCGGGCAAGGCGCGCAAGAATGCCTGGCGCGCTTTTGCTGATCGCATGAGCATCGAAGAAGCGAGTTCTCTGGCCACGATGCTCCGTCAGGCAGAGGAAATGGGCACCAGTCTGGGCCAGACTTTGCGAGTTTTCTCGGCAGATATGCGCAAGCGTCGCATCCTGATGGCGGAGGAAAAGGCCATGGCGCTGCCGGCAAAGCTGACTTTGCCATTGATTATATTCGTTTTTCCCGTCCTGCTCGGCGTTTTGATCCTGCCGGCCGTGGTAAAGGTGCAAGGCGCACTTTAGTGAATTCCCGGCTAGGCGAGTCAGCCCGTCATTGCTAACTTGCGCACCATGACAACGACCTATCTTGAATTCGAAAAGCCCATTGCGGAGCTGGACGCGAAGATCTCCGAACTGGAAGCGCTTGCTTCCAGCAAGGAAGGTCCATCGATCACCGACGAGCTGAAAAAGCTGAAGGCCAAATCGAGCAAGCAGCTGAAGGACATGTATTCCGATCTCAGCGCATGGCGGAAGACTCTTGTGGCCCGCCATCCAGACCGGCCGCATTTGTCTGACTTCATCGAGAACATCTTCGACGATTTCGAGGAACTCGCGGGCGACCGTGTGTTTGGGAATGATGAAGCCATTATGGGCGGACTGGCACGCTTCAAGGGGCGTCCCGTGGTCATTATCGGCCATGAGAAGGGCCGCACGATCGAGAAGCGCCTGAAGCACAATTTCGGCATGGCCCACCCTGAAGGCTATCGCAAGGCGGTGCGCTTGATGGACATGGCCGAGAAGTTCAATTTGCCTGTCCTGAGCTTTCCGGACACGTCGGGGGCATATCCCGGCAAGGGCGGCGAAGAGCGTGGGCAGGCTGAAGCCATTGCGCGCGGCACACAGCGCGGCCTGTCACTGGGCGTGCCGTTCGTCACGCTGATCATCGGCGAGGGCATGTCGGGCGGCGCGATCGGTATCGCGGCGGCCAACAAGGTCCTGATGATGGAGCACGCCATCTATTCGGTGATCTCTCCGGAAGGCTGCGCTTCGATCCTTTATCGCGACGCTGCCAAGGCGAAGGATGCGGCTGACGCAATGAAAATCACAGCGCCGGACCTGTTGAAAACCAAAGTCATCGACGGTGTCGTCAAGGAGCCAGTCGGCGGCGCACATCGTGACCCGAAACGGGCGATGGCTGCTGCCGCAAAAGCGCTTGATGAGGCCTTGCAGGAACTGGAAGGCCTGAGCCCGTCCGAACTGCGCACCCAGCGCAAGGAGCGTTTCTACGCCATCGGCCGCGAAGGGTTGTAGCGCCGTGAGGCGCATGGGGCGCTGACCCAATGGCTGAGAAAGACTGGATCGCCAAATATTTTGCGCCGCTCGCCAGAGCGGGCGGGGCAGCTGGCTTGCGGGACGATCTTGCGCAGTTGGCCGACAGCAAGTCTCCGACGGTCATCACGGTTGATGCGTTGGTCGAGGGCGTGCATTTTCTCGCGTCTGATCCGGTGGCGTCCGTTGCCCAAAAGCTTGTGCGCGTGAACGTGTCTGATGTCTACGCCGCCGGAGCCTTGCCCTCTGAAGCTTTGCTCACGCTCGGATGGCCCAAGGAACGACCGGAATCCGACCTTGCTGAATTCGCATCTGCTCTTGGGGCAGAACTGGATGCATTCGATATCCACCTGATCGGCGGAGATACCGTGCGCAGCCCGGGTGGTCTTTTCCTGTCACTCACCATGACCGGGACTTGTCTTGGTGAAACACCTGTTCGGCGGATGGGCGCTGGGCCCGACGAAGATATCTGGGTCACAGGTCGTGTCGGTGCGGCGTATCTGGGCTTTGACGCGATCCAGAAAGGGGCGGTTGAAAGCGCCGAAGTTGAGGCGTATCGGGTGCCGCAGGTCCAACCGCTTGCCGCCGCGCATCTTGTTGCGCAGTTCGCGACAGCAGCGATGGATGTTTCCGACGGACTGTTGGGGGATGCCACGAGTCTCGCCGGCGCGTCCGACATTGGCATTCTGATAGCACTTGAGACCGTGCCTTTTGCGGGGAATGCAACCGAATTGGACGAAATGATCCGCCTGTCGACATGGGGAGACGACTATCAACTGCTCTTCACCTCAGAAAAAACGCGGCGCGATGAAATCCTGGTGGATGCGGGCAGATCTGGCGTAGTTATTACGCTTATCGGCGAAACCCGACCCGAAGGAGGACTTTCCGTCACCCTGCGAAATTCGCCCATTAACCTCCCGGAAACTCTCGGCTTTGAGCATGGCTGAAGTGGGACTGGGCTGACTCGCCCCTGACGGGAGGCATATTGCCTATTTCCCAAGGGCCGGGCAGGCTGGTCACCTATAATAAACAGTGCATGATCAGGAATAACCTGGCGTCGAAGTTCTGTTTTAAGGGAAGGAAACGTAATCCATGTGGTATTATCTCGCTCTCGCGGCGGGGGTCTTGTCAGTCCTTTATGGCTGGCTCCAGATCAATTCGATCATGAAGGCCCCGGCTGGTGATGCGCGTATGCGCGAAATTGCTCAAGCGATCCAGGAAGGCGCAAATGCCTATCTTGGGCGCCAGTATCGTACAATTGCGATCGTCGGCGTCGTTGTCGTCGTTCTGTTACTTATTCTGTTCCGAAACTGGCAGGTGCCGCTCGGCTTCATCGTCGGCGCAGCGCTTTCCGGCGCGGCCGGGTTCATCGGCATGAAAGTGTCGGTGCAGGCAAACGTGCGCACAACTGAAGCGGCCAAGTCTGGCCTCAACGCAGGTCTGAAGTTGGCCTTCAAGTCAGGTGCCATCACGGGCATGCTGGTGGTTGGCCTCGCTCTTCTGGGCATCGTTGTCTATTACGGCTTGCTCACCATGGTCGTTGGACTGAATCTGGGCGTTGAAAGCGAGAAACGTCTCGTCATCGACTCGCTCGTGGCCCTCGGCTTTGGCGCGTCGCTGATCTCGATCTTTGCGCGTCTTGGTGGTGGTATCTTCACCAAGGGCGCGGACGTCGGCGGTGATATGGTCGGCAAGGTCGAAGCCGGCATTCCGGAAGATGATCCACGCAACGCTGCGACGATTGCAGACAATGTGGGAGACAATGTCGGCGACTGTGCCGGCATGGCGGCCGACCTGTTCGAGACCTATGCGGTCACGCTGGTGGCGACGATGGTGCTCGGTGCAATCTATTTCTCTGGCGCAACATACATCGTCGAAATCATGATGCTGCCGTTGGCGATTGCCGCCGTCTGTATCGTCACGTCGATTGTCGGCACCTATTTCGTGAACCTCGCACCCGGCAAGACGGATGTCATGTGGGCGCTCTACAAAGGCCTGATCGTGACGGGCGTGCTGTCCATTGGCGGCCTCGCAATCGCAATCGCAACGGTCTTGCCGAATGGTTTCGGCGTGCTCGACGATGCCGGCGAACGGCTTGGCCTCGCCAGTGACGTGTCCGGTTGGATGCTGTTTGGTTGCGGCGTGGTCGGCCTCGTGGTGACGGGACTGATCGTCGTGATCACGGCTTACTATACCGAAACCAAATATCGTCCGGTACGCTCCATCGCGCGGGCATCAGAGTCTGGCCACGGCACGAACGTGATCCAGGGCCTCGCTGTGTCGCTGGAATCGACGGCCCTTCCGGCCATCGTGATCATTGCGGGCATCATCCTGACGTTCAACCTCGCAGGCCTCTACGGCATTGCGATTGCCACCACGACCATGCTGGCGCTTGCCGGGATTATCGTGGCGCTCGACGCTTTTGGACCCGTTACGGACAATGCGGGCGGCATCGCCGAGATGGCGGAGCTTCCGTCGGAAGTTCGCGAGACAACGGACGCACTCGATGCGGTTGGTAACACCACGAAAGCTGTGACCAAGGGCTATGCCATTGGTTCGGCCGGGCTCGGCGCACTCGTTCTGTTCGCGGCCTATGCGGAAGATCTCAAATACTTCTCGGCGCGCGCCGTGGAAGGGGACTTCTTCTACAATGCAACGGCTGATTTCTCGATTGCGAACCCATATGTGGTGGTCGGCCTTCTGTTCGGTGGCCTGTTGCCATTCCTGTTCGGAGGCCTGTCCATGATGGCCGTCGGACGCGCTGCGCAAGCGGTGGTTGAGGAAGTTCGTCGACAATTCCGCGAAATGCCGGGCATCATGAAAGGCGAAGTGAAGCCTGATTATGGCCGGGCGGTCGATCTTCTGACGAAGGCCGCTATCCGGGAAATGATCGTCCCGTCACTCCTGCCAGTGTTGTCACCGATTGTCCTGTTCGGCGTGATCTTTGCGATTGCCGGCAAAGGCGCGGCCCTCGCGGCGGTTGGGGCGATGCTCCTTGGTGTGATTGTGACAGGCCTGTTCGTGGCCATCTCGATGACGTCCGGAGGCGGTGCCTGGGACAATGCGAAGAAGTATATCGAGGATGGTCATCACGGCGGAAAGGGCTCAGAAGCTCACAAGGCCGCTGTAACCGGAGACACGGTTGGCGATCCCTACAAGGATACTGCCGGTCCGGCCGTGAATCCGATGATCAAGATCACAAATATCGTGGCCTTGCTCATGCTCGCGGTCCTCGCAGGCCACTAGTTGAATGAATTTTTTATGGAAGGCCCCGGTGCGAAAGTGCTGGGGCCTTTGTTTTTGTACCACTAATTCAATGCATAGAAAATATCGATACCGGAGTAGGCTTCTATTGATTGGTTCTATTCAAAATCATTGCGTAGCCTCAAGACTGTCGTCAAAGGACTGCGCCTACTCCGCGCTGATATTCTTTCGGCGACCGTGAAATCAGGAGGGTTGTTCCGGGAGGGACTGCTCTCAGGCCAGACCAATCCAGGGAGATGAATATGGACGGAAATGACGCAGCTCCAGAGGGCAAGTGCCCCGTAATGCATTCGCTGCGAGGGCGCGTAAACCGCGACTGGTGGCCCAACCAGCTAGACCTCAGCATCCTTCACCAGAACCCGCCGGTCGGTAATCCACTTGGCGAGACGTTCAAGTATTCCAAGGAATTCAAGAAACTCGACCTGAAGGCGATCAAACAGGACATCTTCGCGCTGATGACGGATTCCCAGGATTGGTGGCCTGCGGACTACGGCCATTATGGTCCGTTCTTCATCCGTATGGCCTGGCACAGCGCCGGTACATATCGCACAGGTGACGGCCGGGGTGGATCGACTTCCGGGTCGCAGCGCTTTGCGCCGCTGAACAGCTGGCCGGACAATGCCAATCTCGACAAGGCCCGCCGTTTGCTATGGCCGATCAAGAAGAAGTACGGCAACAAGATTTCCTGGGCCGATCTCATGATCCTTGCGGGCAATTGCGCCATTGAATCCATGGGCGGTAAAACGTTTGGGTTTGGCGGCGGCCGCGAAGACATTTTCGAGCCGGAGAAAGATATCTATTGGGGCACGGAAGAAGAGTGGTTGGCCACCAGCGATAAGCCCGGCAGCCGCTATAGCGGCGAGCGTGTGCTCGAGAACCCGCTCGCAGCCGTTCAAATGGGCCTCATCTACGTGAACCCCGAAGGCCCGGACGGCAATCCTGATCCGCTGGCTTCGGCAAAGGACATCCGTGAAACGTTTGCCCGGATGGCCATGAACGACGAAGAAACTGTTGCGCTGACTGCTGGCGGTCACACATTTGGCAAGTGCCACGGTGCGGGTGACGCGGCGATGGTCGGTGCAGAGCCTGAAGGCGGCGACATCGCCGAACAAGGGCTTGGTTGGCAGAGCAAGTTCGGTATTGGCCATGGCGATGACACGATCACCAGCGGCATCGAAGGCGCATGGACGCCAAACCCGATCAAATGGGACAATGGCTATTTTGATATGCTGTTCGGCTATGAGTGGGAACTTGTGAAGAGCCCCGCTGGCGCGTTCCAATGGCAGCCAAAGGATGTAGACGAGGCGCACATGGCGCCAAAGGCTCACAATCCGTCCGAGAAGCAGATCACCATCATGACCACGGCCGACATGGCCATGCGGATGGATCCGGAATACGAGAAGATCTCCCGCAGGTTCCACGAAAATCCGGATCAGTTTGCAGACGCGTTTGCCCGCGCCTGGTACAAGCTGACCCATCGCGATATGGGGCCAGCCGTTCGGTACCTTGGTGAGGAAGTTCCAAGCGAAGAATTGCTCTGGCAGGACCCAATTCCGGCAGTTGACCATGAACTGGTGAACGCCAGTGACATTGCTGATCTCAAAGAGAAAATCTTGTCTTCGGGCTTGTCTGTGTCCGAACTGGTCTCGACTGCATGGGGCGCAGCTTCCACGTTCCGCGGCTCCGACAAGCGGGGCGGTGCGAATGGCGCCCGTATCCGCCTGGACCCGGCTAAGAACTGGGAAGTCAACGAACCTGAAAAGCTTGCCAAGGTTCTCGGTCTGCTCGAAAGCGTTCAGCGCGCGTTCAATTACGCCCAGACAGGTAACAAGAAGGTGTCGATGGCCGACCTGATCGTGCTCGGCGGTTCTGCTGCCGTGGAGAAGGCCGCCAAGGATGCGGGCGTCAATGTTTCGGTACCGTTCACGCCGGGCCGTATGGATGCTTCGCAGGAGCAAACGGATGTTGAATCCTATGCCTTCCTCGAGCCGAAAGCCGATGGCTTCCGCAACTATCTTCAGGTCGAATTCTCGGTTCCGACTGAAGAATTGCTACTGGATCGGGCGCAGTTGCTGACTCTGACTGCACCAGAAATGACGGTTCTCGTCGGCGGCCTGCGTGTACTCGGCGCCAATCATGCTGATTCCAAGCATGGCGTCTTCACGGATCGCCCCGGCACGCTGTCGAACGACTTCTTTGTGAACCTGATGGACATGGGCGTCGCTTGGAAAGCAGCCACTGAGAAGCAGGATGTCTTCGAAGGACGTGATCGCAATACCGGAGAAGTGAAATGGACCGGCACGCGAGTTGATCTCGTCTTCGGTTCGAACTCACAACTGCGGGCCCTGTCGGAGACTTACGCCCAGGATGATGCGAAAGAAAAGTTCGTGCACGATTTCGTCGCGGCCTGGACGAAAATCATGGAAGCCGATCGGTTCGATCTTGAACGCGACTAGTTGGTTACAGATTGTCTAAAACGCGGCGCTCCGGGAAACCGGGGCGCCGTTTTCTATTTGACGAGGGAGGCGGCCATCCGTCTGAATTCGTCCTGGCTGAGCGTCTCGGCACGGGCCGTCGGGTCAATGTCGAGGCTTTGGAGCCATTCCACCGCTTTGAGCCCATGACGCTTGGCAAGCGGTTTCAGGCCCGCACGCAGCATCTTCCGCCTCTGTCCGAACGCCGCACCAGCCACTTCTTCCAGCTTGTCGAGATGGGGAAAGACTTTTTCCGGCGGCAACGGGTGCAGAACGGCTACGGCGCTGTCCACTTTCGGCGGGGGTCGGAACGCACCCGGCGGCAGCGTGAAGGCAATATGGGGATCGGTAACCGCATGGGTCAGGACGGCGAGGCGACCATATTGATCCGTATTCGGTTTGGCGCACACGCGCTCAGCCACTTCCTTTTGGAACATCAGGGCCATCTCGCCACGCCAGGGGCCTGACTTCAGCCAGGCTACGAGCAATGGCGTGCCAACATTGTAAGGAAGATTGGAGATCATCATGGCTGGTGTGGTGCCGCCAAGTTCTGCCAGCATTTCTTCCCAGCGAACTTTGCGTGCGTCTTTCAGGATTACGTGGAGACGACCGCTTTTGGCTTCTGGCCATGATTGTAGTGCCTGGGCAAATCGCTCATCAGCCTCCACGGCGATGACTTTGGCGGCGCCATTGTCCAGCAAGGCGCGCGTGAGCCCGCCCGGACCTGGGCCAACCTCGATGACTGTCCGGCCTTCTATCGGTCCTGCGGCCAGTGCCGTTCGCTTCAAAATGTCCGGATCGAAAAGGAAATGCTGACCTAGCGCCTTGCGCGCAGTTGCCTGTGTCAGGCCTGGAGGCGTCTCGTCACGGCTCATCAAATTTTCTTTCGGTTATCAGCGATCATTCGGGCCTGGCGGATTGCGGCGATCAGGCTGTCAGGCCGAGCTGTGTCATTCGCGGCGGCATCATAGCCGGTGCCGTGATCGGGGCTGGTGCGTACAATGGGCAGGCCAATCGTCGTGTTGACGCCGCCCCACATGTCCAGCGTCTTGACCGGAATGAGCCCTTGATCGTGGGTCATGGCGATGATGGCATCGAACCGTCCGTCCAGAGATTCGGCGAACACTGTGTCAGCTGACCGCGCGTCTGACATGTCGATGCCGGCGGCGCGCAGGGCGCTGGCTGCAGGATTGATGATATCGACTTCCTCGCGCCCTATCGTACCGTTCTCGCCAGCGTGTGGGTTCAATCCGGTGAAGGCGAGGCGGGGCGAGGCAATGCCGAAGTCCGCACGCATTGACTCCGCCACAATTTCTCCAAGTGTGGCGAGGTCTTTGGTGTTCAGATGACTGAACACATCTTTCAGAGCGACATGAATGGTTGCGAGTGCGACGCGCAGACCACCTCCGGTCAACAGCATGACCGGTAGGTACGAAGTCTGAGAGCCTTTTGCGCACAGCGCGGCCACGAATTCTGTATGGCCCGGATGACGAAAGCCCGTCCCATAGAGCAGCGCCTTGTTGATTGGATTGGTGACCATGCCGTCTGCAGAGCGATCAAGGCACAAGGTGGTGGCCAGTTCGATGGATTTGATGATGGATGCGGCGGCGCGGTCGTCTGCCTGTCCAGGCTGGATGTCCGGTACCCCTTCCAACGGAATGACGGGTAGCGCATGAGCGAATATCTCTTGTGCGTCTGCCGGGCTGGAAATTTCCTGCACCGGAATGTCCCGAGCATACAAACGTGGCGCGCCAATCACGAAGAAACAGCAAGACGGATCATGCTTTAGCGCGTTCCACGCCGACACTGTGATCGGTGGGCCCACACCCGCAGGGTCGCCCATTGTCAATGCGAGTGGAGTTCGGCTTTTATCGGTCACTCAGGGGGTCTTCACCCAAACAGCCGGCCATGCAAGGCCTAGCGATAGATAATCGTCGCTTCGCGGCGCATGTCGCGCAGCTCTCGCTCCGAAATCATGCTGAGTTCCTGATCTTTCAGGCGGCTCTTGAGGTCATCGCGCGATGGCAGGGCTTCGGCACCATCCTCACGGCGGCAGACATACATGACTGCAAGGCCGCTGCCGGCGGCAAAGATTTCTGTGGGCTGGCCAGCGTCTGCCGCAAGCACGAGGTCTTTGCCCTCAGTGCCCAGCTCGTCGACGTTTATGTCTGTCAGGTCAGCATGCCGCAAGTTCGATTTCGAATTGGAAACGCTTTGAACATCATCACAGCTGGAGATGGCTTCCATGGCTTCTGTGAGGACGGCTTCATCGCCATCTGTCACTTGCAGGCGAATAAGGTCGACCTTGGTTGTCAGTTTGGCTGGCTCACGTTTGCTGGCAATATTCAGAATGTAAATTCCATTTTCGACTGCGAGCGGACCGACGATGCCGGGTCCAGCTGAGTCTTCGACGGCTTGTGCGAGCACGGGGTCAAGGTCACCTATTGTGATCCACCCCATATCTCCCCCTGTGGCCGAAGTTGGCGCAGAAGAGATACGCTGTGCCGCAATGCGAAAATCGGCGCCTTGATTCAACTGCTCGATAATCGAACTGGAGGCTTGCAGGGCTTGATCCTTGGTTTCCGGATCCGGTGCGTAGAGGAAGATTTCGGAAACACGGTACTGGGTCTGCTGCAGGGAGCTGCGCACGCGGTTAAGCTGGTCTTCCACCTGGTTGTCCGAAATGCGGATACGTGAGCCGTACAATCCGCTCATCACGCGGCTCCAGGCGATCTCGGCACGCATCTGCTCTTCAAGACTGGTGGGGTTCACGCCAGCGGCCAGCAATTGTTGCTTCAGCTGATCACCCGTTGCGCCGGACTGGCGCGCCATGTCGTCTACGGCCCCGTTGATCTCTTCCGGCGCAATTTCCATTTCGAATTCGGCGGCTTTCTCCAGCTGGAGGCGCTCATCGATCAGCTGTTCAAGAGCCTGACCTGTGATCTGCTGAATCTGTTCCTGGGACGGCTGCTGACCACCGAGGCTGAGCAGCAGTAGTCGTGCGCGCTGGCGAACATCTGAATAGGAAATAGGTTGGTCATTTACGATGGCGGCGACACCTTCCAGCGCCAGCCGTTCTGGTGCGCTTGCTTCCTGCGCTGCTGCAACAAGGCCAACAGGCATGGCTGCAAGAAGGACAGCTGCGAAAATCTGACGAACCATGAATGGCCTCCATTGAGTGCCCAGCCGGGCCCCGTGGCAATTATACTGCCGGACCATACAAGTCCTGCAATCGCGCGCAACGCATCAGGGCAGTCATCCCTGAATTCTTACGGAAATTTAGGATATGACATCGGGCAATATCGCGCCCTCATACCCCGAATCAATCGAACTCGCTGGAGCCGAAGTCGCCGATGGTCTTGAGCGAGAATCGAATCTGGATGTTTTCTTCCGGTCCCAGCGTACGATCCTGTAATTCCGACCGCATATAGACCAGTTCAAACCGCGAGCACTCGTCTTCGAAGGCGATGCCGTATTCCTGCCGAGCATTCAAATTGGATTGGATATCTCTCAATTGACCGAAGAAGACCGAGTACTGGCTGGTGACCTTGATGTCGCCGCGTAGCAATACGCCTTCGTCTCCACCGCCCACGATTGCGATCCGCTCGTCAACTTTGTAGTACTGCGCAATAGCGCGGAACCGTTTGTAAGATGAAGATAATTTCGCGTCGATCCTATTTAGGCTGAACCCGTCTTCATCCAGGCGAGCTCGTGCATCCACACGTAACAATTCGCCCAGATCTGCCGTCGTAGCGATGATCCAATCCGATGACGTCCCATCAAGATTGCTCACCGGATCAAACGCATTATCTGGTCTGGACCGCCATCGTTTACCAACCGTTGCGCTGAGGCTGGGACCGCTTTTCCAAACCGCGCGAGTAGTGATCCCCGCCGCGAGCTTTCCATCCCCTTCATAGAGATCGAAGGCACCAAAGCCGTTGGCATCGAACAGCGAGGCTTCGTCGGCCTCGTAAAGCAGGCTGTCTTCGTTCGGGATGGCGTCATCATTGACGTTGGAGAGGCCCCACGCCGCCATGACCGCCGGTTCGACCATGATATCAATGACTTTCCCGGGCCGGATCATGGGATAAGCCAGCTTGCCCCCGATATTGCCAACGGCGCGGGACACGCTTTCCTCACCGGAAACGTCTTCGTCCAAACCGTAATAATCGGCACGAACTTCGGCAAATTGCTCGAATGTGAAGCCGCCGGGCAAGATGTTGAGATCGGTCCAGTCCGCGCCAACGCTGACCCGGTGACTGTCTTCCCCCAAATCCCGACTAAGGATGGCACTCGACGCGTTGACGCTGGCAAAGCCCATATTGCCAAGGTCCCAATACTTCTCGCCATAGAACACAGGTAGGGCGGTGGGCAATTCGCCATCGTCGTCATTCTCGCGCAGTCCCTGGAACTTCAACAGGGCGACGTCAGTGTAATAGTCGTCGCCCTGGCCGATGGCGAACAATTGCGTCAGGAGGCGGCGGGGCTGGCTGGCATAGAGGCCGCGCTGTTCATCTTGCCCGTCCAGATCGTATCGGCGATCATAGAGGTCATCTGTCTGATGCTCGACACCAAAGCCCCATTTCCATTGGTTGTTGATAGCAAACAGACCGCTCCCATAAACGTGTCCGCGTAGTTTTTCTTCTCCGAAAAGTTCGCCGTCACTGTCGAAATTCTGTTCGCTGGTAAAACTCGTATTGATGTTGATCGCGCCAGAATAGAATTTCTTGCGGTAATCAAGTTCCAGCATGGGGTTCACATTTTGCGTGACCATGGGCGAGATCGTCAGCTCGGACGAATCCGAAATGGCCCAGTAATAGGGCTGTTGGTAGAACCAGCCGAGTTTGGACGAGTTACCGGCAGAGGGGATCAAGAGACCCGACCGTCGGTCAGATGACGGATCGGGGTGAGCCAGAAACGGAAAATAAAATACGGGAATGCCGGCGACTTCGATCACGGCATCGCGATACGAGATCATCTGGCTTTCCTGGTCAAGGACAGCCCGGCGGGCGCGGACGGACCAAGTGGGTGTCTTGTCCTCTTCGCAGACCGGGCAAGCGGTATACACCACCTGGTCCAGCGCGTTCACGCCATTTGACTGCCGGATCGCAGAATTGGCGGCGACCGTTGCGCCCTGATCCAGCCGCGCTGAAAAGCCGATTGCATAGCCGTCTTCCAGGTTGGAATTGACCTCGATTTCGTCTGCAAATTGCTGGCTGCCGGTTTCATCGATGATAATGACATTGCCACTGGCCCGGACTTTCTCGGTCGTGCGGTCGTAGACGATCTTGTCAGCGCGCAGGATGCGGCCCTGATACAGCGCCTCAACATTGCCCTCGGCAACAAGTTTGTTCTCATCTCGAACTTCGTAAACATAGTCGGCTTCGAGAACGACCCGCTCATCCTGCTCGGCTGGTTGCGGAGCGCCCGTGTTTTCCTGGGCGATGGCGTACCAAGGAAGAGAAGCCGCCAGTCCAAGTGCAGCTGCAACATGATGCCATTTTGCCAAAACGCGTACCCTTACAGCTGTTTTCGGGCGTCGAACCGAACGCGCGCCGCGTTCCGCCTACACTCATTTCCTTTTGGAGGCTTAGAGAGGAAGGCGGGAATCGTCCAGCCATGAGACCATTCCGGCTGATTTTTCATGTTTCTGCCGATGCACTGACAGCACAGCTCGGTTCAAACCGCGCGGGATGCCAGACCACCGGGAAGGGTGATTGCCTCACCAGCAATCTCCAGTTCCATCAAGGCTGCGGCGCATTGGGCCGGTGTAGCCCCGGCTGCTCTTGCGATTTCATCGAGGGGCATGGGGTGGGGCGACAAGGCTTGCTGGATTCGCTCAATCAAGTCGGTTGGCAAATCATGCTCTGGCGATCCTTCGAACAACTCTCTGGGCGCGGACACGCCTGAAAAGGAAAGACTTTCCAAAACTTCCAGAACGTCGTCGGCATGACGCACGAGTGTCGCGCCTTGCCGGATCAAATGGTTTGTCCCGGCTGATCTGGGATCTAGCGGTGAGCCGGGCACCGCCATGACGTCACGGCCTTGTTCTGCCCCCATTCGGGCCGAGATGAGGGAGCCAGACCTCTCAGCGGCCTCCACAACGACAACACCACGCGACAAGCCGGTGATGATGCGGTTGCGTCGTGGAAAATCCTTTGCTGTGGCGCGATATCCGAACGGACTTTCAGATACGATGAGCCCTTGCGCCGCGATTTCGGCATAGAGTCGGTCATGCTGGGGCGGGTAGACATGGTCCACCGCACCGCCCAGCACAGCAATGGTGCCAGTGCCCAGGCTGGCGGCATGTGCCTCGCCATCTATGCCCAAGGCGAGACCGGAAACCGTAGCATACCCGGCGCCGCCAAGCGCGGAAGCCATATCGCGGGCGAGCTTTCGTCCGGCGGCGGATGCATTCCGCGCGCCGACGATGGCCACTGTGGGTTTGGCGGCCAGATCGGGTTTGCCGAGCGCTGTCAGGACGGGCGGCGGGGGATCGAGTGCCTTAAGCAAGGGCGGATAAGCGGGTTCGCAGCTTGCGATTATGTGTGCGCCATACTTCCGGGTCCGGTCCAGCTCATGCTTGATATCGGAGACATCCGGGGGGACGAGTTCACGGCCTCTGCGGCTCTTCCGGGTCAACTCCGGTAGACCGTCCAACGCTGCGCCCGCTGATTTGAACTTGCGTATCAGCTGGAAGAAAGTGACCGGGCCGATATTCGGGGTGCGCGCGAGCCTCACCCAATCCAGGCGTTCTGCATCATTGAGCGCGCGCGCCGGACTCATGTGGTCGGGTCTACCGTTTTCTTGGAGCCGAACTTGGGCTCCTCACCCTTCAATAGGCGGCTTAGATTGGCGCGGTGAGTCCAGAACACGAAGAGCGACAACAGCGCGAGCCCGCCAATGATGAACATGTTCCGTTCGCCCAGCAGCCATGCGCCGGGCGGCACCAATGTCGCAGCGGTCAACGCGGCGAGAGAAGAAATGCGGGTAATTGCAAACAGGCCGAGCCAAACCGGTGCGGCGATATAGAAACCGGGCAGGGACACGAATGGCAGCAGTCCCGCATAGGTCGCGACCCCCTTACCACCCTTGAATCCGAGCCATATGGGGTAGCAATGGCCGACAAAGGCGAATGCGCCGGCCACGAAGCCGACTTCCCTGCTGGCCAGCATTCCAAATGCTAGCGCCAGTAGGCCTGCCTTCAGACTATCGAGAAGCAGCGTCGCAAGCGCGAGGTCTTTGCGGCCCGTACGCAACACGTTTGTTGCTCCGATATTGCCGGAGCCAATGGATCGGATATCGCCAAGACCTGCAGCGCGGGTGATGAGCAAGCCAAACGGGATCGAACCGGCGAGATAGCCGCAAAGTGCGGCCAAGGGGAATGCCAGCTCAGCTGTCATGTCGATCTCCTCAATTCCCAATTGAAAATTCTACGAATGGAACCGGCGGTGGGCAAGGCCAGTCTGGGCTATCGCTCAAAAACCTGCACTCCACCCACAAATGTCCGCAGCACACGGCCTTGCAGGCGCCGTCCATCAAAAGGCGAATTGGTTGATCTGGAAAGAAGGTGTTCACGTTCACAGAGCCAGGGCTTGTTTGGATCAAACAGAATGACATCTGCAGGCGCCCCTTCAGCCAGTCGCCCTTCAGGCAACCCGATAATGTCCGCCGGCTTGGAGGTAATCGGCGCGAGCGCTTCAAGCAGGGTGAGCGGGCCATCATGAACAAGGCTGAGTAGTGCCGAAAGCGTGGTCTCGAGGCCTGCCGCGCCAAAGCTCGCCTCACCAAATGGCAGGCGCTTTTCTTCCGGGGGTTGCGGGTCGTGTGCGGACACCACGGAATCGATTTCGCCTGCCTTCAACGCAGCAATCATGGCCTGGCGTGTTTCCTCGTCCCTGAAGGGCGGATTGACCTTGCAATAGGTCAGGTAGTCGCCGACGTCGATCTCGTTGAAGAAAAGCGAATGTGCGGCGATGGTCGTGAAGACGTTGGCGCCCCGGGCGCGGGAATCTGAGACCAGTTCCAGTGTGCGGGGGGTGGATACTTGATCGAGGATCAGGGTGCAGCCAGTTGCTTCCGCAAGCATCAGGTCGCGCGCCGCGCCGATCCACTCAGCTTCTTTTGGAATTCCGGCGAGACCCTTGCGGGCGGCGAAGGCCCCGGCATTCATCACGCCAGAGCCCTTCAACGCGCTATCATCCGGGCGAGACATGACGATGGCACCGCGACTGGCCGCATAAGTCATCGCACGTTTGAGTATGGAGGGATTTGAGATGGGCGCATCACCATTGGTGAACAGGACCGCGCCAGCATCCGCCATCATGCCTATCTCGGCCATGGCGTGACCTTCCAAGCCTACGGTGAGTGCGCCGGCGGCGTATATGCGGGCTTTCGCGCTGACTTTGGCACGATCTGAAATATAACGGACCAGTGCGACGTCATCCACGACTGGCTTGGTGTCCGGCATGACGACGAGACTGGTTACACCGCCCGCAACGGCGGCTCGAGATGCTGTTGCGAGCGTCTCCTTTTGCTCGTCGCCCGGCTCACCCGTTTTCACACGCAGATCAATTAGGCCCGGTGCGAGACAAAGTCCGCCTGCGTCGATGACTTCAATTGCATTGCCAACGGCGCCCGTAGCGCCTGGCGAAATTGCGGTAATGAAACCATCCTCGATCAGGATGCCGCCGATTTCATCCAGTCCGGATGCCGGATCCAGTAGGCGCGCGTTGAAGATGGACAGGCTCATGGGCGGCCTCCTGCCAGCAAATGGAGCACGGCCTCTCGCACAGCGACGCCCATTTCCACCTGTTCTGTAATCACCGAGCGATCACCATCAGCAATGGCACTTTCGATCTCGATGCCGCGATTCATCGGGCCGGGATGCATGACAATCGCGTCGTCCTTTGCCAGCGCAAGCCGTTCCTGTGTCAGGCCGAAATAGCGGAAGTATTCGCGGCGGCTCGGCAGATACGCGCCATCCATGCGCTCGAGTTGGAGGCGCAGCATCATCACGACGTCTGCGCCTTGAAGGGCTCTGTCGAAGTCGGATGTGGCTGAGGCGGCACCCCAGGTTTCCGTGCCCGATGGCATGAGTGTTCGCGGTGCGCACAGGTGAACTTCGGCGCCCAGCAGGTGCAGCGCCATCGTGGTAGAGCGCGCGACGCGCGAATGGACAATGTCGCCGCAGATGACGACTTTGAGCCCTTCGATCCGGCCCTTGTTGCGGCGAATGGTCAGCGTGTCGAGCAGGCCCTGAGTCGGGTGTTCATGCGTGCCGTCCCCGGCATTGATCACGGCGCAATCGACCTTGCGGGAGAGCAGCTTTGCGCCGCCCGAGGCCGAGTGCCTGACCACCAACACGTCCGGTTTCATGGCGTTCAGGGTCATTGCTGTGTCGATCAGTGTCTCACCCTTCTTCACGGAAGACTGTGCTACTGGCATCGATACGACGTCGGCGCCCAATCGGCGGGCGGCAATCTCGAAACTGCTCATCGTCCGAGTGGAATTTTCAAAGAACAGGTTCACGACTGTCTTTCCAGACAAGACCGGATCTGCCCGCTGGCCCGTCCGTGTCGCTTCGGCATAGTCGTTTGCCAGATCGAGAATATGAGTGAGATCGAGCGGGTGAAGGCCATCAATGCCCAGCAAATGCTCGTGGTCGAAGGAGTAGTGATATGCCGCCTTGCTCATGGAGGCCCTTTCGATTTTTGGCGGTTTAGGCGCGTTTCGGAGTTGGGGCAAGAGGCTCAGAGCGTGAGAAGCAGATACAGTATGGGGATCGTGACCATGGCGAGCACTGTTTCAACGGCGATCAGATTGGCCGAGAGTGCCGCATCGCCCCCCAGTTCCTTGGCGAGGATATATGAGCTGGTCGCTGTCGGGGTCGCGGCGCAGATCAGTGCGATGACAAGCGGCGTACCGGTTACGCCGAGCAGGAGGCAGAAGCCTACCGCGAAGGCTGGCAGGCCCAGCAGCCTGACGAGCGACCATGTAAGTGTGCGGGAGCCGGCGCGCTTCAGGGCGGACAGATCGACGCCCGCGCCAGCAGAGAGCAGGCCGAGGGCAAGGGCCGCGTCACCCAGGATGCGGAGGCTGTCATCGATCAGACGGGGCAGCGTGACGCTAGCGCCCGCCAGTGCCAATCCTCCAATGCACGCGATGACGATCGGATTCTTGAACAATGCCATAAACGGATTGGGTTTTGGTCCGTGCGGAGTATCCGCGTGTGCGATCAGCGCGTAGACTGATAGAATGTTGGCGGTGGGAATCATCACGGCGGCGGCGATGGTGACAAGCGCGAGGCCCTCCTCACCGAACAGGAGGCTGCCGATAGACAGGCCGATCATCGTATTCCAGCGAACATTGGATTGGATGACAGAGCCGACGGCCGGGCCAGGCATATTGGGCAGGAAGCGGGCGAGCCATCCTATGCCACCGAGGGCGAACTGCGCGAAGATCAGCCCGGCAGCGAGTCCCCAGGGCGCTTCTTCGAATGGTGCATTGGCCAAGGTGCGAAGGATGAGCGCCGGGAAGAGCACCACATAGGAAAGGCGTTCGATGGCGCGCCAGCTATCGGTCGGAATCCAATTGCGGGCAGACAGGACATGGCCGAGCGTGACGATCGCGATGACGGGCAGGAGGGCGTAGAGAAACCCTGACATCAGGTTCGAGCCAGTCTTTGAAGGGCGTCATTCAGGATTACCGCAGCAGCTGAGGCATCGATTCGTTCGGCGCGTCGTTTCCTAGAAAGGTCAGCCTCGATCATCGCATTTTCGGCTTCTACTGTTGAGAGCCGTTCATCCTGAAACAGGATTGGCACGTCGCGGCGTTTCATGATGTGCCAGGCCAGCGCGCGGACAGATTGTGCGCGTGGGCCTTCGGACCCGTCCATGTTAAGCGGAAGTCCCATGACAATGCCGACAGCCACTCGATCATCATAGAGGTGGAACAAGCGATCAAGGACAGGAGCCAGCTTCTTGCCGCGTGGAATGGTCTCGACCGGGCTCGCCAGCATCCGCAGGCCGTCCGCCGACGCGATACCGAGCGTCTTCGTCCCGGGATCAATGCCGATCAGGGCGCCGGTTTTCGGAAAATGGTCAGGATCAGTTATGGGCATGAATAGCCCACATAGCGCCTTGATGCCGTGTTGCCTATGGCGTATTCGGGCGGTTCATTTTCACGCGTTGGAGTTCGCTCATGTCTGTTACCAAGGATGATGTCCGCAAGGTTGCCCGCCTGTCGCGCATTGCCGTCAGCGAACAGCATGTCGGGGAACTGGTTGGGGAATTGAACGGCATCCTCAGCTGGATCGACCAGTTGAACGAGGTCGATATTGACGGCGTGGAGCCGATGACCTCCGTGGTTGAGACGACGCTGCCCATGCGTGAAGATATCGTCACAGATGGCGACATCCAGGATCAGGTTCTGGCAAACGCACCGCGCACCGAAGATGGTTTCTTCGTTGTGCCCAAGGCCGTGGAATAAGCCGCCCGCCGCAGTGCCATCGTGCCATAAGTGCTGTACAACGCGCTTATGGAACGGCTGACAGTTCTCTACAACAGTGTGTGTCCTGTCTGTCGGGAGGGAATTTGCCATTTCGAACGGCGAACCCGAACAGGTTCAGACCTTGTCGATTATGTGGATGTTTCTCAAACACCTGATCGTTTTCGCGATCGGGGCATTTCCCTTAACGACGTTCGCCTGAAACTGCATGCTGTCTTGCCGGATGGTCGCGCGGTTAAAGGATGGCCAGCGGTCGCTGAGATATGGCAGCGGACGCCCGGCTATGGATGGTTGGCCTGGCTGGGCAATCTGCCTGGGCTGAATCTGGTATCCCGCAGCCTGTATCATGTGACCGCCCACCTTCTGTGGCGCTGGAATCGGATGTCTGGCCGCTGGTAGCGATCAGATAATCTGGTCAGCGAATTCTTCGTAGTCGATCAGGATTTCTGCATCGGCAAGGATGGGGGTGCGGGCACTTAGCGTCACAGTTTGTGCAGCCGGGTCGACGGTAAAATTCGCATTGGCTTCGACACTGTGATTGCACATCGAGATCAGGCCGAATGCGACCGCGGCGCGCATTTTTCCTTGTTCATTTTCATCCACGTAGAAGACGTAATGATGGATCTGGGTGCCGCGAATGGCGGCGGTGTCATCCTGGCTGAGGACCAGGAGGGGATAGGTTGCGATCAGGTCGCCCGCTTCAAAGGAAACGGCCGCGAACAGGCCACGACCGTGAAAGGGAGATTGGCGAACCTCAACGGGTGAGGCGTATCCGGTTTTTTCCATAGGCATGATTACCACATGCCGAAGCCGCCGCCATCAGGATTCAGCGTCTTCCTCGCCAGATTCTTCTTCGGATTCTTCCGCCTTTGCCTCTGGGTCCCATGCGTAGATTCCATTCACCAGGCATCTTTGCTTGGAAAAGGGCGTGGTCTCTGCGAAATCAGAAATGGAGTCGGACACGATTAGCGCGTCATGCTTTCGCAAGCAGCTGCCGGTCGCGTCCATTCCGATCCGCATTGCATCATCCAGCGGCGTACACGCGCCAAACACTTCAATCAGGAAATGGTCGCGCCCGTCACGCACCACAACTGTGTCCCGTGTTGTTTCGCCAAAACCATCAATGGTGGATGCAAAGCAGATGCTGCTCACCTCTTCGCCCAGTCGTGGATCGTCGGCATAGCGCTCGACGCCGCGTGGTCGGTCCTCTTGTGTCTCTGAAGTGGCGCAGGCCGCCAGGATAACGGGGGCAGCAAGGCTGAGCATGAGGGTACGCATGATGGGTCTCCGTTGAATTTGGCGTTGGAACCGAGCCTGCGCCACTCTCGCGCAACTGACAAGAAGGCTCACGAAGGCTTGAACTTTTGTGCCAAGCCGTCATAGCAGGCGGGCAGATTTCTTCTCAGGATGTCCGATGACCGAACTGACCAAACTTACCCTCGCCGCAGCGCTTGATGGCTTGAAAGCCAAGGAGTTTTCTTCGCGCGAGATCACCCAGCAATTCGTCGACGCGATGGAAGGCGCGCGGACGCTGAATGCCTATGTGGTCGAAACGCCGGAAAAGGCGCTCGCCATGGCGGACGCGTCCGATGCGAGACTGGCCAAGGGCGAGGGCGGCAAACTGGAAGGCGCCCCGCTGGGGATCAAGGATCTGTATTGCACCAAGGGTGTGCGCACGACGGCGTGCAGTAACATCTTGGGTGAGTTCACCCCAACCTATGAATCCACCGTCACCCAGAACCTCTGGGATGAAGGCGCAGTCATGCTGGGCAAGCTCAACATGGACGAATTCGCCATGGGTTCCTCCAACGAGACCTCGCGGTTTGGAAACGTGATCAACCCGTGGCGCCGCAAGGGCGACAATCAAGGCCTGACACCCGGCGGCTCGTCAGGTGGGTCGGCAGCATCCGTTGCAGCAGACCTTTGTCTCGCGGCGACGGCTTCCGACACGGGCGGGTCTATCCGCCAGCCAGCCGCCTTCACAGGTACGGTCGGCATCAAGCCAACCTATGGCCGCGCCAGCCGCTATGGCATGGTCGCGTTTGCCTCTTCGCTCGATCAGGCTGGCCCGATCTCCAAGACGGTCGAGGATAGCGCCATCCTGCTGGAAGCCATGTGCAGTCACGACCCCAAGGATTCGACCTCATTGAGCGTCGAAACGCCAGACTGGCGCAGCGATGTGTCCAAGGGCGTAAAGGGCATGCGGATCGGTATTCCGAAAGAATACCGGATGGAGGGCATGTCCGACGAGATCGACAAGCTCTGGGGGCAAGGCATTGCCTGGCTGAAAGCTGCAGGCGCCGAAATCGTCGATATCAGTCTGCCGCACACGAAGTATGCGCTGCCAGCCTATTACATCGTTGCGCCTGCTGAGGCATCCTCAAACCTCGCTCGATATGATGGTATGCGTTATGGCGCGCGCGTAGCCGGGGAGAACCTGACCGCGACCTATGAAGACACGCGGGCTGGCGGTTTTGGAGCTGAAGTCCAGCGCCGCCTGATGATTGGCACTTATGTTCTTTCGTCCGGCTATTACGATGCCTATTACCTGCGTGCCCAGAAAGTTCGCACCAAGATCCTCAATGATTTTATTGAGGCGTTCGAGAGCTGTGATGCCGTACTGACGCCGACCTGTCCGAGCCCGGCCTTTGCGTTTGGCGAGAAAAGCGGCGATCCGGTCGAGATGTATCTCAATGACGTGTTCACGGTGACGGCCAACCTTGCCGGCCTGCCGGGCATCTCCGTGCCCGCTGGCCTGTCCTCAAGCGGCCTGCCCCTCGGTCTACAGGTAATCGGCAAGGCGCTCGACGAGACGGCCTGTTTCCGCGTCGGCGGCGAACTGGAACGCGCAGCAGGTTTCGTGGCCAAGGCGGAGAAGTGGTGGTAGGTTCGGGGGCATGAACATTACCCGTTTTCTCCTTCTCTTTGCTGTCCTGCTTGTCTTCTGCCTCGCCCTGATGGCGGCGATGATGGCGCAATATGGCTACAGCCTGTTTGCCCCGGAAATGCGGTCCATGCTGCTCGTGGCATTCCTTGTGGCTGGCTACGTCTCGTTTCGAATTTCCCGAATCATCGCACGCAGAAAGCGGCGACTAGAGGACCACCCCCAGCCGGGCGGTGCCGGAAAGTCAAAGCTGTCCGGCCTGTTTGGCGGCAAGAGCGCGGCGCAGACGGCGCGCGAAGCACGGGTTGCCGCACGGCGCAAGAAACTGGTCGAGGAAGGTAAGCTGGAAGACACCCCAGAACCTGAACCAGCGGCCGAAAGCGAAGGTCCTGTCCGTGTTGCCCAATCGGCCCCCATCAAGGACCGCATGGCCGCGCGTGCCGAGCGGGTGAGGCGGGCAAAAGAGTCAGGCAAGCTTGATTAGGCCTCAAGCCTTGGATGGCTTGAGTGCTCCGCCGGACTTGCTGTTTGGCCGAATGACAACCTGGTCAAATTCTACTTCTTCCGGCGCATTACCGCCGGGACCTGGTTTGTCGTCATCATCCTCATCAGAATCCCGCTGTGTGACCCGCGACAAGTAGATGCCAACCCCGATCAGGCCGCCTACGGGGCCGCATTGCAGCATCATCGCGAAAATCCATAACAGGGGCATGTCGAGGTCCATATTCTGGAGAGATAGCAACATACCCCCCAGCAGGATGGAGCCCACAGCCACGCCGCCAGCGAATCCCAAGACAAGATGTTTGAGATAGCCGCGAACCACCGGCTTTTCATCCTCGCCCGAGGCATCCATCATCATCTTGAAAATCATTCCGGCACTCCCTTTTTCCTCCACGAGCGGAATTATTCGCCCATATCCCGAAAATTGGAAGGGTTGGCGCCTATCGAATGGTATTGACGGCTCGACAGTGCGCCGCTCCGGCGGCTAGAACAGCGCCAAATCATACTGCCAGCAGGGAACACTATGTCCGCGCGCACACCATATGTCATCAAGGGCGAAACCGGCGATTGGGAACTGGTCATGGGCCTCGAAGTCCATGCTCAGGTCTCGTCCAATGCGAAGCTGTTTTCTGGCGCGTCCACGGCGTTTGGTGCGGACCCCAACTGCAATGTGTCGCTGGTCGATGCGGCAATGCCCGGCATGCTGCCCGTGATCAACAAGCATTGCGTCGAGCAGGCTATCCGTACCGGCCTCGGCCTGAAGGCGCAGATCAACACCTATTCCCGCTTCGACCGGAAGAATTATTTCTATCCCGACCTGCCGCAGGGCTATCAGATCAGCCAGTTCGCGCACCCGATTGTCGGTGAAGGCGAAATCGAGGTGGATGTCGAGCCCGCGCATGGCGGCGATGCCTATGCTTTCCCGTGCCGCATTGAGCGGCTCCATCTGGAACAGGATGCTGGCAAGTCGATTCACGACATGGACCCGAGCTCGACCTATGTGGACCTTAACCGGTCCGGCGTCGCGCTGATGGAAATCGTGTCCATGCCGGACATCCGCACACCTGCCGAAGCGGCCGCCTATGTGAAGAAGCTGCGCGCCATCGTGATCGCGCTCGGCACCTGTGATGGCGACATGGAGAAGGGCAATCTCCGCGCCGACGTGAACGTGTCGGTCTGCCGTCCGGGCCAGTATGAGAAATTCCGTGAAACGGGTGATTTCAGCCATCTCGGCACGCGCTGCGAACTCAAGAACATGAACTCGTTCCGCTTCATCCAGCAGGCCATTGAGTATGAAGCGCGCCGCCAGATCGAGATCCTTGAGGATGGCGGCTCCATCGACCAGGAAACGCGCCTGTTCGATCCGGTGAAGGTCGAGACGCGCTCCATGCGTTCCAAGGAAGACGCGCATGATTACCGCTATTTCCCGGACCCGGATCTGTTGCCGCTGGAAGTCGAGCAGGCCTGGATCGAGGAAATCCGTGCGACCCTGCCGGAACTGCCAGACGAGAAGCGCGCCCGCTTTGAAACCGATTATGGGCTGTCACGCTATGATGCGGGTGTCCTCAGCGCCGACGCCGAAAAAGCCAGCTTCTTCGAGGACGTTGCCAAAGGCCGCGATCCGAAACTTGCGGCGAACTGGGTGACGCAGGAATTGTTCGGCTATCTCAACAAGCAGGACATTGAGCTGGCCGACAGCCCCGTATCTGCCTCCAGCCTCGGCGGCCTGATCGAACTGATCGCCAATGACACGATCAGTGGAAAGATCGCGAAGGACGTCTTTGCCCGGATGATCGAAGGCGAAGGCGAAGCTTCTGACATTGTCGAAAAGCACGGCCTGAAACAGGTAACCGATACCGGCGCGATCGAGAAGATCGTCGACGACATCATGGCTGCCAATCCGGACCAGGTCGCGCAGATCAAGGAAAAGCCCAAGACGATGGGCTGGTTCGTGGGCCAGGTGATGAAGGCTTCCGGTGGCAAGGCCAATCCGAAAGCCGTCAACGATATCCTGAAAGCGAAGCTGGGGCTCTAACCCCTAGAGCTTGGACTTGATGCGATCGGCCAGCACGCCGAGTTTAGCTGTATCTGCCATTTCGCCCGAGCCATGCCGCCCGAGCGCCACATCCTTCCAGCGCGGAATGATGTGAAAGTGCAAATGGTAGACAGTTTGTCCGGCGGGGGCGCCATTGAACTGGGTCACGACCAAGCCATCGGGCGTCAAGGCAGCTTCGACAGCCTGCGCCACTTTCTGCACAGCTGCCATATAGGGGCCGAGCTTGTCGGCCGGCATGTCGAGCAGGTTGCGCGCTTCCACGCCCTTCGGCACGACGAGCGTGTGACCTTCGCTCTGGGGAAACACGTCCATGAAAGCGAGTGCAGCGTCATCCTCATAGACTTTGACGACGGGCATTTCACCGCGCAGGATCTTGGCGAAGATATTGTCGGGATCATAGGCAGCGTGAAGAGTCATGACGAGGACGAACTTTCTAGTTTGTGTGGGGAGGGATGCCGTAGTTTCAGATATGTGGCTCTCAGGAAGCGCCACAGGACAAGTAACGAGAGCCAGTCGAGCATGAACAAGGCGGCCACAGCCCAGGCGCGCCAATATTTTCTCCGTACCGGATCCGGGGCTTCCCCCGTCGCTTCTACGAGACGGTCCTCCGCGGTTTCGACCATTTCCCGGAGATATGCCTTCGCGTCTTCCAGTTGCGATGTCGGAAGCCGGACAGGGATTCCCCCAAGGGCCGGAACCAACAGCCAGTTCACGGTCGCATGATTGTAGTTGTCGATAGAGGCGTCGAACCCTGCATACTGCAACGCTGCACAGACGATGAGGGCCTCTTCGACCCGGCCATAGTTCCTGAGGACGGCAGACTCGCTCATTCGCCCTTCTTAAAGGGTGTTCGTTCGGTGAGATAGCCCATGTCGGATTCTACCGCTTCGCGTTCGCGCTCCAGATAGTCGGCTATGGCGTGGTGAAGGCCGGGATGGGCTATCCAGTGGGTGGAATGGGTGGTGACGGGCGTATAGCCACGGGCCAGCTTGTGTCCGCCCTGTGCACCTGCTTCGACGAAAGCCAGCTTGCGCTCGATGGCGTAGTCGATGGCCTGATAGTAGCAGGTCTCGAAGTGCAGCATTGATCTGTGCTCGGTACACCCCCAGTAGCGGCCATAGAGTGTGTCGGAGCCGATTAGATTCATGGCACCGGCAATCGGCGCTCCGTCTGACATGGCGAAGATAAAGAGGAGATCGTCGGCCATCCGTTCTCGCAAGAGTGAGAAAGTGTCTCGGGTCAGATAGGGCGAGCCCCATTTGCGCGTGCCCGTGTCCATGTAGAATATGTAGAACGCATCGAGATGAGCTTCGGTAATGTCGTCGCCCCGCAGGTGGACAAAGTCCAATCCTTCCTGCGCCTTCGCGCGTTCCTTCCGAAGATTCTTTCGCTTGGACGAGGAGAGGTCGGCAAGGAAATCATCGAACGAGCCATAGTCGCGGTTCTGCCAGTGGAATTGCTGGTCGGTGCGCAACAGCAGGCCCGTCTCCGACAGCATTGTGGCTTCTGCCGGTGAAGCGAAATTGATGTGCAATGAAGATAGCTCGTTCTGCTCGGCCAGTTGGATCGCGCCGGACAGGAGCGCCGTCTGCAGGCGTATTTCATCGGGGCCCGGACGCACAAGCAGGCGACGACCGGTTACCGGCGTGAAGGGCACGGCCCCAAGCAGTTTGGGATAATAGGCTCCGCCTGCGCGCTCATAGGCGTCGGCCCAGGATTGGTCGAAGACGAATTCGCCGCGTGAGTGGGTTTTGCCATAGAGCGGCATCGCAGCCTTGAGTCGGCCAGTTGCGTCGCGGATCAATACATGACGCGGCATCCAGCCCGTATTTGGAGTGGCCGCGCCAGACGTTTCCATCGCGTCCAGGAATTCCCATTTCAGAAAGGGATCGAACCGGACGCCTGTCGGATTGGCGACCGCGTTCCATTCCGCCGGATCGACCTCCGCCATGGCTGAGGCAAAACTCAATTTCAGCGCGGTGTCATCCATGCTCTGAATCTAGGGCAAGGCGTAGGCCGAGACCAGTCCCGGAGCGAGATGTTCGAAGATGATGGCCACATTTTCATGAACGGCCAGCCGAACCTCATCCAGCGTCCGTACCGTCCAGCACACAATCGGGAGGTCTTCCGGTACGCGTTTGCGGATGCCATCGACGTCCGCGATGTTGATGGCAACGTAGTCAATGCCGTCTGACAATGCGCGTTGAAGAATTGTTTCGAACTCGGATGTGCCAATCTTGTGGGACGGTCCAATGAGCTGACCGCGCATCACGTCCGATGGGAGGGCCCGTACCGCCTCTTCCGAAAAGCTCATCGCCGCTGCGCGTCCTGCATAGTTCTGAAGCAACGCACCGGTTCGGCGGCCGAGATCCGCCGGGTCCGTGCGTCCGTCCAGCTTCATTTCTGTCAGCAGGGGCAGCTTGTGTGGCCAGCTTGCAAGCAGGCGTTCGAAGGTCGGCAAGCCATGGATTCCGGCGATCATTATGTCCTGCAGGTCGTCCGACGCAAGATCCTCTACACGGTCAGGGCGCCCGGCAAGGCGGTCCAGTGTGTCATCATGGAAAACGACAAGGTTTCCATCCAAATCGGGGCGGATATCGAACTCCATGCCGAGCCCGTACTGTGCCGCCGCGTCAAAGGCCGCCATCGTATTCTCAGGTGTTTTGCGTCCGGACCACAGGCCTCTATGTGCGTAGGCGAAGTCCGTGAGCGTGAATGCCTGTGCCATCTAGTCGGCAATCTCGAAGATGCCATCGACTTCCACGGCGACGCCCAGAGGCAGTTCGGGACATGACACAGCCGATCGGGCATGACGGCCGGCCTCGCCGAATACGTCGACCATAAGATCTGAACATCCATTGATGACTTGCGGGATGTCGGTGAAGCCGGGCGCGACGTTCACAAAGCCGCCGAGTTTTACCACGCGCTTGATACGGGACAGGTCGCCAATGGCAGCTTTGCACTGGGCGATCAGGTTGATCCCACAGAAGCGGGCGGCCTGCTGACCTGCGGAGAGTTCCATGTTCTCGCCGAGGCGTCCCTTGATGAGGCCGTCAGCGGACGCGCTGACCTGACCGGACACGAACAGCATGTTGCCGCTGATGACATAGGGGACATATGTGGCGACCGGTTTCATGGGTTCCGGCAGTTCGATGCCGAGTTCATCAAGACGGGTTTCGGGGGTCGACATGGCGCGCTCCTTGAAAATGGTGTTGCGTTTTCACTAGACCGCCAAGGGGCGAGGCGCAAACGCCGTTCACCGGGGCGCGTTCTTCACCCGCGCTGACCGGCCCGTGATCACGGCTTCGGCGCCGAACTTCTGCCGGGCCAGGTCCGACGCGCGCTCTGCCGCCGCGCGCTTCGCGACGAGAGGGTCGAGCAGGTCGACAGCGTCCGAGCGATGCTCTGACAGGTCGGAAATACCAACTCCGATGAGACGAAAGCGTGTCCGGCCATTGGTTTCCTTGGCCAGCAACACTTTGGCATTCCGAAACAGGGTCTGGGCCAGCTGGGTGGGCTCTGACAGGGACATGCGCCGCGTAAGGGTCCGGAACTCAGCGGTCTTGAGTTTGAGCGTGATGACATTGCCGACAAGGCCCGTGGCCTTGGCACGGTCTGCCGTTTTTACGCAGAGGCGCCAGAGCTGGTCTTCCAACCAGGCCGGGTCTGACATGTCGTCATTGAACGTGGTCTCGGAACTGACCGACTTGCGCTCCTCATCATTCCGGACCGGCCGGTTATCGATGCCATGCGCCCGATTCTTCAGCCACATTCCGGTCTCGCCATAGCGCCCGATCAACTGTTTCAACTCCGTCCGTTGGAGGTCTTCGATCGTATCGTACCCATCCCGGGTCAGTTTCTGGGCCAGTTTCGGGCCCACGCCATGAATGAATCCAATGGGTCTCGGTGCGAGTAAGGCTTCGGCTTCGTCTGCGCCGATGACGGCAAAACCTCTCGGCTTGTCCAGTTCGCTTGCGGTCTTGGCCAGGAATTTGTTGGTCGACAGGCCTATCGAGACAGTGATCCCGATATCGCGCTCAATCTCTGCTGCAAGCCGGGCGAGGGACACGGCCGGCGGCGCCTTGTGAAGGGTGCCCGTGCCGCTGAGGTCCAGATAGGCCTCGTCGACCGAGACGGGCTGAATCATGGGCGTCAGCGCCTGCATCTTTTCGCGCATCTGGTGGGCGGCGAGCCGGTACTTTTCGCCATTCGGTTTGATCACGACGGCGTCCGGGCAGGCCTTGAGCGCCTTGAACATCGGCATGGCCGAGCGGACGCCATAGAGACGGGCGATGTAACAACACGTAGATACGACTCCCCTTTTTCCGCCGCCCACAATGACTGGCCGGTCTTTCAGGGAGGGATCGTCGCGTTTTTCGATGGCTGCAAAGAAGGCGTCGCAATCGAGATGAGCGATGGCCAGCGTTGTGATGTGTTTATTGCGGATTACACGATGCCGCCCGCAGCGAGGGCAGGCGTCGCTGTCGTCGTCTGAAAGGTGAAAACAGTCTCTGCAGAGCGTGTACATGGCCCCGTGTTCATGCCATGTTCCGGCGCCCGCGGCAATCAATGGGACGCAAACACGTAAACCAGTGTTAACGATTTCGGGTGTAGCTGGCAAAAGAGCTCTTAGAATCGTCCCGAATCAGAGGCACCAACTCAATCATGACGAAGTCGCACACCAGGAAAGTTCTGGTTGTTGAGGATAACGAACTCAACATGCGCCTTTTCTGTGACTTGTTGGATGCTTTCGGTTTTGAAACCTTCCAATGTCGCGATGGTGCCAAGGCTGTCGAGATTGCACGCCAGGAACTGCCGGACCTCATCATCATGGATATCCAGCTGCCGGAAGTTTCAGGTCTCGACATCACGCGATGGCTCAAGGACGATGACAAGGTCGCGCACATTCCGGTTCTGGCCGTCACGGCATTTGCCATGCGCGCGGATGAGCAGCGGGTTCGTGAAGCTGGCTGTGAGGGGTACCTTTCCAAGCCCATCCAGATTGCAACCTTCATCAAGGCGGTTGAGGCATTGATGCCCAAGGAGGCAGCGTGACAGCACGCGTCCTCGTCGTAGATGACATCGAAGCGAACCGACGCCTCCTGCAAGCCAAGCTGGAGGCTCAATATTATACGGTCATGCTGGCTGAAAACGGGATCGAGGCGCTCAGCATGGTTGAGCGTAGCGAGCCTGACATTATCCTTCTGGACGTGATGATGCCCGGTATGGACGGGTATGAAGTTTGCCGCCGCCTGAAGGAAAACCCTGCCACTGCGCATATACCCGTCGTCATGGTTACGGCCCTGAATGATGCCGAGGATCGCGTCCGGGGCCTGGACGTCGGGGCGGAAGACTTCCTGACCAAGCCGGTTGATGACTTTGCCTTGATGGCGCGTATGGGGGCCATCACCCGATACAATGCTGTTGCGTCAGAGCTTCGCCAACGTCAGGCCAGCGGCCTGCGAGCGGGCATTGATGGCGACGAAAGTCTCAATGTCAAAGACCAGCCAGCACGCCTCTTCGTGGTGGATGACAATCCCAGATCATCGTCGCGCGTCGCTGAAACCCTGCGGTCTGGTGGTCATACGGCCATTACACTGCTGGAGGCGGGCGGCATGAAAGGGTTGAATGAGCTTGGCGTGGATATTCTCGTCCTGTCCATGCTCAGTGATCGTTATGACGCCCTGAAACTCTGTGCGCACTTCAAGATGAATGAAGCGACACGCGCGATTTCAATTCTGTTGATTTGCGATCCGGATGATCGGCCGAGGGCTGGAAAAGGTCTTGATCTGGGTGCAAGCGATGTCATTTTTGCGCCCGTCGACAAGCAGGAATTGCTGGCTCGTGTCCGGACGCAGGCACGGCGAACCCGCTATATCGAGGCATTGAGAGACCGCGTGGATCGTGGTCTTGAATTGTCGGTCATCGATCAGCTCACCGGCCTCTACAATCGTCGGTACATGAACAACCAGTTGGAACAATTGATCCAGCGCTCCCAGATGGGCGGACGACCCGTATCGGTGGTTATGGCCGACATCGACCATTTCAAAGCAGTGAACGATACATATGGCCATGATGTCGGAGATGAAGTCCTGCAGGAAGTGGCCAAGCGCCTGAAGGTCAATAGCCGCGTCATGGATGTGGTCTGTCGCCCGGGTGGCGAAGAATTCATGGTCATTATGCCAGATACGCCGGGTGATCTCGCTTGCGCAGCAGCCGAGCGAATTCGACGATCTGTCGCGGCAGAGCCCTTCATAGTGAACAGTGGTGCGCGGGAAATTTCCATTACGCTGAGCGCTGGCGTTTCCACCATTAACGGCGCTCATGATACGATTGCTGATCTGACCAAGCGCGCGGATACGGCGCTCTATCAAGCCAAGTCTGCTGGCCGGAACAGAGTCGAAAGTCTTGCTGCCTGATTGACTTGAGCCGCCGCCCGTCGCAAGGCGCTGCTCATGAATGACCGGTTCTCGGCGTTTCGCCATTCTTCCTATCGCAGATACTTCCTGTCTCGCTTCATGACATCGCTTGCGGCGCAGGTCGTTTCTGTCGCCGTGGCGTGGCAGATGTATGATGTTACCCAGAACGCGGCGCTTCTCGGTTGGATCGGCCTTGTCCAGTTCCTGCCAGCCCTGTTGTTGGTCGTGGTGACAGGTGTCGCATCGGACCGGCTCGGTCGCCGGAATGTCATGGGAGCGTCAGTCAGCGTCGAACTGGTATGCGCCGGGGTGATTTTGGCGCTCGCGCTGACGGGACGATTTGATCCTCTGATCGTTCTCGCAACCCTCACTGTTTTTGGCGTCGCACGCGCATTCTATACGCCTGCTTCCTCGAGTCTTGCGGTCAATCTGGTGCCGCGTGAAGACTTCGCCAATGCTGTGGGCTGGCTTGCATCATCCTGGCAGGCGGCGTCGATCCTCGGACCAGTGGCAGGTGGATTGTTATATGGTGTCGGGGCGGGGTTTGCGTATGGAACGGCTGTCAGCCTGTTTGCCATATCGGCCATCCTGATTTTCTCGATCCCGAAACCTCCCCAGCGTATCGAGCGCGAGCCAACGACACTCAGCGTGCCGTTGGGCGGGTTCAAATATGTGTTCAATCAGAAAGTTGTGCTGGGCGCGATCTCTCTGGATTTGTTCGCTGTGTTGCTGGGCGGCGCCGTGGCGTTGCTGCCGATCTATGCGCGGGACATATTGGAAATTGGTGAAGAGGGGCTTGGCTTGTTGCGCGCGGCGCCCGGCATTGGCGCACTCATCATGCTGGCGATCATCACGGCGTTTCCGATCAAGGATCATGCCGGCCTGATACTATTCGTGTCGGTCGCGCTCTTCGGGATTTCCACCGTCGTGTTCGGGTATTCGAATGTCGTCTGGCTATCCATCGTCGCGCTGATCTTCGTTGGAGCCTTCGACATGGTGTCGGTCTATATCCGCGAAGTTCTCCTGCAGCTCTGGACACCTGACCAAGTGCGCGGGCGGGTCAATGCCGTGAACTCGATTTTCCTGGGCGCGTCCAATGAACTGGGCGAGGCGCGGGCCGGATTCATGGCCGCCAAATGGGGCGCCGTCTTCACGGTCGTAGCGGGCGGCTATGCGGCCGTCGGCGTGGCTGCGGCTTGGTCAGTCCTGTTCCCCGGTATCCGCAAGACACGAGACCTGCATCATGGCGTGCCGGAAGAATAGGCAACAAAAAACCCGCTCTTGTGGAGCGGGCTTTTCGAACAATGCATGAAAAACAAGGATCTTACTTGATCTTGCCTTCCTTGAATTCGACGTGCTTCTTCGCGACCGGGTCGTACTTACGCTTGACCATTTTTTCGGTCATGTTGCGTGGGTTTTTCTTCGTCACGTAGAAGAAACCGGTGTCGGCCGTCGAATTGAGGCGGATCTTGATGGTGGCTGGTTTGGCCATGACGAATGCTCGCTTGTGTTAGCGTCTGAAACTGGAAAGCGGCTTAATGGAGATGTGCGCGTCGGAAGTCAAGCGCCATTGCTGCTAGAGGCGGTCGGTCGAATGTCCGCTGCGGGTCCAGCGCAGGAAGGGCGGGCCCCGATTCAGCGACGGCTTGGCCAGTCTTTCCTCGATTTCCCCCAGCATGAACCGGGTGACATTAGGCAAATCGAGCGCCAGTGCGTCTTTCAGTGTGACCCATTTCAGGTCAGACAATTCCGCGCCGTCGACGGGCGGACGCTCATCAATCAGAGCATCTTCGGCGTTCGCCATGAAGAATCGCGCGTCGAATCGCTTCGGTCGATAGGGCGGCGTGATGGCTCGGCCGATGAAGGTCAGTGGGGACAGGTGAGGTGCTGCGTCGAGTTCATGAAAAGGTTTCCAGCCGATTGGGTGCCTGTCTGGCATCTCGGCGTCGCGCGCCACCAAGAGGCCGGTTTCCTCGAATGTTTCGCGTATGGCTGTCAGGGCGAAGGCACGCGGCTTGCGGCGCGTCTGGATGCGCAGGAGACGTTCCTGCTGGGCGTCGAGTTCGCAATAGGAGACGGCCTTGCCATCCTGTGGGTCCACACGGCCACCGGGGAAGACGTATTTGTCTGGCATGAAGGCATGACGCGCCGAGCGCTTACCCATCAGGACGCGAGGTTCGGCGGCGTCCCGGCGGACCAGTATGAGTGTGGCGGCGTCTTTCGGGCGGGGACTGCGTTTGCGAGTCTCGATGACATCGCCATCATCTTCCTTGTCAAATGCGGAGCCCATCAGCGTATCTGAGTGCGGATTCGAATTCATGTCCAAACTATTTCCGGCTCTTGCGCTTGTGCTTGGGCAGCGTCTTCTTGTTGAACTTCCCTTTGCCGGGGCGCTTACCCGTTGGCTTGCCGGGGCCGGTCTTTCTGCGCGGGGGACGACCGCGGCCTGTATCATGGCGCTCGCGTGCCTCCCGGCGCCCTTCCGGGGCTGGCATCGGGTCGGATAGCATTTCGAGCAGGAGGCCACCTTGAAGAGGGGTAACCTCTTTCAGCTTCACCCGAACGATCTGACCGAGACCATAGGTCTTGCCTGATCCCCGCGCATAAATCTGCATGGCGGTATCATCATGCACCCAATAATCATCGGAGATAGATGAAATCGGGACGAACCCGTCTGCACCTGAGCCAGCCAGCGCGATGAATAGCCCTGCGCCAGTGACGCCCGTGATGCGTCCCTCAAATTCACTACCAACTCGATCAGCAAGGAAAATGGCAAGGTAGCGGTCGGTGGCCTCGCGTTCAGCGGCCATGGAACGGCGCTCGGTATCTGAAATGTGCTGAGCCATCTCCTCCAGCCGTACCGACATGTCCTTGGACAGGCCGTCCGGGCCGAGCCCGAGCGAGGCGATCAGCGCGCGGTGCACGATCAAGTCAGCATAGCGCCGGATCGGTGAAGTAAAGTGCGCGTAGCGGATAAGGTTCAGGCCGAAATGGCCCAGATTCTCTTCCGAATAGATCGCCTGAGCCTGTGTGCGTAGCACCATCTGGGTGACCATCTGGTCGTAATCGCCATCGCGGATTTCGCCAAGCAGACGGTTGAAATTCTCGGTCTGCGGGCGCTGGCCGATATTCCATTTCATGTCGATGGTCTGCAGGAATTCGGCGAAGGCGGCGATCTTCGCATCTGTGGGCGTGTCGTGGACACGATAGATCAGCGGGCTTTTCTGCTTTTCCAGGGTTTCAGCGGCTGCCACGTTCGCCTGGATCATGAATTCCTCGATCAGGCGGTGGGCGTCGAGACGTTCCTTGGTAATGATGCCTTCGATTTCGCCATCCTCGGAAAACACGATGCGACGCTCGGGCAGGTCGAGATCCAGCGGAGAGCGATCGTCCCGTGCCTTGGAAAGCGCTGCATAGGCGCCCCAGAGCGGCTTCAGGACGGTTTCCAGCATGTCGCCAGCCTTGCCGCCCGGCTTGCCGTCAATCGCCGCCTGAGCCTCCTCATAGGAGAGCTTGGCTGCTGACTTCATCATGCCGCGAATGAAACGGTGCGAGCGCTTGGAGCCCGACTTGTCGAAGATCATCTCTACCGCCATGCAGCGGCGCAGCTCGCCCTCGCGCAGGGAGCATTCATCCGCTGACAGTTCAAACGGCAGCATCGGGACCACGCGGTCCGGGAAATAGGTCGAGTTGCCGCGCTTCAGCGCTTCGCGATCGAGCGGCGAGTCTGGCGTGACGAACGCCGCCACGTCGGCGATGGCGACGATCACGCGCCAGCCATCATCCAGCTGTTCGGCGAATACTGCGTCATCATGGTCGCGCGCATCATGCGGGTCAATGGTGATGAGCGGGGTTTTTGTCAGGTCCTCACGCTCCGCCGCAGCGGGTTTTGGATTGCGGGCCTGTTCCAGCGCCGCTTCAGGGAAGTCGACCGGGATGCCATGGGCATGAATGGCCAGCAGGCTGGCTGAGCGGGGATCGCTGATATGGCCGATCACTTCGCGGATCACGCCGAGATTGGGACCATATTGCCGGCGGCCCTGTGGCTTGGGCGTTGTGACCACGAGATCGCCATCCGCGGCACCATTGCGGTCAGCGTCCTGAATCAGGAATTCGCGGCGCTCCTTGCGATTGGCCGGGGTAACCTTGCCGCCGCGGGGGCCTTGCGAATACATGCCAACGAGCGAATTGGTCAGCTGTTTTTCCAGCACGGTCAGGGCCCGGGCCTGCCAGTCGCCATCGACCTGGGTGATCTTGCACAGGGCGCGGTCGCCTTCGCCGGGCTCGGTGGCCTCACCTTTCTGCTTACCGGACAGGCCGGAATAGATGATGTCCGGCCCAAACGGACCATTGTCGCCAAGCGCCTTGCCGATCAGATCGCCATTTTCGTCGGTATGGGTGAATTGGACAACGCCAGTCGAAGGGGGGCGATCCGCCTGGGACCAGGCGCGTTTGCCTGTCCGTTCCAGCGTGCCATCGGCCTCCAACTCCTTCAGGATTTCGCGCAGCACGGCGCGTTCGCGCCCTTTTACGTGCAGGCCGCGGGCAATGTCCTGTTTGGTCGTTGCGTTCGGATTGTCTCGAATGAAATCGAGCACCGTTTTCTTATCTGGGAAACTCATACCGCCTATATAGGGGGACTCGCAGAAAAATGCGCGGGGCTTTTATGCAGCCAGTCTAATCGGAAAAAAACGATCTTAATAATATACGAGCGCACGCCACAGCATTGTCGGTAGTGTCACCGAAAACTTCTTTTGTTTTTTCAAGCCTGCCAGTCCGTATATATACTTGGCATGCATAATTGTGCTCAGAGTGCTTATACGGTTCACTTACCTGAACCTGAATACAAGGCCATTCCGATGTATGCTCAGTATTCAAGGAATAAACCTCTAGAAATCGCTTCTACACTTCCGCTCACAATTCCCATATGCGTTTATAGCTGCTGAGTAGCAAGAGGCACGTGACGCTGGGTCGGGATGAATTCGGCAATAGGCCACTGCCGAATTATACCAAAAGTCGCAATCCTTTTCACAATGCAGGTAGTCAGCGGTGCCATAACCGAATCCCTGACCGTTATTTGTCCGCAGGTTTATTACGTCTTCGTTGAAGAACCTGTCCAACATATCATCGGTAGACCAGCTGAAATCATCTTCTGGCGGGCAGTTGAGTCCCAAACATACAGTTTGCGACATAGCGGGTGCGGGTGTTGCGCAAAGAAGTAGCGATATAATTGTGGCGCGGATGAGTTGGCTAGGTTGCATGTTTCCCTCCAAATTTTGAATAATTTATCGGGGAAACGAAAAATAGTTTAAATAGAAATTTGAGAATGTTTTGTGATCATCCTAGATCATTCTCCGCTGCTGGCACGTAGGCTAGTGTGCAATTCTGCCTATCGAAGGCTGCATTATTACGGGGCTTCCGGCAGTGACATCACGTCTACGGGTGTAAGGGCGAAGGATCCGGCGTGTGCGCCCCATGTGCCGACCAGAACTTCATAGTGCAGGTGGCGCGGTATCAGGTAGCTGGCCGTATTCCCCATAGTACCAAGATATTGGCCGGTTGTGACCAGATCGCCTTCCCGTGTGTCTGCGAACCCTTCGAGATGCGCGTAGCGCGTAAACACGCCGCGGCCATGCTCCAGGACGATCATGTTGCCATAATCGCGTTGGTATCGCTGCCGGCGAATTTTGCCATCGGCGGCGGCAAATACGGGCACCGGATCCAGGCTGTAGAAGTCCAGGCCTTTGTGAAGGCCACCGTTTCGGGGGCCGAAGACGGAAGACAGGCATCCGCCGCCGACTGGGGCGGTGGCAAGCCGTATATGGCCCTCCGCCAGCACAAAGCGCTTATAGTCGGTGACTACAAGGTCTTGATCGACATTCGCTCCAATGCTCGGCGCCATCCCCTTGCACGCCGTCAGCGTATCCAGAAACCCCGTCGGGCTTGGCGCAAGCGACATGAGCGTTGGCGGGATATCCGGGGCCGGAGACGGGCGCGGGATTTCCTCCAGATCGATCACTTCAGACGGTCGATCCAAGGCCGCAATCGTCTTGTCCAGTTCTTGGGCGATCAGAACCGAGGCGAGCGTAACCGCTCCCAAGAATGCCAATTTCTCTAAAACAGGCATGATGCAACCCCTAATTCCGCGAGGCAGGAACAGTAAACCATTGGCAGGCCAATCCCTCAACCGGAGGCCGACCGAAAGTGTTCCGGTGACCGTCGATTGAGCTCATTGCCTTATGGATTAATCCTTTTTTGCGGCAGGCGCTTTTTTCTTCGCCGGTGCCTTCTTCTTGGCAGGGGCTTTTTTCTTGGCTGGAGCCTTCTTGCCGCCCTTGGATGCCTTGGCGTTGATCAGCTCGATGGCCTGTTCCAGTGTGACCACATCCGGCGTCACGTCCTTGGGCAGGGTCGCATTGGTCTTGCTATGCTTCACATATGGCCCATAGCGGCCTTCGAAGACTTCGATTGCGCCGCCATCCGGATGATCGCCGAGAGTTTTCAGAGCGGCGGCTCCGCCACGGGCTCCCTGTTTGGCGCGTTTGTCGGCGATCAGTGTGACGGCGTGGTTCAGGCCGATGGTGAAGACATCGTTCGGATCCTTGAGGTTCGCATAGGTCTTGCCATGCTGAACATAGGGGCCGAAGCGACCGAAATTGGCAAGGATCGGTTCGTTGTCTTCCGGGTGTTTGCCGACTTCGCGGGGCAGCATCAGCAGTTCGACTGCACGGTCGAGCGTGATGTCCTGCGGGTTTTCCTTTTCGGCCTTGGTCAGCGAAGCACGCTTTGGCTTCTCGCCATTCGCCATTTCGACATAGGGACCGAACCGACCGGTCTTCAGATAGATCATCTCGCCGGTATCGGGATGAAGACCCAACTCGTTGCCGTCTGGATTGATCGCTGCGGCGGCGTCGCCATCTGCGCTGAACTGGCGGGTGAACTTGCACTCAGGATGGCGTGAACAGCCGACGAAAGCGCCAAAGCGGCCCAGCTTCATTGAAAGCTCGCCTTCCTTGCAGAGCGGGCACTGGCGCGGGTTCTCGATCGGATTGCCGTCCGCATCTTGGCGCGGGAACACATAGGCTCCGAGTTCCTCGTTGAGAACGTCCAGAACCGCTGAGACACGAAGGTCTTTCGTCTCGTCGATATCGGCGGCGAATTGCTGCCAGAATTCCTTCAGAAAGGCTTTCCAGTCGAGCTTGCCATCAGAAATGATGTCCAGCTTCTCTTCGAGCCCGGCGGTGAAATCATATTCCACATAGCGCCGGAAGAAGTTCTCAAGGAACGCCGTCACGAGGCGTCCCTTGTCCTCGGGGATCAGCTGTTTCTTCTCGATGCGGACATAGTCGCGATCTTCCAGCGTGGAGAGGGTCGACGCATATGTAGACGGGCGGCCGATGCCGAGCTCTTCAAGCTTCTTGACCAGTGAGGCTTCCGTGAAGCGTGGTGGCGGTGTGGTGAAGTGCTGGCTGGCCTCGGCCTTCAGCAGGTCCGCATGCTGGCCTTCTTCCATCTTGGGCAGGCGATTTTCGTCATCGTCGCCATCATCGCCTTCATCGCGACCTTCGGTGTAGAGCTTGATATAGCCATCAAACACCAGGACCTGACCGGTCGAGCGCAGGACCGCGCGCTTGTCCTTGGAGGTCATGTCGATGGTGGTGCGCTCGAAGCGGGCGGTTTCCATTTGCGAGGCGACCGCGCGTCGCCAGATGAGCGTGTAGAGTTTCTTCAGGTCGCCATCGCCATGATAATCTTCCGGGCGAAGGTCGAAATTGGTCGGCCGGATGGCTTCGTGCGCTTCCTGGGCGTTCTTGGCCTTCGAAGAATAGCGGCGGGTCTTTTCCGGCAGGTAACGCGCGCCATAGTTCGACTGGATCATGGACCGGGCTGCCGCATAGGCTTCCTCGGCCATGTTTACGCCATCGGTACGCATGTATGTGATGCGACCTTCTTCGTACAGCTTCTGGGCGGCCTGCATCGTCCGCTTGGCGTTGAAGCCGATCTTGCGGGAGGCTTCCTGTTGCAGCGTGGACGTGATGAAGGGTGGGGGCGGATTGCGCTTGACCGGCTTGGCCTCAACCGAGGTGACGGAATAGCCGCCGATCTGGACAATTTCCAGCGCCTTGTCGGCGTCGCCCTTGTTGCCCAGCGTGAACTTTTTCAGCGTTTCGCCGTCGAGACTATAGAGGCGCGCTTCGAAGTCGGTGCCGTCTGGGGCGCGCAGGTTAGCCGCCACATTCCAGTACTCTTGCGGCCGGAACATCTCGATCTCGTTCTCGCGGTCGCAAACGATGCGCAGTGCCACAGACTGGACGCGGCCAGCCGACCGGCTACCAGGCAATTTGCGCCACAGGACCGGCGACAGGTTGAAGCCGACCAGATAGTCGAGTGCGCGGCGCGCCAGATAGGCATCGACCAGTTCGCCATCAATCTGGCGGGGATGTTCCATTGCGGTCGTGACTGCATTCTTGGTGATCGCGTTGAAGACGACACGCTCGACTGGCGTGTCCTTCTTCAGGGCGCGGCGCTTGCGCAAGGCTTCCACGAGGTGCCAGCTGATGGCTTCGCCTTCGCGATCGGGGTCGGTCGCGAGGATCAGCGTGTCGGCTTCTTTCAACGCCGCTGCGATCTCGGAGATACGCTTGGACGATTTGGAATCTGCCTCCCACACCATCGCGAAATCATCGTCCGGATCGACCGAACCATTCTTGGAGGGAAGGTCACGGATATGCCCGTAGGACGCCAGGACCTTATAGTCCTTGCCGAGATACTTGTTGATGGTTTTCGCCTTTGCGGGCGACTCGACGACGACAAGTTTCATGCGCTTACCTCTTTAAGGCGGCGAGAGATGGGGTCGGGAGACAGGCCCTGTCAAGGCCGGGTTGTGATTAGCCGTCTTCCCGATAGGCGATGAAGGTGAGCGTGCAGAACAGCACAAAGAGTGGCGGGCTCCATGCTGCGATCACGGGGGGCGCTGCACCTGTTGCCCCGAGGCTGGAAGAGAATTGAGTGAAGAAATACAGCCCGACCGCTGCGAGCGACCCGATGGCCAGAAGCTGTGAATTTCCACCCATTCGCTGCAGGCGCAGGCACACAACGGCGCCGATCAGCGCCATCGCCACAAACAGGGCCGGCAGGGCCATGAGCGCGTTGAGGCGCATCTTGTAGCGCGAAGCGTCCAGGCCGGCGGCTTGGGTCTGGCGAACGAAATGCGGCAATTGCCAGAAGCCAATCGTGTTGGGAGATGCAAATTTATCGAGCAGCGTCACCGCGTCCAGTGTCGTGGGGATGGCGAGATTTTCCTTGAACTCGGGTGGAGCGTTCGGAACATTTTCGATTACGCCTTCAAGCTGCCAGAAGCCATTGCGCAGAATCGCACTATCCGCGTCGATCCGGCGGGCAAAGGCGTAGTCATTGGTCGGTCGCCCATCTGCGTAGAGGCGCTCTTCCTGGATCATCTTCACATCCTGAAGATTCACCCCGCCTTCGGCGACGCGCTTGGCGTGAATGACAATCTGGTTGGTTTCGTCACCCTGGCGCAACCAGATGCCTGTATCGGAAACCGAAAGGGTAGGACGGCCTTCATTGAGCAGGCGGTCGCGCGTCTGCTCAAAGGACTCGGTCAGTTTCGCTGCAAACGGATTGAGCACCATCATTGTGAACAGGCCGAGGACCACGCCGAGGACCATGACCGGGGTCAGGAAGCGCCACGCCGAAATGCCGCTGGCGCGGATGATGGACAATTCCGACCGGCGATTGAGCCGGGTGAAGGCCATCATGGAGGCGATCAGCAGCGCAAAGGGCAAGGTTTGTTCGACAATTTGCGGCAGTTTCATCAGGGACAGGTTGAGCGCGCCAAGAATGCTGAGGCGTACATCGCCGCCCACTGTGCGCAGTTGCTCGACCACATCGATCATGAGAATGGCCAGCAGGAGGATGCCCAGCACAAGGGCCAGTCCCATGAGGCATTCCTTCAGGATGTATCTCTGGATCTTGGAAAATAGAGGCATCAGCTGGTGGCTCCGGTCGGGTTCCGGAATAATTCAAGTGGTGGGCGATCGACCTTGCCGAGGTGGCGCCCTCTCGCAAAATAGATATAGCTGAGGATTGCAATGATGCCGAGCGGGACGAGCCATTGCAGCACATTGAGCGCCGGATCATTCGCGGCGGCCGATTGCAATACCAACTGCACAATCAGAACGCCGATGGCACCACCGGTCGCCCAGCCAATCCGCTTGCTGTAGCCCTTGCGGCTGAAATCCCCGCCGAGCACTGCAAAGATCGCCAGCAGCGTCATGACGATGTTCAGCAGGGGTGTGGTCAGGCGACTGTGCGCTTCCGCCAGCAGGGAGTCTATTTCCTTGAGTTCGAAATAATTGGTTCGGTCCACGAAGAACAATTCATAGAGATACTTGTCCGATGCCTTCAGGACGAGGTCTGAGTCCTCTTTCATGAAGTCAGTCAGATCGAACAAGTATTGGTCGAATTCCAGGATCGATAGCTGGTTGTTTGCGTCGAGCTGTTGGCTTGTCGCATCCCGCAGCAGGAGTGTCGGGCTGCCTTCGACTTCAATCAGCGCGGCGCTGCGCGCGAGAATGTCAGTGGGGTTCTCCGGATCGGTCATGTCGGAGATCAGCACGCCACGCAGTTCGCCGCCGGCCTGTTCGCGCGCATAGAAGGTCAGCCGGTCCCCATTGGAGGTAAACTGACCGGGCCGGATCAAGGCTGCAGCCAGATCGGCGCGCGCCGTCGCCACGGTTTCGCGCATGGCACGTTGAGCGGCGGGCTGGACCCAGAGGTTCACGGTCAGGTGTGCGACGAGACAAAGCACGGCGAGCCGCATGATCGGTGAAGCGATCTGCCAGCGGGTCATGCCGGCGGCCTGCGCGACAACGATCTCGCTATCCTTGTGTATGCGGTTCAGCGACCAGACCGTTGCCACGAACAGGGCGAGCGGGGTCAGAAGCGCTATGATCTGCGGTGCGCCGAGCATGACAATATAGAAATAGGTGATCGCAGACTGACGGTTTTCCAGAATCAAATCGGTGCGTGAAAGCCCTTGGGCCAGCAAGGCCAGCATGGCGAGCCCGCCAATGATGATGACCACAGCCTTCAGGACTTCGAAAAACAGGTATGTCTGGACTTTGGTCATAAGGCGATTAGCAGGCTTTTCGCAGAATCCTTCAGAAACGGGTGATATTTCCCTAGCTAACGAGTTGCGCAACGCGCGTCGACGTTTAGTTTCCGCTGCAAATGGAGAATCCACACATGAAAATCACATTTGCTGAAAGTGCCAAGGCCGACATCATCGCCTTTCTGGTCGATGAAGACGGGGATCTTCCCGAAGCTGCGGCCGCGCTGAACGAAACCACGGGCGGTCTGTTGTCAGAAGCCATGGACGGCAGCCGGTTCAGTGGCAAGAAGGACCAGCAGGCCTTTATCGTTCTGCCCAAGGGCAGCGATGCTCGCCGTGCGGTGCTGATCGGTGCAGGCAAGAAGGACAAGCGCGATGCGCGCGTTCTCGAAGGCCTCGGTGCCAATCTTTACAAGTCCCATTCCGGCAGCGGTTTCAAATCTCTCGCGGTCCATGCTGGTTCTGCAGAAGATGCTGCGCGCATTGCGCTCGGTGCGAAGCTCGCCAGCTATCGCTTCGATACATATTTCACCAAGCTGAAAGATGACCAGAAGCCAAGCCTTGAAAGCGTGACACTGGTGGTCTCCGATGTGCCTGCGGCAGAAGCGGCATTCGTGCCGTTGAATGCGGGCGCCGAAGGCACCAAGCTTGCGCGCGATCTGGTCAACATGCCACCGAACGATCTCTATCCGGCCAGCTTTGCAGAGAAGTGCCGCGAGCTGGGCCAGTATGGTGTTCAGGTCGAAGTGCTCGGCGAAGCGGAGCTTGCCAAACTCGGCATGAATTCCATGCTTGGCGTCGGTCAGGGCAGCGTCAAGGAAAGCCAGCTCGGCGTGATGAAATGGATGGGCGGCGCCGAAGGCGAAGACCCGGTGATCCTGATTGGCAAGGGCGTCTGTTTCGACACGGGCGGCATCTCGTTGAAGCCCGGACCGGGCATGGAAGACATGCGCGGGGATATGGGCGGCGCAGCGGCTGTGACCGGTGCAATCCGCGCGCTGGCCGAGCGCAAGGCCAAGGTCAATGTGATCGGTCTCGTGGGTCTGGTTGAGAACATGCCGGATGGCGACGCGATCCGCCCGGGCGACATTCTGAAGTCGGCTTCCGGACAGACCATCGAAGTCCAGAACACCGATGCTGAAGGCCGTCTCGTGCTTTGCGATGTGCTCTGGTATGCGCAGGAGCACTTCAAGCCAAAGGCAATGGTGGATCTCGCCACGCTGACCGGCGCGATCGTGATCTCGCTCGGCCATCACCATGCCGGCCTGTTCACTGAGAGCGACGATCTGGCGAATGAGCTCTCCAAGGCTGGCCAGACCGAAGGGGAGCGCGTGTGGCGCCTGCCGCTCGGGCCAGAGTATGACTCGCTGCTGAAGTCGAAATTTGCCGACATGCGCAATATTGGCGGCCGGGCCGCTGGCTCGATCACGGCGGCACAATTCCTGAAGCGCTTCGTGAAAGAGGGCGTGAAATGGGCGCACCTCGATATCGCGGGCGTTGCCTGGGTTGAAGGTGAGAAGGCCGCCTTCGATGTGAGCTGGGCATCCGGCTTCGGCCCGCGCCTGCTCGATCGCTGGATCGCGGACAATTACGAGAACTAGGTGATGTCAGAGGCGCCGAAGCCTGAATGGTGGTTTTACCATCTCTCCCGCACCACGCTGGAGCAGGCTGCGGCGCCGCTGATGCAGAAATGCCTTGATGTTGGTTGGCGGGTCCTTGCGGTCAGCCCGAGTGTCGAGCGCCGGGCGGCGCTGGATGCGAGCCTCTGGACTTTCGACGAGAAGACTTTCCTGCCGCATGGCCAGGCCGAGGCGCCGGGGCTTGATCCTGCGCGCCAGCCGATCCTGCTGGCCGGCAAGCCGGAGAATTTGAACAAGGCCGATGCGTTGTTCCTGATGGACGGGACGAAGGCGCCTGTCGATGCGCCCTATACGCGCTGCATGGTCATGTTCGATGATGGCGACACGGACACGCGCAATCTGGCCCGCCAACAGTTCAAAGCGGCCAAGGATGCCGGGCTGGTGACCCGATATTTCCAGCAGACGCCAAGTGGCGGCTGGCAGGAGGCAGGCAAGTAGGCGTCAGGCCTTTTTCACAAATTCCGATTTAAGGCCCATCTGGCCAATGCCGTCGATGCGGCAGTCGATATCGTGATCGCCGTCGACGAGACGGATATTCTTGACCTTGGTGCCGCGTTTGACGACTGAGGACGAGCCCTTGATCTTGAGGTCCTTGATCACCGTCACCGTATCGCCGTCTGCGAGCGGGGTGCCGTTGGAATCCACGACAGCCGGCGCTTCAGCGGCTTTGGTATCTTCCAGGCTCCACTCATGCGCGCATTCCGGACAGATCAGCAGCGCGCCGTCTTCATACGTGTATTCGGAATTGCAATTGGGGCAGGGAGGCAGCGCGCTCATGGGTCGGGTCCTTGTCGAAATTCAGGCCCCAGCCCCTATGCCTCTCGGGCCGCCTGCGCAATAGCGGCCTTCGATGCTTGCCCCGCTGGGCCAGCGCCGCTATAGGCCGCGCGAGACCCCATTTTCCCTTATCAAGCAGGATGTCATCATGGCTGTTCAGCGCACTTTTTCCATCATCAAGCCGGACGCCACCGAGCGTAACCTGACCGGCGCCGTCAACGCCGTCATCGAGAAAACCGGTCTCCGCATCATCGGCCAGCGCCGCATCCAGATGACGCAGGCCCAGGCCGAGCGCTTCTATGGCGTTCATAGCGAGCGTCCATTCTTCGGTGAACTGGTCGAGTTCATGACGTCCGGCCCGGTTGTCGTTCAGGTCCTCGAAGGCGAGAACGCTGTTGCCGCCTACCGTGAAGTCATGGGCGCCACGAACCCGGCCGAAGCCGCTGACGGCACGATCCGCAAACTATTCGCCAAATCCATCGGCGAAAACACCGTGCACGGTTCGGACTCCGAAGAGAATGCCGCGATCGAGATCGCGCAGTTCTTCTCCGAAGCCGACATCGCTGGCTAAGGCGACGCCTTCGGGCAGGTGAGATTTGCAAAGGGCCCGCCGTAAGGTTGGGCCCTTTTTCTTGCACGCAGCACAAGCGGCCGGACAGGCGGCGCCTTCCGGGGGTTACCAGATCAGTTTCAAGGCTGGCAGGGTCATGTGTCGGGGCGCGGCAGGTGATAGAGTCCGAATTCCTGGCGAAAGCCGGAATCTCTTGCTGCAGGAGGCCCCGGCATTCGCCGGGGACACGGATCGGGGGTGAGAATGATCAATTCGCCGTAGGCCGCTTCACGGAAAGGGCGTGACGGCTCAAAACCGAACCCCGAACGAGGCGGCGTTCGACCTGACAAATCATCTGACAACTGATTGACCACGACACGCCCATCCCGCGTTACGCCTCAAAGCATTTTCGAGCCTGGGCGGCCATTGGCGCGGAACCAGGCTTTCAGGCGCAGGATGCGCCAGTAGATCAGTGGCCAGACAGGCCAGAGATAGAGAGGCAGGCCCGCTAGAGGCTGGAAGAGGGAAAAGGTTGGCATCGTCAGCTCAGCATATTGGCGCTGCGTGTCCGACGAATTCGAATGACGGTGAGGTGGGTGGTGGCGCCTAAGGCCGCGTCTGGATTTCCGCGCAGGCCTTGGCCAGCGCTTCCGGGTAGAGCTGGTGCTCGACCGACAGGAGGCGGGCGGCGAGGCTGTCGGCTGTGTCGCCCGGCAGGATGGGCAGGCTCGCCTGTTGGATGATTTCGCCATCATCGACACCGGGACTGACCCAGTGGACGGTGCAGCCGGCTTCGGTATCGCCCGCATCCAGCGCGCGCTGATGGGTGTCGAGGCCTTTGTACTTTGGCAGCAGCGAGGGGTGGATGTTGACCATCCGGCCTTCCCATGTGTTGACGAACCAGGGTGTCAGCACCCGCATGAACCCGGCTAGTGCAATGATCTCGACGCCTGCCTCTGTGAGCTGTTCGTGCATCGCGCGCTCAAAGGCTTCGCGGTCCTTGCCATAGGTCTTGTGATCTATGGCGGCGGTCGCAATGCCGGCGGCGGCTGCCGTTTCCAGCCCCTTCGCGTCCGGCCGGTTGGACAGGACGAGGACGGGCTGGGCCGGATAGGCCGGGTCCCGCGCCGCCTCCAGGATGGCTTCCATATTGGAGCCGCGCCCGGAAATCAGGATGGCCAGTTTCAGGCGGGTCATGCGGGGGCGAGGTCTCCGAGCACGACCGGGGTCTCGCCCATCAGGCGCAGCTGGTTCATCACGATCTCGGCCATGTCCGGCTCGACGGAGAAGACCATGCCGATGCCCATATTGAAGGCGCGATGCATCTCATCCAGCTCGACGCCGCCGGCTTCCTGAAGCCACTGGAAGACCGGGCCGGGCGTCCAGCTGTTGCGGTCAATGCGGGGGACAAGATGGTCCGGGCACATGCGCGGCGTGTTTTCCGTCAGGCCGCCGCCGGTGATGTGGGCAAGGCCATTGATCAGGCTGCCCTTGATGAGCGGCAGGGCGGCTGCGGAATAAAGCCGGGTCGGAGTCAGCAGGGCTTCGCCGAGCGTGCCGTCAGAGAAAGGCGAGGCGGCCTCGTAGGAGAGGCCTTCACGCTCGACGATGCGGCGGATCAGCGAATAGCCATTCGAATGCGGGCCGGACGAGGCGATGCCGATCAGTACGTCGCCAGTGGCCATGTCGCCCATGCGCGGAAGGACCTTGGCGCGGTCGACGGCGCCGACGACGAAGCCTGCGAGGTCGTAATGGCCGGGCGGGTACATGCCGGGCATTTCAGCCGTTTCGCCGCCGACAAGGGCGCATCCGGACTGGCGGCAGCCTTCGGCGATGCCCGCGACGACCGCTTCGGCGATGCCGGATTCGAGCTTGCCAGTTGCGAAATAATCCAGAAAAAACAGCGGCTCGGCCCCTTGGGCGAGCACGTCATTGGCGCACATGGCGACGAGGTCGATGCCGACCGTGTTGTGGATGCCGGTTTCGAAAGCCAGCATCAGCTTGGTGCCGACGCCGTCTGTGCCAGAAACCAGGACAGGATCCTCATAGCCGGACGCTTTCAGGTCGAACAGCGCGCCGAAGCCGCCGAGCCCGCCCATGACGCCTGCGCGTGCGGTTGCCTTTGCCAGCGGGCCAATGGCCTCAACCAGCCTTTCTCCTGCCTCAATGTCGACACCGGCATCACGGTAGGAAAGGGGAGTTTTGGATGTATCGCTCATGATGACTCGCGCGTTAGCATGGGGAAAACGTCTCTGCCAGTGCCGCTTGCGGTTCCAGCCCCAGCTCTGGCTTGCTACAAGAGGTCTAAACGGAGGCCGTTGACCATGATTCGTATCCTTATTGCGTCCCTTTTCGCCCTGGTTGCCCTCGGGCTGGGCGCCTCCGCTGATACGCGGGATGTCTACACGGTTTCAGATATCGAAGTGGACGAATCTGCCGGCACGCTGATCGAGGCGCGTGAGCGTGCCATGGCTGCAGCCCGGATCAAGGGGGCCCGGGTACTGATCGACCGGATCACATTGGCCGATGACCGTGTGTCTGCCGGGGGCATCCCAATCGATGCCGCACTCGCGAACCGCTTGTCAGCGGCCGTCGATGTGCAGGAAGAGACGGCCGGGAACGGTCGCTACAAGGGCACGCTGGCGATGGTCTATAATCCGCGCATGGTGCGGGCGCATCTGGAATCGCTCTCGGTGCCTTATGTTGACACGCAAGGCCCCAAAGGCCTGTTGATCCCGTTGGCGCCATCGGCCGGGCTGGAGGCTGCCTGGCGCGAAGCGCTCGGAACAGGCCGCGATGAGACGCTGTCGCCTTATGTGACCTCGAACAGCCCCGGTTACAGCGCCTTCAGCAGCTGGATGGAACTGTCACCGGAGGCGTCTGCCATGGGCGCGCGGCGAGGTATTCTGGCGGACCTATCTGGCCGCGATGGCGCATGGCGCGTCACGGTGTCGACCGTGACGGCAGCGGGCACTGAACCTGTGGGCACGACGCCGTTCGCCCAAACGCTGGACGGCGCAGTCGATGCGATGCTCGGACTGCTCGATGAAAACTGGAAGCGTACCTCGGTGATCCGCAGCGGCGAGCGGACCCCGGCCACGGCGAGTGTGCGCTACACATCTCTGATCGAGTGGAACACGTTGCGCGGTGCGCTGGCCCGGTCGCCTCTGATCTCGGAATTCCGCATTGACGCGATTGCGCGTGACGGGGCAATGGTTGCCTTTTCCTATGCGGGCGATCCACCGCGCCTGCAGAACGATCTGCTGCAGCGCGGGGTTTCCCTGTCCGAGAATGATTATGGCTGGATTGTCCGGTCCGCGGTGTCGTCGTCGGGGGAACCGTGAACACGGCGCACCCGAACAGGCCCTACAAGCCGAGCCAGCTCAGCCTCGGCTTTCCTGCAAAAGAACCCACGCTTGATGCGCTTCTGGTGACGGAAGCCAATGAGAGCGCTTTGGCGGTGCTCGGCGCGCCGCAGAGTTGGCCGTTTCCTGTCATTTGCCTGTTGGGGCCGCCGCGCTGCGGATTGTCTGTTCTGGCGCGCGCCTGGTGTCAGGAATTTGAAGGCAGCTATCATGTCGCCAAGGAGTTTTCCCGTCTGAAATCACGCGGCCTGGCGGCGCTGGCGTCGGGATTTGTCGCGGTGGACGATGCCGACCGCGTCAAGAAATCCGAGAATTTGTTGACACTGATCAATTCGGCAACGGCTGAGGGCGGGCATGTCCTGCTGACGTCCAAACACCATCCGAGCCAATGGCAAACCCAGTCAGCCGACTTGAAATCCCGCCTCATGGCACTGCCGGTGATCGAGATTGGGGAGCCTGACGAAAAAATGCTCAAGGAGCGGCTGGAATCCGCTGCCGAGCGCTATTTCCTGAAGCTTGAGCCTGAGGTCATTAAGTATCTGGTACCCCGACTGGAACTTTCTTATGAGGCTATCGAAATATTTATAGAGAAATTGAATGATAAGGTGACCGAAGCGGGCCGGGCACCCTCAGTGCCATTGGCCCGTGAAGTTGTCGAAGAATTGGGCTGGGCCGACCCCGATCAGAGGTCCATGCTCTAGAATTGAATGGAATTGCGGAGTTTGGCATCATGGCCGATGGACAGTCTGGAACCCAGAAGCAGATGATGAATTCGCCGGAGCGGTTCCTGAACCGGGAATTGTCCTGGCTGGAGTTCAACCAGCGTGTGCTGGAAGAAGCGTCGAATACCGACCATCCCCTTCTTGAGCGCCTGAGGTTCCTGTCGATATCGGCGAGCAACCTCGATGAGTTCGAAATGGTGCGCTATGCGGGCCTGCGCGAACAGGTGCGGGCCGGCGTTGTCAAAGCCAGTCAGGATGGCTTGACCCCAGCCGAGCAGGTGGAACGGATTGAAGAGGCTTCCCTGAACCTGATCGCCGAACAGCAAGTGCGCTGGCGCAGCCTCAAGCAGGAACTCAATGCCGAAGGCGTTCATGTGCTGGGCGTGAAGGAACTGAACAAGAAAGACCGGGTTGAGCTGGACAAGTATTTCCGGTCAAACATCTTCCCGGTCCTGACACCACTCGCAGTCGATCCCGCGCATCCGTTCCCGTTCATTCCGAATCTGGGCTTTTCGATTGCGATCAATCTGGTCGCCAAGGGGAATGGAGATGCCCATGTGGGCATCATTCCGTTGCCGGCCTTTGTGCGGCGTTTCATTCGCCTGCCCAAAGGCACCAAAGGCAATTTGCGCTTCATTGCGCTGGAAGATGTCATCGGCATGTTCATCGATGAACTCTTTCCCGGGTTTGAGGAGAAAGACCGCTGCCTGTTCCGCGTGATCCGCGACAGCGACATCGAGATCGAGGAAGAAGCCGAAGACCTGATCCGCGAATTCGAAGTGTTGCTGAAGCAACGTCGCAGGGGCCGGATCGTTCGTATCCGAATGCAATCCAGTGCGCCGGAAGACCTGCGCCGACTGATCACGCATGAGATCGGCGCTGAAGAAGCCGACATCGTTCTCTATGATGGCATTCTTGGAATGGCACAGCTATCGGAACTGATTGTCAGTGATCGGCCAGACCTGCAGTTCCCGTCCTATGAGCCGCGCTACCCCGAGCGTATCCGCGAGATGGGGGGTGACTGTTTTGCGGCGATCCGGGCAAAGGACATTCTGGTTCATCATCCATTCGAGACGTTTGATGTTGTTGTCCAGTTCATCCGGCAGGCCGCAGCCGATCCGCAAGTCGTTGCGATCAAGCAGACGCTCTACCGAACAACGGCGAATTCACCGATTGTCGCAGCCCTGGTGGAAGCGGCAGAGGCCGGAAAAAATGTTACCGCATTGGTCGAGATCAAGGCGCGCTTTGATGAAGAAGCCAATTTGCGACTTGCACGCGACCTTGAGCGCGCGGGTGTTCAGGTTGTCTACGGTTTCATCGAGTACAAGACCCACGCGAAAGTGTCGCTTGTGGTGCGCCGCGAAAGTGATGAGCTGCGCACATATACGCATTACGGGACGGGCAACTACCATCCGATCAACGCGCGGATCTACACAGACTTGTCGCTATTCACGGCGGATGCGGCGCTGGGTCGTGACGCCAATCGGCTCTTCAACTTTGTGACGGCTTATCGCGAGCCACCCTCTGTCGGTCCTGTGATGGAAAAGGTTTCCATGTCGCCACTCGACATGAAAGAGAAACTCATCGGGATGATTGAGGCAGAGGCAGACGCGGCGCGCCGGGGCGAACCCTGCGGCGTCTGGGCGAAGATGAACTCGCTGGTCGATGGCGAAGTGATTGATGCGCTCTATTCGGCCAGCCAAGCGGGCGTGCCGATCATTCTGGTTGTGCGCGGCATCTGTTGCCTGCGTCCCGGCGTTCCGGGCTTGTCTGATAATATCTCTGTAAAGAGCATTGTGGGTCGATTCCTGGAACATTCCCGAATTGTCTGTTTTGCCAATGGGGAGGTTCTGCCATCGCCCAAGGCCAAAGTGTTTATCTCGTCTGCGGACTGGATGCCGCGAAATCTGAACCGGCGTGTCGAGGCATTGGTGCCGGTTGAAAATCCAACCGTTCACCGTCAGGTGCTGAACCAGATCATGGTCGCCAATCTGAATGACGAACAACAAAGTTGGATCATGGGAGAAGACGGCGTCTATGAGCGAATGGAATTGAGTCCCGATACAGAGACTTTCTCGGCCCACACCTATTTCATGGACAATCCCAGCCTGTCTGGACGCGGGAGCGCGCTCGAAGTCAGCCTGCCGCCACGTCTGAAACCTCGCGAAGGCGTTTAGGTTTGATGTTTCCCAAATCAGAACGTGCGGCAATTATCGATATCGGGTCAAACTCGGTACGTCTGGTGATCTACGATGTTCTGGGCGCTTCAATCCTTCCGACCTTCAATGAGAAAGTCATGGCCGGATTGGGTCAGGGCTTGATGCAGACGGGGCAGCTTTCGCCAACTGGTGTTGAATCGGCGTTGAAGGCTCTTGGTCGGTATCGCGCGATCCTGAAAGCCTTGCACTTGAGGCATTACACGGCTGTGGCAACTGCAGCCGTGCGGTCAGCCGAGAATGGTCCGGAGTTCATCAGCCTGGCATCCAAGGCGCTGGGACGGCGCGTGGTGGTTCTGTCGGGAGAGGATGAGGCACGCTTGTCGGCCGTTGGCGTAGAGGCGAGCTTCGATGCGCCGCTCGGCATGATCGGCGATCTTGGCGGATCTAGTCTTGAGTTCAAGCAAATCGGCGGCAAGGCCGCAGACGGGGAGAGCCTGATGCTTGGCCCGCTTTCTCTGGTCGAGGGGGATATTGATCTGAAGGCGCTGCGCCGTACCATACGGGCGGAGCTCAAGACGTCTGATGTGCTGGCAAAATCGACGGGGCGCTTCTATGCGGTGGGCGGCGCATGGCGGACCGTGGCAAAGCTGAACATGCAGATCGAGGACTATTCGCTCAAAGTGCTGCAGGGCTATCAGATGTCGAAATCCCAGGTCGACAAGGCAGCAAAGCTCTGCTTCGACAGCGTGACCAGTTCGACGGCGCGGGCGATGCTGGAAAACGTCGACAAACGCCGCGCCAAGCATTTGCCGGTCGCGGCGATTCTGCTTCAGGAAATTCTTGGCAACAGCCGGTTGGAGGGCGTGACCATTTCCTCGGCAGGCTTGCGGGAAGGCGTGCTGCGGGATGCGCTGGGCGCGCCTTTGCACGATCCGCTGATGGATGGCGCGATCGCGTTCGCGCGGCTGGACAAGAACCAGATCCTGTTCGGCGAAGCGCTGCATGATTTCATCGCGCCGGCCCTGGCCCCCGAGCCGGACTTGTTCGGATCGCCTGCCGCGGACATAAGAATCGAGAAGGCGGCCTGCATGATGGCTGACAGTGCCGGGCGATTCCATCCGGATCACCGTTCCATCATGGCCTATGATCAAGCGCTCAGGGCGCCCTACGTCGGCGTCTCGCACGGCGAACGCGCTCTGATCGCCTATGCCATTGGATGCCGCTACCAGAAAGACTTCAAGAGACCGGATGAGTATGTCGCGCTCACGACGCCGGAGCAGGATGAGCGCGCCCGCCAGATCGGGAGTGCGATGCGACTGGGGGCTGTGTTCTCGGGTCGGTCAGGGCCGATCCTTCAGCGGGCCAGACTGGTTCGCACGCATGATACGCTTCAGTTGAAAGTGTCGAAAGCCGATGAGGCGATGGTTTCGGATACGGTCGAGCGCAGGCTTTCGCAAACGGCGAGCCAGCTGCGTTTGAAATCGGATGTCATTATTAGTTGAGGCTGTGCAGCCTAGACGTCGAACAGTCTGACTTGACCGCCCTCAAAAGATACGGCCAGTTTCCCGTTCAGCAGGGCCTGTGCGCGTTTCCCGAACATGTCATAACGCCAGCCTGACATGGCGGCAATTTCGTCACCCGTCTCACCGCGAGCGATCCGGTCGATATCGGCCGCATTTGCGATCAGGCGGGGCACGACGTCATTCTCCTCGCTGACATGTTTGAGGAGCACTTTGAGCAGTTCGGGCGCACCAGCGGGGATCTGGGCGTTCTGGACCCGCGGGCCAAGCTCAGGCGCGTACTTGTCTGGATTGTCGATGGCATCGATTGCTGCCTCAAGCAGGCCATTGCCGAATTTCGACCGGATGAATCCATTGGGCACTGCGCGGAGCTGGCCGAAATCGCCCTCGGAGCGCGGTTTCTGGCTGGCGATTTCCTGAATCGCGTCGTCCTTCAGGATCCGGCGGCGTGGTTTGTCCAGTTCTTGCGCCATGGTTTCGCGCCAGGCGGCAACGGCCACGACAATGGCTGCATAGTCTTTCTTCGGCTTTCGCAATTTGAGTCGCTGCCATGCCTTGGCGGGGTCGGTATCGTATTTGGCGGGATCTTCCAGATCTGCCATTTCCTCGCGCACCCATCCCAGGCGTCCAAGCTGTTCCAGCTCATCGCGCATTTTGAGATAGGCGTCCCGCAAATGCGTTACGTCGCCAAGGGCGTAGACCAGTTGTTTCTGGCTGAGTGGACGTCGGGTCCAGTCTGTGAACTGGCTCGATTTGTCGATCTGGCGCTTCAGCACGCGCTGAACGAGATTGTCGTATGAAATCGAATCGCCAAGGCCGAGCGCCATCGCGGCGACCTGGGTATCGAAAATCGGGCCGGGTGGGTGGCCGATCAGACGGTTGAATATTTCGAGGTCCTGACGGGCGGCGTGAAACACTTTTACCCGGTTGTCTGCGGCGATCAGATCGAGGAAGGGACCGATGTCCAAATCCTCGGCCAATGGGTCGATCAGGCCTTCTACGCCGGGGGCGGAGGCTTGGACGAGGCAGAGTTCCGGCCAGTAGGTCGTCTCCCGATGAAACTCGGTATCGACGCAAATAAAGTCGGATTCAGCGAGCTTTCCGCACAGGTCTTCCAGTGCGGACTGCTCAGTAATGGGAGTCAGGGTGTTGTCAGTCATCGCGCGCTTGCGTATCGCATCGCCTTGACAATTGCGAGAGCTTGAATGCCTTTCGCGCTTTTATTTCTGTTGGACCGTATTTCCGGAGAAAGTTTCCGATGCACGCCTATCGCTCCCACACCTGTGGGGAACTTCGCAAGTCCCATGTCGGTGAAACCGTAAAACTGTCTGGCTGGCTTCACCGTCGCCGCGATCATGGCGGGGTGATGTTCATCGACCTGCGCGATCATTACGGCCTGACGCAGATCGTGTTCAATCCGGGCTCACCTGGTTTCGGCACGGTTGAGCGCCTGCGTGCGGAGAGCGTGATCACGCTGGAAGGCAAGGTCGTGGCCCGCGATGAGAGCCTCGTGAACCCGAATCTGGCCACGGGTGAGATCGAGGTCGTGGCGGGCGAAGTTACCGTCCAGTCGGAAGCCGCCGAGCTGCCGCTGCCTGTGTTTGGTGAACCGGACTATCCGGAAGAGATCCGCCTGACGCATCGCTATCTCGATCTGCGCCGCGAGACGCTGCACAAGAACATGATCCTGCGCAGCCAGGTGATCGCCAGCCTGCGCCGCCGCATGCTCGAACAGGGCTTTACGGAATATCAGACCCCGATCCTGACGGCGTCGAGCCCTGAAGGCGCGCGCGACTTCCTCGTGCCGAGCCGTATCCATCCGGGCGAGTTCTACGCGCTGCCGCAGGCGCCGCAGCAGTTCAAACAATTGCTGATGGTGTCGGGGTTCGACCGCTACTTCCAGATTGCGCCTTGTTTCCGCGATGAAGACGCGCGCGCAGACCGCTCACCGGGCGAGTTCTATCAACTTGATATCGAGATGAGCTTTGTCACGCAGGAGGACGTGTTCAATGCGATCGAGCCCGTCATGGCGGGTGTGTTCGAGGAGTTCGCAAACTGGGAAGGCAAGGGCCGAAAAGTTCCGGATGGCGCGTTCCCGCGTATCCCCTATGCCGAAGCCATGGCGAAATACGGCTCCGACAAGCCGGACCTGCGCAACCCGATCGAACTGGCGGATGTGTCCGAATTCTTCGAGGATGACAGCAAGACTGGGTTTGGCATCTTCGCGAAGATCATCGGCGGGGGTGGTCGCGTGATCGCGATCCCAGCACCCAAGGCGGCTGCGGAGAAATCCCGCAAATTCTTCGACGAACTCGACAAGTGGGCGAAGAAGGAAATGCAGGCACCAGGACTTGGCTATGCGCGTCTCAAAGAGGCCGATGGCGGCGGTGTCGACAGCCAGGATCCTGTGCTGAAGAATTTCGAACCTGCCCATCTCGCGGCGCTTCTTGAGAAGCTCGGTCTGGGGGCTGGCGACGGCATCTTCTTCTCGGCCGGCAAGAAAAGCGACGCCTACAAGCTCGCAGGCGCCGCGCGGACAAAGGTTGGCGAAGAGCTGGGCCTGATCGAGGATGGCGTGTTCCGCCTCTGCTGGATCGTCGACTTCCCGATGTACGAATATGACGAAGACAACAAGAAGGTCGATTTCAGCCACAACCCGTTCTCCATGCCTCAAGGCGGAATGGATGCGTTGTTGGCTGCTGATACTGAAGAGAAGCAACTGGACCTGAAGGCTTATCAGTACGACATCGTCTGTAACGGTGTGGAACTGTCCTCTGGTGCGATCCGGAACCACAGCCCGGAACTGATGCTGAAAGCGTTCGAGCTGGCAGGTTATGGCCCTGACGTTGTGGAAGCGGAGTTTGGCGGCATGCTGAACGCATTCCGCTACGGCGCGCCACCACATGGTGGCATTGCGCCGGGCGTAGACCGGATCGTCATGCTGCTCGCTGATGCCGAGAATATCCGCGACGTTACGCTGTTCCCGATGAACCAGCAGGCGCGTGACCTGATGATGCAGGCCCCGAGCCCCGTGGACGAAAAGCAGCTCAAAGAGCTTCACATTCGCCTCGCGCCGCAGATGAAGTCGTAAGCATTACGCCGCATCCCAAATTACAAAGGGCGGAGGGCCAAGCGCTCCGCCCTTTTCATTGACTTGCGTTTGCAAGTCTATTTGCTGGCAAAGGCCGCAGGCGCGACGGCTGTGCCGCAGAGCGGCAGGGTAAGGGTCGCTGGAAGGGTGGAACTGAGCGAGACGCACGCGCCCTCGAAGTCTGCGGTTTCAGCGCCTTTCAGGCCGGACAGGTCGGCGTCAATGAAGCGGACGTCCTTGAATGAGGCGCCATGCACAGCCGCGTTCCGCAGTTGGGAACCGGTCATGTTTGAGCCGTTGAAGACGGCGCCAGCCAGAATCGTTTCGTTTAGCCAGGACCCGGTGAGATTGGCACCTGACAGGTCTGCCGATTCCATCCGGGATTCCGTCAGGTCTGCCGAAGCAAAATTGGCTCCAACAAGCAAGGCGGTTTGAAGATTCGCGCCGCGAACATTTGCGCTCCGAAAATCAGCTCCAGATGCCTGAATACCCTGAAGGCGTGCATCAGACAGAATGGCTCCAGCGAATTGAGCAGAGGTAAGAATGGCGCCCCGCATGTCAGCGCTGGTCGCATTAGCGTTCTCAAAATTGGCATTGCCAGCCTGAACACCGCGCATGAAAGCGTATTCCATGTTCGCGCTGGAATAGTTTCCGCCAGCGAGGGACCAGCCAGTCAAATTCTTGCCGGATAGGTCACACTCCCCGCAGGCGCCTGCATAACCGGGGGACCAGGCCACGGGTTGGCTCTGTGCCTGTGCCGACAAGGCGACAAAGGACATGGCGGATGCGGTAAGAAGTGCATGTACCAAGCGGATCATGGAACATGGATAACGCCTGATTTTGTTACCCCAAACTGAACAAACAGTAAGGACTGCCTAAAACACGGGAAGTGTTGCAATTCCGCCATGCCTTGGAAGACAGCGATTAACCGAAATTCGGAGAAAGAACCGCCGGTTTCTATTGATCATCTTGAAGTAATCAGGACGGAACTTCGCTCGTATCCTGTAATTCCTGCCCACACGTATCGCACTCGGCATCCCCGTCCTCGCTGATCTGGAACAGTGTGAAGCTGCCACAATTCGGGCACGCGTCGGTGAGGTAGGCTGGCGCGTTCAACGTCTCATCGTCGCCCTCCTCACCGGAAAGCTTTTCTTCGCGTTTCTTGTCCAGGATGACGATATTGTCCGGCAATTGCCCGCGTGAGAAGCCACGTGAGATCAACTGGGCGGCTTCTTCCGTAAACTCTGCAGTTTCGCGGGTTCCGTCCCCAGCGCCCCGACCCAGGCCGTCATGGGTGACATCGGCTTCGGCGAGGTCGTCCCGGCCGAGATAGGACACGGCGAGTTCGCGGAAGATGTAGTCTAGAATGGAGGTCGCTTTGGTAATGCGATCATTGCCGGTGACGGCACCAGCCGGCTCGAACCGGGTAAACACGAAGGCGTCGACGAATTCCTCCAGCGGCACACCGTATTGCAGACCGATAGAGGTGGCGATCGCAAAATTGTTCATCAGGCTCCGGAAAGCGGCGCCTTCTTTATGCATATCAAGGAAGATCTCCCCGAGCGCGCCATCATCAAACTCGCCCGTATGGAGGTAGACCTTGTGACCGCCGACTGATGCCTTCTGGATATAGCCTTTTCGGCGATCAGGGAGTCGGGTACGGGCATTTGGACCGTGACCCGTGAGAGCCGAACTTTGAGGGGATTCGTGTGGAATCTCGGCCTCTGCCGCCAGCTCGTCGGCGAGGCTGAGAATATGGTCCATGCGCTCGGCCACTTCTTCGTTTGCCGATGCCCGTATGCCGATCAACAGGGCGGACAGGCCTGCCTCGATAGCCTTGTCGGCCAAATCCAGACCGTCTCGCCCATTCACCCGGACGGTCGTCTGCCCGCCAAGCGCTTCGGAACACGCCATCGCGAAAGCCAGTTCAGCTTCTGCACCAACAGAAAGGTCCAGCCCGCATTGGCGAAAGGCCTGGGTGGCAACATCTTCGACCGTACCGTCAACGGCAGCTTCAGCATTTGAAATATCTTTTCTGGAGAACCCCATCGCGGAGAGAAGTGCGAGACCATCCGAATCGAAATTCTCTGGGGCCAGTTTCAGATCTTCGCTGATGATCTCGTCACCCAATACCCATCGGGAGAAGGCGGCGTTCAGGGGTAGTCCGTCGCTGAGCGCGCGTGTAACCCGGTCGAGGGCAGCTTCGGAGAAGCCGCGGTCTCGCAAACGGTCTGCCCCAAGGGCGGCTTCCAGGTCTTCACCTCCACAATTGGCCACCCGGTCCAATATTGTTGGGAGAGATTCTGGCGCGGTACGTGATATCGCCAGCCGAGCGCATCGCGCCAGGGTCGGGCCGTCATCGGAATAGGCCAGTACGGTGCGCACAGGCCCAGCGCCCTCGCTTTCGCATTCAGGCATCAAATCGGCGAGGTCTGTGATGGGCAGAATGGCAACCGTACAGGATTTCCGGGACGTTGCTCTGCGTGCCTCGAGACCGAGTACGCTGGCATGGCCTGCCGCTAGCGATGAGCCGGCTGCATGGGCCTTTACAAGGGCACATATCGCAGCCGCTACCGAACGTCCGTCGTCGCTATCATAGGAGAGGCCAAGCGAAAGCACGGCTGCGCCGAGACCCTGTATCAGGAGCAGGCCGTCTCCGACGCTTTTGCCAGCTGCTTCCGCCACAGAGCTCAACAAATCTGTTTCGAGTCCATCGGGGCTGACTGCCAGCGCGACATCCAGCAACCGACAAGCGGTACGTGCCGGAGCGAGGTCATCCTGAGCAAGAAGGATTTCAGCGCCTTCTTTGAGGGCACTTAATAGCAGGGTGTCGAATTCCGGATCGGCCGATTCTGCGCTGAAGACTGCTGCGGGGGGAGGCTGGTTATTGGCAGCGGCGATTCTCAAGGCCTCCGCCGTGCGTGCAAAACCGTCTGGCTGACGCAGCGCTTCTTCAAGTATGTCTTGCGGTAGGCCTGATGCCACGGCCTCCGCCAATTCTGCATTGCGTGGTGCATTGCCCAGACGTTCCAGCATTTCGGCGGTGGCAATCTGGGACGCGCCGAGCAAACCAGCAGACGCATAGGCGGACGCAACATTTCTCAGAGATTCTTCAGTAATCGGCCGCCGCCGTTTTCCCGCGGCGCGGAAGGCGGTTCCGAACTCCATCTCCGGAGAAAGCAGGCCGTCAGTCTCGGCGGCCTCCACAATGGACGCAATCTCTGCAGTTTTCATCAAACCCTCCCGCGAATCACCAGCGAATCACATATTCGAGCGTGACGGTTCCGGTCAGGGGTATCAACCATTCCGGCAGCAAAATTAGCGGTCAGATCATAAAAACGTGCGTCGCATTGCCTGCGGCTGCCGTATGGATTAACTGCCCGGATAACGCCATATTACGGCCAACAAGACAGGTCAGGACATCCTCACGATGCTGAAACAGATTTTTACCTGGTGGAGCGGCAATACGATCGGAGCGGCTTTTGATATCAAGCGGCGCTCTGGCTATGTCGGGACCGACGAATACGGCAACCGCTATTTCGAGGAGCGCAAGCCGTCTCTCGAAGGGCGCAAGCGTCGTTATGTGATGTACAAGGGGCTGGCCGAGCCATCCAAGGTGCCTGCGGACTGGCATGGCTGGCTGCATCATACTGTCGAAGATCCGCCCACCAAGTCGCCGCTTACGCGCCGTGAATGGGAAACGGACCACAAGCCCAATATGACGGGCACTCCTTACGCCACCAAGCCGAAGGGCAGCCTGTCGACTGACATGGCACGCCAGAAGGCATCAGGCGACTATGAGGCATGGAACCCCGATGCGTGAATCACTCTTCGAAACCCTGATTGGTGCCGCTGTGGTCGCGGTGGCTGGAATCTTCCTCTGGTTCGCGATCGACCGCGGTGGAGAAACCCAGTCGCAAGGCGATCAGTACGAGCTTGAGGCGCGCTTCAACAATGTATCGGGCATTTCGCGCGGTTCCGATGTGCGTATCGCCGGTGTGAAGGCTGGCATCGTCAAAAGCATCGTGGGTGATCCGAAGCGGTTTGAAGCGGTTGTAACGCTCAGCCTGGACGAAAAATGGGCCCTGCCGGATGATACGGATGCCCGGGTGTCGACTGACGGTCTTCTGGGCGGAGCTTATGTGGCTCTGGAACCAGGTGGCAGCTTCGACAATATCCCCCAGGATGGGTCTGGTGAGATCAAGTATACGCGTGGCAGCGTCGACCTGCTGACCCTGTTTGCGTCCTTTGCTTCAGGCAGCGGTGGTGATGGTGCGTCCGACCCGGCGGCCAGCCCAGATGCCACAGCAGACGACGCATATCCGGATGAGGATTACCAATAATGCGTATGATGGTCTCTGCACTTGCATTGGCCGCCCTCGTTGGGGGCGCCGGACACGCGGCCACCTTCGTCCAGAAGGATACGGCTACGTTGCGCGCGCTCGACAAGATTACCGGCCGCTCCACGGATATTGACGTGAAAGTCGGTGAGCCGGTTGTCTTCGGATCCCTGAAGGTCGAACTGCAGGTCTGTTACCAGACCCCGCCGGAGGAAGCGCCGGAAAGCGCAGCATTTCTCAAGATCGCCTCGACGCAGCCTGTGGCTGTTGAGACGATGGAAGCTGCTGTCGATGCGGAGGATGTCGAAACCGTCAGCGAAGATAATCCAGAACTCTTTTCAGGCTGGATGTATGCTTCATCGCCAGGACTCAGCGCGCTTGAGCATCCTGTCTATGATATCTGGGTAATACGCTGCGCTGCGCCGGAGCCTGTGAAGCTCGCACCACGTCCGTCCGAAGAGGATGCGGAATTCGAATAGAATTTGGCCTCTACAGTGAGGGCGTCTTTCAAGAGTTTCTTGAAATCCTGACGGGGTATTTCGATAAGCCCGAATTGCTCCAAGTGGGGATTATGGAACTGCGCGTCGAGCAAGACGAAACCGTCTTCGAGAAGATGCGCCACCAGATGGACCAGCGCAATCTTTGACGCGTCCGTCGCGCGTGAGAACATGCTTTCTCCAAAGAAGGCGCCGCCAAGTGCCACCCCATAAAGGCCGCCGACCAAATTGTCGCCGTCCCAGCACTCGATGGAATGGGCGTGGCCCTCGCGGTGGAGCGAGCTGTACAGATTCAGAATGGGCGAGTTGATCCAGGTGCTTTCGCGCCCCTTTGCACTCTCAGCGCACAATTCCATTACACGCGTAAAGGCCTGATCAATGGTCACGCGAAACGGATCCTGCTTGACCTTTCGGAGCAGGCGCTTGGGCACGTGGAAATCACCAAGCGGAATGATCCCTCGCATATCAGGGTCGACCAGAAACAAGTTCGGGTCATTTCGGGCATCGCCCATGGGGAAAATCCCACGACGATAGCAAGCAAGCAGATCGGATGAACTAAACCGCTGTGACATGGAATTATATGAACCAGCGGCTTATGTGATGTCTACCCTTTGTCGATCCTTGTGGAACGCGAAAGGTGAAAAATGCTCACTTTTTTGTATCAGTTTGATTTTCAAGAAACTTTTCGAGCCAGTGAATATTGTATTCACCTTCGAGTACATCCTCATTCTCGACGAGTTCGCGGTGCAGATCCAGCGTCGTGAAGACCCCGCCGATGACCATTTCCTGCAAGGCCCGGCGAAGGCGCATGATACATTCACGGCGGGTTCGCCCGTGCACGATCAATTTGCCGATCAGCGAGTCGTAGTGAGGAGGAATGCGGTAGCCCGAATAGGCCGCACTATCGAGTCTGACATCAGGTCCGCCGGGTGCGTGGAAGTCTGTGATTAGGCCCGGGGAAGGCACGAACGTCTTTGGGTGCTCGGCATTGATCCGGCACTCGATGGCGTGACCGACCAGCATGACATCTTCCTGCCGGAATGAGAGTTCCTTCCCTTCGGCAATGCGGATTTGCTCGCGCACCAGGTCAATGCCTGTGATCATTTCGGTGACAGGGTGCTCGACCTGGAGCCGAGTGTTCATTTCGATGAAGTAGAATTTACCGTCTTCATAGAGGAACTCGACCGTACCGGCGCCGCGATAACCAAGTTTTTCCATCGCACGGGCGCAGATGCCGCCGATCTCTTCACGCTGGGCCTGATTCAGAGCAGGCGAGGGCGCTTCCTCGAAGACTTTCTGGTTACGTCGCTGCAGCGAACAATCGCGCTCCCAGAGATGGGCTACATTGCCATGCGTGTCAGCGATGATCTGGACTTCGATGTGACGCGGACCCTGAAGATATTTCTCAAGATATACGGCATCATCACCGAATGCGGCCTTGGCTTCGGTCTTGGCAGTGCGAACGGCATTTTCGAGGTCCGCTTCAGTCTTGGCGAGCTTCATGCCTCGGCCGCCGCCGCCAGCAGATGCTTTTACGAGGACCGGAAAGCCGATTTTCTTGGCGGCCTTCTTGGCTTCGGCAATAGACGACAATGCGCCTTCTGAACCGGGTACGCACGGCACGCCCGCTTCTATCATTGCGGCCTTGGCAGCGATCTTGTCGCCCATGATGCGGATATGCTCGGCCGTAGGACCAATGAACGCGAGCCCATGTGCTTCGACCATTTCGGCGAATTGGGCGTTCTCCGACAGAAAGCCGTATCCCGGATGGATCGCGTCCGCGCCGGTGATCTCGGCAGCGGCAAGGATCTGCGACTTCTTCAGATAGCTTTCGGACGATGGCGCAGGCCCGATGCAGACACTCTCGTCCGCGAGGCGCACAGCCATGGCGTCGCTGTCTGCTTCGGAATGGACGACCACGGTGGACAGTCCCATTTCCTTGCAGGCGCGGTGAATCCTCAGCGCGATCTCGCCGCGGTTTGCGATGAGAACCTTCTTGATAACGGGTTGGTCAGCCATATTACTCGATCAGAATGAGAGCTTCGCCATATTCAACTGGCTGGGCATCAGTGACGTAGATTTCTTTGACGGTACCGGCCTTGTCGGCTTCGACCGGATTGAAAGTCTTCATGGCTTCAACGAGCAAGATCGTGTCGCCCTTTTTCACCTTGTCGCCAACGCCGACGAATTGCTTCGCACCGGGTTCAGGCGACAGGTATACCGTGCCGACCATCGGAGATTTGATGGCGTTGTCAGATGTCTGAGGTGGAGCGTCTGTGGTGGTGACAGGGGCAGCTGCTGACGGAGCAGCGGCAGCCGGTGCAGCGACCGGCGCGGCCATAGCGGCCTGCACAACCGGCGCAGCAGGTTTGCTGACGCGGATGCGTAGGCCTTCATGTTCAACTTCAACTTCGCCAAGGTCTGCTTCCCGCAGAATGGCTGCGAGTTCCCGGACAAGTCCGGTATCCAGCTTGTTCTTCGTTGTGCTCATGGGATGTCAGGTCTCTTATTTGCCCGTGAGGGTCTTTGCCGCCATTAGCGCCAGCTCATAACCATAGGCGCCAAGGCCTGCAATCGTGGCCTTCACAGCGGGGGATACGTAATTCACCTGGCGGAACGCTTCGCGCGCCGCAGGATTCGACAAATGAACTTCAATTACAGGGATTTTGCACGCTTTCAGCGCGTCGTGAAGAGCGATGGATGTATGCGTGTAGGCTGCGGCATTCAGAATGATGGCGGCGCCCTTTTCAGATGCCTCCTGAATCCAGCTCACCAATTCGCCTTCATGATTCGTCTGGCGAAGCTCCAGCGGTGTTCCATCTGCCAGCGCTTCGAGACGTGCATGAATGTCAGCGAGGGTCTCGTGCCCGTAAATCTCGGGCTCGCGTGAGCCGAGAAGGTTGAGGTTTGGGCCTCCAAGGACATATACGGGCTTGGTCATAGTCTTCCGTCTTGCGCTGTAACGCCGGGCAAGGCAAGGGGGCTGGTGAACGGAGAAAACCCGAATGTTGATTACAGTCAATGGCGTATCTCGCGAAGTCGAACCTGGCCTGACGCTTGCCATGTTGGTGCTTCAACTGGCAGGCGAGTCCGGCAGGGATCAGCGCGGCATTGCGATTGAGCGAAATCTCGAAATCGTGCCGAAGTCAGAGCATGCCAGCACTGTGATTGAGGACGGCGACAAGATAGAAGTGGTTCAGTTCGTGGGTGGTGGCTGATCGCTTGCGATCTCAGCTATTTGCGCCATCCAGCTCTTGCAGACCAGACAGGTTAGAATTTTGACAGATCCCCTTATCATCGCCGGCAAATCCTATAATTCCCGCCTGATCGTGGGCACGGGCAAGTATCAGACTTATCAACAGAACGCGGATGCAGCGCGGGCTGCTGGCGCGGAGATCGTCACCGTGGCTTTGCGGCGCGTGAACTTGTCGGACCCGAACGAAGAGCGGCTGACAGACTTTGTGAAGCCGGACGAATTTACTTATCTGCCAAATACAGCCGGATGTTACACGGCGGATGAAGCCGTTCGCACGCTGCGCCTGGCGCGCGAGGCCGGTGGCTGGAATTTGGTGAAGCTGGAAGTGCTGGCTGACCAGAAGACGCTCTATCCGAACATGCCGGAGACGCTTGAGGCAGCCAAAGCCCTGATCGCCGATGGGTTTGAGGTCATGGTTTATTGTTCTGATGACCCGGTCTATGCAAAGATGCTGGAAGACGCAGGTTGCTGCGCGATCATGCCGCTCGGTAGCTTGATTGGGTCAGGCCTCGGAATCATGAATCCGGTCAATATCCGTCTCATTGTCGAGCAGACACGAGTGCCGGTGATTGTCGATGCGGGTGTCGGAACGGCCTCGGACGCCGCGATTGCCATGGAACTGGGCTGTGATGGCGTGCTGATGAATACGGCCATTGCCGCCGCGAAGGATCCGATCCGGATGGCCAATGCCATGAAACATGCGGTGATCGCCGGTCGAGAGTCCTATCTGGCCGGGCGGATGCCAAAAAAGATGTATGCGGATCCAAGTTCGCCGCTTGCGGGCCTGATCTGATCAGAACAACGCGAGTGCTGCGTACAGGATCAGGCACATCAAAAATCCTACCACGCTGATCAGCGTGGTAGAGACGGTCCATGTACGCAGTGTCTCACCTGGCGTGATGCCGAAGATCCGTCCAACGAGCCAAAAGCCACTATCATTCACATGGCTGCCGGTTGTTGCGCCCGCGGCAATCGCGATGGCCACAATACCTAGCTGCGGGGCGGAGAGATCGGCCATCGCCACAATGGGCGCGGTCAGGCCGGCTGACGTTATCATGGCAACCGTGGAGCTGCCTTGGGCGAGCCTCAGGATGACGGCGAGTACATAGCCCGCCAGAAGCGGACCAAACCCCAGACCAAGCGCGGCATTTGCGATCTGTTCGCCAGCGCCTGTGTCCACAAGAACCTGCTTGAACGCGCCGCCCGCGCCAGTGACGAGGATGACTGCGCCTGTAGGCTCGAATGCGCGGGCCATCGCGTCCGACATCAATTTCCGGCTCTGGACGGTCTTTGGATCAAGCAGCAGCCAGGATGCGCCGCATGCAATCAGGAGCGCGCTAAATGGATGCCCGATGATTTCAAGCACATATTTGATGGGGCCGTCCGGCAAGATTCCCGCAAGCGTGCCCAACAGAATCAGGACGAGTGGCAGCGTAATCAGGAATATGGCCCGTTCGGGCTGTGGGATGGGCCGGGTTGTATGATTGCTGGTTTCGTCCAGTTCGAAGGCCGGATTGCCGATTGGCATGCGGTTGCGCTGCTCCAAAAACGCCGCGAAGAGCGGACCGGATACGGCCAGCGCGACGCAGCCTGTTATTGCGCCGAAGAGGATAACCCAGCCGAGGTCCGCGCCTATCAGCTCCGCGATGGCGATCGGTCCCGGCGTGGGCGGCAGGAAAGCGTGGCCGACCGCGAGCCCTGCCATGAGCGGGAGACCAAGAGACATGGCGGGTTTCAGCCGGTCATGAGCCATGGTGAGGATCAGGGGTGCGAGTATGATGAGGGCAACATCGAAAAAGACAGGTGTGGACGCCAACAAGCCAATGCTGGCGATCTTCCATTGGTTCGTTTTGAAGCTGGATGAGGTAGAGAGTTTTGAAGCTAGGGCATCGAGCGCCCCAGAGGCCTGCAGGATCGCGCCGAACAACGCACCAAGCCCGATGACTGTGGCAATGAACCCCAGCGTGCCGCCCAGGCCTTTTGCCAATGTGTCGAAGGCTTGTTCTGGGGCCATGCCCGCGGCCAGGGCACTGAATATGCTGACCAGTAGCAGGGCCGCGAAGGCATTCATCCGTGCGCGCAATATCAGCGCAAGCAGCGCCGCAATGCCAAACCCTGTTGCCAGCAGGGGGCGGTAGACGAGGAGCGCTTCGGTCAGCTCCATGCGAGGCCAATTGATGTCGTTCTGATGCGCATGAGTGTGTCATGTGCGGTCATGTAAAGTGTGCGGCCGTCTGCGTCGCCGAAGCAGCAATTGGCAGTTGCCTTGCCGGTGTTGATCCGGGCAAGAGGTTTGCCGTCCGAGGCCAGAAGGAACACGCCGCCCGGGCCCGTTGCAAAGATGTGACCCGAACGCGTCACAGCCATGCCGTCCGGCAGGCCCGGAGTCGTGTCGGACATGAACGGCTTGGCGTCAAAAAGCGCCGAACTGGAAGAACCATCAGGTGCCATGCGCAGGATGACCGGCTGGTCGGGATTCGATTGGCTCACATAGAGTGTCTGGCTGTCTGGTGACAGCACGATGCCATTCGGGAAAGTCATTGTATCGATAAGGCGGGTGATTTCTCCATCTGGTGACAGACGGTACACGCCGTTGGCATCTTGCTCCTTCAGGGGAGAGTCATTCATGCCCTCCAGCCCATAGGGCGGATCGGTGAAGAACAGGCTTCCGTCAGGCGCTTCGACAACATCGTTTGGACTATTGAACTTCTTGCCATTGAACGTGGCGGCGATGATCTCACGATGCCCGGTTTCGAAGTCCATTCGTTCGACCGCGCGACGACCATGGTTGCAGATGAGAAGTGAGCCATCGTGAGAAATAGCCAATCCATTGGCGCCCGGTTCGCGGAAACCCGTCGCCTGTTCACGTGCAACGCCCGAAGGGGCCAGGAATTCCGTCGCGCCGCTGGCTTCTGACCATTTCCACGCAATGTTCTCCGGTACATCGGTAAAATACAGGCAGTTGCGTGCGCGATCCCAGACCGGCCCTTCACTCCATGTATAACCGGAGGCCAAAACCTCTAGTCTTGCGGAAATATCCAACAGGGAATGGGCTTCCGCATCGAAGATCTCGAGATCGGGATTGGACGCCTTTCCGATCGGAGTGGTGGCGCAAGCCGAAATCAGGGTGGCTGCGGCGGCAGACCCCATGAAGCCACGTCGCGTTTGTTTCATTCTACATGTGTCCTTGTGGCAATTGCGCTGGCTGGAACGTTCGTGTGGTAAGCCTGATCAATGATGACCTCCGCGCGCGCCCGAATGTCGTCAGCGGATGCACCCACCATGAATTCGATCTTACCGGGTTCTACGATCCAGCCGTCCCGTGCCGTGTAGTACGCCATCTGGTCGGGGGTCAGGGTGAAACTCACTGTGCGGGATTCACCAGCCGGGATATGGACTCGCTTGAATCCGCGCAGTTCTCGTTTCGGTCGGGCAATCGTGGCGAGCGGATCACGCATATACAGCTGAATCACCTCATCAGAATCGACGTCTCCGGAATTTGTGACCTTGATGCTCAACGTGAATTCATCTGCATCGGTTGTTGCGATCAGGTCACCATATTCGAAGCTGGAATAGGTCAGTCCATGACCGAAGGGGAAAAGCGGCGTGATCGGAATATCGATGAACCGGTTCGTGTCTTTCGACAGGTCCGGGTCAGCGGGGCGCCCACCGGGATATTCGGAATAGGTGTGCGGCACCGCACCGGTGCGTCGCGGAAATTCGATAGGTAGGCGACCCGCAGGGGAGACATCACCCCATAGCACGTCAGACAGCGCGTTTCCGGCTTCAATGCCCAGCATCCATGTGTTGAGCACGGCATCAGCGGCTCCAACTTCCTGTTCCATTGCGAGCGGCCGTCCCGTCACCAATATGATCGTAACGGGTTTGCCGATCTCAAACATCGCCGCGGCGAGGGCGGACTGGTTCTGGGGAAGGGCAATATCTGAGCGGCTGCGCGCTTCCCCGGACAGGTCGAAATCCTCCCCGATCACCAAGAGAATATGATCGGCGGCCGACGCAATCTCCACAGCAGCCTCAATAGAAGAATCCGCGTCATTTGAAGGATGCGTGCCGGCTGCATATGTAATGGTGGTGCCGTCAGGAGCGTTTTGCTGCAGGCCCTCAAGCAATGAGACGACATCCTCGACCTTGCCTTGTGCACGCCAAGAGCCGAGCTGAGTCAGCTTGTCTTCCGCCAAGGCACCGATAACGGCAATTTTCTGAGGGGAATTGGAGAGTGGCAGAACCTGGTTTTCATTCTTCAAGAGCACCGTTGATTTCACCGCGGCTTCGCGTGCTGTGCGTCGGAATTCATGGCTCAGCAGAGTTGTCTTTTCCCGTTCTGCATCGTGATAGGCCAACGGTTCGTCAAACAGGCCCAATCGCTCTTTTGTCGTCAGTATACGGGCAACTGCCGCGTCGAGATCATGTGTCAGGCATTCATCTGACTGCACAGCGGTCTTGATCCTGGTTGGCAGGACCATGCTGGTCATGTCCATGTCGACGCCCGCGCGCAGGGCAAGCACTCCCGCCTGTTCTTCAGATTCGGCCACGCCGTGATTCATCAATTCAGCGACTGCATTCCAGTCGGACACGATCATGCCGTCAAAGCCCCACTCGCCCCGCAATACATCATCGATGAGATATTCATTGGCTGTGGACGGAACCCCGGCGACATCATTGAACGCCGTCATCATGGAGCCGGTGCCAGCCTTCGTGGCGGCGTAGAAGGGAGGCAGATAGGTTTCGAACAGGCTTTGATCGCTAATGTCAGCAGACCCATAGTCGCGGCCGCCAGTTGGGGCACCATATGCGCCGAAGTGTTTCGTCGCAGCGAGAATGGTGTTTGGGGCTGCCAGGCTTTCGCCCTGATAGCCCTCGACCTGCGCGACTGCCATACGAGACCCCAGATATGGGTCCGCACCAGCACTCTCGACGATTCTGCCCCAGCGCGGGTCACGCGCAATGTCAACCATCGGGGCGAACGTCCAGTGAAGGCCTGCTGACGACGCCTCGTCAGCGGAGATGACGGCGGCTTCCCGCCAGACGTCTGGATCCCATGATGCCGCCATGGCCAGTGGTACCGGAAAAATCGTTCGGTAGCCGTGTACTACGTCCATCGCAAAGAGGAGCGGGATGCCCAGACGGCTTTCTTCAATGGCGACCTTTTGGAGTTCACCCAGCGGCTCAGCGCCCGCAACATGAAGATAGGAGCCAATCTCGCCATTCCGGACTTTGCCGAGTTCTTCAGGGATGAGCTTTGAATTCAGCGACTTGCTGCGGCCACCTGCGGCCTGGTTTAATTGACCAAGTTTTTCATCAATGGTCATCTGGGCCACCAACGAACGTACGCGCTGTGATGCACTCGTCAGACTCACATTCGGCGTGCAGGCTCTGGCCTCGGAAATGTCAGAAACGACGGTGTCAGCGGGTGCGGTAGGCGCTTGCACAGGCGTGGCGCAAGCGGTCGCCAACAAGGTGGTCGCCAAGGCGCCAATCGCAAGCCGGCGCTTCGTACCCAAGTAAGCATCGGTCATAATTCCCTCCCCATAAGTGTCGCGTCGACCGCGTTTCGTTAGCGCAATCATTGGGGGAGTGTCTATTTATGTCAACGCTAACATTTTCCCGTCCAAAAGAGTGTTCGATGTCTGTGACCGTTTAGTGCAGCGGAGCATTAGGTCTACGTCAGGCCTTTACGAGGCCGATCTCGCGGAGCCGTTCCATGAGATAATCCTGAGCCGCGATCGGGGCTTCGGCTTTGCCGCCTTCAGCGACACAGCCAGGTAGCGCTTCGATCAGGTAATCCTGATTGAAGTGCAGAAAGAAGGGCGTCGAGTAGCGCGGGAATTTTGCGCGCTCGGCAGACGGGTTAAGCACGCGGTGCGTTGTGGACGGCAGTACACCGCCCGTCAGGCGCTGTAGCATGTCTCCGCAATTGATGACCAGCGCGCCAGCGGGCGGATTAACGTCCAGCCATTCGCCTGAACTGTGCAAGACCTGGAGGCCGGCCTCCTCAGCACCCAATAAAAGCGTGATGACATTAATGTCCTCATGCGCGCCGGCGCGGACCGTGCCTGCGGGTGGAGGAGTTTGCTGCGGGGGGTAGTGGAGCAGACGCAGGATCGAGTTGCCGAAATTGACCTTGTCGTCGAACCAATCCTCGGCGAGCCCAAGATGCAAGGCGACACCTTCCAGAATTTCCCGGCCCATTTCATCCAGTGCATCAAAAAGTGCGGTTGTGGATTCGTCAAAAGCAGGCACTTCGGGAACGCTGGGTGTGTCGGCCATCGTTGCGCGATAGGGGCTGTCCTCCGGTAGGGCGCGACCGGTATGCCAAAATTCCTTGAGATCGGCATGAGCGTTGCCCTTGGCGTTTTCCGTCCCAAAGGCCGTATAGCCGCGCTGGCCACCCCCTTGGCGTCCGTCATATTTCAGCTTTTCCGCGTCCGGCAGAGCAAAGAAAGCCTTGGTCGCATCCAGATTGCGGTCAATCACGCCCTGATCGACTGTATGGCCGGACACCACTGCGAACCCTGTCTCTCGAAAGGAGCGGCAGAGCGCATCTCCGAACGCTTTTTTATCGGATTTGAACAGGTCGAACGGGACGGGTTTGAAATAGTCGGTCATCATTATCGGGGTCTCTGGCAAGAATTAGAGGGGAGATTAGCACAGAGGGATGGGCCGACCATACGTAACGCCACATATGTAGCAGTTGTGCGGTGCAATTGAGTTTGGCCGTGCTTTCGTGGAGATTTTGACGGCTCCACCGAATTCAGGGGCTTGCGATCAGGATGGGGTTTCTCTAGACCCCATATTCCGCGCTGGAGAGGTGGCCGAGTGGCTGAAGGCGCGCCCCTGCTAAGGGCGTATACGTTAACGCGTATCGAGGGTTCGAATCCCTTCCTCTCCGCCACCCCGTCTCCCTCAACATCCTGATACATCCTGATACATCCCTGAATATGCTGAAACTATTCGGTATTTCGGAATATCCGCGCTCCTGGAATCTTGATTTGCTGCACATTTTGCTGCACAAAAGGGATTCGAACATGCCCATTTTCAAGCGTGGGACGACCTACCAGCTGCGTCGGCTTGTTCCCCGCCGGCATCATGGCGTTGAGACAAGACGCACCGTCTAGATCAGCCTGCATACAGATTCCGAAAGCCTTGCGCAGAGCAAGGCCATCCATGCCTGGGAACAGCTTATCGAGGCGTGGGAGGCGCGTCTGGCAGGCAGGTCCAGCGATGCTGACGAACGCTCTGCCGCTGTTCTGGAACTCGCCAGCCTGCGGGGATATCGCTATCTGCAGGCGGACAGGGTTTCGCAATTGCCGCTAAAAGAACTGGTTGAGCGTATCGATGCCATACAAGGTGGGGGCGACGTGCCGGATGCGGTCGAGGCTGCCTCTTTGCTGGGAGGTGTCGAGAAGCCGGAGCCGAGGCTTGAAGCAGCGCTCGACCTTTACTGGTCCCTGGCCCGGGAAAAGGTAATCGGTAAGAGTGAGGACCAGATCAGGCGCTGGCGAAATCCCCGTATCAAGGCAGTGCGCAATTTCGTGTCCGTGATCGGCAACAAGCCGAATGCAGCCATCGCACGCGATGACATTCTGGATTTCAGGCAGCACTGGCTCGAACGGATCGAGGCAGGCGAGGTTACGCCCAATACCGCAAACAAGGATTTGATCCATCTCGGTGATATCCTGAAAACGGTGAACAGGATGAAGCGTCTCGCGATTACGTTGCCGCTCGGGGAATTGTCCTTCCGGGAAGGTGAGAAGCGGACTCGTCCACCATTCAGTACAAAATGGATTCGTGAGAAATTACTGGCCCCGCATGCGCTGGACGGCCTGAATGAGGAAGCCAGAGCCTTGCTGCTCGGCATGATCAATACCGGATACAGGCCCTCGGAAGGCGCAGCTTTAACCTCCGACACGATCCGGCTGGATCACGCGTCTCGCCATCCTTGCTTTCCTCGCGCCAGGCCGCGCCGAGTTCTGCATCGCCTGCGAAGATGCGGTAGTCCGGACCGGCCTCTGCCTTGTCGATCACCGGGACCATCTGGGCCTTCACATTGATCATCATGGCCCGCGACGGCAATGGCCCCGCCGCGAAATTCTGCGAGGTCCTCGGCTATGAATCCCGGGAAACATCCGTATACAGCAAATGTCTGATACATTTGTTCGAGACCGCAGACAGGTCGGCCACAGGTCCGCTGTCGAACAACTCCCGCTCGCGAGCCGGATTGCTGGTCTTTGCAATGCGCTGTCTGCGGATCCTGATGCGACGGCCGAATATGAGACGAGCCGGGCCAGTCACTATTTTGTAGGAAGGGGTCTCGTCAGCGCAGTTAGGGCTGCCTCGACCTTTGAGCGGTACGAGTGACCATCTTGAGCCTGCTAGCATTCATCTAGAGTAGAAGGGCCGGGCATTCGAAAGGGGCTGATGCGCAGTCAGTGTATCATCTTAACCGCGCGGTCCGTTGAAGGCCTCGTCGAGCAAATAACCTTCAAGAGTCTCAGCCATTCAATAGATTACCGCTTCACTATGTCCAAGCCTGAGGGAAATTGCTGTCTTTACATATAGACTAAATTGAGCTTTGGATCGTGATCATGCACCGTCTGGTAGCTCTTCTCTGTGCGATTTTCGCCATATCACCATTCCTGTCAGGGGCGGCGCATACGCGTGCGCATGCTGAAGAGTTGCATCATGTGATGCCAATCGATCATCATCTTGATGAGCAGGGCCTCGGTCATGACACTCTGTCCGATCTGGACGATGAGCACTCGCACGAGCTTGATCATGAGGATCACCCTGCGGAACTTCATTTTGTTGCGCTTGGCATTTCTTCACCGACTGGTCTCGTCAAGTCAGTTGTGCCTTTTGTAAGGCTTGTATCCGGTCCGCCATCCTATCGCGGACCCATCCGCCTGAAAGATCCGGATCCCGAACGAATTTCAGCCTGAACATAATATCGTACATTGTTACGCCATGCGGGCGTCCAATGTTTGCTTGTTCAGCCTGGAGTAAGTTTCATGGCACTTAAAATTATAGGCTGCGCCTTGATCATGGCGTTGCCACTTCTGCCAGTCAGCGCGCAGACATCCGTTTGTGAAGCAGGCGAAGATCTCGAAATTGTGACGTCCTCTCAAGCCATGCGGGCTGCACTTGACGCCGACTTGCGACCCATCCTGGCGGACAAGGGTGTGGCCCTGGCCCGCACGGAACGGACGATTGCTGCACTTCGCCCAATGGATACGATCAGTCTCGAAACTGAAAATTTTCCAGGCATCGGTCTGGCGGGCGAGATCGACAATCTGGAAGTGACAGGGCGATTCTCAAGGACGTGGGAGCGCGGTGGCAAAAGAGAGGCGCGCGAAGCGGTGGCGCGCGCAGGGATAGCCGTTGCAGAAACTGAGCGGGAAATCATCGAGCACGATATCGCTCACGCGATTGAGGCGCTGTATGTTGAAGCTGTCCTCCTGGAGCGCCGAGCCGATCTCGCCTGCAAGCGCGTCGCGATTTCACGGTCTTTGAAGGAAATTGTTGATCGCCGCGTGGAAGCTGCCCGAGACCCACTTCTTGCGCAGGCGCGGTCAGTGACGGACCTCGCTAGGGCTGAGGCAGAAGCGCTTCAATACCACCGCCTCGCCGCCGAGCGGCGTATGACCATTGCCAGTATGTGGGGCAGGGCGGAGGATTTTGCGATCGAGCCTGGATTCATTGAGCGCCGCTTGAAATCAGGCCAGCTGGATATTCCAGGTGTGTACTCACCTGAATTCGAAAAACTGCAGGCGGAAGACCGCCGCCTTGCGGCTGAGACAGAACTTCGCAGGGCGGAAGCAGTGCCAGATGTGACTTGGAGTGCGGGTGTTCGGAAATTCGGATATCGAGAAGACATTGGCGTCATCGCCGGTGTCACCATACCTCTGGGTACGCAGAGTCAGTCAGCTGCCAAAGCTGCCAAACACCGGGTTCAACAAGAACTCGTCGCTGTCCGCGAACGTGTGCTGCGCCAGCAATTGCTGCGTCAGGCAGTCAACTATCAGCGCGCGGCGCAAAATGCGCAGGCCAGCATACGAGATATAGACGACGTTTTACTTCCTGAAGCGATCCGCGCGCTTGATCTGGCCCAAGAGGGGTATGACCGCGGCGCATTTTCGTACCTCGAAATCATCGATGCGCAGCGAACACTTGCTGAACTGCGTGAACAGCGTCTCGGCCATATCGAGACCTTCATCCTGAACGAAGCTGCTCTTTCCCGCGTCACTGGCCGGGAAGACTGGCAGTCCATCGTGGAGACTGCACAATGAATCCTCGCATTCTTTATCCTGTTGCCGCTGCAGTAATTGCAGCGCTGATGACCCTCACCGGCTGCGGCAGCCAGAATTCAGCGCCAGGCGATGGCGACAATATTCATACTGGGGCCGGAGAATCTGAAACTGCGGAAGGGCCTCATGGAGGACGTCTGTTGGAAGAGGGGGATTTTGCGCTGGAAATGACGATTTTTGAGTCAGGTGTGCCGCCTGAGTATCGAATTTATCCTTTCCTTGCAGGTGAACCTGTTGATCCGTCCCGTGTCGCGCTGACAGTTCGCCTCGACCGACTTGGAGACGAGGAGGATATTTTCGAATTCTCTCCGGTTCAGGATTATCTGAAAGGCGACGGTGTCGTTACCGAACCGCATTCTTTCGAGGTCTTCGTCGACGCCCAACATCAGGGCACGTCTTACTCTTGGAGTTATGAATCCTTCGAGGGCCGCACCACGATTGCCGACGACACAGCTGTGTCCATGGGTGTCGAGACTGAAATTGCCGGTGCTGCGGTGATCAGGGACATAATTCCTCTCTCGGGCGTGACGGCCCTCTCGCCATCTGCGACCGCGGAGGTTCGGGCCCGCTACCCCGGTCCAGTCCAGTCGGTCAGCGTCGGCGTGAATGATATGGTTCGCAAGGGACAGACGCTGGCGCGCGTCGAAAGCTCCTCCAGTCTTCAGAGCTATTCGGTCACCGCGCCGGTATCGGGGACAATCCTTGAACGCAACACCAATGCGGGCGATGTCGCGGGCGATCAATCTCTCTTCACGATCGCTGACCTCAATCAGTTGGAGGCGCGTCTGCACGTCTTCCCTAAGGATGCAGGGAAGGTGAAAACAGGTCAGAGCGTCCGCATGGGTGTTGCTGGGTCTGACCTCGAGTTTGCGTCAGAGATCACCCGCTTTCTGCCGATATCGGGCGAAAATACGCAGACTCGTATCGCCGTAGCCCCCGTGCCGATCGAAGCGGCAATGACCCCTGGCATGCGGGTCATGGCGAGCGTTGTGACCGGAGAGTCTGAGGTGCCGCTCGCCGTGAGAGAATCCGGGCTGCAGAGCTTTCGTGACTTCACCGTGGTCTACGCAAAAGTGGGCGAGACCTACGAGGTCCGGATGCTCGACCTGGGAGAGAGCGATGGTGAATTTGTCGAAGTCCTTGGCGGGTTAGATCCCGGCACTGAATATGTCAGCGCCAATTCCTTCCTCATCAAAGCCGACATTGAAAAGTCCGGCGCCAGCCACGACCATTAGGAGACAGCCATGCTTGAGAGCATCATTCGATTCTCGATCAGCCAGCGCTGGTTGGTCCTTGCTGTTGTATTCGGACTTGCCGCACTCGGTATCTACAATTTCAACCGGCTTCCGATCGATGCCGTTCCTGACATCACAAATGTCCAGGTGCAGATCAACACGGAAGCCCCCGGCTATTCGCCTCTGGAAACCGAGCAACGCATTACGTTCCCGGTAGAGACCGCCATTTCGGGTCTTCCTGATCTTGACTATACACGGTCGGTTTCCCGCTACGGATTGAGTCAAGTGACGGTGATCTTCGATGATGGCACCGACATCTACCGCGCCAGACAACTGGTTTCAGAAAGAATCCAGTCGGTTCGAGCCACACTTCCGGAAGGCGTGTCGCCTGAACTCGGTCCTATCGCAACGGGGCTGGGCGAAATTTACATGTACATCCTTTCGGCTGAGCCGGGCGCACTCACTGAAGATGGCGTACGGTACACGGCGATGGATTTGCGCACGCTCAATGACTGGGTGGTCTTGCCTCAGCTGCGCACGGTCGAAGGCGTGACGGAAGTCAACACGATCGGCGGGTTCAAGAAGGAAATCCATATCCTGCCAGATCCGGCAGCCCTCGCCGGATTCGATCTGACGCTAGACGATATCATCGGCGCTGTGGAAGCGAATAATGCGAATACCGGCGCAGGCTATATTGAACGTCATGGTGAGCAGAACCTGATCCGGGTTCCCGGTCAGGCGAATTCGCTTGACGATCTTCGCAACATCACCGTGAAAGACACCGGCGCCTTCGGGATCCGGTTGTCAGATGTCGCAGAAATAACCATCGGTGAAGAACTCCGGACTGGCGCTGCAACCCAGAACGGTGAGGAAGTTATTCTTGGTACCGCCTTCATGCTGGTCGGCGAAAACAGCCGCACAGTATCAGTCGCAGTTGACGAGCGGGTGGACGAAATCCGGCCTGGTCTGCCTGATGGCGTCCAGATCACGCCGGTCTATAATCGCACGACCCTGGTCGATGCGACGATCGCAACCGTCGAGAAGAATCTGGCTGAGGGTGCGTTACTGGTTATTCTCGTCCTGTTTCTCCTGCTCGGAAATATACGGGCAGCACTCATAACGGCGGCGGTCATTCCCGTGGCGATGCTGATGACTATCACGGGGATGGTCGAGAACAATGTGTCGGGCAATCTGATGAGTCTCGGCGCGCTCGATTTCGGCCTGATCGTTGATGGCGCTGTTATCATTGTCGAAAATTGCCTCCGGCGATTTGCGGAGAAGCAGGGGAGCCTAGGTCGCTTGCTGACCCGCGAAGAGCGATTTTCCCTGGCAGCCGAAGCGTCCAGTGAAGTGATCAAACCATCGATATTCGGCGTGATCATCATCACGGTGGTGTATTTTCCAATCTTTGCCCTGACGGGGATCGAAGGGAAGATGTTCCACCCGATGGCCTTCACCGTGGTTCTGGCGCTCACCTCGGCCCTGATTCTCTCGCTGACTTTCGTGCCAGCTGCCGTCGCGCTTATTGTGCGCGGCAAAGTCACGGAGAAGGAAAGCCGCCTGATGAGGGGGGCAAAGTGGCTTTACCGGCCGGCTCTTAGCTTCGCGCTACGTGTTCGATACGCTATCGTGATCGGAGCCGTTGCGCTCGTCGGCATCGGTGGCTGGGGGGCAACCAAGCTAGGTTCGGAGTTTATTCCAAACCTTGATGAAGGCGATATTGCCCTCCACGCTTTGCGTATTCCAGGCACAAGCCTGACTCAGGCAATTGAAATGCAGGAAATGCTCGAAGCGAGGATCGTGCAGGTCCCGGAGGTCGAACGCGTTTTTGCCAAGATCGGCACGCCTGAAATTGCGACCGATCCGGTGCCTCCGAGTGTGGCAGACACATTCGTGATCATGAAACCACGTAAGGAATGGCCGGACCCCAGAAAGCCAAAATCGCAACTTGTCTCCGAGCTACAGGCAGTGGTCGAACAGATACCTGGCAGCAAGTATGAGCTGACCCAGCCGATTGAAATGCGGTTCAATGAGCTGATTTCAGGGGTCCGCGCAGATGTCGCCGTGAAAATCTATGGCGATGATCTGGAAACACTGGAAGCGACAGCCGATCGGATTCAGGAGATCGTAACCGGCACGGCTGGCTCTGCCGATGTGCAGCGCGAACAAGTTACGGGCCTGCCTATCTTGTCAATTCGCCCTGACAGGGATGCGCTTGCAAGATACGGATTGAACGTCGGTGACATCCAGGCAGTTGCGGCAACGGCGCTGGGGGGGCAAGTCGCCGGACGTTTTTTCGAAGGCGACCGCCGCTTCGATATCGTTGTCAGATTCCCCGAATATTTGCGTACGGATGTTGTGGCGATCCAGCGTCTGCCTGTCCCTCTGCCGGAAGGCAGACGGTCCGGCGATGGCGTTATGTTCGTGCCTCTGTCTGAAGTAGCGAGCGTCGACATCGCCCCGGGCCCCAATCAGGTCAGTCGCGAGAACGGCAAGCGCAAGCTTGTTGTCACCTCAAATGTGAGAGGTCGGGATCTTGGCTCATTTATCACCGAACTGCAGGATCGCGTATCGGACGGCGCTGACCTCCCAGCCGGCTACTGGATCGAATATGGCGGAACGTATGAACAGCTTGTCTCTGCCAGTCAGCGCCTGTCGGTTGTAGTGCCCATCGCGCTGCTGATGATTTTCGGTCTGTTGCTGATGCTGTTCGGCACCCTGAGGGATGCCGCGATCGTCTTCTCAGGAGTCCCTCTCGCACTGACGGGAGGCGTGGCAGCGCTCGCCTTGCGCGACATGCCATTCTCGATATCCGCGGGCGTTGGATTTATCGCCCTCTCCGGCGTCGCCGTGCTCAATGGTGTGGTAATGCTCAGTTTCATTCGCCAGCGCCGCGAACGGGGAGAGGCCTTGGACGAGGCGATCTATGAAGGGGCTTTGCAACGGTTGAGGCCGGTGCTCATGACCGCGCTCGTTGCCAGTCTGGGATTTATTCCGATGGCGTTCAATGTCGGGCTCGGCAGCGAGGTTCAACGACCTCTTGCGACAGTGGTGATCGGCGGAATTTTCTCCTCAACGCTTCTCACCTTGCTCGTTCTGCCAGCGCTCTACCGAATTGTTCATGGGGGAGAGAAAAGCACACGACGTGAACCGTTGCTGGCGGACGAGCCGGTGCCAGCGGAATAGGAAGGGCCCTTCAGGCACACTTTCATGCTGGGTATTCTCACTGATCGTACCTATCGGCACCTTTTCCTTGCGCAGCTGGTTGCCCTGATTGGCACCGGGCTACTCACGGTTGCGCTCGGCTTGCTCGCTTTCGAGCTTGCAGGAAACGAGGCCGGGCAGGTGCTCGGCATCGCGCTTGCGATCAAGATGGTGGCCTATATCGCGATCGCTCCAGTCGTGGGGGCCTTCTCGTCCCGGCTCCCCCGCAAGACGTTTCTCGTGGCACTGGATATCGTACGGGCTGGCGTTGCACTGTTCCTCCCATTCGTCACGGAGGTCTGGCAGATTTATGGATTGATCTTCGTCCTGCAATCGGCCTCAGCGGCCTTCACGCCGACTTTCCAGGCCTCGATCCCCGATATCCTACCTGATGCGGAAGATTATACGAAAGCACTCTCGCTCTCCCGTCTTACGTACGACATGGTGAGCCTCACCAGTCCCCTGATCGCCGCCGCGTTCCTCACGGTGATCTCGTTCAACGGTCTATTTGCAGGAACAGCAATTGGTTTCGTCGGCTCGGCGATCCTTGTACTAAGGTCGGGACTGGCCATCGGCCGCGCTGCAAAATTCCATAGCGGCGGGGTCTGGGCTCGCACCAGTCACGGCATGGTCATGTATCTGAAGACGCCTCGCCTTGTCGGATTGCTGGCGGTCACCCTCTCGGCCGCGGCGGCTGGATCTATGGTCACCGTCAACACCGTCGTCATCATTCGCGAGGAACTGGCGCTTTCCCAAGCCGCCTATGCGATTACGCTGGGCGCGTATGGCCTGGGCTCGATGCTCATTGCGCTGTCAGTCTCCAGTATTCTTCGAAAGCTAACCGACCGGACGGCGTTGCTGGCCGCCTCGGCCTTTCTGACAGGCCTTCTGGCCGCACTTGCCGCGCTGACCCTCTTGATGGGAATTCAATGGCCGATCATTCTTGGCGGCTGGTTATGTCTGGGGGCGGCCTATTCCTTGTGTGTGACTCCTGCCGGTCGACTGCTCAGGCGCTCATCTCATGCCGACAACCGCACCACAATTTTCGCGGCGCAATTCGCGCTCAGCCATGCGTGCTGGCTAATTGCCTATCCCCTGGCAGGCTGGCTAGGTGCGTCGCTTGGCCAGTCAGCAGCCTTTGCCGGTCTCTGCGCTCTTTCCCTCGCGGGCCTGGTAATTGCGGCGCGCGTCTGGCCAAGGCGCGATGTTACGCAAATCGTTCACGCGCATCCAGACCTTCCTGCCGACCATCCGCACATACGCGACGGTCATCAGCCCGACGAACCCGTCCATACTTTCGTGATCGACGATATCCATACTCAGTGGCCAAAGCCGACCTGAAAGGAAAGTATAGCTTTAAGTAGACAGCTTTTTACAGGGATCAGTTCACGGAATAGGTTGTGCTTCGCCCATCTCCAGATCGTCTGCACCGGGTCAATTTCCGAAATCATCGAACGCTATGCGGCTGTCCGGCACGTTCAGAGATTTTAACAAAGACAGAACCGCCGCCAGCATGGGTGGAGGACCGCATATATAAAAACTACACGCGTCGAGATCGGGATGTGAGGTGATACACTGATCGCGAACCAATTCATGGATCAAGCCGCGCGGACCAGACCAGGTATCCGTTTCCGGTGCGTCTGACAGGGCCACATGCCAGGAGAAATTTGGATATGCTGCCACAAGCTCTTCCAAATCTTCCTGATAGGCTAGGTGTTCCTGTGTTCTGGCCCCATACCAGAACGATATCCGCGAAGATGTGCGTTTTACCTTGAGCTGATCGAGGATCATGGATCGGATCGGCGCGATCCCCGCGCCGCCTCCAATGAAGATGATTTCATCGGCATCCTCATTGATATGAAAATCCCCAAACGGCCCACGCAGATGCAACGTATCACCGCTCTTCCGCGTCAGCAGGAATGCAGATCCGACTCCCACCGGGACGTCCATCATACCGATTTTGGGGAGCGCGAGGCGAATGCTCAACTTGACCTTGTTCCCAAACTCGCCCGGGGCGTTTGCGAGGGAATAAGTCCGGAAGACCGGGACATTGGTGCCGAACGTCTTTGCGGCGCCAGACCTTTCCCACTGCGCCTTCACCTGATCAGGCAGGTCCAGCTCATCGAGACAGGATGTAAAGGGCGGAATTTCGACTTGAACATAGCTACCGGCCCGGAAGTCGAGCGGCGTGGGAAGCGACAGGCACAACTCGTACATGTCCGGCGTGATGAAGGTGGAAGAGACGACGACTGCTTTGATGTCAGTTGCGTCTAGCAGGCCATGCGGTAGCGTCACCGAAAGAGGGGAGGTGATCTGGTGCTGGCATGCCAGCCGGTATCCTTCCTCCAGCTCGGCGTCCGGTATTTGCCGGCGGTCAGCCGGGAAGATCGGGAGAGCCGGGCCAATCCTTACCCGGCAGAGGCCGCATGTACCACCGCCGCCGCAAGTGGAAGGAAGCGGGTAACCTTCAGTGCCCATCGCTGTGAAGAGTGACTGCATGGGTCGGGCGTCGACGGTCCGGATCGTGCCGCCTTCACTGTCAGAGAGGGCCAGGGCGAAGGTGTGCTTCCGTAAGCGCCATCTGCCGATGACATTGAAGTCGTTCCGTCTGAAACTGTCCCACCACAGAGCAATCCCGCTGAAGCCGAGCCAAAGCACAACGAGCGCGGTCAGGATGATGAGCGGGTGATTGAAGCTGGATCGGCTGACATAGTCCATGATGTGGACCATCCAGAAGACGTCGAACGTTCTCCAATAATTGTTCCGCCTCTCGAGAATCTCGCCATTCGAAGCCGAAACATAAAGGCTCGTCTGCTCGGGGTCGGAGAAGTCGATCCGCCAGGCGGGTGGGGCGTGGTCGCGAATTTCCAGCGTGGACTCGGTGAGAAGACGGGTCCGACTGATCTCGCCCGGGCCGGAATAATCCTTGAGAGCGATGTCGCCAGCGAGCGCTTCGCTCACAATGATTGTGTTACCGGTCACCGCTTCGCCAAGTGTTGAACCGTCCGGCGTGACCGTTTCGAAGACCGCGCGCCCATTGAGGTTTTTGAGACGGATCTCGCGGATATCGCCGCGGCCCAAGGCATCAGGCTGGCCGATCTCGGCACCGGCAAGCTCGCTGAGCGGGGTGGGGGCCGCGGGTGCGGCCTTGTGATGGTGGCCAACAACCTTGCTGTGAGGAAGAATGGCCATGCCGAGGCCGCTCAGCATCCAGAGAGCAAGCTGAATGCCCAGGATCAATGCGATCCATTTATGGCCCTGTCGAATGATCGCCATCATGACAGGGACCCCCGGCGGCGCCTGAAGCTGAAAAAGAGCAGCCACATTCCAAGGACCGAGAGCACAAGGCCGAGGCCGGCTGAAATCCGTAGAAGGGTATTGTTCACGTCTGCGCGTTCTTCATAGTCCATGATGTGCAGCATCCAGGCGAAATCGAAGATACGCCAGTATGTGTGGCGTCTGGTAATCAGCGACCCGTCATCCGGTGAGACATAGAAGGCGGTTGATCCGGCATCGTCGAAATCCACGCGCCATAAAGGAAGTGGCCGGGACTGGATTTCTGTCGGCGCCTCTTCCGCATCCACCAATAGCCTGGCCGAGGCTATGTCGGCCGTCCGGGTATAGTGGTATCGCGCGACAGCGATTGCATCGTCTTGCGTGAGCGGAGAAATTTGGCGACCGGTTTCCGCATCCACAAGATGTGATCCGGCCGGAGATCTCACCCGGAAAACGGGTTGCCCAATCCAGCTCGCGAGGACAATTTCGCTGGCGTCCGGATAGTCATCGACCACGTCTTGGAATGTGACGCTTGGCTCATAATCTGCGCCAAGCGTCGCAGCCATGTTCTGAACGAGGTGGTCACCATGAATGAAATCAAGATTTATCACCACCATGTAAACACCTGTCGCGAGCCAAAGCATGACTTGCGCGCCGATGATGAGCGACAGCCATTTGTGCCACTGGCGCACTCTGAATGCGATATTTTTACCCACGAATGACCGTCCTGAGCTAGGTGTAGTAGAGGGAGAAGGCGTGCTTCGCTTCGATCAACGCGCAAGAATGCCGGGCAGGTTGAGCTGTCTCTCACGGGCGCAGTCAATCGCGTCGTCATACCCTGCATCTGCATGGCGCATGACCCCGGTGGCCGGGTCGTTCCAGAGTACTCGCCCAATCCGGCGGGCCGCATCTTCGGTTCCGTCCGCGACGATGACCATGCCAGCATGTTGAGAATAGCCCATGCCGACGCCGCCGCCATGATGCAGGCTGACCCAGGTCGCACCGGATGCCGTATTGAGAAGGGCATTGAGCAGCGGCCAGTCAGAGACGGCGCTTGAGCCGTCGCGCATCGCCTCGGTCTCGCGATTGGGACTGGCCACGGACCCGCTGTCGAGATGATCGCGGCCGATGACCACCGGGGCCTTCAGTTCGCCATTGGCAACCATTTCATTGAAGGCCAGACCAAGGCGGTCCCGGTCGCCGAGGCCGACCCAGCAGATGCGGGCAGGCAGACCCTGAAACGCGATGCGTTCGCGAGCCATATCCAACCATCGATGCAGGTTGTGGTCGTCAGGAAGCAGTTCCTTGACCTTCTGGTCTGTCTTGTAGATGTCCTCCGGGTCGCCTGACAGGGCAACCCAGCGGAACGGACCGACCCCCCTGCAAAAGAGCGGCCGGATATAGGCCGGGACAAATCCGGGAAAATCGAACGCGTTCTCGAGGCCTTCATCGAAGGCGACCTGACGGATGTTGTTGCCATAGTCGAGTGTGGGCACGCCCTGATGCCAGAAGTCCAGCATCGCCTGAACCTGTACCTTCATCGATATGCATGCAGCCTGCTTCACTGCCTCTGGATCGGCGACCTGCTTTTGTTTCCACTCGGACAGCGACCATCCGGAAGGCAGGTAGCCATTGACCGGATCATGGGCGGACGTCTGGTCTGTGACAAGGTCCGGGCGGATGCCCCGCTTTACGAGTTCAGGAAAGATATCAGCTGCATTGCCGCACAAGCCCACGGACTTGGCCTCACCAGATTTGGTCCATGTCTCGATCAGCGCGAGGGCCTCATCCAGACTATCCGTCTTTTCGTCAAGATACTTGGTGCGCAACCGGAAATCTATGTGGTCGGGATCACATTCAACTGCGAGACAGCAAGCCCCCGCCATGACGGCCGCTAGTGGCTGGGCACCGCCCATGCCGCCGAGGCCGCCCGTCAGGATCCAGCGGCCTTTGAGGTTTCCATCATAATGTTGCCGGCCAGCTTCCACGAATGTCTCGTAGGTGCCCTGAACGATGCCCTGCGTGCCGATATATATCCATGACCCCGCTGTCATCTGACCGTACATCATGAGCCCTTTCTTATCGAGCTCATTGAAGTGTTCCCAGTTTGCCCACTTTGGAACGAGATTCGAGTTGGCGATGAGAACCCTGGGCGCGTCGCCATGTGTGCGGAAGACTCCAACCGGCTTTCCGGACTGAACGAGCAGGGTCTCATCCTCCTGCAGCGTCTTGAGCGTTTCCAGAATCTGATCGAAGTCCTTCCAGGTCCGCGCTGCGCGGCCAATGCCTCCGTATACAACAAGCTCGTCCGGGTTTTCTGCGACATTACGATCGAGATTGTTCTGTAGCATTCGGAAGGGCGCTTCAGTGGTCCAGGACCGGCAAGTCAGGTCCGACCCGGTCGGGCTGGCAATATCGCGTCGATTTTTCAGCGTCATGTCCAAGGTATTCTCCATTAAAGCGATGCCTGAGCCGTGGTGGAGACGGCGCTCAGGATTGACTGAAGCAGGGACCGAAACTTGTCGGCCCGGGGGATGGAATAGTCGAAAGGAGGGGTTTCGGAGGCAAGGTAGCAGCGCTGCGCGAGCTCCATCTGAATGGCGTGTACCCCCTCTGCCGGCCTGCCATACTGGCGCGTGGTCCAGCCCCCTTTGAAGCGGCCATTGACAACATGCGTGTAGTGAGACGTGCTGGCGCAAATGTCCGCGACAGCCCGGGTCAGGACGGGCGCGCAAGTGGTGCCATTATTGTCCCCGACATTCAGATCCGGAAGGCGATCGTCGAACAGGAACGGGATTTTCGACCGAATTGAATGGCAGTCATACAATACAGCGAAGCCATGCAGTGCCTTGATCCTTTCGATCTGCGCACTGAGCGCAGTGTGGTATGGACGGTGGTAGTCATTGATCCGGTCTGCGACCTCGTCATCCGTGGGCGCAGTCTGCCAGATGGATTGGCCGTCGAACGTGAAAGTCGGCACAAGACCTGTGCTGTTCTGACCGGGATACAGAGAGGCACCGTCAGGCGGACGATTGGCGTCTATCACATAGCGACTGAAATTCGCACGCACGATTGTGGCGTCGGCCAGAAGGCCGTCATACAATCGCGGAATGTGCCAGTCGGTGTCGAGCAGCCGACGACCTGTGTCATTCAGGGCCTGGAAAATTGGTTCGGGAACATAGGTCCCTGAATGCGGCTGGCCCAGAATGACGGGCCCCTGACCCTGAACAATTGTTACCGGAGTCATGGCGTCATCTCTATCGCTGTAACGCCTTGCTGGACGTCGCAGAGCGCATCGCCAGACAGGACAAGCGTCTTCATCGCCTCGATATCGGGGCTGATCATCCGCTCATCATCGAAGGGGGCTGCGTGATCGCGGATTGTTCGGATTGCATGCTGGAGGCTGGGGCTTGTCGCAAGCGGCGTGCGAAACTCAACGCCTTGTGCGCCGCATAGCGCTTCAATGCCGAGTATCCCCGCCAGATTTTCGTTCATTTCAAGCAATCGGCGCGCCGCATGGCAGGCCATGGACACATGGTCTTCCTGATTGGCGGAGGTCGGTGTGGAGTCGACGGAACGGGGATTCGACAGCGCCTTATTTTCGCTCATCAGGGCGGCTGATGTGACCTCCGCGATCATCAAGCCCGATTTGAGGCCGGGATCGAGCGCAAGAAATGCAGGAAGCCCAAAGCTGAGGCTGGGATCCACAAGCATGGCAATTCGGCGCTGGGCGATGCTGCCGATTTCCGCTATGGCGATGGCCGTCTGGTCTGCAGCAAGTGCCACGGGCTCTGCGTGGAAATTGCCGCCGGAAACGATGTCGCCATCAGACAGGACGAGCGGATTGTCCGTCGCGGCATTCGCCTCGATTTTCAGGGTAGCCGCGACCTGGCGGAGCTGGTCCAGGCAGGCGCCGATGACTTGGGGGGCACATCTCAGGCAATAAGGATCCTGAACGCGCTCATCGCCGGTCAGATGACTTTCGCGAATTTCTGAGCCGGCAAGAAGTTCGCGTAGCCGCCGCGCACTGTCGATCTGGCCGCGATGGCCGCGCAATTGATGGATCTCATCATGGAAGGGGGCGCTTGAACCCATGGCGGCATCGATTGAAAGCGCGGCAGTTGTCAGAGAACAGAGGGCCAGTCGCCAGGCACCGAACAGGCCAGCGAGCGCGAGCGCGGTAGACGCCTGGGTGCCGTTGAGAAGCGCAAGACCTTCCTTGGCCTGAAGCTCGAAGGACGCGATGCCGGCCATTTGCAATGCCCGACCGGCTGGTATCCTTTCACCCTGATAAAAGACGTCGCCTTCCCCTATCAGGGCAGCGGCCATATGGGCGAGCGGCGCCAGATCACCCGATGCCCCGACAGACCCTTGTGCGGGAATAACCGGTATGATGTCCGCGCTGTAGACTTGCTGGATCCGGTCGACCAGTTCGACGCGAACGCCGGAGGCGCCTCGGGCAAGCGAAATACATTTCAGCGCCATCATCAGACGGACGATATTCGCCGGCAAAGGCTCGCCAATGCCGGCTGCGTGCGAGCGGACGAGATTCTTCTGCAACAGGGCCAGGCTGTCCCCATTGATCCTGACGGAAGCCAGCTTGCCAAAGCCTGTATTCACGCCGTAAATTGTCTCGCCCTCCCCGATCCGCCGGGAGAGCGTCCCCACAGAGTCGGCAATCCGGGGATAGGCGCCGGGATGAATCTGGAAATGGGTGGAGTGCCTGTAGAGGGACTCCAGATCATCGAGTGACACCTTGCCGGGCTCAAATTGAACCATCACATATAATTCCTGTTCGAGAGACGCATATGGAGCGGGCTGCGGCCGATCCAGTAGGAAAGGTCGGCGGGGTGCGCGACGTCCCAGACGGCCAGTTCGGTCTTGGCCCCTTGCGTGATTTCACCATACATCCCTGCCAGTCCGAGCGCCTTTGCGGCGTTCCGGGTCGTGCCGGCCAGTGCCTCTTCAGGAGTCAGGGAGAATTGGATGCAGGCCATGTTCATCGCAGCAAGAAGCGAGGACAGGGGAGAGCTGCCTGGATTGCAGTCGGTAGCGATGGCTATGTCGACCCCATGCTTGCGAAGGGCGGCGATGGGCGGCAGCTTCGTTTCCCGGAGCGTATAGAAGGCGCCGGGCAGGAGGACAGCCACGGTTCCGGCGCGGGCAAATTCCGGAACATCCGTCTCTGACAGGAATTCGAGATGATCCGCCGAAAGGGCCGAATACCGCGCCGCCAGCAAGGCGCCTTTCAGATCTGAAATCTGTTCGGCATGCAGCTTCACAGGCAGTCCGAGTGAAGCTGCAGCCTGAAATACGCGCTCGATCTGAGCCGGGGAAAAGCCGATTGCTTCACAAAACCCGTCTACCGCATCGACCAGGCCTTCCTCTGCGGCGCGGACCAGTCCCGGAATGGCAACCTCGTCGATATAATTATCAGGCCGGTCCTTGAAAGCTGGAGGGAGGGCATGCGCGGCCAGCCAGGTCGTGACGATTTTCACGGGCCGCAACGCTTCGAGCTTTCTGGCCACCCGGAGCATGCGAATCTCGTCTTCTATGGTGAGCCCGTATCCCGACTTCGCTTCCACGACGGCAACCCCGTCGCTGATCAGGTCATCAAGGCGTCGCAGGGATGCGGACACCAGTGCCTCAAAGCTGGCAGTGCGGGTCGATTCGACCGTGGAGTTTATGCCGCCGCCGCTTCTGGCAATCTCTTCATAGCTCACCCCCTGAAGACGCTGTTCGAATTCCTTCGCACGATTGCCGCCGAAGACCAGATGCGTGTGACAATCAATAAGCGCAGGCGTCACGAGTCGGCCCTGCAAGGATTGCTCTGCCATTTCGCTTCGTTTGCCTGGGACCGCGCCAGAGCGGCCGACCCATTCGATCAGGCCGTCGCGTTGGAGAATCGCGGCATCCTCGATCAGTCCGTAACTCGGCCGACCGGACTCCATAGTGGCAACAGTGCAATCGGTGAACAGGGTGGGTCGTGTCATCGCTCTTGTCTTATGGCAGCAACATATTTATATGTACACACATAATAAAAGGGCGTGCAAGACAAGATGACCATCGAAATTTCTGCCAGTCAGATGCTGTCCGCCAGAGGGTGGCTGCATGATGCCAAGATCAGTATCGACGCCGAAGGATATGTGGTCGACATTGCGCCAAATGATGGTCAGTGCGACCATTCCGTGGGCGTTCTTTTGCCAGCCATGGGCAACGTTCACAGTCACAGTTTCCAGAGGGCCATGGCCGGGCTGGCTGAGCGTCGCGGACCGACAGCAATCGATGATTTCTGGACCTGGCGTCAGGTCATGTACCGGTTTCTGGAGCTTCTTTCTCCTGATGACATCGAAGTCATCGCGGCTCAAGTCCAGATGGAAATGATGGAGGCGGGTTATGCGGCGCAGGCAGAATTCCATTATCTTCATCATGCGCCCGGCGGCAAGATTTACGACCAACTCGACGAGACGTCCCTGAGGCATTTCAAGGCCGCCGAGCTCACCGGCATCGGCTATACTCATCTTCCGGTTCTTTATATGCAGGGCGGGCTTGATGGGCGCCCGCTGGAGGGGGGGCAAACACGGTTTGGCTGCGATCTCCAGCAATTTTCGGACCTTTATGAATCTCTCGCGGCGCGGCTCGGGGGCATGCCGGACGACTTCAAACTCGGTGTGGCGCCGCATTCGCTACGCGCCGTGTCATCAGAAGGCATGGAGTTGGCGCTCAGCCTCTCCCCGAACGGGCCAATCCATATACATGCCGCAGAACAGATCGGCGAGGTGAGGGAAGTGGTCGAAATTCTGGGCTCCCGACCCGTGCGCTGGCTTCTCGATCATATGCCCGTCGATGCGCGCTGGTGCCTGATCCATGCCACACAGATGGAGCCGGAGGAGACGCTGGCTCTGGCCAGGTCCGGGGCGGTGGCTGGGATTTGCCCGATTACCGAGGCCAATCTCGGGGACGGAATCTTTGATGGGCATCGCTTTCTGGGCGCGGGTGGAGTGATTGGGATTGGTTCGGATTCGAATGTCAGGATTGGTCTCACCGAGGAGCTTCGGATGCTCGAGGTCTCGCAGAGGCTTCGGGATGGTAAGCGATCGATTCTCACAGATGACCAGACATTGTCGAATGGACGGTATCTGTACGAACGCGCCGCGCGAGGATCGGCGCGCGCCCTCGGGCGGAATGCGGGGCGGATTGAAGTCGGCGCCCTGGCAGATTTTATCGCGCTCGACCTCAATTCACCTGTCCTGGGTGCCTTGCGGGAGGACGCAATCCTTGACGCATGGATTTTTGCGGGCACGGATGACATTGTTACTCATGTCTGGTCGGCGGGGCGGCATATGGTCAGGGACGGGGCTCATGTGAACCGCCACGAGATACAGGCGGCATATTCCGAGCTGAATGTCCGATTGAGGGGGAGACTATGACCAAGATGACGCACCAAATCATTCGCCAATCCATTCTCGAGCGGATTCAGAAGGGGGAGTGGGGGCTCGGGGATCTGATCCCGGGCGAGGCGTCCCTCGCCGAAGAATACGGGTGTGCCCGCACAACGATCAATCGCGCGCTGCAGGGGCTCGCAGATGAAGGTCTTGTCGTTCGCAAGCGGAAAGGAGGAACGCGGGTCTGCAACATGCCTGTCCGACAAGCTAGGTTCGACATTCCAATCGTGCGTGAGCAGGTGGAAGCATTTGGAGGGCATTATCGCCATCAGGTCCTGCGCAAGGTCGAAAAAGTGCCGCCCTTGTCAGTTCGTACGCGGCTTGGCTTGGAAAAGGGAACCAAGGCGTTACAGCTGGACACGGTGCATCTGGCCGATGGCCGACCGTTTGCGTATGAAGCGCGCTGGGTCAATCTGAAAGTTGTGCCCCAGATGAGGAGCGCGCCTTTCGACGATGTCAGCGCAAATGAGTGGCTGGTTCAGACCGTTCCGTTTTCCAGTGGCGATGTGTCGTTCAGTGCCGTCGCGGCTGGCAAGGATGTCGCAAGCGCGCTGGAGTGCAAGGAGGGGGATGCGCTGTTTGTCATCGACCGTACCACGTCGCTCGCGGGGGAATTTGTCACGACGATGAAGCTTTTCTATCGCGAAGGGTATCAGTTGTATTCGCGTCTTTAACGCTGGTGGGTCCGGCATCGGGGAACGGGGCATGCTCCGACCGGTTTTGTTGCAGGAAATGATCAGAATCCCGGCATCTGCACGCACGACGATCCTGCCTGGGCATAGCGAGGGCGGCGAGTCGGCATGTGACCATTGCGGGTTTGTCGAGACCTCTCTAGGCTGACGCCAAATCGAATGAACATTCCAGGCCAGAAGGACCCCTCAATGTCGGTGCGTACCCGCAAAATTGCCCTAGGCCCTCTTGAGATCTCCATTCTGCAATATCTCTGGAAGCGCGGACCGGCCGAGGTCAAGACGGTTCACCATGATCTGGGGCGCAAGGGCGGGCAGTCCTGCAACACATTCCAGTCGGCGATGGACCGTCTCTTCAAAAAGGGATTGCTGTCGCGTCACAAGGTCAGCCATGCTTTCCTCTACGAGGCGTCCGTAAGCCAGTCTCAAGTCGTCACCCGTGTGATGGATGATGTTCTGAAGACGTTGTCCGAGAATTCCCGCGATGACTATCTGCTGGCATTTCTCGACCATGCGGCAGAGTCCGACAGTGCTGCGCTTGATACGCTCGAACGCCTGATAAAGGAGAAACGACAGGAGCAGAACGCCGCAAGGCGAGGAGAAGATGATGGGTAATGCCGCCTTCTTGACCAATCTCGGAATCGCGTTTTTTGCGGCCTTGCTTGCCGCGCTCATCATCGGTGCCGTCCAAAGCGCCGTATGGCCCCGGTTTCACCGGCATCTTTCCCAGCTCAGTCCCCGACAATATGGGCGCGCGATCTTCGGCTATGCGTCGGTTCCCTTCGTGGTCAGCCTGGCCTTGTTTGTCTCTTGCGCGGCAGTGCCGACATCTGCCGGGTTCAACAGTATGCCCACGCATTGTCATTACGAAATGATGGTGACCTCTTGCCGCCCACATGAACCTATGTTGCTGACGCGGCTCGCTGTTCTCGGTTTTCTGGCCGTGCTGGCGCTTCTTACGATGCCCATTGTCCTTATTTTTGTGCACCGCATGCGCCTGCATGGCCGAGTCATTCGAGATCTGGAAACCTGGAGCCGCTATGATCCGGAACTGGGAGCCTGGGTTGTCAAATCCCGGACCATTTCCGCATTTTGCGTTGGCATAGTACGGCGGCGGATTTTCGTAAGCGAAGGCTTGCTCGCAAGCATTGTTCCCGAGCAGGCCCGGATTGTCCTTGATCATGAACGCGCTCATGCGCGGCGCGCGGATGCCCTATCGCTGTTTGCGCTTCAGATCCTGACCTTACCATTCTTTCCCAGTGCAAGGCGCGGTCTGGCCGACGAATTTCTGATTGCGGTTGAATATGAATGTGATCGATATGCCGCCAGCCAATGCGGTGATCGATTGGCGGTGGCAGAGGCCCTCATAACGCTGGGCCGGTTGCGGCAGCAAAAGCGCTCATGCGAGCCAGAAACGGCATCCTTGAGTGTTTTTTCCGTGCTTGGGCAATCCCTGGAGCGTCGGATCAGTTGGTTGGTTCAGTCCCCTTTACCGATGCGTGATAGTGGGGCTGTGCTTGTTGAGCGGCTTGTTTGCTATGCTGTCATCGTGTCCTTCATTGTTGCAGAACCGGTTCATCATGGTCTCGAACAGGTCTTGATGCTCGCGTTTAACTGATAAATTCAAGGCGCAGCCGAGTTTTTGAGGCAGAATTTCAGGATTCCATTATCGACCTCTTGAAATAAGGCGGCAAGGCCCGGCCGCATGCTTTCAGCGTAAGTCTTCATAAGTTGGCAGACAGCGCCCAAAATTTGTTATGTGCACGCATAATGGTAATTGCTCGGTCAAAAAAATGTTGACGCTGCTATTTTTGACAATAACAATACAGTTCTTCGAAAGGCTTCTTGTGAAGTTTTGGAAGTGGTGTTGGTGCGGGAGTGAGGCCATCCATCAAGCTTGTTGATGGCTTACAGACTGAATACAGCGGATTTCTGCACGCTATCCGAGGGGGAGTGCCAGTTGAGTCGATTAAATTCATCAGGGGACTGTAGAGTCAGTCCAGATGCGTTCGGGTGTCGAGGTTTATCTGCGCCTGCAATTTACGCAAAAAACCGATCATTCGTCGGTTTTTTGTTCGAGGTTGATCAAATCCTTGGCGGTGGCGCCGAAGATCAATGGCATGCCTCGGATTTAGTCTAACTGTCATTGGTCCCGAGACTGCTCGGGTAGCAATGCATGCAACCATAGGAGTGGTGAAATGAAAGTGAATGGTTCGGGGAGTGCCAGGGGGTTTGCAAATAAACTCATGGTGACAACAGCAATGACTTTGGGCGTCTCGTTCATCGTTGCGGCGGCCGCGTCCGGGCAGGAGGTCGACATGGTCCCTGCCAGCCAGGAGGAGGTCGCGACCCAGGAAAAAGTTGTGGTAACGGGAAGCCGTATTCAACGCAGTGATCTGACGAGTGTGGGGCCGCTGGCTGTTCTTGATGAGCAGGAAATATACGCAACTGGTATCACAAATGTGGAAGAGCTTCTGCAGACTCAGTCGTTTTCGGCGGGTTTTGCCGGCAATGCCAATGCTGCGTACTGGGTGTCGGGAGGCTGGGGAACGGCGCAGGTCAATCTGCGCGGTCTAGGTCCGAACCGGACGCTCGTACTGCTGAATGGCCGACGGGTTGTTGCAGGTGGTTCAGGGGCAAACAGCTCTGTAGACCTGAACATGATCCCCGTGTCGCTCCTCGAACGGGTGGAAGTCCTCAAGGACGGCGCATCGGCAGTCTATGGCGCGGATGCTGTGTCCGGCGTTGTCAACCTGATCACGAAAGATGAATTTGACGGGTTCAGACTCGATACCAAGTTCGGCATTTCGGATGAGGGGGACGCTGAAGAATATCTGGTCAACATGACCTGGGGCGTCACCAATGATCGCGGCAGCCTGATGTTCAATGCGAGTTATCAGAACAATCTTGCCGCGCCCCTGGATGTGCGAGCGCCCTGTGCGTTGGCCGACCTGGATGGGGACGGTGATCTCGAATGCACCTCAGGAAGTTCGAGCACGGCGGGTGGCCGCGCCGTATTGCCGAATGGCGATCAGATCAATTTCATTGGTGGCGACGCCTATGAGCCTTTCAGCCTTGCCGCGCATGGGTTTAATTCCAATCCCTTCTTCAATGCGTCGAATCCTGTCGAACGCGTCAGCTTTGCGGCCATCGGAAAGTATGACCTCAATGATTCGACGCGCTTCTTCAGTGAAGCCTTGTTCAACTGGCGAACGTCGAACCAGCCAGGATCTCCTGCAACCTTGAGCAATATTTCGTTTGATGCCTCGCATCCGACAAATCCGACCGGTGAAGACATCATTCTCCTGCGGCGCCGGACCGCCGAATTCGGTTCCAGACAGTTCGAGCAGGATGTTTCGACCTGGAGACTCGTCGCCGGTGTCGAAGGCGATTTATGGGATGGCTGGAATTACGATCTGTCTCTCAACTGGGGCCGAAACACTGCTGTTGATGCGTTGAAGAACAATATCAATACGCGCCGCCTGGCCGAGACGCTGGATCCCACGCTGTGTGGAATGAATGGAATTCCTTGTGCGGATATTCTGGGTGAGGGCGACCTGACTTCAGAAGTGGGAGATTATATCCTGATCAATCAGCGCGACACTGGCGGGAATGAGCAGATCAGCTTCACCGGCAATATCTCGGGTGCGCTGTTTGACCTGCCTGCCGGACCTGTGGGTTTCGCTGCGGGGTTCGAGTATCGTGAAGACAAGGGCTGGCTTGAGCCAGATTCCCTGCTGGTCGCGGGGGATGCGCTCGGCAATGCGCAGGATCCGGTCAGCGGCTCGATCGAAGCCCAGGAGCTCTATGCAGAGGTCAATGTGCCGCTGGTGCGCGACCTTCCACTCGCCCAAGCGGTAGATCTTGATCTGGCTGTGCGATATTCCGATTACGATCTGTTCGGTTCGGATGAAAATTACAAGGTCGGACTAAACTGGCAATTGGTGCAGGACTTCAAACTCCGCGGCACCTATTCAACTGCCTTTCGGGTTCCAAGCGTCACGGAACTGTTTTCCGGCGTGAGCGAAGGTCAGATCCCGACAGCCGACCCCTGTTCCAACTGGGCGACAATGGATCCGTCCAGTGCGGTTTATCAGAACTGTCAAGCTGCCGGCGTGCCGGTAGGCTACACCCAGCTCGGGTCAGCCATTCTGACCGATCAGGGGGGCAACCCGAACCTTGAACCGGAGGACGCTGCCACATTCACAGTTGGTGCTGTATACCAGCCAAGTTTCGTCCCTGGACTGTCCATCACGCTCGATTATTTCGACATCGACATTCAGGATGCCATTCGGCAGACATCCGGATCCACGAAACTCGCCTCCTGCTACACATCAGTCGGCCTGTCCCATCCATTCTGCGGACCCACGCACCATACGCGTAATGCCCTGACCGGAGACATCGACTTCCTGTCTGCGCAGAGCGCCAATACCGGTGACGAAGTCATGCAGGGCATCGATATCAGCGCCAGCTATGATTTCGCGACTGGCAACATCAAGCACTCCGTGGAAGTTCAAGCCACACATCTGATGAAGTACGAAGTTACCGCATTTGATGGGGACACGCCCTTTGTTTATGATGGCGGTGTAGGCTGTTGTGATGGTGGCTATCCATCCTGGCGTGCGACCGGGTCCTGGTCGGCCAGTTCCGGACCATGGCATGGAACCTATAATGCGCAGCTGATTGGTTCAGCAACGGACTATTATGGTGCGCCCGGAGCCATCGGTACTGATATTGATGCTGTTCTCTACCACAATGTCCAAGGTGGATACCAGCTTACAGAAAACCTGAAATTGAGCGCTGGTGTTGACAATCTGTTCGACAAGAAGGCCCCCTACGTCAGATCTTGGTCGGACGGAAATACCGATACCATGACCTATTCCTTGCTCGGGCGATATTTCTACGCGCGTGCAACCTGGGTCCTGGACTAAGTGCTCAGGCAGTTGCCGGTTTGAGGGGCGCCCCCTCCCTCGAGCCGGCAACTCGCCACCCTCCCCAGTCACATATATCATATTGGAGTTTGAGATATTGCTCACGCGAATGAAGGCAGTTACCGCGCTCATCGCATCATTGGTCCTGCTTTCGCCCGTCGCCCATGCACATGGTATTTCGGAGGAAGCACGTCGCAGAATGCTTGAAGGGGGAGATCTGCAATATCTCATCCTGGGCGCCGAACACATGATCACCGGGTATGATCATCTGCTCTTCCTGTTTGGGGTCATGTTCTTCCTGACAAGTTTTTCCTCAATACTCCGCTTCGTGACAGCCTTCACGATCGGCCATACAATCACACTGATTTCCGCCACATATCTGGGCATTACGGCCAATTACTTCTTGATCGATGCAATCATTGCTCTGACAGTTATCTACAAGGGGTTTGAAAACCTTGATGGTTTCCCGAAAGTCTTCGGGACAAAGTCACCCAATCTCTTGTTCATGGTTGTGCTGTTCGGCCTGATTCACGGGTTTGGCCTGTCGACGCGGCTTCAGCAGCTGCCCATCCGGGAAGATTCCGGCCTGCTGATGCACATTCTGTCATTCAATGTGGGCGTGGAATTCGGTCAGATCGCTGCGCTTATCGTGATGTGGATCGCTCTGAACCTGTTGCGGCGCACAAGGCATTTCGGATCTGCGAGTGTTTTCATCAATGCAGGCCTCATATTTGCTGGCTTTGCCTTGTTCCTGATGCAGACCCACGGCTTGTTCCATACGACCATGCAGGAAGACTATCCGATAAGCCGGGACGATCACATCCATGCCCATCTCGAAATGGGATCGATGGGACAGACCACAGCTCCGGCAGCGTCCCCTTCGCCCAGCACAGATTTCGCAAAACCTGCGGCGTCCGAGCAGACGAGTGACGAGGCGCATGGTCATTCACATGCGGCTGACGGGTCGCATTTCATGCCCGGAGAGGTGAAGCCAGCCATGACGGTTGGGGCGACACCGACTTCGCCTGAATACATTCAGCTG